>ERZ827168.33-NODE-33-length-231698-cov-18.516925_pt1 | contig 231698 bp, 190 predicted proteins | sample MGYA00519868_ERZ827168 | MGnify/ENA primary metagenome ERZ827168 (study PRJEB31778, sample SAMEA3449271) | human gut metagenome | biome: human gut; feature: human-associated habitat; material: faeces | place: United Kingdom | collected 2010/2012 ... | reverse complement strand
AAAAGGAAGTAGTATTCGGAACGGAATTCAGTTTCGATCCTCCTGCGAGCGACGCCGAAGACGGCATGTTCGTAGGTTGGTATACCGGTACTAACGGCACCGGCGTGCCTCTTACCGACGTAGACGGCGTAGGACTTAAGCCGTGGAATTCGGTTGCCGACGTATACATTTATCCTTATTACTCGAGTAACGCTCTTTCGTTTACCTTAAAAGCGGATGACACTTACCAGGTAATTAAGGGCTTGGATATAGCTAAATTCAATAAGATTACCGTTCCTGCTATTTATAACGGCAAAAAGGTTAGCACAATAGGTGCAAATGCGTTTAACTCTTGTAATACGATTACCGTTATCAATATTCCCGATTCGATAGAGATAATAGAAGTTTCTACCGCATTCAGAAATATGAAAAACCTGATAGCGGTAAATATATACGAAACCGGAACGATAAATGCTCCCAGATATTCGTCGGACGACGGCGTGCTTTACGCAGAAGACGTAGCCGGCAAAGAAATATCTTATTTCCCCGCAGGCAAATCGGGAGAGTACGCAATTTTGCCCGATACAATACGTATTCCGGCAAAGGTATTCTATCAAGTTAAGTCGCTTACTCACGTAACCATTCCCGCATCGGTAAGCATAATAGCTCAGTCTGCATTCGAAGATTGTAAAGCTCTTACCGATATAGTTTTTGAAGAACCGAGCGATGGTCAATCCGTAAGCAGCCTTAACATTGCAAAGTACGCTTTCCAAAAGTGTACCGCACTTCAAAACATAACTTTCCCGGCAAGACTTGCACAGTTCGACACGACCATATTCACCGGCTGCGTATCGCTGCAACGTATCAATATTAACGAAAACTGCGCAAACATTGCATCCGTAGACGGTATAGTTACCACTAAAGATAAGACAAAAATTATTTACTGTCCCATCGGCAGAAGCGGTAACCTTCGTGTTTCCGCATTAGTTACCGAGATAGGCGATAATGCCTTTGACGGTTGCGCATTGCTTAAGGAAATAAGAATACCGCACACCGTGCTTACTATAGGCAACAAGGCGTTCTATAACTCGGGCATCACTTCGGTAAAATTCGAGGGTAGTCCCGACGCTCAGCCTTCGACGATAAAGGCGTCCGCATTTGAAAGATGTTATTCTTTGCAAGAAATCGTGTTCGAAGAAGGTTGCGGAGTAGCGGCTATAGGCAGCAAGGCGTTCTATTACTGTAACTATTTGTTCAATCTCGATATACCTGCTTCGGTTAAGCAGATCGGCTCGTTGGCGTTTGCAAATTGCGCCTACATAAAGACTATTAACTTTATGGACGGAGTTACCGATATCAGCATAGCAGAGGACGCATTCCTCAAGTGCAGCGGAGTAAATAAAGTATGTATATCCGCTACGATGTCGACTTTGCCGGTAGCGGCAATAAGCCAATGCCCCAACTTGTATGAGGTAGAAATATCTGCCCAAAACACTAATTTTAAGTCTGAAGACGGATACGTTACGTCTTTGGACGGAGAAACTGTATACTACTGCGGCAAGAATAAGGCTTTCGAAGACGGAAAACTTATTCTCAGCGATAAGATTAAGAATATCGGCGACGGCGCATTCAGGTACAATACCAGAATAAGAGAAGTGGTTATCGGCAAGAATATCGTTTCCATAGGATTCGGCGCATTTGCGGATAACGACAGACTTGCAAAATTGTCTTTCGAAGAAAACGGAACGGAAGATCTTGTTATTTCGGCAGAGGCGTTTATGAATCTTACTCGTCTTACCGAAGTGACTTTTGCCGACAGAGTTGTTTCTATCGGCGACAAGGCATTCAAGAATTGCCGTATAGAGTCTATCGCCATCCCCGACAGAGTTGTTTCTATCGGCGACGAAGCGTTTATGGATAACTCCAAACTTGCATCTGTAAGCTTTACCGAAAATGCAACTGTAAATACGTTCGGCGAGAGAGCTTTTGCAAACACGATGATTATAAATATCGAATTGCCTGCGTCTACCGAAACGATTAAGAAAGAAATGTTTGCTAATTGCGTAGAGTTGCAGTCGGTAACTTTTGCCGACGGAGCTAAGATCAGCGAAATACCCGAATATTTCCTGCAAAAATGTGCAAAACTTAAGAAAATTTATATACCTGCGTCTATTCGTTCTGTAGGTAAGTATGCGTTTAACGCATGTCCGTCTCTTGTGGAAGTCGAATTCGGATACGGCGGCGAGGAAGAACTTACTATCGGCTCTAATGCGTTCTCTAAATCAGATGCGCTTAAGACCATAGCTCTTCCGAGCAGACTTGTCGCACTCGGCGGTGCAGTGTTCCAAAACTGTACTGCGCTCAATACGGTAACGTTTACCGATCCCGCAAAAGCAGACGGCACCGTAGTTCCGTCCAAGCTCAGATCGATAGGCAACAGCGCATTTAACAAGTGCGACATTTTGGAAATAACCCTTCCCGGTTCGCTCGGCAACGGCGCATATGTAGACGCTAAGACCGAACAGACGCTTGCGCTCGGAAACATGGTATTCAGCGGCAACGCTCACCTCAAAAAGGCTGTGTTCGAAGAGGGCGAAGGCACCGGTAACGGATTGACGTTTGGCACGTATTTGTTCCAAAACTGCGAGGCTCTCGAAGAAGTAACTTTCCCGTCTCGTATGTCCAACGCCGTTGGCAAAAACGGAAATGTTATATCTTTCTATTCTAATACTCTTTTCGGATGCTCGTCTCTTAAGACCATCAATATCGGAGAAGGTTGCGAGCTTTATCGCATAATCGACGGCATGATGTTCAAAAAGGATTCCGAAGGCGAATTTACCATACTCTTTACTTGTCCCCAGGCTAAAGAAGGCGTAGTGGTTGTTCCGTATTACGTAAAGACAATATCCGAGTTTGCATTTACCGATTGCGCAAAGATTACTTCCGTAACGTTCGAAGAGACGCCGGAGGGCAAGACCGAAGTTCCTCTTGTTACATTGTCGAGCACGGTAAGCGCAATAGGTACGTTTGTAGGTACGACGTTTAAGACGATAAAACTTCCCTCTCGTTTTACTACGATAGGTAGCAGAACGTTCTTTAACAGCGGACTCGAAACGATAACGATACCCACGACGATACGAGATATCGGAAACACCCCCGGTATCGGCATGTATGCGTTTGGTGGAACCAGCGCATCCAAACCGTCCAAGCTTAAGAGCATAACGTTCGAGGACGATGCGGAAGCGGCACCGCTCACTATAGCGGACAGCGCATTTGCATACTGCATTTCACTTACAAAACTCGAATTCAGAACCAACACCGTAAAACTCGGCAAGTATGCGGTTGCATATTGTAAAAAACTTGCGTCCGTAACCTTTAAAGACGGTATGAAGTATTTTGATAACTACAGCGTATCGTCAAATAATATACTCACGTCGATAAGCTGGCCTACCGATGCGGAGTTTGATTTTGTGGGCGTAAATGCGTTTGCATCTAATAAAAAACTTGACAACATTGTGTTGCCCGTGTCCAAGCAATACAAAGACAACATTTACACCGGATGCTTAGCACTTAAGACGGTAACCGTTCCCAAAAAGATGAAGACGGTTAACGGAATTATGAAGGGCGTATCTTCTTTGGTAGAATGGAAGACCGAAGCGGACTGTGAAAACTTTAAAGCCGTAGACGGCGTATTGTTCAGCAAGGACGGCAAGACGCTAATAAACTACCCGATGCAAAAGACGGGCGATACGTACACGATACCGTCCGACGTCGAAACGATCGGTTTGAATATCGGCGGAACGAATACGTACGCAATAGGTGGCTTTACTTCCAATACAAAGCTTAAGAAGATTGTTATACCCAAGAGCGTTCGTACGATTTCTGCGGCTTCGTTCTATAAATGTACGTCGATATCGTCGCTTACATTCGAAAAGCCTGTCGAAGGTGAAACGGCAAACGAGATATGGTTCGGTGTGTACTGCTTTGCGGAAATGACTTCGCTGACCTCATTCGAAGTGCCTGCTCGTACGGCAGCCGACGGATTGAGCGATAGATTCCTTAATAACACCAAGACTTCAAACAAACTTGCGTCCGTTACTTTCGAAGAAGGTTGCAGAGTAACCACGCTTCCCAAGTATTCGCTTTCGTTCAGTAAGATAACCACCATAACGCTTCCTAAGTCGATAACTAAGATTTCGGACGGTACGTTCTTCAAGTGTTTCGATCTTAAGACGATAATCGTAGACGGCGAAGCTCGTTTTGAGAACTTCGGCTTGTACGCATTTGGCTATTGTGGTTCTTTGAGTATCGAGACTGTAAACAATCTTATTGGCAGAGTAAGTTCCACAGGTAACTTTACCTTTGCATACAGCGCCGACATAGCAGGCGAGATAGTAATCCCGGAAGGCATTACCAAGATTACCCAAAGCATGTTCAGAGACATGAAGAAGATAACCAAGGTAACTTTGCCGTCGACGGTAACTTCTATCGAGAACTTTGCGTTTAACGGTTGTACCTCACTTAAAGAAATAGTAATACCGTCATCCGTAACGAAGCTCGGTCGTAATGTATTCGGCGGTTGTACTTCGCTCAAAAAGATTGTTCTTCCTTCGAGCATAACTACGGTAGACGGCGAAAAAGCGTTCGAAAACTGTACTTCGCTGACCGATGCGGATATAGCGTGCGTATCCATAGGCAAAGAAATGTTTGTCGGATGCAAAAGCCTCAAAAACGTTACTCTTCGTGAAGGTCTGTTGACTATCGGAACAAGCGCATTTGCAGGTTGTACATCTATAGAAAAATTGGAAATCCCGGCGTCTGTTTGCAACAAACCCTATGATGACAAAAATGCGCAGGTAAGAGGTATAGAGACCGAGGCGTTCCAAAACTGCTCGTCTATTAAGACTCTCGTATTTGCCGAAGGCGGTACGGACGGACTTACGATAGGCGATAACGCATTCTCCGGCTGCTCGGCACTCGAAAACGTGTCGTTTACCGATAGATTGGTAAACGCAAGGGGCAAGAAGGTAGACGAAGTACCCACCGTATTGCCTGCGATAGGCGACAATGCGTTTGCGAACTGCTTCTCGCTTGCTTCGCTCGAAAATCTCGGCTTAGTAGAAGGTATAGGCGATTATGCGTTTGCAAACACTGCAATAACCACGGCATATATGCCTGCAACGCTAACGTACTTCGGCGCATCGCCGTATATGGGCTGCAAGCTTACCTCTATCGATCTCGAAGCAGGTAACAATAAGTTTGCGGTAAAAGACGGCGCATTGTACGACAGAGAATTTACAAGACTTTATGCGTACCCGATTGCAAGAGAGGGCGCATTGGAAATACCGAGCACGGTAGAATTTATAGCCGAAGGCGTATTCGCAGGTTCAAATATAAGCGGAAAACTCGTATTACCCCCGTCTATAACTTCGATAAGCGACAATTCGTTTAATAATTGCCGATTGCTCGAAGAAGTCGTTCTTCCGAGCGAAGTAACTTCGATAGGCGAAAGTGCGTTTGAAGGCTGCGTAAGTCTGAGAAGCATAAATCTCACCGAAACCGAAGTAACTTCGATAGGAGTAAGCGCATTCTACGGATGCAGCAAACTCGATGTCGAGATACCGCTCAGCGTAACGGAGTTTGGCGAAAAGGCATTTATGGGTAGCGGAATTAAGAGTATTACTATAAGTGCCGAAGTGGAAGCAATACCCAACAGGGCGTTTAAGGAGTGCTATAGCCTTACCACCGTAAAATTCGAAGATGACGGATTGGTAGCGTTGTATATAGGTAATGAGGCGTTTATGCATTGTACGTCGCTCGTATCGGTAAACTTGCCGTACAGACTTAACGACAAGAACGCCACTAAAGGAATTTATGCTATAGGAATAAGCGCATTCGAGGGTTGTACTTCGCTTAAAGATCTTGACTATATGCCGTCCGACCTTGCGCTCAGCTTCCGTACTACGCATAACGTAACCATATCCAGGTATGCGTTTAGAGACTGCGTAAGCCTCGAAAGCGCTAACATTCATCCGCAAGTTACAGGCACGATAAGCGCAATAGTAAGTTCGAGAACCAACGGCGTTCAGCACGGAGCGTTTGTAGGTTGCGAAAAACTTAAGACATTGACGTTTAATAAGTCGGCTAACGGCAGAGTGCTTGTAATAGCAGAGGATACGTTTACCGGCTGCACCGGCCTCGAAACCGTAATATTCCCCGATTCGCTTGCGTATATCGGCGAAAACGCATTTAGAGGAACCGGCATTAAGGGAACGATCAATATTTACTGCAGCGTAGCGGCTAACGCTTTTGCGGACTGCGTAAATCTCCAAACTCTCAACGTGTACGTTGACACCGTAAGTTTTAATACCGTATCGCTTTTCGAAGAGTCGTTTAGAGGCTGTACTTCGCTTACTACGGTAAACGTATCCCGTACTAACCTTAAGACTACAGTAGGACTTACCTTGGAAGACATGGCGTTCTACGGATGTACTTCTTTGGCTAAGTTTAATATAGACAACAAAGAAGAACTTAACGTTTCCGTAGCAAGTTACGGAACGATGGTATTCGGCAAGTGCGCAATGCTGCCCGAACATATTATCGGCAAAGAGTCCAAGGTAAACGGTTCGATAAGCGATGTCGTTGACGTAACTTACGAAGAAGGCAACGGCAACTTTGTAATCGAAAACGGCATAATGTACGACCTCTCCAAGACGGTAATAATGGGTATGCCCATCGACAAGATAAACGAACCGCTTCCCGCAACGGTAACCACTATAGGAGCAGGAGCGTTTGCAGGCTTGCAAATAGGCGAATACACCTTGCCGACGCAGATTATCGATATACAGGACTATGCGTTTGCAGGTTCGACGATAACCAAGTTTACGGTAACCGGCGCACTCAGGACTTTGGGTGAAGGAATCTTTAAGGATTGTACCTCGCTTAAAGAAGTTGTGCTTGGCGATGCGGTACTCTTCGAGAAACTTCCCGAGTGCACCTTCGAAAATTGTGTTGCGCTTACTAAGATCAATCTTCCCGTAAAGGTAAACCTTATCGAAGAGGCATGCTTCAAGAACTGCTCGTCGCTTTTGACGATAGGTGAAACGAGACGTCTCAGCACCATAGAACCGTATTCGTTCTACGGCTGCACCAGCCTTACGATCGACCTTAGCGAAACAGCGAAGATTTACGAAAAGGCATTCTACGGTACGTCGTTTACCTCGCTTAATCTTACGTTCTGTACCTATGTCGGCGAAGGCACATTCGAAAACTGCAGCTTGTTAAAAGAAGTAACTGTAGGCAAGCCTGAGACGATAAGCATAGGCGCATTCAGAAACTGCGAGCAGCTTAAGACCGTAACGCTTGGCGGAAGCGGACTTAAGTTGATACAGGATGAAGCGTTTATGAACTGCCGTGCGCTCGAGAGCCTTACCGTTAACAATACGGTAGAAAGCCTCGGAAGACGTGCGTTTAAGAACTGCGTATCGCTTAAGACGATTAGTTCGGACAAATTCGCTTGCAGCGGAACTGTCGTAAACGAAGGCGATAACATACCGGAATCCGCATTCGAAAACTGCGCTTCGCTTACCGAGTTTGTATTTAACGCAAACATCAAGGCGATAAGTCGAAACGCATTTAAGGGTTGTACTTCGCTTAAGAACTTGGTTGTACCCGGCGCAGTAGAATCCATAGCGGCAGGAGTATTTGACGGCTGGAGCGCAGGTCAGACCATAACCTTTAACCGCGGCGGCGAAGGCAGTAAGTTTGTCGGAAACTGGAATAGCGGCTGTAACGCTAAAATAGAATTTGCTTTATAAGTAAAAAATAAAGTTCGTTCATAGATAATCTCGGCGGTAGTAACCGATGCCGCTGTGATTATTCCCCTTTGTTATGGGACTCGCTCGATGTATTTTCGAGCGAGTCCCTTTCGCATTCCGTTACAGTCGAAATTTGCCAGGATATGGCGCTGTTATGTGTGTGACTATAAAAGTATCGTAAACGACTTTGCTTACGATACGGGCGACATAATGGCGTTAAATACAATAATTATATGGGCGAAATCAATAGAGTGGTTATAGATAAACGCCATAAACGTTGTTGAAATCTAAATTAGCTAATTTTTTTAATGTTAAAAGAACCGTTAAAATTTTAAAGTATAATTTTAACGGCGAGATAAGGGCGATTTTATAGTGGCGTTTAGATTTTAGTAAATGGACTGAAAGGTATAAGGGTATCCAAAATGTCTATTTAAATTTTAATGGTGTTAATTTTAACGGCGTGGTAAGGGCGATATTTAAAGCGGGGTTTAGATTTTAGCTAATAGACTGAATGGTATAAGGGTATCCAAAATGTCTATTTAAATTTTAATGGTGTTAATTTTAACTGCGAGATAAGGGCGATATTTAGAGTGGCGTTTAGATTTTGGTAATAGATTGGACAGCACAAAATTATTCAAATAGTTATTGAAATTTTAACGGATAAAGTAAACGGTGTATCGGATAAGTGGAATAGTAGTTTGATTGATGTATTAAAAGAACCGTTAAAATTTTAACGGATAAATTTAACTGCGTGGTAAAAACGATATTCAAGCAACCATTGGAGTGACAAATTGCACAGTGTGGCAAAGATACATTCAAAGCAACTGTTGAAATTTTAATGGTGTTAATTTTAACGGCGTGGTAAGGGCGATTTTATAGTGGCGTTTAGATTTTAGTAATAGACTGGACAGCACAAAATTATTCAAATAGTTATTGAAATTTTAACGGATAAAGTAAACGGTGTATCGGATAAGTGGAATAGTAGTTTGATTGATGTATTAAAAGAACCGTTAAAATTTTAACGGATAAATTTAACTGCGTGGTAAAAACGATATTCAAGCAACCATTGGAGTGACAAATTGCACAGTGTGGCAAAGATACATTCAAAGCAACTATTTAAATTTTAATGGTGTTAATTTTAACGGCGTTGTAAGGGCGATATTTAAAGCGGGGTTTAGATTTTAGTAAATGGACTGAATGGTATAAGGGTATCCAAAGCAACTGTTGAAATTTTAATGGTGTTAATTTTAATTGCGAGATAAGGGCGATATTTAGAGCGGGGTTTAGATTTTAGTAATAGATTGAACGGCACAATGGTATTAAAAATAACTGTTCAAATTTTAATGGATAAATTGAATGAATTTCATACAATAGGAATGACGGCAGAGTGTTATTAAAATTATTTATTCAAATTTTAATAAATAATTTTAATAATAGTAAATAAAAACTCCACTACAATAAATGAAATGCGCCCCGATAAGTTTGTTTACTTTTTGGGCGCATTTCAAGATTGCGTAGGGGACAAATGCTAGGATGATATTAATCAATCATCCAGAGGTTTGGCATGAGATTTGTTCGTCATTGTTATTGTCATTTTGTGCGGCATAAAACTTGTAGAAATATTTTTCAATGAGTTCATGCATGTGTTCCATAGTAATATATCCTTTGCCAATGGCAACCTTGTAATACTTGAACGGGATTAAGTCATAAATATCTTTAGAAACGTAGTCTTTCCAGTCTTCATATGTAAATAGACCATATTTTTCGATGTCGGCTTTCATTTTTTCTTCATCATATTGCATATTTTCCCCGTATTCGAAAATGTTAAGCAACCCATCGAGTTCGGTGCTGACAGATAAAATGTTTTCAGTGAAAATATTAAAATGTTTTTCAGTAACAGGGCTGAATATAGCAGTATATTCGGTTTTTATTGCAACATTATCAAGTGTTACTTCTCTACCGACAAACTCGCTTCCGTTCCAATCGGTCTGGAAGAACTTATGACCGATGTAATTAGAATAGTTATTTTCGTTTATATAAACATATCTATTTAAATCTAAGTCAAAAAATCCGTGTTCTTTTATTATTTTAAGAACAGAGCCATCAGAGAAATATAGATTCATTACAGAGTAATAATCATAAGATTGTCCCTGATGTTCGTTTATTAGTAGTTTTGCATAATCGTATGCTCCCGTTTCGTGATTAAATACTAATAGTACATCGGCATTTGTTAAATCTTCAACTTTCTTTTTGCTGCCGTCCCATAATGTTATAAGTGTGCCCGCAGCAATGCAGCTGTCGGTAGTTGCTTGCAATGCGAGCGTATTCTTTAATTCAACGGTTGCAGAGGCATTTTGTGAACCAACTATTTTAGCATCATTATGAGCAGTATCAACTATACCATATTCACCATTCGATTTTACGTATATTTTAACGCCTCCATCATAGTAGTTACCACTTTTTATGTCTTCCCCTGATGCGCCGCCAAGTTTAACCGTCATGGGAGTGTAACTACCGTTATTTATCGTTATTTGATACTGAATTTGTGTTGTTAGGCTTACAGTAATATCTTTCGAGGAATCGGAAGGTAAATTGATGTTGATATCTATAGTGGTAGTTTCATTATTTATCGTTGTGGTTTGGGTTGAGCCGTTAATCTCTATGCTGTACTCTATAATGCGATATCGTGAGCCGTTATTGTTATCAGAGCTACCGTTAATCGTTAACGAATACATTGTCTCGGATGGATCAACATATATGGTTTCATTTTTTGGGGTTATACCGTCATCGCCGCTTATAATAATATGATAACAACGTTTGTATTGAGCCTTTATAACAACATTTTCAGTCAAAGAAATCGCTTGAGACTTTAGTTCTTCGTTTCCAACGAACCATTTATCGAAATAGTATTCTTTGTGATCTTTACCAGCGTTTATAGATTCAAGAAATCCTAATTCGTTGTGAATACTATCGAGCAGTTCTTTATTTATATTGAAGCCGGGCATAAAGAATCTTGTTATTGAGGAAAGTAATTCAGTGTTGTTAGTATCTTTAAATTCGATTGTTGTTTCTATTTTATCTTCCCATTTAGCATATAGGGTAGTATCGTCGTTTATTTTGTTGGTATAGGGCGCAGTAAAGCTTTCGTCGGTATACCAACCTACGAAATATTTAGCGTAGTTATAGTTTGTAACGGCAGTTCCGTAACTTGAATCTAAGGGTTTCCCTTTACTGTCGATAACTATAGGAGTAAAGTCTTTGTAATCACCTTCCGTAGCGGTTATTTCGGTTTCGCAGGCAACAGTAAAGTCGCTATTATACAAATCTTTATTACCGACAATTATACTTACGGTATATGTAACGACACGTTTATTAGTCCAATTTCCTAAGATATGGAGTTTGCCGTCATCGCCCAACAAATTAGTAATATTTGATAGCGTAATGTTGCTAATTTGATTACCGTCTTTATCATACCAAGCTACGAATGATAAATCGGTAGCAGTAGTCGTAGGAGCTGCCAACGTAAGCGTTTCACCTGCTTTATACTCATCCAACGGACAAATAATATCGGCAGAACTGAAGTCATATTCGCTGTTTTCAGAATGTGTCCACTCATACACAATTTGATAGGTATTAGGAGTCCAATGGGCGTAGAGTTTGATTTCGTTGTTAACGGCGGAGGCGGCGTAAACGATACTGCCGGCACTGATTTGGTCGCCGCCGTCTTTAGCCGTAAACCAACCGACAAATGTGTAGTAGTCGAGCGAAGGTGTTTCGAGATACGCCGAGCCGTCTTCGTTGGTTGCCGGTATGGTAAAGCTACCGTTAGTCAATATTATGGTTTTTGACGAAATAGAAGTGCCGCCGCACGAGTCAAAAGTAATTGTCTTGATATTGTTCGCTATTACCCAAACAATATTACCGCCGACTTCTTGCGACTTATATGTCGTATTCTCCAAATTTTGATTTTCTCCGTCTACCGTATTGCCTTTGGCAGATAGTGTTCCGTCGGCGTAGTAGGGCGTATTAGTTGAGTACATTGTTTTATATGTTGCAGTGGTATTTTTTAATATTACCGTAGCGCCATCGGCTTCGCATTCGACTAACCCGCCTATATTTGCTCCGCTTTCGCATGTGAGTGTACCGTTAATTATTAGTCTGCCGTTTATCTTATTAGTATTGTTCCAAGTGCTAAAAGCTGTATAATTTCTGTCGCCACCATAAGCAGAAACCGTATTATATGGCACAGCGGTTATATCGACTTTATTACCTACGACTAAATTTGCACCTTTCTCTACCTTAATGGTTGCGCCGGGTAAAATCATATAATCCGAGGCGCTTAACGATAGCGTGCCTTTAGACACTGTTACGTCCATATAACCTATCGGTAGCGGAACAGAGGTAGAAGTCTTAAGTGAAATCGTAATAAATAAAAAAGTTTTTGAAATGTTTACAGAATCATCGAAATAATTGCCAAAAACCGCAATTAGATCTCTGTTGTTTTTTGCGGAAGCACCACTTTCTTGGTTACGAGAGCCTATGTTAGAATTTATATCGTTAACTGCTTTTACCGATTTCAGAACATAAGTATCCTCATCTGTGGAGTTAGTGTAGAACATCCCGTGTTTATCAGAATTGCCGATCACAGTAATTTCTTCGTCTAATTTTATTTCAATCCCTTTTTTTAAATAAACAAAAACCTTTGCTTTGTACATTGCACCGCCGTATATTTTTGTTTTGCACGATATGTTGTGTATGGTATAAGCGTTAGTCGGGAAGGCATCTTTATAGAATTCTGAAGCAGCTGTGCCGCCCGGCCAATCGTAAATTGATAATGTGTCAACGGCGGTAGCACCGTTTTTTAGTTCGATAAGTCCGGTGCCCTTAATGTAACCGTGTGCATTTATAGTACAACCGCTTTGTACTATTAAGTTTCCGTTATTCATAAGTACGCCGTGTTCTTTGGCTAAAGTCGTGGATATGTTTTGATTAAAACCGACGTATGCTGCAACAGTAAGAGTTGCGTTATTAGTTTCTTTCTTTTCAAGGTTGAGAGAAACGCCGTTAGGAATAATTAGGGCAGAGTACACGTTGCCGAAAGAACCGCTATCGGTAAATGTATTTCTTTCGTCGCCGTTCGCATTGTACGGCACGATTAGCTTTCTGCCGCTAAGGGTATAGTGGTTTATGCTTTCATTCGTGCTGCTGCAGTCCTTATAGTTTTTAAAATAGTTATCAATATCCTTTTGAGTGTATCCGGCAGTTAATTCTCCATAAGTTAGTTTCGTAAAGCTTGTTATTATGTAAGAAGCACTACCGCTCGAGTCGCCGACTAAGGTGATATCGCCGCTTGCACTTGCACTAAGCGCATCTTCGATAGTGTAGTAGGCGTTGCCGATTTTTGCGGTCTTGTACTTTACGATAATAGTATTGCCACCTACTGCAAAAGCGTAATTGTCGGAATTTAACTCAGCGGTTACTTTGTATGTAGAGCCTACTGTAAATGTGCTGTCTAATGTTACCTTGTAATAACCGTGTTCGCCGCTGATAGAAGTAATATTGCCCTGTGCATCTTTGGTTTCGGTATACGCTTTACTGTCATCGGTACTACTATCGTAAGTACGAGCGACTGCAGATGAGAATGAGGGCGCAGCAGCTCCGGTCGGGATAGTTCCATTAGTTGAAGTAAGTTTGCCTCTTAACAAATCTTGGCTTAATGTAGTACTACCACCATAATCTATTTCTATAATTCCGCTGAATTTTAAGTATAGTTCGTCTATCTTAAAGGTGCCGGTAATGAAAGTTATATCGTAGTTAGCTACGGAGTAGCCGCTCTTTGGTTCGGCAGAAAGAGTAAGCGTATAATTACCGGCGTTTACTCCGGCTACTTTGGTTACCGAGAAGGAAAGTTCGTTACTTACAAAAGAGGGGGCTGAAGCTCCGTTATCTGTAAGAGTAACGGTCGTATCGGTATTTATGGTAGGTTCTGCGCCGCTGTAGGTAGCCGACTGATTGTCATTAGTTACCTTTACGGTGATTTTTAATTTGTTTATCTTAAAGGTGCCGTTAGTGAAAGTTATATCGTAGTTATCTACGGAGTAGCCGCTCTTTGGTTCGGCAGAAGGAGTAAGCGTATAATTATCGGCATTTACTCCGGTTTCTTTGGTTACCGAGAAGGAAAGTTCGTTACTTACAAAAGAGGGGGCTGAAGCTCCGTTATCTGTAAGAGTAACGGTCGTATCGGTATTTATGGTAGGTTCTGCGCCGTTGTAGGTAGCCGACTGATTGGCATTAGTTACCTTTACGGTGATTTTTAATTTGCTTATAGTCCAGTTATAAGTTTTGTCGGCGGTCGTATCGTCATCCCAAACGCAGTTAGTTTTATCTTTAAGCGTAACCGTAACCGAATAGGTCCCGGCATTTGTAGCGGAAGCAGTACCGCTAACGGTGTAATAGTCGCCGTAGTTAGCTTGATTATGCGTAATGCCGTCTTGGGTGCTTGCGTTGTACACAAGTCCCGTATTTGCAACGGGAACGGCTACCTTAGTGACAGTGCCGTCGTATTCTTTTACGGTTAGCGTAGCGGCGGTAGCGGTAATATCGTAGTTACCCGCTTTATCTCCGCTAAAGACAGCATTAACGGTATACACGCCTTTTTTAAGGGTGGTGGAATCGGTCAATGTCGTTGCGACTGTCGTTTCGTTGTTAACGGCGGTGTAAGTAACGGTGAGAGTGTCGCCGTTTACCAAGCCGCTAAACGCAACGCTCGGATTTGCTACCGACAGAACATGATCGGTAACATAAATCGAATCGGACAAAAGCGAAATCGTCGCAGTAATCTGCTTTTTTCTTACCGTAAGCTTTCCGCTTTCGAAGGTAATCGCATAGTTGCCGCTCGTAAGACCGCTCGGAGTAATCGAGTAAGTTCCTGCATTTCCGTATCTAACGTAACCGCATTCAAGAACAAGCGAACCGCCGAGAACGCTTTCGTTTTCGTTATTTACAAATCCGCTGTATGATACGGAGAAAGTCGGTTTATCGTCGCCGTAGGTAATATTTTTGCTATTGGCTGTAACGGTCAAAGCCGCCTTGTTTATCTTAAAGGTGCCGTTAGTGAAAGTTATATCGTAGTTAGCTACGGAGTAGCCGCTCTTTGGTTCGGCAGAAGGAGTAAGCGTATAATTATCGGCATTTACTCCGGTTTCTTTGGTTACCGAGAAGGAAAGTTCGTTACTTACAAAAGAGGGGGCTGAAGCTCCGTTATCTGTAAGAGTAACGGTCGTATCGGTATTTATGGTAGGTTCTGCGCCGTTGTAGGTAGCCGACTGATTGGCATTAGTTACCTTTACGGTGATTTTTAATTTGCTTATAGTCCAGTTATAAGTTTTATCGGCGGTCGTATTGTTGTCTGCCCAAACGTAGTTAGTCTTATCTTTAAGCGAAGCTGTCAGAGTGTATGCACCGGCGTTTTTCACGTCGTTAGCATTTATGACGGTTCCGCCCTTAGTTATAGCAACTACTGCGTCTACGGTAGCGCCGCTAACGTCGATATACGTAGCCGTGGGAGCATGAACCACTCCGTCATAGGTAACGTCTCTTACGTTAGAAGTAGTCAGGGATACAGTTGCCGTGCTTATAGTCCATTCATAAGTCTTGACGGCGGTTGTATTGTTGTCCGCCCAAACGTAGTTAGCCTTATCTACAAGCGAAGCGGTCAGAGTGTATGCGCCGGCGTTTTTCACGTCGTTAGCATTTATGACGGTTCCGTCCTTAGTTATAGCAGTTACTGCGTTAACGGTAGCGCCGCTAACGTCGATATACGTAGCCGTGGGAGCATGAACCACTCCGTTATAGGTAATGTCGCTTACGTTAGAAGTAGTCAGGGATACGGGCTTCGGAATAATTTTGTAAATGTGAGAAGTCGAAGTTTCGGTCGTCAAAGTCGGCTCGCCGAAAACGTAATTAAGATAAGTTTCGCCGCTTACGCTCAAGGTAATAGTATAAGAGTCGACGTTTATAGGCTCTACTACGGTTGCGCCTTGAGTAACTTTTGCGTTTACTCCCATGCCGTCGTTGCCTATTAAGCCTGCGAGCGTAAAGTTAGGCTGTTGCGCTTTGCCGTTATAAACGGGGTCGGGGCCGTATTTTACCATCAGTTTCGCCGCATTTATTGTAAGAGTGTTAGTCGCTTCCGTAGCCAGATATACGTCGGTAGAACGTTTGCCGCCGAGGTAAACGTCTGCCGAGAACAGATAAATTCCGGCATTTTTTGCGACTTTGGCTGTAGACGGTATCGCCGCCGTATAGTTGTCGTTCGAGCGAGCGTATACGCCGAGCGTCAGCGGAGCGGAACCGCCGTTTATAGCGTCTATCAAGGACTTAACGGCAGATTTTACCGATTCGTCATTGCCGTATTTTGCGTAATATCTGTTCGATACCGTCGTTTCGTCGATTAAGGCAGTCGAACCGTGTTCGCTTCCGTCATAAACGACGGTTTTGCCGTTCGTTGCTTCACCGTCGTAATACCACTTTATGTCGTCGGCGTTAAGTTCAACGGGGGCGATTCGGAATCTTAGCGAAGTTGCGTTAGACAGGGCGTAGTTGCCCGCTTCGGCACCGCTGAGACTTGCCGTAACGGTGTACCAAAAGTTTTCGTTGTCGGCTTCGGAGTGGTTAGCCGCAGACTTTACGTTATCGCTAAGGACGATATTAAGTCCGTTTTTTACGCTACCGACGCTGCTATCCGAATAGCCGCTTACCGAGTGGCTCGAACCGCCCAAAGTAAGCGAAGTTACCTTTACGCCTTGATTAAGCGGCTTGCCGCTTTCGTCCACGCCGTATATAAACGTGCCGTCGCCGCCTGCTATGCTATCGTCAGCCATAGTCGCCGCACTCTGCGCCGACGAAGCGTTTTCGACGATAAAACTTCCGCCAAGCGGCGCAGCTTCGGTTATGGTCGCCGTGGCGGGTGCAATCGTGTAGATTACTATGTAACTGCCGTATTTACTGCGAGTAGCGGACGAACCGACTACGGTAACTTCCTCGAGCGAGGTAATGCGAACCGCATACACGCCGGCATCGGACGGAACGCCCGCCATCCAAGTGTAATTATTTTGATTTTTCAAAATTTCCGCCGAAGTTTTGATATTTTCGGGAGAAATTTTTGCGCCTGCGCTAAAGCCGGTGAGCAAAACGTATTCGTATCCGAAATCGTCAAAATACGCCTGAGTCAAATCGCCGCCATAATTGAAATCGGCAAATTGGAGCGGAAGCAGAGCTTTGTCATATCCGTCGAATTTTTTGATCGGAGTTTTGCTTACGATAGGGAAGTGAAATTCGCCGTCGTACGTTGCGCTTGCAGAACCTAAGTCGCCGTTCAAAGCCTTGCCGAATTGGTCGGAGGACTCGTCGGCGAGGTAATACCTCAGTAAGTTTGTAGAGTCGTACGAGCAAATGCCGCTTGTCGGAACGTCCGACCTCGATACTATTATCCAATATCCGGCTGCCGCACCTATCAAAAACGCCGTCGCAAGCAAAAACAAAGCCGCCGTAAGAGCGTACTTGAATATTTTTGCTGTCAGCGAATTTTTTTCGGAGCTGCGGGCAGCTTCGCATCTGCGTGCGAAAGAGCCGTTCGGTGCAGGCGAATCGTATTTGTCGCATATTGCTGCGAAATGGGACGAAAGAATTTTCACTACGCTTCGCCTCCTTCGCTGAGCCTTACGGTAGCGTCCATTACAAAAGCTCCGCCGCCGAGCAGATAATTATATAATTTTGCGTACGTTTCGCCGCCCGAGGCGTAGTCAAGTTTTACGGTTATGGTAAGAAGAATGTCGTCGGTTTGGTTTATGCCGAGATTTGCGAAGTTATCGCTGTCGATTCCTGCCGAAGCAACCGTTTTGACGCTGCTTTCGCCGCTCGCCGAATAAGTAACGCTCGGCGTAACCGTTTTGTCGCCGTAAGAAACGGCAAACGTTATTCTGCCGTCCATAAAAGCAAGGTCGCTTGCGGAAACGTTGTCACCGTGCGGATAAAAAGCAACGTCCAATCTGTATGCGCCTTGCAAAAAGCCTTGGATATAGCCACCCTTAAGAGTAATGTTTTTGGCGATTTTGCCGACAGAGCTGATAGTATAGTCGTCAGTGTAAAAACCTACGGCGTTGTACGCAAATCCGCTTGCGCCGTCGCTAAACGTAACATAGTCCGAACTGTCTGTTACCGAATATACGGCAAATTCGCTGCCGTACGCCACCGTGGTTATGCCGGGAGTACGAATTACCCACGTCGAAAACCCCACGCATATTACGGCGGCTATTGCCAAAGCGGCGCATAGGGCGGAGTTGCGAAGCGTGCAGATTTTGTCGAAAAATTTATTTAATTTTTTGCGAAGAGAGATTTTCATGATTTTCGGTCCCGTATAATCTTCCTGTCGTAATTTTGCTTTGCAGACTTATGCCGCAGTAATCGCACTTGACGTTGCGCAGCAGCCCGTTTTATGCGATGGGTAGAAAGTTCGTACAAATCCTACGGCATAAGATAGGGAGGCGCAGCTGTTTTGCCGGCAAAACGGCAAAACGGACGAGCGAGTCTAAGCAACGTTTTTTGCCAAGTCGGGCTTTGCCGGCGCAGGTTACAAAATGTGTACAAATTGTGTAGTATGTATATGCGATTCTCGTGCGTGCGGGCGCATGCGATTAGTTTTGTACTATTTTGTATATGTATAATAACATTAAAAAAGTAATGTAGTCAAGGAAAATTAGACTTTTTATGGTCTTTATCGACACTTTATAATTAAAATAGGACTTTTTTGGTCGGGGGGGGGGGTAGCCGAAATTAAATAATGTATAATACTGTAAAGTTTTTTCAATAATGTTAAGAAATTTGTTAAAAAATGCTTGCTTTTTTAGTTATGTCGTGTTAAAGTGGTATTGTAAATTGACAGATGGAGAGAATTTTTTTTGCTTTACGTGACGAATTATGACGATTTGCGTTGTGAAAAGTCGAAACGTTTTTGTGTTGCTTGACATTTTGCCGTTGTCAAAACAGTATGTTTTATTAGGAGAATTATATTTATGAAAAAGAAGTTTAGTTTGACGCTAATCAGCATTCTTTCGGTCGTAGTTCTCGTCGGCGTGGGTTTCGCCGCATGGATAATTACTACGCCGAACGTAAAAGAGCAGCAGACCGGCACGATTACCGCATCCGGCGTAACGGACGCAAGATACAATCTCACGGCAGCGATTACCAACGGAAGTATTGTCTTCGGTAAGCCGAGCGGTTACGATGATAACAACAGCAACAACAGCGACTGGTTTAAGCCCGGTAGCGATGTGGGGAAGGAAAATCTTACCGCTACTCTTACACTTACTCTGACTGATCCCGACGGTAATGCGTGGGATGATGAAACGGTTTTTGATAATTATCTTCCCGACACGTTTACGTTTACTATGAATGCAACTAAGCCGGGAAGCGGAGAGGAAACCACGGTTGGCGCCAATGATGATTTTAATCATGCAGTTAGTAAAAACCATGTCAAGAATCCGACCATAAGCTATGGTACCGTTTCCGCTACTCCTGTAACTCTCGGCACTGATATCGAAATAAAAAAGAGTGCATTTACAAAAGGCGCTGACAATAAGTATACCCTTACGATAACCATTACGTTCGCATGGGGTACGGCATTTACCGACGGTACTCACGCTAATCCGTACGATTACTTTAACAATCTCCCTTATGATGACGTCAATGCGAAAAAAGCTTTGGAACTTAACGATATGCAAGGGAAAATTAACGGAATTAGTTACGAAGTAACGATAGCTTCCAAGGCAAACGCACAGCAAACGGTATAAGCGTTTGTGTTATTAAAAAGATGTAACGTTACGCCGAAAACGTGACGAAAGCAAGCTTTTTTGCGTATAATGTTTGTGGTGACGGAAGTACACGACAAGACGTACATACACGATACGAGAAGCATAGAAACATCGTGTCCAAACAATATTAAGATGAGGAGAAAAAAGTTATGAAAAAAGTTACCAGACATGCTTTTTCTAAAAAAGCGATTATGATAACCGCAAGTTTGTTTGTAACGCTCGCCCTTATTACTACCGGTTTTGCCGCTTGGCTCATAAGCAGCGGCGCATCCGGCGAAGGCACGGGTAATATTACCACTGCGACTATAGACGACGCTCGTCTCGGTCTTACGGTAGCAATGGCAGAGGGTAAAGACTTCGTTTGCTTCGGTCCTCAGGCGGACGACAAGCATCCAGATATAAGGTACAAAGCTCCTGTAGGTGATGAAAAAGACGATAAAGAAGTTCTTACCGCAACCGTAACCGGTACGATAAATAATTATGACAGACTCGAAAAGTTTAATATAACGATAAAGATCAGCGACAAAGCTCTAACGGCGGCAGGCTATACTTGGACCGAAACAAACGAAGGCAGCTTGAAGAACAGAACGTATACTTATAATGCAGGCAACGCTTGCATATCTTTGCCGGAATACGCCGTAGATACGGATGGCAGATTTTTACCGCTTCCTTCCGATACGTCTAAGACAACTGCGCCGAAGACTATTTCGGCGGGGGATAGTATGTTTACAGACGGCGCAACCGAAAACGAAAAGAAGTTTACTTTTGACGTTACGTTTGGTTGGGGCGAAAAGTTCGAAGGATGCAACCCCGGTAGATATCTTGACAGAGAAGTAGCCGATCATTTGCCAAGTAAGACTTATACCGTGGAGCAAAAACTGGAAATTATGACCGAGTTGCGTAGACTTTTCGTGGATGAATCGGGAAATGTTGACGCCGCTAACCTTAAGTTCGTGGTAACGGTTGAGGCTGTTTCTAAGTGATAGTCTTAACTAAAATTTTTCAATAAATATTCGGTGGGACGGAGAGACCGACAAAAAGTTTCTTCGTCCTTTTGGTATTTAATACAGCAGCCGTTTACAGCCGTTTTTTCGGCGCATTACGGCTAACGTGCGGCAGAAAGTATTTTTAAAGGGCAAAAACTTCAGCAAACCCTAAGCAAATCGAACGCAGCCGCAAAGCATGACGTTTTTTGCAGGACTTGCAGACATTTTTATTTTTTTCGCTCGGGTGTAAAGACGTTTCCGTCATAGCAATCAACAAATCTTAAAGTAAACATGCGCATTTTAAGCGGTTTTCGGTAAAGCCGATTAGTGCGTAGCGCAGAGGCGCAAAAGGCGAAATTTCGATAGTGTCTCAGAGGCTTGCAAATTGTTCCGAGCGACAATAAATATGCTGTTTTTGTAACTCAGTTCAATCGATATTTAAGTAAGAGAGTATTTTGCTTTTTTTAGATGTAACGTAATATGGACAAACTCGATCTGATAGCGCTTATAATAACGATTTTAGCCGTAACTTGTTTTTCGGTGGTTTTTACGCTACTTTTCGGAGCGTACACCAAGATTACGGTCGAGCAGTATAACGCAGGTAGGTTCGACGTAGACATTATAGACGAATTTGCCAAAGCGGATTCGGAAAAGAAAATTCGTCGAAAGCAGATTATTTCTTCGATAAAGCGGGTTGTCGGTTCGGTAGTTTTTGCGATAATCGCCATCTTTTTGATTATCGGCATAGTTAACCGAATCAGCGGCAACGCTACGGCTATAGGCAACAAAATGCTTATGGTTGTCGCATCGGGTTCGATGGAGAAAAAACACGAGGACAATAAGTACCTTGAAGAGAATAATCTCAACGATCAGTTTCCTACATACAGCGTTATTGTTTTGCAAAAGGTAAAAAATGCCGACGAGCTGAAAAAGTACGACGTTATTGCTTATCGTAACAAAGAGGGCATAATTATTATTCACCGTATCGTAAGCGTCAATCCGGACGGAACTTACACGACTAAGGGTGACGCAAACAACGGCGTGGACGAAATGCGCCCGTCTTTCGATAACGTAGTCGGTAAGTATAGCGGCAAATATCTCCCGACGGTAGGTTTGTTTATATTGTTTTTTCAGTCGTATTCGGGTATCGCTACCGTTCTTGCCGTTATATACTGCATGATAATGTTCGATAACCGCATAGGCGTTATAAGCGAAGTTCGTCAAAAACGTAAGGACATGCTTATAGAGCTGCTTTCCGCCGATGCCGAAGAGATAAGCGACGACGTAGACGTAAGGACGGAATATTTCGAAAAACTCTACCTGGACAAATTCATTTATCATTTCGACGACAACGGTTTTATCTCAAAAGAAGTCGCCGACGAAATTGTCAAATATAATCCGCCGCCGTCCGAACATGCGGATAACGAAACCGAGTAAAATAAGGTTGCGTTACGGCGTAAGAACGCTTGATTAGGATAATTAAAAAAGGAACCTTTTAAAATTCTTTCTTACTTTTCTTGAAAGAAGAGTAACAGAGTAAAAAAACATCTCAGAGGTGGAAACATGATAAAAACATTATTCACGAGAAAGACGCTGATTACCATTGGTCTTGCCTGCGTATATTCTTTGTTGCTTGTGTTTGTGTGCGCTTGCATAGACGGCGCTCACTCGATTTTTCCGGCAAAGAATATTATCAATATAATAGCGCAGGGTATGAATTTCGAACCGATAAAAGGACATATGTCCGGATTCATCATGGTGATGATGGTTGCCGTGTTTACGCTTATTGCGGTAACCGGAATATGTTTTTTGCGTCGTATCGCCATATTTAAGAAAAAAAGCCCGAAAAGTCTCAAAATGATAGGTTGGTATGTATTGGACTTTGCGGGATTTGAATTAGCGGGCATCGGCATAGGACTTTTGTTCCAAAGTCCCTTTACCGGCGAGAACCTTTCGGCTGTAATGAAGTACCTCGGTCAGTGCGTCCTTCTTACCACCGTCATATACTTAGTAGCCTTTGTAGCGATAGGCGCTCTTTTGATGCTTATCGTCAACTTTGTCTTTGTAGACAAGCCGTTCAGATTCTTCGGTACGGCAGACGAGCCGGTCTTCGAGGACGAAGGCATGGACAATTACGACGTTGCAGGCAGTTTTGACGTAAATGCGTCGAGTAGCGGAGCGGTAGGCGCAGCTGCCGCAGCTGCGGTAAGCGGAGGCGAAGGCGGCGGCGACAATCGCACGGTAGTAGACTCCGAGGAACTCAAAGACAGAGAGGTCGTATTCCCCACGCTTTCGGCAATAGATGTTGAGCTGGAAGGCTTCGATCTTCCTCCGACGAAAGGCGACGAAATTTCGCTCGGGGAGCTGTGCGACAGATTCAGAGACTATCTTGCTTACAGCCATAATCTTTATTTTGACATAGATACCATAAGATTCTTCGTAAGCGGATTCGCAGCCAGCCATTTCGAAATTTTGGAAGGCTTGTCGGGTACGGGTAAATCGTCGCTTCCGAGATATTTCGGCAAGTTTACGGGCGCAAACGTGCTTTTTATGCCGGTACAGGCAACTTGGCGAGATAAGTCAAATATTTTGGGCTATTTTAACGAATTTTCCAAGACTTATACCGAGACCGAATTTTTGTCGGCTTTGTATAAGGCAAATTACGAACCCGACGCCATAAACATTTACGTATTGGACGAAATGAATATTTCTCGAGTAGAATACTATTTTGCCGACCTTTTGAGCGTACTCGAGTACCCCACGGAAGATTGGAAGATAAAGCTGATGAATTTCCCGCACGACTTCGTGCCGCCGGTAAAACTCGAAGACGGATATATCCGTATCCCGGAACTCAGTTATTTTGTGGGTACGGCAAACCGAGATGACTCTACCTTTACCATAACCGATAAGGTTTACGACCGAGCCGTAACCATGGAGTTTGTGTCCAAAAACACGCCGTTTATGCCCAAGGCGGAAGTTAAACCGATAAAATTAACGGGTAGCACATTCAAAAACATGTTGGAATCGGCAAAAAACGACAAAAAATTTGCTCTTTCTAACGACGATATGGCAAAGATAGACAAACTTGCCGAATTTGTATACGACAGATTCGACGTAACGATAGGTAACCGTATAATCAATCAGATCGCAGCAGTCGTTCCTGCCTTTGTATGCGCAGGCGGCAAAAAAGAGGACGCAATCGACCTTATGCTTTGCAAAAAATTGTTCGCAAAACTCGAGGGCAGATTTGAAGAATACGTAAAATCCGCCCTTATAGAGATAGTCGAGCTTATCGGCGAACTTTACGGCGCAGGAACTTTGCCCCGTAGCGAAAGAACGTTAAACAAAATTATCAGGACCTTGTAATTACAGATGAGAATAGCGGAATGTCTGCAACTTAATAAATGTTCGGAGTCGTTAAACTCGTTTTTCGGCGACCGAACTCCGCTTGACGTCTTTTCTTCATTAGACGACGCAGGCGATTTTTCGCTGCAGGAAGAATCGCTGAGAGCGGACGACTTCGTGTTCGAGCGCATTTCTTTTGCGCTCGGAGTAATAGCGTCGATAGCCGCAAGACCGCACTTGTCTACAAAGCGAGAAGAAATAGTTACGAGGGTAGAAAAAGCAAAACAGATTTCGCCGGACGATTTCGGCAGAGTTTGCCGGGACAGCAGCCTTTGGAAACGTCGAAAAGCGGTAATGATTCCCGAAAACATCTATTACTTCCAGCATACCGACGAACTTGCCATATACGAAAACAGATTCGTCGTAATGCTAATCGACGAGATAGACAAAGAACTCAGCAGATACGTCGATTTTTATACTAAAATTCTGCCGTCGATAGACGACGGAGCATGTTCGCTCGATGCAATTAAGCTAAGTCAAAAATTTTGTAGTACGGACAGGCTTCGCCGGGAAGTGGATTTTATCAAAGAAACCAATTTTTATAAGACTGTAGGTAAAGAAAAACGCCTTCGAGGTAAGGTAAAGCCCACAAACATACTTATTAAAGATCCTAAGTACAGAGAGTGCTACAAATTTTACGACGATTTCGTAAAATACAAGGTAACCGACTCGCAAAAAGACGAGATTTCGTTTTATAAACTTTTGACGCTTAAAGCGTTAAAAGCTCTGGGATTTTCGCTAAAAAACAAGGCAAAAGCATGGGAGTTTGTCGGTTGCGGATTCGACCTTAAGGCAAATTTCGACAATGCCGTAACGATAACTGTTACAGACAAAAAGTCGGGAGTAACTCAAAGTTCGACGTTAGGGATAGGACAAGGCGACGAGTATATAGGCGTGTGGAACATTTACTCGGGCAACGAAACGTTGTTTGCGTCCGGACTAAGCGAGTATCGCCTTATGCTCGAATGGTTTAAGCGAAAACTTCGCATAGTTCCGACAGACGGCGACGCCTACAAAAAGTTTTGCCCTGTTTGTAAGGCTGCTTCGCTCGGCGGCGATACCAAAGTCGTGTGTCGAAGATGCCGATCTCAGTTCGTCTTTACCGAGAGAGAGGGCAGAAAAGTTATTTGGCTGTGTAAGCACGGGAGGGGAAGATGACCGAAAGAGATAACGTTACTACGGCTGAACGCCTTCCTACAATAGTTATCAAAGACTTATACAAGTCTTACGGCGAAAAGAAGGTCCTTAAGGGGCTCAATCTCGAAGTTTTCGAAGGGGAATTGTTCGGCTTTATCGGTAGGAACGGCATAGGTAAGTCCACCACCATAGATTGTATGATAGGCGCAAAACAATTTAACGGAGGTACGATTACGTTGTGCGGCTACGACGTCGTCGCACAACCGCTCGAGGCAAAACGTTGCTACGGATACGTTGCGAGCGAGCCTTCGTGCTACGAAGTTATGACCGGCATAGATTATCTTGAGTTTATCGCCGGCGTGTACAAAATTTCCGAAGGCGAATTTCGTCGGAACTACACGTATCTATGCAACCGTCTTAAGCTTGCCGAGACGGAACTGTATAATCCCGTTTCCGATTATTCTCACGGTATGAAGCAAAAGCTTTGCCTCGTTGCCAGCTTGCTGTTTAATCCCAAAATTTGGGTGTTGGACGAGCCTACGGTAGGCTTGGACATAATGGCTGTGGAAGAATTGAAAAAAATGATGCGAGAGTATGCGAACCACGACAAAACCGTATTCGTTACTTCGCATAATATCGAACTCGTAAGCAAAATCTGCGACAGAGTCGCAATAATAAACGACGGCAAAGTTTCCGCTCTTTACGACCTTAACAAAGAGCCTAACCGAAGATTACAACTTAGCAAACTGTTTTTGGAGACTTACGGAGAGTAACTGATGTTTAATTTGTTGCTAAAGGATATCCGAATTATGATCGGCAAAAAGACAACGATAGGTCGCAGACTCGCTTCTGCGTCTTTCGTCGTATTCGTTTTTGCCTGTTTCATAGGTTTGGAGATATATTTGTTTAGCGGCATTTTATCCAAAATTTCCGATATAAAAGGCGCTCCCGACGCATTTTTGTGCGTGTTTTTGTTTATAGTAACGTGCTTTATGACAGTGTCGGATCTGTTTACCGCAAAGAAATTGTTTTTCGACGCAAAGGATATCGAGATGCTGTCCGTACGCCCGGTTACAAACGGACAGATAATATCGTCTAAGCTTATTACGCTTTTTGCGACTCACTATATTACCGCTTTTATGTTTGTTTTTCCGTTGCTCGCAGTGTACGGATCGAGACAAAATTTTTCGGCAATGTACTTTTATAAGGCGTTGTTTTATCCGGCGGCATCGTTTTTGTTCGAGGGCGGAGTGGCGCTCGTGCTTGTGTATCCGCTGTTTATATTGTCTAAGTACCTAAAAAACAAACCTATAGTAAAGCTGTGTATCGCTACGGTAGTAATGGCAGCGTTTACATATTTTTACGCAAAGGCGCTCGGTTTGTTTACCGACCTCGTCGTAAACAACAGCATCGCTTTGATTTTTACGTCCGAGCGAATCGAAAGTCTCATTCGTTTCCGTACTTATGCGCTCCCGGTAAACTTCCTGATGGATATATTCGTGCAGAAAAGCGGTAAGGCGTTTTTGATTTATTTGCTGATAGGCGGAGGAATATTCTGCCTCGGACTCACTATAACGGTTTTTGCTTATAATTACGTCAGAAGTATCAATTTTACGTCAAAGAGCCGAAATCGCCGCAAAATTAAAATCCTTGACGTAACTAAATCGCTTATAAAAAAAGAGCTTACGCTTATTTTCAGAGATTCGGACTATATCTTTTCCTTTACGGGATTGCTTGTAGTACAACCGTTCTTGCTTACGCTGGTTCTTAAAGCGATGAACGCTGTTTTTTCCGGCGGTACGATAAGATATTATACTGCGTTTTTGCCGGCATTCGTTCCGTGCGTGGATATATTCTTTATTATGATTTTTTCTACGACGATCGCTCAGGGAGCAAACTCCTATATATCTATGGAAAAACAAACCGTAAAGAATATGAAAACGGTTCCCGTAGACTACAAAACCCAGCTTATAGTAAAAGTCGCTTTGCCGATGACGCTTTCAGTCACTTCGCTGGTGATTTCTCTTGCGGCGCTTACGGCGGCAGGGGTAATAGGATGGGGAGTGTTGCCGTTCGCACTTATATGTGCGCTCGTTTCTCTGTCTGCGTTCGATATGGCGTCTCTCGTAGAGGAACTCAGCATAAGACACGGCAAAAAACGCAAAAACGGTTTCAGTACGGCATGTTCGTACGGATATCCGGCGGCGGTAGCGATAACGGGTTCGTTGCTTTCTTTCGCAGGTCTTAACGTTTACCTCAGTTTGCTTGTTGCCACGGCGGTAGCGATTGCCGCTTTGGCTCCGATTTGCGTAAACGTAAAGAAAAGAGCCGGCGAATTGTTCTTGGGATTGGAGGCTGAAAACTAATGAAAAAACGTAATTTGGTAATTCTGCTTTTGATACCGTTTCTCATGTGTATTCTGACCACCGTCACGATAAACGCAACTTACATATACGTCGACGTCGATATTTCGGATATTTCGTGGAAATACGACGATGTCGAAACCGTTAAAATAAATACGGAGCAGCGCCTCGAGGCGGACGGAATAAATCTTCGTAATTACAAAGTCGGCAGCGACAACGACCTCGTTTGGAGCGTAAGGAACAAAGAGGGCAGCATGGAGCCGCTTGCCAAGATAGTGCAAAGAAACGGCGAATATTATTTATCTACGCTATCTGAAGGGGCGGTTATAGTAACGTGCTCGACAAAAAAAGGAAACGTCAGCCGAAGTTTTGAGGCTATTGTTTACGATAAGGGCGCAGTAGCGGCAACTTACGAGATAGCCAAGGGCAATAACGTTGACAGCGTAACGTATATCGGCGAGTACGATTTGAAGAATTTTCAAAAGCAAAAGGCGTCTTTCAGAATAAAGGTAACCACTGCGCCGAGTAGTTTGAAAGAAGCGTTGCAAGTAGAGTGTTCGGATAACGTAACGCTTAGCGAGGATTACACTACCGTTACCGTATCGGAACCCGGCGAGGCTTGCATCGCCTTTAAGGTCGATGATGAAAGCATAAGCGATTATTTACTTAAATTTACCGTTGTCAAAGACGGAATCAACGTCTTTGACTACAATCAGTTGCTATATTGTACCAATGCGTCGCAAAGCGGCGAAACGGTAGTTTTGCGTAAGTCGCTTCAGTCTCGTGCTTACGGCGAATCTGCGTTATCTGCCAACAATTGGGCGTATTTCGGAAACTACGATTCGGCAAAGAAAACGTATAATTTTAAAAACGAAATTTATTCTTTGCAAACAAAGTATAACAACCGTTACATTATGCAGTATAACGACGGAAAGCCGGAAAGCGAAAAAATTTCCGATTTCGTCAACGTCGGAGTTCGAGTTCAAAAAGATTTTTACGGTAACGGTTATACGTTAAACATGCACGCTCTGGCGTATCCGTACGGCGAAATCGCTTCGGTAAGCGGCGAAGAAATTAACGTCTTAACGCCCGAAAACCTTTTTAGAGGTCCGTTACCTTTCTATTCGCTCGGAGATATATCTCAACCCATAGTCGCTGCATACGGTCAAGACAATATAGGGTTTTACGTTGACGGCGACGGCATTACCGTTAACGACGTAAAACTTCAAAACTGCGACAATGTAAACAGTTACAAAAAGTTAGAATATACAGGTACCGTTTGCGAAGTGAGCGGGGATAATGTTACGATTAAAAATTGTGAGATATCTAACGGCAAAACTGTGTTCAGAGCGTTTTCGTGTAATGCTCTCAAAGTAGATAATTGCTATATGCGCAACAGCCAAAACTTCCTTATGTCGCTGGGTGCAAACGAGTACGTCGCTGTCGGTGACGGCAAAAAACAGCTTGTAGATCTGTACGGCAATCGGATATCGGCTACGCTGAGCGAATACTTAAGCAAGGATGCTGCCGGAGACAGACTTTTGGAAGAATACCTTATAGGTAGCATTACTTCCGAAAATACCGAAAAGATAAAAGAAGCGTTGATTTCCTTGCAGAACGCTTTGGACGAACTTAGCGAAGTGGATGGTAAGTTTAAAGGTGACGTCACGGTAAACAATTGTCAATTCGAGCGAAGCGGTATTGCTGCTATAGCAATGGAATCGTTGTTTAACGGTCCGTTCCTATACAGTACTCAGGCACCGTCAAAAGTAAGCGGCTTATTCGAGATGTTGGGACTTATGTCCACGTCGTCGGTTTCGGGAATATCTTATCCGATCAAACTCAAGATTACCGGCAAGACCGCATTTTACGATTACAAACAAGTAAGTAATATGGATATATCCGGACTTATCAACGAAAATATCACAGATATGCTAAAAGAATTAAACAAGGATAGTTTCGGTGAAGTGGATATAGATTACATTTTTCCGCTAAAGACTTTGGTTGGGCGGCAGACGGCTAATCAAGGTTATCAATACGACGGTAAGGCAAATATCGCAATCGCTTTTTACGGCGGAGGCGCAAATGCGTCTGTAGTCGAATACGAGGATTACGAATATGCGAGGGATTTGAGACCGATTCGGGAGGTAGACTTGCTTGAAGAATATCTCAGACGAAGTCTGAACAGTTCGGGCGGGCTTAACCAAAACGCATTTTTGAAAGTGGTAACCATAGTGACGGGAGTGAAACCGTTTAAGTTTGTTTATACTAACGCCAACAAACTCGGAAGCGCTCCGAGCCTTGAAAATATGATTTCTTACGCTAACGGAGATTGAATATGAAAAAATTTTTTACTTGTGTTTTGATTTTTGTGCTATGTTTGTTTGCCGTCGGTTGCGGAATGGGCTTTAGCGGCGATGCCGAAATGGTATCGGCGGCTATAACTTACGACGAAATTTCGCAAAAATATTATTTTGAGATAACGTATGACGACGGCACGATAAAAAAAGTACAGGCGGACGGAGTTACCGAGCTTGGCAAAGAGGGACCGCAAGGCGATGCCGGCAACGGAATCGCAGACATAGTTACGGTTAAAGACGACGATTTGGGCGTAACTACGGTTACGGTAAAATTTACCGATGAGGAAAAAGAGCCGGTATCTTTTCAAATTCCGCACGGCGTGTATATTTCGCACGTTACGTTAAACGAAGCCGACGAAACGCACGCTTCGCCGTACCTTACTTTTGCATTCAGCGATGGCAGAGTTCCCAAGGAAATTATTTTGCCGCAAGCAAAAGACGGCAGGGGAATCAAGAGTATCGAGCTTATCGAGATTAAGGACGAAAAAACCGGCGTTATTACCGGCGCAAAATTAAGAGTGACTTTCGATGACGACAGCGAACCTACGGAATTTGACGTTCCCATGGCTAACGGAGTAAAAAACGTAACCACTAAAGCGGACGAAAAAGACCCGACAAAGTACGTGCTTGTAATATCGTATACCAACGGTCTTACCGAAGAAGTTAAGTTCGATAAGCCGAGCGAACCGAGCAATTGGATTAGCGGGGTAGAGCAACCCGGCGGCAGCATAGGCAAAAACGGCGATTACTACTTTGATACTGCGGCTAAGGTCATATACATAAAAGAAAACGGCAGTTGGAAAGAAGTTATATCCTTTAAGACTGTAGATACAACGCATTCGGTTACTTTTGACGCAAACGGTGGTGCTTTTGACGGTGGTTCGACTATAAAGATATATAGAGGAATTAAACACGGCGATTACCTCAGTTCGGGAGATGACGGAATATCCGCACCGCCCGTACCCGTAAGAGACGGGTACAGGTTTGACGGATGGTATACCGTAAAAGATTTGAATTTGTATGTAGGACAAGAACACGTATATTCTCGATTCGGTGACCTTACGTCGGTAAATAAAGACCTGACTTTGTATGCACGCTGGATAGAGGAAAAGTAAAGCGTAGGCGATTTAGAAGTATGTTAAAAAGAGGACGTTGTTTTTACGCACTAACCGAATGGTTAGGTTTGGAAAGAATTATTCTATAATGAATGTTTAAAGTTGTATCCACACACGCAAGATATATAGGCATCTTAAACTTGTATATTTTACGATATGCCTTTTGAAGTTTATAGCGGAGATAGTCGGAGGGGAGAATGTCTACTTATTTTGTGTCCGATATACATGGCGAATACGACCTTTTTATGAGATTGCTCGATGAGATTAAGTTTTCTTCGGACGACGAGATGATAATATGCGGAGATGCGATAGACAAAGGGAAACAGTCAGTCAAGCTTTTGAGTTTTATTGCTTCGGTCGATCGCTTTAAGATGATTATCGGTAATCACGAATATTACTTTTTAAAATTTTACGACAGCCTTATGCAAAGCGTCGACGACGCAGACGACGTTCCGTATATGGTTGCGAGTTATTTTCCCGATTGCAAAAGGATAGACTGGGATTTGCTCGACTATCTTGAAAGTTTGCCGCTGTATATAGACAGAGAAGATTTTTTGTGCGTTCATGCGGGAGTGGAACTGGATGAAAAAGGGTTGATTAAGAAGATTTCCGAGCAAATGCCTCAAATTCTTCTGACAGATAGAAAATTTAAAGAAAAATCGATAATAAATAGAGACAAGACGGTGCTTTTTGGACATACGCCGTGCTTTTACGACAATCCTTCCGGTCGAATAATCAAAACAATCGGGCCGAATAAAAGAGGCAACCGGTTTTCGGATTTTTCGAAAGTGAGGTTAGATTGCGGCGTTGCGTTTACCGGTTTTTTGGGTGTGTTACGCAAAGAAGATATGCAAGAATTTTATGTAGGCGGCAAAAAATAATTTTTTGCCGCCGCTTGATTTTTTGTATGCGTGTATGTTAAAATTATATTATGGATTCGTAAAATCGAATTTGACATGGAAAAATTCGGTTCGATTTGCGCCCATACCAATAAAATAACGTCAAGGAGAAACCGATGTCGAAGAAAATATGGTTTATATGTCTGATACTTAGTATGGCTATAGCCGCAGCTTCCGTCACACCGATAAGTCATGTTTCGGCGGTCGGCGTTTCGGCTTACGATTATTCTGCGACGGGAGTAAGTTCCGATTATCGAAAAAGTATCGACGCAGCATCCGTAGCGGACATGCTCGGCGTTCGGCTTACCGACGAAGAAAGAAATTACACGAAGAATTATTGCGATATAAAGTTTTCGTACGGAATAAACAACGGATTAGGTACGGATAAAGATTTGGGCATATCCGTCAAAAGTACGGGCAGCGGTTACGAAATAACGGCACCGGCAAAAGAATTTAAAGCAAAAAACGGCGCTACGCTCGTGTGCGTGCCGAGTTCGATTTCTTATGGAAACAACGAAGTGAAATTTGTTGCCGACGGCGCTTCGTATATTTGCGATTTAGTCGAAAAAAAAGATAAGTTCGATATAAACTATTCTATATCTACAGTCATTTCCGTTTCTCAAGCCAACGAAATAACGAATTATGCGATAAATGAAGCTAAGTACGCCGCAAACGTCAATTCGGAGTATAGCGTATATAAAAACAAAAAACTTGCTTACGAGCAGTATGCGGAACGACTTGCTTCTTATAACTTACAATTAAAAGCCTTCGAAGCGTATTCCGATTATCTCGAAAAAAAGCAAATCTACGACGAGTATCTTCTGCAAAAAAAGGAGTATGACGAAAGAGTCGCCGCATACGAAGCTGCCTGCGCCGAATATGAAAAACAATTGACAAAGTACGAAGAAGATTTGCTCGGATATAACGCCGCTCTCAGCGCATATAACAAGTATCTCGAACAAAAAAAAGTGTACGATGAAAGAATGGCGGAATATATGATTTACGAGAGTAAAATGGAGCTTATTAAGCATAGAGTCGCAGCTTTGGATTCCATATTCGTAAAGATGACTTCGCTTAACAGAGACGTATATTCTGCAGTTATGGGTTCTTCCGTAACGACCGTACTAAACGCCTTTTTGGACAATGCGGCGGCAATGGAAGTTGCTTTGGGTAAAGAAGTGGTAGGCGTTGCTGCGCTTGCAAAGGAAACGACCGTAACCGTAAGACGAATATTTGCAGAGTATAAGGAGTGCGAAACTTTACAGCAGAAATATGCGTACTATTGCGCAAACTACGATTTGATAGTTACTCAGATATGTAAATTGACGAGCTACTTGGAATACTTTTGGCAGAATTTTCATATAAGGCAGATGGTTCGGGCGCAAAACACCGATCAAGATCCGGCAAAAGATAAAAAATATATAATTTTATTGGCTCAACTTATACTTATAAGCAATCTTCTTTCCGACGAACCGGTGCTTTCATATGACAAAACAAGGACGTTTGATTTGCAAAAGACTACCATTCTTTATGAAATACGAAAGTCGGAAAGCGTCAACAAAAATCTTACGATAAGGGAAATATTGGAAAACGAGTTCAATAATTATCCCGTCGGCACTTCGCAGATTCCGACAGTCACGGTCGATGACGACAATTGCGCAAAGCCGAAAGAGGGCGAGGCAGCTTTTCCGGAAGCAGTAAAACTTCCGGATGCTCCCCTAAACGTAGAAAAGCCTGCGTTGCCTACGCTTCCGAAACCGCCTAACGACGACAGAGGAATGGAACCGATAGAAGTAGATCGTCCTGTAGAACAACCGTATGCCGAACATCCCGGCGAGCAGCCGGCAGAAGTCGAAGATCCGACATCCGATAAGGATGCCACGGCTCGATTTTATGCCCTAGATAAAGTGGTGGCGCAACTTGCGGAAGGCAAAATAAACGAGAGGGATTTTTTGAGTTCTTCGGAGGATTCGAGGCAAGTCGTTTTCGGCGATAGCGTCGTGTATTCTGCGGTGAATTTGAATTTGTCCGTAGTGTTTAATTACAAAGACGAGAACGGCGACGTGTCTGTGACCAAGACCGTTACGCCGTACGATCCGCTCGGTAAGTATGTTTTTTATCCGAACGGTTATATGGACGTCGAATACGAGTACACTTTTGAAAAGTGGGTGTTTATTACAGGCGAAGAAGTAAACTTTTTAAATATCACCGACGGCAAGAAAGACAAAGATATCGTTAACGTTTACGCAAAATATAATAAGAAAAAACGTAAATACGCAGTAGTTTATAGATACGGAAACGAAGAGTTTTTGCCTGACAAGCTTAAAAACTCCGTGATTTTGAGAGCAGAAACGGAGTACGGACGTAAGCCGGAGGTCCCGACGCCTTCGGTAGACGACGACGGCGATTATATGTTTGTATTCGGAGGATACGACAGAGAGATAACTGCCGTAAGCGGTGACGCAGAATATATCGCTAAATTTTCACGAATGCCAATTGCCGAAATTATAGGCGGCGAAATCTTTTCGATTACGGATCGTGGCGGAGTCATCAGAATAAGCGCAGATTACAGCGTGCTAGATAAAGATAAGAAAACGGAAATTCGAATATTCGATGCTGCGGCGAGAGCGGCGCAAAGAGAAATGCCGCTTGCGATTTGTCTTAATGACGTCGAAGCGATTATAGATAGGACGGACGTAAAAGCGATAGCTTCGAGCAATTACGGCGCAATTTTGTCTGTACGCATAATTATGACTTCTGTTGCGGGCGCAAACAAATACACTGTTATTACTTCGGTAAAAAATACAAACGGAGCCGATATTGCTATAGACGATAGGCGTATAGGCTCAACCGTGACGATTCGTGGGGTGAACATCGATTTTGTCGGAGGCAAGCTTTCGTTTACAGACGGAGACAGCGGCGAGGCGGCCGATAATTTTACTTACAATTTCGAAGAAAAAAAGTTTGTTTACCGTGCAGAGTCCGGCATATATGTTTTGGCTGCCAAGTATGGCGTCTCCGTATTTTCGGAGTGTGCCGACGCCTTAACGATTTCGGCTGAATGCGCCTATGCCGGAGAAGCCGTAACTTATCGAGTAAAAGAAAAAAGCGGGTATACGGCAAACGTATACTATTACGACGGAGACGTAAAAATCACTGTCGATTCCGGCTCGTTTTTTATGCCTCCGTTCGGGGTATTATTGCATTGCGATTACACCAAAATTATGTATAACGTTAGATTTTTGTACGAAAAAGACGGACAAAAAATCATATTGCTCGAAAAACGCTATCCTTTCGGTAGTATTTTGGGCGTAGATATAATTGCGCCTGCGCCGCCGCCAAGGTACAGTGACGACGAATTTACGTATTCGTTTTCGGGATGGAGCCGCAGCATAGGCGGCGAACTAACGTCGGACATAGAATTCGTAGCCGAATATTCTCGTGCGCCGATTGAAAAAGAAAATATAAAGAAGGGCGGATGGTTCAGCGGTAAAACCGCAATAATCAGCATTTCGGCGATTACGGTAGTCGTTCTCGGCGGAGCGGCAGCTGTGTTTGCGATATTGAAAAAGAAAAAAAGGAAAAAGTAGAGAGTTATCAGCCGTGCGTTTTTTGACACATAAGACAAAAAACATAAAATATATAAGTTTTTTTGACATTTTAATATTTTATTCTTGACTAATTTTATATCAGGTGGTATAATTTTCAGTGTGGCACCTTTGGTGTATTGCAAACTTACCAATAAAAAGGAGAGTTGTATGAGAAAATTTGTAAAAAAGATACCGATACTTATAGTGACGATGCTTATCGTCATGTTGTCGTTGGTGTCCGTGTTCTCTGTTTCGGCTATAACTGCCGAAGAAATAAAGAACACTTACGGAATTCCGGATTGGCTTTGGAATCAGGTTCCGCAAGACTATAAGGAAAGACTCGAGGAATTGTTGCCCGAAGATTTTACGCTACCCGGGGATATAGAGATTCCCGAACTTCCGGAAGATTTTCAGCTCCCGGAGGATTTCGTCTTTCCCGAATTGCCCGAAAATAAGGAAGATTTTAACGTAGACGACTACATAAAGAATCTTGCCGACGAAGTTAAGGAGCATTTTAAAACCGAGTACCTCGCAGACAGGCAGTATTATAAAATAGCGTACAAGGCAAACGTTTTGGATCTCGTAGTAAAAGATAACTTTACTCGTCCCGAAAGCGGATTTAAGAGTTTGCTGCTGGACGTTTATACCGATGCGGTTCAGGCTCTCACCGCCGCATCCGTAGATAACAAATTTACCTTGTTGGCAGCATTGCAGAACGGAGTGGACACTGCCGCTGTCAAAGAAATTTTAAATTCGATAAAGTCTGTTTCGGTAGACGACTTGGTTATATACGACGGCTCGGTAAGAACCGATTCTATCAAGGCTCTTGTTAAGAGACTTCCTCTTCCGAGTGAAATTGCTACATATACGGACGAGCAATTCCGCAATTTACTTTCGGTTGATGTTAAAGTAGTTACGGAGTCCAGAGGTAATCTTGATATTACCGTAAACTTCGGATTCGAATTCGCAAATGCAAACAATTACGCAAGACTTCGACGTATTGCTCAAATCGTTGCCGATAATGTAAGCGTTAGCCACAAAGACGGCGTGTATTCGGTAAGCGTAAACGTTCCGCAGGCATTCACGAGAATCCTCAACAAGGCAATCGCTACCGGCAAGCTTTCGGATAGCGCAAAACTTAAGATATTCGCAGCTCTCGACAAAAACGTTAACGAGTTTGCCGAATTCGCTAAGACTATAACTTTTGAACAAGTTTACAACCTTCTCGAAAAGATCGATATCGTAAGTTGCATAGACAATACCCGTCTCGGAAAATATTTCCCCGATGGTATAACCAACGAAAGAATACTTAATGAATTTAAGAAAATCGAACCGTACTTCGAGAAGATAAAGACGGCTCTCATCGAACTCGTAACTTTCGTTCCTCAGAGATTCCAGTCCAAAACTATGATGGATTTTTATAGAGGAAACGGCGAATTCTTTGCGGCTAAGTATAATTACGAATTGTTTGTGGAAACTTGGCTGTACAGGATTCAGAGTAAAGGACTTGCCGTAACCGATTATATTAAGAATACTTATACCGATTCTCGTATCCTCAAGTGGAATTCGAGATTGGAAAAGGCTCTCAACAAACTTCCGATGCTTTCGATGTTCTTCAACAGAGAGAGCTATACGGTATCTGCGGAAGCGTCCGTAACGCTGACCGACGTCTATAAAGTTACATACAAGGATGGCGAAAACGTAATTAAATGCGGACTCCTGCCTAAAGACGCCGATTTGAGTTTCTTTGCAGGCATAACCGAAATCAGCGGCAGCGAGATACTTGACTGGGTTGACGAAAACGGCAATTCGATATCCAAGATGCCGGAAAGAGACGCAGAAGTATATGCAGTGTACGATGCCGGATTTAAGCTCGAGCAATCTGCCGATATCGATACCGTTTATGACGGAGAAGCTAAGCAGTTAAAAGTTAACGTTGTTAACCTCAGCAGCATAGAAAAAACCTATGACTTCGGTTGGTACAAAATTGTAGGCGATAGCAGAGTGGCTATCGATGGCGCATATTCCGATACGTTAGAAGTTCGTAACGTACTTGATAGCGGCAAATATATTTGCGTCGTTGCGTCCGGCGATACAGTTAAAGAGGCTGTATTTAATGTTGCCATCGCAAAGGCCAAAATCGATATGACCGGCGTGAAATGGAGTTATACCGCTCCGTTTACCTATGACGGTGAAATCAAAACCGTTTCGCTTAATAAAGAAATAGAACAACTTCGTTTTGTTGGTAGATTGTCGGCAAGAGACGTCGGAACCTTTAACGTTTCGTTTGAACTTATCGACGCAGACAATTACGAGCTTATAAATCTCGGCGATCTTTCCGCTTCCTTAGAATGGAAGATAGAAAAGATTAAGGTTGATATGACCGGCGTAAAATGGAGTTACACCGCTCCGTTTACTTACGACGGAACGGCTAAGACCGTATCGCTTAATAAAGAGATAGAACAGCTTAGTTTTACCGGTAACATTGCTACCGAAATAGGCGTATATACCGCTTCGTTTGCATTAAAAGATACCGAACATTACGAGCTTATAAATCTCGGCGATCTTGCTACTTCTTTAGAGTGGAAGATAGAAAAGGCTAAGGTTGACATGACCGGCGTAAAATGGAGTTACACCGCTCCGTTTACTTACGACGGAACGGCTAAGACCGTATCGCTTAATAAAGAGATAGAACAGCTTAGTTTTACCGGTAACATTGCTACCGAAATAGGCGTATATACCGCTTCGTTTGCATTAAAAGATACCGAACATTATGAGCTTATAAATCTCGGCGATCTTGCTACTACTTTAGAGTGGAAGATAGAAAAGGCTAAGGTTGACATGACCGGCGTAAAGTGGAGTTACACCGCTCCGTTTACCTACGACGGAACGACTAAGACCGTTTCTCTTACAATGCAGTTCGATAAGCTTAAGTTCAGTGGCAACAGCGCAACCGATGCAGGTACGTATACTGCGTCCTTTGAGCTTAAGGATGCCGAAAACTATGAGATTATAAACAAAGGTTCCCTTTCGGATTCTATCGAATGGAAAATTAACAAAGCAGATATCGATATGTCTGCAGTCGCTCGTAGTTTTGTGGATGCCGAGTTCGTTTACGACGGCAAACCGCATACTTTAGCGGTAGACAGCAAACTTCTTCCCAAGGGCGTTAAAGTAAAAGGTTATCTCGGAAGCGCAGTTACTCATGTTTCCGAAAGCCCGAAGACTATTACTGTTCAATTCGAACTTTTGGCAGAAAAGGCTGTTAACTATAATGTACCCGCAGATATGAGCGCAACCGTTACTGTTGTAGCTAAAGAAATCGGACTTAAGTGGGAAAATCTTAAGTTCACTTATGACGGTAGCAGCCATGTTCCGACTGCAACTGCAACTGGACTTGTAGGCAACGATACTTGTAAAGTTACCGTTTACGGAGCACAGACCGAAGTAGGCGTTTACACTGCAACCGCAGTTTCTGTAGATAACGCCGATTACAAGTTGCCCGGTAGCGTTACAGTTTCCTTCGAAATAGAAGCTGCTTCTGTTATCGTTCCCGTTACAAAAATTGATCCGATTACCGGAACTACCGTTACGTCTACCGTATTGGGTAACGAGATGACCATGGAAGTGTCAGACGTTACCAAAGATAACAAGAATATCGACGTAAGCAAGTTTGCAGAGAAAGACAAAGTAGCTAAGATTTTGTATGTGTACGAAATTTCTTTCAAAATCGGCAACAACGTTTGCAAACTGGAAAACGGCAATTACGAAGTAAGTTTGGTTATCCCCGACGGAGAAGCCGGTAAGACATACAAAGTTGTCGTTATCGATAAGAATGGAAATGTAACTGAAATTAACGGCACAGTTTCTGCAGACGGCAAGAGTGTTAAGTTTAACGTAACAAACTTAGACGGAAAGTTTTCTCTGTTGGAAGTTGAAGATAAAGAAGTCAGCGAGCTTGTCGAGCATGCCGGCGTTATTGTGGGCGTAGGTTCGGCGGTAATCGTTGTATTCTCTGCGGCTGCGTTGTATTTTGTAGTATTCAGAAAGAAAAAGAGAATATAATCTTTTTAAGATGTTTTTGGCGAACGCTGCGTGTTATGTGCAGCGTTCGTTTTTTAATTTGTTTTATTTTAATATTTACTTGCCGATTTTTTTCGGCTACGTTTATGCTGAATAAAGTGAGTTGCTCTTACGACGTATAGGTTGACAAAACGACCTTGTATACATTATAATCAATGATAAAGAGCAAAAGACTTTTTCTGCCGGATGATTGCCGGTATTATCTTAACGACGATTATATATAATTTATCCGACGATATGTCGTAGCCGATTACCGAAAACTATAAATAATCGGTTTTGTATAACTCGGAGTCAAAATATAACCAAAGGAGCAATAATGGAGAAATTTAAGGTAGCCGCAGCAAATTGCGAAGATTATGACTCGGCTAAAATTCAAAATGCGGTTGATGTCGTTATTGAGCAGTTAGGCGGCATCGAACAATTTGTAAGTAAAGACGCTAAGGTTTTTATCAAAGTCAACTTAGTAAGAGATATGCCGCCCGAAAAATGCGGAACGACTCATCCCGAAGTAGTTATTGCCGTTATCAATAGACTGAAGGGCATTACCGACAATATTATTGTGGGTGACAGTAGCGGTGGACTTTATACTAAAGGCGCTATGAATTCAGTTTACGCAAAGTGTCGTATGACCGATATAGAGCAACGGACCGTAGCAAAATTAAATCAGGATTTTGATTTTAGAACTGTGGATATTGGCGGTAAAGTAGTAAAAAACTGTGAGATAACAAATAGTTTTTTGGATGCGGACGTTGTTATAAATATAACTAAACTTAAGACCCATTCCTTTACAGGGTATACCGGAGCATTAAAAAATCTCTACGGGTTGATTCCCGGACTGGTAAAAGTGGAAATGCACAGCAGGTATCCGGATTTGGGAGATTTTTGCCAATTGCTTTGCGATTTAAATGAGTTCGCTAAAGATAAAATTACGCTTAACGTTATAGATGCGGTAGTCGGCATGGATGGCGAAGGTCCGACGAACGGTAAACCGAAGTTTATGGGCAAGATTTTGGCGTCGGCAAATCCGTACGCTCTGGACGTAGTAGCTGTTAAATTGTTCGGAGAGCCGTTTGAGATGCCGCTTATAAAAACAGCGGTAGAAAGAGGCCGTATCAAGGACGATCTCAGCGATATAGATTTTGATTTCGAGGAATGGAAGAGTAGCTTTATCAGCGATTTCAATATTTCGCCCATTACCGACACAAATACGTTTTTGCATATGCCGGACTGGGTAAAAAAACTCGCCCGCAAATACCTCACAAAAAAAGTAAGAATGGAGAAGTCTATATGCAAAGGTTGCGGAAAGTGCGCAACGCACTGCCCGGCTAAGGCAATAACGGTAATAAAAGGCAAAGCTAAAGTAAAGCAGAAAAAATGCATAAGGTGCTACTGCTGCCAAGAGCTTTGTCCGTTCGACGCAGTCAAATTCCGCAAGCCGCTTGCTTATAGAGTCGTCCATGTGTTTTCTCGTACTAAAAAACGAAAATAATAGTCGACGGCATTTGTTTTGGCATGCTCGTAAGTTATCGATAACGTGTAAGGAGAAAATATGGAGACTAAAATTATAATATGTTTATGCGTGGCGATAGCAGCGCTTAACATAGCTATTCTTATCGTTTCAAAATCGAAAAAATCGAACGGCACCTCTATATCGGACAGTGATAAAAAAGAGTTAAAAGATTCGTTTTCGTTTAACGTCGGCGTAATTTCGGCAGCTTTGGAACGATCTAACTTAAGTTCCAAAGAAAATTTGGAATTGAGATTGGATGAAATGCGTCGCAAAATAGATGAAAGCGCAATAGCTACCACAAACAAATTGGAAAGCATGGAGCGAAGCCAAAGCGAAAAATTAGAAGCCATTCGTCTTACGCTAGAGCGTAACGTCAGAATCATGCAGGAGGGAAACGAACGAAAACTGTCCGAAATTAAGCAAACTGTCGATCAAAGACTAAACGATACGCTAAATCAGAGATTTAAAGAATCGTTTAAGTATCTTTCGGAAGAGCTTAACAAAGTAAGTAAGACTGTAGGCGAGATGCAAGTCATATCCAAGGACGTCGGAAATCTTACAAAAGTTTTGTCAAACGTAAAAACGACGGGTATTTTCGGCGAGATACAACTGGGGGCTATAATAGATCAAATTCTATCGCCGCAACAGTACGTTAAAAACGTCGTTACCAACAAGCAGGGGAAAGATCCCGTCGAGTTTGCAATAAAAATGCCCGGTGGAAGTAACGGTGAAGTGTTGCTGCCGATAGATTCGAAATTTCCTTACACTCTTTATAACGACATGACGGCGGCATATAACAGCGGCGATTTCGTTCAGTACGAACTTAAGCAAAAAGAGCTTATTCAACGAATAAAACAAATGGCGAAAGATATTAAAGAAAAGTATGTTTGCCCGCCGTATACGACTAATTTTGCCGTAATGTTTTTGCCGATAGAAGGCTTGTATGCCGAAGTCGTCAAGCTCGGCTTGGTAGAACAATTGCAAGGCAGATACAGTGTGACTGTTGCCGGACCGACGACGATGGCTGCGCTGCTAAATAGTTTGCAAATGGGGTTTCAGACTCTTTCATTGCAAAAAAAGACATCCGAAGTATGGGAAGTCCTCGGGTCAGTTAAGACCGAATTTGACAGATTCAACGAGATTCTAACGCAAATTCAAAACAGGCTAAACGCCGCAAACGTGGATCTCGATAAACTGATCGGCGTAAGATCGAGAGCAATAACTCGCAGTCTGAAAGAAGTTACGGATTCACTGCCGTCTTCGCATAACAGAAAATCTTTAGAGAGCGAAATTTCCGAAGAAAATATCTAACTTGTATGTCGCAGCGATAATAAATCGTCTGCGACGTTTTTATCTATTTTTCAAGCTCGTCATGTCTCTTTCGAGCGATAGAAAATTTAGCCAATGTGTCGTGACAATTATGCATTTCATGCCCATTAGGTAGACCTTTTGCATTTAATTTATCGGACTTTAAGCACTTATTGTCTTTGAAAATGATTTTTTTGTCGTAGAGTTGACAACTGTTCGTATAAATGGTATAATTCAGTTGCAGTACAAGCCGATAAGGCGGGCATGTCGATTTTGCCGCAGTGCGTAAGGAGTACCGAAACGTATGCTGGGTTGTATTGTGGGTTAGGAAGCCCTCCAAGGAAAAAGTTTCGCAAAGCCTGTATAGGCGTTACCCGGCTAAGGTAATATTACGCAGGTTCGATTCCTGCTCGATTTTTATCGATATCCGTAGTGGTTAACGGACCCATACGAAATGGTGAATTTTTTGACGCTCAAGCGTCGTGCGGATCATGTTCGCGAATCAATTAGGAGAGTTCCTGTTTTTAGTCTGCGCTCGACTCGGTACAAAGTTTCGACGGAGGAAAGGACGGGCAATAGGGCAAAGCCTTGCTCGGAGGGGATACCGTAATTGCAACGCATTAGCCAAGTTTATCTCGCTTTTGTTGCGCAATTTCTTAACCGAAGACCGCTTTGTCACTATAGGACTACCGATTTTTACCGCTTGTCGGGGATATATAAAGGAGAACGCTATGAAAACAGTTATTGACGAACAACACAGAGGTTTTTTATTTAAGAAAGGTAAATTTATAAAAATGCTCGAAGCCGGTACATATCGCACTTGCTGCGGCAAAGAAATACGACTTACGGCTATAGATAACGAGCCGATATCCGTTTTTCCGGCTGTAGATCCGAACGTATTCGAGTCTGACGAGAGCTTTAAAACGCAAACTGTTATGACGGAAGCGAAGAGCGGAGAGCTGACCATACATCTTGTCAACGGGGTGTTCGAGAGCGTGTTGGCTCCCGGCAAATACTATTTTTGGAAAACGGATAGGGAACACACTTTTTTGAGGGTGGATTTGTCTCAGTCGGAATTTCCCGAAAATTTCCCGAAGTTTTTGGTTTCGCTTCAAACGTTGTCTCCGTATATATTAAAAGCAGAAATTAGCTCTAAGCAAATCGGTTTGCTTTATGTTGACAACAAATACGTTAGAACTTTGGAGAGCGGAACGTACTATTTTGTCAAAGGTTACGTTAAGACGAACGTGGTACTGTGCGATACATGCTTAAAGTCCATGGATATTGTCGGGCAAGAGATTCTGACTTCTGACAAAGTCACGATACGATTAAATTGTGTTGTAGACTACTCTGTAATCGATTTCATTAAGGCAAGAAGTTCTGTGGAAGATTATGTGACTCGCCTGTATACTTTGGCGCAGCTTGCGATAAGAGATTACGTCGGGGGCAAAACGTTGGACGAAATAATAGTTTCAAAAAACGATATGTCCAAATATTTGCTCGAACGCTTAAGCGAAAAAGCAAAAGAGTTTTTTATAGATATAAAAGAAGCTGCAGTAAAAGACGTAATTTTGCCGGGTGAAGTTCGAGATATTATGAACACCGTTTTGATTGCCGAAAAGCGTGCGCAAGCAAACGTTATTACCAGGCGAGAAGAAGTGGCTTCCACGAGATCGCTTCTTAACACCGCCCGACTTATGGAAGAAAACGCAACGCTTTATAAGCTTAAAGAACTTGAGTATATCGAGCGCATTTGCGAAAAAGTCGGCAATATAAACATCAGCGGCGGAGATATGCTTGCGCAGCTGACTTCGGTGCTTTGCGGAAAAAAAGAACAGTAAGTCTATTATTAACTTGATAGGATTGAATTGCACTATAGGGGATTGAGCATTTATCAATTAAAATAAGTGATTCCGTAGACGAAAATAACGATCTTTTATATTGGGAGTTGTTTTCATTTCTATCGCTTTTTGAATTAAAATATCGAAGTTTTTTCCTTTACTTAATTGACAATAGGCGCATAAGTATCATATTAAAATTGATTGAGAAATTATTAAAATCATAAAATTATTAAACAAAAACACCGTACGAACGAGACGGTGTTTTTGTCAGAAAAATTCGATTTTTCGGCGATTAAACGAGTGACTTTTTAAGCGAAAATAGGTAAAGCTTGGCTTGCTTACATCCTAAGGTGTTTAACATAGCAGCGTCGTTTACGCTCGTAAAATCGCAAGGGATAAAAAATCTCGATATTAAGTTAAATTTGAAAGTTAAATAGTTAATCAGCTTATTTTTTACTTGCGAATAGCTTCGATTAAATCAACGATTTGGCTATCCGACCATTTCGCAACACTGCGCATATATTCGATAAGTCGCTTAAGTGTGTTACCGCTTATAACATCTTCTTCGTCTTCCTCAGCAGTGATAATTTCTTCTGTCATTCTTTTTACCTTCTTTGAAAATTATTGACGAAGGTAACTTTTGTTTACCACTCACATTTATTATTATAGCGCATATCGAAAAATAGGCCAAGCGCAAAAAAGCGCTTTGCATATTTTTCATTTTAGTATGAATTTTATTTAATAAACAAATATATCAAACTACACGAAACTATTATTGTTGAGTGACATAGAACTACATGAATAAGAACTACATGAATGCAAAGAAAAAGTCACCGATAACAGAATTCAGCCATTTAGTGACACTTTTTTAGTAACAAAATGAAATTGATTATAGCAAATCACATCAAAGAGTTAAGAGGAAACGGGATTAAAGTGCATGATAAAAGAAAAAACCCTCAAAATAAGAGGGTTTTATTTGTTGGTGCGAAGGATGGGATTTGAACCCACACGAGAATTAACCACTAGCGTCTGAAACTAGCGCGTCTGCCGTTCCGCCACCTTCGCATATAAAAAGAAAAAACAGATTCAGACTATTGCGAGCAACTTTTGCGCATTCTTATAAAGAAGATTGTCTTTATATTCGTAATCGAGAGAGAGCGTACGAGAAAGTTCCTCTTTCATGTCTGTCCAGGGACTGTCCGTTCCGAAAAGTAATTTATCCGGATTGTGTTTTTTCAGAACAAAATCGATTTGTTCTTTATCAAGAAACTTAAAGGCAAACGACGTATCCAAGTAGACGTCTTTGCCGACTAGCAAATCGAAAGCGTCTTGCCATAAACCCCATCCGCCTAGATGAGCAAAGACGAGTTTTGCGCCTTTAAAGTCTTCATAGATGCGTAATAGTTTTTGCGGGGTGGAATTATCTCCTTTTATCATAAGGTCGAGTCCGCCGTGAAACAGCATTATTACGTCGTTATTTGCGGCAAGCTCGTACAATTTGTAGGACTCTTTACTCAAAAGCTCGCATTTCTGATAGTACGGGTGAAATTTAAGTCTGTTTATTTTGTAAGACAAAAGACGATTGAGTTCGCCTTTGGGATCGTGGTAATCGGGGTGAATAGAACCAAAGGGAATAAGTCTGCTGTACTTTAGCAGTTTTATTGCGTAATCGTTGACGTGAGTTACGGAAAGAGGGGAATTGGCTATGTTCAGGACGACCGCTTTGTCTACGCCGCTCTCGTCCATTTTTGCGAGCAAGCCTTGTTCCGTGCAGTCGTAAAACGGTCCATACGGCGAACCCTGTGGAACAGCCGCCATCGCCTTTTTAGCAATCAAACCCTTGTAAGCATGTGTGTGAAAATCGATTACCATAACGAAATTATACATTATAATCTTCTGGTTTGTCAAACGATTTTATGCAAGGCGAACGGCATTGAGGGTGCGACTTTTCATTTAACTGCAAAACGTCGTATCTTTGTTGATTTTTGACGGATTCGGGCGCAGACGGCTTAGCGGCGGTTTGAATAAAACATTATGGTTAATAATTTGCAAAACCGATAAAAAATCGTTTTCCTTTTTATTTGTTGTTTTACAATCGATACGTACGCTGCTATAAATTTGATTATATGCGTTTTTTTACCTTGACAATTATTCGACAAAATGATATATTATTCGATGGCGAACGCCACAAATACATATTTTTGCGGAGGCTTATATGTCAGTAACGGCTTTAGTCGGTTCACAGTGGGGCGACGAAGGAAAAGGTAAAATTATAGACATACTTGCGTCGGAAGCGGACGTGGTAGTACGAGCTCAGGGCGGCAACAATGCAGGACATACTGTAGTTGCAAACGGGATAACTTACAAACTTCGACTTATACCCAGCGGTATTTTGTACGACAAGGCTTTGTGCGTTATCGGCGGCGGAGTCGTTCTTAATCCAAAGGCGATTTTGGAAGAAATAGCAGAGCTAAAAGCAAACGGTAAGGACGTAGACAGACTTCGTATTGACGAGAGAACTCACGTCGTTATGCCTTATCATATTGTACTTGACGGGCTTAACGAAAAATTGCGAGGAAAAGGGGATATAGGCACGACCAAACGAGGTATAGGTCCGTGTTATACGGATAAAGCAGAGCGCAGCGGTATCAGAATGATAGACTTGATAAAGCCGGAAATTTTTGCCGAAAAGCTTAAAGCAGCACTAACAGTAAAAAATGAAATTATAACCAAGGTGTTCGGCTGTCAATCACTTGATTTTGACGAGATATATAACGAATACCAAGGTTATGCCGCACAGCTCAGAAAGTACGTTACCGATACGTCGGCTCTTATTTATAAGGCAATAAAAGAAGAAAAAACAGTACTGTTCGAAGGTGCGCAAGGTACATTGCTTGACATAGACGTAGGTACCTATCCGTTTGTAACCAGTTCGCATCCTACTGCCGGCGGATTTTGCATCGGCGCAGGAATCGGACCTACGCTCATCGACCATGTCGTAGGTATATCCAAGGCGTATACCACCAGAGTAGGTAAGGGACCTTTCCCGACCGAACTTAACGACGAAGTAGGCAAGGCAATACAGATAAAAGGCGGGGAGTTCGGCACCGTGACGGGCAGACCTCGCAGATGCGGTTGGCTTGACCTTGTAATTCTTCGTTACGCAACCAGAGTCAACGGACTTACTTCGCTTGCGCTAAATAAGCTTGATACTTTGAGCGGACTTAAAGAGCTTAAGGTTTGTGTCGCTTACAAGAGAAACGGCGAAACTGTTTATGATTTCCCTGCGGATATTTCCGAACTGGCAGAATGTGAACCTGTTTACGAAACTTTACCCGGTTGGGAAGAAGACATTACTTCCGTTACCGATTTCTACGACCTTCCTTACAACGCTCAGAAATACGTCGAATTTATCGAGAATCATCTCGGAGTGCATGTGTCGATGGTCGGCATAGGTCCTTCGAGACAACAAAATCTTTATAGATAATTAGTAATACCGTATTTTGGGGACAAGTCCGTCAGGACTTGTCCTTTTTGCAATTATGTTCCGTTTGTCGGAAGATACCTAATTTACAGCATGGGAATTTTTAAAGTGCAAGAAGAAAAATATGCTTCTCGTGAGAAATAAAAAAAAATTTAAAAATTTCCGTAAAAACGCTTGACAATCATTTTAGTCGGTGATATAATGCGTTTAGCAATCGAAAGATAAGAGTGCTAACAAACAAGCAGAATAATTGCTAACGCTCGTATGTGATGATTGCTACATTAAGAAGGTGAGGGAATTATGGAATTATCCGAGCGAAAATCCAAGATACTAAAGGCGGTCGTAGACAGTTATATAGATAGCTGCGAGCCTATTTCTAGTTCGGAAATTCATGACAAATATCTTCCGCATATAAGCAGCGCAACTATTCGTAACGAACTTGCCGCACTCGAAGATATGGGTTATCTTGCTCAACCGCATGTGTCGGCAGGCAGAATACCTACGGCAGACGCTTATAGGTTGTATGTGGACAAACTGATGCCGAAGAGGAAATTGTCCCGAAGCGAAATAGGCGTAGTAAAAAAATATTTTAAGCGAAAGATAAAAGATATCGACGAGGTAGTCAGAAGTACCGCAAAAGTAATAAGCGAGATAACAAATCTTACTTCGGTAGGCTACGTTGACGACGTAAGCGGTGACATGATTGTCAGCGTAAAGATAGTTAAGATAATGCCTGCGATGGTATTGTTTATTATTGTTACGGATAAGACGATAATAAAGGATACTACCGCTTCCATTTCCGAAAACATCGACGAAAAGTTCTTGAGCGAAGCGTCGGAGTTTATAACCGGAGTATTCGGTGGACGCAAAATATGCGACATCACCGACGGTAAAGTGGTAAAGGAAGTTCACAGAGAATACAAAAAGGTCTTTGACGCCGTAATAGCTATTTTAAAGAATTATACCGTGGCGTCGGATATTGCGATAGAAGGCAGCTCGAAACTGCTGGAACAGCCGGAATTCAACGATGTCGAAAAGGCAAAAGCGGTGCTTAGAGTTCTCGATCACAAAGAGACTTTGTATCCCGTACTTAAGTCGGGCAAAACCGAATTGAGCATAAAGATAGGCGATGAAACGGGTGTTCCCGAATGCGCAATAGTTACTGCGTCTTTCGATGTGGACGGAGTGGGAGTAGGCAGCGCAGGTGTTATAGGCCCGATGCGTATGGATTATTCTAAAGTCGTTTCCGTGCTAGATTGCATAGGAAAAACGATAGGCGATTTAGAAAACGAAGAAGGAGATAGCGATGACTGATAAAGAAAAACAAAACAAGGACGTCAAAGGCGAAGGCACTCGGCCGGAGACTGAAGAAGACACCGTAAGGATGTTTAAAGACGACTTCGATGCCATGCAAGCTGAAGCAGATCAACTTGCTACCGAACTCGGCAAAGCAAAGGAATCTGCGGCAAAGGAGATGCAAAGAGCAGACGAGATGACCGTCCAGTGTCAGAGGCTGCAGGCAGAATTCGAAAACTACAGAAAACGCACCAACGAAACGAACAAGCGAGTTCGTCAGGACGGAGCGGTTGACGTATTAGAAAAGATCTTGCCTGTACTGGATGCGATAGAGCAGGCAAGGAAGATAATTACCGACCAAAGCGTACTCAGCGGAGTAGAGATGATAGAACGTCAGCTCGAGGCATTGCTTGATGCCTACGACGTAAAGCGTATTCAAGCTCAAGACGCTCCGTTTGATCCGAAATTTCATAATTGCGTTATGGAAGAAGAGGTGGACGAGGCAAGAAAAGGTCAGGTAGTAAGAATATTTCAACAAGGCTATACAATCGGCGACAGGGTGTTGCGTTACGCAACCGTTATCGTCGGAAAATAAATATCGAAAATAAAGGAGAATATATATTATGAGTAAAATTATAGGTATCGACCTCGGCACGACGAACTCGTGCGTAGCGGTTTTGGAAGGCGGCGATCCGGTAGTAATACCCAACGCCGAAGGCAATCGTACCACCCCGTCCGTAGTAGGTTTTGCAAAGGACGGCGAAAGATTGGTGGGCTCTGTAGCTAAGCGTCAGGCTATAGCTAACGCAGACCGCACCGTTTCTTCTATCAAGAGAGAGATGGGATCCGATTATAAAGTAAATATTGACGGCAAGACCTATTCGCCGCAAGAAATTTCGGCAATGATTCTTAAGAAGCTCAAAGAGGATGCCGAAAGTTATCTCGGAGAAAAAGTGACCGAGGCTGTTATTACCGTACCCGCATACTTTACGGATTCTCAGCGCCAGGCGACAAAAGATGCAGGTAAAATTGCCGGTTTGGACGTAAAACGTATAATTAACGAGCCCACTGCGGCAGCTCTTGCATACGGTCTCGATAAAGTTAAAGACTCTAGCCAAAAAGTGTTTGTATATGACCTCGGCGGCGGAACGTTTGATATTTCCATATTGGAAATAGGCGACAGTTGCGTAGAAGTTTTGGCTACAGCAGGCGATAACCGTCTCGGCGGCGATGATTTTGACCATAAGATTATGGACTATCTTATCGAGCAGTTTAAGAAGGATAACGGTATAGATTTAAGCAAAGACAAACTGGCAATGCAACGTCTTAAGGACGTAGCCGAAAAGGCTAAGATAGAGTTGTCTTCTTTGCAAAAGACCACTATCAGCCTTCCGTTCATCGCAAATTCGGATAACGGACCTGTACATCTCGAATACGAAATGACGAGAGGCAAGTTCGACTCGCTTACGTCTTCGCTCGTTCAGCGTACTATAGACCTCAGCAAGAGGGCTCTTAAGGACGCCGGACTTACTCCCGACAAGCTCAGCAAGGTAATATTGGTAGGCGGTTCTACTCGTATACCTGCGGTAGTCGAGGCTGTAAGACAGGTTGCGGGCAAAGAACCCTTTAAGGGAATTAATCCCGACGAGTGCGTTGCTATCGGCGCTGCTATACAGGCAGGTGTTCTTGCCGGTGAGGTAAAGGACGTTCTTTTGTTGGACGTAACTCCGCTTAGCCTCGGTATCGAAACTTTGGGCGGCATTTGTACTAAGCTTATAGAAAGAAATACCACCATACCGACCAAGAAGTCGCAGATATTCTCGACGGCTCAGGATAATCAGCCTAGCGTAGATATCCATGTGCTTCAGGGCGAAAGAGACATTGCGTCCGCAAACAAGACTTTGGCTCGTTTTGAATTGACGGGTATTCCGCCTGCTCCGAGAGGAATTCCGCAGATAGAGGTAACCTTCGATATAGACGCCAACGGCATAGTTCATGTATCGGCTAAGGACCTCGGAACCAACAAAGAACAGCATGTAACCATTACTGCGTCCAGCAATCTTACCGAAGACCAGATAAACGACGCTATAAAGGATGCAGAAAAGTTTGCCGAAGAAGATAAAAAGCGTAAAGAAGTCGTTGACGCAAAGAACCATGCAGACATAATGGTAGGTTCGATAGAAAAAGTTTTGTCGGAGAACGGAGACAAAATCAGTGAGGAAGAAAAAGAAGCACTTAATAAGCATATCGAAGAAGTAAAAGAGGCTGCCAAGGGCGATAATATCGACGATATAAAAGCTAAGACGGCAGAGCTCGAAAAGATTTCCGGCGAAGTATTTACCAAGCTCTATCAGCAGACAGCCGGAGCCGGAACTGCGGAAAGCAGTGAAGGCGTAAAAGTCGAAGATATGGGCGATAACAATAACTAAAACTAATGGAAAAAAAATCTTATTATGACATTTTAGGAGTCGGTAAGGACGCATCCAACGACGAAATCAAATCGGCTTTTAAGAAGCTTGCGCTAAAATATCACCCGGACCACAATCCGGGTGACGAAGCGGCGGCGGAAAAATTTAAGGAAATAAACGAAGCATATCAGACGCTTAGCGATCCGCAAAAAAGAGCCGCATATGACAATCCTGCCTCGTCTGCGGGGTTCGGCGGATTTAGCGGCGAGAACTTTACTGGATTTGGCGGATTCGGCAGCGTTTTTGACGACTTGTTTTCCTTTTTTGGCGGCGGTGGCGGCGGAAGCCAAAAGGCGAGAGGCAGAGACGTGAACGTTAAGGTTACGTTGACGTTCGAAGAAGCTGCTTTCGGCGCACAAAAGGAGGTGTCTGTATCTCGTATCGAACCTTGTAAAGAGTGCAAGGGAACCGGCGCAAAAAACGGAACCGAATATACTCAGTGTTCTAACTGCGGCGGAACGGGTAGAGTAAGATATGTCCAAAACACTCCGTACGGTCAAATGGCGAGCGAGAGAGTTTGCCCCAAGTGCGGCGGCGCAGGTAAGATAATTAAAGAAACTTGTCCTAAGTGCGGCGGCAGAGCTTTCGTTAGGGTAAATACCAAACTTAAACTTACTTTCCCTCCGCTTATGGAAAACGGACAGCTTGTAACAGTTAGGGGCGAAGGCGACAAAGTTAAAGGCGGAGAAGCGGGAGATTTGCTTATAGCCGTAACGGTATTGCCGCACAAACTGTTTACTCGAAAGGGCTCGGATTTGTATATGACGTATCCGATTACCGTTGTGCAGGCGATGCTGGGCGACAAGGTTAAGATACCTGCGATAAAAGGAGATCCGGTCATGCTGACTATTCCCGAAGGCACGCAAAGCGGTGATACCGTAAAGATTCGCAGTGCCGGGGTCGATACGGGAAGGCGTCTTGTCTCTAAAGGCGATATGTATGTAAAACTCGTCGTAGACATCCCCAAAAACCTTACCAAAGAACAGAAAGAGAAGGTTAAGGCAATGGGTGAGAGTATAAAAGAGACTCAGTACGACAGTGTAAGAGGATTTAACAAAAAATAGTATGAATTATTTACAGGTAACCGTAACTACTACCACGGAAGGCAGTGATATAGTGGCGTCTTTACTTATGGACGAAGGTAGCGAAGGCGTGAGTATTATAGATCACAAAGACGTCGAAGATCTTATAAAAAGCGACGTGATATGGGACTATATCGACGACAGTTTAAAAATTGACGATAAAAAGGTTTTTGTTTCCGGATTCTACGACGAAGGAAAAAATCTTTCGTCGTTGAATCAGAAGCTCGATTTACTCAAAGCCAATGCCGCCGTGGACGTAGGATCGTTAGAAACGTCCGTATCCGTCAATAGAACCGAAGATTACGAAAACGTGTGGAAACAGTTTTACACGCCCATCGAAATAGGCGAAAAATTGGTAGTGGTGCCGAAATGGTTAAAACATTCAGATAACGGCAGAAATGCGGTGTACATAGATCCGGGAATGGCGTTCGGCACGGGAAAACACGAAACGACGTCAATGTGTTTAAAGTTGCTGGATTCGACCGATTTGCAGGATAAGACGGTTGCCGATATGGGCTGCGGAAGCGGTATATTGGGTATAGCGGCAATGAAGTTAGGCGCAAAAAGCTGTATGATGAACGATATAGATCCTCAGGCGGTTAAGGCGGCTAAAGAAAATGCAGAGTTAAACGGCGTTGATTGTACGATTTTGCTCGGCGACCTCAAAAACGACGGCGAGCAGTTTGACGTGATAATTGCGAACATAACCGCAGACGTGCTGATACGATTGTCGAGCGTTATCGAAAGCATGGCAAAAAAAGGAACGACGGTAATACTTAGCGGTATTATTAACGAGCGTGCGGACGATGTCGTTAAAGCATACGGAAAATTTTTACTTAAGGACAGGATTAAGGACGGAGAGTGGCAAGCGCTTAGATATATTGTATGAGAAAAATTTTTGTAAAAGAAGATTGTTCGAACGAAGTTCATTTGAGCGGTGACGAGCATTTGCATTTGTCGGTAGTCTTGCGAGCAAGGATAGGCGATGAAGTTACACTGTGTAACGGCGACGGCTATGACTATATTTACGTGATAAAGGCGATAGATAAAAAATCTACCGCCCTTACGCTTATAGAGCGACGAGTTAATTTATCCGAGCCGAAAGTCAAAGCGGCTTTGATGGTGTCGCTGCTTAAGGGGGACAAACTCGATTATGTTTGTCAAAAACTTACCGAACTCGGTTTCAGTGATATTTACCCTGTTGTTACCGATTATACTCAGGTAAAAAGAGAAAGCGTGAAAGTTGAGCGACTTAATAAAATCTGTAAGGAAGCCGCCCAGCAATGCGGCAGGGGTAAGGTTGCGGTATGCCATAGTCCGATGACATTAGACGAAGCAATAGCGGAAGCGAAAAAGTTCGATAACGTGCTTTTCTTTTATGAAAAAGACGGTAAATCGTTTAAGGAGGCGGCAGCGAACTTGGTCGGTAGCTCTGCGATTTTTGTCGGAGGCGAAGGCGGATGGTCGGAAGAAGAAGCGAATAAGCTCGGATTCGCAGAGAGAATAAATCTCGGCAAACGAATTTTGAGGGCAGAAACGGCATGCGTGACGGCAGCTGCTTTGATTATGTACGAAAGCGGGGAGTTAAAATGAAAGCTGTGGTTTTTTCACTCGGATGTAAAGTGAATACTTACGAAGGACAAGCGATAATATCCTTTCTCGAAGCGAACGGCATACAAGCCACCGACAAGCCATGTTACGCCGACGCTTATATTATAAACACTTGTTCGGTTACGGCGGAGGCGGACAAAAAGTCAAGGCAGGCGGTCGAGCGAATGCGAAAGTATAACAGAAACGCAAGAATTTTGGTTATCGGTTGCAGCTCCCAAAACGACGGTTCCGCATATCGGCAAAAAAACGTCAGTTTAAGCGGAGTCGGCGGCAAAATACAATCTGTAGCCGAATTTTTGCAGCTCGGCGTTGATAAAAACGGCGATTTTACCGTGGATTTGCCGCTTACTTACGAAGAAATGAATATTCCTAAACCTACTCGTACGAGGGGGTACATAAAGATTCAGGACGGCTGCAATAACTTTTGTTCGTATTGCCGAATACCGTACCTAAGGGGCAGATCGAGGTCCAGAAAAATAGAATCGATAGTTGAGGAAGCGAAAACGGCGGCTCTCCATAGTAAAGAGATAGTGCTTACGGGCATAAATATCTCCGATTACAGAGACGGAGAGAACGGTTTGACAGAGCTTGTTTATGCATTGAAAGACGTTTGCGCTCGAAAACGATTCGGTTCGCTCGAGTGCGAAGTTATAGATGACAAATTGCTTTCGGCAATGAAAGAATGCGGTTTTTGCGATCATTTTCATTTGTCTCTCCAGAGTGGTTCGGATGCCGTGCTTAAAAGAATGAACAGGCGATATACCGCTCGATTTTATCAGGAGAAATGCGAGTCGGTGCGCAAGTATTTCCCTGCCGCCGCCATTACGACCGATATAATAACGGGGTTCCCGTTAGAGAGCGAAAGTGAATTCGAAGAGACTTGCGAATTCGTAGAAAAGATTAAGTTTGCGGCGTTGCATGCTTTTCCGTACTCGGAGCGTAAAGGTACGGCGGCGTATTCGATGCCACAAATCGACAAGCGTATACGAAGCGAAAGAGCAGGTAAACTTATAGAAATAGGCAAAAAACTTGCAGACGAGTTTATCCGCAGCCATATAGGCTCGATAGCCGAAGTTTATGCGGAGGAAAGTAAAGACGGAATTTCGGAAGGATATACTTCCAATTATATAAAAGTTTATTCGTCGCTTAAGCCGGGAGAGCTTGCTAAAGTGAAACTCACCGAGGTTATGGCAGACGGAGCAAAAGGAGAAATAGTATGAAAGATTGTGTTTTTTGTAAAATTGAAAGCGGTGAAATACCGTCCGAAAGAATCTACGAAGACGAAGATGTTTTTGTAATAAACGATTTGCATCCTCAGGCAAAAATTCATTACCTGATGATTCCGAAAAAACATTTTGCTACGCTTTCCGAAATGGATTCGAGCGATACGGAATTGGTAGGCAGGGCGCTCAAGAAGATTTCGCAAATTGCCCCGACCATCGGTCTCGAGAACGGTTACAGAATAATAATCAATCAGGGAGAAGATGGCGGACAAACGATATTTCATCTGCATATACACATTTTAGGTGGCGAGAAATTGCCTGTATAACGGAAAAGTTTTTCGTAAAAATTTATATTTCGTAAAAAATCGTTTGACAATCCGCTACCGCTTATTATATAATGGCTAAGCAATTAAGGCTCGTAGAGCAAAGGCGGTGTAATACATGTCGTACATTAAAGTAGGCGATAACGAATCGTTGGAAAGCGCTCTTAAGCGTTTTAAGAGAAAGTGCCAAAAAGATAATGTGCTCGGCGATCTTCGACGTAAAGAATTTTATGAAAAACCGTCCGTAAGAAGAAAGAAGAAATCCGAACAAGCTCGCAAACGTGGAGCAAGAAGCTAAATAACGGCTGATTAAGATAACGTCCTTGTGTAAAACAAGGACGTTTTTTTTGTAAATCGCAAATTGATTTCTCGGCATGACCGAGTTTCGAATTGTCAGCCAGGCTGCAAAATGTATGCTGTTAAATGGTATGAGTTTGTGTAATTTGGATAAAATTTACTAAATTGTTTATGATAAATCTTGACTGCGTGTGCGGTATTGTGCTAGACTTACTATAGTGTACCGTAATGTGGTACAACTCTGCTTTATTAAGGAGATGCTATGAAGAAAATAATGACGTGCGTCATATCTTTGGTCGTTGCATTCGCCTGTATAATGAGCTTGTCCGCTTGTAATATCAACAAGCTTAAGGCTCCTACAGGCATATCTGTAGACGAAGATACTTGGACGCTAAAATGGGACGCAGTCGAAAATGCGGAAAGCTATGTTATAGACTTTGAAGGTCAGCTTATAGAAGTCAATGACACGCAGTACGATATTTCCAAGCTTGTAAAACAGCTCAGAGATTACGTTATAAGCGTAAAGGCTGTACCCGCAGAGGGAGGCAAACTTAAAGAATCCGATTGGTCGAGACTCAGCCTTACTGTAACGACTTTGCCGATAATCAAGCCGGAAGTAGTGCCGTCTACGGGACTCGAATATACGCTGAATGCGGACGGTACAGGTTACGCCGTATCTGTAGGCAAATGCAGAGATAAGGAAGTAATCATTGCCGACACTTACCAAGGATTGCCCGTTACGGAGATAGCCGATATGGCTTTTTACTCCGAAGAAGGTAACACTACTATAACTAAGGTTACGATACCCGAATCCGTAAAAGTTATAGGCCTAGGAGCTTTTGCAAATTGTCAAAAACTTCTCAGAGTCGTAATCAAGGGCGATAACCTCGAAGAAATCGGCGAGTCGGCATTCCTCGGAGATATATTGCTTACCAATATCAGCTTTCCTTCGTCGCTTGTTTCTATAGGCGCAGGCGCATTTAAGAGTGCGTTATTGCTTAAAAGCGTAACTTTCCCCGACAGCCTTACTTCGTTGGGAGAACAAGCTTATGCAGGTTGTACAGGACTTGATACGATAACTTTCGGCAAAGGTCTCAAAGATATATCTAACGAAGCATTCTCCGGCTGTACCGCATTGAAAACCATAAATTGGGGACATTACGTGGAAACAATAGGAGCGAAGGCTTTTACAGGAACGCAAATCATTAAAATTGCTTTCCCCGAGTCGATTAAATCTATAGGTGAAAGCGCATTCATTAACAATAATATTCTTAAGACCTTGGTGTTTAACGAAGGTTTGGAGACGATAGGCGCAGGTGCTTTTGCAAATAATATCAATCTGAAAGATATTGAATTTCCCTCAAAGCTTGTTAGTGTAGGCGATTCCGCTTTCTATAACTGTGCTGAAATTCGAGAAGTAAACCTTAAATATATCGAAACCATAGGCCAATCGGTATTTGCTAGCTGCCGACGTCTTAAGACCGTGAGAGTTCTCGACGGTGCCGAAAGCGTTGGCGTGACGATGTTTGCAGCATGCCCGGATCTCAGCAATATCGAATTTGCATCTACCGTTAAGGATATCGGAAACGGCGCATTTATGAATTGTACCGCCCTTAAGAGCGTAACCTTCCCCGACAGCTTAGTAAGATTAGGCTTAAAAGCGTTCAGCGGCTGCTCTGCGCTCGAGACGATTAACATATCCGATACCGTAAAAGACATAGGCTTTAACTGCTTTGAAAAAACGGCATGGGAAGATGCTGTCGATAACGGATACATTTATTTCGATAATTACCTTTACGGATATAAGGGTACTTTGACTAAGACGGTTATCGACGATATAAAGCCGGGAACTACCGGTATCGGCGCAAGTGCGTTTGCATCGAGTAAAATCGTGTCCATAGTGATTCCCGAAGGAGTAACTTCGATTTCCGAAAACGCATTTAACGGTTGCCAATCGCTTACTTCCGTAACTTTACCTTCTACTCTCGATTATATAGGTAGCGCATCTTTCGCAGGTTGCGTAGCGCTTCCCTCGATTACCGTTCCCGAAGGCGTTGAGACGGTAATGGATAGCGCATTTAGCAATTGTACGGCTCTTGCGGAGGTTAATTTGCCTGCGTCGCTTAAGAAGATCGGGAATTATGTATTTGAAAAGTGTACGGCTCTCCGTAATATTACTCTTCCCAGTGCGCTTACCACAATCGGTATCGGAGCATTTAAGGTTTCCGCAATTACCGAGATAGTAATACCCGAAGGCGTTACGAAACTTGAAGCTGAAGTATTCTCGGGATGCGCTTCGCTTGTTTCCGTAACATTACCTTCCAAACTCGAAAGTATCGGCATAAATGCGTTTTCCGAATGTTCGTCTATTGTGACGTTGCAGATTCCCGAAACTGTTGTTTCGTTCGGTGATGGCGCATTTAGCAAGTGCAGCAAACTTACTACAATCAATATACCGAAGGCACTTAAAGAAATTCCTGTTCAGATGTTTGCCGGTTGCGTAGCTCTTGGAAGCATAGACATACCTTCATCCGTAAGTAAGATAGGTTCATATGCGTTCCAGGGTTGCAAGGCTCTTAAAACGGTTACGTTGCCCGATGCGGTTACGGTTCTTGCCGAAGGTCTGTTCTATCAATCGGGACTTACTTCCTTTACGATAAAATCTACCGTTACGACGTTGGAAATAGGGGCGTTCAATAGTTCTGCGCTTGAGAGAATAGCAATACCCGCAACGGTAAAACAATTTGGCTTGCTTATGTTTGCTAACTGTCAAAAGCTTACTTCGGTAGAGATTTTAGCTCAGTTAACCGAATTGCCGAAAGGTACGTTCTATAATTGCGCTGCGCTTACAGACGTTGTTCTTCCGAATTCCATTACTGTAATCACGGGCTATGACGATCAGTACGGCGAACAGGGTATGGCGTTCGGAAAATGCGTTTCGCTTGTAACAATAAAGCTTCCTTCATCTCTTAAGACGATAGAACGCAACGCATTTGCTAACTGTCTCAAACTTCAGTCTATCGAAATACCTCAGGGCGTTACCGAATTGGGTATGGGTATATTTGTAAATTGTTCCGCTCTTTCCACCATTGTGGTTCCCGAAACGATTGAAAAGGCGGGAATAGGAGTGCTTAACAATTGCAAATGGTATAACGATCAGCCCGACGGTCCTATTTATGCAGGAAATGTTTTGTTCGGCTATAAGGGAACTATGCCTGCCGCATATGTTTTGAAAGATATTCCGTCTAATATTACCGTTATCGCAGATCAAGCCATTGCTCAAACTAACGTTACAGGTATAGTTATACCGGGCAATATTAAGTATATCGGACGATTTGCATTCGGTGCATGTTCGAGCCTTAAGTATGCATATATCGATAAGAACGTAGACACTATACCCGAAGCCGTTTTCTATATGAGTACCGGTGTTACTATTTACACCGATGCACCCAAACACGACGCTAAGAATTTGCACAATAATTGGGATCTCCGTGCGTTTAACCATATAGAAGTTGATAAAGAATCTCAATCGGAGTATTATGTAAACCTTAACGTTTTCTATGATTGTGTCTTTGCCGAAAACTATGAATACGTTGCATCCATAACCAGAGCGGGCGCAAAATTGAATCAGGATTTTGATCTCAATCCTCCTGTACGTACCGGTTATTCGTTCGGCGGATGGTCGTTAACCGAAGGCGCCGAAACTCCCGATTTCCTGTACAATCAGGTTAACAAGATTCCCAACGGAAAGAGAGCTTATTCGGTTTGGGCTAAATAATTTCAATATTTCGATTCAGAGCGTTTGCTCGAACGATAATAATGACGCTCGGCGTTTTGCAAAAGCATAGCACCGGGCGTTTTTTTATTGGCGTCCATTCATAGTCGGCATAAGAAATCCGGCGTGACAAGACTGCTGTAAAATAAATGTACTCGGCGATTATTTTTTACGTAAAAAGCGTTGACAAAGGCGTATTAAAGTTTTATAATATGAATATCATAGTAAAAAGGTAGGAAATATGAGATTTTCAACCAGAGCGACATACGGATTAAGATTATGCTTTTTGATAGCAATAGCGCCCGACAAGGTTTCGCTGCAGACGCTTAGTAAGCAGACAGGGCACAGCGAAAAATATCTCGAGCAACTTATAGGTATGTTGAGGCGAGGGGGTATCGTAACGAGCAAACGAGGCGCCGGCGGCGGGTACTCTTTAAGTCGCCCTGCGAGTGAAATAACCCTTAGGGACATGCTCGTTGCGCTCGAGGACAATATCGACATAACGGATTGCGCCAGTGGCAGCTGTTCGGATAATTATTGTCCTAACAAGAAGATTTTTTCTTATCTGCACAGAGAAATCGATAAATTGCTGACTTCGTTTACTTTGGAGGATATGGTAAACGAGTACAAGTGTTACTAAAAATATCCCGTTTTTAATTAAGCAAATCAATTACAGAGGTACTATAATGAGAAAAGTGTATTTGGATTACTCGGCTACCACGCCTGTCGCTAAAGCGGTTCTCGACGAGATGATGCCGTATTTCAGTGAAAAATTCGGCAACGCCAACAGCATGCACGCCTTTGGTCAAGAGGGCGCATATGCTGTAGACGAGGCGAGAAGAAAAATTGCCGACTTACTTAAAGTTAAGCCGACGGAAATATATTTTACTTCCGGCGGTACTGAAGCGGACAACTGGGCGCTTAAAGGCATTGCTCACGCAAAAAAAGAGCAAGGTAAGCACATAATTACATCCAAGATAGAGCATGCGGCAATACTTTCGTCGTGCGCTCAGCTCGAGCAAGACGGCTTTAGGGTAACGTATTTGCCTGTAGACAAAAACGGTATCGTAAATCCCGAGGATCTTGAGGCTGCTATTGACGATGATACAACTCTCGTGTCGATAATGACGGCAAACAACGAGATAGGCAGTATTCAGCCGATAAAGGAATTGTGTGCGATTGCACACAGACACGGTGCGCTGTTTCATACCGACGCAGTACAGGCTATGGGATCTATACCGGTAGACGTTCATGATCTCGGAGTGGACATGATGTCTTTTTCGGGGCATAAATTCTACGGTCCCAAAGGTATAGGCGTTTTGTATATAAAGAGCGGCATAAAACCCGACAAGTTAATAGCAGGAGGACATCAGGAGCGAACCCGCCGAGGCGGTACAACCAATGTCCCTGCGGTGGTCGGAATAGCCAAGGCTTTGGAAATAGCAATTACCGATCTTGATAAAAACTATAAGCATGTAAAGGAAATTCGTGATTATTTCGTCAGCGAGATAGAGAAACGAATTCCGTATGTAATTTATAACGGAGACAGGGAGCGACGTTTGCCGCAGAACGCCAACTTTGCGTTTGAATTTATCGAAGGAGAGTCGTTACTTCTGACGCTCGATTTGCACGGCATAGCTTGCTCGTCGGGATCGGCATGCTCGTCCGGTTCGTTGGAACCTTCGCACGTCTTGCTCGCTACCGGACTTCCCGTAGAGAGGGCTCACGGTTCGATAAGATTTTCGTTCGGTAAAAATACGTCGAAAGAAGACGTCGATTATGTAATAGAGAATGTAGTAAGCGCGGTGGAAAAACTCAGAAACATGTCGCCGCTTTATGCAGAATTCATGGGAGGAAAAAAATAATGTATAACGAGAGAGTAATTAAAGAATTTTCTAATCCGCAAAACGTGGGTGAAATGAAAGACGCCAACGCAGTGGGCACTGTCGGCAACGCAACTTGCGGCGATATAATGAAAATATTTATGAAAATAAACGATGACGGAGTTATCGAAGACGTAAGTTTTCAGACTTTCGGTTGCGGCGCTGCTATTGCGACTTCTTCTGTTGCCACGAGTATGATAAAAGGCAAAACCGTGGACGAGGCGTTAAAGATTACCAATCAGCAAGTTGTAGACGAGCTCGGGGGGCTTCCTGCGCAAAAACTTCACTGTTCCGTACTTGCCGAGGAGGCTATTAAGGCTGCAATCAACGACTACCTTACAAACTACAAAAAACAAAAATAACATTATTTAGAAAAGTCGCATTTGCCGTATATACACCTTCTTATTGCGTAGACTAAGACGGAAGGAGGTGCGAAAATATGTTAAAAGATGCGCTCATCGGCGTAGGTATAGGTATGCTCGGCGGTATGATTTTAGTAAAGTGCTGCCCGAAGGCAGACAAACTTGCGGACGAAGTTAAGAGTAAAATCGCAAACGTCTCTAACCAAAAGGAAAGCGGCGGTTGCGGCTGCGACTTCGAAAGCGGCTCCGATTGCAGTTGCGGCGACAACTGCGATTGCTCGAAGGACGGATGCAACTCGAATTATGACGAGTGGGGTAGATAAAACGTACTTCTATCAAAAAAAGTCCGATTATTTCGGACTTTTTTTGTGGCGTTACGTCGCAGTCGCAAAGTCACTCGGTTTCTCATGTTTATAATTCAGATGTAAGATTTTGCATAAAGACTTGAGATAACGAATAACGTCGATTTACTTATGTGCAGATTTGTCGGATACGTTTTTTTACAAAAATTTTAATTAGTCACTCAAATCTTTTGATTTAACCGTGATATTTATGCTAAAATGTCCGTAGGAAGGGGGAGCTTATGCGAATATTGGCAATTGATTACGGGGCAAGTCGTATCGGACTTGCGGTAAGCGACCCGCTCGGCATAATCGCTTCGCCTGTCGGTACGATAAAGTCGGTCGGTATGAAGGGTGACGTTGATGCTTTGGCACAAAAAGCGAAGGAACTCGGGGCGGATAAAATAATTCTGGGACTTCCTATCAATATGGACGGAAGCGAAGGAGTAAGAGCGGAAATTTCGCGCAAACTCGCCGCCGTTTTGCAGAAAGTAAGCGGCATAAGCGTTGAACTTGTTGACGAACGGCTTTCCACAGTCAGCGCCGAACGGGCTTTGGACGAAGCAAACGTACGCTGGAATAAAAGGAAACAGGTGGTTGACACCATTTCAGCGCAAATTATTCTCGGCACATATCTCGAAAAACAAAAACATTTATAAGGAGTTATTATGAACAACGAAAACGAAAATTGTGAAATTTTTGACGAAGGCGAAGCGATAACGCTTTACGACGATAAGGGTAATCCGCTTAATTTTTACGAAGAGGCTTGTGTGGAATTGGACGGAAAGTTTTATGTTTTGCTTTCGCCGGCAGAAGAAATCGAAGGCATCGCCGAAGACGAGGTGGTAATATGTTCTCTCGAAATGCAGGATGACGATACTCAACTTATCGTGCCGGTAGAAGACGAAGAGCTTATGCAAAGGGTATTTGATGAGTATCTTAACACCGCCGACGAATGCGATTGCGGTTGTTGCGACGGAGATTGCGATTGTGACGACGAATGCGAACACGGCGACTGCGGTTGTGGCGACGATTGCCATTGCGGACATTAAAAATTAAAAAAGCATTATTTTTTACCGATTGTGTACGTAAAACGTTTGCACAATCGGTATTTTTGTGTTATAATATTTTGGTTGATTACGCACCTGTACGGATTCGTTTCCTGTTCCGCAGAGAAAATTCACAGCTGCTTTGCGGTAGAAACGGAGTTGAAGTCGGGGAGGAATAAACAGGAGGAATATAAATATGGCAAACATCGTTTCTATGAAACAGTTGCTCGAGGCAGGCGTTCACTTCGGACACCCCACTCGCAAATGGAACCCCAAAATGAAGAAGTACATCTACACCGCAAGAAACGACATTTATATCGTTAACCTTGAGATGACTGTCGTACTTATTGAGCAGGCTTACAGCTTTATCAAGAGCGTAGCGGAAGAAGGCAAGTCCATTCTTTTCGTAGGTACAAAAAAGCAGGCTCAGGAAGCTATTATGCAGGAAGCTCAGAAGTGCGGAATGTACTATGTCAACAACAGATGGCTCGGCGGTATGCTTACCAACTTCGTAACCATGCGTTCGAGAGTAGACCGTCTTAACAAACTTAACCAAATGGAAAAAATGAACGAGTTTAACGTTCTTCCCAAGAAGGAAGTCGCTAAGCTTGTTGCAGAGAGAGATAAGCTTGAAGCAAATCTCGGCGGCGTAAGAGATATGAGAACTCTTCCCGGCGCATTGTTTGTAGTCGATCCAAAGAAGGAACACCTTGCTATAGCCGAAGCTCGTGCGCTTAACATACCTATCGTAGGTATTGTAGATACTAACTGCGATCCGGATGAAGTGGATTACGTTATCCCCGGCAACGACGACGCTATTCGTGCGATTAAGCTTATCGCCGGAGCAATGGCAGATGCCGTTATCGAAGCAAGAGAAGGCGAAGAAGGACTCGCCGCTATAAGAGAAAAGGAAGCTAAAGAGGCAGAAGCGGTTAAGGTAGCCGAAGAAGCAGCCAATGCCGCAGAAGAAGCCTCTGTTGCCGAAGTAAAGGAGGACTAATAATATGGCATTTACCGCTAAGGACGTTGCGGCGCTCAGAGAAATCACCGGCGCAGGCATGATGGATTGCAAAAAGGCTCTTACTCATACCGAAGGAGATATGGATAAAGCTGCAGAGTATTTGAGAGAGCAGGGTATAAGCGTTGCCGCAAAAAAAGCATCGAGAATTGCTTCCGAAGGCGTAGTAATGGCTTATACTTCCGAAGACGGACGTCAGGGTTCCTTGGTAGAACTTAACTGCGAATCCGACTTCGTTGCAAGAGGCGAAGGATTTGTTTCGCTTGCAGAGGATATAGCAAAGCAGGTTGTAGCCATTAAGCCGGCAAATAACGAAGAATTGCTCGACAGCAAAATCGGCGATCGCACCGTAAGCGAGCTTATTACCGCTACTACCGCAAAAACGGGTGAGAAAGTTTCTTTCCGTCGTTTTGCTTATCAGCATGCAGCAAAAGAAGAAGCGTACATCCACATGGGCGGCAAGATCGGCGTTTTGCTCGAAGTAGACACAGACAAGGACGTAAATTCTAACGAAGAATTTAACACCATGTGTCACGATATCGCTATGCATATTGCAGCAATGTCGCCGTCGTATCTTTATAACGAGGAAGTTCCCGCTGCCGATGTAGAACACGAAAAAGAAATTCTTCGTATTCAGCAGGCTAACGATCCCAAAAACGCTAAGAAGCCTCCCGAAGTACTTGAAAAGATGATTGTGGGTCGTCTCGGAAAGTTCTATAAGGAAGTTTGTCTCATCGATCAAGAGTTCGTTAAGGATTCTTCTCTTACCATTCGTCAACTTGTAGAAAAAGTAGGCAAGAGCGTAGGAGCAAAGATAACCCTTAAGAAGTTCACCAGATTTGTTATGGGCGAAGGACTTGAAAAGAGAAACGAAAATTTTGCCGAAGAAATCGCTAAGATGTCTGCAAAATAATATTGACTTTATAAGGGGACGCCGTTTTTGCGGCGTTCCTTTTTGTATAACGGAGAATATATATGTATAAAAGAATACTTTTAAAGCTCAGCGGCGAAGCTTTGGCCGGGGCGAGCGGCAACGGGATAGACGAAGAAACGGTGGAAAAAGTCGTAGATCAGATAGTCGAGCTTAACCACAGAGGCGTGGAAATCGCAATTGTAGTCGGAGGCGGAAACTTTTGGCGGGGCAGACAAGGCAAAAATATGGACAAATCGACCGCCGATTATATGGGCATGCTTGCAACAACGCTTAACGCATTGGCTTTGTGTGACGCAATAGAGTCAAAAGGCGTATCTGCGAGAGTACAAACCGCAATCAATATTAACGTAGTGGCGGAGCCCTTTATCTTACGTAAAGCGCTCAAACATCTCGAAAAAGGAAGAGTTGTTATATTTGCTTGCGGTACCGGTAACCCATATTTTACTACCGATACCGGCGCAGCTCTTAGAGCCGCTCAGATAAAAGCAGACGCACTGCTTATGGCAAAGAATATAGACGGCGTATATGACAGCGATCCTCGCAAAAATCCGGACGCAACAAAACTCGAACATATCGCATATATGGACGTAATGAATCAAAAACTTTCTGTGATGGATTTTACCTCTATAACCATGTGTATGGAAAATAATCTTCCGATAGTCGCTTTCGGTCTGGACGAAGAAAATTCTATCGTAAGAGCCGCCATGGGCGAAAAAATCGGCACTGTAATAGATTGATTTTGCTTGTCATAATTCGGTTTATATGATACAATAGATGCAGAATAAACAACAACACATTATCAGGAGGGCAATATGACCATTTCTAATCCTCAAGTAAAAGAAGAATTTGACAAGTACGAAGAGAAGCTAAATAAAGCAATAGAGTACCTTAGGGGCGAATTTCTTACAATAAGAGCCGGAAGAGCAAATCCCCAGATTTTGAACAAGATCACTGTAGATTACTACGGTCAGCCGACGACTATACCAAATATGGCTAATATTACCGTTCCCGAAGCAAGAATGCTTGTCATTTCGTTGTGGGACGTATCTATGGTAAAGAAAGTCGTCAGTGCGATTCAGGCGTCCGATATCGGCATCACGCCGAGCGATGACGGCAAAGTGATACGTTTGGTATTCCCCCAACTTACCGAAGAACGCAGAAAAGAACTTACGAAGCAAACAAAAAAGCTCAGCGAAGATTGTAAAGTTACGCTTCGTAACGAACGCCGAGATATAATGGACGTATTAAAGAAGTTTAAAAAGGACAGCATTGTTACCGAAGACGAAGAAAAAACGTACGGCGCCGAAGTTCAGAAAACTTTGGATAAATATATTGCCGACGTCGATTCTATGTTAAAGAGTAAGGATGCGGAAATTCTTGAAATCTGACAAAATAAGTCACATTGCTTTTATAATGGACGGTAACGGCAGGTGGGCAACCGCTCGGCTGTTGCCACGTAGCGCAGGGCACAGGGCGGGAATCAACGTAATGGTAGACATTGCGGACGCTTGTTTTAAGCGGGATATTCACCTGGTGTCCTTTTATGCGTTTTCGACGGAAAATAAATTTCGCCCCGTGGACGAAGTCAATGGGCTTAAAACGCTGATAAAAACAAAACTGCCTTCGTTAAGTAAACGACTAAAAAAGAATAACGTGAGATTAAACGTTATAGGCGATAGGTCGTATTTCGAACCGGACGTAAGAACGGCAATCGACGAAAGCGAATCGCTTACTGCCGATTCCGACGGAGGTATATTGAACCTTGCTCTCAATTACGGAGGCAGACAGGAAATTTTGCAAGCCGCCGGCAGCGAAGACTTCGAAGGTTCGCTTTATACTGCAGGACAGCCGGATCCGGACATTTTGGTGCGTACCGGTGGAGAAAAAAGACTTAGTAATTTTATGCTTTATCAACTTGCATACACAGAGCTGTTCTTTTTGGATACACTTTGGCCGGATTTTACGGAAACACAGCTCGATGAAGTAATACGAGAGTACTATAATAGGGACAGACGATTCGGAAAATGAAAGATAATACAAAGAAAAGATTTATAACAGGAGCAATACTGTTTGTTGTTTTTGCTTCGGTAATAATGTTGACGCTAAAGGTTCATTGGGTGTTTTTCGACATTTTAATTTTTTTGTTGGCGCTTATGGCGGCTTATGAAATATGTAACGCAATAAGGCAGAAATACCCCGCTCCGATGCGAGTGTTTGTATACTCGGCGATTGTTTTGGGTTATGTCGCATACATAATAGCGCAAAGAGTGTTTGATATAGGCGGCATAACCATGTATTTTGCAGTACTGTTAGTGCTTTCTATGACAATGATTATTTTTTCGCTTTGTTCCAAAAAGGCAACGACTAACAATGTTATAGCCACTATGTTCGTATTTTTGTATCCGGTGTCGGCTCTTTTGTATACGCTTGGAATAAATCACTTCGAGTCGCATATAAGAGCTGTAGGCATTTTGTTACTGTTTACCGTCAGCACTTTTACGGATATGTTTGCCTATTTTGTCGGCAGTACCGTAAAAGGTAAAAAACTTTGCCCCAAGATAAGTCCGAACAAAACAGTTTCCGGTGCGATAGGCGGACTGCTTGGCGGAATTGCGGCAGGTGCGATATGGTACTTTGTGTCGCTTACCGAATTGGGAGCTTTTTTAGGAATGGCTCCGCTTTTAGGCGGCTCGAGTCTCGAATGGTTGGCTTACTTATCGGTCGGATTGTTTGGCTCGTTAGCGACGCAGTTCGGCGATCTTTTTGCTTCGTACGTAAAGCGACTTGTGGGGATAAAAGATTATTCGCATCTGTTGCCGGGACATGGCGGAATAATGGATCGTATCGACGGACTTATGTTTAATGGTGTGATTTTGTATTTTGCATTAGCGGTGATTTCCATATTATGAAAAAAATAGCAATTTTCGGCAGTACCGGATCCATAGGCACGCAAACGTTGGACTTTATTAGAAAACATGAAGGCTTTAAAGCCGACATTATAGTTGCCAATTCCAATGCGGAGCTTTTAATAGAACAGATAAAAGAATTTTCTCCGTCCGTAGCCGGCATTATAAACAGTAAAGCATACGAAAAACTCAAGAGCGAAGGCTTGGACGTCAAACTCGTGACGGGCGATGAGGCAGTTAATGTATGCGCTCAAAGCGATTGCGACAGAGTGGTTATTTCGGCGGTAGGTTTTTCGGCTATGCCTGCATTACTTGCATGTATAAAGAACGGCAAGGAGATAGCTTTAGCCAACAAAGAGTGTATAGTTGCGGCGGGCGAACTTATATCCAAACTTTCCGCCATGTATAACGCATCTATCATTCCCGTAGACAGCGAACACTCTGCAGTGTGGCAGTGTCTTGCGTCCGGGGAGCACGATTCTGTAGCTGAAATAATCCTTACGGCTAGCGGCGGAAGATATTACGGATACGAAAGGGAGCAGTTAGACGAAATAACTCCGTCCGAGGCGGTAAAGCATCCGAATTGGCATATGGGCAAAAAAATTTCCGTTGATAGCGCCACTATGATGAATAAGGCTTTGGAGATAGTCGAAGCAAGATGGCTCTTCGATACCGAGAATATTGGGTATATTATTCATCCGCAGAGCATAATACATTCTATGGTGCGCTATAAAGACGGTTCCGTTATTGCGCAAATGGCTGTGCCGGATATGCGATTACCTATTTCAGTTGCGCTCTCGTACCCGCACAGAGCGGAAAACGCAGTTGAGCCATTGTCTTTTGACAAACCGCTGACTTTTTTGCCTAAGAGAGAAGACGTGTTTTTTGCGCCGACTTTGGCGTATAAATGCATAAAGGAAGGCGGAAGTATGGCGGCGATAATGGATGCCGCTAACGAGTCGGCTGTTAAAATGTTTCTCGACGGAAAAATTAAGTTCGGAAAAATTGCGGAAACCGTAAGAAATGCGATGGAAAGTAACGTTGCGGTGCAGATAAATTCGTTTTCCGATGTAATAGAAGTTCGTAAGGAGATTATTCGTAAAACGGAAGATATGGAGTATACCAGATGAAAATATTATTTATTTTGTTAGCTATTCTTATATTGTTGCTGATGATCACCGTTCACGAATTCGGTCATTATCTTGCCGGCAAATTGTTGGGGTTCGGTATAGACGAATTTTCTATAGGATTCGGACCTAAGCTTTTTTCCAGAAAAAAGAAAAACGGAGAAGTATTTTCCATAAGACTTTTGCCGCTTGGCGGATATTGCGCATTTACGGGCGAAACCGAAGAGGAAAAGATTTTAGCTACAGAAAAAATAAAGAAAGAAGACGTTTTTAACTTCGAAGAAGAAAAGAAAGAAGCTAATCAAGGTGATTCGGCAGTTAAAAAACTCACTTTTAACGAACAGAAACCTTGGAAGCGCATTATCGTGCTGATAGCCGGCGGAGCGTTTAATCTTATTTCGGCGGTATTATTTTCGATAATATTCATTGCAGTGGCAGGCGCAAGTAAGCCTACGGTTTCGAACGTTTATCAAAGCGTTGATTCGGCAGTGATTACCAGCCTCGAAACCGGAGATGAAATCATAGAAATAGACGGATACAAAATAGACTTTTATCATACGCTTGGAAAGGCTTTGGACGGCAAAAAGGACGGAGACGTACTTGACGTCGTTGTTAGTCGTAACGGAGAAAAAGTCACTTTACGTGTTCCGTTGAGAAAATATTTTTACGATGCAAAAGAAACGGTGGACGGAACCGAAACGGATGTGCGTAAAACTGCTACCGGACTCGGTGTCGCTTTGCAGTACTCGAAAGCGTCCGTAAAAGAAGCGTTTAAGTATTGTATTCCTTACACCGGCGAGCTGTCCTGGTCGATGATCGGCGCATTCGGCGATATGATTACCGGTAAAGTTCACGTAACGGAAATAAGCGGACCTATAGGCACGATAAATCAGATGGCAAACTTCGGTATGCAAAACTGGAGATATTTGTTGTTGTTTTTGCCGCTTATAGCAGCCAACTTGGGTATTTTTAATCTGTTGCCGATCCCCGCACTCGACGGTGCAAAAGTCGTATTTACAGTTATAGAGTGGATACGCAAAAAGCCTGTTAAGCGGGAAGTCGAGTCGATGATTCATTTTATCGGACTTGTAGCGCTGTTGTTATTGGTAGTTACGGTTGATTTGATAGGACTTTTTTCATGATAAAAAAAGTAAAAGTAGGCAAATTTATTCTCGGGGACGGTTATGTTACCGTCCAATCTATGTTAAACGCCAAGACTAAGGACATGGACTCAGTTTATCGTCAGTTGGACAGATTAAAGGAAGCCGGCTGCGATATTGCTCGTATTGCCGTAACCGATGTCGAAGAAGTCGATTTGTGCAAGGACTATATAAAATATACGGATATGCCTCTTGTCGCTGATATTCAATACGACTATCGATTGGCGATAAAGTGCAGTGACGTAGGATTTGCAAAAGTCAGATTCAATCCCGGCAATATAGGTTCCGACCAAAACGTAGCCGCTTTGGTTTCGGCATGTAAAGCTAACGGAACTACGATACGAATAGGCGTTAACGGCGGGTCTTTGCAAAAGGACTTGTTATCTGTTCGAGACAGAGCAGAGGCGTTGAAAATAAGTGCGCTTAAACAAGTCGAATTGTTGCAGAAACATGATTTTAACGACATCGTGATTTCCGCTAAATCCAGCGACGTCGCTACTACGGTAAGAGCAAACAGATTGCTTAGAGCCGAGTGTGATTTTCCGTTACATATAGGGATTACCGAAAGCGGTGACGTTGTCGACGGTACGATCAATTCGGCTGTAGGTATCGGCGCACTTTTGTTGGACGGTATCGGTGAAACGATACGTGTTTCGCTCAGCGGGGATCCCGTAGAAGAAGTAGCTGCCGCAAAAAAGATTTTGCGTGCGGTCGGATTACGAGACGATTATGTAAAAATAGTGAGTTGCCCTACGTGTTCGAGATGCGAGTACGATTTATTCGGCACGGTAAAAGAGATAAAAGAATTTACCAAAGACATAAAAAAGCCTATTAAAGTGGCAATTATGGGATGTCTGGTCAATGGCCCCGGCGAAGCTGCGGACGCAGATTTCGGGGTAGCGGGAGGCAAGGATAAAGCCGCATTGTTCATAAAGGGTACGGTAGTAAAGACGATAACTCACGACGAAATCATACCGTTGCTTAAGCGTCTTATCGGAGAATATAATGAATGAATTTTTGGGGCAACTTCAAGAGGAAACGGGTCTGGACTTGTCGGAAGTTAAATTAAAAGAGCTTAACGTAGATTTTCGCTCGTCCGGAGCGGAGCTTGTTTTAATTTGCCCTCAAGAGATAGAAAAAGAACTTAGAGAAAACATACCGCTGCTTACCGAAAAAGCTACCGCATTGCTTAAAACGCCGCTTACATTAAAGGTAAAGATAGTTCGCAGTTATTTTGACGAGACTTCTTTTTGCGCAGCGCTTATGACTTTTTTCAGTAAGTATGCAATAATAAAAAATAACGTAAAAGCTGACGACGTTTCGTTCAATTACTACGATGGCATTACGGCAACCGTAAAACTTCCTGCGCCGGTATATTCGTATATACAGGATATGAAAATAGATAAGGAAGTAAACGACTTTGTATTTAACGGTTACTGCGAAAAAATTACCGTTAAATATCAAACATACGAGCTGGCGCAAGAGATTACGACGGACGAAGAAGTTAAAAAATACGAGTTCGATTACGACGGCGGAAGGGTTATAAAGGTCGATAACGTAAGGGAATATATCGGCGATAAAATTTCCGAAACTCCCATTTACATTTCCGACATAGCGGAAAACAGAAACGTGGTTATATGCGGCACGATAATTTCGATGTTCGAACGCAGCTATACGCCAAAAAAATATAACGACAGCGGTGAGCAACGCCCGATGTTCAAGTTTGTACTAAAGGATTATACCGGCAGCGTCGAATGTCTGTATTTTCCTCGAAAATCTACCGGCAAAGGGGAAAGTCCTGCAGAGAAGATGCGAAATTTGGGTGAAAACAGTACGATACTTGTCAGCGGCGTTTCGAGCAGTAATACTTATAACGGCAAAACTACGGTCACGGTAAAAGCAAATGCTATAAGTCTATGTGATTTACCGCAAGATTTTGTCCTCAACAGAGAAAAAATGCTTGTGCCGGATCATTATTCTTTTGTTAAACCGAAGCCGTACAGTGGTTTTTCGCAAAGCGATATATTCCATGCCGATGAAACGCCCGAGTTTTTGCTCGGAAAAAAGTTTGTAGTGTTCGATTTGGAAACTACCGGGTTGACTCCTACTGCAGATATGATAATAGAGATAGGTGCGGTAAAGATAGAAAACGGAAGAATGACCGAAACATTTTCTACGCTTGTAAATCCGCAGCGACCTATACCGCAAAAGAACGTCGAACTTACGGGAATATCCGATTCGGATGTAAAAGATAGTCCGCTAATAAAGGACGTGTTGCCGGATTTCTATAAATTTTGCGACGGTTGTACTCTTGTCGGACAAAACAGCGATGCATTTGACGTGCCGTTTTTGAAGGTTGCGGCGGAGCGACTTAATATATACTTCGAAAACGACCAGCTCGACGTAATGATACTTGCTCAAAAATATTTTCCGCATTTAAAACGATTTAATCTTGCGGTTTTGTCAAAGTATTTCGATGTAGTTAACGAGGCAGCGCACAGAGCTGTTTCGGATGCGGAAACTACGGCAAAGATTTTTATCAAAATAGCCGAAAAGATGTAATTTTTTTAGAAAAATCGAGATTTTTTCGGGCAGAAAGACAAAATCGAGTAAAAACGCTTGCATTATATCTGCGGTTGTGTTAGAATGTTCGTGTTAATAGATGATGCAGTTTTAAGAGTGAGCCTTGCGGTTCGCTCTTAACTTATGTCGGAGGGTTATGAGTAACGTAGTTTCGTTAGTAAAAGAGACGATAGTCGACGCACTAGACAAGCTCGGATACGAACTTGTAGACATCGAATACGAAAAACAATACGGTCAGATGACGCTGACGGTCTATATTTACAAGGACGGCGGTGTGACGCTCGATGATTGCGAGACGGTGAGCCGCACGCTCGATCCGTTGCTCGATGAAGCAGATCCGACCTTTGGCGCACCGTACGTTTTTAATGTTTCTTCGCCGGGACTCGATAGACCGTTTAAAACGCAGAGAGATTACGAACGTAATTACGGAACCGAAGTGGAAGTAAAACTTTATGCGCCTCTTAAGGGAAAGAAGTTTTACGAAGGCGTACTCAAAGAAAAAACTCAGAATACTTTTACGATAACGGTAAACGGCTCGGATATTACTATAGAATGTTCCAAAGCGGCTTTTGTAAGACCGCTCGTCAAATTTGAATAATCAGGAGGACTTATGAAAAATCAGGATTTCTTTCTCGCTCTCGACGAACTCGAAAAGGAAAAGCGTATCAAAAAAGAGATTTTTATAGACACTTTACAGACTGCTCTCGCAATCGCTTACAAAAAGCATACCGGTGAGGCTAAGGCGGTAGAAGTGGATTTGGATCCCGAAAGAGGTACCATAGACATAGTAGCGTACCAGACAGTAGTTCCCGAAGTCGAAGACAAAGATACCCAGATAAGTCTGGAAGACGCTCGTCTCATAAACAAAAAGTATAAAATCGGCGACAGAGTTTGCGAGAAAGTTTCCGCTAAGGAGTTCGGACGTATAGCTGCGCAAACGGCTAAGCAAGTTATCATGCAAAAACTCAGAGAAGTTGAAAGCGAACTTGCGTATAGCGAACTTTCGCAAAAAGAAGGCGAACTTATTACTTGCGTTGTCAGAAGAATAGACGGTCGCAACGTTTATGTGGAAATCAATAAGCTCGAAGCTTTGCTTTTGCCGCAAGATCAGATGCCGACGGATAGATTTAACGTAGGCGATCGAATCAAAGTTTACGTTAAAAAGATAAAGTCGGGTACGAGAGGCCCTCAGATTACCGTAAGTCGTACGGCATCGGGATTCGTAAAGCGCTTGTTCGAAATCGAAGTTCCCGAAATAGCTGCAGGTCTGGTTACCATAAAGGCTATCGTAAGAGAAGCCGGTTATCGTACTAAGATGGCAGTATATTGCGAGGACGGCAACATCGATCCGGTAGGCGCATGCGTAGGTAACAGAGGTATGAGAGTAAACGCCATCGTCAGCGAGCTCGGCGGCGAAAAAATAGACATTATTCCGTGGTGTCAGGATACGTTGGAATTTATAGCTAGAGCGCTCAGCCCGGCGAAAGTTTCCATGGTTGAGGCGACGGAGGATGAAAAAGTCGCAAAAGTAGTAGTAGACGACAATATGCTTAGTTTGGCTATAGGTAAAGACGGTCAAAATGCTCGTCTCGCCGCACGACTTACCGGATGGAAAATAGACGTAAAGTCTTATTCTGCTTACATGAAGAGCAAGATGGAGGAAGAAACTCAGTTAACTTCGGAAGTAACTGAATCGGATAAGCCTGAGGAGTCTGACGGTGAGGAGGAGCTGGGCGAACTTGACTAAGCCTTGTAACAGAATGTGCGTCGTTTGTCGTAAAATGAAGAATAAAAGCGAGCTTATTCGTTTTGTTGTGAGCGGCGACGACGTCATAGCAGACAAAAGTTTTAAGTCTCAATGCCGAGGCGCATACGTTTGTAGAGACAGACAATGTTTAAGTAAAGTTATCAAGACTAAGGCGCTTAGTCGGGCATTGGGACATAATGTAAGCGAAGACGTAATAAAGTCGATTTCCGAAAGTTTATGAATGACAAAATTTGTACGCTCGTCGGATTTGCCGTTCGGGCAAGAAAAGTAATATTCGGAGCAGACGACATCCTTTTGAGTAAAAAGCGAAAATATCTTGTTATATCGGACGAGACGCTTAGCAATAGAGGAAGTAAAAACGTCAGAGAAATCGCTCGAAAATGCGGCTCGCCGCTTATAATATCGCTTGTCCGTAGCGTGGAAGATATGGTTTACAAAACCAATTGCAAAGTAATAGCAATTACGGATAAACAAATGGCGGAGGCTTTAACGTCGTTTGTAACAGAAGATTATTTATTTATCAATTCGGAGGAATTATAATTTGGCTACTCAAAATCAAAACTTGCAAAGCGAAAAAGAGGGCGTTAAATACGAGAACATTAAGTTTTTGAAAAACTTGCTTGCTTCCGGCGACGACCTCAAGTCTCTTATGCCCGAGATTAAGAGCATGAAACGCAGGATAGACGAAGCGATTGCAAGAGGTGAATCTCTCTCTTCTTCGAGAGCGGAAAAGGAGCCTAAGGAACAGCAAGAGACGGTTAAGCAGGTTGAACAACCTAAATTGGTAAAAACGGAAGAAACGACACCGGTTCAGCCTACCGTTCGTGCGGAAAAAAAGCCGCAGCAGCCTAAACAGTCGATCTCTGCGCAAACGGTGAAAGAGCAAAAAGAGCAAAGAGTCGAAATGCTGAAGCAGGAGCCTAAGCAGCCTCAAGCTCAACCGAGCAAGAGTTCGCCCGTGGTCGAAAAGCCGACTGTCGGTTCTAAGCAAACTTATGTGCCGAGTTACATTAAAGGCGTAGTGGTTCCTCCTCCGAAGCCGACTATACCTTCTCGTCCCAAAAAGCCCATGAATAACGGAAACAGACCGGAGAGACCTAATGTGGCTCGTCCGCAGGGAACGGGATTCCAAAATTCGATTCCTCGTCCCTCGTCCAGACCGTCGCTTAAACTCGATTTGCCCGTTATTTCCAAGGACAGAAGTAAGTCTTTTGAAAATAAGCGCAAAGATTCGGGTAAGGTCGAGGACAAAAAGACGATGAATAAGCGTACTCTTATACGCAAAGGCTACATTCAGGACGATGTGGGCGAAGAACGTATGGGTACTCGCAAACTTAAAAACAGGAAGCAAAAGCAAGAGACTAAGTACGTTCAGCCCGAAATCAAGAAGGCTGTAATTACTACCGAAAATCTTACGGTAAAAATTCTTAGCGAAAAAATCGGAAAAACTGCGCAGGAAATTATATTTCAGCTTATGCAGCTCGGAATTATATGCAACATTAACAGCGTAGTTGACTTTCAGACTATGGAGCTTGTTGCAAACGTTTTGGGCGTAGAATTAGAGCTTAAGCTTGACAAAACGGCTGAAATGCAATTGGAAGAAGCACACGACGAGGCAGACAAAGAGGAAGATCTCGTTAAGCGTCCTCCGGTAATTACCGTAATGGGACACGTCGACCACGGTAAAACGTCGCTTTTGGACGCAATTCGTAAGACAAGCGTCGCTTTGGGCGAAGCCGGCGGAATAACGCAGCATATAGGCGCATACTCGGTAACATGCAAGGGAGAAAAGATAACTTTCCTCGATACGCCGGGACACGAAGCGTTTACCGAAATGAGAGCGAGAGGCGCAAAGATTACCGATATTGCCGTGCTTATAGTAGCTGCGGACGATGGCGTAATGCCTCAGACCGTAGAAGCGATAAGTCATGCTAAAGCTGCCGAAGTTCCCATTATAGTCGCTATAAATAAGATAGACAAACCGGGTGCCGATGTGGAACGTATAAAGCAGCAGCTTACCGAGTACGGACTCGTTACCGAGGAATGGGGCGGTGATACCATAATGGTTCCCATTTCGGCAAAGAAGGGTACGGGAATAGACAAATTGTTGGAAATGATTTTGTTCGTTGCCGAGTACAACAACTACAGAGCTAATCCCAAGCGTAAGGCAAAAGGAGCAGTGGTAGAGGCGAAACTTGATAAGGGCAAAGGTCCCGTAGCGAATATCATCGTTCAGAACGGAACTCTCCGTATAGGCGATTTCGTGGTATCGGGACTTACCTTCGGCAGAGTAAGGGCTATGACGGATGACAAGGGCAGAGCAATAAAAGAAGCTGCTCCGTCTACTCCCGCATCTATTTTGGGCTTTACGGACGTTCCGGCAGCAGGAGATCAGTTCTACGTAGTTTCGGATGAGAAAACTGCAAGACAGATTATAGAAGAAAGAGCTGCAAAGAAGAAGAACGAACAGCTCCTTCAGGGCCCCAAGGCTTCCATAGACGATCTTATGAATAGGATAAACGAAGAAAAACTTAAGGAGTTTAATCTTATTATAAAGGCGGATGTGCAAGGCTCTGTAGAGGCGCTTAAGACTTCGTTGCTTAAGCTTAATACCGAAGAAGTAAGGGTAAAAGTCGTGCATGCCGGCGTTGGCGCAATCAATCTTTCGGATGTTACCTTAGCCGAAATTTCCAAAGCAGTAGTAATAGGATTTAACGTTAGACCGGATGCGGAATCCCGTAATTACGCAGAGAAGAATCACGTCGACGTAAGACTGTATAAGGTTATTTACGAAGCGATAGACGATGTAGAACGTCTCGTTAAGGGACTTGAAGAGCCTAAGTTCAGAGAAGTCGTAATAGGCAGAGCTCAGGTCAGAAGCGTATTTAAAATTACTGGCGTAGGTACGGTAGCAGGAAGCTATGTGCTTAGCGGTAAGATGCAGCGTAACGCAAAAGTAAGAGTATATAGGGGCAAAGATCTCATATTGGAAGGTAATCTCGATACGCTCAAACGTTTCAAAGACGACGTTAAAGAGATCGGCATAGGCTATGAATGCGGCATTTCGATAGGCGGTTACAATGACGCTATGGAAAACGACGAGATAGAAGCTTATGTATTAGAGGAAATAAAAGATTAAATGAATTTCAGAATTGACAGAATAAACAGCGAAATGCAAAAAAGCATTTCCGCCATAATTCGCAGACTTAAAGATCCGAGAATAACTTCCATGGTTAGCGTTATAGAGGTAAATACCGCAAAAGATCTAAAAACCGCAAAGGTTTATGTAAGTTGCTACGGAGGAGATACCGAGCAGACTTTCGATGCTATAAAAAGATGCTCAGGTCATATTCGCAAAGAACTCAGCGATGAATTTAAGGAACTTAGATGCGTTCCTCAGCTAAATTTTATTTTGGATACTTCTATGGATTACAGCGAAAAGATAAATGCCATTTTGACGGAAATTAAAAAGGATGAATCTGACAAAAAAAATTAAACAAGCAAAAAAAATATTGATAGTCGGTCATGTGCGTCCGGACGGGGATTGTCTCGGAGCCGGACTCGCATTGTACCGACTTGCGCAAAAATCGGGAACGCAAGCCGAATTGGTTTACGATTCCGATTTGCCGTTTCATTACTCTTTTATGCAGTACTATGACTGTATAAACAAAGCGTCGCTTTCCGATTACGATTTGCTTATAATCGTGGATTGCGGTGACAGATTTCGCATGGGTAAATATGCTGAATTTCTCGGTAAAGTACACAGCATTCAATTCGACCACCACATCTCTAACGACGGATTTGCAGATGAAAATTACGTTTATCCGTATCGGTCGAGTACGTGCGAAATTTTGTCGGAAATTCTGTTGGACGAGGATGCGGTAGATAGCGAAATGGCTACATTGCTTTACGTCGGTTTGTCTACGGATACAGGTCATTTTATGCACAATAACGTCACTTCTGCCGTGTTCTCGTTAGCCGCAAAGCTAATGGAAAAAGGAGCAGATGCATATAACGTTAATTGTGCGCTTTACAGATCCCGAACGTGGGAAAAGACTAAGCTAATCGGCAAAGCGATACAGTCAATGAAATTTTTCGGAGACGGGAGCATTTGCGTAATAAGCGTTATGCAGTCGGATTTGACAGACTGTGGTTGTTCGCTTTCCGATACCGAAGGGCTTATCGACGTTGCAATGGACATAGGCTCTGTTAAAGTGGCGGTTTGCATGGCGCAACAGCCTAATAACAAGTACAAAGTCAGCATGCGGAGCAAAGGTTTTGACGTTGCGTGCGCTGCGGCAGTGTTCGGCGGCGGCGGACATGTTCAGGCTGCCGGTTGCGTCGTTTGCGGATACTACGAGGACGTTCTTCGGAAGGTTGTCAAATCGATTACGGACGGGATGTAATGCTTGGAATATTAAATATATACAAAGTCGGAGGCATGACGAGTTCGGACGTAGTCGTTAAGGTAAAAAAAATTCTTAAGACGAGAGCCGTAGGGCATATGGGAACTTTGGATCCGCAGGGAGAAGGAGTATTGATTCTCGGCGTAGGTAAAGCGACCAGACTGTTTAACTACTACCTCGGCAAAGATAAAGTATACGAAGCGGAATTTACTTTCGGAGAAGAACGAGATACCTTAGACGGCGAAGGTTCGGTTATCGCAAGCGGCGGAAGAATGCCGTCAAAAGAAGAAATTTTGCAGAAATTGCCGCTATTTACCGGTGAAATTTTACAAACTCCTCCTTTGTATAGCGCAAAAAAAGTTAATGGCAGAAAAGCATACGAGATAGCTCGCAGCGGCGAAACGGTAGAGTTGCCGCCGTGTAAAGTCAACGTTTACGATTTTTCATTGACAGATATCGAAGAAAATCGTATAAGAGTAACCATTCATTGTTCTGCGGGAACTTACATACGCAGTTTGTGCAGAGATCTTGCCCATTCGTTGGGTACGTATGCAATTATGACGGCTATAAAGCGCATAAGGTGTGGCAACTTTTGCATAAACGACAGTGTGCGGACGGAAGACCTTTCCGAAAATGATATAATGTCGCTAAAACAAGCGTTGCCGGAGTTAAAAGTCGCAGCAGTCGATGAAAAATATTATTCGTATTTGCTTAACGGAAGAAAAGTTCCTTATGACGAAAACGGTGAATTTTTGGTGGAATGTAAAGGCGAAGTCTTCGGCATAGGCGAGGGTAAAGCCGGCGAATTAAAGGTGAAGGTGTATATGAAGGAATGAAAGGGTTTTGTGTCGCATTGGGACTTTTTGATTGCGTTCATAAAGGTCACCGAAAAGTTTTGGAGGAAGCGGTAAGTATTGCCGAGGGCAATGACTTAACAGCTGCAGCAGTGACGTTTGATGACGAAAGTCTCGGCTTACTCCATAAAACGCAAATTTACAATCTTTCGACAAGAAAGCTTTTGATGCAGTCTGTAGGGATAAAAGAAATTTTTGCCTACCGTTTCGACGAAAAACTCAAAAAAGTCGCAGCTATAGATTTTTTAAAAGAACTTGCACGCAAGGGCGCAAAGCATTTTGTGTTCGGCTGCGATTATTCATGCGGTAGCGACAGAAAAACAGGAAAACAAGTTGCCAAAATATGCAATGAGATAGGCGTGAAGTCAACGATTGTGCTGGTTCTTATGATTGACGGCGAAAAAATATCTTCTTCCAGGATAAGTAAATTGCTTCTTGATGGGAATATCAATGCCGCAAACGCAATGCTTGGTCAACCGTTTTTTATTTCGGGAACGGTCATTCACGGCAGAGAAGTCGGACGCAAAATGGGGTTCCCGACGGCTAATGTGAGTTATGACGGTTTTACGCCGAAATTCGGGGTTTACAAGACGATTACTTGCTTTGACGGGAAAATATACGCAGGACTTACCAACATCGGAAACAAACCGACTTTTGGCATAGAAGCGCCGTCGATAGAAAACACGTTAATAGGATTTGACGGCGATTTATACGGTAAAGTTTTGTCGATAGAGTTTATCGGTTTTTTGCGTCCGTTGATTAAGTTTGACAGTATGGACAAGCTAAAACTTCAGATACAAAAAGATATGGAGGATGCAAAATGCTGAGGATCGGACCTTCGGGCAATTCGCAGTCGTTCTACGACGAAGGACATGCTCATACTTATGAGGAAGCGAAATGGCTTAGAGAAAAAGGACTTAATGCTTTCGAATATTCGTTCGGTAGAGGTGTAAATATAGGGCAAGCCGCATGTGAAAAAATAAGAGACGAATTCGTAAAATACGATGTGGAAATAAGCGCTCACGCACCGTATTACACCAACTTCGCCAATCCGGACTGCGAAATGATAGAAAAGTCGATAGCTTACGTAGCTCGTTCGATTGAGGCTGTCAAAGCGATGGGCGGCAAGCGAGTTGTGTTTCATCCTGCTGCTTGTGGAAAATCGAGCAGAGCGGAAGCTGTCGCTCGAACAAAAGACAACATAGCAAAAATGATGAGCGTCCTCGACGGAGATTTTTTGCTTGCCCCCGAGACTATGGGTAAGCTTAATCAAATAGGTACAGTGGAAGAAATCGTTGATTTTTGTACTCTGGACGAAAGACTCGTGCCGTGTTTCGATTTCGGGCATATCAACAGCTATTTAAGAGGCGGAATAAAGGTAAAAGACGATTATAAAAGAATTATTGATTATACTTTAGATAAGCTCGGCGAAAGGAAAGGCAAAAATTTTCATATACATTTTTCAAAAATACAATATGGCGAAAAGGGCGAGATAAGGCACCTGACTTTTGCCGATAAAATATACGGACCTGAGTATGAACCTCTCGCCGCCGTTATCGACGAGTACGCTTTAACTCCGTATATAGTGTGCGAATCCAACGGAACAATGGCAGAAGACGCATTATTTATGAAAAACTGCCATAAAAAAGTTTACTAATTTAAAATTTTATGGTACAATATAAAGGTATTTCGCATAGGAGTTTTTATGTTCGAAAACAATATTGATACTTTACTTATACTTTCGCCCGAAAATAGGTTTTATTTTTCCGGTTTGAATACGTCGCTCGGCTGCGTAATACTTAAAGACGAGCGAAAAGTATTTATTACCGATTTTCGTTACGAAGGTTACGCACGCAAGAAGCTTTCTTCGCCGTGGGAGGTAGTAATAACAAAATCCGTCGATTTTTACGATGCGATTTCTTCGACGCTCTCGACAGTAGGCGCTAACGTGGTCGGATATGAGGATGAATCCGTTACGGTGGCTGATTTCCGTCGGCTTAGGACCAATTGCGGATCCGTTGCGTTCGAACCGTGTTCCGCACAGATTGCCGAGCAAAGAGCGGTAAAAACAGAAGAAGAGATAAGTAAGATTGCGGCAGCTCAGCTCGTTGCGCAAAAAGCATTACAACGGGTATCGTCATCGATAAAAATAGGTGTTACCGAAAGAGAGGTAGCGGCAGAGTTACTTTATGAAATGCAGATGCTCGGAGCCGAAGGCGCATCCTTCGATACGATAGTTGCTTTCGGAGAAAACAGCGCTGTTCCCCATCACAAGCCTACGTCACGTAAACTTGACAGAAACGACGTGGTTTTGGTAGATATGGGCGCAAAACTTGACGGATACTGTTCTGACATGACGAGAACTTTTTGTTTGGGTACGCCTTGTGATGAGCTCGTAGCGATACACAAAGTTGTGCTCGAGGCTCAGGAATACGCATTAGCTAATATAAAAGCCGGTATGACGGGGCTTGAAGCTGATTCGTTTGCAAGAGAATTTATCATAGCTCACGGATACGGTAAGGAATTCGGACACAACTTAGGACATGGCGTAGGCGTGCAAATTCACGAGAAACCGTGCCTGGGACCTAACAGTAACGACATTCTCAAGCCCAATATGATAATTACCGTAGAACCGGGCATTTATATAGAAGGCGTAGGCGGAGTTCGTATCGAAGATTTCGCAGTTGTAAAAGAAGACGGACTAATCAATTTAACAAACTTTAATAAAAATCTTATTCTCTAGGAGGAATATATGATAGAAGCAGGAGATTTCAGAAAAGGCGTTACCGTGGAAATAGATGGAAAAGTTTATATTATTGTAGACTTTCAGCACGTTAAGCCGGGCAAGGGCGCAGCGTTCGTCAGAGCAAAGATTAAGAACGTAGTAACCGGACAAGTATTGGAGCAGACGTTTAACCCGTCCGATAAGTATCCTTTGGCTCATATCGAGCGCAAAGATATGCAGTATTCGTATAATGACGGCGATCTTTACTACTTCCTGGATATGGAGTCATACGAAATGATTCCGCTCAATTACGACGTTTGCGCAGAAGCGCTTAAGTACATTAAGGAAGAAATGATGGCTTCGGTACAGTTCTATAAGGGTGCGGCTTTCAGTGTAGAAGCTCCTAACTTCGTAGAACTTGTCGTAGCGGAAACCGAACCGGGTGTTCAGGGCGATACGTCTAAAGCCGGAAATAAGCCGGCTAAGCTTGAGACCGGTACGGCAATTCAGGTTCCTTTATTTGTAAACCAGGGCGAGAAAATCAGAGTTGATACTCGTACCGGAACATATATGGAAAGAGTAAAATAAGTTTTTTTGGAGTAATTTTTGCCGAAATCAGATTAAATTTAATATGTCAAAAATGAGTTCGATACAGTCACCGAACTCATTTTTTTGTTTCTTAATTATTTTCAATAAATATTTATAGGAAAAATATCCGAATTATTATCGAAACATGCATTTTTGTAGCTTTGCATAGATTGCACGCAAAAGTAAATAAGCAAAAGTCATAAAAACAATGCTTATGGGCGGCGGCATATTAGACTAGACGTAGAAAGCATTTTTTTTACGTTTAACGGTGAGCTTGAAACGTAAAAATGCAAATTATTTTCTATTTATTTTGTAAAAATTGTTGACAAATATACTGTTCAAAGTTATAATGTTATCGAAAATACCCGTACGGGGTATATGGAGGAATAATATGGATTGTTGCGAGAAAAAAAAGACAGTAAGAGACGGTAAACGGAAAAAAGCGCTAATTAATCGGCTAAAGCGTATAGAAGGTCAGCTGCGCGGTTTGCAGACAATGGTGGAAAACGATGCATATTGTAACGATATCTTAATACAATCCGCTGCGGCAAAAGCCGCTTTGGATTCATTTAATAAAGAAATTCTTTTTGCGCATATAAAAGGTTGCGTCTGTGACAAAATAAAAATCGGTGATGAAGAAATAATAGGTGAGTTGACTGAAACGTTTAGCAGGCTTATGAGATGACGGAGGAGTCGGAATGAAAAAGAATTATAAAGTTACCGGTATGAGTTGCGCCGCATGTTCGGCGAGAGTTCAAAAGGCCGTTTCGAATGTAAACGGAGTAGCCGAATGCAACGTAAATTTACTAACCGGCGATATGACGGTAGACGGACAATTTGACGGTAGCTCAGTAATAGCGGCTGTAAAAAAAGCCGGTTACGGTGTACATTTGCAGGGGAACGTAGCTACAGACGAAACGGACGTGTTTGACGTAGAAGTAAAAAAATTAAAAACGAGGTTTATATCGTCGTTAGTCTTCCTCATAATGCTTATGTACGTTTCGATGGGTATGATGTTGGGATTTCCGTTGCCGAGTCTGCTAAGCAAAAATCATGCGGTCAATGGGCTTACTCAGTTGCTGCTGAGCGGAATAATATTAGTAATAAATCAAAGATTTTTTATAAGCGGATTCAAAGCGTTAATAAAGCGTTCGCCTAATATGGATACGCTTGTTGCGCTCGGTTCTACAGCGTCCTTTGCATGGAGCGTTTATGCGCTGTTTAAAACGATTATAGCCATAAGCGGAGGCGACCACGGTATGGCAGCCGCATACATGGACGAGTTTTATTTTGAGTCTGCGGCAATGATAGTTACGCTTATTACCATAGGAAAGATGCTCGAAGCGAAATCGAAAGGTCGCACGTCGGATGCGCTTAAGTCGCTTGTAAAGTTGAAACCGCAAAATGCAACGGTTGTGATTGACGGCAAAGAAGTAATAGTTCCCATAGGAGAAGTAAAGGTAGGGGACGTTTTTGTAGTAAGACCGGGCGAAAGTGTTCCTGTAGACGGAATAGTAGAAGACGGAGAAACGGCAATAGACGAGTCTGCGCTGACCGGCGAAAGCATCCCCGTAGATAAGGCAAAAGGAGACAGAGTTTCGGCAGCGACAATCAATAGTTCGGGATTTATAAAATGCAGGGCGACAAAAGTCGGAGAGGATACGGCTTTGTCGCAAATAATTAAGATGGTCAGCGACGCATCGTCCTCTAAAGCGCCTATAGCAAAAATTGCGGACAAAGTATCAGGATTTTTCGTGCCTGTAGTTATGGGGATAGCGCTCGTAACTTTTGTCGTGTGGATGCTTATCGGAAAAGGCGTCGGATATTCCTTGGCGAGAGGTATATCGGTGCTTGTAATCAGTTGCCCGTGTGCGCTCGGGTTAGCCACTCCGGTAGCAATAATGGTAGGTAACGGAGTCGGCGCTAAAAACGGGATACTGTTTAAGACGGCAGAAACTTTGGAAAATGCAGGCAAAACGAATATCGTGGCGCTGGACAAAACCGGTACGATAACTAGAGGAACGCCTGTTGTAACGGATATAATTGCAGCAGACGGTGTCGATAGCGGCGAACTTATGTCGATAGCGGTTTCCCTCGAAAGCAAAAGCGAGCATCCGTTAGCAAAAGCTATAATGCAAAAAGCAAAAGAAATAGGCATAGATGCGGCGCAAACAAGCAATTTTAAAGCGGTTGCCGGTAACGGACTGACTGCGATTAAGGACGGACAGGTAGTATCCGGCGGAAATATGAAATTTATCGGCGAGAGCGTGGAAATTCCGCAACGTTTCGTAAAATTGAGCGAACAACTTTCTTTTGAGGGCAAGACACCGTTGTTTTTCGCTTGCGACGGAAAAATAAAGGGCATTATAGCTGTTGCCGACACAATTAAAGAAGACAGCAGGGCTGCTATACGAGAACTTAAAAACATGGGGATGGAAGTCGTAATGATTACCGGCGATAATCAAAGGACAGCCGAGGCGATAGGCCGCAGCGTTGGAGTCGATAACGTAATTGCTTCCGTTCTTCCTAACGGAAAACGTAACGAAATTTTAAAATTGAAAAAACGAGGGAAGGTAGCAATGGTAGGGGACGGAATAAACGATGCGCCGTCACTTACCGAAGCGGACGTAGGTATAGCTATAGGCGCCGGCGCCGACGTAGCCGTTGACGCAGCCGATATAGTGCTGATGAAAAGCTCTCTTTCGGACGTTCCCGCAGCAATAAAGTTAAGTAAATATACAATCAGAAACATAAAAGAAAATTTATTCTGGGCGTTTATATACAATACTATAGGTATACCTATAGCGGCAGGCTGCTTCGTTGCGTTAGGTCTTACGCTTAATCCGATGTTCGGCGCAGCGGCAATGAGTTTGTCCAGCTTTTGCGTAGTAGTCAATGCCTTGAGGCTGAATTTATGTAAAATTTATAAGCCGCGCAAATTAGTGCCGAGGAGAAAGAAATCTGATTTTGGTAGTGCGGTTAACTTCTCGGATGAAGTCGGCCAAACGGTAATTGCCACGGTTAATGGAATGACCTGCGAACACTGCGTGGCCAGAGTCGCCGATGCGGTAAGGACGCTCTCGTCGGTAAAAAGCGTAAACGTAGACTTAAAATCAGGACAAGTCACAATTATATTCGATTCTAAACCTGTCAAAAAAGACATTAAGTCTTGTATTAAAGAAGCCGGCTATAAAGTTGTGTCTGTAAAAGTTTTGTAGACCGAAGGCGAAAAAACGCATGAGTTTTTGAAGAAATATATTTCCGATGTCATGTTTTTTATAATTGTATCAGAGAGCTACGGAGCGTCCTGCAGAGTAAACGTTTTGTAACCGTGCGGGCGTAACAGCATCAATACAGATAAACTAATTAAACCGCAAAAAAGAAACCGAACTGCTTATCGGTTTCTTTTTTTGCATATAAACACTAAAAATGGCAAATCGAAATTTCGTCTTTTTTCGCTGCATAACTGGTTTCGAAAAAAAATAAAATTGAGTATGCAAGAATTGTTTGATATTTTGCCGACGTCTCTGGTTAAGTCGATAAGTAGCCTAAGTATGGATAAACTAATGGAAGTCCGACTGCGGAGAAGCGGAGTAAGTATAAATTATTGCGGGAAATTCAGACGACTCAACGTTTCCGTATCGGCAAAAGAGATTGAAGACGTTATTGTTAAGGCTGCGAAAAATTCAGTGTATGCTTATAACGACATGATAAAGAACGGCTATATTTCGCTTGAACACGGAATAAGGATCGGAGTTTGCGGAGAAGTAGTCCCGGGGAAAACAATTAAGAATTTTACATCTTTAAATATTCGTATCCCGCACGAGGTAAAAAATTGCGCATCGGCGGTGTTTGAAGAAATAGTAAATAACGGGAGGGTTAAAAGCACGCTCATAATTTCGCCGCCCGGATTCGGAAAAACAACGTTTTTGAGAGATTTGGTGCGACTGGTTTCGGATTGCGGATTTAATGTCCTCGTTTGTGATCAAAGATATGAGCTTAGCGGTGACTTGGGGAAGAATACGGATTCGATGAGAGGAGCAGATAAAGAGTTCGCATTTTCGAGGGCTGTCAGGTATATGAGACCTGACGTGATTGCCTGCGACGAATTGACCGAAGAGGAAGACTTTGTTTCTGTCGAAAAAGCCATAGACAGCGGCGTAAAAGTTTTATGCACTATGCACGGAGAACGCATGACTAAAAAGATACGAGGAATGGAGAAAATAGTACAACTGAGTTCGACTTCGGTAGGCAAGGTGGAAAGAATATATGACGCTTAGCGGAAAACTTATCGTTTTTGTTTTGTGCGCATTTGTAGGCTGTATGGCCGGGCTGCTTTGCGCTCGCAGAATATGCGAAAAAGAAAATTATTATAAAGAACTTTCCAAGTTTTGCAGTCATTTCAAAAGCTGCGTTGCTTTTCGAAACGATGAGATTGCCAACGTAATAAACGGTTTCCCGTGTCGCAGCACGCTGCTTAAATCGCAACTTTACGCAAAAGCAAATGCAACGAACGAGTGCGATCAGGGCTTTTTGAATACGGAAGAATACTCTGTCGTTTTCGATTTTCTATATAATCTCGGACGGTTTGACGAGCAAACGCAGATAGAAGACGTTATGCGTAATAAAGAAATATTTGAAGATAATTACAAGTCATTAAAAGAAAAAAATGCAGTAAAGCGACCTATGTATATAAAGTTAGGGCTGCTTTTCGGAGCTTTAGTAGGTGTTTTGACGATGTGAGGTGAATTTGGACGTAAGTATTATTTTCCGTATAACGGCTATAGGGTTGATAACCGCAATCGCAAGTCAGTTGTTAAAAAAAGCGGACAAAGATGAAATCGCTACGTTTGTAACGTTAGCAGGACTTATTATCGTACTTATTACCGTAGTAAATATGGTGAGCGATTTGTTTACTTCGCTTAAGACGCTGTTTGGATTGTACTGATGGACTTTTTTAAGATTATAGCAACCGGCATGATAACTGCATTTTGCGCTATGACGCTTAAAGAGACAAAAAGCGGACTGTCGGTAATCGTAACGATTGTCGGATGCTGCATGATGTCGTTAATGCTTATAGAATACATAGGATATGCGTTTGGATTTATAAACGATTTGTGCGGCAAAATCAACGTCGGTGGTACTGCCGTAAAGACGGTAATAAAAATAGTGGGGATCGGGTATATAACTGAGTTTGCCGCATCGATAGTCGAGGAAAGCGGCAGCAAAGCAATGGCGGATAAAATCGTTATGGCAGGAAAAATAATTATTTTGATAGTTTCATTGCCTATACTTTCCGCACTGTTTGATTTGATTACGGAGTTGTTGCGATGAAAAAGATATTGACGATTATCATAGCGTTTTTTATCGTCTGCAATGTAGGCGTGGAGATTTGCTTTGCCGATGAAGAAAACAGTGACCCTTTGGACAAGCTGATAGAGGAGCTGGATACCTCCGATATAGACGAATTTCTCCATTCCCTGACAGACGAACAACGTGAAATTTTTGAAGCGACTAACATTAAAACGTTGATAAAACGTATTATAGACGGCGGCGAAGCCATAAACACTCAAAGTTTTGTTAAATACATATTAAATTCGTTTTTCGGTAACGTCACTTCTCTTGCGCCGTTTATAGCCTCGGTGCTTGCGATATGCGTAATATTCGGGTTGATAAATGCGATAAAGGGAAACTTTGCAAGTAAATCGACAGAATCTGTAGTCAGGTTGGCATGCATAGGCGTTGTAATGATTATTACATTCACACAGATCGTAGGAACGGTAAAAGAATGTAAATCGTTAATAGAAAACTTAAAAATTCAAATGGACGCAGTATTTCCGGTTTTGCTTACTTTGATGGCTGCTGTCGGAAGATCCGCAGCGTTGCCTGCGTATCAACCTGCCGTAGCCATACTTTCGACATATGCGGTTGACGTAGTAACAATGTTTGCATTGCCGTGTTTTTTGATAAGCGTCGTATTTCATATCGTCGGCAACATAGGAGATGGAATTAAAATAAGCGGGATAGCTGATTTTTTCTCAGGAGCTATGAAATGGGTTCTTGGCACGGCGTTTTTCTTGTTCTTAGCGTTTTTGTCGGTGAAAGGAGTAACCGCAATGGTTTATGACAGCGTTTATGTCCGATCGGCAAAAATGGCGCTGACTAAGTATGTGCCGGTAATAGGCGGGTATTTATCCGAAGGCTATAATCTTGTGCTTAGCGGCAGTGTGCTTATTAAAAACGGAGTAGGGTTGTCTGCGATGATCGTGCTGATCGTTTCGGTTATTCCCGTAGTGGTGCATGCCGTTGCGTTGATAGTGTCTGTAAAGTTTGTATCGGCGATTTCAGAGCCGTTAGGCGGTAAAGAAGTGTGCGGAATATACAACGGTCTCGGAAAAAGTCTTACTGCGCTTGTAGCGATTGTTTTGGGTGTTACGTTCTTGTATTTCGTGTTTTTGTTGTTGGTTGTATGTACTTGTAACGGAGCGGTGTAGCATGGATATTTCAGGTTGGGTAATAAGCATACTTTCATTGGCGGTACTTAGCGTAATAGCGGATTTGTTTTTGAGCGGAAGAACCGGAAAATTTATTAAAGCAATTTTCGCTTCCTTAACGATTTTGGTTATAATTGCTCCGCTTCCGTCTATCGTCAGGGGTGTAAAAACCGATTTCGGCGATATAGCAATAGATAACGCATTTGTCGAAATCGCTTTGTCGGAACGTACTGACGCCTTGTGCGACGGTTTGGTAAAATATTTGGAAAGTAACGGCGTTAGCGGCGCAGAAATAAGCGTCACGTTAAAGGAAGGTAGTGTTTTCGACATAAAAAACGTCATCGTGAATTTGCAAAAAGCGGTTATAGACAAAAAATACGAGCATATAGATAAGTGTGAGCTGGTTTCGGAATTAATCTGCTCGGGGCTTAAGATAAGCAAGGGAGATGTGATTTTGTATGAATAAGGTTTTGGAAAAACTGAAATCGATAAAGCATATCGAAATCATCCTTGCGGCTGTAGCGGTTGCGGTAATGATTTTTATTTATTTTTATTCTCCGTCTAAGCAGAAGTCGGAAAACGAAAACAAATACGATTATTGCCAAAGCGTTACGGTTAAGCTTCAGGAGGCGGTTCGGATGCTTACCGGAGACGAGTGCAAAGTTGTCATCAATTGGGAGTCCGGCGTAGAACTTATAACGGCGCAAAATACTACGCAAAACGGAAGCTCTTTAGTGTCGCAGGTCGTTGTCGATTCCGGCGGAGCGGTTGTGGTTAAAGAAGTTTATCCTAAAGCGATAGGTGTTGTAGTAGTATGCAAAAAACTCAATTCGAAAACAAAAGCCGAAGTCACGATTGCGGTATCTAAGCTTATGGATATTCAATCTGATCGAGTAGTAGTTTTAGGCTCAAACAAATAGTTTTTTGGGAGGAACATATATGTTAAGCAAAAAGAAGAAAATTATCATTATGTGCGGAATGCTTGTTTTACTCGTCGTAACCGGCGTGCTAAACATTGTGCTTAATCAAAGCAGCATTGCGACGGGATCGGGCGACGCCATGCAGTCGGCAAGCTTTTTCCAGACTTATCGAAGCGATAGAGTTGCGACCAGAGAGCAAACCATATTGTATCTCGATGCAATAATAGCTAATTCGGCTTCCGATGCGGATGCGGTAAAAAAGGCTCAGGACGACAAATTGGAACTTACTAAAAACATGGAACTCGAGTTGGTCTTGGAGGGACTTATCAAGGCGTTGGGATACGACGATGCAGTCGTAACCAATTCGACGGAAAATGTCAACGTCATTATCAAGGCGACATCGATTACGGCGGAACAAGCAGCTCAGATTTTGGAAGTAATCGTTACAGAAACGGATAAAAAGGCAAATAACGTCAGAATAATTCCTGTTGAATGATAAAAACAATTGAATTTTTCCGATAGTTGTGTTATACTGATAGCGGGTGTTTTACATAGGTAAATTTGCGATTTCAACGCAAAATTTACCTATGCAGCGTCCGGTTGCCGCAAATACGAGCCGATAAGCCGATTTCAGGCGATTCAGTTAGGAGCATTTCATGAAAAAACTATTGGGAAATAATACAAAAGGCGTAATTGCCTATGGCGACAACGTGTTGTTTTCGATAATACAACTTGCTACGTTGGAAATAAGCGGTGTCGATTCGCTCGTAGGTAAAGGCGTCAAAATGAATATCGCCGCAGGAATCGTTAACGTTTCCGTCACGATAAAGGTAAGAGCCGACGTCAGTTGCGCCGACGTTGCCTTTAGGGTGCAAAACAACATAAAGCGTACTTTGGAGACGACTACGGATTTTAAGGCGGGTACCATTGACGTTAATATTGTCGGCGTTGAATTTAAGGAATATAAGGACATAAATACCCTGTAGGAATTACCTACGGGGTTTTAGGGTGAAAAAAGATGAGCAGAAGAGATACGAGAGAAGCCGTATTTAAGTTGATATACGAAACCGAGCTTTGCGGTGAAATAAACGAGCTGTCGGTAGAACAGATTAAGTCCGGTATAGAGGAATCCGATTACGGTTACTTCGAAGGCGTTTTTTACGGAATTCAGGAGCATCATAAAGCATTGTCGGATATTATCGCTCAATACGCCGGATCTTTTGCATATGAAAGATTATATAAAGTCGATCTTTCTATTTTGTTGCTTGCGACGTACGAGATACTTTATACCGATATTCCGTTTAAAGTATCCGTAAATGAAGCCGTTGAACTGGCAAAAACCTATTCGACGGAGAAAAGTGCGGCATATATAAACGGTATTTTGGCATCTATAATAAAAAATAGGAACAAGGAGGCGTAGTCCTTGAGCGCACAAATTATAGACGGAGTAAAAATCGCCGCCGAGATTAAAGCTGATATCAAACGTCAGGCAATGGCTTACGAGCAACGCACCGGAAGAAAACCCGGACTTGCAGTGATTTTGGTAGGTAACGACTTTGCGAGCGAGATTTATGTTACTCGCAAAATGGAAGCGTGCGAGCAAAATAACATTAAATCGTTTGAGTATAGATTGCCGTATTCTACCACTGAGACGGAGTTGGTTGAGCTTATAACGAGACTTAACGACGATGCCGACGTAGACGGCATATTGGTTCAATTGCCGCTTCCCGAACATATCAGGGAAAATGTCGTATTGTCGCATATCTCGGTAAACAAAGACGCCGACGGATTCTTGGCGGAAAACGCAGGTAATCTTATGCTGGGCAATCCGGCGCTAAACGCATGCACGCCGTGCGGAATTATAGAACTTATAAAATCGACCGGGCGTAAAATCGACGGAGCAAACGCAGTAGTAATAGGAAGAAGCAATATCGTAGGTAAACCGACCGCACTCTTACTGCTCGAAAATCACGCCACCGTAACGATGTGCCATTCACACACGACCAATTTTAAGGATTTTACGTTAAATGCGGACATAATAGTTGTAGCCGTAGGCAAAAAGGGTTTTTTGCGAGGCGATATGGTAAAAAAAGGTTGCATAGTTATAGACGTGGGTATGAATCGAGAAGGAAAGAACGTTTGCGGTGACGCCGATTTCGAGAGCGTGAGCAAAGTGGCGGATTTTATAACGCCCGTTCCCGGCGGAGTCGGTCCGATGACGATAGCTATGTTGCTCAGCAATGTTATGAAGGCGGCTTTGCAGCTTGAATAAAATACTTTCGGTATCGCAATTAAATAATTATATAAAAACAGTTTTCGAAGACGAGCTGCTGCTACATGATATTACGGTGCAGGGGGAAGTTTTTGAAATTAAATTTTCCGGAGCAAACACGTTTGTTACGATAAAAGATGGCGAATGTGTTTTGTCGTGCGTTAAATTCGGATCAAAATTGGAGTTTTCCGTAGGCGACATGATTGCCTTGACGGGAACTGTTAAGTTTTACGCAAAAACCGGGAAAATTTCGTTTGCGGTTGCTTTCGCTTTCAAATGCGGGAAAGGAAACATCGCAAGTGATTTGGAAAAGTTAAAGTTATCGCTTAAAGCGGACGGAGTATTCGATAAGACGCTGCATTTGCCTGTTTTTATTCAAAAAGTTGCATTGATTACAAGCTCGGACGGAGCCGTTTTGCATGATTTTATGTCCGTACTTTCTCGCTCCCGGTGCCGTTATATCGACGTGGATGTATACGACGTAAGGGTACAGGGCGATAACGCCAATAAAATGATAAGTAATGCCGTACTTAAGGCTTCTGCAAAAGACTATGACGTGATTGTCGTGGCTAGAGGCGGCGGCTCGGAGGATGATTTAAAGGCATTTAATGCCGAAGACGTTGCAAGAGCGGTAGGCGCATGTAATATTCCGCTGATATCGGCTGTAGGTCACGAAGTAAATTATACGCTTTGCGACTTTGCCGCATCGATTAGGGCGGGTACCCCCAGCATAGCGGCAGAACTTATATCGGATAATAATGCTGCGGCTGTTACGAAAATAGAAAATACACTTAAGAGATTGTTCGAAATATATCGAAGCGGTTATGATAAGTCTTGCTCCGACATTGTAATTTCTTCACAACAATTGGCTTCGGCGCAGGCAGCGGCAATAACTACGGTAAAAGTAAAATTAAACAGATTTCTGTGGAATATTTCCGATATTGAAAGTGAGCTGATAAATAAAAAGCGAAACGAGATTTCGAAATTCTGCGTGGCGCAAAACGTTGCTGTGTCTGACAATATAAACGCTGCATTTGTTAAATTGAGCGAGGCGTCGGCACGATTGGATAAGTCGAGTCCGCTCAAAATTTTGTCAGGTGGCTATGCAAAAGTACTTGTTGACGGCAAAAGCGTAGCCTGTATCGGGGACATAAAAGAGGGCGACTTGCTAAAGGTGTTGCTTAGCGATGGCTGCGCAATGGCAAAGGTTACCTCGAAGGAGAAATATGAATATAGAAGAGAGCCTTAAAAGGTTGGAAGAACTTACAAAAGAAATGGAAAGCGGCGTTTCGATAGAAGAAGGTATGAGGCTGTTTGAAGAGGGACTTAGTATCACGAAAGAATGTATGAACCTTCTTAAAGAATATAAGGGGAAATTGAATCAGATAAAAAGCGAAATGGACAGTCTTTTTTCGGAATAACGTTATGAAAACAAAAGAAGATATAGATATTCTTATAAACAGAGAGATAAGTAGGGCGGGATTTGACGTAAAACTTTTGGAAATTATAAACTACGTTTTTTCTACCGGGGGCAAGAGACTTAGGCCTTTGATGTTTTTGGAAACATATTCGTTAAGCGGAAACGATGCAAACGAAGCTGTGGAAAAATTTGCAGTTGCGATAGAGTGCCTCCATCAGTATACTTTGGTTCATGACGATTTGCCGTGCATGGATAATGACTCAATCAGGCGAGGTATGCCTTCGTGTCATGCTAAGTACGGAGAAACGTTTGCTCTGCTTGCGGGAGACGCATTACTGAACTACGCTTATACACTGATTTTGGATGCGATAAAAATTTCCGGTTATGATAAAAATTTTGTAAATGCCGCATACGCATTTTCGGTGCTTAGCGGAGGCTCCGGTGTGATAGGCGGACAGTTCTTGGAATTTGCGTCGACGTCGCCTCTGTCGGACGTGTTTGACGTGTATAGACGTAAGACTTGTTACCTTATGTGGGGGGCGGTATATGCCGGCGCAGTTATCGCAAAGCTGCCACAAAATACGATAAACCGATTAAACGAATATGTTTACAATTACGGTTTTTGTTTTCAAATTTGCGATGATTTTGCCGATATAAAAGAAAAGGGCGAAGTATCGTCGCAGTCTATTGTTTCGCTCTATGGACCTGAAAAATCGAAAAAAATGGCTATCGAAGCTGCAGATAATGCCAAAAAATCACTTGTTATGTCTGGCATAAACAGTGATTTTTTCACGGGTTTGATAGATAAATTGGTAGGTATATTGGTTGACTGATTTTTTTTCCGACAATATAGACGTAAAAAAATTAAGCTATAACGAGCTTAACGAGCTTGCGAATTCTTTGCGAAAACGCATCATTTCCGTCACGCAAAAAAACGGCGGACATCTTGCTTCTAACCTCGGCGCAGTTGAGCTTACTATAGCATTGCACAAAGTTTTAGATTTGGACAAGGACTATATAGTATGGGACGTAGGACATCAATGTTATGCGCATAAACTTCTTACCGGGAGAGGCGAGTTGATGGAAAATCTTCGTCATGACGGAGGGGCGTCAGGGTTTCCGTCTCCAGTCGAAAGTCCGTCAGATCCGTTTATTACGGGACACAGCGGCAATTCGCTGTCTTTAGCGCTCGGACTTGCTCGTGCGAATGAGCTGCTGAGCGGCGACAGACACGTCGTTGCGGTAGTAGGCGACGGAGCTTTTACTAGCGGTGAAATTTATGAAGCGTTAAACGACTTGGGCGAAAGGAAGGCAAAGCTTACGATCATTCTTAACGATAACGGCATGTCTATTAGTCCTAATGTCGGCGCAATTAGTCGCTACTTTAATAAGCTACGTATAAATAAGGATTTCGTTAAGTATAAAACTCGGCTAAAAAGCGGAGTTTTAGGCTTGCCGTTTGTCGGAAAAACGATTTTTAGCGGTATGCGAGCTATAAAAAACGCTATAAAAAAACGTTATTACGGGAATAGTTTTTTCGATAAATTCGGTATCAGATATTACGGGCCGTATGACGGTCATGATATAAAGACGATTTCGGGTGCTCTAAGCGTTGCTAAGGCAGAGTCGCCTGCGATTATCCATCTGCTTACGCAAAAAGGAAAGGGCGTACTTGCTGCGCAGCTTAGGCCGGATATTTTTCACGGAGTTTCGTCGGACTGCAATGAAGAAAAGTCGTTTTCATTGGTCGCAGGCGAAACGTTGTGTTCTCTTGCTGCGGAATACGATAATTTGGTTGCGGTTACGGCGGCAATGACGGACGGAACGGGGTTGGGAGCATTTGCGAAAGAATATCCCGATAGATTTTTTGACGTAGCGATAGCCGAGCAGCATGCCGTATCTCTTTGCGCCGGCTTTGCAAAAGGCGGAGTTAAACCGTTTTTTTGCGTGTATTCCACTTTTTTGCAGCGAGCGTTTGACCAAGTGTTACACGACGTATGTATAAACGATTTGCCTGTTGTTTTTCTTATAGACAGAGCGGGAATGGTTGGAGCGGACGGCGTTACTCATCAAGGAGTATTTGACTTTTCTTATCTTTCGCTTATGCCTAACATGACTATAGGGACGCCGTGCGACGGTAGCGAACTCACCGAAATGATTAAGTTTGCGTATTCATACGATAAACCTATAGCAATCAGATATCCGAAATCGTACGTAAGAGAGCTGCAAAAATGTGACAAGATAGATTCTACGGAATGGAAAGTTCTTAAAGACGAAAAAAGTCCGATTACAATTCTTGCAACAGGAAAAACCGTGGAAATTGCATTGGGTGTAGAGGGCGCAAACGTTGTAAACGCTCGGTTTATAAAGCCGCTTGATGTTAAATTTTTAAATAAAATCAAAGGTACGATAGTGACGGTTGAAGATAACGTTCTGCTCGGCGGATTCGGTTATAGTGTTTCGGCGTATTTCGGAGGAAGTAAAAGAGTCCTTGCAATCGGGCATAAAGACGAATTCAGCGACGAGCGAAATTGTTCTTTTGCACTGGAAAAATCGGGAATAACCAAAAAAAATATTCAAAATATCGTAAATGCAGAGCTTAAAAGGTTGGAAAAACAATTCGAGATATAGTATACTTTATGCGACGGGGCATGCAAAACGATTATGCAAGATGATTGTCTCGAGGCTTTGTGCCGATAAGGAAACTATGATAGGCGTTTACTCCAATACATTTAAAGACAAAGATTATAAGATTACGGACACCGTCGTGAAGACGTTGCGATGCGGCGGCGTTAAATTTGCCGTAAACAACGAGGTTAAAGATAGGTACAGTGATGTCCCTTGTTTTAACGAGGATGATTTCAGTGGTCTTGATATGCTGATTACCGTCGGCGGTGACGGCACGATAATTATGCTGGCGTCAAGATGCATGGCGGCAGACATTCCTGTTTTGGGTATCAATGTAGGCACAGTGGGATTTCTTGCCGATTTTGAAACAAATCAGATAAAAGATCTTACAAATATAATTTTGAAAAAAGATTATTTTATCGAAAGGCGAAGCGTACTTAGGGTGGATTATAAAGACAAAAGTTTTTTTGCGCTAAATGATGCGATAGTAAACAGAGGAGATACCAAAATGCTGACTTTAGACGTTAAAGTCAACGGCATGCCTGTCAACAGATATCATAGCGACGGGCTGATAGTCTGCTCTGCTACGGGGTCTACGGCATATTCTTTGGCTGCGGGCGGACCGATAGTCGCTCCGTCTGCCGACGTGATGTGTATTACTCCGCTTAATGCTCACAGTCTTAGCTCCAGACCCATCGTAATTGACGGGAAGGACGAAGTGGAAATATCTGTAGAGAAGTCCTATACCGATGCTCTTTTGATCGTGGACGGAGTGGAAGAGGCATATGTGCCGCTAAACGTGGGCGTCCGAATTGTTCGTTCGCCTCGTTTTTTGTCGTTCATTAAGCCTAATGGCTGCAATTATTATCAGAAAATTTTATCCAAACTCGTCGGAGGTAACTAACGTATGGAAAGAAACGAAAGACAGATGCGTATTTTGGAGCTTATAGCCGCCAAAAATATCGAAACGCAGGAACAGCTCGCCGATGAATTGAAAGCGCTTAATTATAATGTTACGCAAGCCACGGTGTCGAGAGACATAAAAGAACTAGGCTTGGTAAAGTCTCGCTATGTTGCGCCGGAGAAGGATGCCGTAAGCGATCGTATTGCGCAGATATTTAAGTCGGCAGTGCTTTCGGTGGATCTTGCGAGCAATATTATTGTTATAAAGACTCTTGCCGGTTGCGCAAACGCAGTCGGGGTGGTGGTGGACAAAATGAGTTCGGTTATCGGTTGCGTTGCGGGAGAAAATGCCGTTTTGGCGATATGTGCGACTAGTTCGGACGCAGAGAAAGCGGCAGAAGAGTTCAGAAAAATATTTAGCTGATATGTTAAGAAGTCTTACGATAAAAAATCTGGTACTTATAGGGGACGCTCGGTTGGAATTTTCGCAAGGGCTAAACGTTCTCAGCGGAGAAACCGGCGCAGGCAAGTCTATAATCGTGGATGCGATTATGCTGCTTATAGGCGAAAAATACGATAAGTCTTTGTTGCGTTACGGTGAAGACAGCGGCTATGTAGAGGGCGTATTCGATCTTACCGAAAAGGCTTGTAACGCAATTGAGGACATAGGATTGGAAGCCGAAGATCCGATAATCGTGACAAGGCGTTTTTCCTCTGTCGGGAAAAATGAAGTTAGGGTGAACGGACGTAACGTTTCGCTTTCCATGCTGAGACCGATAGCTGCAGCGCTGATTGACGTGTATGGTCAGCATGATTATCTTTCTATAGCAAAAATCAGTGAGCAACAGCGAATTTTTGATTATTATGCCAGACATAATATACAAAAATTGTTGCAAGAATTGTCTGAATCTGTAAAAAAATTTAAGATTGTCGTAAAAGAACTCGATGACATAGGCGATGCCGGAAGCCGAGAAAGAGAGATTGATATACTTGCTTATCAAATCGAAGAAATAGAAAAAGCGGATGTAAAGGACGGCGAGGAACAAGAACTCGGCGAAAAAAGAAAGATGGCGGCTGCTGCCGAAAAAATCAGCTCGGCGCTATCAGAATCTATAAATTCGCTGGAGGAAGGGGAAGAAAACGCTGCGACATTTTTATCGGAAGCGTGCGACAATTTAGACTCTATCGGCTTATATAACAAGGAGTACAGAGATCTTGCCGCAAGAATCGACGCTTTAAACGACGAGTTGTCGGACATATGCGACGGCATCAGAGATTGTATCGACGAGTGTCAGGAGCCTATAGACACTGACGCTATAGAATACAGATTGGATGTAATCAAGAATTTACGTAAAAAATACGGCGATTATGCCTCTATGCGAAAGTTTTTAGAAGAAGCAAGCGATCGACTTTTTAAGTTAAAAAACGCAGATAAAAATTATACCGAGTTACTTATTCGTAAAGAACGTTTGTTGGACGAAATATACTTGTTGTCTGTTAAACTCAGTCGGGAAAGGCGAGTCGAAGCAGAAAAGTTCCGAAACGAAGTTTTAGCGTCGCTCGGAGAGCTCGGAATGGCGTCTGCCGATTTTTCCGTTCACTTTGCAGCTTTGCCTGAAAGAGACGCATGCGAAAAATTTGTATCCGAAAAGGGCATGGATTCTTTTGAATTTTATTTTTCTGCCAATGCCGGACAGCCGTTGCAGCCCATGATAAAAGTAATTTCCGGTGGTGAAATGTCTCGTTTTATGCTTGCGTTAAAGGCAATAAACGGCGAACAAGGGGATATCCCCACTATGATTTTCGATGAAATAGATACGGGAATCAGTGGCAGCGTGGGCAGGGCCGTGGCAAAAAAACTAGCTCAGATTTCGCTCTCGCATCAAGTTATGTGCGTTACGCATCTTCCGCAGATAGCCGCTATGGCGAGTTCGCAGTTTTTTATAGAAAAGAAGGTAATCGACGGCAGCACTGTGACGCTTATAGATAATTTACAGAGAGAAGGAATGGTTAAGGAGATTGCTCGGCTCAGCGGAAGTTTGGGTGTAAGCGAAAATGCGCTGGCTGCCGCAGATGAGCTGAAGCGTTGGTGTGAGGATTACGTTAAAGAAATCTCTCATTAATTATTTGCATATTTTAACGAATTGTTTTTTATACGGAACGTGTGTTTTTAAAAAATTCATTATAGGTAATAAACGTAATAACCGCCAAAGCGGCGTGGTCAAGTCGCTTTGGCGGTTATTTTTTGCTACAAGAGGCAGTTTTTACTTTGCGGCGTAATTTTATCGCATAAAAACAGCATGACTGCCTAAACTAATCGTATGACAACGAGGGCGACAAAACGTTTAACGGCTGTAATTGTTTCCGTTCTCATATTCGTATTTTGCTTTGCGGTAAGAACCGCCTACGCCGCTAACGACTATCTTTTTAACGTAAGATTGGGAGGTTATCCTATAGCCTTTTCGTTGGATGTGGACGGAGTAATCGTAGACGAGGTGGGTTTTGTGCAAACCGAAGCAGGAAATGCAACCTTTGCAAATAAACTGAGAAGAGGAGATTTGATTGTATCCGTAGACGATGAAAAGATTGAAGACAGCGGGCAAATAAGAGATTATCTAAAAAACACCGACGGAGAACCCGTTGAACTCGGCATTGTCAGAAACGGAGAAAAGTTAAACGTGGAGTTAATTCCGTTTATAGATTTAAACGGAACCTTTGAACTCGGAATATCCATGAGAGACAAAATTTCCGGTGCGGGAATGACTACTTTTACAAGAGATAACGGCTTTTTTGCTGCTCTGGGACACAAAGTTATAGATTCGGTGGCAGGTAACGTGCCGATTTCAGGCGGCGAAGTATTTCGGTGCGAAATCGGCGGTATTTCAAAAAGTAAAAGAGGAAAACCGGGGGAGCTTTTGGCTTACGTAAAAGGCGGAAAAATAGGCGAAGTTCTGGCCAATACCGATTACGGGTTATTCGGCATAATGGTTGCAGATAGCGGAGCGGAAATACAAACCGCTTCGGTTGCGGATGTAAAGCCGGGCAAGGCATACGTATATACTACGGTTTCGGAAACGCCTAAAATGTACGAAATAGAGATTATAAAAGCTTCGCAGCAAGATAAAATCAGCGAAAAAGGAATGGTTATACGGATTACGGACAAAGAGTTGCTGGAACTGACCGGCGGGATAACGCAGGGAATGAGCGGCAGCCCGATATTGCAAGACGGTAAATTGGTGGGAGCAATAACTCATGTTTTTACTGCCGACCCGACTAAAGGATATGGAATTTACGCACAATGGATGCGAAAAAATTAAGGAGAAATATATGAAAAAACTTATAGTAATCTTATTGATCGGAGCGCTTGCGCTTACATGTTTTGTTGCGGCTGCGCCTGCTCCCGACGTAAACGCAAGAGCGTATGTACTTCTTTCTGCGGACAGCGGAGACGTACTTGGCTCTGAAAACGCTCAAAAGCATACTCAAATCGCAAGCATGGTAAAGATAATGACGCTTAACATAATATTCGAACGCATAGAAAACGGCTCTCTTAGCGTTGACGACATGATAAGCGTAAGCGATTACGCTGCGTCTATGGGCGGTTCGCAAGCATTTTTGGAGGCAGGTGGCGTTTATAAAGTAGACGAACTTATAAAAAGCATTGTAGTTGCTTCGGCGAACGACTCGTGCGTGGCTATGGCAGAACATATAAGCGGCAGCGTAGAAGGCTTTGTATGTTTGATGAACGAAAAGGCGAGCGAATATGAAATGGAAAACACTAAGTTTGTTAATTGTACGGGACTTCCCGACCAAGATCAATATTCGTGCGCAGAAGACGTAGGTAAAATGTTTATGAAGCTTATCGAAAAACCGGAATTTTTCGAATATTCGGGAATATGGATGTTTGATTTCGTTCATCCGGGTGGCAGAGTAACATCTTTAAGCAACACAAACAAGTTGGTAAGATTCTATCAAGGTTGTGACGGAGGCAAAACCGGATATACTTCGGAAGCCGGTTCGTGTCTTGCCGCTACTGCTAAAAGAGGCGATACGAGATTTGTTGCGATTGTTGTAGGTGCCGAAAATTCGAAAACACGCAACGCCGAGGTAAGTAAAATGTTTAATTACGCCTTTGCAAATTATAAAAATGTCAAGGTTCTGGACAAGGAAGAAGAAATAGGAAAGTTCGCCGTCAGTGGCAGCAAAGAAAAGGAAGTAGGATACCGTGCTGCTTCGGATAGAGGTATCTTGGAAGATATAGCAGCAAAGCCGGATATAACTTACGACTACGTTTCGTTTAATCCTGTGGCACCGATAAAAGCGGGCGACGAGATAGGAAGAGTCGTGGTTATAAAGAACGGAGAAAAAATCATGGAAGAAAAATTGTTGGCTATGTCTGACATAAATAGAAGAACATTTAAAGATTTGTTGGATGAAATCACCGAAAATTGGTAATATGGTTTAAATTCTAAGCCAGCAAGACGAGCTGACGAGAGTCAGGTTAAAGAGAGAGTAAAATTTTACTGTTACTCTCTCTTTCCTTGTTCCGACAAAGACGGTTTAGTTTTGTCGTTGCATCAAAAATCGTTATTTTTACGTTTTTCGTTGTATTGTTTTCGTGTGGCTAAATTGTTTATTAGGGGCGGATAAACGTACGAAGATTTTTAACTAAGGTCATGCTTTTGTCTTATTGCATTTAATCCGGGGGCACGTGCAGAATAAGCGGGAACAGTTAAATAGGCTAAAATAAAAGTATTCGTTTTATTATCGAATCGGTGCGATTATTTAAGCAGCGCAGAAGTTCGATCGCATCTGCGTATCGAATAGACTTAAAAAAGCGTTTGCAATAAAAACATTTGACTATTTTAACGCTAAATGTTATTATTTATTATATGTTGAGTATTTTATTCGATTCTTCAAGCGGTTTGACTCCGATTCAAAGGTGGATTGTTTTTTTACTTGTCGCAACTGCGCTTTTAATATCCATAATCATGCATGAAATTTCGCACGGATATGTTGCGTATTGGTGCGGCGACGATACCGCAAAGGTGAACGGTAGATTGTCGCTTAATCCTGCCAAGCATTTTGACGTAGTCGGCTGTCTTATGATACTTTTTGTGGGGTTCGGATACGCAAAGCCCGTTCCCGTTAATCCCTATAACTTCCGATCTTATCGAAAAGGCTGCATTATGGTGTCGCTTGCCGGCGTTACTATGAACTTGCTGCTCTCGTTGATAGGCGCTGCGCTTTATGTTTTGTCAGTAAAGTTTATGTGGAGCGTAGTGCTTGTATATTTCTTCTTGTATTTCGGAATGTTTAACGTTTCTTTATGCTTTTTTAACTTGCTACCGTTTTTCCCTCTTGACGGATTTAACTTTTGGGATGCTGTATGCAGACGCAAAAACGGTTTTTTGAGAGCTATGAGGGCATACGGTCAATATATACTGTTAGCGCTCGTGTTAGTGTCTATAATGGTAGATCGTATCGGAGCTCCGATATGGTTCAGTCCGCTTGATATATATTTCGAATACACTGCAAAATTTGTTTATAACTGGTTTATAAAGCTTTTTGCTTGGGTTTTTGGCGTATAAGGGGGCGCATGATGGCAGATTACGAAAAATTGTTTGCCGAAGAAGGCGTTGTTTTCGACGAGGACGCATATAAATTTCACCTCGACGATTTCGACGGTCCGTTGGACATGCTGCTTTTCTTGATAAAAAAATCCAAGATGAGTATTGAGGATGTCAAAATATCGGAAATTACCGAACAATATCTCGAGTATATGAGCCAGATAGACGAGCTTGACCTCGATAAGGCGTCTGAATTTATTTCGATGGCAGCACTGCTGTTGGAAATAAAATCCAAGTCGTTGTTGCCTAAACCTCCTGAACCGGAGCCGGAAGAGATAGACGAAGAGAAACAGCTTCGTCAGCAGTTGGCGTTGTACAAACTGTATAAAGAAGCGGCGCAAAAAATGAAAGAAACGGAAACGGTGGACATCTTTTATCGTAATCCCGATCCTTCCGTCGGTACGCCGAGGCTGCAACTTAAAGACATGAACAAAGACGGCTTGATGGAAGCTTTGAGACGAATGTTTGCAAAACTCGAAGAGAAAGCGGCGATATTTAAAGAAAGACATATCGTAATGGACAGATTTACCGTAGCCGAGATGGTAGAAATCATCAAAAATAAAGTCGAGGACGGCAGATCGATATATTTTTATGATTTGTTTGACGACGATTATTCGAAAAGCGAGATCATAACCACGTTTCAGGCGATATTGGAGCTAATAAAAAATCAGGTTATTTACGTAAGACAAACGCACGTTTTCGGCGATATCATTATTCATAAGGTCGAAGAGCAAACGGCGGAAGATAAAAACGCAGAAGAGCAAAAGGTAGAAGAGTAGCAAATATGGAATTGGAAAATTTGGAAGAAGTGCTGGAATCGTTGTTTTTTGTTTCCGGCAACGGCTTAAAAGTCTCGGAAGTTGCCGATCTTTTAGAAGTCCAAAAGCCGGAGATAAACAAAGCGATTAAAAAATTAAAGGAAAAATATTCGGGTAAGAACGGCATACATCTTATCGAATACAATGGTAAGGTGCAGTTTTCGTCTAATCCCGCTTACGCAGATGCCGTGGCTAAAGTTCTTAATCCGATTAAAGAGAAAGAACTGTCTTCCGCAACACTGGAAACAGTGGCTATAATAGCGTACAAGCAACCGGTTACTAGGCTGGAACTTGAAGAAATTCGCGGAGTTAATTGCGATTATGTTATTCAAGTGCTGCTCAAACATAACCTTATCGAAGTAGTCGGAAGAAAAGATGCGGTAGGTAAACCGTTGCTTTTCGGCACTACAGACGAGTTCTTGAAACGCTTTCAAATTTCTTCGATACAGGATTTGCCCGATTACGAGCAACTTCTCGACAGCATTAAGGTAATATCGGGAGACGGCGATTCTAAGGGATTGTATAACGAATTTGAAATTCCCGACGAGGAAGTTCCCGAATTTTTGCAGGGAGAGCAATTGCAGAAGATAGAAGCGCCGTTGCCCCTCGAAGAAGTCGCAGCAGCAGCGCAGAGCGACGAAGAAAACAATGCAAAAGAGGATACTTCGGAAGAATAAAGGTATTAAATACGTTTATTGCTTCTCGACATCGGGTTGTAGACTGCCGAGACACTTTGTGAAGTCCTTTAATTGCAAACAAAAATCGATTGATACAGATAAAGAACCGAGCGATGAGGCTGTACTTCATCGCTCGGTTCTTTGGTTAAAATCGATAAAATTTTCGGATAATCGATTGGTTCTTATGCGTCTGTAAAAGCTATTCGTTAAGTAACAGGTTTTGTAACTGTTTTACGGTGTCTACCGTTTTAACTGCGCCTGCATGGAGTAAATCTTCTTTCAAGCCGAAGCCGTAAGTTACGCCTATACAATCTATGTTTTTTGCTTTGGCTCCGTTGCAATCAAACACGGTATCGCCGATAAGTACGGGGTTAGAGCAGTTGACAGAGTTTAATACTTTAGACAAAACCCAATCTTTAGCGGCGGTTTTTCCGTCAAAAGTAGCACCGCTGACGCAAGTAAAATATTTAGCGATACGCTTTTTTTGAAGTATTTTTTGAGCGAAGTATTCCGGTTTGGATGTCGCAAGAGCAATTGTCTTTCCGCTGTCGAAAAGGGCTTTCATTAAAGGCTTGATTCCCTTGTATAATACGCACTCGTATACTCCGCCTCGGTTATATTCTTCACGATAATCGGCAGTTAATTTATCTGTAAGTGCAGAGTCTGCGCCGACATAAAGAGGCAGCGAATAAGTAAACGGCGGTCCTATGAATTTTTTGTATGAGCCGTTGTAACTAATTCCGTTTTTGTTAAAGGCATACTTCAAACAATCGGAAATTCCTTTTTCAGAATTGATAATCGTGCCGTCCAAATCAAATACTATCAAGTCGTACATGCCTACATTATAATTTGTCGAAAGCAAAAAATCAAACGCTTAAATATGCTTGTGAAAGATTTTTATATATAATTTATTGCAATTTTATTTTAATATATGTTATACTGTCTCGGTAGTAAGTGTAAGTCGGCATCGTGGCGACGGCAAATTTTTTATGACGAGACATAACCGAGATTATGTAAAGGGGCGCATATATGCTTGCTAAAATAAACAGTTTTGGATTAAACGGAATAAGCGGTTATGCCGTAACCGTGGAAATCGATATTTCTAACGGATTACCTAATACCGAAGTCGTGGGGTTGCCCGACGCCGCAGTAAAAGAATCGCGCGAACGAGTAAGAAGTGCGATTGCAAATAGCGGTTATAGATATTCGCCTAAGAAAATTATAATAAATTTGTCTCCCGCCGATACAAAAAAAACCGGTGCTATGTATGACTTGCCTATAGCGATAGGCATATTGAAAGCAACCGAGCAGTTTACTACGCAGCTTACCGACGTAGCAATATTGGGAGAGCTGTCGCTCGACGGACATGTGAGACCGGTCAAGGGCATTTTGCCGATAATTATTTCTGCGCTCGATCTCGGATGCAAAAAGATAATTATACCGAGAGCAAACGTTATCGAGGCAAGTTATATAGAGGGTATAGACGTTTACGGATTCGATACGCTCCGAGACGTCGTTGCTTTTTTGTCGTCTCCCGAGTTCTACACACCTTCGCCTAAGCTCGATATAAACAAGATTAAGGAAGAAAGGACGTACAGCGAAGATTTTTGTCAAGTAAAAGGGCAGTTCGCTGCAAAAAGAGCTATGGAGATTGCAGCGGCTGGTTCGCACAATATTTTGATGATAGGTCCGCCGGGCGGCGGTAAAACAATGCTTGCGAGATGCTTGCCCACCATACTGCCCGATTTGACGGTCGCCGAAGCATTAGAAACTACCAAGATTCACAGCGTAGCGGGCGTGCTTGACGAGGACATGGGAATAATTGTAAACAGACCCTTCAGAGCGCCTCATCATACGGGCAGCAAAATAGCTTTGACCGGCGGCGGCATTTCTGCAAAACCCGGCGAAATCAGTCTTGCGCATAACGGCGTACTGTTTATGGACGAGCTTTTGGAGTATCCGAGAGATACGTTGGAAATATTGAGGCAACCGCTCGAAGATAACGTAATTACCATTTCGAGAGCGCAGCGTACGGTTCGTTACCCGGCAAATTTTATGTTGGTTGCAAGTATGAATCCGTGTCCTTGCGGAAATTACGGCTCCAAAACGCACGAATGCACCTGCACTCCTGCGCAAATAGCAAAATATCGCAGCAAGCTTTCGGGTCCGCTCATGGACAGAATAGATCTTCATATAGAAGTGGATAACGTTACCTACGGCGACCTTTCGTCAAAAGAGGCAGGAGAAAGCAGCTCGGAAATCAAAAAGAGAGTGGATAATGCTCGGAATATTCAATTAAAACGTTTCGAAGGTACGGGAGTTTATAGTAATTCCCGAATGAATAACGCAATGGTGAGCGAGTTTTGCAAGTTGACGCCGGAATGTGCGCAAATATTAAAATTGGCGTTTGAGCGGTTAGGTATGTCTGCACGAGCATATAACCGAATACTTAAAGTAGCTCGTACCATTGCCGATTTGGAAGGCGAAGAAAATATTCTGCCATCGCATATAACCGAAGCTGTCGGATATCGAAGTTTGGATAGGAGAATAAAGTGAGTCTGAGTTACTTGTATTATTGGCTTTCGCTCGGAGGAGTTACCGACAAGCGTTTGAATGCGTTGCTTGACGTTATGACGCCTGCGGACGTATGGGACGATGTAGGTAAAAGCGGAAAACTTAGAAAGTTTTTGGGCGATCGAGCTTCGGACATTCTGATTAGGTACAGAGACCGTGCATTTTTGGAAAAATCAATAGAGAAATTGACTCTCTGCGGTATAAAAATAGTGACTTTGGAAGATGCGGATTATCCAAAGCTGTTAAAGCAGCCGGAGGTTTGTCCTCCACCTGTATTGTATTATAAGGGTGATTTAAGCGTAGCGACAAAACCTTGCGTAGCTATAGTCGGAACAAGAGCTTGTTCGAGATATGGCAGAGAAGTAGCCGAGAGCATTGCAAGAGAGCTTGCCGAAGCCGGCATAACGGTGGTAAGCGGTCTTGCTACCGGCATTGACGGTTACGCTCATGCCGAATGTCTCAGAGCAAAAGGAAAAACCGTGGCGGTTCTCGGTAGCGGGCTTAACTATATTTATCCGGCTGCGCACACGTCGCTTGCTCAGGATATTGAGTACAACGGCGCACTGATTACTCAGTACAGTCCGGATTTTGCGCCGACACGATATTCGTTTCCAGAACGAAATCGACTTATATCTGGACTATGCAAAGCGATAATCGTAGTGGAAGCCTCGCAAAAAAGCGGTTCGCTGATAACCGCCGAATACGCTGTCGAGCAAAACAGAGAAGTGTTTGCGGTTCCCGGCAATATAACTTCGTCAAAGTCTGTCGGCGCAAACAAACTCATCAAAGACGGCGCTTCGATTTTTACGGGCGTAGACGACGTATTGCAGGAATTGGGGCTAAAAGCGACAAAAAACCAAGATTCCCACGTTCTTATGCTGGACTTTTACGAACAAAAGATATATAATCTACTGCAAGAAGGTGAAAAAACCTTTGACGAGATAGTGGAAATTTCACAGTTAAAACCTTCGCAAGTCAATTCGACGCTCACCGGAATGGAAATAAAGGGATGGGTAATAAGACGCAACGACGGTTACGGAATTAAATAGGAGAACTATGAAGCTTGTCATTATAGAAGGTATAGGTAAAGTTGATACCGTAAAAAAATATTTGGGTAGCGGATACAAAGTTTTTGCTACCAGAGGACATGTAAGAGATTTGCCGGAAAGAACGCTTGCGGTAAACATAAAAGATAATTTTCAGCCGACGTACGAAATTATATCTTCGCAAAAAGACACTGTCAAAAAGATGAAAGAAGAAGCGGCAAAAGCAGAATGCGTGCTGCTCGCCACCGACCCGGATAGAGAAGGCGAGGCCATTTCGTGGCATGTGGCTGAGTTGCTCGGGATGAACAAAGAAGATAACATTCGTATCGAATTTAACGAAATTAGCGAAAAGGCAATAAAAAAGGCGCTTACTTGCCCTCGCCCCATCAACGAAAATCTCGTTGACGCACAACAGGCAAGGCGAGTGCTTGACCGATTGGTGGGTTACAAGGTTTCGCCCATTCTTTGCAAAAAAATTCAAAGTAAATTGTCTGCCGGCAGAGTTCAGTCGGTTACTTTGCGTTTAGTTGTGGAAAGAGAAAGGGAGATACGAAACTTTAAGCCAGAAGAATATTGGCCTTTTGCCGCAATTCTTAACAAAGACGATAAGAATTTTAAGGCGAATCTCGAAAAGAAAAACGGTAAAAAATTGAAATTGACGACTAAAGAACAAGTCGAGGTTGCAGTGAATGACCTCGACGGTGCGATTTACGAAGTTGTCGACGTTAAAAAGACGATAGCAAAAACTCATGCGCCTGCGCCGTTTACCACATCTTCGATGCAGCAAGATGCGCTTAATAAGCTCGGTATGTCGCTTAAGCAAACCACGCAGACTGCGCAGGAATTATATGAAGGCGTGACTATCGAGGGCGAGGGAAAGGTTGCTTTGGTAACCTACATTCGTACCGACAGCGTGCGTGTCTCGGCAGATGCACAGAAAAACGCAAGAGAGTATATTTTTGCTAAGTACGGAGAAAAATACGTACCCGCTAAACCTAACGTTTATGCAAGCAAAAAGGGAGCGCAGGATGCGCATGAAGCGATACGACCGATAACACTCGAACGAACGCCGGAAAGCATAAAGGATGTGGTTTCGGCATCGTGTTATAAACTGTATAAGCTTATCTATGAGAGATTTCTCGCCAGTCAAATGAGCGAAGCGACTTTCGATTCGGTAGTAGTCAACGTAAAAGCAAAGGATTATGAGTTTAAAGTCAGCGGTAAAACTCCGAAATTCAGAGGTTTTACAGCTATTTACAAGAATTACCAAGAAAATAAAGAGGAAGAAGACGATGCGGCAATGTTGCCGGAGCTTAGCGTAGGCGACCGTCCGTCGTTCAAAGAATTTAAATTCGAACAAAAATTCACCAAGCCGCCTGCGCATTATACCGAAGCAAGTTTGGTAAAAGCCATGGAAGAAAAAGGTATCGGCAGACCTGCGACATATACTCCTACCGTTACGTTGCTGTTTTCGAGAGGATATATGGAAAAGGAAGGCAAGAATATTCTTGTAACCGAACTTGGCGAAAAAGTTGCCGATATGCTCATAAAGTATTTCCCGGACATTATGGACGTTAAGTTTACGGCGAGAATGGAGTCCGATCTTGACGAAGTGGAAGAAGGAAATTGTATTTGGCAAAATATCGTCAGGACCTTCTATAAGGGACTCGAAGAAGAAATAATTGCCGCAAACGGAGACAGCTTTAGCTTAAAGGCTCCGTCAGAAGAGTCAGACGTGGTTTGCGAAAAATGCGGCGCAAAGATGATAATCAAACAGGGTAAATTCGGTAAATTCCTGGCATGTCCGAACTATCCGAAATGTAAAAATACAAAGAAAATCAACGATGACGGCGAAATAGTGGAGCAAGAACAACCGATAGAGGGTGAAAAATGCGAAAAATGCGGCAAGCCCATGGTGCTTAAACACGGCAGGTTCGGTGATTTCTGGGCATGTTCGGGTTATCCTAAGTGCAAAAACATAGTAAACATTCAAAATCAAGCCGAAGACGCCGGAACTTGTCCTTTGTGCGGTAAGCCGCTTAAAATTGTTCACGGAAAATCTACATTTTACGGGTGTACCGGCTACCCGGAGTGCAAGTTTATGTCATCTTATAAGGTGTCTGACAAAAAGTGCCCCGCTTGCGGTTCGTATATGGTGGAGCGAATTCACGAAGGAAAAAAGTACCTTGTATGCGCAGATAAAAACTGCGGAAAGAAATATTTTGCCGAGTAGGACAATGTATAGTGAAGTTTTGATAATAGGCGGCGGCTTGGCAGGGTGCGAGGCTGCGCTGGTTTTGGCTGAAAACGGCATTAAAGTGCGGTTAATTGACTGTAAACCTTTGGCAAAATCTCCTGCGCATTGTTCGGACGACTACGCCGAAGTCGTATGCAGCAATTCTTTTAAAAGCAACGATCCGTATACGGCAAGCGGACTTATCAAAGAGGAACTTCGGACTTTGGGAAGTCCTCTTATTGAGGTTGCCGATATGAACAGAGTTCCCGCAGGCGGAGCATTGGCCGTGGATAGGTTTGCTTTTTCGCACGCAGTGTCGGAGAAGATAAAAAATTCCGCCAATATCGTTACGGAGTGCAGGCTTGTCGACAAAGTGGATTTTTCGTTACCCACGATAATTGCCGTAGGCCCTCTGGGACTTTCGCCGATAGGAAATTTCTTGCAAAGCGAATTCGGAGACAATTTGGGCTTTTACGACGCCGAGGCGCCGATAATCGATGCGGCTTCCGTCGATTACGACAAAACGTTTTCGGCAAGTCGGTACGATAAGGGGGACGACGATTACGTAAATTGTCCGCTTACTCGAGACGAGTATTACCGATTTGTGAGCGAACTTGTATCTGCCAAACGGGCGTTAGTAAAGGAGTTTGACCGACGAGACGTTTTTGAAGGTTGCATGCCCATAGAAATAATGGCGCAAAGAGGTGCGGACACGCTACGATTCGGACCGCTTAAGCCTGTAGGTATGCTCGATAAAGACGGAAAAAGACCATTTGCCGTAGTTCAGTTGCGCAAAGAAAACGTCAGCGCTTCTATGTTTAACATCGTGGGATTTCAAACGAATCTGACGTTTCCCGAACAGAGGCGAGTTTTCGGAATAATACCGGCTCTTAAAAATGCCGAGTACCTAAGATACGGCGTGATGCACAGAAACATGTATATAAATGCTCCTAAAGTTATTGACGAGACGTTTGCAACGCAAAAATATCCGTTATGCTTTATAGCAGGGCAACTTTCAGGTGTAGAGGGGTATGTCGAAAGTATAGCGTCCGGACACGTTGCGGCGCTCAATATGATAAATAAACTGAGCGGAAAGCCTCCGGTTATTTTCGGTACGGAGACTATGATAGGGGCATTGTGCGGATATCTGAGAGTTAACAGCGATAATTTCCAACCGATGAACGCAAATTTCGGACTGTTGAAACCGCTTGAGGAAACAATCAGAGATAAGACGTTGAAGAAAAAAACGTTGGCTTTACGGGCGTTAGAGAATATAAAACGACTCAAAAACGATTGATTTATTCGGATAATTATTGTATACTTACCCCGGTAGGAGGAGAACGTTTATGCTTACGCTTATAGTAGAATACCGAACGTACGCAAATATGAGAGATAAATTTATAAGCGAACTCGAATCCTTACAAATCGCTCAAAAATCGCAAAGAGATTACGGATGTATGGGTTACGATTATTTTTTAAGCATTTCCGACGAAAACGTTGTTTTACTTATAGAAAAGTGGAGTAGCGAAGAAACGTGGAAAGAACATACTTTAATGCCCCATTTGGAGGCGTTAGCTAAAATAAAATCAGATTTTGTCCAGAGGACTACCGTAACAAAGTTTTGTTCGGATGTCTGAGCAGAGTAAGGAGTAATATGGAATTAAGAGGAACTACAATAGTAGGAGTAAAAAAGAACGGTAAAACCGTTATAGCCGGCGACGGTCAGGTAACGATGGGACAGTCCGTAATAATGAAGGGAAATGCGAAAAAGGTTCGCAGAATTTACGGGGGCAAAGTAGTAATTGGCTTTGCCGGAAGCGTTGCGGATGCGTTTTCGTTAAGCGAGTTGTTTGAGCAGATGCTTAACAAATACAGCGGAAATCTTATGCGAAGCGCAGTTGAACTAGCACAATTATGGCGAGGAGACAAGACTTTACGTCAGCTCGAAGCAATGCTTATAGTCGCAGATGAAACCGCTATGTTTATCGTATCCGGCACCGGTGACGTAATCGAACCCGAAAACGGAATTTGTGCGATAGGCAGCGGCGGTAACTATGCTCTTGCGGCGGCGAGAGCATTGGCAAAAAATACGGATATGAGCGCAAGAGATATAGCGGTAGAGGCTATGACGATTGCAAGCGAAATTTGTGTGTTTACAAACGGCAATCTTGTCGTAGAGGAGGTTTAATATGGAAATGTCTCCCAAGGCCATTGTTGCCGAACTTGACAGATTTATCATAGGACAAAGCGAGGCAAAAAAAGCCGTCGCAATCGCACTCAGAAACAGATATCGTAGAAGCCGTTTGCCCGAAGAAATTCGAAACGAAATAACTCCTAAGAACATAATCATGAAGGGTCCTACCGGTGTAGGTAAGACAGAGATAGCCAGAAGGCTTGCAAAACTCGTAAAAGCCCCGTTTATTAAGGTGGAAGCTACTAAATTTACCGAAGTAGGTTATGTCGGCAGAGACGTGGAATCCATGGTAAGGGATCTTGCCGAAACGGCAATTCGCCTTGTTAAAGAGGAAAAGATTCAGGAAGTTGAAGTTAAGGCAAGGGAACGAGCGGAAAAAAGTATAGCCGACGCTATAATAAAAGCTAAAAAAGCTAAGAATTCCGATATCGCCGAAGACGTGCTTAAAAGCAGTGTATACGAAGATCTTAGGTCAGGAAAACTCGATAACGTAATTGTCGAACTCGAGCTTGACGACGAGCCTAAGAGCATGGAATTAATGCCCGGAAGTGGTGTAGAACTTAACATCGGACAGATAATGGGAGGATTTCTTCCCAAAAAGAAAAAGCATAGAAAGGTAACCGTAAAAGAAGGCTTAAAAATTCTCACCGCCGGCGAAAGCGAAAAAATGATAGATATGGATAACATAACTACCGAAGGCATACGCAGAGCGGAGCAAGAGGGCATTATATTTATAGACGAAATAGATAAGATAGCGGGAAAGGGAGCTTCGAGCGGTCCGGACGTATCCAGAGAGGGCGTTCAGCGTGACATATTGCCTATAGTCGAAGGCAGCACGGTAATGACTAAGTACGGCGCCGTAAAAACCGATTACATTTTGTTTATAGCGTCCGGCGCATTTCATGTATCGAGCATCGGAGATCTGATACCCGAACTTCAGGGCAGATTCCCTATAAGAGTCGAGCTGAACAGCTTGTCTTACGAGGACTTCGTAAACATTCTCACCATTCCCGAAAATGCGATTACTAAGCAGTATGCTCAGCTTCTCGGTGTGGATAATATAAATTTGATATTCAAAGACGACGCTATAAAGGCTATGTCGAGAGTCGCTTATGAGGAAAATTGCACCATGGAAGATATCGGTGCAAGAAGACTATATACCATAATGGAAAAGCTTCTCGAAGACGTAAGTTTTAACGCAAGCGGCGATCACCCGGTTATAGACGTGGTAATCGACGAGAAGTACGTTGTCGAGCATCTCGGTTCGCAGGCAATGGATCACGACCTTAAACGTTATATACTGTAGGAGCGGTTATGGTAAATATACCTAAAGGCACAAAAGACGTGCTGCCTTCACAAAGCGAAAAGTGGCACTATATAGAAAAAAATATAAGGGAATTAGCGGATTTATTTGATATGAGCGAAATAAGGACGCCTACTTTCGAGCATACCGAGTTGTTTTTGCGTTCAATCGGAGACGAAACCGATGTCGTTTCCAAGGAGATGTATACCTTTGAGGATAAGGGCGGAAGGTCGATTACGCTTAAACCCGAAGGCACTGCTGCCGTAGCAAGAAGTTATATCGAAAACGCTTTGGATGCAATGTCGTTGCCGCTTAAGCTGTATTATGTAACTCCTGTCTTTAGATACGAAGCGCCTCAGGCCGGCAGGCTCAGAGAACATCATCAGTTCGGAGCAGAATTTTACGGCTCGGAATCCCCGTATATGGATGCGGAGGCAATTAACGTTGCCTTTACGTTGTTAAGTAAAGTCGGCGTAAAGGATTTGGAGCTTAACATAAACAGCATAGGTTGTCCGGAGTGTTGCAAAAAGTATAACGCTGCGCTTAAAGAGTATTTAGGCGGTTGCGTAGATAAAATGTGCGATAATTGCAAAAGAAGATTTTTGACTAATCCTTTGCGTATACTTGACTGTAAGGAAGAGGGCTGCAAAGCAATAGTTAAAGATGCGCCGGTTATATTGGATTATGTTTGTGACGATTGCCGGGCTCACTTTGATGAGTTGCAACGAATTCTTACGGACGAAGGTGTTCCGTTCAAAGTAAATAAGTCTATAGTAAGAGGCTTGGACTATTATACCAAGACGGTATTCGAGTTTGTAACGACGTCACTCGGAGCTCAAGGCACGGTTTGCGGCGGCGGAAGGTATGACAACCTCGTGGAGTCTATAGGGGGAAAACACACGCCGTGCGTCGGCTTCGGTATGGGAATAGAGCGTTTGATAATGCTTTTAGATGCATACGAAAAAGAATTTCCCAAAAGAAGACTTAATTTTTACATTGCTAATCAGTCGCCGTCAAACAGAGATTTATGCGGAAAAATAGTTTCTTCTCTAAGACGCAACGGATATTCGGCAGAAGCCGATTTTATGGGCCGCAGCGTAAAGGCTCAGCTTAAGTTTGCAAACAAACGCAATGCCGAGTATGTTGCGGTAATAGGAGAAAGTGAGGCGGAAAGCGGAGCCGTTACGCTAAAACGCATGGCTGACGGTGCAACGGCAAACGTTTCTTTGGCTGATCTTATGAACGGTGCGCAAAATGCAGCGTTCGTTTCAAAAGAAATATAATTGAGACAACAATTCAAAGGAGTTTTGTTATGATAGATTTGAAACTTATTAACGAAATTGATCCCGAAGTGGGAGCAAGTATGGGACGCGAACTTAGTCGTCAGCGTAACAATATCGAGCTTATTGCAAGCGAAAACTTCGTAAGCCCGGCAGTTATGGCTGCAGTAGGATCGCATCTTACCAACAAGTACGCCGAAGGTTATCCCGGAAAGCGTTATTACGGCGGCTGCATGTATGTTGACGAAGTAGAGACGATTGCAATCGAAAGAGCGAAAAAGCTTTTCAATTGCAATTATGCCAATGTTCAGCCTCACAGCGGCGCATCTGCAAACCTTGCCGTATTCGTAGCTTTGCTTAACATCGGCGACACGGTATTGAGTATGAGCCTTGCTCACGGCGGACATCTTTCGCACGGTAGCCCCGTAAACTTCTCCGGAAAGAACTACAACATAGTATCTTACGGACTCGATCCGGTTACCGAAACCATTAATTACGACGAAGTAGAAAGACTTGCTCTCGAGCATCATCCCAAGCTTATTCTTGCCGGTGCAAGCGCATATTCTCGTACTATTGACTTCAAGCGTTTTAGGGAAATCGCAGATAAAGTAGGCGCGTACCTCATGACCGATATAGCGCATATCGCAGGTCTTGTAATCGCCGGGGAGCATCCCAGTCCGTTCCCGTATGCAGACGTTGTAACGACTACCACCCACAAAACCCTCAGAGGACCCAGAGGCGGTCTTATTATGTGCAACGACGAAGAGATTTCCAAAAAAATCAACAAGGCAGTTTTCCCCGGAATTCAGGGCGGTCCGCTCGAGCATGTTATCGCAGGCAAGGCAGTTGCTTTCGGCGAAGCGCTTAAGCCCGAATTTAAGGCATATCAGCATCAGATTGTCCTTAATGCAGCGGCGTTGGCAAAGACATTGCAAGATAACGGCGTATTACTCGTTTCCGGAGGTACCGACAATCACCTTATGCTTGTAAATCTTACCAATTTCGATATTACCGGCAAGGAGCTCGAAACGTTGCTTGACGAGTGCAACATTACCGTAAATAAGAACTCCATTCCCAACGATCCTCAAAAACCGTCCGTTACGAGCGGTATTCGAGTAGGAACTCCCAGTGTAACCACCAGAGGCATGAAGGAAGAAGATATGGTAGTCATCGGTAACTGTATCGCTAAGGTTATCAAGGAGAAAGAGGGCGCTCTCGATTATGTCAGAGCGGAAGTTAAAAAACTTACCGAAAAATATCCTCTCTATCGTGACGACGTAAATATGTAATCAGACGTAAATGATGTAATATAACGTAGGTACATTTGAAAAGACAGGCTTGCTGTAAACGGCGAGCCTGTCTTTTTGCTATATTTACATATTTTCAGTTAAAAAGAGCGACAAATGCAGAAAAAATTGTATTTTGCTATAAATATAACAATTTAAGTCGACATAGCTGCTTTTGTCGGCAAATAGTGATAAAATCATTATAACGTCTTCGGACAATTTCTTTTATGTGGAGGAAAAAGTCATGGCTAAAAAAGAGATAAGCGAATTAAAACGCAGAGCGATGCTGGCAAAGCAGCGTATGAAAATGGGATATTGGGAGAAAATGCAACAAGAAAAAGAGCGCATGATAAATACAAAGGGCGGAACTTACGAAGCTCAAAAACTTGCAAGCGATATGCAACGAGAAAAGTATATGAGAGACGTGTCGGTGACGGTAAATTCCAGCGAAGTAAAGGAGGAAGAATTGTACAAAAAAGTCAAAGATATTCTCGATAGCGAAGAATTTATTATAAATCCGATAGCAAGACTTATGGATAAGTCAAAATATGATTGCCTTAGCGGAGAAGAAAAACAATTGTACGTGCTTGAATTGTCTAAAAAATTCGTCGAACTCAAAGAAAGATATAATAGGGAGCGAATTAGTAAATTAAGTTAGCCTAATTACTTAACGAAAAATCTATTGTTGTCGAAAAATAAAAAGTTTTACTTGACACTAATCTATTTAATGTGTTAAAATAGTAACGGTAAAATGATACAAAGTATTGTTTTAACGATTAAAACACATTATTCGAGGATATCATGAGCGAAGAACAAAAGATTGTTGCGGCAAAAAAGGTGTATGACACTTTATGCGCAACATTGGACAGTATGGGGTGGACTTATACTAAAGGCAATGATGATTTTAGTATAAAATCCGTTACGAGAGGCGACGATTTGCCGATAGATTTCTACATTGCGGCAGATGCGGAGCGATACACTCTTATGTTTATATCTAATTTGCCGTTTGTCGTTCCCGAAGATAAGCGCATGGAGATAGCGTTGGCTATTTGCATGATGAACGATTCGATTATCAACGGCGTATTTGATTTTAATGTCAAGACCGGTAGACTTTATTTCCGAATGTCCACTAATTTTAAGGGAATAAGCGTTTCGGATGAGGTTGTTAAATATTTGCTGTTTGTGTCGTGCAGCACGGTAGACAAGTACAACGACGTTTTGCTTATGTTAGCAAAGGGAGCAATTGATTTAAATCAGCTTGCCGATATGATAAATAAAAACTAAAGAGAAGAGATATGAGTATGAACGAAGAAGAAAAGAAGAATAAAGCAGCATTATTGTACAGACAATTATGTAAAAATCTCGATGACAGAAACTGGACATACGAGAAAAACGAAGAAGATATGGGTGTAATATTTACCGTAACGGGTGAAGATTTGCCGATGCATTATATGATAAACGTGGATGCAGAGCGTCAGCTTATTCGAGTTATATCTCCAATGCCGTTTGCTTTTTCCGAGGATAAGCGTATGGACGGAGCTCTCGCAATTTGCATTGCAAACTACGGAATGGCTGACGGCGGTTTCGACTATGACGTAAAAGAGGGCTTAGTGACTTTCCGTCTGGCTGTTTGTTTTGCCGGCGATACCGTTGTGGGAGACGAATTGTTTAATTATATCGTAAATTGTCCGTGCGCCATGGTTGACTTTTTCAATGATAAATTTATGGCACTTAACAAAGGCTTGATTGATATAAACAAATTTGACGAGCTTAGAAATTTGGGCTAAAATAAATTGTCGATAGCGGCGACGTGGGAGCATGTCGCCGTTATTTTTCTTGTAAGTCGGCTATTATAACAAAACTAAAGAAAGGCAGATGTATGATGACAAACGTAAAAAATAGCGAACTGCTTAATGAAATTATCGAATTTTCAAAAAATATAGGTAAGGCTCAAACTGTTACTGCGGAAAAATTTTTGGTAGCATTGCTATGCGGCGTAAGAAAAGAAAAGACTTTTTCGGGCAGTGAGTTCGTATCGACGGTTACGGAAAAACTAAAATCGCTTAATATCACAGCCGAACAGCTTAAGAGTAAATTGCTTGAATATATAGAAGGCGGCAACGGCTCTTTCTACGACGGACTTTATATGCAAAAAATGATTTTCGAAGCAAAAGACGCCGTAGAGAAAGAAGGCGGAGAGTCGCTTATGCCGTCTGTATTGTTTAACAAGATTATAGATAATCCAAGCGATGCAATAAAAGCTGCGATAGGCGAAAATAAAGAAAACGTCGATGCCCAAACCGTACAGAACATAGTAGATGAAATATTGCCTTCGGACGAAACGAAAGACGACGAAGAAATGTTGGCTGAGATAAGGGAGTCCGCAAGCAAGATAAAAGCAATGCTTGACTTAGGAAAAGAGTTGCATGCGCAAGAAGAAAAACCTTCGGTAAAAGAGGAAATATCAAAACTTGTAGATAAAGTCAAGACGTTACAGTCGGAATTGTTAGATACCGTATACGGTCAGGATAATGCCGTTAACGTATTTACAACCGGTTATTTTCAAGCGGAATTGCTGTCTATGACAGACATAGATAGGAAAAAACCTCGAGCTACATATCTTTTTGCCGGGCCTCCGGGCGTAGGTAAGACATTTTTGGCAGAAGTCGCCGCCGAAAAATTGTCGCTGCCGTTTATGCGATTCGATATGAGCGAATATGCTGATAAAGAAGCTAATTTAGAATTTTGCGGTTCGGATAAAGTGTATAAAAATGCGAAGAGTGGTAACGTGACCGGATTTGTCAGTGAACATCCTAAATGCATATTGTTGTTCGACGAAGTGGAAAAAGCGCATTTGTGTGTGATTCATTTGTTTTTGCAGATGCTCGATGCCGGACGATTGCGAGATAATTACACGGACGAGGAAGTTTCGTTTAAAGATGCAATTATTATATTTACCACGAATGCAGGAAAACAACTGTACGAGAGTGAAAGCGACGGAGATTTTTCGAGCTTGTCTCGTAAGGTCGTGCTTAAAGCCTTAAGAAACGACATTAACCCTCTGAGCGGTTCTTCGTATTTTCCGGCTGCATTGTGTTCTCGATTCGCATCCGGAAACGTAATAATGTTCAATCATATTATGGCGCACGATTTGCGACACATAGCGAAAAAAGAAATTTTGCGAAGTGCAAGCAATTTTTCCAAGAATGCGGGAGTTTCCGTGGATATAGACGAGAAGGTTTATACTGCGCTGCTGTTTTCGGAAGGGGGAAACGCCGACGCTCGAATGATAAAGAGCAGGGCGGAAAGTTTCTTTAACGGCGAGATTTACGAACTGCTGCGGCTGGTAGCGTCAGATAAGGTTCAAACAAGTATTTCCGATTTGACAAAAATTGAATTTGTCACCGAAATCGATGAATCGAGCGAAGCGTACAATTTATTTTTCGGAGAAGAAAAGTTAACCGCTCTCGTGTTTGGCAGCGACAAAACTGTCAGAAATTGCAAAAAAGTTTGCAAGGATGTGGAAATAATATCGGCTAAAACCGTAGATGAGGCAAAAAATATTATTTCTCATAAAGATATATGTGTTATTTTGATTGATCTAAGCTACGGTAAGAGGGGTAGCGTCAAGTATCTTAACATAGAAGATCAGGAGTCGGTTTCGGCAGATATGTTCGATTATTTGACAAAACTCGGACAGTCTTTGCCTGTGTATGTGTTGGAAACTTCTGCATATTCGTTGACCGAAGAAGAAAAGATGTCTCTTTTTAAGGAAGGAGCAAGAGACGTTGTCAGGCTCGACGACAAAATAGGAAATGCGCTTAAGCAAATTTGCGTAAATGTTTATCAACAACAAAATATGAACTTGCTGGCTAAGACAAACAAAGTTGTTTCGTTCACGACTGCACAAACCGTGAGCAAAAACGGCAAGAAAGCAACGATAAAACTTATTGATTTCGATATGGCGGCAGCGGTTGACGCAGAGGATTCGTGCGGATTCGTTACTAAAAATAATAAGCCTGACGTTGATTTTGACGATATTATAGGTGCGCAGGACGCAAAATCCGAATTAAAGTATTTTGCCGAATACCTAAGAAGCCCAAAAAAGTTTGCTGCTGCCGGGGTAAAAATGCCCAAAGGCGCACTTCTTTATGGCCCTCCCGGCACAGGCAAAACGATGTTGGCTAAAGCGCTTGCCGCACAATCCGGAGTAACTTTTATCTATACCGAAGGTAATAAATTTTTAAAAAAATATGTTGGAGAGGGACCGGAGAAGGTGCACGATTTGTTCCGTTCGGCTCGAAAGTACGCTCCGACTATAGTCTTTATAGACGAAATCGATGCAATCGCAAAAGAACGGCACGGAGACGAACGTGTGGCTGCAGGCGAAGAGACGCTTACTGCGCTGCTTGCGGAAATGGACGGATTTAACGTGGATTCCACAAAGCCGGTTTTTGTTTTGGCTGCTACTAATTTCGATGTTGCTCCGGGGTCACCTCGTAGTTTGGATCAGGCTTTGGTTAGGCGATTCGATAGACGCATATATGTGGATTTACCTACGGACGAAGAGCGAAAGCAATTTATGTTAAGAAAATGCGCAAAAAACGCAATGTTCGATATAGGCGAGCAAGATATAGACAACTTAGCCGTTCGGACAGTCGGAATGAGTTTGTCCGATCTCGATTCCATATTTGAATTTGCGCTGCGACAGGCTTTGCGTGCCGAATTAAACAAGGTGAAAGCCGACATTTTGGATGAAGCTTTCGAAACATATGTAAACGGAGAAAAGAAGAATTGGAGCGAAGCTGAGGTCGAACGAGTGGCAAGACACGAGGCGGGGCATGCTTTTTTGTGTTGGCAATCCGGAGAAACTCCGTCTTATTTGACAATCGTAGCCAGATCCGACCACGGCGGATATATGCAGCACGATTCGACCGAAAAAAAGACCATATATACTAAAGACGAGTTGCTTAGTCGAATCAGAGTGGCGTTAGGCGGTCGAGCTGCCGAGATAGTATGTTACGGCGAGTGCGGAGGCGTATCGACCGGAGCGAGCGGAGATCTTGTTTCGGCAACGGCTATAGCCGAACGTATTGTGTGTTCGTACGGAATGGTGGACGAATGCGGGCTAGCCGTTTCCGATCCCCGTACGCTTCGTAGCGGCGATGTCGCTAAGGAAGTCCGTAAGGCGGTAAACAAACTGTTGTCTGAGCAAATGGCGCAAGCCATAGAGAAAATAAGAGCAAATAAAGATATGTTGGATGTTCTGTCAAACGAATTGATGCAAAAAAGTCATCTTTCCGCTAACGAAATATCAGAGTTGTTTCTTCCGTATAAAGACAGAATTAATAAATAATTTAATAAACGAGCCGTGTCGGGATATGACGGAGAAAAAATTTTTAATACCGTTACCGATACGGCTTGTTTTTTGATTGTCACTAATGCCAATTCGTTGACGGCGAGGACTTTTGTAAGGTATAATGTAACTTATGGAATATGATCTTAGTAAGTTAAATAAAGAGCAGTTACTGCCTGTACTCGATACCGAAGGCGCAATTTTGGTTACTGCCGGCGCAGGAAGCGGCAAAACTCGATTGTTGACGCATAGGATAGCGTACCTTATCAATCAAAAAGGCGTGCCTCCGTATAATATTTTGGCTATAACGTTTACTAATAAGGCGGCAAACGAAATGGCTGAGCGAGTTTGCCAAATGACGCCGGAGGGTAAAGACGTATGGATTTCCACATTTCATTCCATGTGCGCAAAAATGCTGCGCAGATTTGCGAATGAAATAGGATATTCTTCGTCGTTTAGCATTTACACCGAGTCGGAAAAAGATAAGCTAATAGCAGACATTCTTAAGGAAAAAGATAGCGATGCTGATTTTAAAAAGTCGGTTTCGTATCACATTTCCAATGCAAAGAACTTGGGACTAGATGCAGACGAATATCTGACAGAGTATGCTTACGTTACGTCAATTGAAGATATATGCGACTGTTATAGGCAATACATATTCAGCTTAAAAGAGAATAATGCAATGGATTTCGATGACTTATTGCTTAACGCAAAAAAAGTTTTGTGTGAATCTTCTAAGGCGAGGGAGTATTATCAGGAGAAATTCAAGTATATTCACGTAGACGAGTTTCAAGACACCAATGCCATCCAGTATGAGCTTATAAAAATTCTTGCGGCTAAGTATCGTAACGTTTGTGCGGTCGGAGACGAAGATCAATGTATTTACGGTTGGCGCGGAGCGGATATATCCAATATTCGGAAGTATATAAGCGATTTTAATTGCCGAGTATATAAGTTGGAGCAAAATTATCGTTCCACGAAAAATATAATTTCGCTTGCCAATAAGCTTATAGCTAACAACACGTCGAGAATAGAAAAAAAACTTTGGACAGATAACGATGAAGGAATAAAGCCCGAATATTATGCTGCGAAAAGCGACGGAGAAGAAGCCGATTATGTTGCGCAAACTATTTTCGGACTACGACGAAAGGGATATAAATTGTCGGATTTTGCAGTGCTTATGAGGGTAAATGCAACTTCTCGACCGTTTGAGCAAAGATTTTTGCAGTACGGGATTCCTCATCGAATATACGGCGGATTTAAATTCTTTGATCGAAAGGAAGTAAAAGATCTTTTGGCGTATTTCAGAATAATCGCAAATCCGCTCGATAACGAGGCTATAACGAGGGTAATAAACTTTCCTAAAAGAGGAATAGGCGCAAGCACGATAAACAAACTTTCCATGCGTGCGATAGATACTTCTCGCAGTTTGTATGATGTCATCGTAAATGTGGAAAACGAGGGATTGGGGGCTGCGGTTCAAAGCAAAGTAGCACCGTTTGCTGCGGTTATCAGAAATTTAAACAAGTATAAAGGCGAACTCGAGCTGTACGAACTGATGAGCTATCTTGTAAGAATGCTCGATTTGAAAACTCTGTATTCGGAACCAAATGAAGAAAATGACGCACGAAAAGCGAATATAAGCGAATTGGTTGCTTCTATAAAGGAATATTCTTCTAATAACCCCGGGGCTTCCGTGCAGGATTATATGCAGTCTGTTTCTCTTTGGAGCGATTTGGATCAGGAGGACGGCGGTGATTGTGTAAATATAGCAACAGCTCACAGTGCAAAAGGTTTGGAATTTAAGGTTGTTTTCGTTGTGGGAATGGAAGAGGGACTTTTCCCGATTTCGAGAGCGAAAATCAAATCGGAAATAGAGGAAGAAAGAAGATTATTTTATGTTGCGATAACCAGAGCTATGGAAAGGCTGTATATTACGCAAGCTCGTTCTCGTTTTATGTACGGTCAGACCTCGCCGACTGCTCCGAGCCGCTTTTTAGCGGAAATAGGGTTAGACATAAAGCCGACTCCACGAAGAACGCTCAGAAGCGAAGAGTCGTATGATTACGACAGCGATAGTTCTTTGGACGAGATGCGCTCTCGCACGGAAAAGGTGAATAAATTTGTTTCTTCCGCAAACAAACCGAGTCGACGAGCTACGACCGAACAACTTGATTTTAAAGAGGGTGACAAAATTAGACATCGTAAATTCGGAGTCGGCAGAATCGTTTCCGTAAAAGGAACAGGAATATCACAATCGGCTATTATAGAGTTTGACGGATACGGAAAGATGAATATTGCGCTTGCGTATGCGCCTATAAGTAAGGAGTAATCGATGAATTCGCAAAGAATGAAAGAGCTTGTGGAGCTGCTGAATAAATATGCTTACGACTATTACGTTTTAGATAATCCGATAGTTTCGGACAAAGAATATGATTTGCTTTACGACGAGCTTGTTGCGTTAGAGAAAAGCGAAGGCGTCGTTTTGCCCGATTCGCCAACCATAAGGGTGGGCGGCGAACCGATAAAGGAGTTTACTCCTCATACGCATATTAAGAGACTGTACAGCCTCGATAAATGCAAAACGTTTGAGGCGCTGATTGAGTGGGATGAAAAACTCAAAGAGATAAACGGTGGTAAAGAAATAGAATATACGCTCGAGTACAAGTTGGACGGGTTGACTCTGTGTCTTACTTATGAAAACGGATTATTTGTCGGTGCGGCTACGAGAGGTAACGGAGCTGTCGGCGAAGACGTAACGGAGCAAGTTAAAACTATAAAATCTATTCCGCTTTCTATAAAGTATAAAGGAATTATGGAAGCGCAAGGCGAGGGCATAATGCGTTTGAGCGCACTTAAAGCATATAATCTTACCGCAAAAGAACCGCTCAAAAATGCGAGAAACGGAGTGGCAGGCGCAGTGCGAAATCTAGATCCCAAAGTCACAGCATCCCGTAATCTGGATATTGTTTTTTATAATGTTAACTATAGCGAAGAAGAAATAAAATCGCAGGCTCAAATGATAGAAATACTTAAAGATAATCACTTTAAGACAGAAAAATTGCTTGTTACGTCTGACATAAATAGAATAATAGAGGCTATACAAGGAGTAAAGAGGGATGAGCTTGACTTTGATATAGACGGAATGGTTATCAAGGTTAACGACGTAAAGCTGAGAGAAAAGCTTGGGTTTACCGATAAATTTCCGAGATGGGCTATAGCTTATAAGTTTGAGGCGGAAGAAACCACAACCATGCTAAAAGATGTAAAGTGGCAGGTAGGAAGAACCGGTAAACTTACGCCGCTCGCTGTATTGGAGCCTGTCGAGCTTTGCGGCGCAACAGTCAAAAAAGCTACGCTTAACAATTACGGCGATATAGAACGTAAAAAAATTAAAATCGGCGGAACCGTGTTTATTCGCAGGAGTAACGATGTTATTCCCGAAGTTCTGGGGGTGGCACAGGAGCTTGACGGAATCAACGTTCCAAAGCCGCAGTATTGTCCGTCATGCGGCTCGAAGCTGGAGGAAGAAGGAGCAAATTTGTTTTGCCCTAACGAGTATGGTTGCACTCCGCAAATTGTGGGAAGAATTACTCACTACGCATCGAAAGATTGTATGGATATTGACGGAATCAGCGAAAAGACGATAGAGCTTTTGCATAAGAAAACAGGTTTGAACTCTGTAGAGGATTTATATAAGTTAAAATTAGAAGATTTTGCCGATTTGGAAGGATTTAAGGATAAGAAACCGGAAAAGATACTCAAAAGCATAGCTAAGAGCAAGGATGTCGAACTCAGTAAATTTATAGCGGCGTTAGGTATTCCGAACGTCGGCAAAAAAATGGCTGCCGATTTAGCGGATAAATATCAATCGTTCGAAGCTTTGCAAAACGCAACAAAAGAGGATCTTGCGCTTTTGCCGGACGTCGGCGAGCTTACCGCTTCCTATATCGTCGAATATTTTATCAAGCATAAGGAAAAATTGTCGCATCTGAAAAATCTCGGAGTGAATCCCGTTTATTTCTCTCGCAGCGGCGGCGTTTTTCAGGGCCAAAAGGTGGTTTTAACAGGCACTTTGACTTCACTTAAGAGAAGCCAGGCAGCCGAACTTATTCGCAGAAACGGCGGCGAGGCGCAAAGCTCGGTAACGCAAACTACCGATATTGTAGTTGCAGGTGAAAATGCAGGTTCTAAACTCGACAAAGCCCGCAGTCTCGGCATAAAAATATTGGACGAGAATGAGTTTTTGCAGCTTCTAAACAGTTGAATTTATTTTTATCTTATGATATAATATATATGTGAATATTTTGGCTGTGCTTTGAGCGTAAACGGCTTAAACGACTATAGTTTTTTAGGCAGCCGAAGATTTATAGGCTTGCTACATTACAGAGGTGTTTTTTATGAAAAGCATGACGGGATACGGAAAAGGCGTGTCGAATTACGGTACAAAGACGCTTACAGTGGAGCTTAAATCTGTAAATAACAGATTTTTGGAAATAAACAGCAGATTGCCCAAGTATCTCATGGCAGGTGACGAAATTATACGAAAACGCATTTCAGCCGTACTTAAACGTGGCAGTATAGACGTATATTTCGACCTTAAAGATACTTCTTGCGGCGCATCGGTTTGCGTAGATCACGAGTTGGCATCCCTTTATACCGAAGCAGCAGGCGAGCTTTCTGCCAGATTCGGTATACCGGACGAGTTTTCAAACTCCGATCTCATGCGCTGCCCAGACGTTATAACGCTTGTTAAGGACGATGAGTCCGATGTTTTATGCGACATGCTCGACGAAGCGGTGTCCGACGCCGTTATTTCTCTTAACGAGATGCGTGAGACGGAAGGACTTACGGTTAAAGCCGACTTTGAGAGGCTTATAGACAACATAAGAGTTCATCTTGATATGATTAAGCAGAGAGCTCCTTTCGTGATAGACGAATACAGAGTAAAGCTTACCAAGCGTATCGAAGAATATTTATGTTCGGTTGAAGTCGATCAGGCCAAACTTATCAACGAAGTTGCGTTCTTTGCCGACAAAGCGGACATTAACGAAGAAATAAGCAGATTGGATTCGCATATAAGCCAATTTGCCGACGTGATAGAATCTGATGGTGAGGCCGGACGAAAGCTGGATTTTTTGGCTCAGGAAATGAATAGAGAAATAAATACGATGGGCAGTAAGTCTGCAGACATCGAGCTGCTTAATCACGTCGTAGAAATGAAGAACGAGTTGGAAAAGATAAGAGAGCAGATAAGGAACGTGGAATAAATTATGGATAAAGGTTTGTTGATAGTTATCAGCGGTCCTTCGGGAGCCGGTAAAGGCACGATATATAATTCTATACTGGAAAGGATGCCTTCTATTCATACTTCGGTGTCCGTTACGACTCGTCAACCCCGCAAAAAGGAACGAGAAGGCGTCGAGTATTATTTTCGTACCATAGAGCAGTACGAACAGATGCTTAAAAACGATGAACTGTTGGAAACCGCCGAGGTTTTCGGAAATTTTTACGGTACTCCCAAAAAACACGTTATGGACGTGGTAGACAAAGGCGAGGACATCATGCTCGAGATTGACGTTTGCGGAGCGAGACAGATAAAAGATAAATTTCCGGAATGCGTCACGATATTCATTATGCCGCCGTCTTTCGAACTTTTGGAAAGCCGCCTTAGGGGCAGAGCATCCGACTCCGAAGAGAGCATTGTGCGAAGACTATTCGAGGCGAGAAGAGAGCTCGCCGAATGTGAAAATTTCGATTATATTATTTTTAACGGTGTTTTGGACGAATCTATTCAGAAAGCCGTGGGTATAATTCTTTCCGAACGCTCTAAGGTGTTCAGGAATAAACAAAAATTAAACAAACTGCTTTTCGGCAGTTGCAAGGAGTAATATTTATGTTGATTGATCCGCCTATTGATAAATTGGTGCAAAAAGTAGGATGCAAGTACGAACTCGCTATATTGGTTGCGGAAAGAGCAAGATTTTTGGAAGATAAAAAGTCCGACTTACTTGAGGCGAGCGGCGAAAACTCCATAACATACGCATCTAAGGAAGTGTATGAAGGCAAAGTTAGGTTAGCTTACGAGGATTAGCGATTTGATTCTTTCGGGCAAGACAATAGCTGTTTGCGTCACGGGAGGTATCGCCGCCTACAAAGCTTGCGAAATAGTGAGCTCATTAAAAAAATTAGGTGCGGACGTACATGTTATAATGACGCAAAATGCCATAAATTTTGTTGCTCCGCTTACGTTTGAAACGTTATCGGGTAATAAAGTGGTTACAAAAAATTTCGACCCTGACAGAGAGTGGGAAGTCGAGCACGTTTCGCTTGCCAAAAAATGCGATATCTTTGTGATTGCACCCTGTACGGCAAACGTCATCGGCAAACTCGCAACCGGCATTGCCGACGATTTTTTGTCTACCACGGTTATGGCATTTACTAAGCCTGTGCTTATTGCGCCGGCTATGAACGTTAACATGTACAATTCTGCTTCATATAAGCAAAACGAAGATACTCTTATAAGACGTGGCTTTTTGTTTGTTGAACCCGAAAGCGGAGTGCTTGCTTGCGGCGACGAAGGGAAAGGCAGACTTGCATCGCCGCACTCGATAGTAGACCGTATAGTCGACATTCTTAAGCCGAGGCGTGATTATGTCGGTAAGACGGTTTTGGTTACGTTGGGATCGACGAGAGAATACATAGATCCCGTTCGTTTTATTACAAACGCAAGCAGCGGAAAAATGGGACTGTCGATTATAAACGCAGCTATGGAGCGTGGCGCAGATGTCATTGCGATTTGCGGCTACGTTTCGGTGCAGCTACCCAAAGAATGTACGATTGTCAGAGTGACAACTACCGAAGAGATGCTGGATAAAACGGCGGAGTATGCTGTAAATGCGGACGTTATTATAATGGCTGCCGCTCCTTCGGATTATAAGCCCGTTTATTTTAGCGATAACAAAATAAAAAGCGGCGAGTTGCATGTGGATTTTGTAAAAAATCCCGATATAGCGGCTACGATCGGAAAGGTTAAAGGCAAACGCAAGCTCGTGGTTTTTGCTGCCGAAACGCAAAATCTGGTGGAAAACGCAAAAAGGAAACTTATTGCGAAAAACGCCGATATGGCGGTCGCTAACGACGTAACCGAAAGCGGAGCGGGTTTTGACGTGGATACAAACGTAGCTACCATAGTTACCCGTAGCGGAGAGGAGAGCTTACCTATGATGACGAAAGCTCGATTAGCCGATGTGATTTTGGATAAGATAAGCGATGTTTGCTAAGGTAATAGTCGACATAAGCAATAACGAATTGGACAGAGTATTCGACTATGACGTCGGAGATCTTTGTGTGGAGCCGGGGTGTAGAGTCTCGGTTCCTTTTGGCAATAGGGTTATCGAAGGTTACGTAATAGAACTTACCGAGAGTTCGGAACTTTCGTTAGATAAAGTAAAAAATATCATTGGAGTTATGGACGCATACCCGGTAATAACGCCGGAGATGATGAAACTTATGGAGTATATGCGCAAACGCTACAATCTTAGAATAATAGATGTTTTGCGTTTGTTTATTCCTTCGCAAATGCGAGGCGGTAAAGTAAAAGAGCTTGTGCAAAAAATCGTTTGCATAGACGATAAAATCCCCGTCGTAATCAAAGAAAACGCTGTTATGCAGAAGCAGGCTTACGAATATGTCAAAGAGAGAGGAACCGTGCCTTATAGCGAGCTTAGCTCTCGCTGTTCGGCTGCCGCAGTGCGAAATCTGGTTCAGAGAGGTATATTCAAAGTAACGGAAGTCGGCGTAAACCGAGTTCCGTACAAGGACGTAAAGAGAGAAAACAAGTTTGTTACGCTTACGCCGGCGCAGCAATCGGCTGTTGATGAGATAAGCTCAGGTAGCAAACAAACTTTTTTACTGCACGGAGTGACTGGCAGCGGTAAAACCGAAGTATATATGCGTTGTATATCCGATCAACTGGATAGAGGCAAAACAGCCATAATGCTTGTACCCGAAATATCGCTTACACCGCAAGTGTTTGCTTTGTTCAGAGCGCGATTCGGTGAAAAAGTAGCTATATTGCACAGCGGACTCAGTGTGGGAGAGCGATTTGACGAGTGGCGGCGATTGATTTCGGGCGAGGCGGTGGTCGCAGTCGGCGCAAGATCTGCGGTGTTTGCTCCGCTGTCCGATTTGGGAATAATAATAATCGACGAGGAACACGATTCCAGTTACACTTCCGAAAGCAATCCTCGCTATTTTACTTCCGAAGTCGCTCGCTTCAGACGAGATTACAACGGATGCAATATAGTTATGGGCAGCGCAACTCCTTCTATAGAAAGCTATTATAAGGCAAAAATCGGCGAATACAAGTTAATCGAGTTGCCGGAAAGAGTCAATCATAAACCTATGCCGCATATTTCGATTGTCGATATGCGCAAAGAAGTTATGGCAGGAAATAACGACGTTTTTTCGAGAGAACTGACGGATAAACTTGCAAGCTGCATCTCAGAGGGAAATCAAGCGATTATTTTTATAAATCGAAGAGGATACTCGTCCTATCTTATGTGCAGAAGTTGCGGATATGTTGCCAAATGCGATAGATGCGATGTTTCCCTGGTTTATCACAAAGAGGATGACGTGTTAAAGTGCCACTATTGCGGAAGTATGTACAAGCCTTTTAGCATATGTCCGAAATGCGGCTCGGCGCATGTAAAAAGAGGCTTTGTAGGTACCGAACAAGTGGTGGAACGAATTAAACAATTGTTTAACGTAAACGTTGTGCGAATGGACAATGACACTACTCAGGGAAAAGACGCACATTTGAAAATACTTGAAGAATTTGCGTCGGGTTCGGCGCAGGTGCTTGTCGGTACGCAGATGATAGCCAAAGGGCATGATTTTCCTAACGTTACCCTTGTAGGTATAGTGGACGCAGATATGAGTTTGCATTTTTCGGATTACAGAGCGAGCGAAAGAACATATCAACTCATTACTCAAGTAGCAGGCAGAGCCGGAAGAGATAAAAAAACGGGTTCGGTAATTTTGCAGACGTACAGCCCGTCACATTATGTGTATAAATTTGCGATTTCCAACGATTACAAAGGATTTTACGAAAAAGAATGTAATTTGCGCGAGCTTACGTTGTTTCCTCCGTTTACTTACATAGTCAGGGTTCTTGTGTCCGGAGAGGACGAATCACTCGTAGGAAACGCACTGAAGTCGATGTATGACGAAATAAAAAATCTGGCGCAAGATAACTTGAAAGATTTTGCATTTCTTAACTACATGTGGTCGCCCGTGAGACGAATTAAAGGTATGGTCAGAGCTCAGATTTTGCTCAGGCTGAAAAAAAATTACGATAATTATATAACGGAAATTTATCGAATAGCAGATAATAACAAAAGTAATAAAATTAACGTTTTTGTGGAGACTAATCCCAACAATTTAAGCTGAGGAGATTAACGATGGCATTAAGAAGTATAGTCAAATACGGCGATCCGATATTGAGAGAAAAGTGCAGCGAAGTAAAAATGTTTAACGAGCGTCTCGGTATCGTTATCGACGATATGAAAGAAACAATGATAAAAGCCGACGGGGTAGGATTGGCTGCTCCGCAAATAGGAATGTTACGTCGTATTTGCGTCGTGAGTCTTGACGGCGAAGAATTTTATGAATTGGTTAACCCTGTGATAGTAAAATCATCGGGCACTCAATGCAAGGTTGAGGGTTGTCTTTCTATACCCGGAGAACAAGCGAATATCATTAGGCCCAATTGTGTAATGGTAGATGCGGCAGATAGAACCGGACAAGTGTACAGATACAAAGCTCGCGGCGATTTGGCAAGAGTGTTTTGCCATGAGATAGACCACCTTGACGGTATATTGTTTATTGACAGAGAACACGGAGAAGGCGGTGACAACGAGTGAAAATATTATTCTTGGGTACGCCGGAGTTTTCGGCGGAAATATTGAAAAGAATACCGCCTAAGCATACGATAACCGCCGTAGTGTCGCAACCGGATCGGGCTAAAGATAGAAAAGGAAATTTGCTGCCGACCCCGCTGAAGAAGTACGCCGTCGAAAACGGAATAAAAGTATATCAGTTCGAAAGGATTAAAAAAAGCGTAGACGAACTTAAGGCAATAGACGCCGATATTTTTATTACCGCAGCTTACGGGCAGATTCTTTCGCAAGAAATAATCGATCTGCCTCGGTACGGCATAGTTAACGTTCATACGTCGCTTTTGCCACGTTATAGAGGCAGTTCGCCGATACAGTCCGCAATTTTAAACGGAGATAAAGTTACCGGCGTTACCATAATGCAAACCGACGTAGGTATGGATACAGGCGATATTATACTTAGCCAAAGCGTGACGATAGGCGATAAAACGGCAGGAGAATTGACCGAGGAACTGATCGAAGTCGGAGCGTCCTTGCTTGCCGAAGCTCTTGACGAAATAGAAGCCGGGACGGCAGTAAAAGTAAAACAAGACGAGTCAGGCGCAACAAAGTGTAAAATGATAAAGGACGAAGACGCTTTAATAAACTGGCTCGATTCTGCGGAAAATATTTATAACAAAATAAGAGCTTTTAACCCTTCGCCGATTGCCTATTCGACGTTAAACGGCGAGCGGATAAAAATTTATAGAGCTACGTTGTCCGATGAAAACGGCGAAGCGGGACAGGTGCTTAAAGCGGATAAAAAAGGTATAGTTGTCGGATGCGGTAAAGGAGCTATAAACATAACTTCGTTACAGCCGTCCGGTAAAAAAGTTATGGATGTCGCCGCATTTCTTAACGGCAAACGACTGAATAGAGGAGAGCATTTTGGCAACTGATATTTCCAGAGAATTGATTTGCTTTCGGCTTCTGCGAAACGTGCTCGTCGAAAAGGGGTACGGTGCCATTAGTTTAAGTAAGCAACTTAACGAAATTGACAGCGAAAGCGGCAAGGCGTACGTGTCGAATTTGTTTTACGGAACGTTGGAGAAAAACGTACAGTTTGACTATGTCTTGTCTAAGCTCACGCAAAAAAAGCCAAAGCCGAGTGTGGGGATTGCCATAAAAATGGGTTTATATATGCTTTGGTACGGAAATACTCCCGCTTATGCCGCTACGGACAAAACGGTAAGACTCGTAAAAGCGTTGGGCAAAGAAGGCGTAAGCGGTTTTGTCAACGCAGTTTTGCGTAATGCGTCATCCGTAACGCTTCCAAAGGTCGGTGAAGTCAGTAATGCCGATTACTTGTCCATAACGTACAGTGTTCCGTTATGGATAGTGAAAGAACTTATATCCGATTACGGATACGAAACAGCAGAAGAAATTATGAAAGGCGAGGCGGAAAAACGAGTACATATCCGCAATAACGGTAGGGTGATTACCAAAGAGGGGCTGAAAAAGAAACTGAATGGAGAGTACGAAAGCACTAGATACGGCTTTTTCGTGAATTATGCGACTACGAAAAATCTTGTGCCAAGCGAGTATACCGTTCAATCATATGCATCGACAGTTGCAGTAAACGCTTACGTAGACGGAATAAGTCCTAATACGATTTTGGATCTATGCGGTGCGCCGGGAGGGAAGTCGATTTATTTGGAAGAACTTACGAATGCAAGTATAATTTGCTGCGATATACACCCGCATAGAGTCGAGCTAATCGAAAAGTATGTTAAGAGAATGAAATCGGGCGTCAACGCATGTCTGTGCGACGCAAGGCGAATCATGCCGGAATGGTTAGATAGGTTCGATTTGGTCGTATGCGACGTTCCGTGTAGCGGAAGCGGCGATTTTAAGAGCAAACCCGACGTCATGTTTAATAGGACGCAAACAGATATAGCAAAAATCGTAGAGTCGCAAAATGCAATTTTAAACACGGCAAAAATGTATGTAAAAAGAGGCGGATATCTGTGCTATTCGACTTGCAGCATATTTAAAAAAGAAAATGATAACGTTATAAGCGAATTTTTGCGTAATAACGATGATTTTACTAAAGATGCCGTAGGGAATAGTTGCGACGGATTCGTAAGGTTGCTTCCGGCTATAAACAAAGGAGCAGACGGCTTTTTTGTAGCGAGGCTAAAAAGAAAATGAGAAAGAATTTACTTGATTATTCCCTCGAAGAACTTTACGACATAGATATTTTAACTCCTTCGTTTCGAGCCAGACAATTGTATGATTTGGTATCCGTCGGAGCAAGATGGGAGGATGTTACCGTTTTACCCAAACAAATATTGGAGCAGTTGAAGAGCCGCTTCGCCTTAGGGGTAACGATAAAAGAAACTTTTGTATCCAAAGACGGTTCGGCTAAATTTTTGTTTGCTCTCGACGACGGCAATATAGTGGAAGGCGTGTTTATGCCGCATGATTACGGAAACACTGTTTGTGTGTCAACGCAAGTGGGGTGTCGAATGGGTTGCGCTTTTTGCGCAAGCGGCATAGGCGGCTTGGTGCGCAATTTGACGGCTGGAGAAATACTCGGGCAAGTGCTTGCATTTAACGGATTTTTTGCCGAGAAAAAAGGAAAAAGAGCTGTAACCAATATAGTCCTTATGGGTAGCGGCGAACCTTTGGACAACTATGATGAGGTGACTAAGTTTTTGCGACTGGTAAGCGGAGAGCGAGGAATCAATATAAGCCAGCGTAATATTTCGCTTTCGACTTGCGGTATCGTTCCTAAGATAAGGCAGCTTGCAGACGACGGCTTTTCGGTGACGCTTTCGGTATCGCTGCACGCCACTACCGACGATGCCCGCAGACAGCTTATGCCTATAGCCAATAAATACTCGATAACCGAGATAATCGGGGCGGTAAAATATTATTTTCAAAAAACAGGCAGAAGGATTATATTTGAATATTCGATGGTTAAAGGCTCAAATATTGACTTTTTTGACGCTAAACGGCTTAGCGAGTTAACTAAAGGGTATCCTTCGCACGTGAATCTTATTATGCTTAATCCGGTTAAAGAAAAAAACGTTAAAGGCTGCACTAAGGCAGAAGCCGATCGATTTTTGGAAAGGCTCAAAAATTTTGGGGTATCGGCAACAATCAGAAGATCGTTTGGCGCAGATATAGGCGGTGCATGCGGTCAGTTAAGGAGAAGTTACGTTGACGTATCGAGTGATAAAAAATAAAAACTTTCAATTTACGGTGTCAGACGGACAGAATACGTTTGAGTGCATGTCACGTAACAAGAACAAAAAAGACGCAGTTTTATGCGGAGATTTTGCAGAACTCACTCTGACTGAACACGGCTATGTTATTTCGTCGATAAAAGGGCGCAAAAACTCATTGATTCGACCGGCTATAGCCAATGTGGACAAAGTTATCATAGTTATAAGTCATTCACCTTCGCCGGATTACGCATTGATAGATAAGTTGATAATCAATTGTTTTAAACAAGGAATGGAAGTTGTTTTATGTGTAAACAAATGTGACGAGGCTTTGCCCGATATAAGTTGCTATAAAGATGCGGTAGACGATGTGGTTTTTGTATCGGCAAAATATGGCGACGTTAAGGAGCTTGTCGATACGATCGAAGGTTTATGTTGCTTTGCCGGGCAGTCGGCTGTGGGGAAAACTTCGCTTATAAACGCTATCACTGGACGTAACGAAAAGGTAGGAGATTTGAGTCGTATCGAACGAGGTAAAAATACTACGACTTCTTCGGAAATATTCAGAGTCGGAAATGGTTACGTTGCCGATACTCCTGGATTCAGTCTTTTGGACGTATTTGACATAAAAGCGGAAGAGCTAAAAAATTACTATCGGGATTTTAAATTAAGAGAGTGCTATTTCGGGAACTGTACTCACGTTGGCGAACCTGACTGCGGAGTTAAAGACGCCGTAGAAAGAGGCGAAATAGACAAAGGACGATACCTTAGGTATATAGACATTTACGCTAAACTAAAAAATCAACAAAACAAAAACTTTCGGGGGAAATGATTATGAATAAGACTATTATTGCGCCGTCTATACTCAGCGCCGACTTCTCTAAGATGGGAGAAGAAGTAAAAAGAATGAAAGACAGCGGCGCCGATTGGATCCATTGTGACGTTATGGACGGTATTTTTGTGCCGAATATTACGTTTGGGCCGAAAATGGTAAAAGATATTAGAAAAGTTACCGATTTGACTCTTGACGTACATCTTATGATTACCGAGCCAATAAGATATATTCCGCAGTTTGCCGCAGCCGGCGCCGATTATATTACTGTCCATGTTGAGGCAACGGAAAAAGTAATTGAAACCTTGTCACTGATTAAAGAATACGGCTGTAAATGCGGCGTGGTTATAAACCCCGAAACGCCAGCAGATGCCGTAAGACCATATATAAAAGAGTGCGATTTGGTATTGGTTATGAGCGTGCATCCCGGGTTCGGCGGTCAAAAATTTATTCCATCTGCGCTTGATAAACTCAGACAAATTAAAGAAATGAGAGACGAGCTAAATCCGAAATGTATTATAGAGATAGATGGCGGAATCACGAGTCAAAACGTAAACGAGGCTAAAATGGCGGGAGCTGAAGCTATAGTGGCAGGCAGCGCTATTTTTAGCAGCGCAAAACCGGAAGCCACGATAGAGGAAATGAGAAAATGAAGGAAGGTTTGATATTTCTTAACGGCGACGCCCCTTCGGAGAAAACGTTAAAATCTATTTCTTTCGCAGGAAAAACCGTTATATGTGCAGACGGAGCTTTGAGATATCTGCAAAAATATATCGAGCCTGACGTAATCATGGGCGATTTCGATTCGCTCGGATATATTCCCACCGGCAAAAACGTTAAAAAATTCCCTATAGATAAGGATTATACCGACGGACATCTCGTAGTCAAAGAAGCTGCCGAGCTTGGCATTGATTCGGTGGAGATATACGGAGGATTCGGCGGTAGAATAGATCACGAATACGCAAATATCGCTTTGCTTGCTTTGGCGGATTGGTACGAAATTAAAGCTGTTTTAAAGGGCGAAAAAGCAGACGTATATTACACAAAAGGCGATATTTCGATAGTATGCGGTAAAAATAAAATCGTTTCTATAGTGCCATATTCCGATACGGCGCATATAATACAAACGAGAGGGTTAAAGTTTGATGCCGGCGGGCTTATACTGAATAAGTTACATCTGATAGGAATGTCCAATCAATCGGTTTGCGACGAAATATCGATATCCGTAGGTAAGGGTGAAGGTAGCGTTTTGATTTTTGTTGAAAGATAAATATGCGCATTCACCGGAAATTTGCCCGAAAAGGGAGGTAGAACAGCGTATGAAAATAATTTGTATAAAGGCGCCTAAAATATTAAGCTTGATTTTAAGAATATTCGTAAGATAAATACATAGAAAAAAGCGTTCGAAATTTCGAACGCTTTTAAGATAACAGAATAAAATTGTACAGCCGAATATAAAAATTAATCGGCTTTTTTGCTAGTTCTCATGCAACGGGTGCAAACATATTCGGTGGATTTTACACCGTTTATTTCGACCTGAACTTTATGAACGTTAGCGTTGAAAGTACGTTTGGTTCTTCTGTTAGAATGGCTTACATTGTTGCCGCTCACTCTGCCCTTACCGCATATAACGCAAACTCTACTCATAATTACACCTCCAAAAATCAACTGCCTAAAGAATATACCATAAACCGCCATAAATATGCAACTAAAAAGCGGGGTAAAAATAAAAAAATAATATTTTTTTGTTTAGCACGTTCAAATCCTTGATTTTGGATCGTAAATAAGTTAAAATATATAGGTATGGCAGTTTAAACTGCTTAGACTATTACTTCGGATTTTTCTATGAGCGTTAAAACATATAATACTTATGGCAGAATATCTATAACCGAAAGCGCAATAGCACAGGTCGCTGGTTGCGCTGCTTTGGGTTGCTACGGAGTAGTAGGCCTTTCATCCGGCAAGATAATTGATACTTTTAATAAAATATTTAAGAATTTAAACAGAGTAAACGGTGTTGCGGTCACCGCTAAGGGCAACAGGATATATATCGAATTGTCGGTATTATTTAAATACGGCGTAAATATAAGCGCAGTTGCTTCCAGCTTAAAAAAAACCGTTCAGTATGAAGTGGAGAAATTTTCGGGAATGATAGTGGAATGTATTAATGTAACCGTTCTCGATATAAAAATCTGACTTCATTATTTTTTATAACGGAGAATTAACATTTATGATGAAAAATATATCGGGTAAAGTGTTCCGTAAAATGATTCTTAACGGAGCAAAGCTTATTGATGTAAACAAAGAGCATGTCGATGCGTTAAACGTTTTTCCTGTTCCTGACGGAGATACCGGTACTAATATGTCACTTACAATGCTTTCGGCGGCAAAAGAAGTGGCAGCTTGCCAAAGTAATAACTTAAACGATCTATGCGATTGTGTGGGTAAAGGTGCGTTGCGAGGCGCAAGAGGCAATAGCGGTGTTATTCTAAGTCAGATACTTAAAGGTTTCGTTTCTGCGATTTCCGGAAGCGAATCCATTACTAGCAGAAATTTTGCAAAAGGTTTAGTCAAGGGTACCGAGGTGGCGTACATAGCGGTAACCAAGCCCAAAGAAGGTACTATCCTTACGGTTGTGAAGGCTATGAGCGATTTTGCGACCAAAAACTACAAAAAATGTCCGAGCGTCGATGAACTTATAAAAGAAACCATAGAAGCGGGCGAAGAAGCGCTTAAGATGACGCCGGAATTGTTGCCGATTCTTAAAAAGGCCGGAGTAGTAGATGCGGGTGGAAGAGGACTTTTGATAATATTCCAAGGTTTTTATAACGTCTTAGTGGGTGTAGAGGAAGCCGACTTGGAATTTTCGGATACGGTAGAGTCGGACAAGTCATCTAAATACAGCGAAGAAGCACATTTTGATATAGAAGATCTTTCGGATATCGAGTTTGCGTATTGCACCGAATTTTTTATTATAAATCTTAATAAGTGGACTACCGAAGCGGATATAGACAGATTCCGCGAAAAGCTTATGACTATAGGCGATTGCGTATTGGTAATCGGAGATTTGTCGATGGTTAAAGTTCACGTCCATTCTAATCAACCGGGCGTTGTTCTTACCGCAGCTCTCGAACTGGGAGAACTTGACAGACTTAAGATAGAAAATATGCTCGAGCAGAACAGAGCCATTATGCAAAAGCGTCAGGAGGAACTTAAACCTTTCGGACTGGTAACCGTTTGCGCCGGGGACGGACTTTCTAACATATTTAAAGATTTGCTTGTAGATACGGTTATCGAGGGCGGTCAGACAATGAATCCGAGCGCAGAGGATATAGCAAGAGCGTGCGATCACATTTGCGCCGAAAACGTTTTTGTATTTCCTAATAACAAAAATATTATTTTGGCAGCAGAGCAAGCCAAAAATTTGTCAAAGCGCAACATTATAATCATTCCGACGGTAAACGTTCCGCAAGGATTGTCAGCAGTGCTTGCTTTCAATCCGGAGGATACGCTTGATAACAATGTCGAAAACATGACGGATGCGATTAAGAGCGTTAAAGCAGGGATGGTTACTTATGCCGTTCGATCAACTTGCATAAACGATATGCAACTTAACGAAGGCGATATAATAGGCGTTGATGCAAAAACTATAGTTGCAAAGGGTAATGAAGTTTCCGGTGTAACTACCGAATTGGTAGATAAGATGATGAATAGCGACGTGTCCAATATAACCTTGTACTTCGGTAACGACGTAAAAGAAGAGGACGCAACAAAAGTCGCCGATGAGCTTTCGCAGAAATATAAGAAGTGTGACGTCGATATTCATTACGGCGGACAGCCTTTGTATTATTATATAGTGTCTCTTGAGTAAATAATTATTTGTAAGGCGTCTTTTGGACCTTAAGCGGTTCGAGAGACGCCGATTTTTATTCTTATGCAATTTAGTGACATAAAAGGTTTAGGAAAAACGAGGATAGCCAAACTTAATGAGGCGGGGATATACACTCCCGCCGATTTGCTTACGCTTTTTCCTTATAAATATGTTTTTGACGATTGCTTAGTAAGCGATTTTGAGGACGGAAAGGAAGCGAGAGTTGTTGCAAAACTTGTCGGATTGCCAAAAGTTGTGAGACTTCCGGCAAAAAGGTGCATTGTTTCCGCAAAAATGCTTTGCGGAGGAAGTGAACTTGAAGCTATATGGTTTAACAGACCTTTTGTGGCGTCGCAGTTAAAAGATGGCGAGTATTACGCCGTAATCGGACGATTAAAAAGAGGAAAAACTCCCAAATTGTACGTATCTGTCCATGCGGACTATGAAGGAGAATTTGCAACGACTATATACAGACCTGTTTCCGATGTGCCGAGCAAACTTATAAAAGAAGCTGTGCGAAAGGCATTGCCGATGACGAAAGTAGAAGGCAATGTTCCCGACGAATACTGCCGGGAATGCGGAATACCGACTATGAGTGAATGTATTACGGCTATGCACATTCCGCAAAATAGGGACCAACTTTCTTTAGCTGCTCGTAGCGTGGCTTTGCAATTGCTTGCCGCTTCGATGCGGCTGTATGCAGGACAAAAGTCGCAAGGTTCGAAAAACAAGAAAAACAAGTACGATGCTGCGCCTGACGTTATAACAGAAGCAATAAGCATACTGCCGTTTGATTTGACCGACGGACAAAAATCTGCCGTAAACGACATTATCTTTGATTTGAAATCAGACAAAAGAATGAACAGGCTGTTGCAAGGCGATGTCGGTTGCGGAAAAACAGTAGTTGCATTCTTGGCAATGTATTATGCGGCTGTCTGCGGATTTCAAAGTGCTTTTATGGCGCCTACCGAAATTCTTGCGGAGCAACACTACAAAAAGGCGGTAGATTTCTTTGGAAAGAAAGGGATAAAATGCGTTAACCTTTGCGGAAGCCAAACAAAAAAAGAAAGAGAATTTGCTCTTGCCATGCTCATAAGCGGCGAAGCAAAAATTGCAATCGGGACGCATGCCCTTATTTCGGACGAAGTTCGTTTTAAATCGCTTTCGCTTGTTGTGACGGACGAACAGCAAAGATTCGGAGTCAAACAGCGAGGAGCGCTGGAAAGCAAAGACGACGTCGACGTTTTAGTTATGACTGCAACACCCATTCCTCGTACGCTTGCGCTTACGCTTTATGGCGCATTGGACATATCTACGATAAAACAGTGCGCAAAACATGCCAAGATATTGACACGAGTAGTTTCTCTAAAAAAAGAGAGCGATATGTTTGACTATTTATACGCAAACGGGCTTAAGGGCGAAAAATCGTATTTGGTGTGTTCGAGAATTGATGAAGACGAAGATTTAGTTTCGGCAAATTCCTTATATTCCCGTTTAAAGAGAAAGTACGGAAATTGCGTCGGGATCGTTCACGGACAAATGAAAGAGCAAAAAAAATCGCAAGAGATGGCTCGATTTGTTGGCGGAAGCTGTACTATGCTTGTTTGCACTACCGTAATCGAAGTGGGAATAGACGTTCCGTCAGCGACGTCCGTGGCTATTTACAATCCGGAAAGGTATGGACTGAGTCAGCTTCACCAATTGCGAGGAAGAGTCGGCAGAGGCAGCTTAGACAGTTATTGTTTTGTGGTAAGCGACGAAATAAATGAAAGGTTGTCCCGTTTTGTTTCGTGCGATAACGGATTCGAGCTTGCCGAATATGACTTTTCTCAACGAGGAGCTGGCGACTTCTTGGGAACAAGACAGCACGGCTCCGAAGAGCTTTTCGGAGGTGTAAAGATAGATGCGGAGTTGCTTAAAGACGCAAAAGGAATGGCGGATATATTGATTCGAGATAATGTGGAAATCGAAGGCGGAAAGTATATTAAAAACCTTACTTTAAACTAATGAAAACGATTGTTAACTTTAGAAGTTTTGTTATTATAGCTCTTATAACTGCGGCGGCTGTATTTACCGGTCGTCTTGTCTTTAGTTATACGGCAATCGGCGTAATTATTTTGGCTTCTATTGTATCCGGCTGTTTGATTACAGGAATCATTTTGCGAAAAAAGAACATTGCCGCATATAAGCAAGTTACGTTTTTTACTGCCGCCGTTACGTCGGTAATTGCTGTGGCTGTTTTTTTGATAGTTGCAACAAATTGGATACCGAAGGGACTTGAGGACGGGAATCACGATATTAAGGCAAGTATAGAAAAGAATTATGTCGTTGACGGCAAAAACTACGTTGTAATAAAAAACTTGAATATTGACGGCTCGAATGTGTGCGGAAAAATGCTTGTCCGTGTAAATAACGATAAAGTTGATTTTTATAATACGCCTATAGGGTACAAGGTGAGTTTTAGCGGTTATGTAAAGGTTAAAAATGTTTTGGGCGAAAATTCCGAGTATAACTTTTCATCGTTTTCGTCAAACATAAGATATATCACGACGGTTGAGGCAGGAGATATCTCCGTAAAATACGGAAACGCAGATTTGATGGATATAATATATCGATTTGTATGCGGGCAATTGGTGGATAACTTGGGTGCGGAAAACGGTTACGTGGCGTACGGAATGCTTAGCGGAGACAGGTATGCTATAAGCGAATCGATTGCGGATACGTTTTCTATTGCAGGCGTAGCTCATATTTTGGCTGTGTCAGGATTACATATAGGTTTTTTGACCTCGCTGTTGTTCTTTTTGCTAAAAACATTAAAGGTAAGAAAGATTCCGTCTTTTGCGATAACGGCGTTGGTTTTGTTTTTGTATGCGATTTTTGCCGGATTTTCACCGTCAGTCCTTAGAGCATGTTTTATGTGTCTTGTTGCAAGCGCTGCGATTTTGGTCGGTGAAGAAAAGGATTTACTTAACTCTTTGGGCTTTGCCGTGACGGCGATATTAATAGTTGCACCGCAAATGCTGTTTACAGCCGGTATGATTATGAGTACATGTGCAGTATTCGGACTTGCAGTTTTTGCCAAACCGATAAGCTTATTTTTGCATGAAAAACTTAAATTACCTAAATTTATTTCGGAGTCGCTGTCGGCTTCCGTCGGGGCGCAGTTGGGCGTGATGCCTGTCACGATTTATTATTTCGGAACGATTCAAACGTATTCGGTTGTGACAAACGTGCTGTTGATGCCTATAATTTCCACGGCTTTTATTGCCGTTTTTATTTCTGTAATTTTATCTATACTTCCGTTTATGGGATTTACAATAAAAGTATCCGGCTTTTTCGTAAATATTTTGGTAAAAGTTTCGGCAGCTATGGCATCGCTGAAATATGCCTCGATAACCGCTAAAGCAGGAGAATATATATTTTTAGTTTATCCGATATATTTTGTGTGCGGTGGTTACGTTAACGTAAAATATAAAAGGCTTGTTTATTTCATTTCATGGATTTGTATGGCTATATTGATGATTTTGTGCGTAATTATTTAAGCTTTAGCGGGATAATGCACGGAGCAAAGCAAATACTATGGTCATGCTGATTGCTCTCAACATAATTATAATTTTTTTTGTTGCGGCCCATGCGCCGCTATTTTTTTGCGTTGATATATGCGTAAGTAAAAACGAAGGAATTTTAAAAATTCGAATACTCGGGCTTTTTGAAGTTGATGTAGACTTGTATGCTAAAATAGCTAAACTTATAAATAAACTAAATGATAAGTCTTCCGTAAGCGCATTTCCGTCAAAAAAAAGAAAAAATAATTTTATATCGGCAATAAAAAAGAAAGCGATAAACAGAATAATTGATTCTTTTACTCGCAGAACTCGATGTCGTTGCGGACAATTGAAGGTGTGCATAATTCCAAACGCTCAGAGCGTAATCATTTCTGCCGTTGTTCTTTGCTTATATAGATGTGTTACAAAAATCATTCCTATTGTCATGAGTTCGCAAACGTCGTCGAAAATACTGACGCAAAGTAAAGAAAATTGGCGCTTTTGTTATACCGGCATATTTTCGGTTTCGGCTGCAGATATTATATGTGGACTTTTTAATTGACCGGAGGTTAAATGATGTACAACGAAAATATTCATCCGATAGAACGAATAATGGATAACGCTATAACTAAAATGAAAGCTATAGCCGATGCGGATCTGATTATAGGGCAAACGATTATGACAACTGACGGTGGCTCGATAATACCTGTAAGTAAGGTTTCTGTCGGGTTGGTTACAGGTGGCGGCGAATACGGAGAGGGGGAAGAGTTGCCGTTTGCGAGCGGTTGCGGAGCGGGGGCTACGCTTACTCCTATAGGCTTCTTGGTGAGCGACGGAAAAAGCGTAAAATTCACTCCGGCAACGGATAAAAATACTTTGGACAGAGCGTTGGATGTATTGCCGGACGTCATAGAGTCCGCCATAAAAGGGCTTAAAAAATGAAAAATTTTGTAAAATGTTTTGTAATAATAACTATCATAATGGTTATGACATTTTTTCCTGTAGGTAAAGTTCATGCGATCGATTTAAAACAAGCTGCGCTTAATGGCGATTCGGTGGCAAAAGCATTTGCGGTTGTAGAAAAAAATTCCGGACGATTAATTATGGCAAAAAACGAAAACGAAAGGCTGCCCATGGCGAGTACTACAAAAATCGTGACCGCCATTGCTGTTATCGAAAATAACGATTTAACAAAAACGGTAACCGTCCCTAAGGCCGCTGTAGGCGTTGAAGGCTCGTCAATGTACCTAAAAGAAGGGGAAAAATACACGGTAAAAGACCTTCTTTGCGGATTGATGCTTAGATCCGGCAATGACTGTGCCGTGGCGTTGGCTTTAGACACAAGCGGTGGAATAGAAGAATTTGCAAAACTTATGAACGGTATTGCATCAAAGCTCAAATTGACAAATTCGCATTTTGTAAATCCACACGGATTGCCGGAAAATAATCATTATACAAGTGCCTACGATTTGGCGATCATTACCGCATATGCGCTTAAAAATAAAGAATTTTCCGAAATAGTTAAAAGTAAGAATTATATGCTTAGCAATGGTAATACTATAATCAACAAAAATAAATTGTTGTCGTCGTTAGAAGGGTGTGACGGCGTAAAAACAGGTTTTACCAAAGAGGCCGGGAGATGTCTTGTGTCTTCTGCGACCAGGGGAGACGCTACGTATATATGCGTGGTTTTAAGTTGCGGTCCCATGTTTGAGGAGTGCGCCGAAAAGCTAAATACAGCCTTTAATTCGCTTATTATGACAGACATAATAAGCACAAATACACCATTATGTGAGATAGAAGTAGTAGGCGGAGAGCAAAAACACGTTTCTTTAGGACTTGCATGTGTAACTCATTTCCCGTTTACGCCCGACGAAGCGATGTCGCTGAGATTTGAATTCGAGCTGCCTCCATGCGTACTTGCGCCGCTTCAAAAAGGTGAAAAAATAGGAAAACTTCATATTTATTACAATAATCGGTTGCTTTTTTCCGAAGATTTGTTTACTATGGAAAGCATAGATTTGGATTACGACGATTGATTTCGTAATGCGATTTTGCGAATATTTTTGCGGAGTGAAACATGACGGTTAGAATAAATAAATTTTTGGCAGATTGCGGTGTGGCGAGCAGACGTAAAAGCGAGGAACTGGTGCTTGACGGCAGAGTAAAGGTGAACGGAAAACTTGTCGATAAGTTGGCTACCGAAATTTTTGACGGAGACATAGTGACTGTGGACGGCGAGAGAGTTACTCCGCTTAAAAAACATGTTTATATTATGCTTAATAAGCCGAAGGGATACGTATGTACTACAAGCGACGAAAAGGGTAGGAAAACGGTTATGGACCTTATCAAAGGGCATAGCGAACGTATTTATCCCGTAGGCAGACTGGATTACGACAGCGAGGGATTGCTTATTCTTACCACGGACGGTGATCTTGCCAATAGGATAACTCATCCCCGCAACGAAATAACCAAGACTTACATAGCAAAAATAGAGGGTGAAATATCAGAATCCGATCTCGACAAACTCAGAGCAGGCGTTGTTTTGGACGGCGTAAAAACAAACAAATGCCGCATAAAAGTCGTTGATTATTCTAACAACGAAACAAAAATGGAAGTCGTTATTTCGGAAGGGAAAAATCGCCAGATTAGAAGAATGTTCGAGACTCTAAACAGGGAAGTTGTTTTTCTTAAGCGTATTTGCATAGGAGATTTGCGTTTGAGAGGACTTAACAGGGGTGAAAGCAGGCCGCTTACTGAAGCCGAAATAAATTATCTCAAGATGGTTTAAGACAGAGGCATGTAGCGTACTGCGGGCAATTTTTGAAGATTTTGAATATATCACGTGTCGGTTCACTGTTTCGATAATAGTTTATTCGTCGCATGAGCATCGTTTCTCTGCGACTCGATAAAGGCGCAGTGCCGACCGAAAATAGTGTATTTGTGGCGAGCGGAATAAAAGCTTATGACAGAGTGGGACGATTCGGCAGATGCCGGCACGTTCGGCGTATAGCAGTATATAATTTGACGGAGTAAAAGCTTATATGTATAAAGGCAATTTGCATATGGTTTTATCGATGTTTTGTGTGTAAATAACAATTTAAAACGTTTTATAACGTTTTTTCGATAATCTATTCGGCATTGTCGGGCGGGAGGCGTAGCTTAAATTTTAGCTACGTCTGTTTTTATGTTTTTCTACGTTAGTTCAGCAGAACTATTTGTTGTCGTGCGCTTCAACCGATTTGCATAATACAAATATTTATAATTTTATTTTTTATTTATAATTTTATTTTTCCGTTGTTTTTTGCTTGCTTTTTTAGCCTCCGAAGTATTATAGTAGTACTATGAGGAATTCGGGTTTTGCCCGACATCCCAATTACCATGGAGGCTTATTTTATATGGAAAACTCAGCTTCGATACTTGCCGCTTACAAGTTGATAAGGGCGATAACCGACGATAGTTCTTTCATCGAAACGCTTACATTGGTGCAAGGTAAATCCTTGCTCGGTGAAGCTGCCGGCGAAGGCGTTATCAGCGGATTTGCTACTATCGACGACATTCAGGTAGGTATCTTTGCAAACAACTCCGAAGTTTTGTCGGGAAGTATCGGCAAAAAGAGCGCAAAGAAGATTTCCAAGACCATCGAGGACGCAGTAAAAATGAACGTTCCCGTAATAGGTATTTTGGATACTTCCGGCGCACGTTTTGCGGAAGGAATCAAGGCGATGGAAGGATACGGCGGTATTATAAAGGCGCTTAATCTTGCTTACGGCAACGTGCCTACCATCATGATTTTGAAGGGCAATTGCTTCGGTATGGCAAGCTACCTTGCGGCGTCCTGCGACTTTTGCATTGCGTTCGATAAGGCTAGACTCGCTACGTCCAGCCCGCTTATTCTTGCCGCACAGACTAAAGTCGATACCGATAAGGTGGGAACGGCAAAAGTTCATTACGAAGAAACGGGCATCGTTTCTCGTATAGTGTCCGATGAGGCGGAACTCAGAGATTGTCTTCGTAATATGCTCGATTATCTTATGGTATCCGAAAAAGACAGCGTCGATAATCCTAACAGGGTGTGCAATTCTCTTTGCGCTACGAGCAGCATGAGAGATATAATCACCGAAAGTATGGACAAAAACTCTTTCTTTGAGATAAAATCGGAATTTGCAAAAGAAGTTGTGGTTGGTTTTGCCCGTCTTAATGGTATGAGTGTGGGCATCATAGCTACCGATTCGTCGCAAAACGAAAGACTTACCGATAAAGGCGCAAGAAAAATTACAGATTTCGTTTCTGGTTGCATACTTCATTGCATGCCTATAGTCAATTTCGTGGATTGCAAGGGTGTGGAAAACAATCTTCAGTCCGAAAACGGAACGCTCATAAAGGACGTTGCGGATATGCTGTATAGTTACAATGTTTCCGACAACGCTAAAATTTCGGTTATTACCGGTAACGCTATCGGTTTGGGATACGTAGCCTTTGCGTCTAAGCGCAGCGTTGATTATTCCATAGCCTGGGATTCGGCATATATCGGTATGCTTGACAGCGTCGCTACCGCAAATCTTATTTACGGAGATCAGATCGCCGCAGCTAAGGATAAGGCAAGTGCCGAGGCGGAGCTTGCAAAGTCTTATGCAGAAGAGAATTGCAGCGCAAGCGCAGTTGCCGAAAGCGGATATATAGACAACGTAATTTTGCCGCCGCTTACGAGGCAGTACCTTATCGCAGCGGTAATGATGTTTTCTGCTAAGAGGTAAAATAATATGAATCTTTTTGCTATAAAAGATCTTGACGTAACTTTCGGAGATTCTCTCGTAGTTCTTTTGTTGGGCATGTTAATCGTAATGGTGGTTTTGGCGCTCATTATCGGTATGGTTAAGCTCATCAAATTGATTTTGGACGCTCTCGAAGGCGGGAAAAAAGCGAGCGAAGTTTCGCAGGCTGCTCCTGCCGTAGCCGAAAGAAGCGAGACTATTCAGGAAGACGAAGAAACCGTCGCAGCTATAACCGCTGCCGTAGCAATTATGCTCGAAGACGAAAGCAAGGATGGTGCGCACGAGATTACTGCACCGTTCGTAATAAAAAAAATAAAGCGAATTCGTTAAGAATCGGAGGAAAATTTTATGCGTAAATTTAATGTAAACGTGAACGGAAAAAGTTATTATGTAGAAGTAGAGGAAGCAGGTTCGACCGCTTCCGCTCAGCCCGCAGCAGTTACTGCTCCGGCTCCCGTAGCGGCGGCTCCCGCTCCTGCAGTTGCGACGCCCGCTCCGGCAGTTGCGACGCCCGCTCCTGCGGCTAAACCGGCCGGCGGAGTAGCCGTAGTTTCGCCCATGCCCGGACAGGTGCTTAGATTCATCGTAAGCGAAGGCGCTTCGGTTAAGAAGGGTGAAAAAATTATAGTAATAGAAGCGATGAAAATGGAAAACGAAATCGTAGCTTCGGCAGACGGCGTAGTTTCTTTTGCCGTTAAGAAGGGCGACAACATTGATACCGGCGTCACCTTGGCGTATATAGGATAGTACGGGAGAATAATCATGACGTTATTTTCCGAAGCAATCAATTGGGGCGATGCCTTAAAGGGATTGTGGGAAAGCACGGGTATAGCTATATCCATAGCGGAAATGGGTTGGAGAAATTATATAATGATTCTCGTAGCCTTTGTGCTTTTCTATCTTGCCATCGCTCGTCAATTCGAGCCGCTTTTGCTTGTGCCTATCGCTTTCGGTATGTTGCTAATCAATATACCGGGCGCAAAAGCCGAGCTATATAATCCTGCGGCAGATCCGAAAGGATTGTTATATTATCTTTCGATAGGCGTAAAAGACGTAATATATCCGCCTATCATTTTCCTCGGAATAGGAGCGATGACCGACTTCGGTCCTCTTATCGCAAATCCTAAGAGTTTGCTTATAGGCGCAGCTGCTCAGCTCGGCGTATTCGCTACGTTCGTTGGTGCTGTTGCCATGGGCTTCCCCGCAAACGAAGCCGCATCTATAGGCATTATCGGCGGAGCCGATGGACCGACGGCAATTTATCTTTCGACGAAGATGAATTCGGAATATCTTTCCACGATTGCCGTAGCGGCTTATTCGTATATGGCGCTTATACCTATAATTCAGCCGCCTATAATGAAGCTTCTTACCACGAAAAAAGAACGTCAGATACGCATGACGCAGCTCAGAAAGGTAAGCAAAAAGGAAAAAATCATATTCCCGATAGCGGTTACTACGCTTGTCGGATTGATTCTTCCTTCCGCATTGCCTCTTCTCGGAATGCTCATGCTCGGCAACCTACTTAAAGAATGCTGCGTAGCGGACAGACTTAAGGAGACTGCTTCTAACGCTCTTATGAATATCATCACTATTTTTCTGGGAGTTTGCGTAGGAGCTAAGGCTGACGGAGCGACGTTCCTTACATGGGACTCTTTGAAAATAGTAAGTTTGGGTCTTGCCGCATTCTGTTTAGGTACTTGTGGCGGTGTTTTGATGGTAAAGGTCATGAACTTGTTCTCCAAGAACAAGATGAATCCGCTTATCGGTTCGGCAGGCGTTTCTGCGGTACCTATGGCAGCACGAGTATCTCAAAAAGTCGGACAAGAAGAAGTTCCCGACAACTATTTGCTTATGCATGCGATGGGACCGAACGTTGCCGGCGTTATAGGATCGGCAGTTGCGGCAGGCGTGCTTTTGTCGCTATTCTTATAGGAGGTAAACTTTAATGGCTAAAGTTAAAATAATGGAAACCATTCTTCGTGACGCTCATCAATCGCAAGCCGCTACGAGAATGAAATTGGAAGAAATGCTTCCTGCGTGTCCCATGCTCGATAAAGCGGGATTCTATGCATTGGAAGTTTGGGGCGGAGCTACCTTTGATTCCTGCCTCAGATATCTTAACGAAGATCCGTGGGAAAGACTCAGAGCTTTGCGTAAGGCTTTGCCTAACAGTAAACTTCAGATGCTTTTCCGTGGACAGAACATACTCGGATATAAGCATTATGCCGATGATGTGGTAGACGAATTCTGCCGTCTATCTATCAAAAACGGTATCGATATTATTCGTATATTCGATGCGCTTAACGATCCGAGAAATATCGAACAGGCGATTAAGAGCACCAAAAAGTACGGCGGAACGGTTGAGGCTGCATTCAGCTACACTACAAGCAAAGTTCATACCATAGATTACTTTGTAAAACTTGCTCAGCAGTACAAGGACATGGGTGCGGATATCATCTGTATAAAAGATATGGCTAACCTTTTGCTTCCTTTCGATGCTTACGAACTTGTAAGCAGACTTAAGGAAAAGATCGATTTGCCCATACATCTTCATACGCATAATACCGCAGGAACCGGCGACATGACTAATCTCATGGCAATTAAGGCGGGATGCGATATAGTGGACACCGCTCTTTCGTCGCTTGGAAACGGCACTTCGCAGCCATGTACCGAATCGCTCGTTGCAACGCTTAAAGGTACCGAGTACGATACCGGAATCAGACTGGAGGATCTTAGCGAACTTGCTAAGCATTTCGATAAGGTAGCAAAACGTCTCACGGACGACGGATTCCTTAGTCCGAAAGTTCTTAAAGTAAACGTAAACGCTCTTACTTATCAGGTGCCCGGTGGAATGCTTTCCAACCTTATCAGCCAGCTCAAGCAGCAGAAAGCAGAAGATAAACTTCAGGCTGTTTTGGAGGAAGTTCCCAGAGTCAGAGCGGATCTCGGTTATCCGCCGCTCGTTACTCCGTCCAGCCAGATTGTAGGCACTCAAGCTGTTCTTAACGTTTTGATGGGCGAGAGATATAAAATGGCGACTAAAGAGACAAAGGGCATGCTTATAGGCGAATACGGCAAACTTCCGGTAGAACCTAATCCCGAAATAGTTAAAAAGGTAATCGGAGACGCAGAGCGCATTACTTGCCGTCCGGCTGACAGACTTAAGCCCGAACTCGATTCCTATCGCAAGGAGATCGATAAGTATTTCGAGCAAGAGGAAGACGTGCTTACTTACGCATTGTTCCCGCAGCTCGCAATACCCTTCTTCCAGAGAAGACTTGCAAAGAGCAAGGGCGTAGACACTACCATATATAATAAGGAAACACAAGTTCATCCTTTCTGATATGAATGTTGCTATTATCGGCGGCGGCGCAAGCGGTTTGTTTGCAGCCGCCGTTATAAGTAAATATTGTAACGTCGTAGTTTTTGAAAAGAACGAAAAGGTCGGCAAGAAAATTTACATTACCGGCAAAGGCAGATGTAACTTTACGAACAATTGCTCCGTAGACGAATTTTTGGAAAACGTTATCGACGGTAAGAAATTTCTGCAAAGCGCATTGCGTAGTTTCCCTCCGCAAAAGACTTTGAATTTCTTTGAAGACAACAGTATGCAATGTGTGGTGGAAAGGGGAAACAGAGCTTTTCCGCGCTCGATGAAAGCCAGCGACGTAACAAAAACACTTGTAAAGGTTATATCCGATAACAACGGTGAAATCAGATGCAATTGTAAAGTCTACGATGTAACAAAATCGCAACGTTTTTGCGTTAGTTCCTGTAGCGGCAAAGAAGAGTTTGATTTTGTCATTATCGCTACCGGCGGAATTTCTTATCCGTCTACGGGAAGCACCGGCGACGGATACGTTTTTGCGAAAAAGTTCGGACATTCAATCGTTTCGCCGGTTGCCGCATTAACTTCTATAGAGTTGAAAGACGATGTTTCATCGTTACAGGGGTTGTCGCTCAAAAACGTAAAGGTATCAGTTTCCGACGGCTCGAAAACATGGTCGTGTACCGGTGAAATGTTGTTTACGGCTACCGGCGTAAGCGGTCCGTGCATTTTGACTCTTTCGTCGCTAATAAACAGAATCAAAGGAAATATCGAGTTAAATATAGATTTGAAGCCTGCGCTCGACAGAGAAACGCTCGACAGGCGTATTTTGAGAGATTTTGAACAGAATATAAACAAGAATTTTATAAATTCGCTTGATATGTTGTTGCCGAAATCGCTGATCCCTTTTGTAGTAGAGCGAAGTGGAATAGCGCCGTTTAAAAAGGTTAATCTTATTACAAAAGAGCAGCGTGGAAGTTTGGTTTCTTTAATTAAAAATTTGAAATTTGCGGTAAAATCCGTCGGAAGTATCGATTCGGCAGTAGTAACGGCGGGCGGAATCGAGCTTAAGGAAATAAACCCGAAAACTATGGAAAGTAAATTTTGCGAAGGTTTGTACATAGTAGGCGAAACTTTGGATGTAGATGCGCTAACGGGCGGATTTAACTTGCAAATAGCATGGAGTACGGCATTTGCGGCTGCTACCGCTATAGCAAATAAATCGAATAACAAAGCGGAATTAGATTAATCGGAGATAGAAGTGAAGGCGATAAGAGGAGCGGTTAACTTTTTAAAAGACGAGCCGCAGGAAGTATATAAAAAAACCGAAGAGCTTATAGGCGAGCTTATAAAGAGGAACGGGTTAAGCGAGGCCGATATTGTTTGCGTCGTTTTTTCAACGACTAAAGACATAAAATGTATGTATCCGGCAAAAGTTTTCCGGGAAAAATTTTATTCTACAGTACCTCTGTTTAGTACGACAGAACCGGACATAGACGGCGGGATGCCGCTTACTTTGCGTATTTTAGCGCTTGCCGATGTTAAAAGCCCGGTGCCTGTTTATTTATATGAAACTAAAAAATTAAGGAGCGATTTGTTTAATGAATATTGCGATTGACGGTCCGAGCGGAGCCGGAAAAAGTACTCTTGCAAAGTTACTTGCAAAGACGCTGAATATAACTTATCTGGATACAGGCGCCATGTACAGAGCGCTGGCGGTAAAGGTTAGTTCTCTCGGTATCGATCCTAAAGACTGCGCTGCGGTCGAACCGTTGCTTAAAGATACGAAAATCGACGTTTTTCCGTCCGAAACCGGAACAGTTGTATATGTCGACGGCAGTAACGTTACTGACGAGATTCGCAAACACTACGTTTCTAAGGCGGCGAGCGACGTTTCGGCATGTCCCGCAGTACGTGTGTTTATGGTAGAGATGCAACGTAAAATTGCAAAGAGCAAAGATACCGTGCTTGACGGAAGGGATATAGGAACTTACGTTTTGCCGAATGCCGAATACAAATTTTATCTTACGGCGACTTCCGAGGTGAGGGCAAAACGTCGCATGGCGGAGCTCAAACAGCGCGGAGAAAATTGTGATTTCGAAACAATAAAAGTAGATATAGAAAAGCGAGATTACAACGATTCGCATAGAGAGTTTGCGCCTTTAAAAAAGGCAGAGGACGCAGCGGAAATAGATTGTACCGAAATGACGATAGAACAAGTTCTGCAGGCTATGCTTAAAATAATACGGGAGAAGTAAAATGAAATGGTTTTATAATACCGTCAGATTTTTGTTCGGGTGGATAGTAAGAGCCGTGTACCCGGTAAAAATCATCGGCGATAAAAAATCTATACCTAAAAACGGTAAAGTAATAGTGCTAAGCAATCACATTACTTTCCGAGAAGTTCCGGCGATAGTAGCGTATATTCCCGGCTACAGGCATTTTCTCGCAAAAAAAGAGCTGTCCGAAAAAAGAATACCCAACTGGTTTTTCGTCAATATGGGCGCTTTTTACGTCGATCGAGGCAAGGTAGATCTTAAAACCATTAAGACGGGGTTGAATTACCTGAAAAAAGGCGAGGGACTTGCTATCTTTCCGGAAGGAACGAGAAATCGTAACGGCGAAGATTTACAAGAAGTCAAGGGCGGCGCCGCATTGTTTGCGATAAAGGGGCAGGCACCGGTTATACCGTTGATTTGGCATAGCAGAATAAGACCGTTTCGTCGTAATTATTTGTATGTAGGCGAGCCTATTGACCTAAGCGAGTTTTACAAAGGAAGAGCCGATTCGGTTACAGTTGCCGCCGCAGCAAGCCTTATCGAAAGCAGAATGAAAGAGGACAAGGATTTTATCGACGATTACGTGATAAACAAAAGGTGGAAAAATAAGAAAAAGCAATTAGAAGGTAAAAAAGATTGAAGATAATATTTGCCCAAAATTACGGCTTTTGCAGCGGGATAAAAAGAGCCGTTATGCTTGCGATAAAAAATGCGCCGATTTGTTCGATAGGCACTCTTTTGCATAACGAAGGAGTTATAGAGAAGCTGAAAGAAAAAGGCGTGTATTGTGTTGGCGGCATAGACGAAGTATTTACGGATAAAGTTCTTATTCGTTCGCACGGAATGGGTAAAGCGGATATAGAGATTATAAAGCAAAGCGGCAAAACTATTATAGACGCTACGTGTCCGTCGGTGAAGCGTATTCACGAAATAGTTGCAAAGGCATATTCGGACGGATTTCACGTAGTAATTGTCGGAGACGCTGCGCATCCGGAAGTGCTCGGTATCAACGGATGGTGCGAAAATTCCGCAACGATTGTGGACGAAAGCTCTGATCTCGATGGGCTATGCGACTACGAAAAGTTGTGTTTTGTGTCGCAAACAACGTTCAGAGCAAAAAAATATGCCGAGATTATAAAAAAAATACAAAAAGACCGTCTTAAAACAGTTGAAATTTTCGACACAATTTGCTATACTACAACGGTAAGACAATCAGAGGCAGAATCGATTGCAAACAAAAGCGACGAGATGATAGTTATCGGTAGCCGTTCAAGTAAGAATACTCGTATGTTATGCGATATATGTTCCGGTCGGTGCGGTTCGGTTACTTTGGTCGAAAGTCTTGCTCAATTAAAAAATATTAAATTAAGTCCTGTGTCTACGGTAGGCGTGGTTGCAGGCGCGTCAGCTCCCGAAGAGCTGATTATGGAGGTTAAAGTTTACATGAGTCAGAACATTGGCGAAGTTTCGGTTTCGGACGAACTTAAGGCAGGCGTAGAAGAATCTTTCGTTAGTTATCGCGAAGGAAAGAGAGTTAAGGGTAAAGTTATTTCGGCAGATGAAAAGGGTATAAAACTCAGCATCGGTGGAAAGTACGACGGCATCATTTATAAGAACGAAGTTAATATCGACGGTTCTTACGATCCCGAACAATTTACCGAGGGTATGGAGATAGAGGCGATTATCATCGGCAAGAAAGATCCCGAAACGGATTGCATACCTCTTTCTAAAAAGAAGGTCGATTTGATTCTCGAAGGCGACAAAGTTGTTGACTCTATAAGAGATGGTTCGGTTTTCGAAGTTACCGTTAGTAGCGATTCTAAAGGCGGCTTGCTTGCAAGACTCGGAACTTATACCGTTTTCGTTCCCTCGTCTCACATTTTGGAGAGAGGATTCCCAAAAGACCTCAAGTCTTTCGTTAAGAAGAAGTTGCGCCTTACGGTTTTGGAAATAGACGACGATAAGCATAAGATTATCGCATCGCAAAAGAATGTTCTTGTTGCAGAGCGAAAAGAGAGAGAAGAAATTTTCTGGGAAAACGTTAAACCCAATGTTGTCGTTGCCGGTACAGTGAAGCGTATCACTTCTTTCGGCGCATTTGTCAGCGTAGACGGATTCGATTGCCTTGCGCATATCGTTGACCTTAGTTGGAATCATATTAAAACCGTTGACGAAGTTCTTAAGATCGGTGAAACTTACGATTTCTTGGTTCTTAGCGTAGACAGAGAAAAGGGCAGAGTTTCGCTCGGATATAAGCAGCTTCAGCCCCATCCGTTTGTAGTTGCAATGCAAAAATATCCTGTAGGTTCGGAAGTCGAAGGTAAGGTCGTAAGCATCGTTCCCTTTGGAGCGTTCGTGCAAATCGAGCCGGGCGTTGAAGGTCTTGTTCATGTTTCCGAAGCTTCTCACGGATTTACAAAAAATATTAACGAGGTAGTTAAGGTAGGCGATATCGTTAAAGTTAAGATTTTGGCAATCGACGAAGAGTCCAGAAGAATTACTTTAAGCATCAAGGCTTGCTTGCCCGAAGACGCTATCCCCGAAGCTAAACCCGAAAACGAAGAAGATAAAGTTAGAAAGCCGAGAGCAAAGAAGACCGAGCGTAAGCCCAAAGACGATGACGATTCGCAGAAAGAATGGAAAGAAGATTCCTCTAACAATCAGTTCGCCGACCTTCTTAAGAATCTCGATATAAAAGACTAATACGAGTACGATTAAAAGTAAGTCCCTTGCGTAAAGCAAGGGACTTTTCTTAGCAATTATGTATCATAATTATATTTTGTAAGCGTATTAAGTATTATGAGAATTTTTGATTTGCATAACGATGCGCTTACCGGCGGAGGAAAAACAGATAACGACAACGTAATTTATGCGATATGGACTACGCTGCTTGACTGTATCGATGTAATAAAAAAAGCCGATTGCGGGAAAAGAATTGCTTTGGAAGATTTGGGCGGAATGGATATTGATACGGCAATATCGCTTTCGCCTTTATATTGTGGTTTGACGTGGAACGGTTTTAACGGGTTGGCAGGCGGCGCTCTTACCGATGACGAGCTAACGGAAAAAGGAAGATATTATATAGAAAAATTAAACCAAGCTGAGATTGTCATAGATGCCGCTCATTTAAACAGACGCAGCTTTTATCAGGTTGCGGAAATAGCGGAAAAATTTATATGCAGTCATACTGCGATGAACAGTTTAAATGAGCATAGACGAAATTTGACAAACGATCAAATTTCTGTTATAATAAATAAAGGCGGTTTAGTCGGGCTGTGTTTTGTCGGTAAGTTTTTAGGCGAAGCCACAATCGAACGATTTATTGCCCATGTAGACGCATTTATCGACAAATTCGGCGATGAAAATTTGTGCATCGGTTCGGATTTTTATGGAACGGACGATATAATCGAGGGCATAAACGATTACAAAAGCTTCGATAAACTCGTACTCGGACTTATAAAATGCGGCTATAACGATAGGTCGATTAAACGCATTTTGTGCGATAATGCGTTAAAATATTTCGGAGAAATTAAAATATGAGAGATTTATACGAAAATCCGTTAAATACACGTTATGCGTCATCTGAAATGTCGCATATTTTTTCGGATGACAACAAATTTTGTCTTTGGAGAAAATTATGGATTGCCCTTGCCGAGAGCGAAATGGAAATGGGGTTGCCGATAAAACAATCTCAAATAGACGAGATGAAGAAATATGTTTCGGATATAAATTACGACGTTGCCAATCAGCGAGAAAAAGAGGTAAAGCATGACGTAATGGCCCATGTTTATGCCTTTGGTCAGCAAGCCGTAAGCGCAAAGCCTATAATTCATTTAGGCGCAACGAGTTGTTTCGTTACCGACAATGCTGACGTAATAGAAATTGCAGATGCGTTGAAATTGGTTAAGAGCAAATTGGTTTCGGTAATCAAAAAATTGTCGAATTTTGCGTACGAATATAAGGATGTAGCCACACTCGGATATACGCATCTTCAGCCGGCGCAACTTACTACAGTAGGAAAACGAGCGTGTTTGTGGATACAGGATTTGTGCCTCGATTATGAATCGTTGTGCGAAGTAATAGCTAAAGTCAGGTTGCGTGGAGTAAAGGGAACAACCGGCACGCAAGCGAGTTTTTTGGATCTTCTCGGCAGTGAGGAAAAGGTTAGACAGTTAGAAAATAAAGTCGTAAAAAAAATGGGGTATGATAAAGCTTACGCCGTTACAGGGCAGACCTATCCGAGAAAGTTCGATTATAATGTTTTGTCGGTTCTTTCGCAGATAGCGCAGAGCGCATATAAGTTCGGTAACGACTTAAGACTACTTCAAAGTATGAAAGAAATGGAAGAACCGTTTGAGAAAAATCAAATCGGCTCTTCCGCTATGGCATATAAGCGTAATCCCATGCGTAGCGAACGCATGTGCGCTTTGGCGAGATACGTTATTTCTTTGCCGACGAACGAGGCAGTCACGGCAGCTACGCAGTGGATGGAACGTACCTTGGACGATAGTGCAAATAGGCGAATAACAATAGCGCAGGCATTTTTGGCGGTAGACGGAATACTGAATATTTATAACAATATTGTTTCCGGTATAGTTGTATATCGCAAAATGATACAAAAACATGTAAAAGACGAATTGCCCTTTATGGCAACTGAAAATATAATCATGGAATGCGTCAAGCATGGCGGCGATAGGCAGGAGCTTCACGAGCGCATAAGAATCCATTCGATGGAAAGCGGTAAAAGAGTAAAAGAAGGCGAAAGCAACGATTTGATAGAACGGATAAAAGCTGACGAAGCGTTTGCGGCAATTAAAAGCAGTATTGACGATATGCTTAGTCCTGAGCAATTTATCGGCTTGGCTGCAAAACAAACTGAAAGATTTATCGACGAGGTTGTATCTACGATTATTCGAGATAATGGGGCTGCATCGTGCGATTTTGAATTAAAAGTGTAGCGTTGTATGATAGTCATCTTGCCGTTGATTCATGTAAATAAAACTTTTTTTGCTTTGATTAAGTGGAATTTGTGAATAACATTGCAATTTAATTGACATATTTTGACGAATGTAATACAATACCCTTTGCGGATGTGCATATCACCATGATTGTAATAATGTTACTTTTTAGGTGTAAGTCGATTTGTCGATACTAATCTATGTTGTGCATCGATAGGCGTGGAAATTGCAAATTGAGAGGAGAAAATCATGTTTTGTAAAAATTGCGGTATTGCCGTTACCTATGATGAAGTTTACTGCCATAATTGCGGCGCAGCGCTCAAACCGACATATGAAGAGCGAGCGGCAAACGCTAAAAATGAGGATCGTAGCACTTTGGGTACAATAGCTTTGGTGTTTGCTATCATTTCTTGCGTCATTATGGGATTTGCGTTGTTTCCGCTTGCTTGGGCCGTCCCGATGACTGTTTCGATGTCTCGTAAGTTAAAAAACGGACAGCCTATAAGTGTGGGATTTAAAGTTTGCACGCTTTTGTTCTTGAATACTGTTTCCGGCATTTTGCTTTTGTGTATACCGGAGAATGAATAGTGTATCAATAGTTACCGGTTTATTTTTGTAACGGAGGCTTACGAATATGTATTGTAAGAAATGCGGAAACTTTCTTTTGTCTGATGAGACTACTTGTAATAAATGCGGTTGCATTGTCAGTGAATTCGATCGTCAGCAGGCTCGTGTAGAAGAAGAGAAAAATTCTGTGTCCGAAATAATAGCCGTGGATGAACATGCGTATGGCATCGAAGATGATGGTAGCGAGTATGCTAAACCGGTGCTTAGAGGCAGAAAGAAGGCTGTTGCGATATTTTTAGGTTTGTCCATCGCTGAAATTATATTGTTTGCGGTTTATGCATTTTTCGTAGTGTTTGCACGAGAAACATTTATGGTGTCAATTATCACGGCTTTGATTTATGCTGTTCCGTTAGCTTGGATGATTCCGCTTACCAGTGCTGTAAATGATAAGCTACGAAGAAACATACCTATCGGCATAGGTCTTAAAATTTGTGCGTTATTGTTTGTAAATATTATCGGTGGAATAATTTTGTTAACTATTAAAAATTAACGAAATTTAGTTGGATAATATATGCCAAATTGCGATATAGCGTTATTTAAATTTACTTTTTGGAGGAAATATGTATTGTAAGAAATGCGGAAGCTTCGTTAGCTCCGGAGATAATGTTTGCAGAATGTGCGGTCAGCGTATTGACGAGAGTGTGGAGCAGGATTCTCAGTCGGTAGGATATGATTATTCGGAGACTCCGAATCGGGCTGCAATGTATAGCGATTCGAGAGTAAAAGTAGCTAAAGCGTTTATGATAGTTACTATAGCTTTTTATTCATTAAGCGCTTTGGTTAGATTGCTTTTAGGAATTGCTGCAGGCTTAGATATGCTTACTATCGCCATTAACGTTCTATTTGCATTAGTACCTTTTATTTGGATTATTCCTATGTATTGTCACTTTAATAAAAAGATTGCGAACTTTGAACCTATAAGCGTTGCTTTTAAAGTTTGTACGCTATTATTCGTGAATATGGTTTCCGGAATTTTGCTTTTAACGATTAATGATAAAGAATAGCTTTTTAGGATTAGTGATTTAGTGGTTCACAGTATTTTTTGAAAGAAAGTATAAGAATGAGAGTGTTGCCGCAGATCATATTAAACCAATAAATTTGCACTATATTTATTCGGAACCGGTCAGATGCCGAAAATTTTTAATTAAAACGTTTAGAATTATATGAAAAAGCCTATCGAATTTTTGGGGTGCACCCCAAAATTCGATAGGCTTTTTAGTTTAAATAAAAAATAGGGTGGATTCGGTTAATCGGTATGTTAAAAACATTAAAAACTCGATTATGATAACACCGTAAGACTTAGCAAATAAAAATGCTTTTAAAACACGAGCATGAACAACGAAATATCGACAAGATAAAGAAAACGACAACAAAAAAACGGCTTGCGCCGCATTGCTAACGTTACTATGGTGCCCAAGGCCGGACTCGAACCGGCACGGAGTTTCCTCCGAAGGATTTTAAGTCCTTTGCGTCTGCCATTCCGCCACTTGGGCATGGACTTTGACATAAAAATGGAGGCACCACCCAGATTCGAACTGGGGGTAAAGGCTTTGCAGGCCTCTGCCTTACCACTTGGCTATGGTGCCTCACCGTTATGTTGCAGACCTTGCGGCCTGTTATGGTGGAAGCTATAGGGATCGAACCTATGACCCTCTGCTTGTAAGGCAGATGCTCTCCCAGCTGAGCTAAGCTTCCTCTCGAACGCTTAAATACTATACCAAATCATGAGGAAAAAATCAAGAGAATTGACGTATATTTTCTAAAAAAATTTAAAAAATATGTCGCCGCATTTTTAAGATAGAAAAATCTTTATATTTGAAACGAAATAAAACGAATATTCTGCATACAATAAATCGGGGGAATAAATGTTTCGATATTTGCTCGGTGTAGATGAAACGCACAAGGATTGGGGCGTACAAATAAAGAACAGTCTGAGTTGCGTGCTTTGCGATTGTATGGTGGCGGGAGGAAACAAGGGCAAAAGGTATCAGATAGCTATTGCCGGCGAACCTACAGACAAAGCCGACACGATAAAAAAGATAAACGACTGTGTCGTAGACAGACTTTGCTATCATGCCAAACTCTGTTATATTTGCAGAAAGCTGAGAGTTCCACTCGACGAATACCGCAGAAACATACTTGCGCATGCTCTTACCGGGTTTGACTGTGAAAGCGATAAAGAAATTTTGGCAAAAAGCCATGTGTTCAGAAGCGGTACCGCATTGGACGGAGTGTACAGATTTAAGATGCAAAAATTAAAACGCCGATGGGATGAGATATTGGCGCTGACTGCTGAAAACGCAGCGTATATCGCCGATGAAAATACTTTCTTCGAGCTTATCAGGTTTTTGTTTTCTAATATCGACGCAAGGGTAAAGGACGTTTCGCTTAAAGGAGGCGACATATATAAAATACTGGCAGACGGAAAATTGATTTTTTCCAGTTGCGACGAAAAAGAAATAGTCTACGCTTTAATCGATTATGCGCCGATAACTGTGTCGATTAACAAAAGTTTTAACAACGACAAAACCGTTAAACTTATCACTCAGATTTTTGGAGGGTAAAACGTTTGACGAAAAATAAGCCAAAATAAAAGAAATTTTGTTAAACATTCACCTCATATACTGCAATTCGCTTGTTATATGCAGAAAAATATGTTAAAATCTTTGTAACGTGTTAAGTGGAGGTTTATGTGCATGTTTAATATTTTGGCCGAAGAAACTGCCAATAGCAACGGTTGGCTTATGTGGGTGCTTATAGGTGTATTGCTTATAGTTATGCTTGTAATGCCGATGTTTACTAATAAGAAGAAGCAAAAAGAGATAAACGATATGTTCGATTCGCTTAAAGTCGGCGACGAAATTATGACTATAGGCGGAGTTATGGGAACGGTTGTCGAGTTGAAAACTCACGAGTCCGGCGAAAAGCTTATGGTTATAGCGACAGGCGAAGGCGAGCAAAAGACTCTTATGACTTATACCGTACAGGCATTGCGTATCAATTATACCAAGAATAAGCTTAAGGCGGCTATGGCAGAGAGAGAAAAACAAGAAAAAGAAGCTGCTAAGTTAGCTAAGACCGACAAGGCTCAAGAGTCCGAAAAGGTGGAGCCGGAAACCGAGCAGCCAGAAGTTAACGAAGAAAACAAATAACTTAAAAAGCGATTGACAACTCCAAGAGTCAATCGCTTTTTTCTGTTTTGTTTTTTGTAAAAAGGAAACTTAACCTTTAAACATTCTAATTCCCTTATTATAGGCATACAATATCTTGTAGTTTATTCGGAGGGATGAATATATGAAAACAAGGAGCAAAGGAAGTTACGTAGCGGAAATTCTCAAGGCGCTTATATTTGCAGTGATTATATCGCTTGTGCTTGTCGTATTGGCGGCATTCTTGGTAAAGTGGTTTAATATTGCGGACAATTACATAAAAATTATCAACCAGGTAATTAAAGGACTCAGTATATTTATTGCTGCAGTGATTTGTCTTAAACTTCCGTATAACGGTTGGTTGCGAGGATTTATTCTCGGAGTATTGTTTGTCTTAATTGCGTTTGTTGTGTTTTCGCTTCTCGGCGACGGATTCGATTTCGACATTAAGTTGCTAAACGATGTTGCGTTAGGCGGAGTGACTGGACTTATAAGCGGCATACTGTCTGTTAACGTTTTTAGAAAAGGCGAGTAGCTTACGCATAGATAGCCTGTTGTTCTCTACAAATAATAATGTCAAAAAGTTTTATGCGAGTAATAAAAATGCTTGATTTATTTTTTGCATTTTTGTATAATAGTAGCATAATTTGTGGAGGCGTATATTATGAAACATATTAAAGTCGTAGCAGAAACTACTATTTGCAGAGATAAGGGTACCGGTTGCGGTGAATGTCAGGCTTCGTGCCAGTCGGCATGCAAAACAAGCTGCACTGTAGGTAATCAGTCTTGCGAGCAAAAAAAGATAAATAAGATTTTTAAAGAGAGCAAGTAGTTTTACGATGGTACATACGTTCAAATGCCTGGACCGCTTTTTCGCTATAGACGTAGAAAGCGGTTCGGTTTTCGAAATCGATGAATTAACAAAGGAACTTATAGATTGCGACAATTCTCCTTTGGATATTTCCAAAGGAGTTTTTTCTGTGTATTCGCAAGAAGAGATAAAAGAGGCTCGAGAAGAGGTTAAATCGCTTATCGAGCGCAACGTTTTGTTTTCTCCCGAGCCCGAGCATAATCCGCCGGTATATAGCGGAGTAGTAAAGGCGTTATGTCTCAATATTTCGCACAATTGTTCGCTTAGGTGTGAATACTGTTTTGCCGATGGTGGCAGTTACAGCGGCGAAAGAATGAATATGAGCAAAGAAGTCGCACTAAAAGCTATTGATTTTCTTGTTGCTCGCAGCGGTAGCAGACGGAATCTCGAGGTGGACTTTTTCGGAGGCGAACCGCTTCTAAACATGGACGTTGTAAAAGAAACGGTAAAATATGCGAGGTCCATAGAAGGCAGACACGGTAAAAACTTTAGATTTACCATTACGACGAACGCTTATGCGCTTAGCGATGAAGATATAGAATTTTTTAATAAAGAAATGTATAATGTCGTGCTGAGTATAGACGGGCGCAAAGATGTACATAATCGTGTTCGTAAGACAGCCGGAGGTCAGGATTCTTTTGATAAAATCGTAGAAAACGCACTTAGATTTCGCAAAAGCAGAGGGGATAAACAATACTATATCAGAGGAACGTTTACGTCTTTTAACAAGGATTTTGCTACCGACGCTTTGTATCTAAACGATCTCGGATTCGACCAAATTTCGCTTGAACCTGTAGTTTTGCCGCAATCGCACAGACTGGCAATTTCCGAGCAAGACGTTCCGCAGCTTGTGGAGCAGTACGAAATATTGGCAAAAGAATATATCGAACGCAGAAAGACTGAAAAGTGGTTTAACTTTTTCCATTTCATGATCGATGTTTCGGGCGGTCCTTGCGAGAGTAAGCGTTTGGTAGGTTGTGGAGCCGGAAACGAGTATCTTGCGATATCTCCGGACGGTAAGATTTATCCGTGCCATCAGTTTGACGGCAAACCCGATTACGTTATAGGCAACGTTTTGACCGGCGAATTTGACGATAGATTGCCGAAAATTTTTGCGTCGGCAAATTTGACGACTAAACCTGAGTGCATGAAATGCTGGGCAAAATATTATTGCAGCGGCGGTTGCAGCGCAAATTCCGTTAATTACTGCGGTGATATACATAAGCCGTATACCATTACGTGTTCGCTTATGAAAAAACGAGTGGAGTGCGCAATTGCAATCAAGGCGATAGAGGCGGCTCAACAAGAAAAATAAGTGTGTATTTACGTTTTTTTACGCAGATTTATTTGACTAAACAGGCTTATATATTGTATAATAAATTGATTATTTCAACTAGGTGTGCGCCCGAAACTCTTATTTGAGGCGTACTGTTTTGGCAGGAGGCACATAGCAAGATGAAGAAGAAGTCCGCTATCGTAAAACTAATCGTGACAGGTATAGTGCTTGCGCTCGGTTTGGTTTTATGTTTCTGCTCCTTTAAGATCGGGAATAAAAATATTCCGTCGTGGGCTAGTAACATTAAGCTCGGGTTGGATCTTAAGGGCGGTATTTATGCAGAATACGTCGCATTAGACGACGATACAGGCAATCTCGAAGAAAGAATGAACGGTACTGTTACCAGCATTCAGTCTTTGCTCGTAAATAAAGGTTATCCCGAAGCGACGGTAGTTCGTCAAGGTTCGGCAGGCATAAGAGTAGAAGTACCCGATGTAGAAAATCCCTCGGCAATCCTCGAGATTCTCGGTGAACCGGCAAAGCTTGCGTTTAGAGTAGATGATGGCGATGCTACCGGTGACGTGTTCATGACCGGCGACAACGTCGTAAAGGCAGAACCCGGCTATTACAACGGTCAGTATGTAGTAAGCCTTAAGCTCGATTCGGTTGGCGCTACAAAGTTTGCCGAAGTAACCGGCAAGTGCGCTACTGACAAAACCAAGATATCTATTTATGTTTCTTACGGCGAGGAAGAGAAGTGTATTTCTTCTGCAACTTGCGACGAGCAGATTACCGGCGGACAAGCTACCATTTCCGGTAACTTTACTTTGGAATCTGCGCAGGAGCTTGCCGACCAAATTATGAGCGGTACTTTCGGTGTTACGCTTAAACTCCAAAAATGCGATCCTATTTCTCCGACTCTCGGCGAAGGCGCACTTAAGTACGGTCTTATTGCCGGTATCATCGGTCTTGCGTTGGTTATGATTTTTATGATATGCAGATATCGTCTCTTCGGTGCCGTAGCATCCATAGCTTTGGCGCTTTACACGGTAATGATGTTATTCTTCCTCGACGTTATTCCTTTGGTACAGCTTACCCTTCCGGGCATTGCCGGTATACTTTTGAGTATAGGTATGGCGATAGACGGTAACGTAATTATTTACGAGCGTATTAAGGACGAATATGCGGCAGGTAAATCGATCTTGTCGGCAGTGCATTACGGATATCGCAAATCCGTTAGTGCGATATTGGACGGCAATATTACTACGATAATTGCTGCTGTTATACTTTATATTTGCGGTAGCGGTTCGGTACAAGGCTTTTCGGTAACTCTTCTTATCGGTATAGTTTTGGCGGTGTTCTCGTCTCTTGTCGTTACAAAGGGACTTATGGATTGCTTCGTTACTTTTAATCATTCAAACGAGAAGTTTTATAATCTTAAGCGTAGCGAAAAGTATGCGTCGGTTGCTGCCGATGAAAACGACGCTGCCGTGCAAATGGATATTGACAGCGAACAGAAATCTATAAATGCGAAAAAATCGGCAGTAGCTGTCGGGGAGGAAGACTAATGAGTAAGTTGTCCAACCTTGTAGGTAAAATGCAAATAGTGGAAAAGAAGAAAATTATTTTTCTTGTTCCTATATTGATAGTAATTTTGGCAATCGTATTAGGTGTCGTTTATCACTTTACATCCGGTTCGGCTCTCAACCTGGGAATGGATTTTTCCGGTGGCTACACTATAAACGTAAACGTCGGTGCTAACCTTACCGAAGAAAATACTGATGAATATAAAGCGACGGTTTCCAAAATAGTAGAAAATTATAAGGATGCAGAGGGCAATCCGTACAACATTAAAATTTCGCAGATACTTGTTGCCGGTACCGGAGACGATACTTCTTTGCAGATAAAATTTAAGTCGATAGTTGACGACGAAGACGAGATGGATAAGATTACGGACGGCTTAGTAAAAGAAATAAGCGATGTCGTTACAAAATCGTTGCCTGTAGTAGAGAAGACCGGAGGCAAAGTTACTCTTACGTATAGCTTACCTGTTTCCGAAGCGCTTAAGCGTGACGTAGAATCTAAGATTACGGCAATAGGCGGTAGCGCAATCACTTACGAAACGGTAAACGAAGTTGACGGAATAGCGCCGTCGCCCAAAAAGGTTACGTTTGATTATTCCGGAAGTCTTAGCGAAGACGAAATTTCCGAAGCTACTGCAATTAACGACGCATTTGCGGCTACGGTATATTCAAACGGTAAAGTTGGCGCAACGGTAAGCCAAGACCTTTTGTATAATGCGCTTACAGCTGTTTTGGTAGCTTTGGTGCTAATGCTTGGCTATATTGCAATAAGATTCGAATTTAATTCCGGTATCGCCGCAATTGTTGCTCTATTGCACGATATGCTTATAATGTGCTCGTTCATGGTGATATTCCGTGTAGAGCTGAATAATACGTTTATCGCCGCACTGATAACCATTCTCGGTTATTCTATAAATAACACTATTATTCTTTTTGACCGCATTAGAAGTAATATTAAACTTAATCCTTTGTGGGAAACAAAAGATCTTACGAATACGTCAATTAAACAGAGTTTCTTCCGTTGCTTGAGTACTTCGATAACTACGTTGATTATGATAGGTTCGGTTTGTGTAGTTTGTTGGATTGCTTCGATATCCAACCCGGATCTCTATCAGATGGTAACGTTCTCGTTGCCCATAATAGTCGGATTGATTTCCGGTTTCTATTCTGCATTGTTTGTAGCTCCGTCTGTTTGGGTATCTTTGGGTGGACATACAAAAAAGTTGAAGAGCGAAGTTAAGGCATCAAAAACCAAAGCCTAATAAGCAACTAAGAAAAGGAATGAGCCTTCTTCATAGAAGGCTCATTTAGTTTATTTATGAATTTAAAGCTGATAAAGAAGAATAACGAGCCTATAAATCACGAAGCTGTAGACAAAATAGCGTCTGCTTTGGGTGTGCATCCTAAGTTTGCTGAACTTATGTATTTAAGGGGAATCAAGGATGAAAAAACAATTAAAAGTTTTTTATATCCTGATTTGTCGTATTTTCACGATCCGTTTTTAATGAAGGGCATGAAAGAGGCGGTTGAACGTATAAACACGGCAATAGAGCGAAAGGAAACTATTGTCGTTTATGGCGATTATGACGCCGACGGCGTGTGCGCTTCAGCTATTTTATCGCTTTTTCTTAGTTCGAAAGGGTTGGACGTCTATACTCATATACCTAGCCGAGTAGAGGACGGTTACGGGTTGAATACGGAATCCATTGAACGAATAATTGAAAATTGTTCTCCGGATTTAATATTGACCTGCGATTGCGGCATTTCGGCGCATAAGGAAGTCGAAGATGCGCAAGACTTAGGCGTCGAGGTTATTGTTACCGATCATCACGAGGTGTCGGAGATAATTCCTAATTGTATTGTCATCAATCCGCATCAAAACGATTGTAGCTATCCTTTTGAAAATTTGTGCGGTGCCGGCGTAGCTCTTAAGTTGGTACAAGCACTTAGCGGCATCGAAGAGGCAAAAAATTATCTCGATTTGGCTGCTTTGGCTACAGTCGCCGATTTGGTGCCGCTTGTCGATGAAAATCGTCTTATAGTCCAACTCGGATTGTCTAACGTAAACAATATAAAGAATAAAGGACTGAAGGCACTACTAAAAAAACAGTCTATTGCAGGAGCTATAACAAGCAGCGATGTAGCCTTTAAGATTGCGCCTCGAATAAACGCTGCCGGAAGAATGGGCGATGCGTATAGAGCGTTTAGACTTCTTACTACCGATAACGCATCTGAGATATCAGAAATAATATCTGAAATCGAGTCCGATAATGAAAGACGTAAAAAATTATGTTCTATACTGTATGACGAGGCTATTCTCGATATGCAAAAGGGCGGATATGTCGGCGAACGATGCATAGTGCTTGCGCATCCAGATTGGGAAAAAGGAATTACCGGCATCGTTGCGGCGAGGTTAGCCGGTGAATTTCATCGACCGACTTTTATACTGGTACAGGGAAACGGTTGTTATAAGGGTACGGCGAGGAGTGTAGACGGCGTTAATCTTTATAGTTTACTTACCGCAGTTTCCGATTTGCTTATCGAATACGGAGGACATTCGCAAGCCGCAGGATTTTCAATATTGCCGCAAAACGTTGAACTGTTTGCAAAGCGTGTTGCAGAGTATCTTACAGACTTTTCTAAAGAGTATTTTCTGCCGCAGATGAAGTATGACGTCGAGATAGACAGCAGTGACATAAATATAAAACTAATAAATAGCCTCGATATGCTGGAGCCTACGGGTAACGGAAATGCGAAACCATTGTTTAAACTTACAAAAAATAAATTAAAAGCGCAACCGTGTAAAAATCCTTTGCATACGCAAATTAATATAGACGGGCTTGTTTTATATGCATTTAACAGTAAAAACATAAGTCAGCTTTTTACTGCAGATGGTGAAAAGTCGCTTGTAGTCGAACTGCTAAAGGGTGAGTACGGAAACAAGGTTGAGGCTAAGGGTATTGTGCGAGGCATTTCGTTAGATAATCTTTGTTTCGGTGACGATATAGCTAGGTCAGCTTTTTTGTATGAAAGCAGGTATAATTGCAACAATTCTCCTAATTATGTCAGATATAGCATTGAAGATTTGCCTGAAGTCGTTGGTGACGACTTATATGGTACGTTGATTGTGTGTGGATGTAAGGAGACTTTCGAAAAAGTCCGTTCGTTGTGTCCCGATATAATGATTCATGAATTTCTACGTGTTTCATCGACGAATAACGTCTCCAGTATAATTGTTTCGCCGTCGCTAAAAGAAATTGCGCTTTCTCATTACGATAAAATCGTTTTTGTAGATGCGCCGATTACCTTAAAAACTATTTCTTACATAAACGGAAAGACGAATGCAAAGGTTTACGTTTCATCAAAACAAACAGATTTTTGTAAAGGATTAAGTTCGGACAGAGCCGTTTTCGGAAGATACTACGAACTGTTTCGCAAATATGGCGCAAGCGAATATAATTCAGTGTGGACGTTCTACAGAGCTGTTGCATCGAGAGAAAAAATCGAGCTGAAACAATTTGTAGCGTGCCTTGCCGTGTTTGCAGAGTTAGGGCTTGTCGTTGTAGACGAAAAGATTTTTGCGTTAAAATTTAACGACGCTCTAAGAGTAAAGCTTACCGATTCCTCACTTTATTGCGTTATTTGCGAATATGACAAAAATAACTGATTTTTATTTTTACACTTTTTGATTATGGATAAATTTTGCGAAGATTTCAAAACGAAATATCATAAGGTTTACGATGCGGACAAAGCAGAGCTTTTGGATCATATTTTGACTTTTGCCGATTGTAAGCATAAGGGGCAGACGAGAGCAAGCGGAGAACCTTACATCGATCATCCCGTTGCCGTAGCCGATATTTTGCTGGACTTGGGACTCGACTCTGACGCAGTTGGCGCTGCCATATTGCACGACACTATAGAAGACACATCGGCAACCGAGAGTGAATTGTATTCTCTTTTCGGCGAAGAAATTACTACGCTTGTAATGGGTGTAACGAAACTGGCGAAATATACGTTTAGTTCCAAAGAAGACGAAGCTGCGGAAAATTTTCGTCGCATGTACTTTGCGATGGCGAAAGATATACGAGTTATATTGATAAAGCTAGCCGACAGACTGCACAATATGCGTACTATTTTTTCTAAACCCATCGAAAGGCGAAAGGCCATAGCTACCGAAACTTTGGAAATCTATACGCCGCTTGCATCGAGATTGGGTTTGAGTTACATTAAGTGCGAGATGGAGGACCTTTGTTTGGAAGTCCTCAAACCTGATGTTTATGCAATGCTGAGAGAGCAGATACCTCTTAAGCGAGCGGAAAGGCAGGAGTTGGTTAATAAAATCTGTAAAAAACTCGAAGAAATGCTTGATGAGCTGCATGTTAAAGGCGAAGTAAGCGGACGACCTAAACATTTTTACAGCATATATAAGAAGATGGAAAGACAAAACAAGACTTTCGATCAGATTTACGATTTGACGGCTGTACGAGTAATAGTTTCAACCGTAAAGGATTGTTATGAAGTTCTTGGCATGATTCATACTGTTTGGAAGCCCATTCCCGGTAGATTTAAGGATTACATTTCTGTGCCTAAGCCGAATAACTACCAGTCACTTCATACTACGGTCATGACTTCGTACGGAATGCCGTTCGAAATTCAGATCCGAACATACGAAATGCACCGCATCGCCGAATACGGAATTGCGGCTCATTGGCTATATAAGGAAAACCGACGTCAAGACGAACTTGACAAAAAAATAGAGTGGTTAAGGGGTGTAGTGGACGTGCAAAACGACAGCGTAACGCCACAGGAATTTTACGAGTCGCTTAAGTTTGATTTATACAGTTCTATGGTGTACGTATTTACGCCTAAAGGAGATGTTATAGCTCTTCCGATGGGTTCGACGCCTATAGACTTTGCCTATAACGTGCATACTCAAATAGGAAATAACTGTATTGGTGCAAAAATCAACGGAAAAGAAGCTCCGCTCGAAACCAAACTTACTACCGGCGATTATGTGGAAATCATTGTGTCCGAAACTGCAAAAGGGCCTAGTCGAGACTGGCTGCGAATCGTAAAGTCTACACAAGCGAAAACTAAGATAAAAGCGTATTTTAAGAGAGAAACCGTAGCCGAAAACGTAGAAAGAGGCAGAGTTATGCTGGAAAACGAGGCGAAGTCGCACGGATATAAGCTTGACGACCTTATGCAACAAAAATGGCTGGATATAATAATGAAAAGGTATTCGCTTTCTTCGCTTGACGATTTATATGCTTCGCTCGGATACGGCGGCTATACCGTTAATCAGATTTTGCTTAAGTTAATAGACTTTTATAAAAGAGAAAACGCTGCAAAAAACGATAATAAAAATTCTAACATACAAAACGGTTCCGGCGTAATCGTGATGGGACATAACGATGTAGTTGTTCACATGGCAAAGTGCTGTAATCCTGTGCCGGGCGATGAAATAATCGGTTATATGTCTAGAAACAGCGGCATAGCGATACACTGCAAAGATTGTGCAAATATTGCCAATGCCGAAAGCGATAAACTTGTTGCCGCATCCTGGGAGGAATCTACCTCACAGTTTACGATCGCATTGGAGATAGAAACAAAAAATACGGCCGGATTGCTTGCAGAAGTTACAAAAGTTATTTACGAACTTAATTTATTTATAGTAAAATTGGTTGCTAGAGCTGATAAGCATAATAACGGAATAATAGATCTTTCCATCAGAGCGGACAGCATGACAGATATAGATAAACTTAAAGACAGAATTTCCACAATTAAAGACGTGGAAAAAATTTATAGGCTTGGAGCTAAAAATGAAAATAACTAAAATTACGTCCGATAAGCTCGGGTCAAACACTTATATAGTGGAAACGGACGAAGGCATTATTGTGATTGATCCGTCGGTCAGTATAGAATTGATAACTGACGTTGCAAAAAAAGCTAAGAAAAAGATACAATATGCGCTTATAACGCACGGTCATTTCGATCATTGTTGCACTGCTGCGGCGTTGCAAAAGCAAGGCGTAAAAATTCTTATGAGTGCGGAAGATTACTCAATGTTCGAGAAAGGTTACGATCTCTCCAGATTTTTTGGCGGAAATTTTCAAAAATTTGTGCCGGACATGTTTATTTCGGAGGGAAAATATAATTTGATCGGATTGGAGATCGAAGTAATCGAGACGCCTGGACACACGAAAGGCGGTTTGTGTTTCGTTATCGGAAACGAACTTTTTTCGGGCGATACTATTTTCGAAATGGCAGTCGGACGCTCCGACCTGCCTACAGGTAACTCGGACCAACTCGGCAATTCGATAAAAAAACTCTTTGACTTGCGCAAAAATTACAGAATTTTGCCCGGACATGGCGAAAACACCACCATTGACAAGGAAAGAAAAGGAAACCCTTATGTCTCTGAGCTCTGATAAGGATTTTAACGAAGTATTTAACGTTTATCGTTCGTTCGGCGTTGATATCGATGTTAAATGTCGTTTCGGGGAAGGCATTATAGAAGTGGGCGATAACAGGTATAAAGTCGATTATTCTCCCAAAATGAATGAGGCAAGAGGTCGCAAACATGCCCTTTATGCCGTTATGTCCGATTATACCGGCATTACGTTGCCATGGGGAAGCCTTACTGGGATACGACCGACAAAACTTGCATACGAACTGCTTGTTCAGGGCAAAACCGTAGACGATCTTGCGGATTACGGCGTAAGCAAGGAAAAAATCGAGGTCGTAAAAGCGATATTAGAAAACCAGGAACCATTTACTACTTCGTACAAAAAGGTGAATTTTTACGTTCATATTCCTTTTTGTTCTTCGAGATGTAATTACTGCTCGTTCGTGTCTATGCCCGTGAACAAAAAAACTTTACCTCTTATGCAAAGGTATACCGAATTATTAAAGGGTGAAATAGAAAGCGGACTGAAATTACTTAGCGAAAACGGATATGAGATAGATTCGATTTATGTCGGCGGAGGCACGCCCACCGCACTTTCGACCAAGCAATTAAGCGAAGTGCTAAAGCCGCTTTCGGGGCTAAATGTAGAATTTACCGTAGAAGCAGGTCGACCCGATACTATCGACACAGAAAAACTAAATGCAATGAAGAATGCGAATGTTACGAGAATAAGCGTAAATCCGCAAACTTTTTCGGATGAAACGCTTAAACGCATAGGGCGGAATCATACGAGCGAGGATATATACAATGTTTATTCTGCGGCAAAAGGCATGTTTGATATAAATATGGATTTGATAGCAGGGCTTACCGGCGAAAACATGGCAGACTTTGAATTATCGATTGATAAGGTTATCGAGCTTAAACCGGAGAACGTAACCGTGCATACGCTTTCTAAAAAGAACGGTTCATTATTGAAAAATAACAATGATGCAGTGGGCAGCGATGTGTCGGAGATGACCGAATATGCGTACAAACGCCTTTCCGATGCAGGATATTCGCCGTATTATTTGTATAGACAAAAAAATATGTTGGATAATCTCGAAAACATAGGATATGCACTTGACGGCAAAGTTTGTGCCAACAACGTAACGACAATGGAAGAGTTTTATTCGGTATTCGCATGCGGAGCAGGCGCAATAAGTAAAAAAGTCACAAAGGACGGCATTTTTAGACTGGCAAACGTCAGAGACGTGATTTTGTATATCGACCAATACGATCAAAGGCTAAGAAAAAAAGAAAATTTTTTCTTTAATTAACCTATAAATCGTTTACTTTGTCTTGTGAATGTGTTATACTTATAAGGTAGTACCTTTTTCTACAAGTTAATGCGATTTGTCTGACGCATCTACTTAAGTTTAAGGCGAATATTTTTTGGAGGAAACAATAATGGACAAGAACGTAAAAGCGGAAATCATCGCTAAGTATGCAACACACGAAGGAGATACGGGCAGCCCGGAAGTACAAATCGCACTTTTGACTTATCGTATCAATCATCTTACGGAGCATCTTAAGATACACCACAAAGATCATCATTCCAGACGCGGTTTGTTGCAGATGGTTGGCGCTCGTAGGAGCCTGTTAAATTATCTTAAAGAACTTGACATCGAGAGATATCGTAACATTTTGGCTCAGTTGGAAATCAGAAAGTAAAAGTTGGGGCTGGATAATTTCCGGCCCTATCTTTTTATCAAGGCTGTAATCAGCCGCGTGAATTTATAAGTGAGAAAACAGGAGAATTGTCAGAATGAATCAATTGAAGACTTTTAAAACGGAAATAGGCGGAAGAGAAGTTACCGTCGAAGTTGGCAAGTATGCGCAACTTTCTAACGGATCTTGCATAATTAAATGCGGAGATACCGTAGTTATGACTAACGTTACTATGGCTGCAGAACCCAGACCGGGCATGGATTTCTTTCCTCTCGGCGTAGATTTCGAAGAAAAGATGTACGCAGTGGGCAAGATTCCCGGAGGATTTAAAAAGAGAGAGGGACGAGCAAGCGACAAGGCGATACTTACCTCTCGTCTTATAGACAGACCTATTCGTCCGTTGTTCCCTAAGGGACTTTTTAACGACGTAGCTGTAGTAGCTACCGCACTTTCGGTGGATACCAACATTCCGCCCGAGGTATGGGGAATGCTCGGCTCATCTATAGCTTTGTCTATTTCGGATATTCCTTTTTACGGACCTACCGGCTCGGTAGTAGTGGGTTATGTTGACGGCAAGTACGTTATCAATCCCGACAGCGTTCAGCGAGCTATGAGCAAGATGCACGTTTATGTAAGCGGTACCGCAGACGCAATAATGATGGTTGAAGCGGGCGCCGACGAAGTCAGCGAAGAAGTTATGCTCGGCGGTATCTTGTATGCGCACGAAGAAATTAAAAAACAGGTTGCGTTTATTAACGAAATAGTAAAGGAAGTGGGCAAACCTAAGAAGAATATGGATTTGTACCATGTCCCTGCGGAAATAGAGCAGGCGGTAAGAGAATACGCTTCGCCGCTTATCGACGAGGCTCTTACCGAAACGGACAGACAGGCAAGACAAGTAAAGCAAGATGACGTCGACGTAAAAGTTTTGGAACATTTTGCCGAGATTTATCCTGACAGAGAGAGAGAAATAAAGGATACTCTTTATATTATTACAAAAGAAAAAGTCAGAAGCAAGATTATCAACGAAGGTTTTCGCCCGGACGGTAGAAAGCTTACCGAAATAAGAGATATTTGGTGCGAAACAGGCATTTTGCCGAGAGTTCACGGTAGTGCGGTATTTACGAGAGGTCAGTCACAGGCTCTCACCACTTGCACGCTCGGAACCATTGCCGAAGTACAAAAGCTCGATAATCTCGATGACGAAACGTTTAAGAGATATATGCACCACTACAATTTCCCGCCATACAGTGCAGGCGAAGCTAAGCCACTCAGAGCGCCGGGCAGACGAGAAATCGGACACGGCGCACTTGCGGAAAGAGCTTTGGAACCGGTTATTCCTTCCGAGGACGAATTCCCGTACGCTATTCGTACCGTAAGTGAAATTCTCAGTTCTAACGGATCCACTTCGCAGGCAAGCGTTTGCGGTTCGACTTTGGCTCTTATGGACGCCGGCGTTCCTATCAAAGCTCCAGTTGCGGGAATAGCAATGGGACTTATAAAAGACGAAGCGCATGGTAAAGTTGCCGTTCTTTCTGATATTCAGGGTATGGAAGACTTCCTCGGCGACATGGACTTTAAGGTAGCCGGTACTACAAAAGGTATCACCGCTATTCAAATGGATATAAAAATAAAGGGCATCGACGAAAATATTCTTCGTACGGCACTTGAACAAGCTCGTCAAGGCAGACTTTATATTTTGGACAAGATGCTTGCCGTTTTGCCGGCTCCTCGTCCGCAGCTTAGCAGGTGGGCTCCTAAAATTATATCTTTTGATATTAATCCCGATAAGATAGGCGAAGTTATAGGTAAGGGCGGTAAGACAATCAACAAGATCGTAGAAGAAACCGGGGTTAAACTCGATATCGAAGAAGACGGCAGAGTATTTATAGCTACTCCCGACGAAGAGATGGCGCAAAAGGCTAAGAAAATAGTAATGTCCATAGTCGAAGACGCAGAGGTCGGTATGATTTACGAAGGTCCCGTAGTAAAAATACTCGCTAATGCGGAAGGTAAAGATTTTGGCGCAAGAGTGCAGCTTTCACCGAATAAAGACGGCATGATTCACATTTCCAAGTTGAGTAAGGACAGAGTGGAAAAAGTTACAGATGTCGTTAACGTCGGAGATAACGTTGTTGTACAAGTTATTAAGATAAGCATGAAAGGTATTGACCTCAAACTTATCGAAAAGAAATAAAAATTATAAAACCCTATTGCTTGTAACAATAGGGTTTTAACAAATTAAGTGCTTATTCTCATATCATTCGAATAATATAATATATGAAGTTTTGATTGTAGCGTTTATGGCGTATTTAAAATCAAAACGATGACTTTTTAGCAAGGAACGTAAAACGAACGCTTTTCAAAGTCGATCCCGACTTCAACAAGATGCTTGCGACAAAAGTCTTACTTTTCATAGTTTGTATTTTGAGGTGAGAATATGTCAAAAAAAGTTTTCGGCGGAGTTATTTGTAATCTTGTAATTTGTGCGGTGATAACTATAGTTTTTATTTCGTCGCTCGGCGGTGCGCAAGTCGCATCGGGTGGGGAAGTAATATACCGAGGAAATGCAAAAGATAAAGTGTCGATTATGATCAACGTCTATTGGGGTACCGAATATTTGCCGCAAATGTTGGACGTATTGGATGAGTGCGGCGTAAAAACGACGTTTTTTGTTGGCGGCTCTTGGGCATCCGCAAACCCGACTATGCTGAAAGAAATTTATGATCGAGGCCACGAGATAGGTAATCATGGCTATTATCACAAAGATCATAAAAAACTTGCCTATAATCGTAACAGAGAAGAGATTTTAATTACGCACAAAGTCGTTAAAGAGACTTTGGGCGTGGAAATGGATTTGTTTGCGCCTCCGTCGGGTTCGTATTGCAACGCTACGTTAAAAGCAGCCGAAGATTTATCTTACAAAACGGTTATGTGGACTCTCGATACCATCGATTGGCGAGATAAGGACGAAAATCTCATAATAAAAAGGGCAACCGAAAAAGCAGAAGGCGGTTCGCTTATTCTTGCGCATCCTACGTTTAGCACTGCGGCGGCTTTAAAAACTATTATAGAAAAGTTAAAGAGCAAAGGATTGTCAGTAGCTACGGTAAGCGAAGTTATCGAAAGCAAGATTGATGTCGCCTAAACGATTGAAAAAAGTACATACTAAGCCAAGGAGAAATTTATGACAAAGAAAATAGCATACTCTAACGGAATGAGAGTAGTAGTAGAAAACATACCTTTTTTGCGCTCGGTTTGCGTCGGAATATGGGTAAGAACAGGCAGCGCAATGGAAAACGACGAAAACAACGGAATCTCTCACTTTGTGGAACACGTGATGTTTAAAGGCACAACTGAGATGTCTGCGTTGGAAATCGCAAATGCGTTTGAAAGCAAAGGCGCAATAATAAATGCGTTTACGTCCAAGGAAAACACTTGCTATTTTTATAAGTGTGTGGATAACGATAACGAATTTTGTTTTTCTAAATTAAGCGAAATACTTAAAGATTCCGTCTTTGACGCTAAAGAACTCGATAGCGAGCGTAAAGTAATAGAGGAAGAAATCAATATGGTTGACGATGCGCCCGAAGACATTTGTTATGACGTTCTCGCATCGGCTTTATACGGGAATCATCCTTATGCGAAAACCATACTCGGACCTAAAGAAAACGTAAGAAAGTTTGTAAAATGCGATGTGGTTGAATACATGAAGCAGCAGTATACTGCCGATTCCATAGTTGTCGCATTTGCGGGAAACGTTACGATGGAGCAAGCAGACGTGCTTGTTAGGCGTTATCTGTGCGGGTTTGAAGATAGGCATCAGAAGTCGTTAATAGGCGAAGTCGAATACAAACCGACGATAAAGACGTTTATTAAAGATTTTAAACAAGCAAATCTTATGCTTGCATATCCGTCTATAAGTATAAGCGACGAAGGAAACGAAATTCAGTCACTTCTCAGCGTTATAACCGGTGGCTGCATGGGAAGCAGACTTTTTCAGCAAATAAGAGAAAAGAAAGGGTTGGCGTACAGCGTATACAGCTCTCCGGCGAGACGAGTAAACTGCGGTTCGTTTAACGTTGCGCTTAATATAAACTCTGTTAACACGGTGGGAGCACTTACCGCTACGCTTGATGAAATAGAAAAAATTGCCGAAAGCGGTATCGCCGATGACGAATTGATGGCTGCTAAAGCTCAACTCAGAGCAAGTATAGTATTCGGGCAGGAAAACGTACAAAGCATAATGCTTTCGCTCGGTAAAAATCTTTCGCTTGCCGATAGCGTTTTCGATATAGATCAAACTGTGGAGAAAATTAACTCGGTCACCAAAGCCCAGATTAACGATTTTGCAAGAAAATTATTTGCAAAGAAACCTGCTTTGGCATATGTAGGAAGCGAATGTGGGGCAAATTTCGATAAAATACTAAGGAGATAATGATTATGGATAAGTTGGAAGAAATTTTTACAATGCAAAAGTCGTTAAATGATTATATCATCGAAAAACGAAATTTGAATTTTTCTAAAGAAGAATGGATTCAAAAAGGAAGTTTGGCGCTTATAGACGAAATCACCGAGCTACTTAACGAAGTTAATTACAAATGGTGGAAAAATCCTAAAGAAGTGGACGATAATGCGGTAAAAGAAGAGATAGTGGACATGCTGCACTTCTTTGTTTCTATATGCCTGTACGCAGGCGTTTCCGCTAAAGATTTGTACGACGCATACATAGAAAAAAATAAAGAAAATTTTGACAGACAAAACGGTTTGTCAAAAAAGAAAGGATACGAATTAAAATAGCATAATTATTCAAGTGTTTATTTTGCTCAATGTACCGAATTTTAATTGAATTCTTGCTCACGTTATGTTATAATTAAAGCAAGAGGAGAATGCTTTTGGAACAGACGAACAAACAGAAAAACATTCGAAAATCGCACGACGTATCGGGGATAATTCTTATAATCATATCGGCGTTCTTTTTGATATGCCTCCTTACTCCGTTACTTAGCGATATCGGCGCATTTGTAAAAACTTTGACGCTCGGCGTCATCGGCTACGTAAGTTATCCGTTTTTTGCGGTTATGCTTTTGCTCGGTATAATTATGCTTACGGGCAAAAAATCAGCTCTTACAAAAAAACAGCTTGCATTTGTTTTTGTGCTTGCTTTTTTTGCTGTGCTCATTCTGCAGACGGCAACAACGAATATATCTTTACCTTTCGATGAATATATCAGTGCGCAAATCGCATCAGATAGAGATAAGTCTTCCGTAGGCGGCGTGCTTTTCGGCATAGCTGCGTACGGCATTGCCGCAGTTCTTACTCCGCTCGGAGCATATATTTTATATGGAGCAATGTTTGCGTTGTTTGCAGCATTATTCATTCGAGATTTTGCGGTTACGTCAAAAAATGAGCCCAAAAAGTCAAAAAAGACAGAGGAAAAGAAAGTCCGACCTTTTGTAAAGGGGGGAGAAGTCGCCCCAATACAAGAGGTAACAGACACTTCGCTTTTTATAGGCAATATTATTCCCGGCACGCAAATCAAATCGCAGTCGGGACAATTCGGATCACTATACGATCCGCTTTCGGGGCCTGAAAGCAGTCGTTACGGTAAGGCAGTTTCCGATTGCGAATACAAAGAGGAGAGTTCGAGAGATAAAGCTCGTAAAATATTATTCGGAGATAAAGAAGATGCTTTGCGCACTTACAAAGAGAATGTTAGCGGCGCTATGAAAATTTCCGAAGTTCACAGGAGCGGCGGAAGATATAACGGCGCTATAGACGATAACGTCGGAATTCCTGCGTCGGTTTCTTACGGAAACTCTCAGAGCTTTTCTTACGAGCCGACTTTGCCCGAAGTTCCGGTTCCTCCGCAAAAAGATATTTCGAGCAGAATTATTAAAAGAGAAATATATAACGCCGAGGAAATTTCTAAAGAATTGGAAGACTCTGAATCCGGCGCAGACAAAAACGAGCAAGCTCAGACCGTTACTCAAAGAGAAAAGGAGCAAATTTACGAAAAGAATAAAACGATTTACGCTTATGAGCCGGACGGCGAAAAAAGCGAAAATATAGACAATACCATCGGCAGACCGACTACCGTTACGTCCGCTCCTTGTATTAAGGACGCCGAAGCCGTCAACGAAACAGTCGATCATTCCGACGATTTGCGGAAAGAAGATGAATTTCCGAAACCGATTGAGAGGAAATGTACTATAGTCGACGCCGAAAACGAAGTTAACCAAGAGGTCGTTGCAATAGATATAGACAGAGAACCGACAAAATCCGAGAGCAAATTTTCGGATGATTACGAAATTATTGAAAGACGTCCCGACATAGATCATATCGAACAGACATCGGTTGAGCCGGAAAACGACAGTTCTTATGATAATACTGATTTTGCGGTTATAGAACGTAGTCAAACGGCAATAGACAGTCACAGTGAGGACATAGGGCAAAAAGACGAGTTAACACCGAAAGCCGACAATAAAATGTCAAACGATAAGGTGGAGGATCCTGATGATGAAAATTCTTCTTTTGTCGATTCGCTACCGAGTCATTCCGAGCAAAATGTAGATACCTCTACTGACAACGTAGAAAATGAAAAAGCAGACTATGAGGAAGTCGAGAATGTTTCGACTGCAGATGAGGACGCTTTTTCAGTGACCGGTAAACGCATCGTATGCGGCGATGAGGATGAAGTCGACGATGTTGTTTCTGTTGACGAAAAAGACTCGGAAGCCGAGTCGGATAACATAGAGGGAAAAGACAATTCTGAGCCTATTTCCGATGACAATTCCGAGGAGATAGGTTCCGAATGCGTTAAAGAGGAAAACGAAGACGCCTACATTGCATCTAAAATTCCGGCGTCTCTCAAGCTGGCTGCCGATATCGACATGACGGAAAACCGTGGTGAAGTGAACGACGATAATACCGGATATTATACCACTGAAGATACTTTCGATCGCAACGTATCTAAACTTGCGTTAGCAATTGATAGCTCTTCGGGTAGACCCGATACGCAAATCAAAATGGAAGATTATTCGCTTAAAGGCGGTGCCGAAAGTCAGCCGAAACCCAAAAAGAAAAAGAAGTTGCGTTACAATGTTCCGCCTACCGACATTTTGAATTTACCTATCGTAGACGAAAGCGAAAAAAATATAGATTACACGCAACAAACCGAGAGTTTGGAACAAATACTTAGCGATCTTAAAGTTCCGGCTAAAGTTACGAATATAGTAAGAGGACCGGCTGTCACAAGATTCGAGTTGGAAATGCCTTCCGGATTGTCCGTAAAAAGAATTACAACATGTCAGGAAGATATAGCATACGCATTGGCTGCCAGAGGTAACATACGTATAGAGGCGCCTATACGAGGAAAAAGAGCAGTAGGTGTTGAAGTGCCAAACGAGAGTGTTTCTATCGTAACTATGCGAGAGATATTAGAGAGTAACGAGTTTAAGTCGGCTTCGTCGCCCTTAACTATTGCGCTTGGTAAAGATATTGCAGGCGACATAGTGTTGTGCAATCTTGAGAAGATGCCTCATTTGCTTATAGCCGGCTCTACAGGTACCGGTAAAAGCGTATGCTTAAACTCAATAATCGTAAGTTTGATTTATAAGTCTTCACCTGACGATGTGCGAATAATCCTTATAGATCCCAAGAGAGTAGAGTTTGTCATGTATAAGGAAATGCCGCATTTGTTGATGAAAAATATTGTCAACGACATTGATCAGGCGATAAACACGCTTAAATGGGCGGTAAGCGAGATGGAACGCAGGTACACCGTATTCGCAAAATATGCCGTTAGAAACATTAACGAGTATAATGAGTGTGACGCCGTTAAAAACGGTATTGAAGTCAAGTTGCCTAAGATAGTAATTATAGTGGATGAGTTCGGAGACCTTATGCTTAACAGAGCAAAGCGTAACGACCTTGAACATGACATTATGAGCATCGCTCAGAAAGCGAGAGCTGCGGGAATGCACTTGATTTTAGCAACGCAAAGACCTTCGGTAGACGTAATAACGGGAACGATTAAGGCAAATTTGTCAAGCCGAATAGCTTTCGCAGTAAATTCCTTCCAGGATTCGAGAACAATTCTCGACCAGGGCGGTGCAGATGCTCTTCTCGGAAAGGGCGACATGTTGTATTCGCCGCTTGACTCCAATACGCCAAGACGTGTCCAAGGCGCATTTATATCCAACGAAGAAATACTTTCGGTAATCGATTACGTCAAGAGTAATAACGAAACCGATTATGACGAAGCTGTAGAAAAAGAGATTATGGTTAAAAACGAACCGGTAGAAAGCGCTGCCGATGAGGAAAACGGAGGCGTCGCTGCCGATGAAGAAGATCCTATTCTTAAAGACGTTATTCGTAAGGGTATAGAAATGAAGACGATTTCGACATCGTATGTGCAGAGAAGGTTTAAGGTGGGATATGTTCGTGCGGCGCGAATAATGGACCAGCTCGAAGATAACAAGTACATCGGTCCTGTTGACGGCTCCAAATCTCGAGAAGTGTATATCACAGCCGAACAGTTTAAAGAAAAATACGGAGAAGACGTATGATAACCATTGCAGTCGTGTCGCTCGGTTGTGACAAAAACCGAGTCGATACCGAAAAAATGCTATATAAGCTAAAGGATAACGTTGTTGTTACCGATGATTTCGCTTCGGCAGACGCAATAATCGTAAACACCTGCGCATTTATAGAATCGGCGAGAGAAGAGTCTATAAATACCATTTTGGAAATGGCAGAGTACAAAAGCGTCGGAAAATGCAAAAAGCTTATAGTGACCGGATGCCTGCCTCAAAGATATTTGGCAGAAATAAAAGACGAATTGCCTGAAGTGGACGTATTTTTAGGAACTAACGACTACGAGAAGATTTTAGACGCATTGGAACAAACAAAAAGAGAATATGTTTCTTATTGTGAGAGCGGCGCATTAAAGGGCAGAATTCTTACGACTCCTCCGCACTATGCTTATTTAAAAATTGCAGACGGATGCGATAATCATTGTACATACTGTATGATTCCTTCAATAAGAGGAAAGTATAGGTCTACACCTATAGAACAACTAATCGAAGAGGCACAAGAGCTTGTAAAAAGCGGAGTTAAAGAACTGATTTTGGTTGCTCAAGACGTAACGAGGTATGGTTTTGATTTGTATGGAAAGTATACTCTTATCGAGCTTATTCGTAGATTGTCAAAACTCGATCTAACGTGGATCAGGCTTATGTATTGCTATCCGGAATTGGTTTCGGACGAACTGATAGAGGAAATATCTTCTAACGAAAAAGTTGTGAAATACATAGATATTCCGCTTCAGCACGTAGACGACGGCGTTTTAAGACGTATGAACAGAAAATCCAGCTATGCGTCCATAAACGAACTTATGGACAAACTTTCGTCAAAAGGTATTGCCGTAAGGACTACCTTAATGGTCGGGTTCCCCGGGGAAACGCAACAAGCTTTTGATAAGCTTTTGGACTTTGTAAAAAAGCAAAAGTTAAGACATGTCGGAGTTTTTGCTTACAGCGACGAGGATGTTCCGTCTGCAAAATTAGACGGCAAAGTGGATGAAAAGACTAAGCAAAAGAGGGCAGCGCAAATAGCCAAAGCGCACAAGAAAAATGTAGAAGAGTTTAATAAAACTATGATAGGGAAAACTTTGTGCGTACTTTATGAAGATATAGATTTCGACAAAAACTTGTTTAAAGGAAGAACCGAAGACTGTGCCCCCGAAATAGATACATGCGTATATTTTAAGGCTGATTTTGCAGATGTCGGAAGTTTTTACAACGTTTTAATTAAATCAAGTAAAGGATATGACCTTATAGGAGAATTAAAATAATGAATTTACCTACTAAACTTACTGTTTTGCGTATCGTTTTGATACCTGTGTTCGTGGCATTGTATTTTGTTAAATTTCCGTTTAACGGAATAGCTGCTGTAGCTGTGTTTATGATAGCTTGTTTTACCGATTTTCTGGACGGACATCTTGCCAGAAAGTGGAATCAGGTTACTACGCTCGGAAAATTTTTGGATCCTATTGCGGACAAACTCTTGGTTATGTGCGCCATGGTTTGCGTTGTTATGAACGGAACCGTAGGCGAAACCTTTACTCTTATTTTGGCAATTTATCTTATGGTTATAGAAAGCCGTGAGCTTGCTATAAGTTGTTTCCGCACGATTGCGGCTGCAAAAGGTACGATTATGCAAGCGGATAAATGGGGCAAATCAAAGACATTCACTCAAATGATTGCTTTAATTATTTTGGTTCCGCATAAGTGCCTTGTCGAATATTTCGGTTCAGCAACGTCTTTTACCGATATATGGTTTTATGTAGGATTCGGACTGCTTTCCGTCGCTGTCGTTTTAGCGATAATTTCCGCATGTAACTACATGACGAAAAACAAGGCGGTATTTAAGGATGATAACAATTGAACGGTTAGAAAGCTTTATGCGTTCAAAAAAACTCAGCTTGTGCATTGCGGAGTCTTTTACAGGTGGAGGAATTTCTGCCCGCCTGACAGCCGTGCCGGGTTCGAGCGACGTAGTTTCATGCAGCCTCGTTACTTACTCTAATGCAGCAAAGGAACAAATTCTCGGTGTAAAAAAACAGACAATCGAGGATTTCGGGGCAGTAAGCGAAAATACCGTTTCGGAAATGCTTGAGGGCTTAGAGAAACTTAATTTGGGTAACATATTTTTGGCGACGTCCGGAAATGCCGGGCCTACAAGCGAAAAACCCGGCGAATGCGGTTTGATTTTTGTAGGTTGTAAATTTGCAGGCAAAAAGGTTATTGAAAAATTCGTAATAAGCGGTGACAGAGCGCATGTTACAGAAGAAGGCATAAACAAGGCGATAGAGTTGTTGGCAGCTCAGATAAATATGTAAAAAATACAGGAGTATTAATTATATGGAAAAAAAAGAAAAGAAAGAATTGTCGGACAAGGAAAAGGCACTCGAAGCTGCAATTTCGCAGATAGAAAAATCTTTCGGTAAGGGGGCGATAATGCGTTTGGGCGAGACTGCATTAGAGCCTGTAGAAGTTATTTCGACGGGATGTCTTCCGTTGGATATAGCCTTGGGCATAGGCGGTTTGCCGAGAGGCAGAATCGTAGAAATATACGGTCCTGAAAGTAGCGGTAAAACTACGATTTCGCTTCACGTAATAGCTCAAGCGCAAAAAAGCGGTGGAACCGTAGCTTTTATCGATGCCGAGCACGCTTTGGATCCGATATATGCTAAGAGATTGGGTATAGATATTTCTCGTCTATACATTTCTCAGCCGGATAACGGAGAACAAGCTTTGGAAATAACCGAAGAGCTAGTTCGTAGCGGAGCTATGGACGTAATTGTTATCGACTCTGTAGCGGCCCTCACGCCGAAAGTGGAAATTGACGGAGAAATGGGCGATTCCCATGTCGGTGCGCAAGCCAGACTTATGTCACAAGCGCTTAGAAAACTTACCGGTGTTTGCAGCAAAACCAAAACTTGTATCATATTTATCAACCAACTTAGAGAAAAAGTCGGCGTAATGTTCGGTAATCCTGAGGTTACTACCGGCGGTAAAGCTCTTAAATTTTATGCTTCGGTAAGACTTGATGTAAGAAAAGGCGAGCCCGTTAAGAGCGGTAGTGAAGTAATAGGCTGCCGAACTAAGGTAAAGGTAGTAAAAAACAAAATGGCTCCTCCGTTCAGAACTGCAGAGTTTGAAATGATTTTCGGTAAAGGCATAAGTCGTCCGGGAACTTTGCTCGATATGGCGGTAGAATACGGAATAATCGAAAAAAGTGGATCGTGGTACACATATAACGATGAAAGAATAGGCGAAAGAGGAAGAGATAATGTAGTAGCTTATCTCGATTCGCAGCCTGCGCTTTGCGACGAAATAGAGGCTAAAATCAGACAAATAGCCGATAGCAAAAACGAGTTTTTAGTTGAGGGAGTTTCTTCCGAAAGCGATGACGAATCTTTGACTGAGTAATGAATATATTTTTTCTGCTCGCATAATTATTCCGAAAAAATTATATACTAAATATTTATTAAATGCAGAAACGACGGCGGCGGTTTATTTGTTAAATAAATATAGCGCCGCCGTTTTTTTCGATATATATGAAATACATTTGTCAATACGTACAATATATAGTTTTATAAGTTACAACAGTTAATTGATTTTTTCCATTATGACATTATATCCATACGAGTTCGCTTGACTTTTTTAGCTGATTGTATTATTATTGTTATGGGTACTTTTGTAGCCTGACTATGTATTTTTATTGCACTTAAACAAGCGAACTGTTTGAGTGTATACTAATATTTAGAACGAACATTTACAATTTAGGAGGTTATTGAATGTTGTATAACTTAACAACGGTCTTTTGTGCATTAAGTCCTCTTTGGAGTGTTTTATTGCCCATAATTACCGCTATCGTCGGTGCCGTTGTGTCTTTATCAGTCTATTTGCTGATCAAAAAAGAGCGAATTTCAGGCGCTACGGATCAAGCTAATATGATTGTTCAAGAGGCGATTACCAAGGGAAAAAATTTGCAAAAAGAAGCTGTTTTGTCTGCAAAAGAAGAGATTTTGAAGCAAAAAACCGACTTTGAGAGAGAGCTTAAAGATCGCAGAGCGGAAGTTCAGCGCAGTGAGCAGCGTGTAGCGCAGCGAGAAGACACTTTGGCAAAAAAGGAGGATGCGCTAGACAAAAAGCTCGAAAACGTTGAGCATATTAAGTCCAATCTTAAAGCTAAGGAAGAGGAAATAAACAAAATCAAAGATGATATTTCCGATGCTCATAACCAATTGCTTAAAGAGATTGAAAACGCAGCGCAAATGACCAAAGACGCAGCTAAAGAGCACCTTATTAATTTAATGAAGGACGATGCTCAAAAGGATGCGGCTAAGTATGTTAGAGAAATCGAAGCTAATGCAAAAGAAGAAGCAGATAGAAAAGCTCGTGATATCGTTACCGGAGCAATTCAGCGTTGTGCAGTCGATCATTCGTCGGAAATTACCGTTTCGGTGGTTAATTTGCCGAGTGAAGATATGAAAGGCCGCATAATCGGAAGAGAGGGCAGAAACATTCGTGCTTTGGAAAACGCTACGGGGGTCGACCTTATTATTGACGATACTCCGGAAGCAGTTGTCTTGTCGGGATTCGATCCTGTCAGAAGAGAAGTCGCCAGAGTTGCTTTGGAAAAGCTTATTTCAGACGGAAGAATTCATCCGGCGCGCATCGAGGAAACGGTTGAAAAAGCAAGACGTGAGATTGATGCAAAAATAAAAGAAGCCGGCGAAAACGCAACCTATGAGGCAGGTATTTTCGGTATACATCCGGATTTAATTAAAATTCTGGGTAGACTTAAATATCGTACAAGCTATGGACAAAATGTTTTAAAACATTCTCTTGAGGTTTGTCATCTTTCGGGTCTGTTAGCAGCCGAGCTTGGTGCCGACGTTAACATAGCTAAGAGGGCGGGACTTTTGCATGATATCGGTAAGGCTATCGATCACGAAGTGGAAGGTACGCATATCAGTATCGGTGTGGATCTTGTAAAAAAGTACAAGGAAAATCCGGCAGTAATTCATTGTATTGCGGCTCATCACAACGATATCGAGCCGACTACTGTGGAAGCTATAATTGTTCAGGTGGCGGATGCGATTAGCGGAGCGAGACCCGGAGCAAGAAGAGAATCGCTTGATAATTACGTTAAGCGTCTTGAAAAGCTCGAAAGTATAGCTAATTCTTTTGACGGAGTAGAAAAATCGTACGCAATTCAGGCAGGAAGAGAAGTTCGCATAATCGTGAAACCTGAAGTTGTTGACGACAATTCGACGTTGTTTATGGCTAAGGAAATTGCTAAGCAGATCGAAAGCGAAATGGAATATCCCGGTCAGATTAAAGTAAACGTCATTAGAGAGACCAGAAGCGTTGAATATGCAAAATAACAAAAAAAGAGGCGATTACCGTAACGGTAGTCGTCTTTTTTTGTATTTAGTGCTGTAGTACGAATTTATACAAATTATAGAAAACATAATTTTTTTTAAATATTAAGCGACATTTAACTTACAAAAAGTTGTGCAAACTTGCCATAAAGCAAAATATAGCAGAAACAGATTTTCATAGTGGACTTTAAATTTAGCCAAAAGTGCGCAAAATTTTAAACGTTGCACATTTGAACGTTGCCGTTTGGAGGGTTTTTATGCAATAAAAATCCGCTTAATATACTGATTTATAAGAAATTATTAGATATAGTTTATTTTTAAGAAACAAATATAGTTAAAAATTAAAATGAAGTGGTAAATAATTTTATTAAAAGCAATTAAAAACTTGAAATTCAAGGCAAAAGCAAACTCTAGAATTAAAAGACGATAGGCTTTAATTATTAAAGTTTTTAGTTAATTTTAAGCTTGAAACAACATAAAAATCGTTTCGAAATTTAAATTTAATTGATTTTTAACCGGTTTTTAGCCGAAACAATAATAGCTCAAGCTTTTGATTTCTGTAAAAAATAAGTTTGTTGGAATTAAAAGCGTATAAATTTTTGAGCGAATTAAATTTTATTTAAATTCAGTTTTAAACTTAATTCAGTTAAAGAAAGAATCAAAAGAAAAGAAGGCAATAAAGAAAAGGGTAAAATATTCAAAAAAGTAAATATAATAGTCCCTTTAAACTCTGCGTAAAAGACAGCTTTTACGCAGAGTAACGGCGTTTTATGGAAGGAATATTATTATAAAATTTCAAATTTGATGTTAAACTATATGTTTGTCTGACGTAATTCGTCAATAAAGCCTTGCCATTATCGTGCAAACTATGTTATAATCGTACTATGGATCAAGATTATAAAGAAAATAATTATTATTTAAAACGAGATGAAACAAATTTAGAAAAAATCAGAATTATTTGTTCCGAATTGCCGTCGTTTGTACGGGAATTTATTGTCGGAATTCAGCTAAGAACTTCCACTTTGACAAGGCTGAATTATGTTTATGATTTGAGAATTTTCTTCGATTATCTTGAAAAAAACGTTGTTAGAAATAAAAAAATAACGGAAATTTCGTTGTCCGATTTGGAGACTTTATCGGCATTCGATATCGAACTCTATCTTGATTATCTATCATCGTACAATTACGGCGGAAAGCATTATGTCTGCGGTGAAAGCGGCAAAGAACGAAAATTGTCTTCTCTACGTTCTTTTTTTAAATATTTTTTTAATAAGGATAAACTTTCTTCTAACGTATGCTCAAAAGTTGATTTGCCGAAAATTCACGAAAAGCCTATCGTTAAGTTAGAAACGAACGAAGTTGCCGAACTTTTGGATAGAGTCGACTCAGAACATCTATCCGGTGTAAGTGTTCGTGAAGATTCTTATCATTACATAACTAAAGACAGAGATGTCGCTATAATTACCCTATTTTTAGGCACCGGAATACGAATTTCAGAGCTGGTCGGTCTTAATTTTGAAGATTTTGATTTTAATTCTAACAGTTTTACGGTTACACGCAAAGGCGGGAATCGCACAACGTTATATTTTTCGGATGAAATCGCAGTCGCCATAAAAAATTACTGCGCTTATCTGGAGCAACAGATAAGCGATCAAACCGAATTTGGCAAAAAAATTGAAAATCAGTCGGCTTTATTCTATTCGATTCAAGGTAAGCGAATTTCTGTTCGTGCTGTTGAAAATTTAGTAAAAAAATATTCTAAACACATTTCTCCGCTGAAAAAAATTACTCCGCATAAGTTACGTAGCACATTTGGCACCGAATTGTATCGCAATACTCAAGATATTTATGTGGTAGCTGCCGTACTCGGACACAAAGACATCAACACGACCAGGCGTCATTATGCGGCTACCAGTGAAGAAATCAAAAGAAAAGCCGCAAAATCTGTCAAATTAAGAGAAGAAGATTAAATTTTGATTACTATGTCTGACATAAACAGGGTTTTTGGTAGATATAATTGACTACTTTCGTTGACAATAACTGACTAAATATGTTACAATTCTACGTAAGTTATTGGTGACAAATTATATATTTATATATTATTGTTATTAAGGAGGCATCGTTAGCTTTTGTTTTTCAATAAAGATGATCAAATGTTCGAAAGCGATTTCGATGATAATAATTTCGATAATTTTAGTGGCATGGAGCCATTCGGTAAAAAAGTTCCCGATGGCGAGCGTTTTGACGATGATTCTTTATCGACGACCGATAGTGATTTTACGGCAACTACTATCGAAAATGTTTACAGTTACGACTCCGATGAATCAAGTGAAGATGATTTGAAAGGCACTTTGGAATCCGAAGAGGTAGATGTTGATTTGGGCTGTACGGAAGGAAATGTCTCGGAAAAAGATTCTCCCCTTTTTGAGAACGATCTCACCGCAAGTAACGATGTAAACGACACATCTGACAGTGATGCATTGTTTAGTAATCATAATAAAGTCGATAGTACGGACGCTGCCGAACTTAATTTGCCGAACGATGAAAATGCAGTGAGTGTCTCGGATGAGAGTGCGTCGCTAAACGAGTCTGCTGACGGTGATAACGAAGTTGAAACAAATTCTATTAACAGTGATTTGATTCGAGGTCACATAGATACGATTATTCTTAAGGCGTTGCAAGACGGAGATCGCTACGGATACGATATAATTAAAGAAATCGAGCAAAAAAGCGGTGGCAAATATCTTATAAAGCAACCTACTCTGTACAGCTGCTTAAAAAGACTGGAAGTTCAAGGTTTTGTCAAATCATATTGGGGTTCAAAATCTATCGGAGGCAGAAAAAAATATTTTACGCTTACCGATATGGGGAAAGAGCTGTTTTTGAGAAATCAGCATGATTGGAAGTATTCTCGAGACGTTATCGACAGCTTGATATCCGATGAGGACTTTGGCGAAAATGAAATCGTATCCGACAATGACAATAATGTAGCAGATATGTCCGGTGAAACAAATCCGGAAGCTCTAGCCGATGACTCGGTTAAATCAGATGAACTTGAAGTAACTCAAAATAACGTTGATATTACAAGACAATCATCCGATTCTGCATCGAATGAAAACGCTGTAGATGAAAATGCTAATATTAATCTTGATATCATCGAACAAAATAACACAGTTTCGTCGGAGGATATCGAAAACGCTAATCTTACGGAGACTATTGTCTCGCAAGAATCAGAAAATAATGTTGAGACAAATCAAAATCGTGATGTAAATGACGTTCAAAATTTCGTTAACGAAAACGATGATACGGAACGTGAAGTTGAATCGGAATCCGTTAATTCTGATGACGATATAAATGTATGCGACGAAAGCTCGGCACTGATTGACAGCATTTATGCTCAACAACAAAGTGATAGTTACATAAAAGATGTCGAAAATGCCGAATATACCCCTACCGAGCCGATTTCTTCAAACGAATATTTTAACGATAGTTTTTACGACTACGGCGATAATGTCAGCGAATCGGATTGTTCTATAATAGAAAGAGCCGACGTTTCGGATCAAAATGCAAATTCTGACGGTAGCGGCGAATTAAATTTGTCCGATGATTACAATTCGGCAGCCGACGAGACTACAATTTGGAGAAAAAAATCCGACCGTTCATCCGAAAATTCACAGTCTAACGCAAGTAATAGCGAATTTTTCAGTTATCATGAGACAGGCGCATCAAATAATTCGGAGGAAATCGAATCGATTATAGAGCATGAATATAGTTCGGTTATCGCAAGTTTAATAGAAAACAATACAATTTCTACCGGCGGTAGTTCGGCAAATATTCGTACCGAAGGCTATGATTTCGATGACGGCTCGGATACGTCGAATATTGTAAGATACAATGAGTCCGATAATGTAAGTAACGATGAAGCCGAACGTATCGAAAAAAGCGATTTAGGTGCTTTACGAGAGGAAATCCGCGAAAGCAGTGGCGAAAAACTTGCAATTCGCACGCACAGCGACGCAACGATTAAAAAATTCAACTCAAAACATTATTATTATGCAAATAGATTGCGGCTTTTGAAAAACGGAATTCTTTACGCTTTTATGCTTATAGAGATTTGCTGTTGTTTTTACTTTATCGAAGTAAAACATAATTCGTTTAATGTGACAAAATTTAATCTTTATATGTATATAGCTGCCGTAATTTTGGCTACTTCGATGCCCGTATATGCATTCGCCAAAGCTTTGGCTGATTACTACTACAGGAAGCGGATAAATTTTTCGCCGAGAAATTCCGTTTTGTTTTCGATAGCGGTGTTCATCTTGGTTTCTATGATAGTTTTCTTCCTTAATGTATATGCAGGATTGCTTGTCGGAGAAGTAAACAATTATATTTCTACATTGATTTTACCCATTGTTTTGTCCACAAACTTTATAGTAGATGCCGTAACTTTCAATGCGCTGTACAAATCTCATTCTTACAGTATTGAAGATTAATTAAAGACTAAAATATATAATCTCCTCCTTCACTTTTGTAGGGGGAGATTTTTTACGGTTAAGCATGTAAAATGTTATAAAAATTGAAACATATAGGCTATAATGAAGACCGAACTTGGCTTAAAAAAGCAAGTATGCTATCGGAATTGTTTTTTTAGGTACATTCGATTTGTTTTAAATTACACTTATTTATTGTCCTGAGTTATTTCAGTATTGCCCTTGTCGATTTTTTTGTGCTTCCGATTTTTTGATGTTTTTGATTTATTGTCTTTTTTGTTAGTATTTTTTATATTTTGATCCCGAGACGCTTCAAAACAAAGATCTTTAGATAATATTTTTTTTGGTGAGTCGAATAATTTTTTTTTAATTTTAGGTGCAAAAACTGCTGCCAAAATACATACTGCTATTATTCCAATCCATACAGGTATTCCCCAACCTTTGTATGGAATAATTTTTCCGCTTCCGAAAAAGCTGATGAACGCTATGGTAAGCGGCCTTGCGAAAAGGACGCTGAGCGCAAAAAATTTAAAATTCATTGCTGTGGTACCGGCAACAATACAAAGAGTATCGTCAGGGAAAAATGGTAAGAACAGCATTATTGCAAACGCCCATTTGCCTTTTTCGTTAAGCATCTTTGCATATTTGTCGGCAGTCTTTTCCCCTATCATCCAATTTACAAGTCTTCTTCCGAATGTTTTTCCCAGAAAAAAGCAAATTGTCGAACCGATGTAAGTTCCTATTAAAGAAACCAAAAATGCGATTAACGGGCCGTAAATAGCTACTCCTATCAGTATTGTAACGGCAGCCGGTATCGGTAAAAACACAACCTGACATATACTAAGCAATAGGTATACCGCAATTCCGAAATTTCCAGTACTTAATATAACCGATTTTATGGTGTTAAAATCCTTTAAATATTTAATCAAGCCTAGCTTATCGGCAATTAAGTAAAGTGTTACCATAATTGTCGCCGCTATCGTAACTACAACAGTTATTCGATATATAGGTCTGCAGTAGTCACATATTGTCAATATAACCAGCGAAGTCAAAAACAACATAATAAGTCCGACTTTTAGCGGTAATGCAAACGATTCGATTTTGTATACCGAGAAAATCATTGCAGCATCCAGCAAGCCTATGATGACTTTTATGTAAATATTTTTGTAAGATTTCACGATATTATTATATGAAAAAATAGCGTTTTTTAGTCTGGAATATTGAATTCTATATTTTTTTACGCTAAAAAAATTTTCATTAATTTGTGCTTTTAGTGTTATCTGTTATTTCTTTTCTTGCAATTTGGTCGCACAAGTTGTTATACTCGTTATCGCTATGCCCTTTTACTTTAATAAAAGTGACTTCATGATATTTAGTCAATGATAGAAGTTCTTGCCAAAGTTCCTGATTTTTTACAGGTTTTTTGTCGGCTGTCCTCCATCCGTTTGATTGCCAAGATGAGATCCAGTTTTGAGTAAAAGCATTTAAACAATAGCCGGAATCACTATGAAGCAGAACTTTGCAACGTTCTTTCAGTGCTTTTAGTCCTTGAATAATTGCCATAAGTTCCATGCGATTATTGGTAGTACTTTCTTCGTAGCCGCTTATAATTTTTTGAGTATCGTTGTACATCAATATTGCGCAATAGCCGCCCTTCCCGGGATTGCCACTACACGCTCCGTCAGTATAAATGACAACTTCTTTCATAAAATGCCCCCTATTATTATGGTAAAAAATAGCGTCGCTGCATTGAGCGACGCTACTGTGGCAGGGGAGACGCGATTCGAACACGCAACCTACGGTTTTGGAGACCGCTACTCTACCGTTGAGCCACTCCCCTACGAACATACTATATTATAAATGATTTGCCGATGTTAAGTCAAATATATTGCCGATAAATTTTCAAATTTAAGTCAAAAAAATTAGCTTTCAAATAATTCATTAAAATTTTAATGTTTTTTTTGAATTTTGTGCGGTAAAATGGTTGCATTATTTAAAACAAAGTGTTATAATGTTAATATAAAATATACATATTGGAGTGCAATTATGCAAACGGAAATCACAGAGTTATTGTTGAAAGTCGGTATTATGCCGAACAAGCAAGGATTCAAATTCCTTTTGTATGCTATTGAAGCGTACATTGAGGAATACAGTACGTTAAAGAAGATATATGAACGTATATCTCCTGCCGTAAAAAGCAATGTATACACAATAGACAGTTCCATCCGCAATGTTATTCACAGTGCATATAACAGCAAGAAGTTGGAAAAGTTTAATGTTATGCTTGGTATTAAAGTTATTGACGAGTGTCCTACAAACGGAGAGTTTATTGCTCTCGCTAGCCAGTATATTTTATTTAACGGCGAAGGTCGTTAATTGATTGCACGCATTTTTTAATGGCAATTAACGCATGTTCGTATGTCAGACCGCCTTGTAAGTATGCAACATACGGTTCTTTTATAGGAGAATCGGCGCTCAGCTCGATGGACGAACCTTGTACGAATGCGCCTGCTGCCATTATAACCTGATCCGCATAACCGGGCATGTCCCACGGATAAGGTGTGACAAAACTATCTATCGGTGACACGTATTGTACAGATTGTATAAAAGATACAAGCTGTTCTTTACTGTCGAATTTTATTGAACATATTATATCGCTCATAACTGTGTTGTCAAAAGGCATGGCATTGTATCCGAGTGTCCTGAATACCTTTGAAAATGTAAGCGCAGACTTTACTGCTTGCATGGTTATGTGCGGTGCCATAAAAAACCCCTGATAAAACAATCTGTATCCGAATGCATACGAACCTACTTCGCTTCCTACTCCCGGAGCGGTCATACGAAAAGCGATTTGTTTTATCAAATCCGCTTTACCTGCGATATATCCCCCTGTCGGAGCCAATCCGCCACCGGGATTCTTTATAAGCGAACCCATGATCAGATCTGCCCCTACTTCGGTGGGCTCTTTTTTTTGCGTAAATTCGCCGTAGCAATTGTCCACAATAATAGGTGCAGACGAAAAGCCGCGAACAAACTTTATAATATTTTCTATATCTTCAACGGTAAAAGCATTACGAAAACTATATCCTCTGGAGCGTTGAATGTAAATTACCGAATGCGGAGACTGCAAAGAGTCTTTAATTTTTATATTGTCGAATTTTCCGTTCTCGGTTAAATTTACCTGTCTGTAGTCAACGCCGAAATCTTTTAGAGAGCCAATGTTATTGCCACTTATTACGTCGATTAGTGTGTCGTAAGGAGCACCGCTTATCGAAAGCAACGTGTCTCCTGGACGCAACAATCCGAATAGCGCCGTAGAAATAGTGTGCGTCCCTGTTGTAAAGTATGGAGAAACTAGAGCGTCCTCTGCGCCGAATGTATCGGCAAAAAGTCTGTTTAGCGTATCTCTGCCTGCGTCATCGTAACCGTAGCCGGTCGTTGCATTAAAATGTCTCAAGGCAATCTTGTTTTTTCTGAAAGCTTCGAGAACTTTATTTTGATTATAAAGCGCTATGTCGTCACATTCGGCAAATTGCGGCTTGAGTTGATCTTTTACATTTTCGATTAGATTATCGATATCTATATTAAGCATTTCGTTTTTCCTTTGATATAATAAATATTACTGCATTTTAGATAAGTATTCGGCGCAGTCCGAAACTTGCAAAAATTCTTTTTCGAGTTTTATGCCACGAAAAAAAGTCATCTGCCTTTTTGCGTAATTCCTGCTGCCTTTTTTAATTTCTTCTATGGCTTGTTCGACGGTAATTTCACCGTCGAAATACTTTATTATTTCTTTGTAGCCAATCGCTTGCATAGAATTGCAGTTTTTGTATCGATACAAAGATCTTACCTCATCGATAAGACCTCTATTTAACATATCGTCTACTCTTGCATTGATTCTCTGATAAAGCGTTTCTCTGTCGTCGGTTAACACAAGCATTTTGTAGTCGTACATCGGTTTGTTTTCATCGAGTTGCTCGCTACGAGGTTTTCCCGTAATTAAATATATTTCGTATGCTCGTATCGCTCGCTTTACGTCGTTAACCATAATCTTTTGGGCTGAAACAGGATCGACTTCGGCAAGTTTTTGATGAAGAGCCGAATTTCCGTTTTCAGCTACAAAGCGACGCAGTTGCGCTCGGATTTCTTCGTTACGCTGCGTTTGAGAAAAACTGTGCCCAAACATCAACGAATTGATGTACAGTCCGGTTCCGCCGACTATTATAGGCAATTTTCCTCTGATTGCGATATCTTTTATTAAGTTAGCTGCTTCGTAAACGTACTGCCCTACCGAATAGTCCTCGTCGGGATCTGCCACGTCGAGCATGTGATGTTTTACTCCATGCATTTCGGAAGCGGTAATTTTTCCGGTACCTATATCCATGCCCCTGTATATTTGCATGGAGTCGGCGCTTATGACTTCGCCGTTAAGTAGTTGTGCGGCTTTTACGCCGAAAGCGGATTTGCCTACGGCAGTTGGTCCGGAAATTATTAAAACTTTTATTTTCTCTTGAACCATTTTTCTACATCGTATTTGGTAATTTTAATGACGATAGGTCTGCCGTGCGGACAAAGCAAAACATTTAAATCGTTCATGTTTGAAACAAGATATTCTATTTCTTTGCTTGTAAGCATAGTGTTGCCCTTTATAGCTGATTTGCATGCGCATTGCGCCAAAATATCTTTTATAGGAGAAATTTTAAGCAGTTCCTTGTCTTTAATTGCATCGAAAAAGACCGGTAAAAATTTCGAAAGGCTGATATTCGACGCAATTGCAGGCACAGCGGAAATCGAGTAAGTAAGTCCGCTCATCTTGGTAACGTCGTAGCCGCAGTCGCTGAATATCGCAAGATTCTCGTCTAAAACAGCCGATTCTTCATATGATACCGTAAAAAGATAAGGTACTAAAAGATCTTGCTTAATACAGTTGCCATCCTCAATTTCCTTTACAAGTTTATCGTACAATATGCGTTCGTGCGCTGCGTGTTGATCAATAACATATAAGTCGTCTCGACGCTCTATAAGGATATATGTGTCAAACAGGCTGCCTACCAAAGTCGGAGCAATCGATTCGTTGAGTTCGGCAAAATTTTCGGTTTGCGGAATGGAAATTTCGTTTGTGATTTTGATTTGTTGCTTATTTTCTTCTGCCGAATAATCGCAGTCGGGCAAACTCGGGAATTGAGTGCTTTCGGAAACATTCGCTTGGATTTCTTTGGAGTCGTCTACGTAATTAAGCGGCGACGGCTGAGTGTGCAATGAGTCTCCGGTTGCGGAATAGCGTTGTTCTTTTAGCGTTGACGTATTTTTTACTAATAGCGACGTAAAGTCCAAGGTGTTTTTCGCCGTTGACTTTACAAAGTCGCAGCCTATTTGCACGTCTTTAGTTTCGGCATGCTTATCATCGTCCGATTTTGTATCTGTGGTGGCGGAAGAAAAAGTTTTCGGTTGTACAACCGCAGTATTTAACGATGCGTTTACCGCAGAACGAATAAGCTTATGTATTCGTTCCGGCTGTGCAAATCTAACCGTAAGCTTGTTTGGGTGAACGTTTACGTCTACCATGTCCGACGGTAAATCAATGTAAATGGCGAAAAACGGGTATTGCCTTGTCATAAGGTAATCCTTAAAACAAATATAAACCATGTACGATATGTCTTCGTCTTTTATATATCTACCGTTTACTATTATTGTTTGGTAGTTGCGACTATGCTTTGTAAATGACGGTTTGCCTACGTACCCTCTTATTTTTACATCCGGAAGTTCTAAAGAAATTTCCTGTACACATGAAAGTATTTCTTGACCGTAAACGCTGACAAGTGCGCTCTCTATCCCTTCACCTGTGGAAAAAATCTTTTTCCCGTCAGAAACATAGTTAAACGATACCGTGGGATTTGCAAGTATAAGTTTGGTAATCAGTGAGGAAACGTCTCCTTCTTCGGTAGACGGCTTGCGCAAATACTTGGCTCTCGCCGGTATTTTTGCAAAAAGATTTTCCACTGTTACGGTAGTTCCGACTGCAGCTGGTGCGGATTGCTCGTCTACTAAGATTCCGTTATCGAATGTTACGCTGTGACCTTCGTTTGAGTCATGGACGCAGCTGACTGCCGTAACTTTGCTGACTGCGGCGATGCTCGCAAGCGCTTCGCCTCGAAAACCCAAAGTTAATATAGAATTTAGGTCGGCAGCGTCACTGATTTTGCTAGTCGCATGTAACAAGAAGGCGTTTTTCATGTCTTCCTTTTCGATTCCGCATCCGTTATCCGATACGCAAATATAGTCTATTCCGCCGTTTTTAATTGTAACGTTTATACGTGTCGCACCGGCGTCTATCGAATTTTCGACTAACTCTTTTACTATAGACGTTGGTTTTTCAACTACTTCGCCTGCAGCGATAAGATTATAAACGCTGCTGTCAAGCAAATGAATTTTAGCCATTGTTTTTTACCGCCTTTTCCTTTAAGTCTGCCAAAATGTCCATAGCTTGTCTGGGGGTAATTTCGTCCAGATCGAGCTCTGTAAGTATGGCGTTAATTTCCGCATTGTTGTTTAGGTTATTAAACAGTGAAATTTGTTGGTTGGCAATTGGCGGATCTACTGTCATGATATCCGCTTTTTCCAATGAAGCAAGAAGTTCTTTTGCCCTCGAAATAACGTATTTAGGCAGCCCGGCAAGCCCGGCAACCTCGATACCGAAACTTTTGTTTGCACTTCCTCTCATGAGCTTACGCAGAAAAACGATATTTCCGTCCTTTTCTTTTAGCGTAAGTTTGTAATTTTTTACTCCTTTGAGTATGCCTTCTAACTCTGTAAGCTCGTGATAATGCGTGGAAAACAATGTTTTTGCATTGAAATTTTGTGAAATATATTCTATAATTGCCCAAGCTATGCTTAATCCGTCATATGTAGAAGTGCCTCTTCCTATTTCATCTAAAAGAATAAGACTCTTGTCCGTAATATTACTCAAGATATACGAAACTTCGCTCATTTCTACCATAAAGGTGCTTCTGCCCGTTCCGAGATCATCGCTTGCGCCTACCCTGGTAAACAATTTGTCAACGATAGAAATTTCCGCAGACTTAGCGGGAACGAAACTTCCGATATGTGCAAGTACCGTAATGAGGGCAACTTGCTTCATATAAACGCTTTTACCTGCCATATTCGGTCCTGTAATAAGCATAATATTACTTTCATCGTTTAAAAGAGCATCGTTAGGAACAAAAGATTCGCTTTTAAGTAATTTTTCTACGACCGGGTGCCTTCCGCCGATAATTTTTATTTGTGTTACCTGATCGTTTATTATCGGTTTTACGAAATCGTATTCTCTTGCGACAGTTGAGTTAGACGTTACGCAGTCGAGCGCTGCGACAGCTCTTGCGGCGGCAGTAAGCTCGTCGAGTCGAGTTTTTATTTGTTCGGTAAGAGCGTTAAACAGTTCTACTTCCAATTTAATAGCCGTTTCTGCAGCAGAAAGAATCTTTGTTTCAAGCTCTTTAAGTTCTTCGGTAATGTATCTTTCGGAATTTACGGTTGTTTGTTTGCGAACGTAACGATATGGTACCAACGAAATTTGACCTTTAGGTACTTCGATGTAATATCCGAAAACCTTATTATAGGCAATACGCAAGTTTTTTATGCCGGTCTCTTCTTTTTCGGCGGCTGCCAATTGCTCCAAAACCGATTGAGTATTGGTGGAAATGTTTCTGTATTCGTCGAGCTTGGCGTTAAATCCGTCTTTAATAACTCCGCCTTCCCTTATTGTCGGAGCGGTTTTTTCGCTGATAGCATTTACTATAAGCGAGCCTAAGTCATATAAATCGCCTATTTTTGAGTTTATAAGCGCAAACATTTTACTTTCGAGCGAAGACAGCAATTCTTTTAACTCAGGGAAGAGAATAAGTGTCTGCCCGAGAGCCAAAATATCTTTAGGCGAGACGTTACCGAAAGACAACCTGCCGCATATCCTTTCGATATCGCAAATTTTTGAAAGTATGTTTATTGATTTAGTACGTTTTTTTATATCCGAAAAAAGTTCTTCGGTTGCGTCCAGACGCATATTAATGGCGGAGCTTTCAGTAGAAGGCATCTCCAGCCAGTTACGTAACTTTCTTGCGCCCATTTTGGTTGAAGTGCGATCGATAAGCCAAAGGAGCGAACCGTATTTTTTGCCGGTCGCTGCGCTCTCGACAAGCTCTAACGTTCGACGAGCTGATGTGTCTATGCTCATTACACCGTTAAGTTTTTCTTCTTCCGACTTATTAATATTTATCAAACTTCGTTTTTGAGTTTTGTCAAGATATTCTAACAATGCGCCTACTGAGCATGTTGCCGCTCTATTTTTGTCTATAAGTTTAAAATTTTGTTCGTCGAACTTATTTTTTACGGCGATGACTGCATTTTCATAACAAAATGCGGTTTCGTCGAATAGCGTAAACGGGCAAACAGAGCCGTATTTTACTATAGATAAATTTATACTTTCGGCAAGCATTGACTCGTTGCAAATTATTTCCGAAGGAGCTATTCGGGACAAAATTTCGTTAATTTTTACTGTAATTCTGCTATCTAACGAGGTATGAAAAAATTCGCCGGTAGAAATATCCGTATATGCGATGCCGACATATCCGTCTACTAAAGCTGCAGAAACGAGATAATTGTTTTTTTCTTCGTTAAGCATGACAGAGTCCACTAACGTTCCAGGCGTAACTACTCGTGTAATTTCTCTGTCCATAAGTTTTTTGCCCGGTTGAGTTACTTGTTCGCATACGGCGACTTTGTAGCCTTTTTCGATAAGTTTCGCTATGTAAGTATCTACGGCGTGAAACGGAACGCCGCACATCGGCGCTCTTTCGCCGAGTCCGCAGTCTCTGCCCGTAAGCGTGAGATCTAGTTCTTTGCTTGCAGTAACTGCGTCATCGAAAAACATTTCGTAAAAATCTCCAAGCCTGTAAAAAAGCAAGCAATCTGGATATCCGTCCTTAGTCTGCACGTATTGTTGCATCATCGGCGAAAGTTTTTTTCGGTCTGTTTCCGATAAAAGTGTGTTGCTTAAAGACGGCATAGCTTCTCTCCTATCAACTTGTTGTTTTTCGCTTGTATAATCTTAACTTCCAAAAATTTACCGACGTCGCTTTCATCTCCGTTAAAGGAAACGGATTTGTCGCAAGAAGATTTTCCGTAGCAAATTCCGTTATCGAAACTATCGCACAGAATTTCATATGTTTTGCCTACTAAAGAGATTGCGATTTCGTTGCCGATATCAAATTGCGTTTTAATGAGACGTTCTATACGATCTGTTTTGACTTTAATATCTATTTGCTCGGGCATTTTGTCGGCAACCGTACCGCTACGTCGAGAATAAATAAAAGTGTACAAATTGTTATATCTTACTTTTTTTATAAGTTCTTCGCTCTGAAGGTAATCATCTTCGGTTTCCGACGGAAATCCCACCATCAGGTCGCTACTTATGCCGACGTTTGGAACAAAAGATCTTATCATTGCGATGCGCTCGAGATATTCGGAAGATGTGTATTTACGATTCATCAATTTTAGTATTCTATCGCTGCCTGATTGCACCGGTAAATGTACGTATTTAGCGATTTTATCACTCTGACTCATGATTTTTGCAACGTCTTCGGACAAATCTTTCGGATGCGAGGTCATAAATTTTATTCGAAATTTGCCGTCTATGTCCGATAAGTCAGATAGCAACATGGCAAACTCCGGGGAACCGCCGCCATACGAATTAACGTTTTGACCGAGCAAAGTTACCTCTTTATAACCGTTTGCAACAAGTTCTTTGACTTCGTTTATAATATCTTCTTTACGTCGGCTTCGTTCTCTTCCTTTAACGTAAGGAACTATGCAGTATGAACAAAAATTATCGCAGCCGTACATGATGTTTACCCAGGCGTTTACTCCGCTCGAACGCAATACCGGGGAATCCTCGACGCCACCTTTATCCCAGATTTCTACTATTCTTTTGCCGCTTTTTTGGAATTCATCGATATATTCTCCGAGTTTATACATGTTAAAAGTGCCAAAAATTATATCAATAAACGGGCAACGCTTCTTTAGCATCTCGGCTGCTCCGTTGCGTTGTGACATGCAACCGCAAATACCTACTATTATGTCCGGACGTCGTTCTTTGATCTTTTTTACTATACCGAGATTGCCGAGAACTCTTGATTCAGCCGTTTCTCTAATACTGCAAGTGTTAAACAATATTATATCCGCTTCTTCTTGCGTTTTGGCTTCGGTATAGCCTCTTAGCGACAAAATGCCTGCAAGCTTTTCTGATTCATGGACGTTCATTTGACAACCGTATGTATTTATAAAGTATTTTTTCATTTCTCAAAAACTTCCCTAATACGAATTTTAGCATATTTTAAGGAAAAAGTACAGTAAAATCGGGCAAGTTTGCAAAAATGAACATACTAAAACCATGAAGAAATTTTTGCGTTATTTTTTTGCTTTTGTTTTAATAACCGCCGTTGTTTCTTTATGGGCGATTACCGAGCCGTTTATTACTATGCTTGGATACGGAGATATGAATATCGGCGTTCTTACAAAAAACGATAACTATACGATAGTAAGCAAAGATTATTTATTTGCCGGTAAAAGCATTGATGTAACTGAGCTTAATAAAAACACGGTAAATGCTTTTTTAGCGGCGGAAGATAAAAGGTTTTATGAACATGAAGGCATTGATTATGCCAGAACAGTCGCAGCAGCGGTTAAGGATATAAAAGAAAAAAAGTTTGCGCAAGGCGGCTCGACTATAACTCAACAGCTAGCAAAAAATATGTTTTTAAGTTCGGAAAAAACACTTAAACGTAAAATTAAAGAAATTCGATTTGCAAAGGCAATAGAAAGAAAGTTGACAAAGAATCAAATATTAACCGCTTACTTAAATAATTTGTATTTCGGAAACGGTATCTATGGGATACAAAGTGCAGCTAACTCTTTCTTTAACAAAAACGCATCGAACTTGACAACAAAAGAAAGTGCAATTTTGGCTGCCACGATAAACAACCCTACCGTCTTTTCGCCATATAAAGAAAGAAACGAGGTACGAGTAAAAACAATTTTGAAACGTATGAAGGACTGCGGGTATATTTCCGATATCGAGTATGAGCTGTCGCTTAGCGAAAAAACAACGCTTATGCCTGAAAACGGCGAATCAAAATATTGGAAGTCAGCTCTCGAAGAAGCAAAAAATATTTTGGGAGTTTCGATGGAGACGTTAAAAACAGGCGGATATAAAATTGTTTGCAACTACGACAAAAATATATCTATAGCGGCAAAAAATCTTTTACCAAAAGATACCAAAACTCGAATACTCGTATTAAAAAACAATAACGGCCAAATAATTGCATACGAAAGTAACTGTGACGTCGGTATATACGCAAAAAGAAGTCCGGCATCTACAATAAAACCGCTTGTTTGCTATGCTCCTATGCTTGAAAACGAAAAAATTCTACCATGCTCTCCTATATTGGACGAATCGGTAGACTTTGACGGTTATGCACCGAAAAATTATAAAGGTAAGTATAACGGCTGGGTTTCATGCGGGTTTGCGTTAAAAGAGTCGCTTAACGTGCCTGCAGTAAAATTATTAGAAGAATATGGCGTGGAAAAAGGAAAAGCGTTTTTGAAAAGATTCGGAATCGAAACCGAGAAAAATGAAGGACTGGCGTTAGCTCTCGGCGGCATGAAGTATGGCGTTGAAATTCCAGATCTTGCCGCAGCGTATGCCACGTTTGCAAATGACGGAATGTATACCGAAGCAAAAATCGTAAGCGAAATTCAAAAGAACGGGATAACCGTGTATAAGCGCTATTCGGCTCCGACGCAAATTATTAAATCGACTACTGCCTATTATATAAACGAAATGTTAAATGATTGCGCCTCGAACGGAACAGCAAAATCGCTTTTGGCTACAAAATTTAATTTAGCAGCAAAAACCGGAACAGCGGGTACAGGCGAGGTAAACACCGATTCGTATTGCGTTGCGTATAATACGGATTATACAGTTATAGTGCATGCCATAGATAGTGCTGTCAGTGGCGGAGGACTACCTACCGAAATAGCAAAATCGCTGTTTATGACAGACATAAACAGCGAAAAATGTTTTAATATACCTGATTCTATAAAAAAAATTTACATCGATGCCGATGAATATTATCAAAATCATCGACTTGTAAAATCGGCGACTACAGATAAACTTAAAGATAAGATTCTCGTAAGCGCCTCTATAGACTTTCCTATCGAGCAAAAGAAAACAAATTTAGCAGAAATTTTATCGCCCTATTTTGATAATTTCTCTCGTTTCTATCGCTTCTTCTATTAGTTTGGAAAAATCTCCTAACTTTTTCTCTTCAAACTCTGCTCTTTTTATTGTAGGCTTTGTTACAGGACTATCGGGCAAAAATACGGTACAGCAATCTTCGTAAGGAAGGATAGACGTTTCATAAGTTTCCATTTTAAGAGCGATATTGATTATTTCTTGCTTATCCATTCCGATACATGGTCTGAGAACGGGCATTGACTTTATTGTATCGTTTGTCACCGTAATGCTCGGTAAGGTTTGACTCGCCACCTGTCCTAAACTTTCACCGTTAATCAGACAACCGCATTGATTGATTTGAGCAATTTTTTCGGCGATTCTCATCATGAACCGTCTGACTAACGTAACCATGTAGTTTGATGTGCAACATCGGTGGATTTCTTCCTGAATTTTTGTAAAGTGTATACATGTAAGATTGATGGGACCGCTGTATTGAGAAAGTATTTTTGCTAAGTCGATTACCTTTTGTTTTGCTTTTTCGCTCGTGTACGGATATGAATGAAAATGAATCGCATCGAGTGAAAGTCCCCGTTTTGCCATCATATAGCCTGCTACCGGGCTATCCAATCCGCCTGAAAGCAACAAAAGTCCCTTACCTGCGCATCCCACAGGCATGCCGCCGGCGCACAAAATTTTATCCATAAAAAGATATGCGCAGCCGTCTTCTCGTATATCGATGTTCAAAACGCATTGCGGATTGTGGATATCTACAGTGAGATTGCGATTTTGCGACAAAATCGCTCCTCCTGCTTTTGCGCTTACCTCTGTGGATATGTACGGAAAAGTTTTATCGGCTCTGTTAGTCGAAACCTTAAATGAACCTTTAATGCTAAACGACTTTGCAGTTTCGCAAATTTCATCGATATCCGCTTTACATTTTATCGCAATGCTTATGGAGTGTATACCGAAAACCTTTTTCAGTCTTGAGACGATTTCCGTTTGGTCTGTATAATCGGAAATTTCGTAGCGGCTACGAAAAAACGTCATTTTACAGTCTATTCCGCTGAGTGCATGTTTTATATTGTTGATGAGCAAATTTTCAAAAAAGCGTCTGTTTTTGCCTTTAAGATATAATTCGCCGTATCTTATAATGATTACGTTGTTCATGATAAATTTCCCCTTAACGTGTAAATTTCTTGCTTTATGATTTCGGCGGCATTGGTTGCGTCTTGCTCGGTTGTATCTATCCCGGTACTTATGCGAATACTGCCTTCTATAAGTTTCGGAGAAACACCCATTGCCGATAAAACTCTGTTATTCCTTGATTTTGACGAACATGCCGAGCCTAACCCTATCAGTACGCCTTTGTCGGAAAGCATATGCTGAAGAACCTCGGCTTTAATGCCTTTGATTGAAAGTGACAGTATGCAATTGCTGCCGGTGGCGGTACCGTTTATTTTTACGTCGCAATTGCTTAAAACGGAAATAAAGATATTACGTAACGTTTGCGCTCTTTGAGCATTAAATTTGTTTTCATAATTTTTAACCGCTGCCGCAAATGACAATATTCCTGCGACGTTTTCGGTGCCTGAACGCATGCCGTATTCCTGCCCGCCTCCGGCAATGTACGGTTGCAAAGATACTCCTTTTTTTATATACAGTGCGCCTATGCCTTTCATTCCGCCTATTTTGTGTGCGCTTAAACTGTACATGTCGACGCCGAGTTCTCCAACCTTGTTGTTCGTTTTGCAAAGAGCCTGAACTCCGTCCGAATGAAACAAAGCGCTCCTGCACTTGCTCTTAATTGCCGAAGAAATTGCTTTTAAATCATTTATTACGCCGGTTTCGTTGCTGCAATGAATTATCGAGACCAGCGAAGTGTTTTCGTCCAGTAAATCGTACAATTTATCTATATCTATTCGTCCGTCCGATTGTAACGGCACAAACCTTACGTCCGCTCCTCGACTTTTTTGTCTCATGGCGCATTGATAGACGGAGGCGTGTTCCATGGACGAGACCACAATATTGCCTTTTTTGTTTTTAAATCCGCTCTCAAAAACCCAGTTGTTACTTTCCGTTGCGCATGAAGTAAAAAATATTTCGTTTGCAGATGCGCCGAGACGTTTTGCAATAACTGCTCTCGCATTTTCTATTTCGTTTTTTACAGACAGAGCCTCGCCGTAAAGAGCGGACGGATTGTAATATTTGTTTACCGCAAATTCGATACCTTTTTTTGCATCTTCGCACAACGGCGTTGTTGAAGCATTGTCAAGAAAAATAATTTTTTCCAAAATGTTCTCTCCTATTTTATTTCCGCTATCGTTACCCCTCGTTCGCCTTCTCCGAATCCGCCGTACCGGTACGAATACACTAAAGGCGAAGTTTTGAGATATTTCTGTATTCCGGCGCCAAGCGCTCCCGTTCCTTTGCCGTGAACTATGCGCAGTAGTTTAGGCCCGTTTAAGTGGCAGTTGATTATATGAGGTTCTATAAGCTCTATGGCTTCGCTCACGGTGTACCCTATCACAAAGACTTCGGGTATGATGACGTATTCTTCCGTTTTTGGGGAAGGAACAAATTTTTTAACGGCTTGTTTGGGTTTAGGTTGTTCGACGTCGGCTATATCCGAAAATTTTACGGCAGTCTTCATCGAACCTATCGAAATTAAAGCCGATTCTTTTTTGCGGTCGACATCGACTATTGTTCCTTGCGCACCCAGGCTGATTACCGAGACTTTTTTACCTTTTGTTATTTTTGCCGGATCGATTGCTGCAAGTTCGCTTTTTACGTTTTCATCGTTTCGATATTTTATGTCTTCCAGCTGTTTTCGTAAGGCTTTTGCTTCAAAAAAAGCTTTTTCATCGGCTTCTTTTAACTTTTCCTTGATTTTTTCAATAAGTTCGTCTGCTTTCTCTTCATCGTTCGCAATAATTCGTTTAATTTCTGCTTTTGCGTTTGCGTTAAGTCTTTCCAGTTTTTCCGTAAGTGCTTTTTGTTTTTGAATCGCTTCCGATTTTAAAACGTTCAGTTCTTCGCCCAATCTGCGATTTTCGGATAGCTCTTCCTCGGCAAGACGTTTTGTTTCTTCTGCATCAGACAATAAATCTTCGAGTTTTAGCACTTCCTTGTCTATGCTGGAGTAAGCAAATTCTAAAATTTTTGAATTTAATCCTAATGATTTTGCTATTTTTAAAGCATTGCTTGCGCCCGGAACGCCTATAAGGAGCTTGTATGTCGGTTTTAAAGTTTGTGCGTTAAATTGCATGGCTCCGTTAATTATGTCCGTGCAGGAAAGCGCATAATTCTTTAGAGCGCTGTAGTGGGTGGTTATAATCGCAGTGGCTTTAAACATTTGTATATATTTTATTATGCCTATAGCCAAAGCGGAGCCTTCGATCGGATCCGTTCCGCCGCCTAGTTCGTCAAACAAAAGCAAAGATTTGTTTGTCAATGCGTCGGTTATTCGAGTGAGGTTAACCACATGCGACGAAAAGGTGCTTAATGACTTGGCTATACTTTGTTCGTCGCCGATGTCGCAGTAAATGTTGTCGAATATCGGCACCTCGCTTCCCTCGGCACATGGAATCATGAGCCCGGTATAAGCCATAAGACATAATAATCCTGCGGTTTTAAGGCATACGGTTTTGCCGCCGGTATTTGGTCCGGTTATCATTAAAACACGAGCATTAGCGCCTATTTTGATTGTTATGGGAACGACTTTATCCTTATCTATAAGCGGGTGCCGAGCATCTAAAAGTTTTAGTTCGTTTTTATCGTTAAACTTGGGAACTACGCCGTTGATGGACACCGAATAATTCATTTTTGCAAAAATCACATCCAATGAAGTTAAGGAGTCTTGCATTGAGCGCAATTCTTCAGCGAAACTTCCTGTTTGACGTGTCAAATCCTTGAGAATGTTTTCGATTTCGACTTCTTCCTTGGCTGCCAAACTTCGAATTTCGTTATTCATTTCGACAACCGAAAACGGTTCCACGAAGACGGTTGCGCCGCTTGCCGACTGATCGTGAATAAGACCTTGAACCATCGAGCGATATTCTGACTTGACCGGCAAAACGAAACGGTCGTTGCGAATTGTTACAAGATTGTCTTGAAGATACAAACTGTATTCCGACTTACGAAAGTAGGAACTTAACTTTTCCTTTAAAGCTGTTTTTTTATCGAAAAGCTTGCGCCGGATATCTTTTAGCGCAGAGCTTGCGTTATCGCTTATTTCCGTTTCGCCGATAATACACCTATCTATGTCGTTTTCCAAAAATTCGTTGGTTCTGTATGCGAAAACGTACTTATCCAATTCTTTTGTATCGTCGCCTATTTCCGAAATGACGTTTTGCGCAATTCGACCGGCTTTAAGCAGTCTGCATATTCTAAGAAGCTCGGCTGGTGTCAGGGTAATGCCTTTGTTTGCTTTAGAAACCGATTCGGCACAGTCGTCAAACGAGTGAATCGGATTTGCATTGAATTTGTATTTTGCCGTATATGCTTCGGAAACTTCTTCGGATGCGGTAAAAATGTCGTTTTTCTCGTCGAACGGAAGAATATCGGCTATTTGTTTTTTTGCCGAAGAAGATGTCGCAAAGTCGGCGATTCTATTTAAAATCTTATGATATTCAAGTGTTTTAATCGATTTTAAATCCATTATTTTAGCTCTCTGTTATGATTTCCTAATGTTTTTTGATTTGGGCGGTTATAGCTGTAATCTATAACTTTTCCCTGTTTTACTTTGTCTGTAACGTCAATATATGCAGAATTCAGCATTTGGCAATAGCAATAACCAACTTTGTAACGGCGCAACTCGAAATTACGAACTCCGTCGCTTAGATGACCTTCATATCCGTCACAAGAACCGCAACCGTCAAAAAATTCTTTTTTCGGGCAATTGCAGAACGTCATAAGCGGAACGTTGCCTTGTGCGTAAACAAAGCCTTTCTTGCCTAAAAAATCGCTTTCAAAAGAGTAAATTTTGGGCAAGTCAATAACGTCGTTGAGACAATTCATCATTGGTCCGAGCAAGAACGGACCGTCGCAAATTGCGAAAGAATATAAGTTGTTTGCGACTATGCCATAAAAACCGTTGTCTAAAGCCGCTTTTGTCAGACTTTTAAGGATGAAAACATCGTTGTCCCTGGCTATCGGCGGAAGCGAAAGCAGCAGTTTTTTGTCGGTGAATCTATAAAAATTCTCTATAGACGTTGGAGAATACTCTATCGGATTGACGATAATATATTCCATTTCATCTACAACTTGTGATGGTTCGCTGACTGTGTATATCGTTGCATCATTCGGAATATTTACTGCACTCCCCCTTATTATGTCTGACATAATAAGGGGTTTTTCGTTGTATTTTTGCATTTTGCAGGCATAATTTTTTAAAATTATATTTTGCAAAATATCATAACCGACTCTACGGATTTCATTAAAAGTCGAACGACGAACGAATCGCTCTCCTATTACCTCGGCATTCTCGGTAAAGAAATATTCGTTTTTATTAAAGTTTTCTACTACATCCGAAATCGTAATAGGTCTGTTTTCGGCTAAGATTGTTTCATAGCCTGATAACTCCATCGTGGCTATATTATTGTCGCAGGTTAACGTCAATGTATTGTTTTCAAAGTCAAGTTTTACGGAAACAGGTAATTTTCTAGTGCGAGAACAAACTTTTTTATTAAACTCTGCGTCTGTTGTTATGAAAACATCATCACCCTTGTATACATTACCGTCAAAACCGGTTTTGTCCCCGTTACTTTGCAATAAAGCCCCACCTACCTCAAAACCATTTCGCAAAAATTTAATGCCGTCACCTTTGCATAAAGATTTTTCGAGTATAGCTATCCTGTTTCTTACCTCTTTGACTTTACAATAAAATAATCCTTTATGAGAATTTATTTTGTAGTCAATCACTCTGTTTGTCGGGTCATAAAGATGACCTTGTGTAAAATCGCCACGATTAAAAACCCTTTTTAAACAATTTATTTCATTATCAGTAATGTTTTCATTACAAGCTTTTTTGTATATGCGAATACTCTCGGCAACATATTCGTTGCGGCGAAGGCGGCCTTCTATTTTAAAGCTGTCTACGCCTGCGTCAACAAGGTCTTTTAATTTTGTCGCCAGCATCAAATCTTTTGCCGATAGCAAATACCCTGTTCTAGTTTTTCCGTTTAACATAAGCGAGTACTTTTTTCGGCAGAGTTGCATACACTTTCCCCTGTTACCGGAAAACCCGGACGCCAAACTGCTAAAATAGCAATTTCCGGAAAAGGCAATGCAAAGCGCCCCTTGTACAAAACACTCGACCTCTATATCTACGCCGTTCTTTATTCGCTTAATTTCGCTGAGTGTACATTCTCTGGATAAGATTACACGTGTAAATCCCAATTGTTTTGCTATAATTGCGCCCTCAAGGTTGTGTATCCCCATTTGCGTGCTTGCGTGTAGAATTGCGGATGGTCTCGCTTTGCGAATAAGTTCGCTCAGTCCCAGATCTTGCAGTATTATTGCGTCGGCTCCGCTATCTATTGCGAATAGCGCATCGCTAAGCGCATCGGACATTTCCTCGTTTTTTACAAGTGTATTTATAGCAATGTAGACTTTTACGCCGTACAGATGTGCGTAATTCAGAGCTTGTAGCAAAACGTCGTTGTTAAAGTTTTCTGCTTTTGCTCTTGCGCTAAACTTGCTTAGTCCGATGTAAACTGCGTCTGCGCCGTTTATTACTGCAGTCTTTAATGCTTCGAAACTACCTGCCGGGGCAAGAATTTCCGCCATCATGCTCTTACCTTTGCATCGAAACGCTTAGAAAGCACATCGATTACCGAATCCATTATCGTCACTATTTCGCTGTCCACCAGTGTTTTGTCGTAGGATACGATTTTGAATTTAATAGCTATGCTCTTATAGCCTTTTTCTATCTGTTCGCCCTTATATACGTCGAATAAACGTACTTCTTTTATCAAAGAATTTGCCTCTTGAACAGCAGCAATAATTTCGCCTACGCAAACGTCATCATTTACCACCAGCGCAAGGTCTCTTTCTACCGGCGGGAATTTGGGCAGCGCAGAATATTTGTGGATTTGCGTATTCATGGTAAGGAGTTTTTCGCACTGCAGGCTTCCGACAAAAATATTTCCGGTCTTTATTCCGAAATTTTTCATTGTCGAGGGATGAAGTTTTCCGAATGATCCGATGATTTCGCCGTCTACGACTATATCTGCGCTGATTCCCGGATGTAAATACGGTTCGTCGCTGCGTTTAAGCGAGTATTTGACGTCAAAAGCATTTAATACGGAAGTAAACACGGATTTTACATCATAAAAGTCTACGTCAACCGCTCCGATGCACAAGACGGAACTTTCGTTAGGAAGTTCGCAAAGAGGCAATTTCCCGGTATATACTTTAGCAAGCTCCATTAGCCTAAAGTCAGAATTTTTACGTTGTAGATTAGTGGAAATTACGGAAATCATGCCGGAAACCAATTCGGTTTTCATTACCGAAAGATCCTCGGTTATAGGATTAAGAATGGATATGGCGTTGCGTCTATCATCCGACGGTGAAAGACAAAGTTTATCAAAAACCTTTTTGTCGGTGAAAGAGTATGTCATTATTTCGTAGTAACCGCAGCATAATGCTATTTCTTTTATTTTATCTATGCGTTTTTGTCTTTCGCTTATACCGCCGATGGTTACGGCTGCCGTGCGCATCATAGTTTCATTAAGCTTGTCACATCCATAGAACCTAATTACTTCTTCCGCTATGTCAGTAAAATTATCTATGTCTTCTCTGAATGCGGGAACGACAATAGTTAAGTCGCTACCTTTACAGTTCACTTCGAAGCCGAGATTGCTAAGTATTTCTACTGATTTTTTGACAGGAACGGAAATTCCGAGAATAGCGTCGATCTGCTTTTGGCTGGTTTTTATAATTTTTTTGCAAACATCCGAAATCTTTGTTTCAAATACAGGCTTACCGGCTCCTAATTCCGCAAATAAGCTAAGAGCGCGTTTTCTTCCGGCTTCTATGCTATAATAGTCCACGCCACGTTCAAATCTTGCTGACGAATCGGATCTGAGACCTAACTTTCGAGAAGTTGCTCTGACACTGCCTCTGAGAAAGCGTGCGCTTTCAAGAAAGACGTTTTTTGTGTCGTTTTTGATTCCGCTGCCTTCTCCTCCCATTATACCGGCTATCGCCAATGGTTTTCGGGCGTCGCAAATAACTGTAATGCTGTTGTCGAGCGAATATTTTTCGCCGTTCAAAGCGATGATTTCTTCGTCTTTAGCCGCTCGTCTTACGATAATTTCGTTACCGTCAATATAGTTAAGGTCGAACGCATGTAGCGGCTGTCCTATTTCCATTAAGACGTAGTTAGTAATGTCTACTACGTTATTGATTGGGCGCACTCCGCACATATATAACCTTCGCTGCATCCACTTTGGCGACGGTTCGATTTTTACGTCTGTAACCAATGCACTCGTATATGCAGCGCAGTCGGAAGAAATAACGGTAACCGACGGAATCTTTATCTCCGATTTTGAATATTTATATTCGAAAGACGGATATTTCATGGGGATATTTAATGCTGCGGAAACTTCTCTTGCTAATCCGAGTATGCTGTGACAGTCCGCTCTGTTTGCGGTTATCGCAACATCAAGAACGGTTTCGTTAAGGTTAAGAAGCTTGATTACGTCTTGTCCGAGCGGCAAATTTTTATCGAGCAAAAGTATACCGTCAACGGATGCTCCGTCCACAAATGCATCGTCGGTCTTCAGTTCTGCGCCCGAACACATCATTCCGTAACTCATTACGCCTCGTAAAGGAGCAGACTTGATAATTTTTCCGCTGAGGTTTGCTCCGTCCAAAGCCACAGGAACGACGTCGCCTACGGTTACGTTGTTTGCGCCGGTAACGATGACGAGGGTTTTATTCCCTAAATCTACGGTACAAACCTTAAGTTTATCGGCATTTTCGTGTTTATCTATTTTGAGAATCTTACCCGTTACAACGCCGCTTATATCATCGGAATATCTGATTATTTCTTCTACTTCGAAACCGGCTCCGACCAAAGCGTCGCAAAGAGTTTTTTCGGAAATGTTTTTTACGTCCACATATTCGTTAAGCCAACTAATCGGTAATCTCATGGAAAAATCCTCCTAAAACTGTTTCAAAAAACGAATATCGCCTTCAAACGGAACTCTTGCGTCGTTTATGCCGTGTATCAAAGCGGTAATACGATCAAGTCCCATTCCGAATGCAAATCCGGTGTACTCGTCCGGATCTATGTTGCAGCCTTGTAAAACTTTGCGGTTAACCATGCCTGCGCCTAAAATTTCGATATATCCGGTACCCTTGCATACATTACAACCTTTGCCGCCGCAGTGAACGCACGAAAGATCCACTTCTACGCTCGGCTCCGTAAACGGAAAGTATGACGGGCGGAAACGTACTTTGGTTTCCTGCGAAAAGAAGTTGCGTGCAAAAGCACCTAGGATACCCTTTAAATCGCACATCGTAATGCCCTTATCTACGACAAGCCCTTCGAGCTGATGAAAGCACGGAGTATGAGTCGCATCCGCTTCGTCGCTTCGAAATACTCTTCCCGGCGAAATCATCTTAATTGGCGGCTTGTATTTTTCCATAACTCTGACCTGTCCGGCAGAAGTTTGCGTCCTAAGTAAAATATTGTCTGTTATAAAAAACGTGTCTTGGGGCGCTCTTGCCGGGTGATCTTCGGGAATATTGAGCATGTCGAAATTATACTTTGTATATTCTATTTCCGGAGATTCAGCCACGGTAAAGCCCATAGAAACAAAAAAATCTATTGCTTTTTGGCGTATAACATTCAATGGATGAAGTTTTCCGTATTCGTGCGGCTTGTCTATCGTTATATCTATGCGCTCGCTAAGTAATTTACGATTAAGTTCTTGTTTTTCAAAAACCGAAGCCGCCTGAGAGATTTGCTGTTCGATCGCCGACCTGGTTTCATTGATAAGTTTGCCTATAAACGGTCTTTCCGCTTCGCTAACGTCTTTAAGCCCCTTGAGCAGCAAAGTAAGCTCGCCGTTTTTGCCGAGTACCTCTACTCGAAGCTCGTTTATTTCCTTTGCAGATTCGGCTTTTTTGATTCTTTCGGCAGTCTTGGCAGCCAAAAGTTCGAGTTTTTCTTGCATTATAACCTCCGATTGTTTATTCTAAATAAAAACACGCCCTGACAAAATACAAAAGTATCTCATCAGGGCGCAATATGCGCTGTACCACCCGATTTCGTCGCAAACAGCGACCTCATTAGCGGTCGTAACGTGACCGAACGGTCGCCTACTACTACTTGAGCGACATGCTCCCACGGTGAATATCTTCGTTTCCATGCGTTCTTTCAGCCAAGGAACGCTCTCTTTTGGTGCGGAATTGCTCTTATGCCGTGATCTAAGCAACAATATTTTAGCACAAAACGACAAGGAAGGCAACTTTTTTAGGGCTGAGAAAATGAATTTCCGTAGATTATTCCGTCCGGAACCTCCCCTATAATTAAATTTTCACAAAGTAATACAGTTGTTGAAGTTCTGATTGAATGGTTTAATCCGGGAACTACAATGCTTATCGAAGAGTTTACGACGAGGTATATGCTGTGCTTTGTATGATTTATTCCCACGGATTGAAAATCGGAATTAAAATAAACGCCTATAGAGCCTGAAGGACAGGCATTGACTTTTAGAATCGGTCCTTTTCCGCTAAGGTATGTGATGCCGCTCAACGCTCCTATCGGTACCGAAACTCCGTTTTTGCCCAGGTCTGAAATGTTATATTCGCTTTTAAGCATAATTTCTTTACTTATTTTGTTTGCTAAAGCCGAGTTTACGTTGATAACTTCTAATTTTCCGTTTGCATTGTACTTGTAATTTATCATTAAATTCAAGTCGTATGAGCTCACTACGCTGTCGCAAGCGTTATTAACCGCTATGTTGGCTAAAGTTTTTACTTGTTCTTCAAATAGTATGATTAAAACGGGATTTACGTTGGTTTTTATGTGAAAAATAATTAAAAGCAAAGTGCAAAGCAGGCAGAAAATAACTTTTATCTTCTTTTTCAATTTGCCATTCATAACAATACTTATGAATGCCTCCAAATAAAAGTTACAATTATTTGGATTTAGGCGAAAATATGAGAGTTACCAAATAACTCATAACCACTGCCGTACCTACGCCAATGGCCGTGCGAATAAGACCGCCGCCCAATGCGCCTAAAACGCCGACCTTTTCGGCATTTTCAATAGCGCCTTTTGTCAACGACGCTCCGAATCCGATAATCGGTACACTTATACCTGCTTGACAAAAGTCATTAATCGGTTTGTATATTCCTGCAAATTCCAGCACAACGCCAACGAGCAAAAAAATGACTAGTATCCTTGCCGGCGTTAATTTTGTCTTTACTATCAAAAGCTCGGCAAGAGCGCAAAGCAAGCCGCCGCTTACAAATACAATTAAATAAACCAAAATCGGATTCATTTTTGTCCCTCCACTATTACGGCATGCGATATACAAGGTATAGTTTCGCCTTGATAACAGCTCTGAGTACTCATTAAAGCCCCTGTAGCAAAATACGCTACGTTTTTGTACATGCCGCTGTTAAGTCGATTAAGTACGAACGAATTAAAAACAGTTCCGCTGCATGCTGCGCCGCTGCCTCCCTGGTAGCACATTTGACTGCCGTCAAAAATTAAGTGTCCACAGTCGATATATTCTTTGCCGAGATTATATCCCTGTTCTCTCATTAGTTTTCGCAAAATGTCCGAACCCAACTTTCCTAAGTCGCCGGTAATTATTAAATCGAAATCGGAAGGCAGCGTATTTGTTTCTTTAAACATTGCTGCCATTGTGTTCATCGCCGCAGGTGCCATCGCAGCGCCCATATTGTTGAGATCGTTTGTTCCGTAGTCAATTACCTTTCCGATTACTCCTGCGGTAATCTTTGGTCCGTTGCCGCTTTTGGATAAAATCGAACAAGCCGCACCGGTTACTGTCCATTGTGAGTACGGCGGTCGCTGACACCCGTATTCAAGCGGATAACGATATTGTCTTTCGGCGGTTGCGAAATGACTTGCAGTTGAGCATGCTATTGTGTCGAACTTGCCGCCGTCGATAAACGTTGATGCTAAGTTAAGCGCTTCTGTCATCGTCGAGCATGCGGAGTATACTCCTAGATACGGAGAATCGAACGAGCGAGCCACATAGTTAGAACTTGTAACTTGATTTAGCAAGTCTCCGGAGATCATTAGGTCTACGTCGTTTTTTCTTATGCCGGCTGCAGATATAGCACCGTTTATAGCATCCGTAAGCATGCGTATTTCTGCATTTTCAAACGTTTTTTCGCCTATTTTAGCGTCAATAATCGTTTTGTCGAAATATTTTCCTACAGGGCCCTCGCCCTCCTTTTGTCCCACTATCGAGTATGAGCCTATTATAGTCGGCGGATTATTATAGAAAACGGTCTGTTTTGTTTTGATATTTGTGTTTTCTTTTGATTTTATTTCCGCTCTGTCGCAAAAATTGCAGTTATCTCCGCTTAGTAACGTTGTTGTCATATTGCCTCCAATAATAAATGCAGCATGCCTGCTACTGATGACCACACTATACCGTTTACCACAACGGGACCTACTACGCTGAACATCTTTACGGAAGTACCCATAATTAGTCCTTCCGTTTTAAATTCCATAGATGCGCTTGCCATAGCATTAGCAAAACCCGTTATAGGCAAAAACGAACCCGCACCGCCTTTTCTGGCAATTACATCAAAAAAACCGAACCCGGTGAACAATATAGCTATGGCGATAATCGTCATGGAAGTATAGTTTATTATCATATCCGACGGCACGTCCGGGAAAAGGTAATAGTAAAGATCTCCGATACCTTGCGCTATAATACAGGTAAGACCGCCTACCCAAAATGCATTTAAAAGCGAACTCCAAACACAGGTTTGCGGAGTTATTGAATCTACTAACTTATTGTAGTTTTCGTTTCGCTTTTGTTTAAGCGTTTCTTTTTGCATTTTTATTCTCCTTAACAAAAATTTCTTTGTCATCGTCGTTGATTGGCGATATGATGTCTTTTACCTTTCTCATAATATACTTCTAATATTTGCCGCAAAAAGTATTTTATGCAAAGAAAAGCCGCTCTCGTGTAAATTGAGAACGGCAAAAGCGTTAAAAAAATATTTATGGATTCCATAGTTCTTCCGAATGTACTACGAGCAGCGGTTATATGCCGCATAAATCGTTTTATCGCAACAAAATAGTTGGAGTCGAGAATCCGTCTGTAATTTAGTTTTTTTGCAGTGAAGAAATTATGCAGTCGGCGGTTGAAACGTTAGTTGCAATAGGGATATCGTACACAACTGCAATGCGAAGTAACGCCTTTATGTCCGGGTCGTGCGGCTGTGATTGAAGAGGATCCCACAAAAATATTATGGCATCGACTTTTCCCTCTGCTACACACGCACCGATTTCCAAATCGCCGCCCAACGGACCTGATAAGTATTTTTTGACCTTTAGTCCGGTGGATTGCTCGATAAGTCCGGCGGTAGTTCCCGTACCGCACAAATCAAACATTGACAAAGTACGTGAGTTTTCGGTTGCCCATTTGACAATTTGCGGTTTTTTGTTGTCGTGCGCTATAAGCGCTATTGTTTTTTTGTCCATAAGGATCCTCCGTATAAGTTTAATTATGTTATTGCGCTTGTAATTCTTATAATCAAAATCGTTGACAAAGCGAGCTAATAATGGTATAGAATTGAATGTATGTTATACAGTGCATGCAAGGAGCAGTATAATGAAAATAGCTTTTCCCGCCATATTTAGACAAGAAAAAGACAGCGATGCAATCAACATAGTGTTTCCGGACATTTTAGGAGCGGTATCCTGCGGATACGGATACGAAAATGCTATGTTTATGGCAAGAGATTTGCTTAAGGCCTCATACAAATGTAATTTCGATAACTGCAGATCCGCTACGCCGTCATCGTTAAGCAAGATGAAAAAGTTGTTTAGCGGCGATACGATTATAATGATAGAAGTAGATGTTTAACAGCATGAGAAAATAATTTACCGATAAGTTATAATTGCGATTATCTTAAAATGCAATAAAACATCTTCGCAAAACATTAGCGTTTTTTTATATTCGGTAATATCTGTTTGATTTTCTCGGTTTGACGTCCGGATATTCGCCTTTTACGTATCCTACGGCAACATGTCCGATACCGACGCATTCATTGTTAATTCCCAACTTTTTCAACAGACTTTTGCCCCAATCCGATTCAATTTCTTCTTTTGCCCGATGAATCCAGCAAGAACCTAACCCCAAAGAATGCGCAGCATTCATCATGTTTTCGATTACGCAACTTCCGTCATAAACGGACAACGGCGATTTTTCTGCAATTACCAGTAGCACCAACGGCGCACCGTAAAACGGATCGCAGTTTTCTTTCCCCATTATTTTCGCATTTTGCTCGGCAATTTCCTTTCTGGTTTTTTTGTCTGTGATTGCTATAATGATCGGTGTTTGACAATTCATTCCGGACGGCGCATAAAGTCCCGCTTCAACGATTTGCTCTATATCGGCTTCATTTACTTGTTTATCCTCAAAACTCCTGATACTGCGCCTTGTAAGCATTGTATTGATTGTCTCGTTCATTTTAAACTCCTTAACTTTATAATTTTAAACTATCGAAGTTTGGATTATATGCGGCATAAAAACGCATTATCACCCAAACCAACGTTAACTTAAACAAATATTCAAGGTTTGGTCCGTTCCGTAAAGATTTTGCCCTTCCGCTTGGAGATAGAGTATTTTTGCTCCGAGCATACATTATTCATCGTAACTATCTAAAAAATTATGGGTTTTGCCGCCTTTTTTGTAAGCAATAACCGTGTCAAGATTTACGTTTTCTACGCTGCGAAAAATGCACTTTTCTACGTCGGGACTCTCTTTCTTCAGCATACGAATAAGTTCTTTTGTCGCCTGCCGTTTTGAACGATTTTGCCCGTCCGGTCTGCACGTAGTGCAAGTATCTGTAAATTTGCAAGCGCATTGAATAAAATGCAAATCGTAAGCGTCTCGCCAAGCCTTTATATCGTCTTCTCTTATTAGGTATAGGGGACGAATCAATTGCATTCCTTCAAAATTCGTACTTTTAAGCTTGGGCATCATCGTTTGGACTTGCGCACCGTAAAGCATTCCCATAAGAATGGTTTCGATTACGTCGTCATAGTGATGTCCTAAAGCTATTTTGTTACAACCTACGTTTTTAGCGTAATTGTACAAATACCCTCTCCGCATGCGTGCGCACAAATAACACGGCGATTTTTCCACTCCGTACACGGATTCGAATATATCAGATTCAAAAATTTCGATAGGAATATTGAGCCTACGTGCATTTTCTTCGATTATGTTACGATTTTGTTTGTTGTACCCGGGATCCATTACTACAAACTTAAGATCGAATTTTTCTTTGCTGTACTTATGGTATTCCTGGAATAACTTTGCCATAAGAAAAGAGTCTTTTCCGCCGGACATACAAACGGCAATTTTGTCTCCGTTAGAAATAAGTTTATAGTCCTTAATCGCCTTAACGAAACGACTGAGCAGCGGAACTCGAAATCTCTTTGTTATTCCTTCCTCTACTTGTTTTAGATAGTCATCGCTTACGACTTTACTCATTTCCTCTTTCAGCCACTGAAAGTATCCGCCTTTGAGGTTGTATGCTTCGTAACCCTTGAGAGCAAGATTTTCTGCAATCTCGTCGCTCAACACTCCCTTTGCGCAATAAACTATAATCTTTTTATCTTTCTGAAATTTTTGTTCGTCAATCAACTCAGGTTTGACTGTATAAGCTCCGGGAATCGCTCCGTAAGCCCAATCTGACTCGTCTCTGATATCCAATAATATATATTCGTCTTTGTTAAGCAAAGCAAGTTCTTTAGCTGTAATATCCATGCATTTTCTCCGAAATCGTTATAATTATACAATGTTTATAAAAAAAATGCAAGCTTATTCGTTGAGTATAAAAGCTCGACATCATTTTTGATGTCGCTTTAAATGAGGATGTCGCTAGATGAATTTTAAATACTAATTTACCATTGCTAAAAGTTTAAATTTTGCTGTTATGCTTTCAAAAATTATGTTATTCAGTGTTTAAGTCCAATGCTATGGAATACATCGGACTAATTAGTTTTGCTTGACTTTATTCCGCTGTTGCTTTCTATCGTCAGTAAATAATCTAAAAAGAGAGACGTAACGGCAGATTCGCCAAAAATTCTCTGCGCTTTGCAATCATCTATTTCAATGAAATCTCTATCGTGTTTGAACTGAATAAAGCTTATATTGCTGATATGCCAGCTTTTAGTCGATTTGTTAAAGAAAGCGAAAAAATCGCTCTCTCGGTCGTATGCGGACAGAACATTGTCTTTAGTGTCGATATAATATTTGATTTTTTTCATTTTTCACCTAAACAAATAAAACAAAAAGCTTAAAACACTTATTAAAAGACGTCTTAAGCTTTTTGGTGGTGGACGGGGGTGGATTCGAACCACCGAAAGCGGAGCTGGCAGATTTACAGTCTGCTCCCTTTGGCCACTCGGGAACCCGTCCATATCTAATAAATTTGAGCTTGCAGTCGCAAGCTCGTTGGAGCTGGAGATGGGACTTGAACCCGCAACCTACTGATTACAAGTCAGTTGCTCTACCGATTGAGCTACTCCAGCAAAAATGATGGTGCCTAGAGGCGGAATCGAACCACCGACACGGAGATTTTCAGTCTCCTGCTCTACCGACTGAGCTATCTAGGCAAAAAAATGGCGACCTGGATGGGGATCGAACCCACGACCTCTAGCGTGACAGGCTAGCGTTCTAACCATCTGAACTACCAGGCCTCAAAAAAATAAGGCAAATATGAAAATTAGTGGTGGGCCTTCAGGGACTCGAACCCCGGACAAGCCGGTTATGAGCCGGCTGCTCTAACCAACTGAGCTAAAGGCCCTAATTTTATTTTGGTCGGGGTGAAGAGACTCGAACTCCCGACCCCATGGTCCCAAACCACGTGCGCTACCAACTGCGCTACACCCCGTGAACTGATTTTCAACGCTTAATCAGCATACCATACACAAAAATCTTTGTCAAGCATTTTTTCGGGTTTTATTCAATTTTTTTATTTTTTTTTGAAGAATACTTTTTCTTCGGTATTCTGCGGAATTTTACCGCCGAACTCCGCGAATTTCGCCATACCCCGCCCCGAAACGGATTCGCTATTTCCGCGCAGGAGACCGCGCGGAATCGTCTGAAAGTTTTCTGTATTTTTCCCTCGTCGCAAGTCCGCCGCGGATATGCCGCTCGGAAAGATTTACGTTGAGATGCTTTTTAACTTTTTCGTAAAGAACCTCGTCGAGAAATTCGAGCCGGGTTGTCAAATCGTGATGAACGGTCGATTTCGACACGCCGAAAACCTTTGCCGTGCTTCTGACCGTGGCGCGTTCCTTAATTATATATTCTGCCTCTTTAATCACCCTTGCGTCAACATCGTAATACAATAAACCGTTCTCCATATTCGCCCCGAGCCGCGAAAAACGCCGCGCCGACGGACTAATATATTTTATGTGCCGATCCGCTTTTTTAGGATAAAGAACGTATAAAATACTTAACGAAAGTTAACAATTCCACCTATGGAAACACTTGCCGTTAAACTTTTCAATTTCATTTCACGGCTCGATCTCGGGGCGTACTACCCGTTGATCGTTCCGTCCGTCGTAGCCGCGATTTTCCTGATCGTGTTTATCTCCGGTATCTTTTTTTACCGTGTGAAAAGAGCCGACAAAACCTCTATGCTTGCCGTCGCGCTTTCGCTTTACACACTTTCGGCGATAAAAACCGTTTGCGACCTGATATCGAAGCCGATTCGCGACGAATTCGTTTTGTCGTGCATAGGCGGACTGCTCTCCTCTGCGTTGTCGTTCGCCTTTTACGGACTTTTATGCATGCAACACAACTCGCATTTTAAACTTTCTTCACGCGATAAACGACTTATAGACCGACTTTCACGTTCTGATCGGAATAATTTATATGATAAGTCCGACGGCGGCGCGGACGACGCGGGCGAGCCTTTCGTCATTAAAAACGCGTTGTTCGATTCGCCAATAAAACGCGTGGAATTTTTGCCGACGAAAAAATATCCGCAAAAAGGCGAAAAGGATTTCGGGGTGAATTACGGAGAAATCCTCTCGTATATAGAAAAACTGCGACGACACGAACTCACCGCAGAAGAAACGAAAGTAATAGACGAACTCGAAAAGTCCGTAAAACTCTTCTCTACGCGGGAAATAACCTGCGACGAACGCAGAAAACTTTCCTCGGAACTTATGCGACTTGTTAAACTCGTTTCAAAATACAAGGCGTCATAACGACGACAACAATATTATTATGTAATCAATAATGCGGCGAAAAGGCGGGAGCAAACGCTCCCGCCTTTTCGCCGCCGCATCTATCCGCGCACATAATCAGCCGCAAGGAATTCCGTTATTTATCAACGGATTCCCACTTTGCAAATAATTTTATTTCCTGCGTTTCTTCGGTAATCTGCAACGCATCGACTTCGAAATCCCATCGATTTAAGCAACCGGATTCTTTAAACCACCCTACGAACGAATAGCCATCTCTTTGCGGCTCAGGGGGAATATACATAATTTTCTCGCCGCATTCGTAATAATCAATGTAGTAATAATTATTCCCATCGTAATTCAAACAATAGGAAACATTAGCCTTTAATAAACCACCTCCAAAATATTCCGATAATACCTCTTTAAATAATGCATATTTTTCACTTGGAACATATATTTTCACTTTTTCATCCGCATTAAAGTTGTTTAAGTCGACTATTTCACCACAATAAAATATCTGTAGATTTCCTGATGTTAGATACATGTAACCGGAACCAATTTCCTTTATAGAGCGAGGAAAATAACATCTCCTTATGACTGTCCCGTTTTGGTCAGACATATGAAAATATCCATTTCCACCAAAACCCAATCCAGAATTAAAGCCAAGTTTCGACACTGTATAATTCTCAATTTTCTCTGGGAAAAAGACTGCGCCAGACTTAGGATATGTTTTTAAATTGCCTATCGCAACATTATTTCCATCTATAACTTTGCAATAGAAATTTTCATCAACTACAACTTTATTTTGTTTGCCTAAATGACACCCTGTAAAACAACAAAGAATCATCAAACAAAGCAATAAGGCAAACAAACGCTTCATTTTTTTCGACCTCCCCTTCACATTAACTTTAAAGTTCCGTCACCGTTCCCAGAAACAGCGGAAAACCCGTCGCGTTGTCCACTATGCCGAACATAAACGGACGGTCGAGAATAATCAGATATTCTTTTCCCGGCGCGGGCGCGGATTCGCCTTTCATGCCGCCGATCGTAACCGCCGCGGCTTTCGTGCCGTTGCGGTCGAGTTCGATTCTCGTTTTTTGCAACACGTAACCGAGATACAACTTATCGCCGTAAGTCGTTCTTCCCATTTTATCGAACTCCGCGTCGGAGTTAAACGCCCTTTCAATCCCCATGCTGGCGAGCGGCTCGGATAAATTAACCGCGTAATCGAAAGCAAATTCGGGAATAATCGCGCTGACTTTCGCCGCTTCTCTTTTACTCATCGCCTTGAAATATTTCTCGCCGGTCAGGCTCTCCGCAAACTCGTAAACGGTCGTTCCGTCGTTCGGCAAAATGCCGAGAAACGAATATTTTCCGCCGCGATAACCTTTCAGAAAGCCCTGCGCGTTGCCGAAATCGATATAAGTCTGCTCGTTCGACGCGAACATATCGACAGACTTCTGCGCGCCGTCGAGATTTGTAAAAATTCTTTTGCTCGCGTCGCTTTTCTCGTTCTGCCACTTCGCGTCGAAAAAAAGCGCGTTGATAACGTAAATAACGTCGTCCTCTTCGATGGTGTCGATTATTTCGGGAATCATCCCCTCCGTTTTATTGGAGCACCAGTTGTTCACGTCTTTGAGCGTCAGGGCGTCGAAATCGGACCTGAAAACCTCGGCATTATAAATTTCCTTTACGGTTTTGAGATAATCATCTTCGACGTTCACCGCGCCGTTTTTTATCCACACGGAATCGGCAAGTTTCACGGTGTCGTCGGCTTTGTTGAGAAGTTTGTTTCCGAACGCGTTGATATCCGCGATGTTGCCGCCGAGAACGTTCTCAAACTGCGCGAGCGTTTCGTTTTCCGCGCCGTTAGCAACCATTCCGAGGCACATAAACGCCGAAAGCGGCGAAACGAGCGCGTTGGGTTTCGATTTGTCTTTAAGGACTTCCTTCAGCAATTCCACGCCGAAATTGTCCAACCCCGAAACGATGCCGTTATTGTCCGTAACTTCGCCCGCGATATTCGTAAAAGAATAAGCGGCGGTGAGTTCGGTCGCCTTCACGGTTTTGTTTACGTATTTTCCGCAGGCGGCAGCGCACAAAGCGGCAGAAATAACCGCCAACAAACAAGCGACTGATTTACCGAATAATTTTCTCATCGTTCACCTCGCATTAATATATTTTTATGGATTCCGCTCATTATCACTATTGTTTTTCTTCTTGTCTGCATTATATCATAACGTCGCGTAGTTGTCAATACCCAAAATAAAGAGGCGGCGATTTCACATCAGCGGAGCAAAAAACGTTAAAAACCATTTCACGATCCGCTCGCGCGGTTTAAGTTTCAGATCGTCGGCGGAAACAAGGTCGCATTCATGCTCAATCAGATATAAAAAGTCAGCGTATATGTCGTTTATCACGCTGTTTTTGAAAAACAACGTGGCGCACTCAAAGTGATGAACGAGGGAGCGGAAGTCGAGATTTATCGTGCCGATAACCGCCGTGTCGCCATCCGAAAGGAAACATTTGGAATGAATGAAACCGTTTCTGAAAGCATAAACTTTCACGCCCGCGCTCATAAGCGAAATACACGCGCTTCTCGTCATAATGTAAATAGCCTTTTTGTCCGGAACTTCGGGAATGAAGATTCTCACGTCCACTCCGCGCCGCGCGGCGTTTTTGATTGCCGTGGTTATGTTCGTATCGACGATAAGATACGGCGTTGCGATATAAAGGTATTTATCCGAGCGATTGATTATGTCGAGATAGACGTTTTCGCCGATATGCTCCTCGGTTATCGGAGCGGGAGAATCGCCGAACGGGAACATATAGCCGTCGTTATAGACTTCATGCGAGGAAGAAACGAAATCCCTTTCGTCCAGCGACGGAGTGCCCGACATATTGAAAAGTTGAATGAAGAGCCGCACAAGGCTGTCCACCGCCTGACCTTTTATTTTAACCGAACAATCGAGCCATCTGCCGTAAGGCTTGGTGATGTTCGCGTATTCGTCGGCGATATTCGCGCCGCCCATAAAGCCGACTTTGCCGTCGATTACGGCGATTTTGCGGTGATCTCTGTTGTTGTGACTGACCGAAACGACGGGAATGAACTTGTGGAATTTGCGCGCGTCGAAACCTTCTTTGCAAAGGTCCTTATAAAAATCGGGCGAAACTTTCGGCATGCTGCCAACGTCGTCGTACATAACGTAAACCTTAACGCCTTCCTCGACTTTTTTCCGTAAAATTTCGTCGATTTCGCCCCAGATCACGCCGTCCTCGATGATGAAATATTCGAGAAAAACATATTTTTCGGCTTTCGATATCTCTTCTTTCAACGCCTCGAAAAACACCGAGCCGCTTCGCAGATATTCCGCGGCGGAATTATCGAAAACGGGAAAAGCCGTAGCATAACGCAGATACCTGACGACGGCGTTGCCTTTGCCCTGTTCTTCCGAAAGCCTGCTCAGAACTTCGTCCTGACGATAATATTCGTCGTGATGTTCGCTGTATATCGCGCAGTATTTTTTCATCTGCCGCTTGCTCATCTTCACGTTGCCGAACGTTAAATAAACCATTATACCGCCGTAAGGGAGCAACTGAAGCAATATCACCCAGGGCAATTTATAACACGCAGGCTGGTCTTTGTTGACGATCGCGACCATTAAAAGCCCTGACAAAACGTAAACGAGAACAGCGTAAAGCACGGGTACTTTTTGCCCGAGCCAGAACAGAACCACCCATATGCCTATAGCCTGTAAAAATATACTGAGAAGTATGATTGCGAACCGCGAAACGTATAACTTCGTCCGCGCCGCTTTGTTTTTTCTCGTTTTTTCACCCATTCCCGTTTTTCCTCTGTTTAATTATCATTCGTCCGTGTGTTTTTTATACGTCGACCGAAAAAGTCTGCCTATAACACGATTATCGGTTGTTTTTTAATCAAATCACCGCGCCGTGCAGCCCGTCGGACAACGTTATACATAATCACGTTATAATGTTATATATAACCATATTATATTATAATTATATATAAAACCGCTATTTTTGTCAACAGTATTGTTAAAACGCCGCCGCTTGCAAAGCGTTTGCAAGCGGCGGCGTCAAAAATCCTTTTTCGGAAAACCTGCCAACCGGACCGGAAAGCAATCCGAAACCGATTATTTCGCAAGCAATGCGAAGAGTTTATCGGTCAAACCCGAAGCATCCTCAACGGGCAGCCCAGCGACGAGCCTTGCGGACTGATAAAGCACTTCGGCGTAATCCGCAACGGAATCCTTATCCGCCTCGAACGCCGCTTTGAGTTTCGCGTAAATCGGATGCTCCGCGTTGACTTCGAGAATCTTGTTGGCTTTAACCATTCCCGGTTCGGCGTTCGGCATCTGCGAAAGTACTTTTTCCATTTCGATGGAAACCTCGCCCTCGGACGAAAGACAAACGGGGTGATTTTTCAGTACGGACGAAACTTTGACTTTCGCCACCTTGTCGCCGAGCGCGTTTTTCAAAGCGTCGAGAAGTTCTTTGTCCTCTTCGTTCTTTTTGTCGTCCTCCGCGGAAACGCCGACGCTCTCGTCGAGAATATTCTTAAATTCCTTCTCCTCGTATTTGCCGAGCATTTTAACGGCAAACTCGTCCACGTCGTCGGTGAAGCACAGGATATCATAGCCCTCGTCGAGAATCTTCTCGCTCTGCGGCAACGCTTTGACGGCGTTCTCCGTTTTAGCCGAGCCGTAATAAATATACTTCTGCTCCGCGCCGAACGCGTCGACGTATTCTTTGAGCGTTACGTACTTGCCGAGTTTTACCGACTTGAACATTATAAGATCCTGCAAAACGTCTTTGTTCATTCCCCAGCCGCTATACAGACCGTATTTAAGTTGCAAGCCGAAGTTCTTGAAAAACTCGTCGTAAGTCGCTCTGTCGTTTTTCTGCATATCGAGAAGTTCGTTCTTGATTTTCTTTTCGATATTCGATTCGATGAGTTGAAGTTGACGGTTGTGCTGAATGGTCTCACGCGATATGTTGAGTTGAAGTTCGCTGTCCACAAGCCCTTTGACGAAACTGAAGTAATCGGGCAACAAATCCGCGCACTTTTCGGTGATAAGCACGCCGTCGGTGTATAACTTCAGACCTTTTTCGTAATTCTTGCTGTAATAATCGTAAGGAACTTTTGCAGGAATAAACAACAGAGCCTTATAACTCACCGCGCCTTCCACGCTCACGTGAATATATTTCAGCGGCGCTTCGTAGTCGTAGAAATTGTTCTTATAAAACTCGTCGTAATCTTCCTTGGTCAGTTCGCTCTTATTCTTCTTCCAGAGCGGAACCATGGAATTGAGTGTTTCCTCTTCCTTATAAGATTCGGCGGACTTGCCCTCTTTTCTCTCCTCTTCCGTGAGTTCCTTATATTTCGTCACTTCCATTCTGATGGGGTAACGGATATAATCGGAATACTTTTTGACGAGGCTTCTTATTTCGTATTCTTCGAGGAATTTGCTGTATTTTTCGTCGTCGGTATCCTTTTTAATATGGAGAACGATTTCCGTTCCTCTTTCGGCTTTTTCGCAAGGCGCGATATCGTAACCTTCCGTACCCGAACTCGTCCAGACGTGAGCCTCGTCCTCGCCGAACGCTTTGGAGAAAACTTCAACCTTGTCGGCTACCATAAACGCCGAATAAAACCCTACGCCGAACTGACCGATTACGTTTACGTCGTCCTTTTCCTTGGCGTCCGCGTTTGCGGCTTTGAAATCGAACGAGCCGCTCTTGGCGATCGTTCCGAGGTTTTCTTCGAGTTCTTTCGCCGTCATACCGATGCCGTTATCGGAAATCGTGAGCGTGCCGGCGTCCTTATCCGCCCTGATTTTAATATAAAAATCCTCGCGGGTAAGCCCCGAAATCCCTTCTTTCAGACCTTTATAATATAATTTGTCGATAGCGTCGCTGCAATTCGACAAAAGTTCTCTTAAGAAAATCTCCTTATGAGTGTAAATAGAGTTGATCATCAGATCGAGAACTCTCTTCGATTGCGTTTTGAAACTTTTCATAAAAAACACCTCCGATGTTATTCGCTTTGCCTTTCTCCGCAAAACAGATATTGATTATTTTTAGCAAACAATAAGTTTGAGTGTTAGCACTCTCGTTAATGTTCTGCCAATATTATAATACCGCGTTTTACAAATAGCAAGCGTTTGAGGTGTTTTTTTTGTTAAAATTTTTAAAATACGTCTGCAACGATTATTTTTGCAGCACAGAAAAAGATTTTTCTCGTCAGCCCTTCTGCAAAGCGGAAAAAGATTTTTTCTCGTCAGCCCTTCTGCAAAGTGGAAAAAGATTTTTTCTCGTCAGCCTTTCTGCAAAGTGGAAAAAGATTTGATTGCCGTCGCCGTAACGGAAATAGTCAGGCGATATTCGCAATTTTTCGCTTCGATTTTCAGTTCCGGCTCGCCCGACAAGGCGAAATAATCTTCCAGCACCGCCGTGATATCCTTGACGATAAGCGCGGTGTTTTCACCCGTCATCGACAACCTGTCGCTTTCGATAACCGTTTTCAATCTCGATAATTCTGTCTTTTTCATATTATAATTCCCGCCCGCGGTCGCGCGCCGCGTTATCCGTCGGTTTCCGTTACGTGTTACGTTTTATTCCGCTATGTTTCGTTTTTTATATATTACGTTTTATGCCGCGGCGTATCGCGCCCCAGAAACCCGAATATTTGGACACATAATCGTAAATTTTACTTTTCCCCGAAGCAACGTTTGCCGCGAGAATTTTAAAGGCTTTGAAAGAAGGGGAATCGGACGGAATCAACCCCGCGTTACGGAGAAAAACGCTGTCGTCGTCCGGAATCACGCCCGCAAGGGGGCAACGGAGAGTTCTCTCGATTTCTTCGGGAGAAAGCATATCGCCGCCGACGACCAGATCGCCCCTGATTCTGTTGACGACGAGCCTTATCGATTTTATTCCGTAGCCTCTTAAAAAGGACAGAACTTTATCCGCATCCCTGAGGCTCGAAAGTTGCGGGGTCGTCACAACGAGCGCTTCTTCCGCGGCTTTAACCGCCAGCGAAAAGCCCTCCCCCACGCCCGCGGGGCAATCGATTATAACGTAATCGAAAAGCGAGGAAAACCCCTCTATAAGTTCGTTAACGCCGTTTTCGTCGACCGAATACTTAGATAAAGAATGTACGGACGGAAGTATGTAAACGTTCTTTGCGGAAGGACATTCGACGAGCGCCTGCTTCGCCCGGCAACGCCCTGCGACGCAATCTGCGATATCGTAAACGACGAGGTTTTCGATACCCGTCACCACGTCGAGATTATTCAGTCCGAAATCCGCGTCAACAATACAAACGCGCTTGCTCGCGCGGGAAAGTCGAATGCCGAGGTTCGCCGCCACGGACGTCTTCCCCACGCCGCCCTTTCCGGAAGTTACAACAATTTTTCGCGCCATAAACCGCTCCCGAATTTTGCCGGTCGCGGGCGGACGTCAAAGCCTGCCCGCGACTATAAAATAGTGACATTATTATATCATTCGCGGTAATAAGAAAAAACGGTTTTCTTGTCGAAAACCGCATTATTTTATCGAAAACGAAAACCCGCGCCGCAAACGAAATCGCAAAGCGTTTCAGCAAAATTTCGGGCGGTTGCTATTCGGC
>ERZ827168.24-NODE-24-length-253340-cov-22.967467_pt1 | contig 253340 bp, 199 predicted proteins | sample MGYA00519868_ERZ827168 | MGnify/ENA primary metagenome ERZ827168 (study PRJEB31778, sample SAMEA3449271) | human gut metagenome | biome: human gut; feature: human-associated habitat; material: faeces | place: United Kingdom | collected 2010/2012 ... | reverse complement strand
CGTCCCTGCCAGTAACTTTGCGCGTCCGCAGACGCGCCCCCAAGCTGCTCTTCCCTCAAGATTCCGTGAAGAACCGAAAAACGCCCGGCTGGCGGTGGGGCGCAGTCGGGCGAAGGTTATTCGGTTTCGCTGTTGTACTTCCTGCACCACGGGCGCAGCGTGCATTCGCCGCACAGGGGGTGCTGGGCCTTGCACACCCTTCGACCGTGGAAAATCAGCCAGTGGTGCGCGTCGCTCCACCTGTCCTGCGGAATCAGCGCGCGCAGCTGCATCTCCGTCTTCAGCACGTCGGGCGCATCCACCAGCCCAAGGCGGTTGCTGACGCGAAAAACGTGCGTATCCACCGCAATTGCCGGAATATGGAACGCCGTGGACATAACGACGTTCGCCGTTTTGCGCCCGACGCCCGGCAGGCGGGTCAGCGCTTCCATGGTATGCGGAACTTCGCCGCCGTCCTCCGCCAGAATCATCCGGCACGCGGCGATGATGTTGCTTGCCTTGCTCTTGAAGCCGCAGCTTTTCACCAGTGGGTACAGCTCGGCAACATCCGCCTCCGCCATGCTCTTCACGTCGGGGAAACGCGCGAACACAGCGGGCGTGACCTTGTTGACCTGCTTGTCGGTGCACTGCGCGGACAGCATGACCGCCACCAGCGTCTCGTAGGGGTTGGTGAAATGCAGTTCGGGCTTGGGCTGGGGATAGAGACGGTCAAGCTCGGCGAGGATTAACTGTTTGTTTTCTTCAGGTGTCATTCAGGGGGATTCTCCTTCACAAGTGCGTCACTGCGTTCGGCATCCGCTGCACGCCGCGCAGCATCAGCAGCAGCATCGCGACATTGACCGGGTAGACGACGACCTGCTTGATGAAACGGTTGCAGACGCTGATCCACGCGGGCATCGTTGCGCCTTCGCCGTAAATCGGGCGGACAAGCGCGCGGACAAACGCGGGATAATCCGCGCCGTCGGACACCGCGGTGAAGCCCGCCATCGCCAGAAAGTAGGTGTTCAGCAGGAAGTGGCACACCAGCGACACAACGAGCAGGCACGCCATCGTCCGCCAAATCGTAACCGGACGTTTATGCAGCATCAGCCCGTAGAAGAAGCCGCCAAGCGCCGCCGCCACGGACAGACCGGGGTTAATCGCCTGGCCGGTGAGGATGGTGCCGAGGGCGTCGCTCCCCCACGCGACGAGCGTGCCGCCGATGGGGCCGAGCAGGTATCCGGCAATGGCGTTGGGCAGAAAGCCGAAGCTGATGCGCAGCCAGTTGCCGAGGTTGATGGCCGTGATGCGGCTGAGGATGATTTGCAGCGCCATCAGCACGCCCATCACGCAGAGCTTCTGGGTGGTCAGCCGGGCGCAGTCCCGCCAGTAGTGGGCATGGAAAACGGATTGTGACATCACAAAAAGCGCCTCCTAAGCGAATTCTTGCGCGCAACTCGCAGGAGGCAGCACCAAGACAGCGGGATGCGCCGAACCCACCGCGCCGCCGTGCGGCTTCGTTTCATGACAACTCCCCGTTCATGAACACTTAACGCGGATTCAGCTACTCTGCCCGATGCGAATCACAGGCAAGGCTATTGTACGCCATTTCGCCCAAAAGTGCAAGGCTTTTTCGGGATTCCTGCTGTTTTTTCAGGGGGATTGAGGGCTTTCCCATGTGTAGTACGGCGCGCCCCAGAAACCGGGATGCTCCGTCACGGTGACGTTGTCGCCCTCGGACACGCGGTTGTAGCTCCCCGCCCCAATCTGGAAGGTCAGCGATTCCGTCTCCCCCGACGCCGCGATCCGAAGATGATAATCCCAGCTAAATTTATGCTTTTCCCGCCATTTTTCGGTGATATACGCCGTTTGCGCACTGCCTGCGCTTTGGTCAAACGCAGCGTTGCTCAAACACGCCCAGCTATGAGCGGAAAGCAGCACCACCAGCGCCAGAATCACCGCGCGCCCCCAGTATTTTTCATCGTCCGCGCGCTCGTCCGGCACTTGCTTCTCCGCCGCAAGCAGCATCGGCAACGTCAGCAGCATGAAGCACGCCGTGACAAGCCAAATCGTCGCCGCAGGCTGCATGGTCATGCGGATTTTGCGTTGGAAGAGCAGCAGCGTGGAGATAAACAGCGGCAGAATCATCCCCGGTCGGATAATTAGCGTCTGCTTGCACTTCGTCAGCGTTGCCGCAATGGCGAGCGCGAGCCAATCGACCGCGTAGAGAATCAGCGCGGCGGCGCGGAACGATGGAATGTGGTCGAACGCAGTTGCCAGCGCGAGCAGCCCCCACGCCAGCAGCGTGACGGTGCTGATGGGCTTTCGCGTCTTGATTTTGGCGGATTTCGCCACATTAGTCCGCCTCCTCCTGCGGATAGTCCCATGTATAATACGGCGCGCCCCAGAAGCCGTCGTACGCCGTCACCAGCACCTCGTCCCCGGCAGATATGGCACTGAAATCCTCCTTGCTGACCGGAAAATCCAGCGTTCTGCCGTCCCAAACCACGTCCATGTAGCAATAGCGGCTTGTCGCGCGCGTCTGCGTGACGGTGCTGATGTGCGACATGCCGACGTCCGCGTCAAACACCGAGTTCGTCGCAATCAGCCAGAACGCGCAGCTCATCCACAGCACCCCGACGACGACGAACACCCGCGCGGCAAATCTGCCCCGGTTGATGTCGGCAGCGGCTTGTTTCTCCGAAATCATCAGCGGAATCAGCAGAATCAGCGCAAGCAGGATGCTCCGCCACACCAGCGGCGATTCGTCCGGACGCATCCCGATTTGGCAACCAACAATCAGGAACGCCGCCGCCAGCATCGGCAGGAACACGCGCGGAACGGCGATTGTCCCCTTCTTCGGGGCGGTCAGGGCAAGGAGGCAGAGCGCAATCAGCCCGACCGCGTACAGCACCAGCGCGACGGTTTCCAGCGCCGGGACGAAGTGCGCCACCAGCGCCGCCGCCAGAAGTCCCCACGCGGCATAAACCACGGGTTTCGGGGTGAAGGGGCTTTTGGCGGTGGATTTGTTGTTTTGGGGCATGTTAATTCTCCTTTTGCGGCTTCGGCAGTTCGACCTCGTAATACGGTGCGCCCCAGAAGCCGGGATGCTCCGTCACGGTGACAACCCGCTGTTCGTCATATCGGTTATAATCACTCTTGCTGACGGAAAACGTGTTTGTTTCGTTCGTCAAAGGCTTCGACACTTCCAGATAATAGCTCATCCGGTGCTTCGTCCCCTTTTCCACCCGCTTCCGCGTGATGACGCCCGTCGTCGCCGTACCTTCGCTCGTGTCAAAAGCAACGTTGGTCGCGTAGACCCAGTTGAAGCAGCTGAGGACAATCAGGAACACAATCGTGATGGCGCGCATCCAGTATTTGTTGTTCCCCGCCTTTCCGGACGGAACGCGGCGCTCCGCAAGCAGCATCGGCAACGCCAGCAGCAGCGAAATGATGATAATCCACAGCCACAGCTTGCCCTCTTCGCCGAAATCATAGCGGCGAACCTCTATCGCCAGAAGCCCCGCGCCGAACAGGAACGGCATAAAGTCGTTCTCGTTCACTGCCAGCCCCTTGATTTTGCGGCGCAGCGTCATCGCGTACATCGCCAGCATCCCGGCGGCGTACAGAATCAGCCCGACACGCTGGAAATTGGGGACATGGCGGATGCCGACGGCTTCCAGCATCAGGACGCAGGACAGAATCAGCAGGGCTTTCCGCCTGATTTTCTCTCCCATTTTTCTTCCTCCCAGTACGTCAAAAGCGCCCGCCGGAAGTGTTTCCAGCGGACGCCGATAACAGCCTTTACTTCAGCAGGATAATCGTCGCGATTTCCAGCCCGGCTTCGAGGATGATGGACACACCCATGAAGCCCCAGACGATGTTCATCGCGGTGTTCGGGTTGAGCAGGATGAACAGCGCCAGCACAACCGCCAGCGCCGCGGAAATCGCCGGGAAGTACCAGCGGATGCCGCTCAGGCGGAGGATGTCCACCGTGCACTGCACCTTATACGCCGCCAGAATCAGCATGGCGATGGCGTACACCCACGTTACGAACGGCAGCGCCGCCAGCAGTACACCGTACTGCGTCACGCACAGAACGCCGAGGATGATGAGCAGCAAGCCCTTGAAGAGCAGCTGCTTGATGACCATTTTTTCTGCTTCGCCGACAAAATACAGCGTGCAGAAGACGATGCCCGTAAGAATCATGACAGCGCCCGCGCCGATGATGAAGGCGGAGGTGACGGCGTCGGGGTTGACGAGCAGCAGCACGCCGACGATGATTTCAGCGATGCACAGCAGGATGTTGCCAATCTTGCTGGTCAGAAATTTCTTCATGGTGATTTTCTCCCTATTCTCCGATTGGTTATTTACTTGTTGGTTTGAATTACAGGCGCAATCAGGCTTCCTTCTTGTTCAGGATGTTCATGAACTCTTCGCCGGTGATGGTTTCCTTTTCGTACAGGTACTTCGCCAGCTCGTCGAGTTTCGCGCGGTTGTCAGTCAGAATCTGCGTCGCCTTCTGGTACTGCTCCTTGACGATGGAGACGACCAGTGCGTCAATGCGCGTCTGCGTTTCCGCCGAGCAGGACAGGGACGTGTCGCCGCCCAGATAGGCGTTTTCGACCGTCTCCATTGCCACCATGCCGAACTCGTCGCTCATGCCATAGCGGGTAATCATCGCGCGGGCGAGCTTCGTGGCCTGCTCAATGTCGTTGGAGGCGCCCGTCGTAATCGAGCCGAACACAATCTCTTCTGCAACACGACCCGCCGTCAGCGTCGCAATTTTGTTGATGATTTCGTCCTTGGTCATCAGGTAGTGGTTGCCCTCATCGACCTGCATCGTGTAGCCCAGCGCGCCGGACGTGCGCGGCACGATGGTGATTTTCTGCACGGGCGCGGAGTGGCTCTGCAGCGCCGCGACGAGCGCGTGACCGATTTCGTGGTAGGACACGATGCTCTTTTCCTTGTCGGTGAGAATCGCGTTCTTCTTCTGATAGCCGGCGATAACGACCTCGATGGATTCCTCCATGTCCGCCTGAGACGCGGCGGTGCGGTGGTTGCGGACAGCGCGCAGGGCGGCTTCATTGACGATGTTCGCCAGTTCCGCGCCGGATGCGCCGGACGCCATGCGCGCAATCTGCGCATAGTTGATATTCGGCTCGGTCTTAATCTTCTTCGCATGGACGCGGAGGATGGCTTCACGACCCTGCAAGTCGGGCAGCTCCACGGGCACGCGGCGGTCAAAACGGCCGGGGCGGGTCAGCGCGGGGTCAAGGGATTCGGGACGGTTCGTCGCGGCGAGGATGATGACGCCGTTGCTGCCCTCGAAGCCGTCCATCTCGGTCAGCAGCTGGTTGAGCGTCTGTTCGCGCTCGTCGTTGCCGCCGCCGAACTTGCCGCCGTCGCGCTTCTTGCCGATGGCGTCGATTTCGTCAATAAACACGATGCAGGGCGCTTTCTCCTTCGCCTGCTTGAACAGGTCGCGCACCTTGCTGGCGCCCATGCCGACGAACATCTCCACAAATTCCGAGCCGGAAATGGAGAAGAACGGCACGTTCGCTTCGCCCGCGACTGCCTTGGCGAGCATGGTTTTGCCTGTGCCGGGCGGGCCGACGAGCAGAATGCCCTTGGGCATCGACGCGCCGATATCGCGGTACTTCGACGGGTCATGCAGGTAGTTGACGATTTCGCTCAGGTTCTCCTTCGCTTCGTCCTCGCCCGCTACATCGTCGAACTTAATGCTGCCCGCGCTGTCCTTCACATATACCTTGGCATTGGAATTGCCCATGCCGAAGGACATCGCGTCCTTGCCGCCGCCCATGCGCTTCATCATCTGGCGTGTGAGCAGCTGCCCCAGCGCGATAAAGAGCACAATCGGGAAGACGAAGGAAAGCAGGAACGACAGCAGCGGCGACGTTTCCTCCACAATTTCCTTGTCGAACCTCACGCCGTGTTCGGACAGGCGGCTGGTCAGCTCCGGGTCATCCATCTTGCCCGTGCGGTAATAAACAGCGTTCTTATTGGCTTCGTCCTCCTTGGTGATGAAGACGATCTGATTGTCCTGCACTTGAACTTCAGAAATCTTGTCCTCTTCGGTCATCTGGATGAACGTGCCGTAATCGACATACTTCACGCGCGCCTGACTCACCATCGGCACGAGCAGCGTGTTAATCAGCAGCACGACCAGAATCGCGATTGCGTAATAGACAATCAGCGGTTTTTTCGGGGTTTTGACTTCATTCATGCGTTGGTATCCCTCCCATCGATGTTGATTCTACCATGGCTTTATGAACTCAGTTTGTCCTTTTCAGCGAAAAGTAACAACTGTTTTCATGTTTTTTTGCGACAATACCGAAAATGGGACGGCGGAAAATTTCCGTCATCCCACAAACTGGTTACAGTTGTCCCACCACGTCGTCCATGCTGTACATGCCGGGCTGCTGATTCATCAGGAATGCCGCCGCACGCAAAGCGCCCGCAGCAAACACGCCGCGGTTCTCCGCGCTATGGCTGATGCGGATTCTCTCGCCCGTGCCGAAGAAGCAGACTTCATGCTCGCCCGTGACCGTGCCGCCGCGCAGGGAGTGCATCCCGATTTCCTGATGCTGGCGCTTGCAGTCGCGTCCGTGGCGGCCGAAAACGGCTTCGCGCTCATCCGGATAGGCAGATTTGACCGCGTCCAGGAGCATCAGCGCCGTGCCGGAGGGCGCGTCGAGCTTGCGGTTATGGTGCGCTTCGACAATTTCCACGTCAAAGGCATCGCCAAGGACGCCTGCCGCCTTCTTAGCGAGGGCACGCAGCAGGGCAATGCCGAGGCTCATGTTGCCGGAGCGGAAAATCGGCACGACCTTCGACGCTTCGGCGATTTGGTGAAGCTGCTCGTCGGTCAGACCCGTCGAGGCAATGACGACCGGGACGCGGTACTTCGTGGCGTAATCCAGCACGTTCGCGCCGGGCTTCCAGTTGGAGAAGTCAATCACCACATCCGCCTTGGGGGCGTCGGCATAGTTCGCATAGAGGGGGAAATCCGGCTGATACGGGGCGACCCCGGCGGCAATGTCCACGCCGCACACCACGTCAATGCCGGAGGATTTTGCTTGCGCGGCGACCTCGCGGCCCATGAAGCCGCACGCGCCGCTGATGAGGATGGTCATTGTTTTGCTTTGCTCCTTGTGAGTGGAAAAGGTAGTAGTCTTTTTTGTTGCAGGGGAAATCGCCACTGCGGTGGCGACCAAAGGGCAATGAAAACAGACGAACGTCTGCGATCGCCCTTTGGAAACCTTCGGTTCGCACCCATGTTTATTGAGCTTTACCGTTGCATGGGGAACCGTTTTCTAAGTTAGTTGGTTTTTATTGCTGCTTTTAGGCGCATTTGCAGGTGCAAATCCGCTATTAAATCAGCTTCCAGCCGCGCATAATGTCGGCGAGCTTCTGCTGGTTGGCTTCCTGCATGGGAATCAGCGGCAGACGCAGTTCGTTGCGGCACATGCCCATCATGCTCATGGCTGCCTTGCAGGGAATCGGGCTGGTTTCGCAGAACAGCGCCTTCACCATCGGCAGCAGGTCACGCTGCATCTTGGACGCTTCCGCCCAGTTGCCGGAGAGCGCGAGGGACGTCATCTTGCTCGTTTCGGCGGGCATGACGTTGCTCAGCACGGAAATGACGCCCTGGAAGCCCAGCACCATCAGCGGAATCGTCAGGTCGTCGTTGCCGCAGTAGAAGGTTGCGTTGTCGCCGACGAGGTTGATTTTCTCCATCGCCTGCGCCACGTCGGGGTTCGCTTCCTTCACGGCGACGACCTGCGGCAGACGGCAAATCTTCTCAAGCGTCGCGGGCTGGATGTTCACGCCTGTGCGGGAGGGAACGTTGTAGACGACAATCGGCAGGCTGGTCTTTTCGGCAATCTCCGTGTAGTGCGCCACCAGTCCCTCCTGCGTGGACTTGTTGTAGTAGGGGGTGACGACCAGCTGCGCCGCCACGCCGAAGTCCTTGACGACATTCGCCGCGTGGATGACCTCGCGCGTGCAGTTGCTGCCCGTGCCGGCAATGACGCAGGCGCGGTCTTTCGCGCGCTCGGCGACGAAGCGGATGACCTCAATGTGCTCATCCCACGTCATCGTCGCTGGTTCGCCCGTCGTGCCCGCGGCAATCAGCGCGCTCACGCCGCCCGCAATCTGGCTCTCTACGAGGTTGTCCAGCGCATCCCAGTCGATTTCGCCGTTCTTGAAAGGCGTAATCAGCGCCGTACCAGTGCCTGTGAACAAAGGTTTCATTGTGATAACTTCCTTCCAGATATTTATACGATTTTTGCATTACACCCGGTGCGGAATGTACCCCTTGCGGCAGAGCAGCTCTGCCGTCAGGATGCCGCCGCCCGCCGCGCCGCGCACCGTGTTGTGGCTCAGGCAGACAAAGCGGTAGTCGAACAGCTTATCCTCGCGCAGACGGCCGATGGACACGCCGAAGCCGTTCTGGAAATCGCGGTCAAGGCGGGTCTGCGGGCGGGAGGGGTCTTCAAAATACTGCAGGAAAGGCTTGGGCGCGCTCGGCAGCTCCAGGCGCTGCGCTTCCGTCTCATAGTTCGCCCAGCGTTCCTTAATCTGCTCGATGGTCGGCTTTTTCTTGAAGCTGACGGACACCGCCGCCATATGACCATCGGAGCAGGCGACACGCAGGCACTGCGCGGAGATGACGGGCAGCGCGGCGTTGACAATCTTGCCATCCTCCACATGCCCCCACAGCTTCAGCGGCTCGTTTTCGCTCTTCTCGTCCTCGCCGCCGATGTAGGGAATCACGTTATCCACCATTTCGGGCCACGTCTTGAACGTCTTGCCCGCGCCGGAAATCGCCTGATAGGTGCACACGCTGACCTTCTCCGGCTCAAAATCAAGCAGGGGGGTCAGGGCGGGCACATAGCTCTGGATGGAGCAGTTCGGCTTGACGGCGATGAAGCCGTTCTTCGTGCCGAGGCGCTTTTTCTGCGCTTCAATGACGGCAAGGTGATCGGCGTTGATTTCCGGCACGACCATTGGCACATCCTCGATGCCGCGGCAGGCGCTGTTGTTGCTCACCACCGGAATTTCGTGCTTCGCGTAGGCTTCCTCCAGCGCGCGGATTTCGTCCTTCTTCATGTCCACGGCGCAGAAAACGAAGTCCACATGCTTGCTCACTTCGTCAATATCCGCCGCATCGACGACGGTCATGCCCGCCACCTTTTCCGGAATCTCCCACGCGAACGCCCAGCGCTCCCCGACCGCCTCGCGGTACGTCTTTCCGGCACTGCGCGCCGACGCCGCCACACAGTTCACCTCAAACCACGGATGATCCTTCAGCAGCGAAATAAAGCGCTGACCGACCATGCCCGTTGCGCCAACAATGCCTACACGATACTTCTCCATTGGCTGTATCCTCCATCCATGTGTTTCTGCTGATTTTTTTGCGGTATCCTGTCCATTCGGATTCAAAAAAAGCCACCACAAGCCATCCTGCTCGCGGTGCGCCAAAGACCCCCGATTTTCCATGCAGTCGCCCGCATGATGCCCTGCCCATAAGGAACAGGCGGTGTCTCAGTGAATCAGCGCTCCGCCGGGGATTTTTTTGCCCCGATGACAGTCACGAACCTGTCCGGCCCGCGCCCAAGCACAGGGTCTGCGGCTTCGTTTGCCCTGCCTTTCGGCGCACCACCCCTTCCCGCGGCCTCTGCGGAAGCCATCCTCCGCCGCGGTACACGATGCGTGCGCACCTCTGATTCCGTTCCTATGCAATTATCGGATACCAATGCTATCATAGCACGCTTTTGCTTATCTGTCAATGACTTATGAAGATTTCCGCCGTTTCTTCACCAGAAACCGCACAACCCCGCGCAGGGGCTTCGGCACCTTCACGCACACCATCCGCACCCGCATGTTGTCACCTCCTTCCCACACAGATCAGCACCAGCCCGGCGATTGCCAGCGCCACGCCAAGCAGCGCCGCCCACGCCCACGCCGGGATGCACAGCAGCAGCACAATCAGCCCCGCCGCCACCAGCACGACGCCCGCAATCATCAGCGCGCGCTGACCCGTGCAGATGACCCATTGCCGCTCGCCGCAGGAGCGTTTGCGCATTCGTCTCCCTCCCCGCTCGGTTGATTCGGTTGAGGGTATGCGGGGGATGCGCCGCTTATGCCAGCAAGCCGAAATCCGCGAACGCCTTCGCCAGCCCGTCCGCCTCCACCGAATCGCAGACCGCGTCCGCGGATTGCTTTGCCGCATCCCCGCCATTGCCCATGCAGACGGAGAAGCCCGCCGCGCCAAACATCGGCAGGTCGTTCAGGCTGTCGCCGAAGCAAATGCTGTCCGCCGGATTGATGCCGAGCGCCGCGCACACTTGCCTGACGCCGCTGCCCTTGTCGTAGCGGCGATTGGCGGTTTCCGCGTTCACAAGGTCGTGCTGCCGGTCGTCCATCAGTACAAAGTCAAACTCGCTGCATTCCGCCATGGCGCGCTCCAGCTGCGCCCGCGTCGGGGACATGCACACGACGGAATAAACGGGTTCGCCGCCGTAATCGCGCATGGGCTGCATCTGCAATCGCCGCTCAATGGCCTCGCGCCAGCGGAGCAGCTCGCTGCTGCCGTTTTGCACGTCACGGGCGCGGAGAAAATCACGGAAGCCCTCGTCGCAGTACGCGCCCATGCGGGTCTGCGCGGTGCGGAACACGCCGTTATCCGACAGCGCCGTCAGCACATGCGCCTGCTCCTGCGGGGTCATGGGGCAGTCGAAGACGTCGCGGCTGCCGACGACCACCAATCCGCCGGAGGACGCAACGTAGCCGTCAAAATCAGCGCAATGAAGAAGCGGCTTGAGCATCGCTTCGCAGCGGCCGGTGCAGAGGAAAACACGGCGCCCCAAGCGGCGGGCGGATTCGATGGCAGCGACGGCGGATACGGGCGGCGCGGAATGCCCCGGCTGGGTGAGCGTGCCGTCGATATCGAGGAAGATGGCGCGGTAATCGTGCATAGCGGATTTTTCGCTCCTTTTTTTCAAGCAGTTCTTTCCTTATTATATGTGCGTTGATGTTGCAGGGGGAATCGCGTCTGCGGACGCGACCAGAGGGCTTTCCGATCGCCCTCTGGACTCCTTCGGTTTCCTTCTAAGCAGGTTGATGGGGATTGCGGCAGAACCGATGCGGCTGCCGAAATCCTCACCACTACAATATGATATTATTCGCCCAAAACGCTGTTTTTCCTCTTGCCAGTTTCGTTTTTCCGGTGTATAATCAGCGGCGGAAGATTTCGCAAAGGAGCAAAATCATGGCATCCAAATCGCACGACCTGACGCACGGGCCGCTCGTCCAGCAGATTATCCTGTTTTCCCTGCCGCTGATGGCAACGAACGTGCTGCAAGTGCTGTTCAACATGTCCGACGTGGCGGTGGTTGGGCAGTTTGCAGGCCCGGAAGCGCTGGGCTCAGTCGGGTCTACCTCGATTCTTGTCTCGCTGTTCACCGGCTTCCTGATTGGCATGGGCAGCGGGGTCAACGTCGTCGTCGCCCGGTATATCGGCGCGCGGCACGACCAGGACGTGCACGAGGCGGTGCATACATCGCTGATTCTCTCGCTGATTGTCGGCGTCATCATCATGGCGCTGGGTTTCCTTTTCACGCCCGCAATGCTCTCCATGCTCGGCACGAAGCCGGTGCTGATGGCGGGCGCGGTCAGCTACCTGCGCATCTACTGCCTCGGTATGCCCGCTATGGCGGTGTTCAACTTTGGCAACGCGGTGCTTTCCGCCGCCGGCGACACGAAAAAACCGCTCTACTTCCTCTCGATGGCGGGCGTCATCAACATCCTGCTGAACCTGTTCTTCGTCATCGTCTGCCATTTGGCGGCGGCGGGTGTGGCGCTGGCAAGCATCATCTCCCAGTATATTTCGGCGGCGCTGGTGATTTTGTCCCTGCGCCGTTCAGGGAGCGTGGTGCGGCTGGAACGGTCGATGCTGCGGATTGAGCCGCACAAGGCAAGGCAGGTGCTGTCGCTGAGCATTCCCGCCGGTTTGCAGAACGCGATTTTCGCAATAGCGAACCTGTTCATTCAGGCGGGCGTGAACTCCTTTGATGAGCTGATGGTAGAAGGCAACGCCGCCGCCGCGAACGCCGATGCGCTCGTCTACGACGTGATGGCTGCCATTTACACCGCCTGCTCGTCCTTCATGAGCCAAAATTACGGCGCGGGCAAGCGCAAGCGCATCATCCACAGCTACTTCATCTCGATGGTGTTCTCCTTCGGCATTGCCCTTGTCATGAGCGCGCTGCTGGTCATCTTCGGGCGGCAGTTCCTCGGCATTTTCACAAACGTCGAGGAAGTGGCGCAAGCAGGGATGATCCGTCTGCGCATCATGGGCTGCTCCTACGCCTTCTCCGCCTTCATGGACTGCACCATTGCCGCGAACCGCGGACTGGGCAAGAGCTTTGTGCCGACGGTTATCGTGATTATGGGTTCGTGCGTGTTCCGCATTATCTGGGTGTACACGGTGTTCGCGTACTTCCACACCATTGAGAGCTTGTACCTGCTCTACATCGTTTCGTGGGCGATTACGGCGGCGGCGGAGATGATTTGCCTGCGCCGCGTCTACCGTGAGCAGATGCAGAAGCTGCCGCCGGACATTGACGGCGTGAAAGCAGCCGCCTGAAAGGAGCGATTTTTCCCGATGACCAGCATTCTGATTAAGGACACGACCCGCGAGGAACGCCAGCAGATTGTCGACGACGCGATTGGCAACATTTCCGCGTCCTGCGACGGCTGCGCGGAGGGCATCATCGAGATGTACCAAGCGTATATTGACGGCGAGATGGAACTGCGCGAAGTAAACGCGGCGTTTAATGCACGGTATGTGTCCGGCGAGCAGGGCGCGGCACGGCGCAACTGCTTCGGGCGCGGGTGGTAATTGTGCGCAAAGGAATCCCCCTCGGATGAATGGCATCGGAGGGGGATTTTTATGTGCTTTTGTGGGGCACGCGCTTTGTCAGATTCGATGCGCATCCAGAAATTGCTGAAACTCCTCGTCCGTCATCGTCCCGAAGTCCGCCTTTCCCGCCTTGAATCCCGCCTGTGCCAGATATTCGCGCACGTCGCCAATTTTCGAGAACGTCTTCCCCTGCTCGTCGGTCATCCATGCGCCGTTCCGGCTGTTGCTGATGCTCTCCTGCACGCGGTACGCCTCCCCGTCGCGGGTAATCGCGATTCGCGTCTCATTGCTGAGCCACACGCCGACAAGGTTCGTCTGCGGCAGATTGTCCATCCGGTGGATTTGCTGGTACTTCGCCCAGCATTTTATTTGAATATTCCGAAGGTACGCCATATAGACGACACCCAGCATCATCAGCAGATAGGCAATCGTCACAACGTACTTGCCGATTCGCTTGGTGTCATCCCCCAGCGCTATCAGGATGATGCCGACGATGAGCAAAATCATCAGCAGCACCACCCGAATCGCCCATTGCGTTATTCGCTCCCGAATTTCCTGAATTTTCTCTATGGTGACGTTTTCTGGCACGTCCCATGCGTGTTTTCTCTTCATTATATTCTGCTCCTGTCCAGAAATTGCTGAAACTCCTCGTCCGTCATCTGCTCGAAGTCCACGTCCATCGGCTCGTACCCCTCCTGCGACGCATATTCGCGCACATCCGCCAGCGTCGGGAAAACCTCGTCCTGCTCGTCGTTTTCCCACGCGCCCGTCTTTTCGTCGAGAACGCCCAGCTGCACGCGGTAGCCGCTGCCCTCGCGATAAACCGCCACGCGCGCTTCGGCGCAGAGCCACACGCCGACGAGGTTCGCGCGCAGGAGGTTGTCCATCCGGTGGATTTGCTGGTACTTCGCCCAGTACGCGGGCAGCCGCTTCTCGTCGCCCCTGCCGGAAACGAACCCCAGCACCATCAGCACCATCGAAAGCACAAAGACAATGCCGCCCAGTGTTTCGCTGGATTCCTGCTGGTACAGCGCATAGCCGGCAAACAGCGGAATCAGCAGTGCCACCGTCAGGAGGTTATGCTTTTTGACGCGCGTTTGGATGGCCTGAATGTCCGCCATTTCGACGTTTTCCGGCACGTCCACTTCGTATTTTCGCATCGTTTTCTCCCCCTCTGCATCGTTTGGGGCGATTGCCCCCGTCTCCCTCATTGTACCACCGCCCGTGCTGCTTGTCAATCGAATCACAATCCCCCTTGCGCGGCGCGAAAATGCGTGATAAAATAATACTATTTCCTGCATTCACCTGCACCATCTGCTCGTGCCTTTTCCCTTCTGGCGTCCGGTCGTTCCACTTAGCGTAGCGCTGCTACGCTGCGTTTCACTCCCGTTAGCCAGAATGAAAAATTCACTTCGCATCTTGGCGCATTCTCATTTGGAAATAGTATAAAGAAAGAAGTCGTTTCATCCCGACGAAAGGAGGGGGGACTCCCTTGAAATTGGAGCGGTTCGCGTATTTTCTCGCCGTTGCGCAGACGGGCAGCATCACCCTCGGCGCGCAGAAGAGCTTCATCACCCAGACCGCGATGAGCCAGCAGATGGCGGCGCTGGAAGCGGAATTGGGGCTGCCGCTGCTGAAGCGGAGCAAGTCCGGCACGTCGCTGACGGAGGCGGGGCAGGCGCTTGTGCCGATGGCGGAGCAGCTGGTTCAGTGCTATCAGGCGATAGAGACGTTTGCGGACGCGCAGCGCCGTCAGCCGCGGACGCTGACGATTGCCTACACCGGGCCGATGGAGCAGCAGCTGCTTCTGCGGGCGATTCCGGCGTTTCGGGCGCATCACCCGGAGGTCGAACTGCGCGTGCGGCAGCTGTCGATGGCACGAATCGGCACAGCGCTGGAGGCGGGCGACTGCGACATCGCGCTGGCGATTCCGGGCGAAATCCCCTTGCAGCAGATGAAGCACGTCACGGTGATGGAGCGCCCCATCTGCGCTGCCGTCGCGTCATCGCACCCGCTGGCGGGGAAAAATTCCGTCACCCTGCCGGAGCTGACGCATTTTCCCGTCATCCTCCTGCAGGCGGGCGCGAATCGCAGGGCGAGCAGCCAAATCGCCCGCTGGCTGATGGGGCTTGGGTGGACAAAGGACGCGCTGCGCTTTGCGGACACCATCGAGGATCAGCTGCTGATGATCAACCTGAATCAGGGCATTTCGTTCATGCCGCAGGGCAGCTATCCCGTCGGCATCCGCCTGATTCCCATCGTCAGCGACACGCCGATTCTCCACCACACCGAGGCGGTCATGCGCCAGATGACGCCGCTGCACCTGCAATTCGTCGAGCAGCTTCGTCAGGCGGACATGGCGGAGCGGCATCCATAAGTTCCGCTTATGACGAGAAAGAAAACGCTTGTTTGACATTCCTTTCACAAAGCAGTATGATACAGGTATGAAAGGAGGGATTTTTCCCTATGAAAAAGCGTTTGATTTCCCTGTTTGTGGCGCTGACGATGCTGTTGTGCCTGATTCCGGCGGCATTCGCGGCGACCTTCAACGCGGGAACGTACACCGCCTCCGCCAACGGCATGAACGGCGCGGTGACGGTTGAAGTGACCTTCTCGGACAGCGCCATCACCGATGTGAAGGTGACGGAGCAGGCCGAAACGCCCGCGATTGCGTCCGGCGCGCTGGAGCAGATTCCGGCGGACATCGTGGCGCATCAGACGCTGGCGGTGGACACGGTAACGGGCGCGACCATCACCAGCAAGGCGATTCTGGCGGCGGTCGAGGACTGCGTGAAGCAGGCGGGCGCTGACCCGGATACCCTGCGCACGCCGGTCGAAAAGGACACTGCTGACGTCGGCGACCGCACGGCGCACGTCGAGGTGCTGGTCATCGGCGGCGGCGGCACGGGTCTGGCGGCTGCCATGTCCGCAATGGACAACGGCGCGAAGGACGTGATGGTGGTCGAGAAGCTGTCGCGCTTCGGCGGCTCTACGTCCGTATCCGGCGCGGTCGTCGCGGCGGAAAACACCTACTACACGCAGAGCATCGGCTTGGAGCCGAACAGCGAAGTCTGGCTGGAGGAGTGGAAAGCATCCTCCGATTCGGACATCGGCGTGCTGGGCAAAGACCCCGGCTATCCGACCTACGAGCGCGTGAGCAACTACTTCACGCAGGTTGGCGAAACGGTCAACTGGCTGGAGGACGAGGGCGTTGCGCACTGGGTGACCTACCCCTTCTTCCCCAACGGGCGCTATCAGGTGCCGGATTACGTCATCGACAGCGAAACCGGCGCGGCTGACCCCGAAGGCGGCTACATGCTGATTGACCACATGGTGGACTGGCTGAAAAATCACGACGCTGACCTGCGCCTGAGCACGACCGGCACGAAGCTGCTGACCAACGACGCGGGCGACGTCATCGGCGCGACCGTGCAGGACGCAAGCGGCTCCTACGACGTGTACGCCTCCCGCGGCGTTGTGCTGGCGACCGGCGGCTTCGCGGCGAGCGAACCCATGATGCGCGAGTACCTGCCGCAGTTCGCCGACTGGATTGACCTGACCACCGCGGGCGCGGGCGACACCGGCGACGGGATGCAGATGGCGCTTGACGTCGGCGGCGTGTTCTACAACGACCCCTATGTCATCACCCTTGGCTCGACCAGCCGCAACGGCAGCATCGCGGGCTTCTGCATGTCCGTGAACCTGTGGGGGCGCATGGTTGTCAACAGCAAGGCGCAGCGCTTCTTCAACGAGGGCTACATGCCTTATCAGGCGACCGTCGCGCTGAGCCGCACGGAAGACGGCATCGCGTGGGCGCTGGGCGACAGCAAGTTCGCGGGCGCTGCGCTGCTGGACGCGGCGGTGGACGGCACCGAAGTCGTCAAGGCGGACACCATCGAAGAACTTGCCGCGCTGATGGGCGTGGACGCGGACACGCTGGTCAAGAGCGTTGAAACGTACAACACCGCCTGCGCGACGGGCAACGACACCGAATTCGGCAAGGGCGCCTCCAACCTGACCGCCATCGACGCGGCACCGTACTACGCGGTGCGCATCTACGTCTGCACGGGCGGCACGATTGCGGGCGTAAAGACGAATCTGGACTTCCAAGTCCTGCGCGAGGACGGCTCGGTCATTAACGGCCTGTACGCTGGCGGCGAGACCTCGAACCGCGAGATGTACGCCTACGCCTACTCTTCCGGCTCCGGTGTCGGCTACGCGCTGGCATCCGGCCGTCAGATCGGCATGAACCTGATGAAGTAAATACAAGCAGGGCATCGTCAAAACGGCGATGCCCTGCGTTTTTGCTATTCGTTTCAAAACAAAGCGCGTTCCCCTTTTCACCAGACCCGCCAATGGTGTCCGCAGTGCTGGCAGACCGCGACACTCCTTGTCACCATCTCGTCGCGCCGGGGCGGCGGGCGTTTTCCCTTCCGCTCCGCCTCCTGCGACCAAATCACCGGCAGAAACAGCAGCTTGAACGGCCATATCCACCAGCCAATCAGCAGCCACCACGCCAAGCTGTGGCGCGTAGCCCGGCGTTCGCGAACCAGCTCCACCCGCACGTCACGGCTGCGGCAGCGTGGACATTTCATGCAAAGCACACCCTTTCTTTTGTGGATTTGCACCCATTATACCGCATGTACGCCGCCTTTGCAATCACTTTTCCGGCATTTCGTACTGCGCGCGTTTTTCCTATTCATCTTTTGGCGCGATATACGCCGCCATCGTTGTGCTGATTTTCTCCGGCGCACGCCCCGGAATCGCCTGATACACCGCCCCCGATGCGTCCTGCCAAATCACAAGGTCGTCGATGTTTGTCTGCTCCAGCACATACCATGCCGATGGGATTGCAGGATTCGCCGCGCGCTCCTGCTGCGTCACCGAAACGACGCTCAGCCGCGGAAAGGGGCATACGCCCGTCAGCTCATGCCCTTCATAGCTTGCCACGCCCAGCGCCGCCACATAATCGCGGTAATCCGCCGCGAACGTCACCCCCAGCGATTGCTCCGCCTGCGTGACCTCCTGCGCCGTCGGGGCTTTTGCCGAAATAAACGCCGGCTGCGCACGAAGCAGGTCAACGATTGTCTTCATTAGAATCCTCCTTGCAGCAGCAAATTCGCCATGTATTTCCAGAAAGCCTTGCTCTGCTTCGCAAAAACCTTGTGGTCAATTTCTGAGTTTTTCCCGAAAATGTGCCAAATCTTGTTGTTGCCATTCTGCATATGCTCCGCGCGTGTCAGAATCGCCAGCGTCGAATCCATCTTTTGCCCGATGTGGTGCAGCTGATACGCCTCCCCCGTCGCCGGGTCAAGCGCCGCCAATCCCTGCTGCATCCGCGTCAAGTTCGTTCGCCCCATTTCGTCCACGAAATCGAGGTCAATTTGGCGGATGAGCGCCATCTTGCCATTCACCATCTTCGGTACAAGCCCCGCTTTCTGGCAGACCTCGTACTGCTCCATCGTCCGGAAGCCCTTGATGACGTCCAGCGGATAGCCCGATTCGCGCTGAATCTGCGCCGCTTCGTTCATGGACAAGCCATTCAGCATCGCGCCCTTCAGCCCGACCGCCTCCGTCACGCCGCCCGAAATACTGCCGCCGATGGCGCCCCACTTGAAGCCCTCGCTGCCCGCCAAGGCTGCCTCGCGCGCCGCCTGCTGCATGTCGCCCGTGCGGACAGCCGTCGCGACGAACGCCGGCACGCCCGAACTCGCCGCGCCAAGCAGGCCACCGACAGCGCCTTCTTTGGCTGCCATCGCGAAAATCATGCTAACCGCCGGCGCGCCCACGCCTGCCGACACAACGGAAACCGTCACGCACACCAAAATCACGCCCGTGCCGATTGCCACGTTGCGAATCACGCGGTCGTAGGCATCATCGTAGTCCGTCCACGGCACGGCGACCGTCTCGTTGTTTTCACCAAGGGTGAAGATGTACTTCTCACCCTGAAACTGCGCGTTTAATTCAGAAAGCGTATAGCCGAAGTAGACGTTCTCCTGCGAGTTGAACGCCAGCTCGTCCAGATACTCCTGAGAGATATACACCGCCTGTACGTTTTCCACAAAATAGTCGCTGCTGTCCAAATCGGACACCAGCTGTTCGTACAGGCTGTTTTCCAGATACGGCAGCAGCGCCGCATCCCCCAACCGGCGGAATTCCGGTGCGCTTTCACCCAGCGCACAGCCCGCCAGCAGCACCAGCGCCAGCAGCAGCGAACATAGCTTTTTCATCCGCATTCCCCTCATTTCAGGCGTTCCAGCGAGAAGCCGTTGCGCACATACGTCTCCAGCAGCTCCTGCGAGCCGACGAAAATCGTTTTTGTTGTGGATTCGCCCGTGTATCGGTTGCTGACCGAAATGGTGTATATGCCCTCCTGCGTGTAGCGGTCGCCGTCCTTCGCGGGGCGGTTGAAGCGCTCATCCTCGATGACGCCGTTCGCCGTTTCCACCAGCACCGCGCACCGAACGTTGATGTCCAGATACCGCGAGCGCGCCAAATCCAGCGAGAATCCAGCCTCCGCGACCGATGTGTTCTGCAGCTCCGCGCCCGTCAGCAGGTCAAACGGGTAGACCATGCAGTTGCCGTTGCGGATGGAGAAGCGCAGGAAAATCCGGTAATTGCCAAATTTGCTGGTGATGTGCGTCAACTCGCCGTCCTGCACCTCGTAATCCAGCGCCACCTCGTAGTCGCCCTCTTCGTGCAGCACAATGCGTGTATTCGCGCCCGTTGTGCCTTTCGCCAGCAGATAATCCGTGTAAACCGCCGGTTCATTTTTAGCATTCTGATAATCCGTGTGGCGGACAATCAGTGTCCCGCGCCCGAAGTTCGTTTTGGGGATGCCGAACTGCTGGTCATAGCCGTTCGCATCCGCCGCGAGAGAAAGCTGCGCGTTGCCGTTCAGCGCGTCGATATTCTGCTCCAAATCAAACCACAGGGTAACAGAATCGCCCAGCGTCTTGATGAAAACAGGCTGCTGATTTTCGTCCGCCGTCACACGGGTAAAGCCCGTCAGGAAGAATCTTCCCAGCCGCCAGCCGAAGTGCTTGTCGTCACCGCTGATGGTATCCTGCTTGGCATAGCCCGTGTCAACCCCAGCATTTACGGCATCTTCCGAGAAGTAATAGATGGATATGCCCTGCTGCTTGCAGCATTCGCGCAGACGCGCCATGCTGTCGGCGTACTGTCCCGCGTCAGCAAACAGCGCCATTGCGCCCGCGTAATCCCCCGCTTCCTGCGCCGCCACTGCCTTTTCATAGCGGCTTGCGCGGCAAAGCGCGTCGCTGTCCGCATAACCCGCAAGTTCCGTGTAGAGGGCAATCGCGGCATCGTAATTTCCGCTTGCCGCTTCCGCCTGCGCCTGCTGATAGCGGTACTCCTTCGCCAGTGCCGCGCTGCCCGCATAGTCGCCCAGCGTGTCCAGCAGGGCGGTGGCTTCGGCATAATCCCCCTGCTCCGCAAACTGCTTTGCCTGAACCTGCTGTTCATACGGGAACGCATTGCGGTCGGCGGACAAATCCATCCACAGCGCCGGGCGAACCCCCAGTTTTTCCGTCACGCACTTCGTTCCAACCGCGCCGCGGACATCCAGAAAGCACGCGTCGTAGCTTTCCTTGCCCGGCGAGCGCAGCCACCAGTCCGTTTCGCCGATGCCGATGGTGGTGAAGCCCAGAAACTTCGCGCCCCGTGACCGGGCATATTCCGTGCCGCTGACTTTCCGCTGCTCCTGCTCCGGAAGATACTGCATCACCTGCGCGTAGCTGAGCAGGAAAACGTGCGTTTCCGCCGGTTCAGCATCCGTATTCTGCCATTCCGGATTCCCATCCGCCGCCGTATCCGCCAGCGTCACCGGGGCAATCGCCGCCCACTCAGCATCCGTGAACGCTGCGTGAAAATCCGCCTGAAGCCACGCATTCAGCGCGCTTTGATTCCACGCGGCATCGGTTTTCTCGTCATGGAACGGCAGGCAGTCCAGCGCGTACCGGCTCATCAGCAGCGCCTTCCCGCCCTGCACATCCAGCACCAGCCACGCAATGGGCTCGCTGCCGTTATCCAGATTGCCATCCTGCTCATACTGCCCGAAAATGACCGTATCGCCGACCCGCGTCTCTTCCGCGTACCCCGCGCAAACCCAGCAAACGAGCGCCATCAGGCACACAGCAAGCAGCTTTTTCATTTTCCGTTCCCCCTCCGCCGTTTTCGCTTCCATTATAGCACAAAACAGCTGAAATTGGTAGTTGATTCGCAGCCGTTTTTCCCCCAAAACAAAAAAAGTGCCGCGACTCCTCTTGGGAATCGCGGTGAAGAAGTGGAGATGAGGGGAGTCGAACCCCTGTCCGAAGGCTCGCTTGCAGGACCTTCTCCGAGCGCAGACTGTGATTTGAAATTCCCGCACGATGACGCCCGCAGTCAGGCTTCAGCGATTGGTAGCTTCATGTTACGGACGCATGGCAAAGCTTACATGCGCTCGTTCCCCGCTTGAATGGCGCTGGGAACCGGTCAAGCGGGCAGACCGGGCCAGCGTCGCGCCTAATTAGGCAGCGAAAGCGTACTGATTATTGTCAGTTACATTTAAGTTCCCCGTTTTATCGTGGTCAGGGGCCACGGCTCGCTTATCCCGCCCTCGACAACCCCCGTCGAAACCGGATCATCCCCATGAATGAGATGGCGCTTCTTTGGGGCAGCGCCGCCCTGCTTTTTGGGTAATTTGCTGCTTGATTTTGCTTGTCGCAGAGGGTTTCGCGTCTGCGGACGCGACCAAAGGGCTTTCCGATCGCCCTTTGGAAACCTTCGGCGCGGTCACTCCCATGTTGCTTGGTTTCTTTTGTTGCAGGAGGTTTCGCTCCTGCGGGAGCGACAGGGGGCTTTCCGATCGCCCCCTTGACCCCTTCGGCGCGAACACTCCCATGCTGCTTTTGGGGTAAAGTTACAGCAGGAAGTTTGTTTGCCCGGTTTTGTATCGTATGTGCAAAGGTTGTGCCGAGGTCACTTGTTGTGTTCCCTGAGTGCGCGGCGGATGTCGCGGTCGGCGTCGCGCTTGGCGATGGTGTCGCGCTTGTCGTGTTCCGCTTTGCCGCGGCAAAGACCCAATTGCAGCTTCATCCGCCCGTCCTTCAGGTAGATTTCCAGCGGCACAAGCGTGTAGCCCTGCCGGGAAACAAGCCCGTCCAGCTTGCGGATTTCGCTCTTGTGCATCAGCAGCTTTTTCGGGCGCATGGGGTCACGGTTGAAGATGTTGCCCTGGTCGTAGGGGCTGATGTGCATCCCCTCGACCCAGATTTCGCCGCCGCGAATCTGCGCCCACGACTCCTTCAGGTTCACGCGTCCCTGCCGGATGCTTTTGACCTCCGTGCCGAACAGCGCCAGCCCGCACTCATATTTCTCCTCGACGAAATAATCGTGCCACGCCTTGCGATTCTGTGCCACGGACTTGATTCCCTTCTGATGCGGCACGTTCCTCGCCTCCCTTGCGCGTCTGCCTGTTTCAGCAGGAACTATTATAGCATATTCGTTTTTTTATTGCAAGTCCCAAACTTCCATGCTATAATAAAAAGGAAGATTTTCTGTGGTACAGGAGGAAGGACAGGATGAACGATCTTCACGAGATGGCGGCAAACAGCCGGGAGGCGGCTTGGACGCTGGCGGCTTCGTCGCTGGAAACGCGAAACGCGGCGCTTCTGCGGATGGCGGAGACGCTGGAAAATCATCAGGCGGATATTTTTGCGGCGAACGCGGCGGATCTTCATCAGGCGGAGGCGGACGGGCTGGCAGCGCCCCTGCTTGGCCGGCTGAAATTCCGCGAAGAGAAGCTGCGCGCCGTGACGGACGGACTTCGCGCGCTGGCTGCTTTGCCCGACCCCATCGGCGCAACGACGATGACGCACGAAATCACGCCGGGGCTGAAAATGTACCGCGTGACCTGCCCGATTGGGGTCATCGGCGTGATTTTCGAGAGCCGCCCGGATGCGCTGGTGCAGATTGCGTCGCTGGCGCTCAAGAGCGGCAATGCCGTGCTGCTCAAGGGCGGGCGCGAGGCGGAGCGGACGAACGCCGCGCTGTGCGGCGCGCTCCGGGAAGCGGCGGCGGATGTCGGGCTTCCGGCGGATTTCGCGCAGCTGCTGCATTCCCGCGAGGACGTCGCCGCCATGCTGAAGGAGGACGCGCTCATCGACCTCATCATCCCCCGCGGCAGCAAGGAGTTCGTCCGCTACATCATGGACAACAGCCGCATTCCCGTGCTGGGGCACTCCGACGGCATCTGCCACGTTTATGTGGATAAATCCGCCGATGTGGAGATGGCGGTTTCGATTGCCGTGGACAGCAAAGCGCAGAATGTGGCAGTCTGCAACGCCTGCGAGACGCTGCTCGTCCACCGCGATATCGCCGCTGATTTTCTGCCCAAGCTCCTGCCCGCGATGCAGGAAAAGCACGTCCGGCTGCTGGGCGACGAGGCGACCCGCGCGATTATCCCCGTCGAAGCCGCGACGGAAGAGGACTGGCGCACGGAGTATCTGGATTATGTGCTGTCCATCCGCGTCGTGGATTCGCTGGAAGCCGCGATTGCCCACATCAACCGCTACGGCAGCCACCACACGGACTGCATTGTCACCCGCGATGACGCGGCGGCGAAGGAGTTCCTGACCCGTGTGGATTCCGCCGGCGTGTACCGCAATGTGTCAACGCGCTTTGCGGACGGCTTTGTGTACGGCTTCGGCGCGGAAGTCGGCATTGCGACGGGCAAGCTGCACGCGCGCGGCCCGATGGGGCTGGACGGTCTGACGACCTACAAGTACAAATTGCTGGGCGACGGGCAGCTGATGGCGGAGATGAAATCCGGTCAGCGCGCGTACACCCACCTTGTGCTGCACGAGGACTGCCCACTATGACACAAGGCATTGCGTTTTTTGATTTTGACGATACCCTTGCCCGCGGCGATTCCATCCTCCCCTTCCTGCTGTACTGCATCCGCAAGCGGATTTCGCCGCGCCGGCAGCTAATCAAGGCCGCGGGGGCGTTCCTGTACTGGAAGCTGCGGCCGTCGCGGGCGTCGCGGGCGAAATCCGCCACGCTGTCGTTTTTGAAGGGGCGTTCGGCGGACGAAATGCTCGATGTCGCCCGCGCGTTCTTCCGCGATGAATACCTGCCGCGCTTTTATCAGGATGGGCTGACGGAGCTGTGGAGTCTGCGCTCGCAGGGGATGAAGCTGGTCGTCGTCAGCGCGTCGCCGGACGTGTACATGCGCGCCCTGCCGGAGTTCATGCCACTTGACGCGGTGCTGTCCACACGCTGCGAGGTCGGCGGCGACGGGCGCTACACGGGGCAAGTCGGCGAAAACTGCAAGGGCAAAGAGAAAGTCCGCCGAATCGAGCAGTATTTGAAGGAAAACGGCTTCGTGCTGGACATGAAGTGTTCCTCCGCCTATGGCGACTCCCCGTCCGATGCGGACATGATGGCGCTGGTGAACCGCGCGGTGCTGGTGAATCCGAAAAAAGCGCTTTTGCGCCGGCGGCCGGACGGCATTGTCGTCCATTGGACTTAATGCGATAAACAGAAAGGTGAATTACACATTATGATGCGTCTCCAGAAGTTTCTTGCCCTCTCCGGCGTGGCGTCGCGCCGCAACTCCGAAAAGCTGATTGCCGACGGGCATGTGGCGGTAAACGGGAAGGTTATCACCGAAATGGGCGTGCAGGTGGATGAATCCGCCGACGTGGTGACGGTGGATGGCAAGGTTTGCAAAATTCAGGAAGAAAAGCACTATCTGGCGTACAACAAGCCGATGGGCGAGGTGACGACCGTCGCCGACCCCGAAGGCCGCCCGACGGTGATGGACAAGTTCCGCGATTACCCGGTGCGCCTGTACCCTGTCGGGCGGCTGGACTACGACAGCGAGGGTCTGCTGCTGCTGACCAACGACGGCGACCTGATGAACAACCTCCTCCACCCCAGCCGCGAGGTGAGCAAGGAGTACCTGGTGAAGGTGTCCAACCGCGTGACGGACGAGGAAATCCGCCGTCTGCGCGCGGGTGTCCGGCTCGACGACGACCGCATGACCTCCCCGGCGGACGTGCATCTTGTGCGCTACGAGACGTTCGCGTCCGTGCTGCTGGTGACGATTCACGAGGGGCGCAATCGGCAGGTTCGCCGCATGTTCAGTGCGATTGGGCACGAGGTCGTCGCCCTCAAGCGCGTCGGCTTTGCGACGATTAAGCTGCACGACCTGCCGCGCGGCCAGTGGCGCCGCCTGACGGACGTGGAAGTACGCAAATTGAAGGAGCTGTGAGCATGAGCTACGAGCTTCGCAGCGCCCGCTGGATTGCCGCCGATGTGCTGCGGCAAGTGGTTCAGCCGGGCGACACGGTGGTGGACGCGACGCTGGGCAACGGGCATGACACGCTGATGCTCTGCGAACTGGTGGGCGAAACGGGGCGCGTCATCGGTTTCGACATTCAGCCCGACGCGGTGGAACGCACGCGCGAGCGTCTGGCGGATGCGGGGATGCTGTCCCGCTGCACACTCTACGCCGAAGGGCACGAGCATCTATCGGAGCGGGTGACCGTGCCGATTCGCACCGCGACATTCAATCTTGGCTGGCTGCCGGGCGGCGACAAGCGCATCACGACGCACTGGGAGACGACGCGCGCGGCGATTTCGGCAGCGCTGTCGCTCTTGGTGAAAGGCGGCGTCTGCACCATTTGCGCCTATCCGGGTCACGCCGCGGGCGACGAGGAACGTGCCGCGCTGATGGCGTACCTGTCGGCGCTGCGCCCGCAGGAGTACAACGTGCTGCACCACCGGTTTTTGAACGCCGGGGCTGGCGCGCCGGAGTGCTTTGTGGTGCAGAGGCAGTAAAGGGGGAACCCAAGGGCGCTGCCCTTGAACCTGCCAGAGGCGTTGCCTCTGGACTCCACAAGGGACTTCGTCCCTTGACCCTTTCGCGCGATGCGGTTGAGCGCAACTGCATACTGGTTCCGCGTGATGATTCCACGACTGATATGGAGGTTTTCCCCATGCACACCCCCGCCCCCATTGAACTCATGAACGTCTGCCTCCTGCGCGACGATGCGAACCGTATGCTCGTGCAAGACCGCACCGACCCATCGTGGCCGGTGCTCTGCTTTCCCGGCGGGCACGTCGAAATCGGCGAAACGTGTGCGGATGCCGTCGTCCGCGAAATGCAGGAGGAAACCGGGCTGACTGTCGTTTCGCCCCGGCTCGTCGGCATCAAGGAGTGGATGAAGCACGGCGGGCAGACCCGCGCGCTGGTGCTGTGCTATGAAGCATCGGCGTACACAGGCACGCTGACCTCCTCCGCCGAGGGCGAAAACCGCTGGATGACGCGGGCGGAAATCGCCGCCCATCCGCGTGGGAAATCGCTGCTGGACTTCCTGCCCGTGTACGAAAATCCCGACGTGACCAGCATGTTCTACGCGCCCGACGGCGACGGCTGGACGGCGGTTTACCGCTAATACTTCATATAGGCTTCACATCCGTGTGCTATCATCCCCCTAAATCCCCCGAAAGAAGGAACACAACCCGTGAAAACACCCGTGACGCACGAGCGCCTGCAAAACCACCTGACGTATTCATGGTGGAAGTATGTCCTGATGATGGTATTGGTCATCTTTTTCTGGAGCATCCTCTTCACAACCACGCGCTACCGCCCGCCGGAAGAAAAGAAGGTCATTGTCGGCGTATACGGCGCGGGCAATCAGACGGCGCTGGACGCCTACATGGAGGACGCGCGCCAGCTGCTCCTGCCCGACATGGAGGAAATGAACACGCAGTTCATCATGAGTGACGAAACCTACGGTTCAGCAGTGCTGATGACCCGCATGACGGCGCGCGAGTGCGACATTTACCTGCTGCCGAAGGATCTCTTTCAGACCTATGCCCAGCAAGGGGTATTTGTGGCGCTGGAGGAAACCATGCCGGACTTAGTGAGCGAGCTGGAATCGCGCGGCATCAGCCTGAGCCGCGGCTGGCGCACGGACAGCGACACGGGCGAAAAGCACCTGTTTGGCATCCCGTGCGCGGATTTGCCGTATCTGGACACGTTCCTGTATCCGACTGCGGATTCGTACTACGCGTGCATTTTCCGCGCCAACGGCAACGAAGAAAATGTTCAAGCGTTCTTTGATTACTTCATTCGCGATATGCTCAATGTCCCGCCGGCGGAGGCTGCGGAGGAAGCCGCTTCGTAATCTGATTTTCTGCGGCGGATTGCAATTCGTCGCAAGGATTTCGCGTCTGCGGACGCGACAAGGGGGCTTTCCGCTCGCCCCCTTGACCCCTTCGGGTGCGCACTCCCCTGCTTTTGGGGCATTGGAGCAGAACCGACCTCATCCGTCCATATAATAGGAAGTTTTTCGCAAGGAGGAATCCCCATGCAGCATTGCATTTTGGTCAAGTGGACGCCCGACGCGGGCGACAAGGACGCGCTGGCGAAAGAGGCGGAGGCGATTTTCGCGCAGGCGGTGGCGGACGGCGTGGCGACCGCGCTGACCATCCGCCGCAACGTCATCAACCGCCCGAACCGCTATGATTTGCTGATTGAGCTGACCATGACGCCCGACATGCTGCCCGCCTACGACGCAAGCGAACCGCATCACCGCTGGAAAGAGACGTTCGGCGCGCGCATCCAGCAGAAGGCGATTTTCGACTACGAGTGATTTCCGCTGATTCAGGCTGTTTCCGGATGTTTTTTCCGTGCATTTCCACGCATACGGCAAAAATTGACTTGCCAATCCTCTCCCGGAGTGGTATCATGAAAATGATACTGCTCCTGTTTTGGTGGGCAGAAAAAGGAGGGAAAAACACATGAGTAAGCGTCTCCTGCGCTCGCTGCTGTCGCTGATGGTCTGCATGGCGATGCTGCTGAGCCTTACGCCCGCGCTTCTGGCGGAATCGGCGGATGCGCCGTCCACCGAGATGGCGGTCGGTGCTGTCATCCACGGCTTTGAAGTGGTGGAGAACGGCGAGTTCGCACTGCTGAACGCAAAGACGACCGTCCTGCGCCATCAAAAAACCGGCGCGACGGTGTTCTTCCTCATCAACGAGGACACGAACCGCGCGTTCGACATTTCGTTCGTTACCCCGCTTAGCGACGACAAGGGCATTCCGCACGTCTTTGAGCACTCCACGCTGGACGGCTCGAAGAAGTACCCGTCGGCAAGCCTGTTCTTCAACCTCATTTACCAGACCTACAACACCTACATGAACGCCGCGACGTATCAGGTCATGACGACTTACCCCGTTGCGTCCCTGTCGGAAGCGCAGCTGCTCAAGTATGCGGATTTTTACCTTGACAGCTGCTTCAACCCCATGATTTATGAGGACGAGTCCCTGTTCCGCTCCGAAGCGTGGCGCTATTCGCTGGAAAGCGCGGACAGCCCCCTGACCATCAGCGGTACGGTGTATTCCGAAATGCAGGGCGCTGCCTCGCTGGAGACCTCCGCGTCCTACAACGCGATGAAGGCGGCGTTCCCCGGCAGCCACATGGGCTACAATCAGGGCGGCGAGCCGACCGAGATTCCGTCCATGACGTGGCAGGAAGTCAAGGATTACCACACCGCCTACTATCATCCGTCCAACTCCCTGACGACCGTCTACGGCGCGATTGAAGACCCCGCCGCCTTCCTTGCGCTGCTGGACGAGGCGTTCTCCCCCTACGAGGCGAAGGCGTTTGATTTCTCCACGCCTGATTATACCCCTGTGACCTCCCCCGTGGAGAAGGTCTGCCAGTACCCTGTCTACGAAGGCACGGAGACGGAGAACGCCGCCGTCACCTACATCACCTTCATCTGCGAAAACGCGACCGAGGAAGAGCAGAACGTGCTGGATCTGCTGACGATGCTGCTGAGCGATTCCTCTTCCGCGCTGGTGAGCAATCTGGTGGATGTGCTGCCTAACGCTGACATCAGCGTCTATCTGGAGACGGACGGCCCTGAACCCGCGGTCGTGTTTGCCGCCACCGGCATGAACGAGGGCGACGTGCAGACGCTGCGCGAGTGCATCTACGCCTCCGTGCTGGAATTTGCCGAAAACGGCGTTTCACAGGACATACTGGACGCAATCGCTTCTTCTCTGACGATGGAAACCGCGCTGATGTCCGAAGAAAGCGACCTCGGCGTGAACATGGCGCAGAACATCGCCTACTGCTGGGCGACCACCGGCGATGTGCACGCCTACGAAAAGTCAATCGCGAACATGGACAACTTCGAGAAGTACCAGACGGAAGGCAAGTACGCCGAAGTTGCCAAGAAGTACCTGACGGAGGACAATCAGCGCGTCATCACCGTGACGACCGTCCCCGCGCCGGGGCAGCAGGAAGCAATTGAAGCCGATTTGGCGGCGAAGCTGGCGGAAACCAAGGCCGCCATGTCCGCCGAGGAAATCGACCAGCTTGTGGCGGACACCGCCGCGCTGGCCAGCGGCAGCATGGAGGATGCGTCCGAACTCGTGGCGCAGCTTCAGGCGGTCACGGTGGATAACCTGCCCGAAGAAATCCGCACCTACGACTACACCGACGTGACCGACGCAAACGGCATCCGCCGCATTGACGTGACGGCGGACGTGGACGGCATCGGGCAGACGTACATCCTGCTGGACGCCGCCGCGATTCCGCAGGAGGACATCCACTGGCTGAACCTGTACCTCAACCTGATTGGCTCGCTGGACACCACGGAGCATTCCTCGGCGGATGTTTACGCGCTTCAGAGCCGCTACCTCTACGACGGCGTGGTGAAGCTGGCGGTGCTGAACACGGACGACGCGCAGGGCTTCCGCCCCTACATCCGCGCCAGCTGGAAGGCGACGGACGCCGATATGGCTGCCAGCTACGCGCTGCTCAATGAGCTGCTTTTCGAGAGCGAGTTCACCGACACGGCGCTGATTGCCTCCAATATCGCGCTGTTCCGCCAGACGATGAAGCAGTCCTATGAGCAGGAAATCTACATGACGCAGCTGTACCGCGCCGTGTCCCAGTCGGACGCTGGTTTCAACTTCTACACCTACGCCACGGGCGTTGATTACTACCACTTCCTGTCCGACGCACAGGCGCTGCTGGAGAGCGACCCGGAGGCGTTCGCCGCCAAGATGAAGCGCATTCAGGCGCTGCTGCACAACGGCGCGAACGCGGTGATCGGCTTTGCGGGCAATGCCGCCTCCATCAAGAACAACCGCGCGGCGGCAGACAGCTTCCTCGCGTCCCTGCCGATGGCGGAAGTCGCGCCGCAGACGTATGACCTGCCCGTTCCGGCAAGCGCCGAGGGCATCGTCATCAACAGCACGGTGAACTTCAACCTGGTGTACGCAACCTTTGAGCAGATGGGCGTTGAAGGCGGCTACTCCGGCGCGATGGACGCCATGTGCAGCCTCGTCAGCGATGGTCTGCTTTATCCGCTCCTGCGCGACCAGTACGGCGCGTACGGCGTATTCCACGGCGCGGATGAAGACGGCATGTACATCATCAGCTACCGCGACCCGAACGTGGCGCAGACCTTTACGGTTTACAACTATGTGCCGATGCTGCTCCAGCAGCTGCAAATGTCGCTGGATCAGGAGACGCTGGATGGCTATATTCTCTCCTCTTACAGCTACTACGCGCTCTCTTCGGGCGAGCTGACCGGCGCGCTGTCGGTGATTACCGATGTCGTCAACGGGGATGACCCGTTCCGCCGCCTGCAGTGGATGCACGAGCTGAAGCAACTCAAGGTGGAAGATATCATGGCGTTCGCGCCGATGTATCAGGCGCTGCTGGATAACGGCTGCATGAGCACTGCCGGCAGCCAGTCCGCGCTGAACACCATGCCCGCGGGCACTTACGAGAACATCATCAAGCCCTAACAAAAAGCGCGTCGCTCCGGCGGCGCGTTTTTAATTATGAATTAAAAAAACGGCCTTCCCGCGCTTTCGTGGCGCTGGAGGGTCGTTGGGGCTGGTTTTCATTCCGCCTCGTCCGCGGAATCAGCCGTTTCGGGATGCTGGATAGCCGTCAAAACATCAATCATGTTTTGCAGCATCTCTGGGTTCAGCTCGTACATGACGGACTTGCCGATGCGCTGATTGTTGACCAGCTCCGCATCAATCAGCAAGCGCATATCATGCGACAGCGTCGGCTGCGTGACGTTGAAGTGCTTGAGAATTTCACTCGCGGACATTTTGCCATTCGCCAGCATCGTCACAATACGGTAGCGCTTCGGTTCAGCCAGTGCCTTGAAAACGCGGCAGATTTTGTTGTTTTCGCGCGTCATTGTGCCTGTTCTCCTTCCTGATGAAATTCGGAAATCCCTATATGCTTATTATAATAGAAGTATCTATTTTGTCAAGATGTTCACGGTATATCTTCTCCAAATCTGGCGAAAAGCCAGCCGTTTTTATTCTATTTTCATTTCGGCTAACGAGGATGAACCGCGGCATAGCACGCCGCGCGAAGCGGAACGGGCGCGCAGGGCACAGGTGAATCTTGCCATCGGATGATTGCCGGGCGTTTTTTAAGCAAACGGTTGCAACACGGGGAAAATCCTGCTATAATAGAATCGGTTTTTCCTCTGCGAATTTGGCAGCCGCATCGGCTGAAGGAGATAACTCATGCAAGGCAGAAATCCATCCACCGCCATTCCAGACCCCGACCAGAAGCGCAAACAGCGCCTGCGGATGCTCCGCAACTGCACCATCGTCGTGCTGGTCGTCGTGCTGATTGTCCTCGCCGTCAACCTCGTGCGCTACTTCACGCGCAGCCGCTCCATCGGCGTATATTCGCTCCCCTGCTTTGCGCATCAGGATGTGACCGTTTTCCGCGACGGGGTGGTGTACTACGATGGCGAATCCATCCACTGCGTCGGTGCAACGGGCACGGTGCTCTGGTCGTATCCGGTCGGGTCGGGCGCGTCGTTCAGCGTGTCGGACAAGTACCTGATTGCGTGGTCGGGCACGCAGCTGTTCATCGTCAACGAAAACGGCCGCCCGACGTACAACGAGCCGATGGCCAGCGAAATTCAGTTCGCGCGGATTGGCAACACCCGCGCGGTGATTGTTTTGGGGGACGAAATCAACCCCGAAGTGATGATGGTGGATTTGAACGGTCAGCTGCTGGACAGCGAAAAAGGCGTGTTCGAGGGCAAGATGCTGCTGGACTGCGGCTTCTTCGGCACGGGCGAAGAGTACTGCTGGACGCTGAGCGCGGATGTGTACAGCCCCGCGCTGGCGACGTACCTGCACACCTTCCAAGTGAACAAAATGAACACGGGCAACGTCAATTTGGGCGACCACCTCGTCTATAAGGTGTTTTACACGGGCAGCAAGCTGTATGTTTTTGACACGCAGCAGCTGACAACATACGACTACCGCGGCGTGCAGGACACCAGCGGCAGTCAGCTGATTTACGGCTGGCGGCTGATGAACCACAGCCTGTCCGCGCGCGGCACGCCGCAGATGCTGTTCGCCCCCACGAACCAGACCAGCAGCGAAATGGCGATTACGGAGCTTCGCGTGCTGGCGGGCAGCGTTGACAACCACATCACCCTGCCAACCACCTGCGTCGGCGCGGCGATTGACAGCCGCCGCATCTACGCCTTCTCCCCCACCTACCTGTTCACCAGCACGCTGGAGAGTCAGCGGTTTGTGGCATACGCCGCGTCGCTCCCGGACGGGCGCAGCGTCACCTCGCTGATTGGCATCACGTCCGGCGGATACGCCATCGTAACCAGCGGAACAGAGGTGTACAGCATTACGCTGCCGCAGTAAAAGTAGGAAAGCGGCGGGTTCTCTCCTGATTTTCGGAGGAACTCGCCGCTTTTTGCTTATTTCAATCTTGATTTTGTCTGCTGCTCCCGTCGCCTCTGCATCATTTGAGGGTAAAAGAGCAGCCAAATAAAAAACTTTCGATACAAATCAACTATGGGAGTGTGCACCGAAGGGGTCGAGGGGGCGATCGCAGACTTCGCCTGTTTTCGTGCCCCCTCGTCGCGTCCGCAGACGCGAAACCCTCTGCGGCAAGGAAAAGCCGCTATGCAAATGTCACATCACTGTGCCAAAGCATCCTTCACCCACGCCAGCAGCTTGCCCGAATCATCCTGCCCGTACGACCACACCGCAGCGCCCTGCAAGCCCTGCTGCACCGCCCATTGCGCCTTGTCGCGAATCGACTGTTCATCCTCGCCGCTGACGAAATTCTCGCCGCCGACCCAGTACGCCGCCTTCGCCGCGCCGTCATAATACCGCGTGTACCCTTGCGATTCCAGCGCCAGCAAATCCGGGAAATTCAGCACCTTCGTGCCGCTGATGCCCGCCGTTTGCGTCACCGCGCGCCCGCTCACCTGCCGCCACATCCGCCCATACGCCGGAATCCCCAGCAGGATTTTATCCGCCGACAAGCCGCCCTGCGTCAGCGTGCGCACCGCCCGTGCGCCGGACTGCCGGGTATTGTCATCCGGATACAGCGCCGCGTGATGCCCCGTCTTGCGGTCGAAGCCGCACAGGTCGTACGCCATCACCACCACTTGATCCGCCAGCGCGTTCAGCCGTACCGGGTCAATCGGCTTCAGCAGGCTATCCCCCGCCCCGACGGCGACAGACAGCGTGTGTTTCTGCCCGGTCGCGGCGGTTCGCTTGTCAAGCCCGTCGCGCAGGAGGGACAGCAGCGCGTACCAGTTTTCTACATCCTCCGCGCGGCTCTTGATGCCCCCCGCCGACGTGCCGGGGTACTCCCAGTCAATATCCACGCCGCGGAAGCCGTTTTCGTCCATCAGGCGGAGGATGCTGTCCGCCAGCCGCGCGCGTCCATCCGCCGTCGCGCAGGCGTCAGAGAAACCCTCCGCGCCCCAGCCGCCGACCGCCATCACCCCGCGGATGTGCGGGTGCTTGCGCAGATACGCGCGAACGCGGTCAATCGCCGCCCAATGGCTGCCGACCGCCTCGCCGTCCCGAATGAGGGCGAAGGCGTAGTTGATTTGGTTGATGTTCGCCGCGTCCGAATCGCGGAAGATCAAATTCGCGCTGTCGAGCGCATACACAACGGTCATCGGGGGATTTTCCGCCCGCGCCGCCGGGATAAAGACGCTTGCCGCGATGATGGCGGCGGACAGCACCGTCAGCATCACCCGGCTGAAGCCCCTCCCCTTCGTCTCTTTCGTGCGCGGCATTTGCTTGCTCACCGCGGTTCACTTCCTTTCGCTCCGCCATGATAGCATGACGCGTGCGGCTTTGTCACTGTCAGAATTCGCCACATTCCGCCGAATTGCCGAAACTTTCCGGCTTTTTTTGCTGTTCCCCTTGACAGCGCGGCGTTTTCGGTGTACTCTTTTGGAGGGAAATACATGGGGAGGCAGAACGATGATTCTGATTGGCATCTGCGGCGCAAGCGGCAGCGGAAAATCCACCTTGGCGGACGCGCTGGCGAACCGGCTGGGCGACCGCTGTCTGGTCATCCAGCAGGATTGCTACTACCGCGACCATCCGGATTTGTCCTTTACCGAGCGCGCAAAGCTCAATTACGACGAACCCGGCATTTTCGACCACGATTTGCTGCTGCACGACATGAACACGCTCATCAGCGGTCAGCCCATCACCCGCAAGGCGTATGACTACACGCAGCACCGCCGCGCGGACACCGATGAGCTGATTTACCCGCACGATGTGGTGATTCTGGAGGGCATCCACTGCTTCTTTGACCCGCGGCTAATGAAGCTGATGTTCCTGAAGCTGTACATGAAGGTGGACGCAGATATTTGCCTGCTCCGCCGCATCGAGCGCGACATTCTGGAACGCGGGCGCAGCATCGACAGCATCTCCGACCAGTACCGCGCGACGGTTCGCCCCATGTTCAGCCAGTATATTGCCAATTATGTGGAATTTGCGGATATCATCGTCGCGGGCGGCGGCAAGAACGCCCGCATCGTGGATATTCTCGCCGGGTACGTCTCCGACGAACTCAGCAAGCGCGCTTACGAGGCGTAACATCCACATAAATAGGTAAAAGGAGAAACGTTTTATGCCATCGAAGGTTTATTTTACGCGCAATATCACCCCTGAAAATGTGCTGAAGCTCTACGAAGCCTGTGGTCTGGAACTGTCGGGGAACGTCGCCGTGAAGCTGCATTCCGGCGAAAAGGGCAACCAGAACTTCCTGCCCCCCGAATTTTGGCGGTCGATGATCGAGCATGTGCACGGCACGGTCGTCGAGTGCAACACGGCGTATCCGGGCAGCCGCAACACCACCGCCGCCCACTGGCAGACCATGCGCGACCACGGCTGGTCGGATGCCTTCACCGTGGACATCATGGACGAAGAAGGGCCTGATTTGCAGCTGCTCATTCCCAATGGCAAGGTCATCCAGAAGGACTACGTCGGCAAGCACCTGACGCGCTATGACTCCCTGCTCGTGCTGAGCCACTTCAAGGGGCACCCGATGGGCGGCTTCGGCGGCGCGCTCAAGCAGCTGTCCATCGGCGTGGCATCCTCCCACGGCAAGGCGTACATCCACGGTGCGGGCGACGCGAAAGTCGGCTTCGGTGCGGATCACGACAGCTTCCTTGCGTCAATGGCGGACGCGGCTTCTTCCGTCGCCAAGCGTTTCGCGGGCAAGGCTGTTTACATCAACGTGATGAAGAACTTGTCTGTGGACTGCGACTGCTGCGCAGTGGCGGAAAACCCCTGCATGGCGGACATTGGCATCATGGCGTCGCTCGACCCGATTGCCATCGACCAAGCCTGCGTGGACATGGTGTACGCCGCGACGGACGACCAGGGGCAGCAGCACATGCTGGAGCGCATCGAGAGCCGCCACGGCATCTACACCATCGAATGCGCGGCGGAGCTTGGCTTCGGTTCGCGCGAATATGAGCGGGTTGACCTCGACTAAGTGCATAAAAATCCCCGGCTGGAAGCGGAATTGCGCCGCTTGACCAGCCGGGTTTTTTGATTCACTTATTCTCCTCCGCCAGCGGAATCAGCACCGTCATGATAAACCAGCCGTCCTGCTGCTCCAGCGTCATGCAGCCGCCGTATTTCTCCGCGGCTTTGCGGATGCTCTTGATGCCGTAGCCGTGGCTCTCCTTGTTTTCTTTCGTCGTCGCGGGCTGACCGCCGTTCAGGTCAATCGCCTTATCTGTGCAGTTCTCCACGCGAATCAGCAGAAAGCGGTTCTGCGTGCGCACGGTCAGCTTAATCAGCCGCATGTTCTGGTCGGCAATTTTCTCCACGCACTCGATGGCGTTATCAATCGCGTTGCCGAAAATGGAGCAAATATCCATCATGTCGATGAAGCCCATGTCGTGCGCGTCGGCAAAGCACGTCATCACGATGCCTTCCTCGGCGCAGCGCAGGCTCTTGCTCGTTAAAACCGTGTCCAGAATCGCGTTGCCCGTGTTCATCTCCGCGTCGCGCAGCGTGACCACTTTTTCCATCTCCGCCAGATACGATTCGCGCTTGCTGGCGCTTTTTTCGTTGCGGATGAAGTCGATTTGGTGCTTCAGGTCGTGGTAAATCTGGTGCATCGCCTTGTTGTTCGCGTCGAACTGCCGGTACTGCTCATACTGCCGATTCAGCAGGTTCTCCATCGCCTCCAGCTCGTGGCTGAGGTACAGCTCCGACCTCGCCATGTCATACGCGAACAGCATGATGACGCCGCCGAAATCCACCAGCGTGCGGGAATAGATGATGCCTGTCCCCAGTGTTTCGGTAAACACGTTGTTCGTAAATGCAAAGTTGAAATTACTCAGGCAAAACGCCGCAAGGGCAATCGCGCTGCCGCTGATAAGCTCCTGCCGCGTGACGCTTGTGCCGCTGCGCAGGATATGATGCTTCTGGTTCAGCAGGTAAATCGCGGAAAACACGATGATGTACGTCCCCGCCATCACCAGCCAAGTGCCCCGCGAATCCACCGAATCCGCCATCAGCAGATAATAGTTGATTTGCCACTCCAGCGACGCGGCGAACTCCGCCGTGATGAAGGCGTGCGCCCAAATGTAGCCTGCTTTCATCAGCTTCAGTTTGCAGCAGCAGACAATCATTGCCAGCATGGTGCCCATGCATGCCGCCATCAGCAGCATCCATGTCAGCCCTCTCTGCTCCTGATTCAGCAGGTTCAGCCCCAGCAGGAGCGCCAGAAAGCCAATGCAGCAGCCGATTTGCTGCCAGCTACTTTCGCCGAAGCGCTTTTTCTGCGGCAGGATGAAGAGCATACACGCCAGCCATTCGGCAATCGCCGTATGGATACGCGGAAAGAATCCAACTTCGAGGAACGCTACCATTTAGACTTTCGTCCCTCCCAGATATTTCGTCAGTGCCTCCATAAACGCCTTATGGCGCGGGCGTGAGATGGTCAGCGTCTGCCCGCCGACGATGGCGCCGCCATTCTCCACGCGCTCCACATGCAGCAAATTCACCAAATAACAGCTGTTGCAGCGGAAAAATCCGTATTTGCCAAGCAGTTCCTCCATCCCGCGCATACTCTGCCGCAGGCGATATGCCCCCTTTTCCGTGTAAATGCTCACGGCGTGGCCGTCCGTTTCGACGTAGGTTATTTGGCTCACATCAAGGCGTGTCAGCCCCGTGTCCGTCGGCAGGGTGATGTAGCGTTTCGGCTTCTGGTCAAGCAGCCGCTCCACACTCATCAGCACCTGCCGCAGCATGAGGAAATTCACCGGTTTGAGGATGAAGTCCAGCGCGTGGACGGCGTATCCGCGGATGGCATAATTCGCCAAATTCGTGATGAACACCAGATACACGTCCTCGTCACGCTCGCGGATGCGTTCCGCCGTCGCCAAGCCGTCCAGGCGCTTCATTTGGATGTCGAGGAAAATCAGGTCGTAGTCCGCCGCGTAGTCTTCCAGAATTTCGTCGCCGTCGGCAAACAGGCGGATTTCCACGTCGTTCTCGCGTCCCTGAAAATATTGCAGCACATAGGTTTGCAGCTGCTGCCGCACCTTGTCGTCGTCCTCCACGATGGCAAGCCGCACCCTTACTCCCCCTTATTGCAGTTCCTTCCGGGCGCAGTCGATGGCGGCGCGCAGCGTGTCGTCCATGTCCAGATAGCGGTACTGCCCCAGCCGGCCGCCGAAAATGACGTTCCGCTCCCCCGCCGCTTTCTGCCGATACTGCTCGTACAGCGCGCCGTTCTTCGCGTCGTTCACCGGATAGTACGGCTCGTCGCCCTGCTTCCAGTCCGCCGGATATTCGTATGTCACCACCGTGTGCGGCAGATTCAGCACATCCGCCTGACCATAGGCGAAATGCTTGTGCTCAATCACGCGCGTGTAGGGCACGTCGGCGTTCGTGTCGTTGATGACGGCGTTGCCCTGATAGTCCTGCACCGGCAAATCCTGCGTCTCGAACCGCAGGGAACGGTAATTCAGCGCGCCGAAGCACTGGTCGTAGTACTGGTCAATCGGCCCGGTGTAGACAATTTTGTCCGCAATTTCCGTCAGTTCCGCCCGATGCTGGAGAAAATCGACATTCAGGCGCACTTCGATGCCATCCAGCATTTTCTCCACCATCGCCGTGTAGCCCACGTCCGGGATGCCCTGATAGCGGTCGTTGAAGTAGTTGTTGTCATAGGTGAAGCGCACGGGCAGACGGCGGATGATGAAGGCGGGCAGCTCGCGGCAGGGGCGCCCCCACTGCTTCTCGCTGTATCCGCGCACGAGAGCTTCGTAGATGTCGCGCCCGACGAGCGAAATTGCCTGTTCTTCCAGATTCTGCGGTTCGCCCGTGATTTCCTTGCGCTGCCGCTCAATGATTTCGCGCGCCTCATTCGGCTTCGTCACGCCCCACATGGCATAAAACGTGTTCATGTTGAAGGGCATATGGTACAAGCGATCTTGGTATTTTGCCAGCGGCGCGTTTGTGAAGCGGTTGAACGTGGCGAAGCGGTTGGCGTACTGCCAAACCTCCTCGTCGTCGGTGTGGAAGATGTGCGCGCCGTAGCGGTGGACGGCAATGCCGCCGACGTCCTCGGTGTAGATGTTGCCCGCGATGTGGCTCCGCTTGTCGATTACAAGCACGCGCTTGCCCTTTTCCTTCGCCATCTGTGCGAACGCCGCGCCGAACAGCCCCGCGCCGACGACGAGATAATCATACTTCATATTCTCATTCTCCTTGTGGATGATACTTTCAGGTAATTCGCAATTCGCCGATACCCCAGCTTTGCTTTCTTTCCTGATTTTGGCGTTGGTGGATTGCAGTCTGCACGCAGCGGCGGATGAGGTCGTTCCCCCGCCATTGCTCATTAACAATCAGTTAAACCCATAAATTTTCCGCGTCGCCTTATACCCCGCCAGCGCAATCCGCCGCCCGCCTTTTCCGGGCAGGTGCAGCACATGCCCCATCAGCCCGTGGCGCAGTTTCTTGTAAACATACGGGTTTTCTTCGCGAATGAACTTCCACAGCTCGTCCTTCTTCTGCTTGTTCTCCGCCGTACCGCTTTTGAGCAGCAGAATCGACGAAACCGTCGTCACAATTTCCAGATAGCGCCGCATGTACGCCTGCTTGCGCTTGTTCGTCACCTTGCTCAAATCCACCTCCGTCACCAGCATCCGGTTGACCAGCAGCGCCTGATCAATGCGGCGGATCATCACGTTCTCCTGCACGGACTGGTCTTCACGCCCGATGAAGTAGTGGTACAGGTCTTCATCCATATAGTACATTTTCTTTACCATCGGCAGCGGCTGATAAACGTAGAGTTCATCCACATAGAACGTGTGCTTCGGCAGGTTCAGCCCGCACTTGTTCAGCAGCGCCGTGCGGTAGATGACCGAGTGCATCAACAGGTATTCGCCGATTTTGAAGCGCGTTTCATTCCAGTCGAACACGCGGTTTTGCGGCACAGCGTGGCGGTACTGCATGACGTGCTTGTGCTTCACGCCCACTTTGTCGTAGACGTAGTTGCAAATCAGCATGTCAATTTCTTCCTTTTGCTCCGTGAACGCGCGCAACTGCGCCAGCACGCGCTTCAGGCACTCTTCGTCCACCCAGTCGTCCGAATCGACGACCTTGAAGTACAGCCCCGTCGCGTTTTTGAGGCCAGTCATCACCGCGTCGCCATGGCCGCCGTTCTCCTTGTTGATGGCGCGAACGATGGTCGGGTACTTCTGCTGATATTCCGCCGCGATATCCGCGGTTTTGTCCTTTGAGCCGTCGTTGACGACGAGGATTTCCACGTCCTCGCCGCCGGCAAGCAGCGTTTCGATGGCATGGCGCATATAATCCTGCGAATTATAGCAGGGGATGGCAATCGACAAGAGTTTCATTGGTTTCATCCTTTCTATATAGAAAGAGCAGCGCTTGCAAGGTCGTGCATCGGTGAGGATGCCGCCGTCCCTTGCAGGCGCTGCCCTTTTCACCAATCTACTGTCTTATTTCGACACGCGATTGGCAATTTCCTGCTGCTCCGCCTTCAGATTGCGCTCCACGCCGAAGAAAATCATCAGCACCGCGCAAACCGCGTAAGCAATCGTTTCAATCCAGATGTAGTTGACCGACGCCGCCGTGCCTGCATCCAGCATGCCGTTGAGCGCCTGAATAATCGCGCCGCCGATGGGGGTCGCCGCGACCATCAGGGAGGAGTAGATGCTCATCGTCAGGCCGTCGGTGCGGATGCCGTGCTTGTATTCCACATGGTCGATAACGTCCGCCAGCATCGCCAGAATCAGGTAGCACGCCGGAGACGAACCGAGGCACTTGAGTGCGATGCCGATGCCGACCACCACGAGGTTATTGCCGCCCAGCCCCGCAATCACGCCGCCGACAACGCCCAGCGCCAGACCCGCCAGCGTCAGCTTCTGCTTGGAGAACTTGTTCGCCAGCGGCACCACGAACGCCGCCGCAATCGCCATCGGCACCGCGCCAAGGATGGACAGGATGGACATGTACCAGTTTGCGCCAAGCACGTTGGAGCAGAAATACGCCATCGAGCCGTTCTTCACCGCGCCCGCCCACTGGAACAGCAGGTAGAACACGATGATGACCCACCACCACTTCTCGCTGGTGACAGCCTTCAGCTGCTGACCCACCGAGACGCTCTGCTTCTTTTCTTCCTTCGCGTTGCTTTCCATCAGTTCTTCGGTCACGCGCTCACGGGTGAACTTGAACTGGAGGAGGATGGTCAAAGCCGTGAAGATGGCAACTGCCAGCATGACGATGAACCACTGCGTGCCGAAGCCGGTGTACACATCCGCGCCCGTCGCTTCGTCCTTCGTGGACAGGAAGGTCTGCACGAGAATCGGGAACACCATCGAGCCTGCGCCCATCACGCCCAGACCCGCGAAGTTGCTCATTGACGCCAAGACGCTGCGCTTCTCGCTGTCACGGGTGGACACGGGAACCATCGTCGCGTTCGCGGTGTTGTAAATCGGGTACGCGACGGCGTAGTAGAGGTTGTAGGCAATGGCAATCCACACATAGCGCGCCGTGCCTTCAAAGGGCATGATGAACATCAGCACGCTGGCAACGGAAAGCGTCAGCGCGGAGAGCAGCAGCCACGGGCGCGCCTTGCCCGCCATGGTGCGCGTGCGTTCAATCAGCTGACCGACGATGAGGTTCGCCGCCACAATCAGGAAGGTGGATACCAGCTGGAGGATGGACAGGTAGGCACTGCTCAGTCCCAGCGCTTCGCCGAGATAAACCTGAAGGTAACTGGTGAAGATGCCGGAGGACAGCAGCGCGCCGAACGGGCCAATCAGATAGCCGAGCAGGGTTTCGGGGGTTGTCACTTTGTCCTTCGGGACGCTGGAGCGCGTCAGGGGGGACTGCCAGAAGGATTGTTTCATGGGGGACATGCTTCCTTTCCTTGTTGTGAATTGCTTCCTATATATAATTGCTTTTCCGCAATTACTTCTTCTTTTTATCCGGGTTCAAATTCAGTTTCGGGCGGTGGCAGAAGTGGTGGATGAGCCGTCCGCACCCGCGGAAGAAATGCCCATTGACCATCAGCAGCATATCCTCCGCCATTGCCATTGACACCATGCCGTTCATCATCTTCGCCATGCCGCGGAACGGGATGTTGTAGATGAACAGCAGGTTCAAATCCGGCTTGCCGGCGGCAGTCGCCTTGTTCTTCATGCGCGTGAGAATCCGGTAGATCAGCCGCGCCAGCGGGTTCTTGGCGTAGCGGAGCTGCGTCACCGTGTCGTTGAGCGTCAGCGGCTGCGTCTTGTCCCAGAGATGCGGCGGAATCGCGTGACCCAGCAGCGCCGCAAACTCCGCGTCGCTCACGTTCGTCACGCGCGCCGTGCGGTAGCTCTGCACCGTCAGCTGAGCATACGGATTGGGCGCGTTCGTCCCCTGCTCGGTGTGCTTTGCCGTCAGGCGGATGTCGCGGCAGGATGCGCCAATCAGCAGCTCATATTCGCCGCCCTCCACCTCGAAGCGGTTCGTGCGGACGTTAAAGTAGCGGAACGTATAGCCGTCGAAGGGAATCGTGACGCGCTTCGTCTCGCCCTTCTCCAGGTGCACGCGCTGAAAGCCCTTCAATTCCTTCGCCGGGCGGAAAATTTCCGCGTTCGGCTTGTGGATGTACAGCTGCGTCACCTCGTCGCCCGCGCAGTCGCCCGTGTTCGTCACGTCAAAGGACACGCCCGCATTATCCGCCTGCACGTTGTCGTAGCGGAACGTCGTGTAGGACAGACCGTGTCCGAAAGCGAACGCCGGGGCGACATCCGCCGACTCGGTGTAGCGATAGCCGACGTACAGCCCTTCGCGGTATTCGCTTGTGGCCTCCGTGCCGGGGTAGTAGTGGCTGACCGGCGCGTCCGCATAGTGGCGATACCACGTTTCCGCCAGCTTGCCGCCGGGGGTAATCTCGCCCACCAGCGCCCGCAATACGGAGCGCGCCACTGCTTCGCCGCCCAGACCCGCGTAAAGCAGCGCGTCGCAGTCCTGCGCCCAGTCCGTCTCGACCGCGCTGCCGCAGGAGAGCACCACCACCATCTTCTTGCACACGGCGCGCAGCTTTTTCATCAGCGCGATTTGGTTCTCCGGCAGGCGCATGTGCGTGCGGTCAAGTCCTTCGGTCTCAAAGCACTCCGGCAGACCGAGGTACACCACTGCGCAATCCGCTGTCTTGGCAAGCTGCACCGCTTCATCCGCCAGCGCGTCGTTCGGGGCGTCAAGGCGCTCAAAGCCCTGCGCGAAGCCGACCCGCGCCGGGAAAAATTCATCCAGCAGGGGCAGCGTGTCATCCACCTGCGCGGCGTTGACCATGCTGCTGCCCGCGCCCTGATAGCGGGAGCGCGCCGCAAACTCGCCGATAACCGCCACGCGCGCGTCCTTCTTCAGCGGCAGCAGGTGCTCGTCGTTCTTCAGCAGCACAAGGCACTTTTCCGCCGCTGCTTCCGCCGCCTGATGCTGCTTTGCGGCATCAAACGACGTTTCGCCGGACTTGTGCTCTGCCAGCACGAAATCCAGCAGCTGATCCACGCGTTCATCGACGATTTTCTCGTCGATTGTGCCGTTCTTGACCGCCTTCACCAGCTGGCAGGGGCTGTCGTCGCCCGCCGCGGGCATCTCCAGATTCATGCCCTCGCGCACGCCCTCGACAATGCTGTTGCTGCCGCCCCAGTCGGTCACGACCGCGCCGTCAAAGCCCCACTCGCCGCGCAGAATATCGCCCAGCAGATGGCGGCTTTCGTTGGCGTACACGCCGTTGACGCGGTTGTATGCCGTCATCACGAAGCCCGGCTTGCCCTCTTTGATGGCAATCTCGAAGTTCGTCAGGTACATTTCCCGCAGCGTCCGCTCGTCCATCACGCTGTCGGAGTGCATCCGCAGCAGCTCCTGCGCGTTCGCCGCGTAGTGCTTTGCGCAGGCGGATACGCCCTGCTTCTGCGCGCCGCGGATGAAACCCGCCGCCAGCTTGCCGGAGAGGTACGGATCTTCGGAGTAATACTCGAAGCTGCGGCCGCACAGGCTGGAGCGCTTCGTGTTCAGCCCCGGCGCAAGCAGCACATCCACCCCCTGATTGGCAGCGTCGCGCCCGACGACCGCGCCCATCGCCTCGGACACCGTGTCGTCCCAGCTGCACGCCAGCGTCGCGGCGGAGGGAATGCACGTCGCCTTCGTCGATGCGTTAAGGCCCAGATGGTCGCCTTCGCCCGCCTGCTTGCGCAAACCGCTCGGCCCGTCGGAGAGCGTGATGGCGGGAATATTCAGCCGCGGAATCTCGCGCGTGTGCCAGACATCTTTGCCGGCAAGCAGGGCGCACTTTTCCTCCAAAGTCATTTGGGAAACCAAATCACCGTGTTTCATGTTCATTCCATCCTTACGCGTTTGCACAGACCACCCACTGTGCTTTTTTCCTACTTTATTATAGCAATTTTTTCGGGTGACGCAAGCAATCTCGCACAAACTGTCGAAATTCCCGCACAAGCTGTCATATTCGTCCTAATTTCGTGCGTTTATACCATTTCAGGTGCCGTTCGTCGCGTGGGGGCGATGTGCGAGTCTGGAAGAAAGAGGGAATTACAGCGGAAAAATGGTATGCTTTCGGTGGATTTTGACGTGCGGGATGCGGGTGTTTTCCCGTTGACGCAGCAGGAAAATTTTGCTATCATAGAATCAATCAGGAGGTGAGCTGGACATGGATTCGGAAGAATTGACTGCGGAGGAACTGGAAGCAAAGCGCCGCGTGTACGCGCATTTGGCGCAGGGAGCAGCGGACGTTAAGGCTGGGCGTGTGCAGCCGCTGGATGATGCGATTGACAAAATCATACGCGAATTGGACACTTACCCGGAGAACGCCCCCGGCTTGACGGACGACGAGAAAATCGACATGGTTGCAGCGAGGATTTTGAAGGAGTACAAAGCTGCTTTCGAGGAACTCGGCAAATAATCCCTCCGGCGCAGTGGCATTCGTCATTGCGCTTTTTTGCACCCAAAAAGGGACGCTCCACCCCGGAGCGCCCCTCTTTTATGTTACCCCTTAGTTTGCCTTGACGTACTGCGCCATCATCCAGCCCGTCGTGCCCTTGTAGCTGACGTAGTACCAGCTGCCGGACCGCTCCAGAATGGTGACGGTTTCGCCCTTGTCCACACGGAGGATGATGCCGTACTTGGTGCTTGCACCGCGGCGCAGCGCCACGCGGACGCCCGTCACCGTGCCCGTACCGGACGTGCCGGAACCTCCCTGCGTAACCGTGATGGTCGGCGCAGTGACCTCAATCTTGTTGCCGTTGGCTTCATACACGATGACGCGCAGGATGTAGGAGCCCGCGACAGTGGGCGTGTAGTTGAACGTCAGGTTATTCAGGCCGACTTCCGTCGCCACCACGGAGCCATCGCGGAACAGGGTGTAGTCGCGGCGGATGACGCTGCTCGTGCCCTTGTAGGCAGTCGTCCACGTCAGGTTGCGGTTTGTCACGCTCGCCGTCGTGCTGGGCACAACCGTCACAGGCGTGTAGTTCGACACCACCGTCGCGCTGGAGCGCTGGGTGATGGACTGCCCATCAGCGGAGGTAATGGTGACTTCCAGCAGGTAGGTGCCCGCCACCGTCGGCTGATAGTTGACGGAGATGCGGCCCGTTGCGGTTTCCGTGCGGTTGCTGTTGACAACCACCGTCGTGCCGCGGTAGACCTTGAAGTTCACGTTGTAGTTCGGCCGGCCGCCCGCGAAGGTAATATCCCACGCAAGCGTCTCGTAGTTGTTCAGCTTCGAGGCGCTGGGCTGCACGCTGGCAATCGTCAGCGGCGCGTAGCCGACGGTGATGTTGTAGACGATCAGGATGTCAGGGCAGCGCTTGGAGGTAATCAGCAGCGTCGCATAGCCGTTGTTGACGCCGGTAATCACGTTGTCGTGCAGGGAAATCGCGCTGTTGGTGTTGGCGATTTCGATGTTCGCCACGTCGCCCGCCTCGGTGTAGATGCCGTGGTCAAGCGTGAAGTTTTCGCCCACGCGGATGGTCTTGTTGACGACCTTGCTCACCGGCGCGGGGGCAACGAAGTTCATCTCGCTCAGCGTCGCGGGGGCAGCGTACATCGCCGTCGTCGCGCCGAGGGAGTCGCGAACTTCCATCTGCATGGCGTACTTCTGGGAGTTAATCAGGTTGATGTAGTTTTCCGTCAGGGTGAGGGTGAAGGTGGTCGTCATGCTGGTCTTACCGGCGGGCAGCGAGGTGTAGCCGTCGGAGAAGTCCTTCAGGACGATGGGGCTGCCGCCGCTCAGGCTGACGAGGCTGTACTTGAAGGTGTACGAGCCGCTGCCGCCGGAGACGGTCGCGCTCCACGAGAACACATCGCCCACATAGCCGCCGGAAATATCCTGCCCCGCGGAGAGGTTCACCGCGCTTAAGCCCTCCAGCGTCAACGAGCCGGATTCAGGCTGGGACATGACGTTCGACCACGGGCCGTAGCAAATGGTGCCGTTGGAGAACACGCGCACCGGGCGAACCTTGTAGTAGTAGGTCGTGCCGGCGACGAGGTTCTTGGCGACATAGGTCGTGCCTTCGGTTTCGCCAATCTTGGTGTACAGGCCGTCCATGGTGGTGGAACTGTACACATAGTACTTGTTCGCGCCCAGCACGGTGGTATCCCAGTCAATGGTCTGCTCCTGCTTGCCGGTGTTGCGCACCGCGCACAGGTTCACAGAGCCAAGCGCCGTGAAGTACACGCGCTCGCTGGAGAGGGAGAAGCAGTTGTAGCTGCCCACAGGGCGCATGGAGTAGATGAAGTAGTAGTACACTTCACCCAGGTTGATGCTCGCGTCCACGAAGGAAGTCACCGCGCCGGTCTTTGCCAGCAGGGTGTAGCTGCCGCTCGCGCCCGTCTTGCGGTAGATGATGTACCCCGTCGCGCCGGAGGATGCCGGCCAGGACAGGAGGGCGTTGTTGCCGCTCTGCACCACGGTCAGTTCCGGGCGATCCATGGGCGTGCCGCAGCCGACGTTGGAGTATTCAGAGTAGAACTTTTCGCCGGAGGAGAACACGCGCACCGCGCGCACGCGGAAGTAGTAGCCCGTCGCCTTCTTCAGGCCGGTGGCGTTGCACAGCGTGCCGGTCAGGTCAGTGCGCACGGTGGTGAAGCCGCTCGTCGCATTGGTGGACATCTGCACTTCGTAGGTCTGCGCGCCGGAGACGCTCGACCAGTTCAGGCGGATGGTATCCGCGCCCAAGCCGCGCGGGTCTTGCAGCTTCGGCTTGGCAAGCGTCATGTAGGACAGCGTCTGCGAATCAGGGCTGTACACATACTTCGCCTGCTCGCCGTCGTAGGACACGTTCACCGCGCGCACGCGGTAGTACACCGCCTGACCGGGGGTCACGTTCGTATCCTCATAGTACAGGCGGTTGTTCGGCACGGAGCCGAGCAGCGTGTAGCTGGTTTCGCCGCCGAACTTGCGGTACACGTCGTACTGCGTCGCAAAGGCGACAGAACCCCAGCCAATGCGCACGCTCGTTTCGGACAGCGTCGTGCCGATGAGGTCCGTCGGCTGGAGCAAGACCAGCTCGCGGTAGGGATCGGGGCCGTTCACGTCGTCCGACGGCAGGATGCTGATGTCATCATCCATATCCGGCAGAACGATGTCGTCCTCGTTCACAGGAGCCTGCGTCGGTTCGTCGGGCGTCTGCACCTCGTCCGACGCCACATCCGACACTTCGTTCATGATTTCGCCCTGTGCGCCGTCCAGCGTCTCGCCGAATGCCACGCAGGAGAGCATCATGCAGAGCACCAGGAATACAGAAACCAGTCGTTTCATGGTCTGCGTCACTCCTTTTATCTGTTGGGGGAAATGGTATATGCCTTCCAGCAAATACGACGAATGAGCTGCCGATTCTGTTTCCAGCAATCTGGGCAACTTTCCTCTTATTCGCCGGGATGAGCCTAAAAAGTTGAATCGCAGGAAAGTTTCTCCTGCTTACGGCGATTTTTGCGCCGTTTCCTTTGCGCGCTGCTGCCACACGGCGCGCTGCTGATTTTCCACCTGCGCCCGATACGTCTCGTAATCCGGCGCCAGCTGCGTGCGCTGAAGATGATCCAGCTGCGTCCACTCGCGCGTGAAGGCGACATACGCCGGAATCATGCGTTCCGCCGTGTCATAGCCCACAACGCGCCCCTGATGCAGCCACATCACCCGGTCGCAGAAGTTCAGCATCTGCCATGGCGCGTGGGTGACGAAGAAAATCGTCTTGCCCTCCGCCCGGAAATGCCGCATCCGCGCCATGCACTTCTCCGCGAAGCTCGCGTCGCCCACGCTCAGCGCCTCATCCACAATCAGGATTTCGGGGTTCATGTGGGCGGAAATAGCGAATCCCAGCCGGGAGCGCATTCCGCTGGAATACGTCCGCAGGGGCTGGTCGATGTACACGCCAACATCCGCGAAATCAATAATCTGCTGCTGGATTTGGGCGATTTCGCGCTTCTCCATGCCCATCAGCATACACTTATAGGCAATGTTTTCGCGCCCAGTCAGCTGGTCATTCATGCCGATGTTCGCCGCCAGCATACTGACCGTGCCGCTGACCTCGCAGAGCCCCAAATCGGGTCGGGTGATGCCCGCGATGATACGCGCCAGCGTCGATTTGCCGGAGCCGTTCAGCCCCGCCAGCCCGACGATTTCGCCGCGGTGGAAGTCCTGCGTCACGCCGCAGAGCGCCGGAAATTTCTTCACGTTCGCCCGAAGCCCCAGCAGCGCTTTCAGGCGGTCTTTTTCCTCGCCGTACAGGTCGTAGACCTTCGTCAGTTCCCTGCAGCGGACGATTACATCCGCCAAGCGCATCGCCCCCTTTCTGCGCGATTTCTTCCTATTAAATGGCGCTGATTACAGCTGGTCGATGAAGCGGTTTCTGAGCCGCATGTGCAGCGTGCAGCCCGCCGCCAGCAGCGCCAGCGCCGCCAGCCAGAAGTACGCTCCCTGCCCCGGCGATAACCAGAAGCCTTCGCCATACAGCAGGCACTTGCGGTAGCCCTCGATGATGTAAACCAGCGGGTTCAGCCGCATTACGCGCTGCAAGCCCGGCGACAGCCCGTCAATCGCCCACACGACGCTGGAAACGTAGAACAGCAGGCGCATCAGCGGCTGAAGCAGCTCACCGAAGTCGCGAAAGACCGCCGTCAGGCTGCTCGTCAGCAGTGCCGCGCCGATCAGCAGCACCCACGAAGCCGCGAGGTAATACGCCAATTCCAGATAATGCCACGTCACCGGCACGCCGCCAAGGAGCAGCGCAATCAGCAGAATCGCCATCGTCCACAAATGCTCGTAGTACGCGCGCACAACCGCCTTCATCGGGATGATGGAGAGCGGAATGCGCACGTTGCGGATGATGGACGCGGCCTGCTGGATGGACGCGGACGCGCCGAGAATGGCAGAGTTGAGCGCCAGCCACGGCATCATGCCGCACATCAGCCACAGGTGATACGGGAAGCCGTTTTTTTCCTGCGTTCCCAGCCCGACGGAAAAGACGAACCAGTAAATGAGGATTTGCAGCAGCGGGCTGAGCAAGTCCCACCAGCGCCCCAGCAGCATCCCCGACCGCCGCGAGCGGTTCTCGTAGAGCGTCAGGCGCACGGTTCGCCGCAGGTTTTGGATGATTTCGCCCAGCGCCGTGCCAACCGCGTGTATCATCCGCCTGCCGCCTCCGCCAGCCCGTTCCGCTGAAGAAAATCGCGGAAAACGCGCATTCTTTCCGGGTACGCCTTGTTAAAATCGGTATAGTCCGCCAAGTCGTAGTAGTATTCCAGCGGCTTTTCCAGCCGGAAATCCTCCATCGGCAGCGTCGGCAGGCGGAACAGGCGGGTCATTTCGTCCATGCGGCTGTCCACCACCATCGTCAGTGCCGGAATGCCGCTCGTGATGGCAATCACGTTCCCGTGGAAGCGGCTGCCGAGGGAAAAGTCGTACTGCCTGACCCATGCCAGCCAATCCTCAATGTGGAAAAAAACGTGCATTTGCCGCTTCAGCCAGTCCTGCAAATAGCGGAACTGGTACTCGTCGCCGCAGCAGTTTTCCAGCGTCAGCGGGAATGCGTTCTGCTCCACAAAGCCGAGGTCGCGGTTCGCGCAGAAGGTCAAAAACTGCCGTTCCGGGTCGGACAGCGTGCCATAGAAGGTGCGGAAGTTGCAGCACGCGCGCATGGCGGGGTCGAACGGTTTCTTCTCCACGCGAAACTTCTCGTTCATTCCCTGATACAGGCTGGGACAGCCGATAATGCGGAAGTTGACGATGCCGTTCTTCTCCAGCACCGCCGCGGTGTACTCGCCGCGAACGCCCAGCACAGCGCGCTCCGCCATCGTCCGCAGGAGCTTGACCGTATCCGGGTGGAGCGTGATGTCCACGTTGCGCGCCATGCTCTGCACGCCCACGCTGATTGGAACCAGCGGTTTATCGCCGATTCGCTTCAGCATCGTCCAAACGTGCGGGTACGTCTGATTCGGGGTCAGCCAGATCAGCTCGGTCGTGATGTAGTGGGTGATGTCCGCCCGGTCGCGGAACGTGTCCGACGTAACATCCCACAGCGGAATCATCACGGGGTGAAAGATCTCCTTCAGCGCCCGGATAAACACGAGATTTCCCGTGTTATTTCCCAGAAAAAAGAAGCGTTTTGCCCACTCATGCTTCTCAAACGACACCCGATCATTCCAAAACAATCCAACCGCCATCCGCTTCCTCCTTCCTTGTGACGTGGGGAGACCCCAGAGGCTCTGCCTCTGGACTCCGCAAGGGCGCTGCCCTTGACCTGCCAAAGGGTCTTCGACCCTCTGGACTCCCTTCTCGCGATTCAGTTGGTGACAACTTCATGCTGTGTTCGCGTGGTTATTGAGGGGGAACGCAAGGGCGCTGCCCTTGACCCGCCAAAGGGTCTTCGACCCTCTGGACTCCCTTTTTCGCGATTCAGTTGGTGACAACTGCATACTTTACCCGCGTGTTTATTTGGGGGAACGGTGCATCCTCTTGCGCAGCTTCTTCCGAAACGTTTCGCGGTCGAACAGCAGGAAGCCAATCGTCCGCTTGACCAGCCCGGTCTGCTCCGGGATGAAGCCAATCATGCGGCTCGGCGCGTCCGCCGCGCCCAGCTTGTGCGCCGCAACCGCCGCTTCCGCCGACTGGTCGCGCACCAGCGTCCGCAAATCCAGCGCGTTCTCCCCCGCGAACACCACATCCTCGAACGGGATGTTCCGCAGCAGCTCCGCGTCCGCTTCGGGCAGCTGCCGCAGCGCCCCCTCGAAGGGCAGCGACATCGCCAGCTGCACGCCGGGATTGTCAAGCGACTGCATCACGCCCGTTCCGGCGAAGGTATCGTGGAAGTCGCGCACGAACCGCAGCGCGTGATGCTGGACGCAGGTCGACAGGAAGTGCGCGGCTTCATTGCGCCCCTCCTGCGCGTACACCGGGACGACACGCTCATTCTGCCGCTCGAAGCCCACGCAGGGCGCTTCGTCGGAGGACAGCAGGAACTCGCGGAACGCGCCGGACATGGCGGGCGGCATCGGATAGAAGCAGTGCACGGGAAAATCGTAGGCAGCGGACAAGCGCTCACTGTTCCGCCCGTCCGCATGGACGTAGTAGACCGGAACCGCGCGCTGCGTCAGCTGGCAGAGCGCCGCCTGCAAGCGTCCGCTGTACCCCATATCAAAGCACGCCGCGCCTTCCGGCAGCTTTTCCTCATAATACGCCCGCGCCGCGCTGTATGCCGCCTGATGACGGCAGCCGTCGTAGAGCTTGTCGCGGAAGAAGCGCAGGAACGATTCCCAGCGCGTTTTCTCCTGAAACGGCGATTGCCACGGGAAACCCGCCGCCTCCGCCTGATGGCGCAGTTCGCTTTCCGGCGCGTCAAGCGTGCAGAAGGACAGCAGCTTCAGCGCCTTTTCGGGCGTGTAGACCGTCCAGCGCACCGGCAGCGCCGCCCAGTCGGTCGGATTCGCCATCAGCGCGGGCAGCAAGCACCGCCGCGACGCGGGAATGTAGTCTGTTTCGACAGCATCCGCGTCCGTGCGCAGCAGCTCGACTGCCTGCCGCAGCAGCGCGCCATCCCGCGCGAGGAACACCAGCCGCTTTACGCCATCCGCCCGACAGCGGCATAGCAGCCACTTTGCCAGCGCCAGCAGGTGTGTGCCGACGGCGTAGTACCCCAGCCGGGACGGATACGCCGCAAACGCGGAATCCGCCGTCGCGGGGGCATAGCCGTCGTCAAAGAAGCGGTTTGCCGCCAGCCCTTGTGCGCACCTGAGCGCCAGCGGCTGCATGGCGTCCGCCGTCGTGAAGCCCGCCAGACACCCGTGTCCCAGATTCGCCATCTGCGTGCAGTCCGCATCCATGAAAACGTCCGCCGGGCGCGGCAGCAGCATCGCCCGCAAACCCGCTTTTTTCGCGGCCTCCACGTCGATTTTCGCATTGTCGCCGATGTGCAGCACGTTATCCGGCTTCACGCCCAATTGCGCCGTCAGCTTCCGATAGAGCGCGCCGTTCCATTTCAGCGCGTTCTGCTCATTCGAGAGGAAGAAGCCGTCCCAGCCGCGGACGCCGCATTTTTCCAGCATCCGCCGAATCGTGTCCGCGTCAAGGTACATGTCCGACGTCAGCACGACGCGTTTTCCCGCCGCTTTCGCCAAATGAAACAGCTGCACGCCGGTTTTGCGCGGGCGGCAGAAATGCACCTCCGCTTCCCGCTCGTTGTAGGTCATTTGCCCCACGCAGTCGTCCGACACGCCCAGATTCTGCATCATGGCGCTATAAATGTTCCACATCGTCACGTCAGCTTGCGTTTCGGGCAGCCACGCGCGCGCGCAGCTTTCCGCCTCCGTCCGCGCCTGTGCGAAGGAGGTCATGTTCCGCCGCGCCGCCCGCTGCCATTTGCCTTCCAGCGTGTGGAAGAGGTCAATCGGTGTGCGGAAGGGGCGCAGAATCAGCGTATCGAACACATCCAGCGAAATCACCGGGCAGTCGATGCCGTCCAGCCCCAGAATCGCGCGCTTGATGCGCTCCGTCCCATCCCGCCACGGGGTCATCGGCTGGTCGAACCAGAAGATTTCCGGCAGATTCGCGTCCTCATCCGGCGAAAAATCCGGGCAGAGCGCCGCCGTCAAGCGGCTGATTTCCGGCTGATTCGCCGCCTTCCGCGCCTGCTCCGCCCACATCCGCGCATACCACTTTCGCGCCTTTTGCAGCTTCTGACGCGCTTGATTCGCCCCCTGCTGATGCAGAAATTCATCCGCAAAGGCAAACACCTGCGCAATATCGGCGTAATTTTTGCGGAATTTTGCCGGATTTCCCGCCGCCCCCGTCGAGGAAGACGCATGTTCACAGTAAAACACGCCGTCGCCGCGGTGCCGCCCGAAACCCTGCGCAAAGAAATACAGCACGACGGAAAACGCAATGTCCTCCGTCATCACAATGTGCTTTTTCGCCAGCGGCGCGTAGTAGGGTGCGCACCGCAGCCACAAATCGCGCCGAATCACCTTGTTCCAAATGGTGTGGAAGCTGTAACACGTCATCGTCTGTTGGAAGAACGCATCCCGCACCGCATTGCCGCGCAGCTCGTCCTCCAGCACACAGTCCGCATGAACCGGGCGCACGAAGCGGTCGCCGTTTTCGCGCTGCCAGACCGTGTCGCCCATCACGAGGTCAAAGTCGTTCTCTTCCGCCAGCGCGACGGCAGCACGGTAAAAATCCACCGACACAAAATCGTCGCTGTCCAGAAAAGCGAGGTACTTGCCCGTCGCCGCGTCCGCGCCGGTCATCCGCGCCGCGAAAAGCCCGCGGTTCTGCGAATGCGTCAGCACCCGAAAGCGGCTGTCGCGCCGGGCATACTCCGCCAGCACCGCGCCCGCGCCATCCGGCGAGGCATCATCCACCAGCAGGAACTCCGCGTCCCGCAGCGACTGCGTGCGCAGCGACTCCAGACACGCGGGCAAATCCCGCTTCGTCCCATATACCGGAACGACCACAGACAGCGTTGCAGCCACCGCGCTTCTCCTTTCTGCCCATCCGAAAACGAGTGATACTTGCCGATTTTAACATGTACATTCTACCATATTCCCGTCCGATTGGCAAGCCTTTCGGGGGATTTTTGCACGCCCCAAAAAACGCGGTCAGACAGCTTTTTTCGCCATCTGACCGCAGGATGCCCTCTTTTGCGGATAATCCGCTTACCAAGTGATATCCTCGCCCGTCAGCGCCTTCCACGCCTTGCGGATATCCTTCTGATGGCGCACGCCGTTCTTCGTGTCCCCATTCCGAATGGTTTCTTCCATCGTGCGCGGGAAATGGACGCACAAATGCCCGTCGAAGTCGTTATCCTTGATGCTGCCGGACAGGTGGGGCATACAGTGCATGGAGGCCAGCACCCATGTGCCGCTGGGCAGCAGGACATACACCGGCTTCTCGTCCCACGAGAACTTGCCGCCCCACGCCGCCTTCATAATCGCGGTATCCTGCGCCGTCAGCGGCTCAGAGTCCGCGTGGCGACCCAAGGAGAAGAAGCGCAGACGGAAGGAGGAACCGCTTCTCGGCTCATAGACCAGCACCGTCTGCCCGCTCTTGATGGTCGGCTTGATTTCCGTGTACCACATCTGCAGCTTAATTTGGCTCTTTGCCGGGCCATTGCCGAAGGACGCGCCGTTGTTGCCCGTGCCGCCGTTTTGATTTTCGTCCGGCAGCGCAGTGTCGCCGGTCACGCAGTCGCCCGTGTACAGCTTCGTCTGCGTGTTCACGCCCGCAATGCCGTCCGGGGCAAGCCCGTTGCGCTTCTGGAACGCCAGCACCGCCGCGCGGGTCGTCTCGTCATAAGTGCCGTTGATGGTCACGGTATAGCGCAGGTTGCTCAGCGCCTGCTGGAGGCGCAGCACCGCGTCGCCCGTCGCGCCGACTTTCAGGTTGGTGTACACCGTCGGCGTGGTGGAATCGACCTGCTTGCCCTCCGCCGTAATCGCGTTGACGGAGTAGAGGATGGTGTACGTCGCCGTATCGCCGTTGCCGGAGCCGGTCAAGCCGTTGCGTAGCTGGAACGCGCGCATGGCGGCGACGGTGTTCGCGCCGTACTTGCCGTCCACCTTGTCCGTCAGGTAGCCCAAATCCTTCAAGCGCTGCTGAACGCTCTTCACGTCGTCGCCCGTGCAGCCGGAATAGAGCAGGCGGGTCGGACGCGTCACGCCCGTGGTCGGGGTGGACGTCGGCGTGCTGATGGCAGCAAGCGCATCCGAAGAATACAGCTTCTTGTAGGTGCGCTTGCCCGCCACACCGTCCGCGCTCAAATTGTTGCGCAGCTGGAACGACGCAACCGCCGCCATCGTGCCCGTGCCGTAGTTGCCATCCACCGTGCCCGTGTAGTAGCCCAGCGCCTTCAAGCGGCTCTGCACGCTCTTCACGTCGTCGCCGGACGAGCCTTCGCGGAGGGTGCGTGTGGGCACGATGCCGAAGGACTGCGTGGGGGTCGGCGTGGGCGTGGCAGCCGACGGATCAGCCGCAACCGCATTGCTCGAATAGAGGATTTTGACCGTGTTCGCGCCGACTTTGCCGTCCGCCGTCAAGCCGTTGCGCGCTTGGAACGCCTGAACCGCCGCCACCGTCGCCGCGCCGTAGATGCCATCCAGCGTGCCGGAGTAGTAGCCGAACTTGTCCAGTCGGCTCTGCACGCTCTTCACGTCGTCGCCGGACATGCCGGGGCGCAGGATGCGCGTGGGTGCGCTTTCATCCACCGGCTTGGGAGAGGGCGTGACGGAGCTGCCCGCGTCAATCGCGGTGCTGCTGTACAGCGCCTTGACCGTGTCCTCGCCGCAGATGCCGTCGGACGTAAGCCCATTGCGCGTCTGGAAGCGGCGAATTGCGCTTTCCGTCGCCGTGCCGTACACGCCGTCCGCCTTGCCCGTCAGGTAGCCCAGCGCAATCAGCTTCGTCTGCACGCTCTTCACGTCGTCGCCCTTCATGCCCAGCGTCAGCTTGCGCTCGCCCACACCGTCGGGCTGCGACGTTTCCTTCGCGCCGATCGCGCCTTCGGAGAAGAGGCGCTTGCGGGTGTTTGTGCCCAGCACGCCGTCAGCGGACAAGCCGTTCTTCTTCTGGAAGGCAAGAACCGCCGCTTTCGTCGCCGCGCCGTACTGCCCGTCGGAGATGCCGGTCAGGTAGCCCAGCGCCGCCAGACGGTCCTGCGTGTACAGCACATCCTGCCCGCCCATGCCCTCGCGGAGCGTGCGGGTCGGGATGCCATAGGCGATGTTGTCCAAATCCGCGGTGGGCTTGGGCGTAATCATCGGCTGGGTAACGTTGCCATTGCTGTCGAAGTAGCTTTCCAGCTTGACGAGCGTGTTCTTGCCCGCCTTGCCATCCACCGTCAGCCCGGTCGCCTTCTGGAACGCCATGACCGCCTCGAACGTGGACTGCCCGAACACGCCGTCCACCTTGGAGATGGTGAAGCCCAAGTCCTTCAGTGCCTGCTGCAATACCCGCACGCGCGAGCCGCTGGAGGTGTACTGCAATTTGCTGTAATCGCCCTTGAACAGCCCCGTCGCGGTCGAAGAGGAGGACGACGAATTGCCGTCAATGTCAATGCCCGTCTGCTTTTCCAGCAGAGCAATCGTCGCGGAACCGGCGATACCGTCCACCGTCAGGCTGTTCGCCTGCTGGAACGCGGTCACCGCCGCCTTCGTGCCGCTGCCGAAGCTGCCGTCCACCGTGCCGGAGTAGTAGCCCAATTGCGTCAAGGCCTGCTGCAAGCGGCGCACACTGTCGCTCTTGTCGTTCTTCTGCAGCTTCAAGGCTGCCGCGCTGCTTGTGATGACCAGCGTCAGCATCAGCACCAGCGCCAGCACACGCACGATGCTCTTTTTCATAGCATTCCCCTCCAAATGTTCCAAAGTACCTGCGGCTATTGTATCAGAAAATCACGCAATTGTAAAGAACTATTACGCATTTGTTACAAGTTGAATTTCTCCAACAGCTCCATCGGGTGGGCGATCAGCACCTTCGCCCCGTTGTCCAGCAGCTCCTGCGCCGTGCGGAAGCCCCACAGCACGCCCACTGGATTCATGCCCGCGCTGCACGCACAGGTCATATCCACCTTCGTGTCGCCCAGATAGAGGAAATCCGCCGGGGCAATGCCGAGCTGCTCCGCCACCAGCAGCGCGCCCGCCTTGTCCGGCTTCACCGGCACGCCCTCCACCTGCCCGCGCACGACGCTGAACGGCACATCCGGGAAGAAGTGGCTGATGACGTTCTTCGTATCCGCGTCGGGCTTATTGGAGAGCACCGCCAGCTTCAAGCCGCGCTCCGCCAAGGCGTGCAGCAGCTCCGGAATGCCGTCGTAGGGCTGCGTTTTCACCTGCGTATGCTTCTCGTAGTACGCCTGATACTCCGCCTGCACCGCGTCCGCCAAGTCCTGCCGGTCGCGAACCGCCCGCTGCGCCAGAATCTTCGCGCCGTTGCCGACGAGGTAGCAGTATTCCTTCGTCTCCCAGCCGGGCAGCCCGTGCAGGCGCAAGGCACGGTTCATCGCCGTGGCAATGTCGTCAATCGTGTTCGTCAGCGTACCGTCCAAATCAAACAAAACCGCCTGAATCATCAAAAAAATCTCCTTTATGTGATGAATGGATTTCGCGCCGCGCTGCCATGCTAAGGCAGAAAGGAGCGATGAACATGGACAAAAAACGCAAGGATTCCGTCATTCGCGCAACCGTCGACCGTGCCGCCCTGCTGCGCGGGGTGCTGATGCTGACGGCGCTCGCCCTGCTGCTCTGCTTCGGCTTGAAGCCCAGCCGCGCCGCCGCGCCCGACGCCGAGGACGGCGCACTGACCGCCTCCGACGCCTCCGCCCGCCTGAGCGCCGAGTGCGAGCTGCTCCAGCGCGTCACCTTTTCCCCCTGCGGGCACGAAATGACGCGCCGCCAGCGCCTGCCAGCCGAACTTGCCGGCATGACGAAGGCCGAACTCGCCGCGAAGTACGACCAGTGGGTCATCACGTCGTTTTCGCCCGCGCAGGTGAGCATGGAGCGCGCGCTTGCCCTCTACTGCCCGGAGCACGTTGTGCTGATGCCGGACGAAAGCGGGCAGCTGTGCATCTTCCGCAACCGTTACGGCGACGCGCTGGCGCTGGTGCGCGAACTCGGCGTGCCGCTGAGCGACTTGCCGGACAATGTGCAGGAGGAGGTTCGTCCCGGTCTGGGGTTCGATGACGAGGTCACGCTGGAGAAGTGGCTGGAAAGCGTGCAGTCGTAAATCCCCAACCCCATTGTACGCCGATTCGCGCCGCTTGTCCAGCGGATTTCGCGGTTTTGTTTGCTTCCAGCGAAGAAGTATGCTATAATGATAGCGAATTTTCGCGATAGAGGTGAGCGCATGGCACGAATCGGCATCATGACCTTCCTGCACAATGACAATTACGGGTCGATTCTTCAAGCGTGGGCGCTGCAAAACGCCGTCCGTTCCTTGGGGTACGACGCGGAGCATATCGACTATGTTCCCTCGCAGACGGAAAAGATGAAGAATCTGCTGTGCAGCGGCAATTCGCCCCGCCTGATTTTGGACGGCATGAAAAAGCGCAGCGCGGCGCGCGGGCTGAACGAGGGCTTTGATGAGTTCCGGCAGACGCAGATGATTTTGTCGCCCATCTGCCGCGACCAGAGCGCGCTGGCGCATCAGGCGCTGTCATACGACGCGCTGATTTGTGGGTCAGACCAGATTTGGTCGCCGACGTGGCTCAATCCGGCGTATTTCCTGAATTTCACGAAGAAGCCGAAAGTCGCCTACGCGCCGTCGCTGGGCGTATCGACGATGACGGACAGCGCGAAGGGGCGCAAAATCGCCGCATTGATACGGGGGTTCGCCGCCATCTCCGTCCGGGAGGAAGAGGGCGCGGCGCTCCTGCAAGCGCTCATCGGCAAAAAGCCCGCCGTCATGCCCGATCCCGTGATGCTCCTGCCGCGCGAAAAGTGGCTGGAGCTCATCGGCGGCGACATCCCGATGGGCAATGATATTCTGTGCTTCTTCCTGGCGGACAATCCCGCGTACTGGACGCAGGTGGAGCAGATTCGGCAGAAAACAGGTCTGGGCGTGCGCGTCATTCCGCGGACGGAATCAGCCCTCCAGTCCGCGTATCCACTGGCAAAGGGCGTGACCCCCGCGCAGTGGCTTCGGCTGATTGCGGGCGCGAGTATGGTGCTGACGGACAGCTTCCACGCCGCCGCGTTTTCCCTCCTGCTGCACACGCCCTGCACAATTCTCCGCCGCTACCGCGAGGACGACCCCGAAAGCCGCAACAGCCGCGTTGACCAGCTGCTGCGCACGCTGCAAGTCGCCGACCCGACGCATCCGGATTTTTCCGTGGTGGACGCGCAGCTTGCCATCCAGCGGCAGCGGGGTTTGGACTTCCTGCAATCCGCCATCAGTCAAGCAGTGTCGCAAGCGATTCCGGCAAAGGCGAGGTAAGCGACAGCCAATCCCCCGTCATCGGGTGATGGAGCGTCAAGGCGCTGGCGTGCAGCGCGAACCGCCCCGGCAATTGCGGAATTTCCGTGCCGTAGAGGAAATCCCCGACGACCGGACAGCCGATAGACGCCATGTGTACGCGGATTTGGTGCGTGCGCCCGGTTTCAAGCGTCAGCTCCACCAGCGTGCGCGTTTTTCCGCGTTTCAGCACGCGATAGTGCGTCACCGACGGCTTGCCGGATGCGGTCACGATACGGCGGATGCTGGCGGCGTCCTCCTTGCCGATGGGCGCGTCAATCACGCCGCAGTCGTCATCCGGGCAGCCCTCCACCACCGCCTGATACGTCCGGATGAACTCCGGCGTATGCAGAAGCGCCTGCAAACGGTGCTGAATATGCGCGTCCTTGGCGACAATCATCAGCCCGCTTGTGCCCTTATCCAGCCGATTCACCGGACGGTAGACGAAATCCGCCGGACAGCGCAAATGGGCATACAGCGCGTTTTCGAGCGTGTCGTCCGGGTGCAGGGCGCTGGACTGGCTCGCCAGCGGGGCGGGTTTGTCAATCACGAACAGCCAGTCATCCTCATGCGCAATGGTCAGCGGCAGTTCATACGGCTTGACCGCGTACACCGGCGCGTTCTCCCGGAAGCGGATTGCCACCACCTGCCCGGCGCGCACAAACGCATCCACCGGGGTCACGACGCCATCCACCGTGATGCCGCCGTTCCACTTGGCGGACTTCATCGCCGTGTAGCTCACGCCCATCACGCGGCGCAGTACATCGCGCAGGCGCATTCCGTCCTGCTCCGGCAAAACCATATATTCCAACAAAAGCACCTCTTTTCAGGAGATGAAACCAATGAATGACATTCTTGCAATCCTCTCCGGCGGCGATTATGTCTCCGGCGAAAAAATCAGTCAGGAACTGGGCATCAGCCGCGCCGCCGTGTGGAAGCGCATTGCCCAGCTGCGCGAAGAGGGCTGGCAGATTGAAGCCGCCGGCCGCCGGGGCTACCGCCTCATCCCCGGCGACAGCATCGACCCCATTTTCTGGGTGAATCAGCTGACGACCAAGACGCTTGGACGTGCCATCAACCACTACGAGCACACCATCACGTCCTCCAACACGCTGGTGAAGCAGATGGCGGTACAGGGCGCGCCGAGCGGCAGCCTGTGCCTGTGCGAATGCCAGACAGCGGGCAAAGGGCGGCTGGGGCGCACATGGTCAGCCCCCGCGGGACAGGCGATCCTGATGAGCGTCCTCCTGCGGCCAAAGCTCCCGCCGAAAAACGCGCCGCTGATTACCCTCGCGACCGCGATGGCGATGGCGCACGCCGTCCGCGAAGTGACGGGCATTGACGCGCAGATTAAGTGGCCCAACGACCTCGTGTTCTCCGGCAAAAAGCTGTGCGGCATTTTGCTGGAAATCAGCGCTGACCTCGACCAGATTGAGTACGTTGTCGTCGGCACGGGGCTGAACGTGCTGCGCGGGGCGTATCCGCCGGAGCTGTCTGACCGCGCTGCCGCCTTGGAGGAGTTCGCCGAGCCGCCCGTGCGCCGGGAGATTGTCGTGCACTACCTGAAGGCGCTGGAGGACAACATGACGCTGCTGGAGGAGCGCGGCTTCCCCGGCATACAGGAAGCGTACCGCCGCCACTGCTGCACGCTGGGCAGCCGGGTGCACGTCATCGGCACAGAGATTGACTTCATCGGCACGGCGGAGGACATTGACGAGACGGGTGCGCTGCTGGTGCGCGACGAAAGCGGCGTATTGCAGCGCGTGCTGTCCGGCGACGTATCCGTGCGCGGGGTCATGGGCTATGTCTGAGCTGCGCGGCATCGGGCTGGATATCTGCGGCATTGCGCGGATGGCACAGCAGCTTGACAACACGCATTTCCTCCAGCGCATCCTGACGAAAGAGGAAATCGCGTACCTGCGCAGCCGCGGCGCGTCGGCGGCAGACACGCTGGCGGGGCTGTACGCGGCAAAGGAAGCCATCGTCAAGGCGCTCGGCTGCGGCATTGCCTTTCCGCTGACGGAGATTGCCATCTCGCACACGGCGCAGGGGCAGCCGACGGCGGCGCTCTCCGGCGAAGCGGCGTTGCGCTATCCGGGACATCTGCTGCTGACGATTACGCACGACGCGGGGGTCGCGGCGGCATCAGCACTCTATTTGGAATGAAGGAAAGCCTGCTCATGCGATGATTGGCGTGGGCAGGCGGTTTTTTAATTCGGAATGCGGAATTGTTGGGGGGCTTCACGAAATCTTGGTGGAAAAAGCAGCTTGGGGGCGCGTCTGCGGACGCGCAAAGTTACTGCGCAGGGACGCTTCGCTGCCTGCGACCAAGGCGGCAGGGTTGAGCGCGTTTAGCATAGTTGGATTGACGGTGTAACAGTTGGGGCGTTGCCCCAAGCCCCACCAGAGGCTCTGCCTCTGGACTCCGCAAGGGGGATCCCCCCTTGACCCCTTCGCGCGATTGAGTTGGTCGCGCTTTCATGCTTCTTCCGCGTGCAGCTTTTGGGTGCTTCGCCTGAGCCGTTATTTGTCCGCCTTCAGCCAGCTTTCCCAAATGTCGGGCTGGTAGCCGATGGTGCATTTTTGTCCGCTGCGGACGATGGGGGATTTCAGCAGCCACGGGTTTTCCTGAATCGCAGTCATAATCACGCTGTCAATGTTGCAGTAGCACGCGGGATGCTCCTTCGCGCGCTTGTCCTCGCGGTCAAGAAGCCCCTGCATCCCCACGTCCTTCGCCATCGTCTGCAATTCGCGCTCGCCCAGCTTGTGCTTCTTCAAATCCATCACCTGCACCTGCACGCGGCGCTCCTTGAAGAAGCGCTCCGCCTTCTGCGCATCGAAATTCTTCTTGCTGATATAAAGCTGAATCACGCCTTGTTCCTCCTTACGTCGTCGCCCAAGAATTGCAGCAGCATACACTGTTTTCCATCCAGCAGGCGGGATGTGATGCGCTCGGTGTAGCGGCGGCGCAGCTCCTCCACGTTCAAATTGGTGCTGATGACCGTGCCTTTGCCGCGCAGCTGCCGCTCGTTGATGAGGTTGAACCACTGCACGATGGTGATGTTCTCCATCAGCGGTTCAACGCCCATGTCATCAATCATCAGCACGTCGGTATCCATCAGCGTGTCCATTTCCTCCTGTTTGCCGGAGAAGTACGCGCGGCGGGCGACGTCCAGGAAGCGGTAGGCACTGATCATCATCACGTTGAAGCCGCGCTCCAGCAATCGCTTCGCGATGGCGTGCATCAGGTACGTTTTGCCCAGACCGCTCTGCCCCATCAGCAGCAGATCCATCGTCGCGGCGTTGGGGTACTTTTCGGCGTACTGTTCGCACTGGTGGCGCAGCATGTCCATCAATTGCCGCTGGCTGTACTTTTTGCCCGGCAGCGGCTGGTCGGAGAACACATTCGGGTCAAACGCGGCGAACGACTGCTCCGCCTTTTCGCCCAAGCCGACCTCGCGGTACAGCCGCGCATAGAAGGCACTGCGCAGGCACGGGCACATTTCGCGAATCGGCTCGCCGACGTAGCCTGTGTCGCGGCACTGCTTGCAGCGGTAGACGGGGTCAAGATAATCCGCCGGAAAGCCGCTTTGGCGAAGCAAATCGGCGATGCGCTTGTTCATCACGTCCATGCGGGCGGGCAGGTCATCCGCCGCCGCTTTGCCGTTCAGGATGCCGCGCACGCCGCCGAAAATCAGGTTCTGCCGCTCGGCGAGGTACTGCCCAATCTCCGGGCAGCGGGTGATAACCTCCTGCCGCCGCCGAAGCTCCTCCTGCGAATTTTTGAGGCGCTGCTGCTCGTACTCCTGCTGCAGCGCCTGCATGATTTCCTTACGCATGGCTTTCCTCCCACTCCTGCATCATGGCGTCCATGGCATCCTGCGTCGGCGTGTAGGTGCGCTGGGTGTACTGCTGCTCCCCGACGACCTTCGGCGCGTGCGCGGCGGGTGCGGTGGATTGGCTCGGCTGCTGCTCGAAGCGTTCGCGTTCCGCCTTGGCCGCCTCCATCGTCGTGATGCCTTTTTCCCGGAAAACTTTCAACATCTTGTTGAGGTATGCCATCGGTGATTTCTTCCCTGCCGCCCACGGCGCACAGCCCAGCACAAACATCTGCGCGAACCGCCACTCTTCCGTCCACTGCTTCACAAGGGCACGGTCGGCGGCGTTCGGCTTCGTCTTTTCGTCCAGCTGCATCGCCTGATACAGCACAATCAGGAACTCGTTCTGCTCGTCAATCTGCCGCATGTACGCGTCAATTTCCGGCAGCGTGCGCAGGCTGCGGTTCTGCCACGCCATCAGCGTCTGCATCACGTCCTGCAGCGTCGTCATGCCCCATTTGGCGCACTGCTGCGCCGCCAGCAGAATCACCGGGTCAGGGTACATGGTCTGGAAGCTCTTGTACGTCGCTTTCGTCGTGTCGTTGATGGTAATGCTGTAATTGCCCAGCGCGCGCAGGAATTGCTTGATAGGCTCGTTTTCCTTCCGGCTGCCCTCGATATCGCCCGACACATCCTGCTCCGTGCGCACATTCCCCTGCTCGTGCAGCCGCTTCAAAATCCCGTCCAGATACGCAAACGACGGGTTGCTGCTCTTGATGGTTTCATCCACCGCGCGCAGGATTGCATCCGGCGTGAATTGCCAATCCACCAGCCACTTGCTGTACATCGTCTGTTCCGGCTCGGTCGGGTAGCGGCGCAGGCCCAGCTTCTCCAGCACCTTCTTGCTGCCGCTCCAAACGGTCTGGTCGCGCCGGAAAATCTCCTGCGCCTCCTCCACCGTCTGCACCTTTTCGTCCGCCAGCCGCATCGCCATCTGCTCGGCTTTTTTCATGCTCACGTTTTTGCCGTGCTTCTGCACCATGTGGCGCATCATGGCAATCACCACGTCCGGCGGCAGGTGCATCTGCTCCACCCACTCGTAGCATTGGCTGACGTCCTTGCCATGCAGCCGGCGGTCGTTGTCGAACACGCCGTAGATGGCTTCCGCAAATTGCTCGTATGCGGGGTCAATCTGCGCCTGTGCGCCCGTCATCATCACCTGATAGATGTTCTGATAGCGGTACTGCGGCGGATTATCCGCCACGCGCTGCACCAGCCCCTTGCGCTCCCAGTAGCGGTATGCCGCGCGAATATCATCCTCCGTCATGTTCAGCTCCCGCGCCATTTGCTGCAAATCGCTGATGGCCTCGTGATGATAGCACGCCACCAAGCCGAAGAGGTACACGCGCACCGCGTCCCCCGACGCTTCGGGCAGATAATTAAGGATGAACTGGTTGGGCAGCGGCGTTACGTCAAACAGCGCCGCCTGCTCGTCAAAGGAAAACATCGCCATGCAAGCCGACCTCCGTACCATCTTCCGACAGGTTTCCCTCCTATTATACCATGCTTGCTTCAAGCCGTCAAATGTGGTATAATGGAATTTGTTCATGCGGATTTCTGCATAAAAATGTGTTTTGCCGCAGAGGTTTCGCGTCTGCGGACGCGAGGAGGGGGCATGAAAACAGACGAAGTCTGCGGTCGCCCCCTTGACCCCTTCGGCGCCGTCACTTTGTGGGAAATCCAAAGTAGGATGAGCCTGTTTGGCGGAATCCCAGCAGAAACGGTGTTTTGGGGATTTTTCGGCAGAAAGTATGCACGGATTTACAAAATCAGGAGGATTCTCACCTATGGGGCGTACAGTAGTCATTGCGGAAAAGCCGAGCGTGGGGCGCGATATTGCCCGCGTGCTTGGCTGCCAGAGCAGCGGGCGCGGCTGCCTGACGGGCGGCGACTGGGTCGTGACGTGGGCGGTCGGGCATCTGGTGACGCTGGTTGAGCCGGACGAGCTCGATGAAAAGTATAAGCGCTGGTCGTTTGATACGCTGCCGATTCTGCCCGCCGAAATCCCCTTGAAAGTCATTGCCAGCAGCCGCGATCAGTTTGCCGTCGTCCGCAATCTCATCAACGCGCCGGAAACTGACCGGCTCATCTGCGCAACCGACGCGGGGCGCGAGGGTGAGCTGATTTTCCGTTACATCTACGAAAAAGCGGGCTGCAAGAAGCCTTTCGACCGCCTGTGGATTTCCTCCATGACGGATGAGGCGATTCAGGAAGGCTTCCGCGCCATCCGCAGCGGCAGCGACTACGACGGCTTGTACCGCAGCGCGCAGTGCCGTTCACAGGCGGATTGGCTTGTGGGCATGAACGCCAGCCGCGCTTTTACCCTGCGCTATGACGCGCTGCTGTCCGTCGGGCGTGTGCAGACCCCGACGCTGGCGATTCTGGTCAAGCGGCGGAAGGAAATCGAGGACTTCAAGCCGGAGGAATACGCGACCGTCACGGCGGATTTCGGCGACTACCGCGGCATGTACTTCCGCGAAGGCTTGGAGCCGGACACGCACATCCCCAAAATCGACGACGCGAAAGCCCTCGCCGCGCAAATCAAGGGACAAACCGGCACAGTGATAAGCGCCGAAACCACCCGCCGCCGCGACCTGCCGCCCCAGCTCTACGACCTGACCAGCCTCCAGCGCGACGCGAACCGCCTGCTCGGCTTCACCGCTGACAAGACGCTCAAGCTCGCCCAGTCCCTCTACGAAACGCGCAAAGCCCTCACCTACCCGCGCACGGACAGCCGCTATCTGCCGCCGGACATGATTCCGCGCGTTGTGCAGACGATGAAGGTGCTGCCGGAAAGCTATCAGGCGCTTGTGCCGGGCGCGCTGCCGGATGGAAAGCTGCCCGTCAGCAAGCGCACGATTGACGAAACGAAGGTCACCGACCACCACGCGATTCTGCCCACGCCGAAGCGAATCAATCTGGACAGCCTGCCCGAAGATGAGCGGCAGCTGTACGATATGGTCGTCCGGCGGATGCTGACGGCGTTCTATCCCGCGTGCGAGTACGACGCGACGAAGGTCATCACCGGGGTCAGCGAGCACCAATTCCGCACGAACGGGCGCGTCGTGCTGCAAAACGGCTGGCGGGATGTGCCGCCGCTGGCGAATCCGCCGAAAGCCGGGCGCGCGAAGAAAAAATCCGCCGATGCCGAGGAGGAAACCGCCCTGCCGCCGCTGTCCCCCGGCGACACGCGCACCGTCCGCGCCGCCGAGGTCAAGAGCGACCAGACCAAGCCCCCGGCGCAGCACAACGACGCGTCCCTGCTCTCCGCGATGGAAACCGCCGGGCGCGAATCCACCGACGAGGAAATCGCGCGGCAGATGAAGGGCAGCGGCATCGGCACGCCCGCGACCCGCGCCGCCATCATCGAGCGGCTGATTCAGGTCGGATACGCCATCCGCAAGGGCAAGACGATTCTGGCGACCGACAAGGGCGTGCAGCTGATTCAAATTGTGCCGCAGGAGCTGTCCTCCCCCGAAATGACCGGGCGCTGGGAACTGGCGCTCGACCAAATCACCGACGGCAAGCAAGACGCGGACAAGTTCATGGACAGCATCCGCAAATTCTCCACATTTCTGGTAAATTTCGCCCGGAATAACCGTGCCGACGTGGTGTTCCCGGATGATGGGCGGCGAAAGAAGCGCACGCAGTCGATGGTCACGCGCGGCACGAAAATTGACGGCTGCGTCTGCCCGGTCTGCCGGAAGGGCGGCGTGCTGGAAAGCCCGCAGGCGTTTTTCTGCTCCCGCGCAGCGGACGGCTGCCACTTCACCCTCTGGAAGGACTGCCTGACGCGCGGCGGCGGGCCGATGCTGACGGAAAAGCTGCTGCGCCTGCTGCTGGAAAAGCAGGTCGTGCGCGGCTCAACGGGCGCAATCACCCTGCTGGACGGCGCGATTTCGTTCTTCCCCAACGGGTCGGATCGCGCCAGCGCCTGCCGCCCGCTGACATACGAGAAAAAGCACCGCTGATACGCCTTGCTTTTTTCCGCTAATGCGTGTACAATAGAGTGTGTTTCTAAAATGAGACCGGTGCAGTTTCGAGCAGATTTTCTTGCAATTCAAGGATGAAAACCGAAGGTTTACTGGCGGTAAATCGAGGTTTGAAGACGCAGAAGTGCATGAAAAGATGCCGAAAATGCTGCCGGGCGAATTTAGAAACACACTCTAGGAAATGGAATGGAAACGCCGGTTTTTTTCCGGCAGAAAGAGGTCTTACAATGGCTGCAAAGCTCCGCAAGCGTGAGGAAATCCCCGCGCAGTACAAATGGGACTTGTCGCACATTTACCCTGATGATGCCGCGTGGGAGGCCGCTTTGGCGGATGTGCTTGCGTCCGGCAAGAAGTTCGCCGCGTGGGAGGGCAAAGTCGCCGAAAATCCCCGTCAGGCCATTCGCGAGTATTTCGACTTGAATCAGCAGGCTGAGCCCGTTTTCTCCTACGCGTTCCTGCGCGGCGAAACGGACAACGGCGACCCGGTTGCGCAGGGACTTCGTGCGCGTGCGTCTCAGATGGGCGTGCAGCTGTCCACCGCGATGTCCTTCTTTGAGCCGGAGCTGCTCTCGCTGGATGATGCGCTGCTGGCGGAAATCGCCGCTGATCCGGCAATGGCGGATTATGACGCGTTCCTGCGCAACCTGATTCGCCAGAAGCCGCACACGCTGCCTGCCGAGCAGGAGAAGCTGCTCGCCATGATGGGGCAGGTCGCCCAAGCCCCGAACCACATCTTCGGGATGCTGACCGACGTGGATATGTCCTTCCCGCCCGTGCAGATGCCCGACGGCACGACCGCTGAGCTGACTGAAGGCACATATTCCCAGTTCATCCGCTCTGACAGCCGCGACGTGCGCAAATCGGCGTTCGACGGCATCATGAACACCTACGGCAGTTTCGGCAGCACCATCGCCGCAACGTACAACGGCAGCGTGCAGAACGACGTGTTCCAGGCGCGCGCCCGCCATTACGCCACCGCCCGCGATGCCCGCATGGAACCGCTGGAAATCCCCACGAGCGTCTACGACAACCTCATCAGCGAAGTGCACGCGGCGATTCCGGTGCTGAATGAGTATCTGGCGCTGCGCAAAGCGCTGATGGGGCTGGATGAATTGCACATGTACGACCTCTACACGCCGATGGTCAAGGATTTCCACATGGAGCTGAGCTACGACAAGGCGTTTGACCTTGTGCTGGAAGGCCTGAAGCCCATGGGCGAGGACTATCTGGCCAAGCTGCGCGAAGCCCGCGTCGGCGGCTGGATTGACGTGTACCCCTCCAAGGGCAAGTCCTCCGGCGCGTTCTCCTCCGGCAACCTGCGCGACGTGCACCCCTATGTGCTGCTGAACCACAACGACAATTTGTCGGACACGTTCACCATCGCGCACGAGCTGGGACACTCCATGCACTCCTTCTACTCCAACACCAACCAGCCCGCGCCCAAGAGCGATTACAGCCTGTTCGTGGCGGAAGTTGCGTCCACCTGCAACGAGGCGACGATGATGCGCCACCTGCTCAAGACGTTCGCGGACGACAAGAAGGCGCTGGCGTACCTGCTGAACCACTTCCTGGAGCAGTTCCGCACGACCGTGTTCCGTCAGACGATGTTCGCGGAGTTTGAGCTGATTGCCCACACGATGGCGGAGCAGGGGCAGCCGCTGACCCGCGAGAGCCTGTCCAAGGCGTACTACGAATTAAACCAGAAGTATTACGGCGCTGTCTGCACGGTGGATGAGAACATCGCCAACGAGTGGATGCGCATCCCGCACTTCTATCGCTCCTACTACGTCTATGTGTACGCGACGGGCTTGTGCGCGGCGGTTTCGCTCAGCGACAAGATTCTGTCCGAAGGCGAAAGCGCCGTCCGCGACTACCGCAAGTTCCTGTCCGCGGGCTGCGCCGTGCCGCCGATTGACGCCTTGAAGCTGGCGGGCATCGACATGAGCAGCCCCGAACCCATCCGCCGTGCGCTGGGCGTTTTCAAGGACACGCTGGCGCAGTTCAAGGCGGTTATAATGGCGTAATACGATTTTTAGCTTCGCCTGAGCAATCTGCTTGCACCTTTTCCGCTCTGGCGTCCGGTCATTCCATTTAGCGTAGTGCCACTACGCTGCATTTCATTCCCGTTAGCCAGAACGAAAAATGTGCGGCGCATCTTTGCTCATTCTTAGCTAAAAATCGTATAAACAGGAGGTTTATCATCCATGATGCACGGTTACGACAAGGATGCGGCGGTCGCGTTCATCACCCGCTGCATCCGCAAGGCGGATCACCCGGAGCTGGCGGAGGATATTCCCGCGCTCGTGCCGCAGATGATTGACGCGGACATGGCGTACATGCACGAAGCGGGCGTTTTGGACGACGACGGCTACGCAGGCGACGCGTACTACGAGGATGACGAAGCAATTGAGTACATTGTCGAATCACTGGCGGCGAAAAACGCGCTCGACCCCGAACAGGCGGTCAAGCTCGCCGCGCTGGTAGACGACTACCTCGATGCCCAGCAGATGTTTTTGGAATCGCAGGGTATGGTGGAGTACGAGGAATAAACAAAATCATAATATGCGAAACGGGTCTGCACCTCGCTGGTTGGCAAGGGCAGACCCGTTGTTTTGTACATTATTCAGCGCTTTCAATGTGATTTCTTGTTGTTTACTTATTAACAGTTATTGGATAGTTTTCTTGAGCAAACTGAATTGTTTTTTCACTAAACCCACAAGCATAAGATAAAAGGTTGTTCTGGTATATTGTTTTTGCTGCTGTAATAAACTCCTCCAAGTCCTTTTCAGTCGGCTCCAAGTCTATGCTCACAATTTTCGTCTCAACCCTAATTCCAGTCGCATCAATCGCTGTAGTCGAAATACTCATCTTGACTTTTATTGATATTTCTTTTGCGTTTACAATAGCGCTTAGCGCCTCTTCATTCGTTGCGGTCATAATCGTCAGCTGCTCACCATCCATATCCATCAGCTTACATATAATTTCCACTTCGTCTGCTAGTATTGTCACTTCTTGAATTATCCCATACGTTTCATTCTTATTATCCAATGCTTTTGCGTAGAGCACTACTCCTTGCACAGTGTTCTCATCCCCATCAGCTTGCAGTCCAACACCTATTGTGGCATCTGAAAATTCTTTCAAGTAGTGTCCATTGTATAACCAAGTTTTATCAGATTTATCATAGGTGTACCCGTCCAGCTTTTCCAGCACGGTATAGTCGAATTTCTGCTCCTCCGCCAATCCAACGCACCCGCACATCATGACCACCAGCATCAGCACCGCCAGAAACCGTTTCATTCGTTTCTCCTCCTTTTTTTCGGGTTCACCCCGTTGCAACTATTGTAACCTGTTTCAGGTTATTTGTCAATACTCTGTTTCAGGTTATAATAGAATATTACGCGAGGTGATGTTGATGCGGTATCGTCGATTGCGTGATTTGCGCGAAGACCACGATTTGAAGCAAATCAACGTCGCCTCTATGCTCAACATGTCACAAACTGGTTACAGCAAATACGAAACCGGCGAAAACGATATTCCGACGCACATTCTCATCCAGCTTGCAGATTTCTATCACGTCAGCATCGACTATCTGCTCAATCAAACCGATAATCCGGAACGAAACAAATGACGGATCTCTTCCATCAACGGAATGAGCCGTCATTTTTCATTCCACGCAAAAAGAGCGACCTGCTCTTTTCAGAACAAGCCGCTCGATATTTACGCAACCGTCAAATTACGCGTGGGGGCCAGCTTCAACCAGCGCCTTGCCAGCGTCGTTGCCGGTGTACTTGACGAAGTTCTTCTCGAAGCGGGACGCCAGATCCTTCGCCTTGTTCTCCCATTCGGAAGCGTCGGCGTAGGTGTCGCGGGGGTCGAGAATCTTGGAGTCCACGCCCGGCAGTTCGGTCGGAACCTCAAAGTCGAAGTACGGAATCTTCTTGGTGGGCGCCTTCAGGATGTCGCCGGACAGAATCGCGTCGATGATGCCGCGGGTATCCTTGATGGTGATGCGCTTGCCAGTGCCGTTCCAGCCGGTGTTGACGAGGTACGCCTTCGCGCCGTTCGCCTTCATCTTCTTGACCAGCTCTTCGCCGTACTTGGTCGGGTGCAGTTCGAGGAACGCCTGACCGAAGCAAGCAGAGAAGGTGGGGGTCGGCTCGGTGATGCCGCGTTCCGTGCCGGCGAGCTTCGCGGTGAAGCCGGACAGGAAGTAGTACTGGGTCTGTTCGGGCGTCAGGATGGACACGGGCGGCAGCACGCCGAACGCATCAGCAGACAGGAAGATGACGTTCTTCGCGGCGGGCGCGGCGGACACCGGGCGCACGATGTTCTTGATGTGGTTGATCGGGTAGGAGACGCGGGTGTTCTCGGTCACGGACTTGTCGGCGAAGTCAATCTTGCCGTCCTTGTCGAGGGTGACGTTCTCCAGCAGCGCATCACGGGTGATGGCGTTGTAGATGTCCGGCTCGGAGTCCTTGTCGAGGTTGATGACCTTGGCGTAGCAGCCGCCTTCAAAGTTGAACACGCCGTTGTCGTCCCAGCCGTGCTCGTCGTCGCCGATCAGCAGACGCTTGGGGTCGGTGGACAGGGTGGTCTTGCCGGTGCCGGACAGACCGAAGAAGATGGCAGTATTCTTGCCTTCCTTATCGGTGTTGGCAGAGCAGTGCATGGACGCGATGCCCTTCAGCGGCAGGTAGTAGTTCATCATGGAGAACATACCCTTCTTCATCTCGCCGCCGTACCACGTGTTCAGGATGACCTGCTCACGGCTGGTGATGTTGAACGCCACGCAGGTTTCAGAATTCAGACCGAGTTCCTTGTAGTTCTCAACCTTCGCCTTGGACGCGTTGTAAACCACGAAGTCCGGGGTGAAGTTCTTCAGCTCTTCTTCAGAGGGCTGGATGAACATGTTCTTGACGAAATGCGCCTGCCACGCCACTTCCACGATGAAGCGGACAGCCATGCGGGTGTCCTTGTTCGCGCCGCAGAAGGCATCGACGACGTACAGCTTCTTATTAGAAAGCTCCTTAATCGCCAGATCCTTCACGGACGCCCACGTGGACTCGGTCATCGGATGGTTGTCGTTCTTGTAGCCCTCGCTCGTCCACCACACGGTGTTCTTGGAGTTCTCGTCCATGACGATATACTTGTCCTTGGGGCTGCGGCCGGTATAAATGCCGGTCATGACGTTCACAGCGCCCAGTTCGGACACCTGACCCTTTTCATAGCCCTCGTTGGTGGACTTGGTTTCTTCTTCGAACAGCAGATCGTAAGAAGGATTGTGCACAACCTCGGTCGTGCCGGTAATGCCATACTTGCTCAGATTCAGCTCTGCCATGTAGAACCTACCTCTTTCTTTAAATTGGTGGGACAATACACTGCGGATTCAGGAAAAATCCCGATTCTCCGCATCTATATCATACACCACTTGCGCGGTAAAATCAAGATGTACTTTGGCAAATTTTCTGCGAACAGCCTGACACTTGATGCTTTTTGTCTAAAATCACAACAAGGTCAGGGGTAAACCCATGCGGATTCGCCCCTGACCATTATACTATTTCCAGATAAGAATGCGCCAAGATGCGCCGCGAATTTTTTCTTCTGCCTAACGCGAATGGAACGCAGCGTAGCAGCGCTACGCTAAGTGGAATGAGCAGACGGCGGAAGAACAAAGGCGCAAGCAGATGGCGCAGGCGAATCTGGAAATAGTATTACCTATTAGACAGGCATCGTCTTGTCAGCCTTGTTCAGCATGGTGGAATCCACCTTCAGCTGCTGCGCCGCGCGATACTCGAAGAACTTCGGCGCGACCTTCGGGAACATGGCGTAGGACAGCACGTCTTCCTCGCACTGATACCATTCGCGCATTTCCTCACGCAGCTTGTCGAGTTCCGGCGGAATGTCGTCGGCGTAGCGATGGGTGATGACCTTCGTGTCGCCGATGCACTTCTTGCGCACGTCCTCGTTCACCTTGCCCGGCAGACGGCCATAGTGACCCGCCAGCAAGTCCTTGGATTCCTTCGGCACCATCTTGTAGCGCTCGCCGCCCAGCACGTTCATCACGGCCTGCGTGCCCACGATCTGGGAGGTCGGCGTGACCAGCGGCGGATAGCCGAAGTCCTTGCGCACGCGCGGCACTTCCGCCAGCACGTCGTAGTACTTGTCCATCTGGTTCGCCTGCTTCAGCTGGCCAATCAGGTTGGACAGCATGCCGCCCGGCACCTGATACTGCAGGGTCTTGACGTCCACGCCCAGCACGCGCGCCGGGTCACGCCAGCCGTCCTTGGTCAGGCGATCCGCCACCGTGCGGAAGTGCGCCGCCAGCTGCGCCAGCAGGTCGAGGTCGAAGCCCGTGTCGTATTCCGTGCCCTTCAGGGTCGCAACGAGGGATTCGGTCGCCGGCTGAGACGTGCCGGAGCCCAGCGGGGACAGGCAGGTATCCACCACGTCCACGCCCGCTTCGATGGCCTTGAGCAGCACCATGTCACCCGTGCCGGTGGTGTTGTGCGTGTGCAGGACGATGGGCAGGTCGGTTTCCTTCTTCAGGCGCTTGACGAGGCTGTACGCCTTGTAGGGCAGCAGCAGGTTCGCCATGTCCTTGATGCAGATGACGTCCGCGCCCATCTTCTGGATGTCCACGGCGAGCTTGACGAAGTAATCCTCGTTGTGCACGGGGGATTCGGTGTACGACATGGCGATTTCCGCCGTGCCGCCGTACTTTTTCGTCGCCTTGACGGCGGTCTGCATGTTGCGCAGGTCGTTCAGCGCGTCGAAGCAGCGGATGATGTCAATGCCGTTTTCGACGGCCTTCTTGACAAAGAAATCCACCACGTCGTCCGCGTAGGGACGGTAGCCCAGCAGGTTCTGGCCGCGCAGCAGCATCTGCAGCTTGGTGTTGGGCAGCGCCTTGCGCAGCTTGCGCAGCCGCTCCCACGGGTCTTCGTTCAGGAAGCGCAGGCACGCGTCGTAGGTCGCGCCGCCCCAGCACTCCAGAGAGTAGTAGCCAACCTTGTCCAGCATTTCGCAGGCAGGCAGCATCTCATCGGTACGCATCCGGGTCGCGGCCTGAGACTGGTGGCCGTCGCGCAGGATGGTATCCGTAATTTGAACCTTTGCCATAGGACGAATTTCCTCCTTCAGTTCGGTCAGAGGCGGAGAAGCACTCCCCTGCCCCTGACCGGATACGTTTCCATCAACTGTCGATTAACCGAACATGCTCAGCAGCACACCAGCCGCGATGGCAGAGCCGATAACGCCAGCAACGTTCGGGCCCATGGCGTGCATCAGCAGGAAGTTCGCGGGATTCGCCTTCTGACCTTCCTTCTGGGACACACGCGCCGCCATCGGGACAGCGGACACGCCGGCAGAGCCGATCAGCGGGTTGATCTTGCCGCCGGAGAGCTTGTTCATCAGCTTCGCCAGCAGCACGCCGCCCGCCGTGCCCATGCCGAACGCGACAATGCCCATCGCGATGATTTCAAGCGTGCGCACCGTCAGGAAGGTAGAGGCAGTCGCCGTTGCGCCGACCGTGATGCCGAGGAAAATCGTGACGATATTCATCAGCTCGTTCTGCATCGTCTTGTTCAGACGTTCGGTCACGCCGCATTCCTTCGCGAGGTTGCCCAGCATCAGGCAGCCGACCAGCGGAGCAGCGGACGGCAGCAGCAGCGCAACCAGAATGGTGACGACGATGGGGAAGATAATCTTCTGCGTCTTGGTGGCAGGCTTGAGCTGCTCCATGACGATTTTGCGTTCCTTCTCGGTGGTCAGGGCGCGCATAATCGGCGGCTGAATGACAGGCACCAGCGCCATGTAGGAGTACGCCGCGACCGCGATCGGGCCAAGGAGGTGCGGGGCGAGCTTGCCGGTCAGCCAAATCGCCGTCGGGCCGTCCGCGCCGCCGATGATGCCGATGGCGCCCGCTTCCGCAGCGGAGAAGCCGAACACGGCATACGCGAAGATGAACGTCATGAAGATGCCCAGCTGCGCCGCCGCGCCCAGCAGCAGCGTCTTGGGGTTGGAGATCAGCGGCCCGAAGTCCGTGCCCGCGCCAACGCCCATGAAGATAAGGCACGGATAGATGCCCAGCTTCACGCCGAGGTACAGGTAGTCCAGCAGACCCGCGGAAATCGTCTTGCCCGCCGTCGCCAGCATCGCACCGGTGGCGGTGTAGACCGCGCCGTTCTTCAGGAAGGCGTCCTCCAGAACGATGGAAGCCGCGTTGCCGTTGGCGGCGAACTGCGCCAGGATGTCAGCAAAAGGCACCAGCTTCGTCGGGTCGTCGATGGTGACGGCGTTGACGAAGTGACCCAGCACGACATTGTTGCTGGTCAGAATCTGACCGGCGGCATTGACCATGTAGCCCACGGAATCAACAAAATCCTTGCCGTCTATCAAGACCGCGCCGCCGAACAGCGCCCAGTTGGCATGGCCGCCGGCGAAGAGTTCTTCGTGGAAGATGTCGCTGCCCAGCAGGTTGGTCAGCAGCATACCGAAGGCAATCGGCAGCAGCAGCAGCGGCTCAAATTGCTTGACAATGGCGAGATACAGCAGTACGCAAGCGATGGCGACCATGATCAGCGCCAGCGGGTTCGTCAGATACTGGTAGATACCCGAGGTCGTGACGAGCCCCATGAGGGTTTCGCCCACATTGATTCCCATTATATCAGCTCACTTTCCTTCGGGATCGGTAAATACGTCGGATTACGCCAGCACGACCAGCGTGTCGCCCGCGCCGACCGTCGCGCCCTTGGTCACAACGACCTGCGCCACTTTGCCGTCCTTGGGGGCGGGGATTTCGTTTTCCATCTTCATGGCTTCCAGCACGCACAGCACCGTGCCCGCCTTGACCGTGTCGCCAACCTTGACCTTCACGTCCAGGATGTTGCCGGGCATGGGCGCCTTGACGGGTTCGCCGCCCGCCACGGGAGCCGCCGCAGCAGCCTTAGGCGCAGCAGCCGGAGCCGCCGCCACGGGAGCAGCCGCCACAGGGGCAGCAGCGCGCACGGGCGCAGCGGTCTGCACGCCGCCGACTTCTTCCACATCCACCACATAAGTCTGACCGTTGACCGTAATATTGAAGGTACGCATGATGGGATTTCCTCCTGTCAAAATCGTTCAATTTGTTGTCATGTTCAAGCCGATACTATTTCCAAATGAGCATGTGCCAAGATGCGCCGCGAATTTTTCTTTCTGGCTAACGTGAATGAAACGCAGCGTAGCAGCGCTACGCTAAGTGGAATGAACGGACGCCAGAAAGGAAAAGGCGCAAGCAGATGGCACAGGTGAATGCAGGAAATAGTATATTAGAAGCGGCTGTACACCTGTTCTTCGCGGCCAGCCTTCTGCCAGGCGGGCGCATTCTGCACGCGGCGGACGCGGCGCACCGTGAATGCGCTGCCATCCTCCATCATCATCGCCACAGCGGCGGAAATGACCGCAATCAGCTCGCTGTCATCCGCCACGGGCACTTCCTCCACCACGGGCGCGGCGACCGGCGCGGGAGCGGGCGCTTCCGCCTGCTTCTTTGCCTTCTTGCCGCCCTTGCCGAGGTTCGCGGTGGCATTTTCCATCAGCTTGATCAGGCCAATCAGCAGCACCAGACCGAAGAAAACGGTCAGCATGCCGATTAGTGTGACGATCAAGCCGAAGCCCAGATTATTGCCCAGATTACTCAAAAAGGCTGCAAAGTCCATTTTTCACACAATCCTTTCCTCAATCACAGCGGCAGGTTGCCGTGCTTCTTCGGGGGATTGGATTCGCGCTTGGAGGAGAGCATCTCCAGCGCCGCAATGACATACTTGCGCGTTTCGGCGGGATCAATCACGTCATCGACCATGCCAGCCGCGGCAGCCGCCACGCCGTCCGCCACATCCGCAGCGAACTTCGCTTCCAATTCCGCACGGGACTGGAGCGCCGGCTTCTTGTCCGCCTTCAGGTCGTCGGTGTAGAGCACCTGCACCGCCGCTTCGGGGGTCAGGGCGGAAATCACCGCGCCCGGCCACGCGTAGGTGACGTCAGCGTTGCTCTTGCCGCCCATGGCGACATACGCCTGACCAATGGCATTGCCGGTGACGATGGACACCTTCGCCGTCGTCGCTTCCGCGTAGGCGTAAAGCAGCTGGGTGGTCGCCTTGATGGTCGCCGCCTGCTCGTCAACCGCCGGGACGGCAACGCCCTTGCTGTTGATCAGGGACACGACCGGCAGGCTGTAGCAGTCGCACAGGCGGATGAAGCGCGCGGCCTTGCTTGCGGACTGCGCCGTCAGCACGCCGTCGTTCTCCTTGCCGTTGCCAACCACCAGACCGACCGGACGGCCGCCCACGCGGGTCAGCGCAACGCGGATTTCCTTGCCGTAGTCCTTGAAAAGCTCCACATACGCCGCGCCGTCCGCCATGGCAGCCAGCTGGCTTTCCGCGTCCGCCGCGTCCAGCACGGGCAGAATGCGGTTCATGTCGTCGGTGTCCACAATCGCGGCATCCTCCGCGTTGCAGCCGGGCAGATAGTCCAGCACCTGCACCGCCAGAGAGATGGCTTCGTCCTCGTCCTTGGCCGTCAGTGCGACGCCGCCCTGCGCAGCCATCGCCTTCGCGCCGCCGACCGCCTTGGCATCCACCGTCTTGCCGGAAATGGCGCTCATGACCTGCGGGCCATAGACCATCAGCTGACCAACGTTTTCGGCTTCAATGGTGATGTCAGCCAGCTGGGCGATCATTGCCGCGCCGCCGACCACCGGGCCCAGTACCAGCGCGATGACCGGCACCACGCCGCTGAGCTTTGCCAGACGGGTGAAAACGGAAGCGTAGGCGTTCATCGCCGCCGCGCCCTCGTCAATGCGCACACCAGCGCTGTCGCACAGGGCAATCACGGGCGCACCCGTCTTCTGCGCCAGATCCAGCACCTTGACAATCTTCTGCGCCTGCATCTGCCCCATCGCGCCGCCATGCACCGTGAAATCCTGCGCGAACACGTACACAGGGCGATCCTGCACCGTGCCGCTGCCGGTCACGACCCCGGCGTAATCCCCATTGCGGGATACCAGCGCGTCCGTCTCCACGAAAGAGCCGGCGTCCAGCAGCTTTGCCACCCGTTCACGGGCGGTCAGCTTGCCAGCCGCGCGCTGCTTTGCGATTCGTTCCGCGTCTCCCTGCAGGATGCTCTGCTTTTTCGCCAGCACCTGCTTCAGGTTCTGCTCACTCATGTTCAAAACTCCCTCCATGTCATGCCCCTTTCGGGGCGGGAAAAGTTGAGGTTACAATTTAGCCCGACTTTTCTAATTCTACATGTCCCCCCTATTTCCTGCCGCCCGGAAAAATTTTGTGGTTTTTCTGAGGAATCCAGCAGGATTTTTGTGAAAATCGTCCGAACCGATGAAATTTCGTCAAAAAATGCACCCGGCGGTGTTGACAGAAAGCCGACACTGCGTTCGGGCGCATCAGAGGTTACATTGATTTTGTGGATTTTTGCCGCATTGTTACGTGCTGATTTCGGATGGTTATCAGGCTGGATTCTCCCGCTGCTCCCGTCGCCTCTGCGGAGGCGATTCTGTTACTTTCTGGCGCGCCAGAAAGTAACCAAAGAGCGCCCAGAGGTGGCTGAAAAGTGAAAGAGCGGGGATTTCAGCCCCCTCTGGACTCCCCCCGCCGCTCATGTTTATTGAGGGAAAGAGCGGCGGTTGGCTGCCCGGTTTGACTTTGCTCCCCCGCTCCCTCTTTTTCCGAAGGAACGTCGGCTGGCTGCTGTTTTAGGGTGGATACTCCCCAATTTCCGATACGCTTCCAGAAATCAGCTGCTCACCCCTTCACGTCCTCCTGCACGATCGTGTTCGCCTTGCCGAAGGTCGTTTCCAGCGCCGCGAGGAAGGATTCGTCGCTCTGGTCGGCTTTTTTCTCCTTCACCGCGCCGATCGCCTCAAAGCGGCATTGCATCCCCGATGCCTGCGTCAGCGCCGACGCAATCGCCGTGCGCTTCTTCTCCTGATTCATCAGCCCGACGTACAGTTCCTGCCCCATCGGCGCCTGCCAGCGGTAGGTGTCGCCGTCGCACCCGGCGTATTTGCCCATCGTCAGCATGGCGAACGTGCCGGGATCGGAGCGCTTCAGGATGTTCATGGCTTCCTTCCACGCGTCCGCGTCGGTTTTGCCCGTTGGGGTCATGACCACAGGCGCGGCGGGTTTGGGCGCTTCCTGCTTCGGCTCGGATGCAGGCTTTGCCGCCTTTTTCGCGGGCTGCGCAGGGGCAAACGCGCCGCTTTGCAGCTTCTCCTGCAAGGCGGTCAGCTGCTTTTCCAGTTCGCTGATGCGGTCGTTGAGCGCCGCCGTATCCGCCTCGCTCGTCCGCAGGCAGCTTTTCAGCGCGGCGTTTTCCAGTACGATTCGCGGCGACGACGCCCAGCGCAAATCCGTTTCCACGCGCATAAACAATTCCAGCATGTTCATCAGCCGCGTCGTGGTGAATTTTTCCGCCTGCTGCGCGTACTCCTGCGCGTCCTCCTGCGTCAGGTCAAGCAGGGCGCTCAGGTCGTCCGGGCTGCACTTGGCAATCAGCAGCGCGCGCAGGTGCTGGCTGACGTCCTTGGCGAACACCATCGGTTCGCGCCCGGCGCGCATCAATTCATCAATCATCCGCATGACGGCGGACGCGTCCTCTTTTTCCAGCGCATCGGCGAAGCGGAACAGGAAGCTGCGGTCGCTCGTGCCCAGCACATTGCGCACGAGGTCTTCCGTCACCTGATTGGAATAGCCCAGGCACATGTCCAGTATCGACAGCGCGTCACGCATTCCGCCCTCCGCGGCGCGGGCGATGAGCATCAGCGCGTTCTCCGACGCTTCCGCCTTCGCGCCCTCCGCCGCCTGACGCAGCCGCCCCGCGATTTGGTGCGCCGGAATCCGCCCGAAGTCGAAGCGCTGGCAGCGGCTGAGAATCGTCGCGGGCAGCTTCTGCGGCTCGGTCGTCGCGAGGATGAAAACGACGTACGCCGGCGGCTCCTCCAGCGTTTTCAGCAAAGCATTAAACGCGGAAGTGGACAGCATGTGCACTTCGTCGATGATGTAGACCTTGTATTTCCCCTGCTGCGGCGGATATTTGACCGTCTCGCGCAGGTTGCGGATTTCCTCGACGCCATTGTTGCTCGCCGCGTCGATTTCCATCACGTCCATCGACTCGTCCGCCAGCAGGCGGCGGCAGGATTCACACTGCCCGCACGGGTCGCCGCCCACGGGATGCTCGCAGTTGATGGCGCGCGCGAGGATTTTCGCGGTGGATGTCTTGCCCGTGCCGCGGCTGCCGCAGAAGAGGTACGCATGGGCGACGCGCCCGCTCATCACCTGATTGCGCAGCGTGGAGATGACCGCCTCCTGCGCCACCATGCTGGAAAAATCTTTGGGTCGCCACTGGCGGTAGAGTGCCTGATATGCCATAATTTCTGTTTTACTCCTTACAGTATGCGATTATTGCAGAGGATTTCGCGTCTGCGGACGCGAGGGGGGCTTTCCGCTCGCCCCCTCCACCCCTTCGGCGCCGCCACTTGTTTGGGAAGCTCCAATCATTTCAAATTATTCGCTTAAAGACGATAAATTCTTCCCCGCGCGCAACCAGCACGCCCTGATCGCCTTCCGCCGCCAAGCCGTAGTCCTCGCCCGGCACTTCCAGCTCCATCCGCATTCCGTTCACCTTCTGGAAGGTCATATAGTAGATGGTTTTCGGCGCGCCATCCTCCTGCGTCACCAGCGTGCGCTTGCCGACGACGCTCGCTTCCATGCTGTCAATCGGCGCGCGCGCATCGTCCGCCTCCACATGCACCATGCTCGTGATTTTCGCCACCAGCATCAGCACCAAAATCGCGCCCAGCACCGTGCCCAGCATCGTCAGCACATTCCGCAGCATTTCTGCATCCATCCGTTCTCTCCTCCGTTTGCTTCATCATGGGCATTATACCATAATCGGCGCACATGCACAAGAGTCGCCGGGCAGAAAAGCAGTTTTTCGCGCAAAATAAGCGAACGTGTATTCTGAAATCTACCCCAAATGCCGCCTGAAAAAAAGTTTGCAATTTTCCCGAAAAAATTTCAAAAAACCCCTTGCATTTTTCCGAGAACTATGCTATAATACTTTCTGTGCTCAGCGCTTCACCGCCTGACACAAAGAGAACAAGCGCTTGGGGCATTAGCACAGTTGGTAGCGCGCGACATTCGCATTGTCGAGGTCAGGAGTTCGAATCTCCTATGCTCCACGGATGGTCAAGGTTGAAAAGCCTTGACCTTTTCTTTTGCTTACAAACATCCCGCAGCAAAAAGCCGACCGGACGGCGGATTTCTCCCCTGCCCGGTCGGGTTCTGTTTGCGAATATTGTTGGCGACTGAAACGCTGCCGGGACGCGGACAGCGATTTTTTACCCCGAACCAGCATTCACGCATCACAAACCTATTGAAAGCGGACGAATGCAGCTACACAAAACAAAATTCAGTTTCATATTCAAAACACACATGGATTTCCCACTGCAAATCAAAAGCACCGGACAGAGCCATTACGCCCCGTCCGGTGCTTTCCTATTTATTCCTCTTCTCCCCCGATGGCTTCTTTCAGCGTCCGCCAGCCCAGCACGGCGCACTTCACGCGCGCGGGCATGTGCGAAATGTCCTTCAGCGCCCCGGCTTCCTCCAGCTCGTCGATTTCCTCCGCCGTCGCTTCGCCCTGAATCATCTTGCGGAAGATTTCGCCCAAGCGCAGCGCTTCTTCCTTCTTCCGCCCGACAATCATGCCCAGCATAATGTCCGCCGAAGCCTGCGAAATCGCGCAGCCGTCGCCGATGAACGCGCCGTCGGTAATCACGTCGCCGTCCACCTTCAGCTTCAGCGTGATGTCGTCGCCGCAGCTGGGGTTGACGCCTTCCAGCTCAATGTTCGCGTCCGGCAGGTCGTGCTTGAATTCCGGGTGGATGTTGTGTTCCGTCAGAATTTCGTTATAAAAGCTTCTGTTTTCCATAGCCCATTCGCTCCCTGATTGTTTTCAGGCTGTCCAGCAGCCGATTCACCTCGTCCGGCGTGTTGTAGAACGCGCAACTTGCCCGAACCGTCGAGGAATAGCCGAGGTGCTTGAGCAGCGGCTGTGCGCAGTGATGCCCCGCGCGGATGCACACGCCGTCCGCCGCGAGGATTTCGCTCACGTCATGCGGGTGCACGCCATCGACCGTGAACGTGACAATGCCGCTGTGTTCCTCAGGACTGCCCGACCCAAGCACATGGATGAACGGCATATCCGCCATCCCCGCCATCATGCGGGCAACCAGCGCCGTTTCGTGCTCGTGCATGGTGTCAAAGCCGACGGACTGCATATAGCGAATCGCCGCGTGCAGCCCGACCGCGCCGGCGGCATTGCCCGTGCCCGCCTCAAACTTGTAGGGCAGCTCGGCATACGTCGCCCCGGTGCGCGTGACGGACTCGATCATCTCCCCGCCGTAGAGGAAGGGCGGCATCTTTTCCAGCAGCCTGCGTTTGCCGTACAGCGCGCCAATGCCCATCGGGCCGAACACCTTATGCCCCGAAAACGCGAGGAAATCCGCGTCCAGCGCCTGCACATCCACGGGGATATGCGGCGTAGACTGCGCGCCGTCCACCACGATGACCGCGCCGACACGGTGCGCCATATCCGCGATTTCGCGAATCGGGTTGACGCGCCCGATGACGTTGGAAACATGCGTCACGGCGACGATTTTCGTTTTTTCCGTGATGACTTCCGCCACTTTGTTCAGGTCGAGCCGCCCATCCATTTCGCAGTCGACGAATTTGAGCGTTGCGCCCGTTTGCCGGCACACCATCTGCCACGGCAGCAGGTTGCTGTGATGCTCCAGGATGGACACCACCACCTCGTCGTCCGCGTGGACGTGAGACAGCCCATAGCTGTACGCCACGAGGTTCAGCGCCTCGGTCGTGTTGCGCGTGAAGATAATCTCCTGACTGCTCTTGGCGTGCAGGAAATCGCGAACCGCCAAGCGCGCTTCCTCCACCGCCTCCGTCGCCGCAATGCTCAGCGGATACAGCCCGCGCAGGGGATTCGCGTTCTGCGTCTCATAGAACGTTTTTTCCGCATCCAGCACGCACTGCGGGCGCTGCGCCGTCGCTGCGTTGTCCAGATACGCCGCTGTTTCCTGCATCAGCAGCGGAAAATCACGCCTGTAATCCGTCGTTTTCATCCATTTCCCCATCCAGTTCGTTCAGTATCGCCGCGCGCGCCGTTTCGCTTTTCACCTGCTGCGCTACGCGGGCAATCGCCGCGCGCGAAAGCAGCTTTTCCGCCGTTTCGCGGTCGATGCCGCGGCTGGCGAAGTAGAAGCGCGTGTCGTCGTCCATCTCGCCGATGGTCGCGCCGTGCGTGCCCTCGACATTCTCCTCCGCGCAGAGGATGACCGGCACGGTCTTGTTCACCGCGTCCTCGCCCAGCATCAGCACCGTTTCCTGTTCGCTGCCGACCGACCCGGACGACCCGCGCTTGAAGTCAATCGTGCCGCGGAAAATCTTCTTCGCCGCGTCATTCAGCGCGCCGGACGCGTTGATTTCGCACTTTGTCTTTTTCCCCCAGTGGTTGACGACAAGGTTCATGTCCAGCGTCTGATTTTTCCGCGCCAGATAGCCGATATTCGCCGCAAACGAGGCGTTCTCGCCGTCCAGCCCGATGCCCGTCTGTGCGTACACATCGCCGTGACCCAGCGTCACTTGCCGCAGCACAATCCGCCCGCTGCCGTGGCAGTGCCCGATGACTTCATCATACACCAGCGCGTTTTCGCCCGGCGCAACCAGCTGAATCAGCTCAATTTCCGCGCCGTCCTCGGCGGTCAGCTCCGTCTGCACATGCAGCCTGCCCGCCGTGCGAAGGGTCTGGAAAAGCGACTTTTTCGCGCCCTTTTCCGCCTGAATGGTCACGCGCTTGCGGGCATACGCCGCGTCCGATGCAATCAGCATATCCGCCTTTTCTGCGGATTCTTCCGGCAGCACGACCGTCGCGCTTTCATCCCAGTCAATCGTTGCTTCATTCACGCCCAGACGATTCCACGTCCGGCTGGGCAGCTGATTGATGGTCATTTTCTCCATTGATGGATGCTCCTTTCCGCTCAGCCGATGCTGCCCTTCATTTCAAGGCGGATGAGGTTGTTCATCTCCACCGCGTATTCCACCGGCAGTTCCTTGGACACGTTGTCCGCAAAGCCGCTGACAATCAGCGCGCGCGCGTCCTCTTCGCTCATGCCGCGGCTCATCAGGTAGAACACCGCGTCGTTGCTGATGCTGCCGATTTTCGCCTCATGCCCGATGGCGGCGTCGCGCGTGCGGATGTCCATCGTGGGAATCGTGTCCGAGCAGCTCTCGCTGTCGAGCATCAGCGACTGACAGGATACCGCGCTCTTGGCGTGCTTGGCGCTCTTCTCCACCACCACGCTGGAGCGGAACGTGCTGATGCCGCCGCTCTTGCTGATGGAGCGCGTGTTCATGTACGAACTGGTATTTTTGCCAACATGCACGACCTTCGCGCCCGTGTCGAGATTCTGCCCCGCGCCTGCGAACGTCACGCCCGTGAACTCCATGCGGGCGCGGTCGCCCTTCAAGATGCTCATCGGATACAGGCAGCCCACATGCGACCCGAACGAGCCGGAAATCCACTCAATCGTGCCATCCTCCTCCACCAGCGCGCGCTTGGTGTTGAGGTTGTACATGTTCTTCGACCAGTTTTCAATCGTCGAATAGCGCAGCTTCGCGCCCTTTTTGACGTACAGCTCCACGCAGCCGGCATGGAGGTTCGCCACGTTGTACTTCGGGGCAGAGCAGCCCTCAATAAAGTGCAGGCTTGCGCCCTCGTCCACAATAATCAGCGTATGCTCAAACTGCCCCGCGCCCTTGGCGTTCAGGCGGAAATACGATTGCAGCGGAATGGACACCTGCACGCCCTTGGGGACGTACACAAACGAGCCGCCCGACCAAACCGCGCCGTGCAGCGCCGCAAACTTGTGGTCACGCGGGGTGACGAGCTTCATGAAGTACTTGCGCACCATCTCGGCATATTCGCCGTGCAGCGCGCTCTCCATGTCGGTGTACACCACGCCCTGCGCCGCCACTTCCGCGCGCACGTTGTGGTACACCAGCTCCGAGTCGTACTGCGCGCCCACGCCCGCCAGCGACTTGCGCTCCGCCTGCGGAATGCCCAGCCGCTCAAACGTGTCCTTAATGTCCTGCGGCACGTTCTCCCAGTTGTTCTGCATCTTCGTGTTCGGGCGGACATACGTCGCGATGTGGTCGATATCCAGCCCGTCCAGCGACGGCCCCCAATCCGGCACTCGCATATTATTGTAGATTTGCAGCGATTCCAGCCGGAACTGCTCCATCCACGCCGGGTCGTTCTTCTCCTTGGACAGCTTCTCGACGATGGCGGGGGTCAAGCCGGCTTCCATGCGGTACGCGTCATGCTCCGCGTCGCGAATATCATAAATGCTGCGGTCAATGTCCGCAACTTGGCTCTTCTCTGTCATGCCGCTCCCCCATCAGCCCTTGAAGCCCTTTTCGTTGATTTCTTCTACCAGCGCCGCGTCGCCCTCGCGCACAATGACGCCGTTTTCCATCACATGCGTGCGGTCAACACGCAGCGCCTCCAGAATGCGCGTGCTGTGGGTGATAATCAGCAGCGAACCGTGCGTCTTTTCGCGGAACAGGCGGACGCCCTCGGACACCGTGCGCACCGCGTCCACGTCCAGACCGGAGTCGGTTTCATCCAGAATGGCGAGCTTGGGTTCGAGCATCAGCATTTGCAGGATTTCCGCCTTCTTCTTTTCGCCGCCGGAGAAGCCGACGTTCAAATCGCGCTCGGCGTAGCTTTCATCCATCGACAAAAGCGCCATCGTTTCCTTCAGCTTCTTCTTGAAGTCCCACAGGCGGATGCGGCTGCCGCTCTTCTGCTCCAGCGCCGTGCGGATAAAGGCGCTCAGCGTCACGCCCGGCACTTCCAGCGGATTCTGGAAGGACAGGAAAACGCCCTTCCTCGCGCGCTCATTGACGGGCATCGAAGTAATATCCTCGCCGTCAAACGTGATGCTCCCCCGCGTCACCTGATAGGCGGGGTTGCCGGTGATGGCATAGCCGAGGGTGGATTTGCCCGTGCCGTTCGGGCCAAGGAGGACATGGGTTTCATCCGTGCCGACGGAAAGGTTGACCCCGTGGAGGATTTCCTTTTCGCCCACCTGAACGTGCAGGTCGCGGACGGACAGCAATTCAGCGTGTTTCATATTGCAAAAGCCCTTTCTCTGGCTGATTGATGAATCATTCTTGTGCGGCAGTTTATACTAATTCGATTCTAAAACATGGCATCGAGCATAGCAGATTTTTCGTTCCGGCAAAGCTGAGTGAAGCGAGGCGTACTGGAGGTACGCGCGAGCGGAACGAAGCAAAGCCGGGGCGGAAAAGATGCTGTGCGAATGACATGCTTTCGATGAGAATTAGTATAACCTACTTCCGCAATAGGATTTTACTCCCGATTCCCATGCTTGTCAAGAGGAATATGCAAATTCCTATGGATTTTGAGTGTTTTGGAATGGCGCGCAGGGAACGCCCGCTCCGCCACAAATCCCCCCGAAAAAAAAAGCGCATCCCCTTCGCGTTTGGAAGAGGATGCGCCCCGTTTGTCAATCAGCCCAGCGGCTTGATTTCGGTGATTTCAAAGAACAGCGCGGTTTCGCTGCCCTTGACGTTGAGCACCTTCAGCAGTTCTTCGTCCGTCACCTGCTGGAGCACCATGCGCGCACCGGCGGTGATGTAGGGCTTTGCGCCTTCCTCGGTGGAGGGGTTCGCGGCGTAGACCGCCAGCGCTTCGCCCGTGCGGAGCAGGTTCTGCTTCGTCTGGTTCTCCGCCAGACCCATCTGGATGTAGTACTTGTCCTCGTTCTTCACGCACGCGAAGATGAACACGCCCGCGTTCGCCGTGCCGTCGGGGTTGGTGGTGCACACGAGGTACGTGCCGGAGAAGGAGTTGATGGCGTTCATCAGGTCATCCCCGGTCAGGGCGGAATCCGCGTAGTAGCTCGCGACGGACGCGGAGGTGAACGCATCGGTTTCTTCCGCCAGCACCGCCGTCATCGACAGCGACAGGACAAGCGCGCACACCAGCGCAAGCAGCTTCTTCATAAATAGAACCTTCCTTTCGCGCGTCCAGATTTTTCCCCGGAATCGCGCCTGTGATAGTTCTATTTTACACCCTACCTGCGTTCTTGTCAAGGTTTTCACAAAGCATTTTCCCCGCCCATTTTTAGGCACTCCAGCACCGTTTGCAGCATCTTTTCCGAATCCACCGGCTTGTTCAGGAACAGGTTCATGCCTGCCTCGCGGCTGCGCTGTTCGTCCTCGGAGAAGGTATTCGCGGTCATTGCCACAATCGGGATGGTCGCCGCATCCGGGCGCTGCATCGCGCGAATCGTCCGCGTTGCTTCCAGTCCGTCCATCAGCGGCATCATCACGTCCATCAGGATGCAGTCAAACGTACCCGGTTCGCTTTCGGAAAAGCGGCGAACCGCCTCCTGCCCGTTCCACGCCTGAGCGACAATCGCGCCCGCGCCCTCCAGTATGTACTGGCTGATTTCCATGTTCAGCTCGTTATCCTCCACCAGCAGTATGTGCGCGCCCTTGATGGACGCCGCCTGCTCCGGCTTGGCGGATTCCGCTTTCGGCGGATTCGGATCTACGCGGAACGGCAGGGTGATGTAGAACGTTGTGCCGACGCCCAGTTCGCTCTCAAAGTGGACTTCGCCGCCCATCTGCTCGACAAGTTCCTTGGCAATCGGCAGCCCCAGCCCCGTGCCCTTGTAGGCCGTGCGCGCGCCGGATTCCTCCTGCGCGAACGCCTCAAACGCGTGCTGCTGGAACGCCGCACTCATGCCGCGTCCCGTGTCGGCACAGGTGAAAAGGAACGTCGCCGTCGTGCCGTCAAAGCCTTTCTCCTCGCAGGAGATGGTCACGCTGCCGCCGGGGCAGTTGTACTTGACCGCATTGCCGACAACGTTTTGCAGCACCTGATGCAGGTGCATCGGCGAGCCAATCAGGTTTTCGTGATTCCACGCCAGCGTCTTGCAGGACACCTGCACGTTTTCGTGCCACGCCTGCCCCTCCACCATCGTCACAATTTCGCTGACCATCTGGCGCAGGTTGAACGGCTTCTCTTCCAGCGTCACCGCGCCGGATTCGAGCTTGTTCATGTTCAGCACATCGTTGACCAAATCCAGCAGGAAGCCCGATGCGGTCATAATTTTCTCGCGGCACTCTTCCTGCTTTGCTTCGTCGCCCACATATCGGCGGCTGATTTCCACCATGCCGCGGATGCCGTTAATCGGCGTGCGGATATCGTGGCTCATGCGGCGCAGGAAGTCCGTTTTGACGATGTTGGCGCGCTCGGCGTCCTCCGCCGTCTTTTTCAATTGCAGCTGATAGTCGCGTTCGCGTTCCTTCTCCGCCGTCACGTCCTGCGTCACCATCAGCACCGATTCGAGCCTGCCGCGGCGGTCGTAGTTCTGCGGCAGCGTCGTCATCAGGTACACCTTTTCCTTCGGGTCGCGGAACTCCAGCGTCAGGTTCGGGTTTTCCTTCAAGCGCTGCGCCAAGGTCGTCAGGTCGCAGTAGCTGATGAACGCCTCGCGGAAATCCGGCGCAACGTTTTGAGCCGCTTGCATCTGCACCACTTCGTTCATGCTCCACGTGCGGTCCATTTTCATCAGCTGCCCCACCGGGTGCTTGATGATGCGTACCGTGCCGCGCTGGACGTTAACAAGGAACGTGAAGCAGTAGATTTCGCTGATGGCGCTGATAATCCGCGCCTGCTCGCTGTTTTTCTCCAGTGCGCGGCGGGACTGCTGGGCGCGCAGCCACGCGAAGCAAAGCCAGATTCCCATGTAAATCAGCGTGCCGTAAAGGAGAATGGTGTTGCGGGAATTGTAGACGGCAAGATCCGGGAACATGGCGTACACTGAGTAGTTCTCAAACGCCGTGCGCTTGCCCGACCACGCCGTCATACCGTCAACAATGTGCAGCCGCCCCGATTCGTCCCACTGCGCATGGGGGATGCTGCCTTCCTCGATTTTTTTTACGTCGTGCCCGACGATTTCGGCGCTGTTGGAAGCAATGATGGTTTTGCCGTCCGACACGGTGACCGTGCCGTTCATCTCAAACGTGAAGCCGCTGAAGAGCGTCTCCAGCTTCATGTCGCTCGCGTCCTCTTCCTCGCGCTCGGCGTATGCCACCACAAGGCCCGGCGCGTCCTCGCGCGCGACGGCGGCGAAATCCACCGTGCGGTCGCCCACCTGCATCCGCGTCATGTATGCCTTCACGGGGTAATCCACAATCTCCCGCACCGTCGGCTTTTGCAGAATGGCGTGCAGCGCCGCCGCTGTGTCGCCGTCAATCGTCGTTTGGACGACGGCATTCATGTCCGCATCAAGGATGACGATGCCCGTCAGCCGCTGCGCATAGGCGTACCGGTCAAGCTGTTCGTTCGTTATCATCCCCGTTTCCGCGATGCGGGAGTTGAGCTCCGCCGTTTTGTCCAGCAGGCGGATTTCGCTCTTGGCGCGTTCGTTCGACATGGCGTTGAAATACTGTTCGAGCCGCGCCAACGCAAAGTCAAGCGTTACATCCATTGCATTCCAGACATTGCGTGTATCATGCCACGTCAGCACAACAAAGGATGTGACAAGCATTACCAGATACAGTGTCAGCGGCATCCAGAGCATGCTGATGAAGCCTCGCCGCTTATGAGAGGTTTCCTGTTTCATTTGCTTTCGATTCCTCCCATGCGGACGGTGCCGTTGATGCCGTATGCCGTCAAAATCTCCGCCATCGTGCCGTCCGCCGCCATTTCAGCCAGCGTCTGCTCCAGCTGCCGCGCCAGTTCCTCGTGCGTCCCCTTCTGGAACGCGACGCCGAGTTCCGCCGTGCCCAGCAGGGTTTCCAGCTTCCGGTAGCGCCCTTCATTCTCCGCAAGGAAGATGTTCAGCACGCACTCATGCCCGACAATCGTGTCCGCGTAGCCCTTGCGCATGACGGCGAACACCTCCTCCATCGACGAGAAGCTGTACACCGTTTTGACCTTCGGGATGCCCGGCTGATCCTGCCGAATCAGCAGATATTCCGCCCAGCTCGTCGCCTGAACCGCCGCGCGGCAGCCCGCCAAATCAGCCAAATCCGCATAGGCGCTGTCCGCGCGCACCACCGCCACCAGACGGCTGAACAGGTTGAGTCGCGCCCATGTGTACTTGTCCTCGCAATTGTTCATCATGAACCCGCTCCACAGGCAGTCCACCGTGCCGTCTGCCAGCGCTTCGTCCTTATCCTCCCACGCCACATGGCGGAAGACAGGCGCATAGCCCATGCGCCGGAAGGCTTCGCGCGCCATTTCGACATCCACGCCCTGCGGCGAGCCATCCACGTTGTAGTAGCTGTACGGCTGATATTCGTCGCTGCCGATGATTATTTTCGGCAGATTCTCCCCTTCCTCCGCCCACGCCGACGGCAGGAAGAGCAGCGCAAACAGGAGAAGCAGCGCACTGCTCCTCCCGATAAACCGCCCAAGATTCCATTTCTGTTCACGCATGTTTTTTGTCCTTATGCCAGCTGCCGCACGGCGTCTATCACAATCTGCTGCTGCTTCGTCACAGCTTCGTAGAGGGCAGTATCCGTCAGCGGCTTGCCCCCGCGCATCTCTTCCGTCAGCGCGAACGCGGCGCGGTACAGCCCGTCAAAGCCAAGGTTCTGCGCCACGCCCTTGAGCGTGTGCGACGCGCGGAACGCCGTTTCCCAGTCCTGGTTGCCCACCGCTTCGGTCAGCTGGGCGTAGGTTTTGTCGTCGGCATACTTCTTCACAAAGCGCAGCACCATCGACTCCTTGGGGATTCTGTTCAGGGTTGCGTCATAATCGCCGCCGACTGCGGCATAAAATTCCTTGAGCGTCATGTGCATTTCCTTTCTTTTGCGTCCAGCAGCAAAAATGCCGTATAATGGAAAATATTCATCCGAATGCGGAATTCCACTTTCCATTATACGGCGACAATGGAGATTGTCAAGCGGGTTACATTCATTGCAGCCGAACTTGCAACCGTTGTCTTGCGAATATTACGTTTTGGGGCGATAGACGCCTGTTTTCACATTGTTGATGGTTCTGTCGAGTGCTTTCATCAACCCCCATTCATCGCCACCGATTTGGCGAATGAGCGGGCGCAGCTTTTCGCCCAGTTCGAGCGCCTCTTCCTCGCGCCCCATCTGCGCAAGCACGCGAATCTGCATCATTTCGACTTCTTTTGCGCAGGCTTCCCCTTCACACTCACGCACAATCGGGATTAGCTTCTGCATTTCTTCATACGCTTTTTCGTTTTCTCTCCGCTCCATTAAAACGGAGATGTACGCCATTTTGTAGGCGCTGCACATCACATTCTTCTCGCCAAAAAGCTCCTTCACTTTGGCAAGCGCTTCGATGATGACATCCTGCACCTCCAGCAGATGCCCCATTTCCTTTTTCAGCTGAAGATAGTTGTGCAGCGTCGTAAAATACGAGCCCGTGTCCTTTTCGCTCAATTCAAGCGCACGCTGGGCATAGGAAAGCGCCTTGTCGTATTCCCCCAAATTATGAAAAACATTCTCTATCCCCGAATAGAAGGAATACGGCAGGTTGTCCACATCCTTCGTTTTTTCTTCCAGCAGCTCTGCCAGCGCTTTGATTCTTTCTGGGTACACGCCGACCAGTCCCATTGCGTACAGCATATAGGGCAGCGTTGCTGCCGCTTCCATCACGCGCTTCGGGTCATCCAGCGCCTGCGTATAATAGGAAATTGCCGCTTCCAGCTCTTCGGGCGAAACACTGTCCACATTCATCAGCGCAAGCACGGTTTTTTGCGCGCGCATCTTCTCGATATTGGGGTGATTCGGCGGAATCAGTTCGCCAATTCTGGCAATAAATTTGCTGCTGTTTTCCTGCCCAAGATTCTGCCCGGCAGAGCCGCCGATTGTCAGCAGAAACTCCACGTCATCCTCGCGGCTTGCTGCAAGGTTCTCCATCACTTCCTTACTGTCTTGCTCCAAATCGCCGCCATAAATGTCATCCAGCGCCAAACCCAAGCATCCGCTCAGGAAGCGTCCGCGTTCCGTCTTATCGCATTCGTCTTTTTTCTTCATCCGCCACTGTTTCAGCCGCGCAACAGGAATTTTTTCGCAGCTGTCATGCCTGACGTAAAAAATCGCCACAATCACGCCGCTCATCATTTCCACGGGCGCATCGGCAAATTCCGAAATGGTGCACAGCGCCAGCGGCATCACCGACATCAGGCGCACATCATTCGCGTTCCAGCAGCACTTGCACTCCTCGAACACCTCCGCCAGCCTCGGCACCTTCTCCATCGGCGGCAGCAGCGGCCGGAAGCTCTCCGCCAGCACGGGGTGCATGGCGTATCCGCGCCAGTTCGACGCAAGCAGGCCGTAATCCGCCGCCGTTTCGAGCGCGGAGAGCAGCTCATCCTCCGTGCCGAAGTCGCGCAGGAGGGTCAACGCGTCCCGCACCGGGATTGTCCACGCCGGAAACGTGGCGAAAACCGCCAGCACCTGCCTTTCGCGGTCGGTCAGCGCGTCGGAGGACACCATCTGGGCGATTCTCTGCGCAATCGCGCTGAATTTGCCGCCCGCCAGCCGCAGTCCCTCCGGGCTGATGCGGTCAAGCTCTTCCAGCAGCTGATGCATTGTCCAGCGCTTCATCTTCGCCAGATGCGCCAGCAGGATAATCGCCAGCGGATGCCCCGCCACGCGCGAAAGCACCTGATGCAGCGCCTCCGTTTCCGCGCTGCCCATGCTTTTCAAGTACGGGTCGTGCTGGACAAACAGCGCCCTGCTCGCTTCCTCCGACAGCAGCGGCACGGCGATATTCCGGAAGCCCTCGCCCAGCGGGAAGCGCGTCGTCACCAGCACATCGCAACCCCAATGCTCAATTTCGCGCAGCCCCTCGTCCGCTTCCGGCGGCATATCGACACTGTCAATCAGCAGCAGCGTCCGCCCCTGATAGGGCGCTTCCAGCTTCTCGCGCACTGTTGAGAGCACGTTCTCCTCCGCCACGCCGTCCAAGCCGTCAAACGCCATGCGCAGGCTCGCCGTCAGACTTTTTTCGTACTGCACCCACGCCATGCGGCTGAACAGCTCTTCCTTCGCCAGCACCGCCAGCGCCTGCCGGGTCATTTCCGTTTTGCCGATGCCGCCCATGCCCGTCACGGCGATTTTGCCGCCCTGCCGAATCGCGTCCGTCAATTGCGGCAGGCACGAAGCCGCATCCATGACGTATTCATCCTTTGATAGCCCCTGACGGCACAATTCGCAGTTGCGCCCCGTCATCGACAGCGGCACGCGCCGCCCGAACGTGACGTGCGACGAAAGCAGATACAGCGCCTGCGCCGAATGCTCCTGCGCATGGCAGAAGTCCAGCAGCTCGCGGCTGCCCATTTCCGGCCCGTAGAACGCCAGCAGCACCAGCCACGAGAGCGTCAGCATGTCCACAAACGTGCGCGGCAGCGTCTCCCGCGATTTCTGCAGGTTCTCAAACACCTGCTCGTGCTCCGGCTTCATGCACTCCTCGTTTTCCATCATCATGCGCACGAAGTCGGGCAGGGCGCGTGTAAGCGCATCGGCATCGTAGTGCGCGCTGCGCAGGAAATCCTGCACCTGCTGGCTCAGGCGAATCAGCGTCTCCCCGGACAGCAGTGCGTTCATCTCCTGCTGCAATTTGGGCGGAAGCGGCTGCACGCCCGTGCGGTTCATCATGTCGCTCAGCCGCCGCGAGCGCTGCGTGCCTCCAAAGAGCGACGCGTGCCATTCCGGCGGAATGATTCCGTCGAGCACCTGCGCCCAGAATTTCACCAGCGTCAAGCCCTTGCGCTCCGCCACCGGAATCACCCCATGCGGATACAGCCCCGGCAGATTATCCGTCAAAAAGCGATAGACGTTTTTCGGGGTCAGTACTTCCTTTGTGTTTGCACCGCTTTCCATTTTCCAATTCCACTCCCTCAACCTAATACGATTTCCGAATGTAAACAAGCCAAAATACGCTGCGGATTTTTTCATCTGGCTGCCGCAAGTGGAATGCGCGGACGTCAAAGGGAAAAACGTGCAGGCAGATGGCTCATGTTGATTCAGAAATCGTATGAATTTACCTGTTTAATTATAGCGATTTTCGGCAAGGATTGTCAAGTGTTTTTTCCATATTTGGCTATCATTTTCCTATTTTTTTCGGCAACAAAAAACTCCGGGACGCAATGCCCGGAGAAAAAATGACAGCTTTTCATGCCGTTTCCAATTGTTTTGGTGCGGCACAATTTCTCCCGCCCTGCGGGATATGCATTTGCTCACTCGTAAGACACCGAGCGTTTCGACGCCGCGTCATCGGGGAAAATGACAATCAGCGTGCGTCCGCGCAGGAGGGCGATTTCCTCGCCGCTTGCATCGTAGTAGACCGTGCGGGAGGTCATGCCTTCGCGCTTCCAATAGCCGGAAATATGCTTGCCACCCAGGAAGAAATCCGCATTGCCCTCCGCCGCTTCGCCGTTTTCGCCGACGACGTACATAATCGGCTCATTCTTGTTGTTGTGGTTGTAGTCCACGCGCGTGAACTGCACAATCACGTTCTGGAAGGCAATGGCGCTGTCGTCCGAATCGCGGTCGGCGTACCAGTTCGTCTTGCTCGTGCCCATGTAGCGCAGGTAGCCGTTCCACTCCTTGCGGTAGACAAGGCGCGAGTTGTAGAGCTTCGCGCTGTCCCCCCATTTGATGTAGACGCGGGTGGCGCTGTCGCCATCGGGCGCATCGTCGGTGAAGCGGAAGGCGTGGTTCGGCGCGACGTGGTCTTCCGGCACGAGGCGGCTCATCGCGGCGACGTTTGCATCCACATCATAAGGGGATTTCGCGCCCGCGCGGCTGGTAAAGTAGCGCTTGAAGTTCGTGCCGCCCGTAATGCCGCTGAAGATAACGCTCCTCAGGTCCGCGCCGAGCCGCTTGATTTCCGCCTTCACGTCGCTCCCTTCCACCTCCTGCTGACCGTAGAACAGGAAGCCGCCGCCCCACTCCTCGCTCAGCCACACATGCCCAATGCGCGCCGAGCGCACGAAGCCGACCGAATCCGGGATCATATCGGAAAAAACGGCGGTGATGCGCGTTTCGTGGCTCCTTGTCAGCGGCGTTTCGTAGAGGATATCCGCATACGCCACGCCCCACGGCGCGCGGTTGCCCACGCCGCCGCCGTCATTGCCGATTTGCACCAGCATGGGCAGATAGCGCCCCGTCGCCGCCAGCCCCGCGTACCCCTCCGGCACATAGAGCTTGCTCAGCGTCCGCCCGGTCGTCGGGCTGATGCCGTCGGGCGTTTCATTCTCCCCCGCTTCCGTCAGGGGGATGTTTCGCGCTTCCTTCGGGTCGATGGTCGTTTCTGCCAGCGCCTGCGCCAGCAGAAGGCACAGCGCCGTCAACAACGCGGCGATTCGCTTCATCCCTTGCACCCCCGTTACTTCTTAATCGTCGTCACGCCGTCGTCGCAGCGGAAATACACTGTGTCCGGCTCCAGCGTCACACCGTCCTTGGCGAACAGCTCATCCACCGTCAGCAGAATGTACCCCTGCTCGTAGAGCCATTCCGCCATCACTTTCGCGGTGTTTGGCGTGTTGTCCTTGATGTCGTGCATCAGCACAATATCGCCGTCGGTGAACTGCTTCTTGGTCTTGCTCATAATCAGCGACGTACTGCGCCCGCGCCAGTCGTAGGTATCCACCGACCACTGGATGTACGACCAGCCGACTTTCGCTTTGATCATCGCCGGATACACGCCGTAGGGCACGCGGTCATAGCGCGTCGGGATGCCGATGATGGAAATCAGCGCATTGTTGACCTTCTCCGGCATGGCGCGGAGGGTAGCGGCGCTGATTTTCCGCGCGTCGCCGTGCGTCCAGTTGTGGCTGGCGACGGCGTGACCCTCGTCGTGCGCGCGCTGCACCAAATCGGCGTAGGGCTTCATGTTTTTGCCAATCATGAAGAAAGTGGCGGGCGCGCCGACCTCCATCAGGCTGTTGAGGACTTTGGTGGAGTTGGTGCGCGTCGGGCCGTCGTCAAACGTCAGCGCGACGGTCTTATAATAGGAAAGATTGTCCGTCTCGATTTGCGCCTTTTCGGTCATGTACGGGCGAATATCGGGGTAGAACAGCGTCGTCTCAATCAGCGTGTGATGCTCCGGATAGAACGCGTCCGCCGAGAGGTGAATGACCAGCGACATGCCGTGCAGCGTGAAGTCGAGATTCCGCAGTCCCTCGTCCGACAGCACCTGCGCAACGGCATCCGGGTCAGGCGTTTCATCCGGGAAATAGTAGTTGATTTGGGCTTTGAGCTTCTCGCGCAGCATCGTCCAGCCCTCGCTGCCTTCGGGGAAAATGTCCGTCAGCAGGATTCTTTCGCCGGTCGTCATGTCGAACGTGCGGCTGGTGAACTCCTGCGCAATCAGGTCGCGGTGGTAGGTCGTGCGCGCCTGCACGAGGAAGCTCATCCACGTCAGCCCCGTTTTGCTATGGCGGATTTCGACATCCAGCCGGCTATTCTTATCGCCGGTCGCTTTGCCTGCTTGGAGCGTCGGGGCGATTTTGTCCGCGTACGCCTGCGCCAGCCCATTGATTTCGTTATCGACGCTCGTCAATGCGGTTTTGACCGACCACAGCCGGATGCCGCTCTTGTTGCTCTGCTTGGAATCGGTATACTTCGCTGTCACGCGGTGGCACGCCTGCATTCCGCCCTCCGCCGATGCGGATGCGGGCAGCATCGTCAGCAGAAGGATAGCTGCAAGCAGGCAGGCAATGTACTTCTTCATCATCGGAATGCTCCTTTCCAATGGGATGCGGGGGATTTTTCCCGTAGAAACTGCAAATTTCGCGCATTTTCGTGCGAAAAAAGGGGCAAACGCGCATCAATACTGCGTCGTGACCCCGTCAAGGCAGCGCCAGTACGCCTGATTCGCTTCCAGTGTCACGCCGTCCTTGGCGAACAGCTCGTCCACCGTCAGCAGCATGAAGCCGCGCTCCTCCAGCTTCGGGATGAACATCTCCGTCGCCTTGGCGGAGTTGATTTTCATGTCGTGCATGAGGATGATGCCGCCGTCCTTGGTGCTGGCGGCTATGGTGTTGGCGGTGCGGTAGGCATCGGGGCCCTGATCGCCGCCGCTCCAGTCCTGCGCTTCCGCCGTCCACTGAATCAGCGGCCATCCGACGCCGTAGCTGCCCATGCGCTGCCACTGTCCACCGGGCGCGCGGGCATACGCCGGGGCAATGCCGATGGCGGCGATATGCGCGCGGTTGACCTTGTCGTACATGGCGCGGAACTTGCCGCCCCGCTCCTGATTCGCGTACAGGTGCTCGTAGAAGTGCGTCCCAATCGCGTGCCCCTCGTCATGCTCCTGCCGCGCCAGATAGGCGAAGTCGCTGACGCGGCTGCCGACAAGGAAGAACGTCGCGCGCGCGCCGGTTTTCATCAGCGCATCCAGCACATGCGGCGTAATCCACTGGTTCGGGCCGTCGTCATACGTCAGCGCGCAGAAGCGGTACAGGCTCGCGTTGTCCGTCTGCCGCTGCGCTTCTTCGGTCATGTACGCGCGAATCTGCGGATAGTACAGCGTCGCCTGCATCAGCTGCGGATGATTTTCGTACACCGACGGCAGCGGAATGACCAGCGACATGCCATAGAGCATGAAATCCGCCTGACCGAGGTTGTCGCAGAGCGCCTCGACCGCCGCCGCATCGGGCGTTTCGTCCGGATAATAGGCATTTGCTGTGTCCCGCACGGTCTGCGAAATCAGCACCCACGCGGGCGAATCCGCCGGGAAAATGTCGGCAAGCGTGATTCGCTGCCCAGTCAGCATATCGTAAGTGCGCGTGGTGAACCGCACCTGCTGAATCTGCCGATGGTACTCCTGCCGCGCCTGCACCATGAAGCTCATCCAGCTCATTCCCGTCCGGCTGTGGAGGATGCGCACGGTGAGCGCGCTGTTCTGCGTGCGCTCCCTGCCCGGCTTTTGGAGCAGGGGCGACAGTTCCGCCGCGTAGTCATCCGCCAGCGCGTTCAGCTCGGCATCCACCGTGCCCAGAGCGGTTGTGATGTGCCGCACGCTGATGGACGCGCCGCTTTGCGCGGTGGATTTCTGCTCGGTCATCGTCACCTGATGGCAGGGCTGAATCGGCGTGCCGTCCGTTTCGGCGGATGCGACCGTCACCATACACAACGAAAGAAGCAGGCAAATCCATCCCAGAAGCAGTCGCTTTTTTCCTTTTTTCATGGGCGGATGCCCTCCTTTCGCGCAGTGTTATACTATTTCCAGATAAGAATGCGCCGCGAATTTTTCATTCTGGCTAACGTGAGTGAAACGCAGCGTAGCAGCGCTACGCTAAGTGGAATGAACGGACGCCAGAAGAGAAAAGGCGCAAGCAGATGGCGCAGGTGAATTTGGAAATCGTATTATCCCTCCGCGTCCGTCAGCCCCGTCAAGCCCTCCTGCGTGCGCAGGTTGACGTAGCTGTTAAACACCTGCTCCACCTTCTGCGGATTCTCCTCGACCACGAATGTCATGCCGCCGTCGTCCGTCGGCTCGATGCGCGTCACCAGCACCTGCTCCTCGCCGTCGGGGTTGTCCTCCATCTCCAGCAGCACGGCATATTCGATGTCGTCCAGCGGAATCACCGCGCCGAAGCGGAAGCGCATCACCGTGCCGTCAGGGGCGGTCAGTTCAATCAGCGGTTCGCCCATTTCTTCCAGTTTGCTGCCCTCGTCGTTATTCGTCATCGCTGCTGCCCTCGTTCACCAGCTGGAGAAATTTGTCGAACACCGCCTGCTGAACGGCCTCATCTTCCACCTGAATATAGCTTTCCGTGCCGTCTTCTTCCTGCGCGACCTGCATGATGAACACCTCGCACTGCCCGTCCTCCGGCGCATCCGCCTCGGAGAGCGCAATGTACAGTTCGCCCTCGTGCTCGATCGTCGCCAGATGCTGGAAGCGAATCGGCGCGCCCGTCTCGTCGTCAATCAGTTCAATGATGTTGTCCTGTTCTTCCATTTTCGCTGCCTCCTGTTGCTGCTGGTTGCGGCAGGTGTCCAGATACTGCTGCAAAATCACCGCCGCCGCTACCTTGTCCACATTGTGCTTGCGCTCCGCCCGGTGCATGTTGCCCTCGATGAGCGCGTTCGTCGCGGTCACGGTCGTCAGGCGTTCATCCTGATAGACGACCGAAAGCCCCGCTTTTTCCAGCTGTTCGCAAAACGCTTTGACCTTTTCGGACTGGAAGCCCGCCGTGCCGTCCATATTCAGCGGCCAGCCGGAAAGCACCTGCGTCGTGTCGTAGCGCTGGCAGATTTCCACCACCTTGCGCACGTCCGGCCCGTAGCCGACGCGGTAGATGGTGTCGATGGGCGTGGCAATCAGGCGCGACGCGTCCGAAACCGCCACGCCGATGCGCGCGTCGCCGATGTCCAGCGCGATAATCCGTTCGTTCATGTTTCTTTACTCCGCGTACTTTTCCGCGCCCTTGCCCGCCACTGCGAGGCACGGCTCGGCAGTCAGCACCTTGTGCGCCACGTCCATCACCATTTCCGGCGTCACGGCTTCGATGGCGGCAATCGTCTTTTGGTGGTCAGTCGGATGGCCGTTGAGCAGCGTCGAGCGTCCCATCGCCTGCATCCGGCTTCCGGAGCTTTCCAGCCCCATCAAATAGCCCGACCGAAGCTGCGTTTTGCTGTCGCGGAACTCCTTGTCCGTCATGCCGTCCTTCAGGAAACGCTTGAGTTCGCTGTCGATTTCCTCCAGCACCTTATCGCCGTTTTTCGGGCTGATGCCGGCGTAAATGCCGTATGTGCCGATGCCCTGATACGAGTTCGGGTAGGTGTAGATGGAGTACGCCATGCCCAGTTCTTCGCGGATGCGCTGGAACAGCCGGGAGGACATCGCGCCGCCCAGCACATTGTTCATCACCGCGACGGCATACACGTCGTCCGTGCCGTACGCGAATCCCGGATAGCCAAGGCAGATGTGCAGCTGCTCGGTGTCCTTTTCCTTCACAACGCGCCGTCCGGTCAAAACCTGCTGTTTCGGCACAACGAGTGCGCTTTCGCCGCCCTGCCAAGTGCCGAAGTATTTTTCCATCAGCGCCTGCACCTGCGCGGGTTCATAGTTGCCCGCCAGCGCCACCACCGTTTCTCTCGGCAGGTAGTGCTTGTTCTTGTAGTCCATGAGGTTCTCGCGGGTGTACGCCGCGACCTGTTCCGCCGGCCCCAGAATCGGCTGCCCCAGCGACTGCGTGCCAAACTGTGCCTTTGCCAGCAGGTCATGCACCAAATCTTCGGGCGAATCCTCGTCCATCGAGATTTCTTCCAGCACAACGCCGCGTTCCTTGTTCAGCTCCTTCTCGTCCATCGTCGCGTTCATCACCATGTCGGCGATAATGTCGATGGCGAGTTCAATGTCCTCGTCGATGACCTTGGCGTAGCAGCAGGTGCAGTCCTTGCCCGTGAAGGCGTTCAGCTGCCCGCCGACCGCGTCCATTTCCTCGGCGATCTGCCGGACGGTGCGCTTCGTCGTTCCCTTGAAAATCATGTGCTCAATGAAGTGGGAGAGGCCGTTTTCTTCCGGCGTTTCCATCATCGAACCCACATGCATCCACGCGCCGATAGACACCGACCGCAGATGCGGCAGGCGTTCCCCCAGCACACGCAGGCCATTGGGCAGCACCCATTCATCACGCATACATTCATCAGCTCCCGCTACGTTTTTCAGTATGCTATCCATTTGATTCCTTTCTGATGCACAATTGCATCGTTTCGTACGATTCCCCCGAAAAAGCAGAAAATTCGCAAAAGCCCGGTGCAATCGCAGGGACTTTTGCGAATTTCTTCATATTATTTCATTCTGATTCCGCATAAAGGGGCATCCCTCTAAATTTAACTTTCGATAAAGTTCAAGTAAGAGAGTGTGCATCCGAAGGGGTCAAGGGGGCGATCGGAAAGCCCCCTTGCGCGCCCGCAGGCGCGTCTCCCTGCAACAAAAGCGACCTTTTATGCAGAAAATTCAACCAAATCAGCAATCAACCACTGAAAGGTTGTCGGAAACGCGATTAGTTCCGACCATCCCGGCGCGGAGGACGCGCGCGGAAGCCTTCCGCACGACGCGGGGCAGCCGCGGCGGTGTTGTCGTAGGTGATGTCGTTGCGCACGAGGTTCACACGACCCTGCGCATCGATTTCCGCGACCTTCACTTCCAGCGTGTCGCCAATCTTCACGACGTCCTCGACCTTCTCCACGCGGTGGTTCGCCAGCTTGGAGATGTGAATCATGCCGTCCTTGCCGGGCAGCAGCTCCACAAACGCGCCGAAGTTCATGATGCGCACGACCTTGCCCGTGTACACCTCGCCAACCTCGATGTCCTTCGCGATGCCCTCGATGATGCGGCGCGCCTTGTCGGCTGCTTCCGCGTCGGGGGTGGAGATGAACACGCGGCCGTCGTCCTCGATGTCAATCTTCACGCCGGTTTCGGCAATAATCTTGTTGATCATCTTGCCGCCGGGTCCGATAACCTCGCGAATCTTCTCCGGATTGATGGTGAAGCGGACAATCTTGGGCGCGTACTTGCTCAGTTCCTTGCGCGGCTCGCCGATGCAGCTGAGCATCTTTTCGAGGATAAACAGGCGGCCCTTGAGCGCCTGCGCCAGCGCGGTTTCGAGAATCGTGCGGTCAATGCCCGCAATCTTGATGTCCATCTGGATGGCGGTGATACCGTTCATGGAACCAGCGACCTTGAAGTCCATGTCGCCCAGGAAGTCTTCCAGGCCCTGAATGTCGGTCAGGACAGCCACCTTGCCGGACTCCACGTCCTTAATCAAGCCCATCGCGACACCCGCGACCGGCGCGTGAATCGGCACGCCCGCGTCCATCAGGGACAGGGTGGAACCGCACACGGACGCCATGGAGGACGAGCCGTTGGAGGACAGGATTTCGCTCACCAGGCGCATTGCGTAGGGGAACTCTTCCTCAGAGGGGATGACGGGCAGCAGTGCGCGCTCCGCCAGTGCGCCGTGGCCGATTTCGCGGCGGCCGGGGCTCTTGAGGCGCCCCGCTTCGCCCGTGGCGTACGGCGGCATATTGTAGTGGTGGATGTAGCGCTTGAAGTCCTCGCTGGACAGGCCATCCAGCACCTGACCCTCGCTGGTAGAACCGAGCGTGGTCACGGTCAGCGCCTGCGTCTGACCACGAGTGAACACGGCAGAGCCATGCACGCGCGGCAGCACGCCCACTTCGCACCAAATCGGGCGGATTTCCGTCACGCCGCGGCCGTCAGGACGAATGCCCTGCTCGATAATCTTCTTGCGCATGACTTCCTTGTTCAGGTAGTACAGCGCATCGGCGATTTCGGCTTCGCGCTCCGGGAACTGCTCCGCCAGCGCTTCGATGGTTTCCTGCTTGACCTGCGCTTCACGCGCCTGACGCTCCTGACGGTTGAAGGTGTCGAACACCCACACGCACTTGTCGTAGGCGAATTCACGCACGGCCTGCTTCACGTCGTCGCCAGTCACGTTCAGCGGCACTTCGACCTTTTCCTTGCCGATTTCCGCCACAATCTTGTCCTGGAACTCAACGAGCTTCTTGATGTACTCGTGGCCGAACATGATGGCATCGAGCATCGCCGTTTCGCTGACCTCGTTTGCGCCCGCTTCCACCATCATGATGGCGTCCTTCGTGCCGGCGAGGTAAACGTGCATATCGCTCTTTGCGCGCTGCTCTTCATCGGGGTTGATGACGTACTGCCCGTCCACGCGGCCGACAACCACCGCGCCCGTCGGGCCGTTCCACGGAATTTCGCTGACCGCCAGCGCGATGGACGAACCGATCATCGCGGGGATTTCCGGCGGCACATCCTGCTCAACGCTCAGCACGGTCACAACAACCTGCACATCGTTGCGCATTCCCTTGTTGAACAGGGGGCGCAGCGGGCGGTCGATCAGGCGGCAGGTCAGCGTCGCCTTTTCGGTCGGACGGCCTTCACGCTTGATGAAGCCGCCGGGAATCTTGCCCACGGAGTACTGCTTTTCCTCCACGTCCACAGCCAGCGGGAAGAAGTCCACGCCGGGACGGGGGGTCGGCGCCATCGTCGCGTTCACCATCACGACGGTATCGCCCAGATGCACCCAGACGGAGCCAGCCGCCTGTTCGCAGTATTTGCCGAATTCCAGCGTCAGCTCGCGGCCCGCCAGATCCATGCTGTACTTTTTGCTTTCCATTGAGAATCTCCTTATACTCAGTCGTAGAGTGTGTTTCTAAAATGAGACCGGTGCAGTTTCGAGCAGATTTTCTTGCAATTCAAGGATGAAAACCGAAGGTTTACTGGCGGTAAATCGAGGTTTGAAGACGCAGAAGCGCAAGAAAAGATGCCGAAAATGCTGCCGGGCGAATTTAGAAACACACGCTTAGGAAGGCAGCCATCCGCCTTCCTGAACCGCCCGGAGATGCTATCATATGAAAACCCCCTGAATCAGGCGATTCGGGATTTTCAAGGGATAACATCTCCAGACCCTGCCCATGTTCTGCGCCGCCTTGCCGCAAAAAGCCGCCGTGAGGAGGAATGCACAGGGGGATTCTCCCCTGCCGCGTGTCTCCAGACGGCGGCTCTTGCGCGCAAAGCCGCCGAGTTCTGCGATAATTACTTACGCAGGTTCAGCTTAGCGATCAGCGCACGATAACGCTCGATGTCGGTCTTCTTCAGGTACTCCAGCAGACCACGGCGACGGCCGACCATCAGCAGCAGACCACGGTTGGAGTGGTGGTCGTTGCGGTTGGTCTTCAGGTGCTCGTTCAGGTGGTTGATGCGGTCGGTCAGCAGGGCAATCTGCACTTCGGGAGAACCGGTGTCGCCTTCATGCTGGGCGTAGGTGGCAATGATTTCGCTCTTGGTCATGGAATTTCATCCTCCAAATTTTTATTTCGGGCAATGCCCGTGGGCAATCGCCTGTTCACGCAGTGCGCCGTCGGAGTCTTCGGTCGTCCGCGCAAACGGTTCGCAGACCCATCCATTATTGTATCAGATTTTTTCCCGTTTGTAAATGGTTAATTCGCGCCTTTCGGGAAAATTTCAGGCAATTTGCTGGGAAAATTAGTACGCTTTCGCGAAATACATGACCTTCTTCGCCTTTTTGCCGCAGCAGACGCAGGTATCACCGAACCATTCCTTTTCCTGGTCAAAGGGCATATTGCGGGAGGAGGCGTTGAATTTCTCCTTGATTTCGTCCTCGCACGCGCGTTCGCCGCACCACATGGCCTTCGCGAAGCCATTTTCGACGGCAGCGCCCAGCTCCTCCATATTGTGGACGACATGGGTCTTTTCGTCGCGGAACTTCTTCGCCTGGTCAAAGAGCGTCTGCTGAATGTCGTCCAGCAGCGCCTTCAATTCGTCCGCCAGATTTTCCAGCGGCAGCGTCACCTTTTCGCACAGGTCGCGGCGGAACACGGTCACAACACCGTTTTCGAGGTCGCGCGGGCCAACTTCCAGGCGCACCGGCACGCCCTTCATCTCCCAGTCGTTGAACTTGTAGCCTGCGGAGACCGTGTCGCGGTCGTCGAGCTTGACGCGAATGTCCGCCGCCTTCAATTCCTCAAACAGCTTCTCGCACGCCTCCATCACGCCCGGCTTGTGCGCCGCAATCGGCAGGATGACCGCCTGAATCGGAGCAACGCGCGGGGGCAGGCGCAGGCCGCGCTCGTCGCCGTGGGTCATGATAATCGCGCCAATCAGGCGGGTCGATACGCCCCAGCTCGTTTCCTCGGCGTAAGTCAGCTTGCCTTCCTTGTTCTGGAACTGAATGCCGTACGCCTCGGCGAAATTCGTGCCGAAGTTGTGGCTCGTGCCTGCCTGCAGCGCCTTGCCGTCCTGCATCATGGCTTCCATGGAGTACGTCGCGCGCGCACCAGCGAACTTTTCCTTTTCCGACTTCTGCCCGACATACACCGGCAGCGCCATCACATTTTCCGCCACTTCCTGATAGACGTGCAGCATCTGCATCGTTTCTTCCTGCGCTTCCTCGGCGGTCGCGTGGATGGTGTGACCCTCCTGCCAGAGGAATTCGCTCGTGCGCAGGAACGGGCGGGTCGCCTTCTCCCAGCGCATGACGGAGCACCACTGGTTGTACTTCATCGGCAGGTCACGCCACGTCTGCACCCACTTGGCGTACATCGTGCAGAAGATGGTTTCGGAGGTCGGGCGCACTGCCAGACGCTCCTGCAATTTTTCCGTGCCGCCCTGCGTCACCCACGCCACTTCCGGCGCGAAGCCTTCCACATGCTCCGCCTCCTTCAGCAGCAGTGATTCCGGAATCAGCATCGGGAAATACACATTTTGATGACCCGTTTCCTTGAAGCGCTTGTCCATTTCCGCCTGAATGCGCTCCCAAATCGCGTAGCCGTAGGGGCGCACGATCATGCAGCCGCGCACGGGCGCGTAGTCGCACAATTCCGTCTTGAGGATAACGTCGGTGTACCACTGGGAGAAATCCTCGTCGCGGGGGGTGATGTGGGTGACAAATTCCTGTTTCTTTTCCTTGGCCATGATTTTTTCCCTCCATATTGATGATTGATGATTCGAGGCGATACTATTTCCTGATGAGAATGCGCTAAGATGCGCCGCGAATTTTTCTCGCTGGCTAACGCGAATGAAACGCAGCGTAGCAGCGCTACGCTAAGTGGAATGAGCGGACGACAGCGGGGAAAAGGCGCAAGCAGATAGCACAGGCGAATCTGGAAATAGTATGAGAAAAAGCCTCCGCCTCTGCTGATTTTGCAGGGACGAAGGCATTGCGGATTGCATTGCTTCGCGGTACCACCCGGCTTAGGGCAAAGGCGGATGTTCCCCCTTGTCCTCTCTCTTGCGTCCGCTCTCGGAGACGAACCGGCGGGGATTAGCCGCAGCTCCCGGTCGGGATGACGCGCCCGCTCCCCATGCGCCTTCCACCGCCGCGCACTCGCTTTCCGGGGGCAATTCCCGCGTCAGAACCGTTCATTGCTCTGCTGTGATTATACACCACGCCCGCCGCAAATGCAAGCACTCCGCGCAAATTATTTGGTGCTGCATGAAATATAGGGTCGGTCGCGCCCATATGGCGCGGCAATGCGCAAGTGGTAGGAAGAGCGGCTTGGGGGCGCGTCTGCGGACGCGCGAAGTTACTGGCAGGGACGCTTCGCTGCCTGCGCCTTTGTTGACTGTTCCTTTTGAATTGGTCGGACGAGGAACAGTTGGGGCGTTGCCCCAAACCCCACCATAGGCTCTGCCTCTGGACTCCGCAAGGGGCAGACGAAAAGGGACGAAGTCCCCCCTTGACCCCTTCGCGCGATTGAGTTGGTTGCTTTTCCCTGCTCCTCTCGCGTGCGGCTTTTTGGTGCTTCGCCTAAATTATTATTTCCCCCACAGCGGCCGCGGATACTCGCCTTCTTCCGCCTTGCGCAGCATCGCCTTGGCGACGACTGCCCTGTCCTCGTGGTACGTCACGCCGTACCAGCGGTCGGGGCAGGTCAGCACGCGCGCCGTCGCCCGGTGACGGTCAAGCTGGCGGCTGACGGCGGTCGGCAGGTAATACTCCGCTTTCATCGGGTTGTTCTCCATCGCCTCGTTCAGGAAGGGCACGAAGCCCTCCGCCAGCGCATCCAGAAAATCCGGCGTAAAGCCCCAGCAGTTCATGCTGACGGTCGTATCGTCCGGCAGGCGGCGGTACATTTCGCCATCCTCCGTGAACAGCGGGCCGTCGCAGCTGGCGATAATGTGCGTGCGCTCGCGCACCTCCTTCAGGAAGCCGAACTCGTTGACCGTGCACACGCCGCGCGACACATAGCCGTTCTCCGTCAGCGTATTCTTCAGCGCGTAGCCGACCATGAAGTACTCGCCGCGCTTGCCCCGCAGCGTCCGCAGGTACTCATACGCCAGCTTGAACGCGCCCGCGCCGTAGTAATCGTCCGCGTTGATGACGAGGAACGGCGCATCGAGGAATTCGCGGCAGCACAGCACCGCGTGCCCCGTGCCCCACGGCTTCACGCGCCCTTCCGGGACGGAAAAGCCCTCCGGCAGCTTATCCAATTGCTGGAAAGCGTAGTTTGCTTCCATCCCCGCCGGCACGCGCGAACCGACCATCGCCTTGAAGGCGTCCTCGATCTCGTGCTTAATCAGGAACACGACGCGGCGGAAGCCCGCCTGGTACGCATCGTACAGGCTGTAATCGAGGATGACCTCGCCGTCCGGGCCGACCGGATCCAGCTGCTTCAGTCCCCCGTAGCGGCTGCCCATGCCCGCCGCCATCATCACCAAAATCGGTTCTTTCATGGCTGATTCCTCCTGCTGATGAGTTTTTCCTGCCGCCATTATAGCGCGAATCCGCAATTTTTACAATCTGCAAACGGAAAAAACGCGCTATCAGGTTGCGCAAACCAGAATTTTGTCGTATAATAGATACTGATTTAGAATGCAAGGAGGAACATTCCTCATGGACTTTTTGAAAACGCTTCTGGCGTATGTCGCGCTGACCGTCGCCTTCTCCGTTCAGGAGGGGCCGCTGCCGCAGGATGTCCCGACCCCGACGCCCCTGCCGCCGAACGTGACGGCATCCCCGATTCCCAACGCGCCCGCCGCGACCGACGTGCCCACCGCCACGCCGACGGCCTCGCCCATCCCCGAACCCACGATTACGCCCAACATGGGCTACAGGACCGTGCAGTGGCAAGACCGCGGCTCAGGCGTGCTGAAGGTGCAGAAAAAGCTGATTGAGCTGGGCTATCTGGCAGAGGGCGAGGATGACGGCGCGTACGGCAGCAAGACGACCGCCGCCGTCCGCCGCTTCCAGAAGGCGAACGGGCTGTCCGTGGACGGCATTGCGGGTCAGGCGACGCAGACGCGCCTGTTTGAAGACCCGAACGTTGTGCCTTACTCCCCGCCGACCGTGCCGCCGACGGCGACCCCGACCCCCGCGCCGGAAACGCCCGCGCCCAGCGCCGCGCCAACGCCATCTCCGGCGGATGATCTGCCTCTGCCGGGCGCGTCCGGCGATTTCCCGGTGGATACGGTGACGACCGAAGCGCCGGTATATACGCCGGATGGCTTGACGCTGCTCCCGAATGGCAGCATCTTCCTCGGCAGCGGCGGCAATGGACAGGCGCTGACGATGACCGTCACGCAGGATGGCGTGGGCTACACGCGCCGTCCGAGCCTGTGGGTGAACACAGTAGGCAGTCCGGTCATGTCCCTGCGCGAGCTGGCGGCCTGCATCGACGACTGGCAGCTGGATGTCAGCGAAAGCGGCGTGTGGGTGCTGTCCGCGGCAGGCTACACGGTCGTCATCCGCGAGACGGACAGCGGTTTGTCCGTGATGGTGGATGGCAGCGCAATTGCGATGGAATCCGGCGCCGTCCGGCTGGACAACGGCGAAATGTACATCTCCGACATGTTCCTGCGCACGGCGCTCCGCGCGACGACCATCTACGACAGTGACGAACAGTCGCTGATTCTGTTCGTGCGGAACAAGTCCGTCAGCACATCGGCAGACTGAAGGGAATTCGGAATTCGATGATTTGTTCGCGATTCCGCGAAAAGTAAAAAGAACCGCCCGGTACATCTGTGTTTGGCAGATAACCGGGCGGTTTTTTAAGGCACCACCGCACAATTCGGCGGCGCGTCTGGCGATGTCTTTTCCGCCATCTGCGTCATGCAAATTTCTCGATTTACCGCCAGTAAACCTTCGAAATTTGCATTTGCATCTGACGAAAAATCCATTCGCCAGCCGACCACCTCATTTGTGCGGTGTTACCTTAATTGTACTCCACCGTTTCCTGATACGCCTTATACGTTGACGTGCAGAGCAGCTTGCGGTCAACTTCCTTGCCGTTCTGATACCAGATTTGGTAGGTTTCGACGACGTAGCCGGTGCGCTTTTTGATGGTCGTCTGCTGCGTGCCGGCGGCGAGTTTCGTGTTCTGGACGTACTTGGTGTCGCTTGGCGGGTCAATCGTGCGCGTGACGGTGCTTTCCAGGTCAATCGACACGCCATCGGGCAGGAGCATCCCGTAAATTTCGACGGTGCACTTCTGCTTGGAATAATTCGCGACGATGTAAATCGGCCACTCGGTATCGTTCTTGAACTTGAAGTCCAGATTCGGCCAGTTGACCGTCGCGTCCATCCCCTTCTGGACGTAGGAACTCGGCCACGCGTGCGGGCTGCGGTAGACGATTTCCAGATTTGCGCGCGCGACGGCGTTGAAGAGCGTCGAGCTGGTCTGGCATACGCCGCCGCCCACCTCCGGCACGCTCTGCCCGCCGGAAATCGCTGTTGCTTCCTTGTAGCCCTTCGCCGCCGTGCGCTGCCCCGTCGCCTGATTGAAGGAGAACGTATCCCCCGGCGCAACCTTATAGCCATTGATGGCTTGGCAGGACAGGTCGATGTTCGTGTTGCGGTTGGAATTGCTGGTGGTTTTCGTCGTATAGGTGGAAATGCGCCCGAACTTGCCCACAATCTGTGATTTTGTCACGTCCGCCAGCACCGTGTCCGACTGCAAACGCAGGGACGCGGTGTAATTGCCCATGTCCAGCACGCCCGTGAGCGTCTGATAGACGCTGTTGGCATCCAGATACGCGCCGCTGATGTCGCTGTTGAAGGTGAACTGCTTCGTCGCCGGGTCAAAGGACTCCACCGTCGCGTTGACGGGCGTGCAGGTCACATCCGCCGCGATATTCTCCGCGATTTTTCGCACGGCATCGCGGTCGTAGGTGATTTGCGTCTGAAGCGTCACGGGGCTTTGCTGCATCGCGCGAATCGTCGCGACGCGCTCGCTCAGCGGCGTCCGCCCCGAACCGCGCAGGGCGGTTGTGTTCCCGCGCCCAGCGGCATAGGCAACTGCCGCCATCTCGCTCACGTTGCGGTAGAGCGGCACGTCGTAACCCGTGATGTCGTAGGTGTACGCATCCGCCACCACATGCAGGTTCACGCGGGAATTGTCCACGCCGCCCTGCCCCAAGGCGCTTTCGGCGTCCGCGCGGGTCATTCCGCCAACGTTGATGCCGTCAATCGTCACGCCGGGGAAAATGCGGTCGGTGTTGACCAGCGCGACCGCCTCATTGAAATTCGCGATTCGCTCTGCGTCATACCGGATGATGCTGCCGTTGACGAAAGCCAGCGTCGGCAGCCCGGCCAGCTCCATGCCCAGCATCTGCGGCGCGGCAAGCAGCAGCAGCCCCGCCGTGCACGTCAGCGAAATCAGCATGACAAGCAGCCATAGGAAGGTGCTGCTGCGCTTTTTGCGCCCCTTGCGCGGTTTGCATGTCGTTTTCCGCTTCGGCGCGGATGGACGCTTGCCCGTGGGTGTGCCGCGTGTTTTGGGCGGGGCGCTCCGGCGCGCTTCCTCTTCTATCAGCCGCTGTGAGCGTCCCTTCGGCTGGCGCATGGCGGGCTGGCGCGGCTTCGTCTCCGGCGCCAATTTTTCCGTCAGGCGCGTCTGCTGGCTGCGGCGCGGGCGCTGCGTTCCGCCCGAAATGTTGCTCATGTCATTCCTCCAAAATGGATTCCAGCCCTTGCACAGCGGCTGCTGCGGAGGGCTGGTGTGTGATTTATACTATTTCCAAATGAGAATGCGCCAAGATGCGCTGCGAATTTTTCGCTCTGGCTAACGGGAGTGGAATGCAGCGTAGCAGCGCTACGCTAAATGGAACGACCGGACGCCAGAACGGAAAAGGCGCAAGCAGATGGCGCAGGTGAATCTGGAAATAGTATTACTTGCTGTTTTCCTCGTTCCGGTGCGCCATGTGGTAAGTCAGCGTCTGCAAGCTGTCCGTCAGGTGAACATTGACCACCAGCATGTCGTCCGGATGGGTCAGATCGGTCGGCGCGAAGTTCCACACCGCGCGGATGCCGCAGGCGTAGAGCTTGTCCAGCGCTTCCTGCGCGACGCGTCGGGGCAGTGCCAGCACCGCAATATCCGGCATGTTCTCCTTCAGGAAGTTCGGCATTTCCTCCATGCTGTACACGGGAATATCGCCCACCGGCACGCCGATTTTCTCCGGGTCGTTGTCAAACATCGCCAGCGGCCGGAAGCCCTCGCGCTGGAACGTCGGATATTTCGCAATCGCGCAGCCGATATTGCCCGCGCCCACGATAATCTCCGTATGCTCACGGTCAAGTCCCAGAATTTCGCCAATGTGCATTTTCAGATCCGACACCTTATACCCGTACCCCTGACGTCCGAAGCCGCCGAAGCAGTTGATGTCCTGCCGAATCTGCGACGGCGTGAGGTGCATCCGCTCGCCCAGCTCCTGCGACGAAATCTGCTCCACACCTGCGCTTTCCAGCTCCCGCAGATGCCGATAATATCCCGGCAGCCGACGGATTACCGCGTCAGACACATGCCCTGCCATCCTCATTCTCCTCCAGTGCATTTGTTATCTTGGGGCATTTCCGCCCAATTCCTTCATGTGAAAGGAATATCAATCTGATTGTAGCACACTTTTGGGTTTTGTGCAACCTTGCTGGAAAGATTCCGGGGATTTTTTCGCGCTTCACAGCTGTCGTGAAAGGGGGATTTATCGGATGACAGCCGATATTGCTGTGATATGCAGGCCGTTTTTTCTTGCTGCTCCAGTCGCCTCTGCGGAGGCGATGTTGTTACTTTCTGGCGCGCCAGAAAGTAACCAAAGAACGCCCAGAGGGGGCTGAAGAGCGTGCAAGTCTGGACTTCAGCCCCCTCTGGACTCCCCCCGCCACCCATGTTTATTGGGGAAAGAGCGGCTGTTGTTGCCTGGCTTGGCTGCTTTTCACAGCTTGGCTTTTGTCCGGCTATTCGTTTTGTTTGAGGCTTGCGCTTACTTTCGGTGATTCCGCGTTTCGCCGCGGAGGAAGTCACCTGTTTCAGTCGCGAAAGGCACGTCCATGCGGATGATTTCGCCGCCGATGCCCAGCGTATCGACGATTTCACCCGTCTTTTCGCGCAGGAACGGCGTCGCCTCGAATGCGTGCACCCCCGACGGCGTCAGCAGTTCGATTCTCTCGCCCGCCTTGAAGCGATTTTTGAGCAGAAAGCGTGTGCCGCGCCCATCGCGGCTGCCCTCCACCACATGCGCCAGATATTCCCGCTCCTGATGGAAGCCATCCGCGCCGCCGGGATTTGCTGGCTTGCCCAGCGCAAAGCCAGTGTCGCTGTCACGGTGGCTCGCGCAGGATAATTCCGCCATCAAGCCGGGGAGCGCCGCTGCAAAATCGCCGCCATCCGCCAGCAGATCCAGCGCACGACGGTATGCCGCCGTCACCGTCGCGACGTAATACGCCGTTTTCATCCGCCCCTCGATTTTGAGGCTCTTGATGCCCGCGTCCACCAGTTCCGGCAAAAGCGGCATCAGGTTCAAATCATGTGCGGAAAATATGTATGTGCCATTTTCGTCCTCGCAGACGGGCATGTACTCGCCGGGGCGCTTCTCCTCCACCACGCTGTAATGCCAGCGGCACGGCTGGGCGCACTCGCCCTGATTGCCGCTCCGCCCCGCCATGGCCGCGCTGAGCAGGCACCGCCCGCTGTACGCCATGCACGATGCGCCATGCACAAACGTCTCGATTTCCATCTCCGGCACGCGGCGGATGATTTCCTTCGCCCGCGCGATGGACGTTTCCCGCGCCAGAATCACGCGTTCGCAGCCCATATCGCGGTAGACGCGCACGGCTTCCGCGTTGACGGTGCTTGCCTGTGTGCTGACGTGCAGGGGCAGCTCCGGCACTTCGCGGCGCAGGGCGGCAATCGCCCCCAAATCGCTGACAATCGCCGCATCCACGCCGATGTCCCGTGCCGCTTTCGCCGCCGCGATGAAATCATCCAGCTGGTCGTCAAACGGGAAGATGTTCATCGTCAGGTAGAACTTCTTGCCCGCGCCGTGCATCTTTTCGACCGCCTGCGTCAGCGCCTCCTCGTCGAAATTGCCCGCGAAGGCGCGCAGGCCGAACTGCTTCATACCGCCATAGACCGCGTCCGCGCCGAAATGCAGTGCCGCCTCCAGCGATTCAAGATTCCCCGCCGGGCACAGCAGCTCCGGCATCCGGTTGGTCATTTACTCAATGCCTCTTTCCTTGTCGTACTGCTGCCACAGCGGCGCGTAGATGGCGACCGCCTGTTCATGCTCCTGCAAGGTGCGGGAGAAGTGCAGCTCCGTGCTTTCGGGACTTGTCGCGCAGAAATACAGGTAGTTTTCCGCCACGAACGTCTCGTCCGGGTAGAGCGCCGCGTTGATGGCGTCCGCGCTCGGCGCGCAAATCGGGCCAAGCGGCAGCCCCGTCACCTGATAGGTGTTGTAGAGGCTATCAAGCGCCAAATCACTGCCCGTCAGCGACATTTTCCTTACGCCCGTGATGTAGTGAATCGTCACGTCGCTCTGCAGCTTCATGCCCGCTTTCAGGCGGTTGTGGAATACGGCGGACACCTTCGCGAAATCCGCCTTGGACGCTTCCTTCTCAATCATGCTTGCCAGCGTCAGAATCTCGTCCATCGTGTAGCCCATCTCTTCCGCGCGATCCTCACAGGCGACGGAGAACACCCGCTCGGTCTGCGTAATCAGCTTGCGGATGATTTCGCTTGCCGTCGCGCCGATGTAGATTTCGTAGGTATCGGGCGCGAGATACCCCTCCAGCACATAGCGGCGCTGGCTGACATTCCGGCTGTTCAGCACGTCCTGCACGGAGTAAAATTCGCTGAAGCTCGTGCCGCTCTTGCACAGGTACAAGAACTCCGCGCTGTCCGTCAGCACGCCGTCTTTGACCAGCTGCTCGGCGAACTGCTCAATCGTCCAGCCGGGAATGAGCGTGATATTGCGTACAATCGGGTTGCCGTCGCCGCGCGTGAGCTGGTCGGCAATCTGCCGCATGGTCATCGACGGGCTGAGCGTGTAGCTGCCGGACTGGATTTTCTGCCCCCAGCCCGCGAAATCGCAGTAGTACTTGAACACCGTGCGATTGCGAATCAGCCCGGCTTCCTCCAGCCGGTTCGCCACGCGGGTCAGGCTCTGTCCGCTCTCGATGGTGAAGGGCACCTGCGCCGTGCTGTTTTCATCCGGCGGCGCAATGAACTCGCCGTACACCTTGTTCCACACGCTGAACAGGATGCCCGCCACCACCAGCACCGTGCCCAAGCCAATCAGGATTGGGCGGATGATGCGCCACAGCGCGCTGTACCAGTACGGGCCATATCGCCGCTCGTCGCGGATGCTCTCGTAGCTGTCATGCTTCTTGCTCAACAAGCCTGCCCCCCTTTGGAGAATCCGGAATTATTGTCCCATCCCCATGTCAATGTCCGCCGCGTCGGTGATGATGCGCAGAATGCCCGCCACTTCCTGCTGCAAACGCATTTCCGCCAGCAGGTACTGGCTGACCTCCAGCTTGCCGAACAGCAGCGCCGAAATGCCCTGAAAGCGCTGCATGTCGTCGTTATCCGGCTGCGTGCCGGAGACAGCCGCCATTTGCAGGCGCAGCTGCAGCTTCTTGTACTCCTTCAGGAGCGCGGCGGTCGTTTCGTCCGCCATAACCTCCTCTTTCAGTGCGTGATACGTCTGATACTCCTCGCTCTGGCGGATTTCCTGCGCCAAGCGGTGTGCCGTAGCATGTTCCATAACAGCATGTCCATCCTTTCGATACGCTATCCGTAAATAGAAACGTTTCTGTCCGCTTGATTCATCCCAATTTCCCACGAAAAAGGGAGAAACGCATGTTGCAGCGTTCCTCCCTATTGTATCAGATGTGCGCCCCCATGTCAAACGTCAAGGATAATGGGCAGAATCATCGGGTTGCGCTTGATTTTCTCGAAGATGAAGCGGTGCAGTTCATCCTTGATGCGGTTCTTGAGCGCCGGCCAGTCCTCGCCCGCCAGCGACGACTGCGACAGAATCTGCCGGACAACATCGCGCGTGTTCTCAATAATATCCTCATTCTCGCGGACGTAGATGAAGCCGCGGCTGATGATATCCGGGCCGGAGACAAGGCGCTGGTCGTCGCGGTTAATCGCCATGACGACGATAATCAAGCCATCCTGACTGAGGTGCTTGCGGTCGCGCAGAACGACGTTGCCCACGTCGCCGATGCCCAGACCATCCACCAGCACCGCGCCGGTCGGAATCTGTTCCGCCAGATACAGCCCTTCCTGATTCATCTCGATAACCTGCCCCGTTTCGGGAAGCACGATGTCGGTGGAGTTCATGCCCATCGACTCCGCCAGCACCGCGTGCTGCCACAGCATACGATATTCGCCGTGAACGGGGATGAAGTACTTCGGCTTCACCAGCGCGTGCATGAGTTTGAGTTCTTCCTGACAGGCGTGACCGGAGACGTGCACCTCCGCCAGTGCCTTATAGATGACGTTCGCGCCGCAGCGGTACAGCTGGTCGATGACGCGGCTGATGCTCTTCTCGTTGCCGGGAATGGGCGTGGCGGAGATAATCACCGTATCGCTCTGCCGGATTTGCAGCTTGCGGTGTTCGCTGTACGCCATGCGCGTCAAGCCTGCCATCGGCTCGCCCTGACTGCCCGTCGTCATCACCAGAATCTCGTTGTCCGGGTACTGGTCGAGCGCGTCCGCCTCAATAATGGCTTCCGGCGGAATCCGCAGTTCGCCAATCTGCATCGCCACGCGGCTGACGTTGACCATGCTGCGCCCGATGAAGCAGACGCGGCGGCCGTAACGCAGGGCGTTGTCAATGACCATCTGCATACGGTGGATGTTCGACGCGAACATGGCGACAATCACACGCCCCTGCGCGTCGCGGAACATGTTCTCGAACGTCACGCCGATTTTCTTTTCGGAGATGGTGTGACCGGGGCGCTCGACGTTGGTGGATTCGCACAGCATCGCCAGCACGCCGCGCTCGCCCAGCTCGGCGAAGGACGCAAGGTCGGTGATATGCCCATCGACGGGCGTGTAGTCAATTTTGAAGTCGCCGGTGACGACGACCGTACCCGCCGGGCAGGTGAGCGCAATGGCGCACGCCCCCGCGATGGAGTGGCTGACGTGGATGAACTTCGCCGTGAAGTTCTTGCCCAGCCGCACCTCGTCGCGCGGCTGCACCACCTGCATCGGAATGCCCTGAATGCGGTGCTCCTTCAGCTTCAAGTCCACCAGCGCCAGCGTCAATTTCGTTCCGTAGAGCGGCGCGGGCACCTGGCGCAGGATGTACGGCGTCGCGCCGATGTGGTCCTCGTGTCCGTGGGTGAAGAGGTATCCGCGCACGTTGCGCTTCTTCTCCACCAGATAGGACACATCCGGAATGACCAGATCGACGCCCAGCATGTCCTCTTTGGGGAAAATGCTGCCGCAGTCAACCACCACAATGTCATCCTCATATTCAAAAACTGTCATGTTCTTGCCGATTTCATCCACACCGCCAAGGCTGACAATCCGCAGGCGGCTTGCCGGCTGCGCTGCTTTCGTTCTCGGGGTCATACCATCACTCTCTTTCAAACGTTTTCGTTCCTTCTCTTTCACATACTTCCATCACGGAAGTAAAAAAGCCATTTTTGCGGAAAACTGCTGCTGGACACGGCAAGCCTGCGTTTCGCCGAACCCCATCAGCATTATTTCCATGCCGGGAAAAAACGCATTTTATCCGTTGCGCCTTTGCAGCCGAAAACTGCCCGCGCAGGACTGCCCTGCCCGTGTCCGCTTTCGCAGCATTTCCCCGTCGTTTGCCAAACGCTGCCGATTCCATCACCGCAGGACGGGCATTGCAAGCCCTCCACCGGCGACTTCCTTTTCTTCATTCCACAATTCCGACTTCCCCAGCATCATCATTCCGGAATGGCGGCGTTTGATTGCGGTCTGTTTTGCAACGCACAGACCCCTCGTTCATATAGTATAGCACACATTCAAAAAAAAATCCACCGGAATTTAGCCGAAATTCAGGCTCAAATTTGGTGGATTTGCAAGGAAAGTATGAATTTTTCGTGTACAAAGGGAGACGCAAGGGGCACTGCCCCTTGACCCCGCCAAAGGGTCTTCGACCCTCTGGACTCCCTTTCGCGCGATTGAGTTGGTGACGACTGCATACAGTGTCCGCGTGTTTATCCGACCGCATTATCCAAACAGGAAAATCCCCAAGAAACGAGGAAGTACCCCCTATGCGTTGTGTTATTCAGCGAGTTGCTCAAGCCTCCGTCAGCGTCGCCGGCGAGCAAATCGGCGCCATCCAGCAGGGATTCATGGTGCTTATTGGCGTCAGCACCGACGATACCGATCACGACGTCCACTATATGACGGAAAAAGTGCCGAATCTCCGCATTTTCGAGGATGAAGCGGGTAAAATGAACCGCTCCCTCAAGGATGTTGGCGGCGCGATTCTTGCCGTCAGCCAGTTCACACTCTATGGCGATGCCCGCGGCGGCCGCCGCCCCAGCTTTATCGCGGCGGCGCGCCCGGAAGAAGCCAATGAACGCTATGAACAGCTTGTTGCGGCGTGGCGCGCGCAGGGCATTCACGTCGAAACCGGACGTTTCCGCGCGGATATGCAGGTGTCGCTCGTCAACGACGGCCCTGTGACGATTTTGATGGATTCCACCAAGGCGTTTTAACGCAGGAGGATAGAGCCATGCTGCAAATGAAGGAAGTCACTGTTGGCGCGATTGGAACGTGCTGCTACATCCTCTGGGATGATGCGCGCACTGACTGCGTGGTGATTGACCCAGGCGACGAGCCGGAGCGCATCCGCAAAGCGGCGGACGGGCGCACGATTGCCGCGATTCTGCTCACGCATGGGCATTTTGACCATATCGGCGCGGTTCAGGCGCTGATGACCCCGGAAACGGAACTGGTGGTTCATGCACAGGACGCGCCGATGCTTTCCAATCCGCAGGAGAATGCCAGCTTCCTGATGGGGGCTCCCGTGACCGCGCCGGAAGCGACGAAACTCGTCCACGAAGGCGATACGGTGACGGCGGCGGGGCTGACTTTCACCGTGCTGCATACGCCGGGTCATACGGCGGGCAGCGTGTGCTATCAAATTGGCGACAAGCTGTTCACGGGCGATACGCTCTTCCGCTTCGGCTGCGGACGCACTGATTTGCCAACGGGGAGCAGCGAGCAGATGCAAGCGTCGCTGGCACGGGTGGTGCCGATGGCGCGCAATCTGGAAATTTACCCCGGACATGGAGACTAAAATGAGCAACGAAATTCAGCAGGGCCTGCAGGACGACTTGACGACCATCGAGCCGGATTTGATGAACATGACGCGCCTGTTCTCTCTGCCGGACAGCGTGTGGGATGCGCCGGAATATCATTTCGCGGCATCCATCGAGGGCGGGCAGTACGTCATCCGCTTCTATGGAAAAACGCAGGCGGCGCAGGGCGTGACAGACATTCCGTCGGATGCGGATGCGCGGATTCAGGCGCTGCACCGCCGCCGGGCGCTTCGCCGCCTCTGCCGTCAGACGCTCTACGACCTGCTGCGCAAGGAAACAGGCATTCATCCGCCGTGGGGGAGCATGACGGGCATTCGTCCGACGCACCTGATGTACGAGGCGCTGAACGAAGGCATGTCGATGGCGGACGCGCAGGAACATTTGGTGCACCAGTTTGATGTTGCGCCGGAGAAGGCGGCGCTGCTGGCGGAACTTGTGTCCGTGCAGCAGCAGCTTCCGCCGCCGGGCGACGACTGGATGGATGTGTACATCGGCATTCCGTTCTGCACAACGCGCTGCACCTACTGCTCTTTTTCCAGTGGCGAACTGGGCGACGGGCATTTGGTTGCGCCCTACCTGACAGCGCTGTTCTGGGAGATGGATGCCTGTGCGCAGCTCCTGCGCGACGCGGGGAAGAAACTGCGCGCGGTTTACGTCGGGGGCGGCACGCCGACATCGCTGAATGAGGAGCAGCTGCCGCGTCTGCTGGAGAAGATGATGCAGTGCTTCCCCTGCGCAATGGAGTACACGGTGGAAGCGGGTCGTCCCGACACGCTGACGCTGCCGAAGCTCGAAGCCATCCGCCATGCGGGCGTACAGCGCATCAGCATCAATCCGCAGACGATGAATGACAAGACCTTGCACGTCATCGGCCGTGCGCACACCGCTCAGCAGGTGGAGGAGGCGTATGCGATGGCGCGGACGGCGAACATCCACCACATCAACATGGACGTGATTGCCGGGCTGCCGGGCGAAAACATCGACGATTTTGCCCGCACGATGGACGCCGCGCTCCGCTTGACGCCGGAAAGCCTGACCGTGCACACCCTCGCCATCAAGCGCTCCAGCCGCCTGCATCTGGAAAACGCGCCCCTGCCGGACGGCGAAACCGCCTCCCGCATGGTGCAGCTTGGGCTTGACACCGCGCATCAATTGGGGATGAAGCCCTACTATCTCTACCGCCAGAAGTATATGGCGGGCAATCAGGAGAACGTCGGCTACGCGCTGCCGGGGCACGCCTGTCAATACAATGTGGATATTATGGAAGAAACGACGCACATCCTCGCCCTCGGCGCGGGCGGTATCTCCAAACGCGTTTATCCGGAAGAGGGACACATTGGCCGCGCGCCGAACGTCTCCAACATCGAGCAGTACATTGCCCGCGTGGAGGAAATGATTGGGCGCAAAAGAGCACTTTTTCTGCCGGAAATGCCACTTTGACGGCAAAAAGCACGTTTCGGCGGCGGCAAATTCCCCTTTTGGCTTGCAATTTGGCGCATTTGCTGATACAATAGGCGTGATAGGCGCTTTTGCCCTATCTTCCACAAAGTCCGCAAGGGCGCGGACAATTGGTTCTGAAAGGAGTGCTATGAACATGGCACAGAATCCTACTTTTGTTATTACGATGGCGGATGGCCGCGAAATGAAGGGCGAACTCTACCCTGAAACTGCGCCGCAGTCCGTCGGCAATTTTATTGCGCTGGCGAACAGCGGCTTCTATGACGGGCTGATTTTTCACCGTGTCATTCCGGGCTTCATGATTCAGGGCGGCGATCCCAAGGGCACGGGCATCGGCGGCCCCGGCTACCACATCAAGGGTGAATTTGCCATGAACGGCGTGAACAACCCGCTCAAGCACACCTACGGCGTTCTGTCGATGGCGCGCAGCATGATGCCTGATTCCGCCGGCAGCCAGTTCTTCATCATGACTTCGGACAGCCCGCACCTCGACGGCCAGTACGCGGCGTTCGGCAAGGTGTTGGAAGGCATGGACGTGGCGGATGCAATCGTCAGCGTCAAGCGCGACATGCGCGATAAGCCCCTTGAACCGCAGGTGATGAAGTCCATCCGCGTGGAGACCTTCGGGCAGACCTATCCTTTCGAGCAGATGTAATACTATTTCTAAATTCGCCTGTGCCATCTGCTTGCGCCTTTTTCGCTCTGGCGTCCGGTCGTTTCATTTAGCGTAGCGCTGCTACGCTGCATTCCACTCCCGTTAGCCAGAACGAAAAATTCGCGGCGCATCTTGTCACATTCTCATTTGAAATAGTATAATTGCAGGCGCAGACGCGGCGGAGACAGCCGGACTGCGCCTGTATTTCGTAGGAGCGAAAACATGGAGAAGCAGAAAACGACGGTTCGGGTAGCAGGGAAGGACTACGCCCTTGTTTCGACGGATTCGCCAGAGCATCTGAACCGGGTGGCGGCGTATGTTGACCGGCAGATGACGGAGACGATGCGTTCCGGGCGGATTCCGGCGAACACGGCGGCGGTGCTGACGGCGCTGAATCTGGCGGATGACCTGATGCGCGCGCAGGACGAGGTGAACCGCTTGCGGCGGGAGCTGGCGCTTTTGCGGGAAAAGCGGTAATACTATTTCCAAATTCACCTGCGCCATCTGCTCGCGCCTTTTCCGCGCTTGCGTCCGCTCATTCCACTTAGCGTAGCGCTGCTACGCTGCGTTTCATTCGCGTTAGCCAGCGCGAAAAATTCGCTTCGCATCTTGGCGCATTCTCATTTGGAAATAGTATAAAAGCCTCTTCTTTGGTGCGATGATTGCAGGGTTGGGGATTTATTGCTCGTTTTATGATGGAGCAGGGGTTTCGCGCCTGCGGGCGCGACCAAAGGGCAATGGAAACGGACGAAGTCCGCGATCGCCCTTTGGAAACCTTCGCTTGCACTCCCATGTTAGTGGTCTGTACCGCTGCTTGTGGATATGTGGGACAGTGTGGGTAAGCTGTGGATAAACACGCGGGCATAGCATGAAGAAGTGACCAACTCAATCGCGAAAAAGGGTCAAGGGAGGAACTCCCTTGCAGGGTGCAGGGACAGAGTCCCTGCTGGGGTCAAGGGGCAACGCCCCTTGCGTCTCCTTACAGAAGGGAGTAAGTCGGATGGAGAATCTTGCACCGGCGGGAAATTGGGATGCGCTCAGGAGTGCGGTGGCGGCGGGCGCGGACGCGGTGTATCTGGGGTATGCCGCGTATTCGGCGCGGGCGGGCGCGGGCAATTTCGATGAGCAGCAGCTGCGGGACGCCGTGCGGTTCGCCCATCTGCATCATGTGCGTGTCCATGTGACCGTCAATACGCTGATTAAGGACGGCGAGATGGCGGGGGTCGTGGATGTGCTGCGGCTGCTGAGTGAAATCCGCGTGGATGCGGTGCTGGTGCAGGATTTGGGCGTGCTGCGGATGGCGCGGCGCTGCTTCCCGGATTTGCCCATCCACGCCAGCACGCAGATGGCGATTCACAACGCGACTGGCGTCCGCTTCTGCCGCAATCAGGGCATGACCCGCGCGGTGCTTGCCCGCGAATGCAGCGCCGCCGAAATCGCCCTCGCCGCGAAAGAGGGCATCGAAATCGAAGTGTTCGGGCATGGCGCACAGTGCGTCGCCGTCAGCGGGGAGTGCCTGTTTTCCTCCGTCGTCGGCGGACGAAGCGGCAACCGCGGGCGCTGCGCTCAGCCTTGCCGCCTGCTGTATACCTACCGCGGCAAGACCGCGGCGTGGCTCTCTCCGCGCGACGTTTGTATGCGCGATGACCTGCCGGAGCTGAACAAGGCGGGCGTTGCGTCCATCAAGCTGGAGGGGCGGCTCAAACGCCCGGAATACGTCGCGACGATTGCCAATAGCTACCGCAATGCCATCGACGCGATGAACAATGGGCATTTCCGCAAGGCGGACGAAGCCGAAATGACCGGACTGCGGCAGATTTTCTCCCGCGGCGGCTTTATGCGCGGGTACGCTATGGGCGCGGAGGATGCGGGCGTGATTGACCCGGCGCGCGTCAGCCACGGCGGCGTGAAAATCGGCAGGGTTGAGTTTGCCGCGGGCAATATGGCGCGCGTCCGATTGGAACGCAATCTCGATGACGGCGACGGCTTGCAGATCCGTACCGCGCAGGGGGATGCCGAACTGATTTATGCCGGGCATGACACCGAAGCGGGGCAAATCGCCGTCGTGCGCCTGCGGCCCGACATCCGCACCAAGGCGGGTGACGAGGTCTACCGCCTGACCAGCGAAAAGCAGCTCCAATGGGCGCGAAGCCTTGCCATTCCCGCGATTCCGGCGGATATGGCGCTGATTGCATATCCCGGAAAGCCGCTTGCGCTCACCATGACCGACGGCGAAAACAGTGTCACCGTCACGGGCGACACGGTTGCCCCCGCGCAGAGCCGCGCCATGAGTGAAGAGGACGCGCGGCGCAGTCTGGGAAAGCTCAGCGACACGCCGTTCTCCCTGCGGGTGCTGACGGTGCAGACCGCGGGTGCGTTTGTGCCTGTGTCGGCGCTGAATCAGCTGCGGCGCGAGGCTTGCCAGCAGCTGGCGGAAGCAAGAATTGCGGCATTCACGCGCAAAGCTGGGCGCGAAGAACCTGCGGATGACCTGATTTATCCCGACACGCCGGATGCGCCGAGCATGGCGATTGTCCGCACGCGGGAACAGGCGGACGCCATGCAGGGCGCGGCGGATTTGCTGGTCTGGTATCCTGAGGATTTCCGGGCGGATGCGCTGGAAAGCGGCTTGCGGGACATGCCGGACGGCGTGTGGCTGCAATTGCCGACCGTGTGCGAGGAAAAAACGCTCGATGCGCTCGATGCTTTTGTGCAGAGAAACGCGGGGAAGCTCGGCGGCATTGTGCTGGGCAGCGTTGGGCAGCTGGGACGTACATGGAACGTGCCGATGGGCGCGGGCAGCGGGATTCCGGTGATGAATCGCCGCGCGGCGCAGTTTCTGCTGGAGCAGGGGTGCCGATTCGTGACGGCGAGCAGCGAACTGTCCGGCGCGGAACTGCGGACGCTGATGCAGAATCATCCGCCCGTGGTCGTGCCGGCGTATGGGCGGGAGCAATTGATGCTGCTGCACCACTGCCCGGCGCGGACGTATCTGGAACTGACGAAGGGACACGCGGCGTGCCGGATGTGCGACCAGCATTCGCCGGATGCGCTGGCGGGGCAGACGCTCACCGACCGGCGCGGCACGGTCTATCCGCTGCTGCGGCAAAGGCTGCCGGAGGGGTGTCTGGTGCGGCTGATGAACGCGCTGCCGACGAACAACATCCGCCGGGTGCGTCAGGCGGGCTATGCGCCGATGATGGTGCTGACGACGGAAAACGCGCAGGAAGCGGCGGACGTGCGCGCCGTCATGGATGGCGAAATGCGGGAATTGGAAGGGACGAGCAACCACTGGAATCGTCCTGTTGAGTGAATTGTTTATGAGGAACACGCAGATGATGAAGGAAAGAACCTTGCGGGTGCTGGAATTTACCAAAATCCGCGACCGTCTGGCAAGCAAGGCCATGACGGACATGGGGCGGGAGCGCTGCGAGGCGCTGGTTCCGTCCAGCAACATGACCGAAATCCGGCGGATGCAGGCGGAGACGGAGGAAGCGACGGTCATCCTGCAATATGTGGGCGCGTCGCCGCTTGTGCCGTTTTCGGATGTTCGCGCGAGCCTGACGCTGGCGGAAAAGGGCGCGACGCTCTCCCCAAAGGCGCTGCTGGAAGTGGCGGCGCTGATGCAGTCCGCCCGCGCGGCGCGGAAGGCGCTGGATACCGAGCGCGACAACACGCCGATTTTGAAGGAACTGGCGCAGCGCCTCTCGACGCTTCACAACGTCGAGCAGGATATCACCAACGCGATTATCTCCGAGGACGAAATCGCCGACCGCGCGTCGAACGAGCTGATGGACATCCGCCGTCATCTGCGCGGGGCGAACGAGCGCATTAAGGAAAAGCTGAATCAGATGATTCGCTCATCCGCGTTCCAGAAGTACCTGCAAGACCCGATTGTCACCATGCGCAACGACCGCTACTGTCTGCCCGTCAAGGCGGAGTACCGCGGCAGCGTGCCGGGGCTGGTGCATGACCAGTCGTCCACCGGCGCGACGCTGTTCATCGAGCCGATGGCGGCGGTGGAAATGGGCAACGAGCTGAAAACGTGGGCGGCGAAGGAAAAACAGGAGATTGAGCGGATTCTCTCGGCGCTGTCGGCGGAAATCGCGCCGTATGCCGACCAGCTGCGCGAGACGGTGGAAACGCTGGCGGAACTGGACTACATCTTCGCCAAAGGGATGCTGTCCCGCGAGATGAACGCCGTGTCGCCTAAACTCAACCAGAACGGGTACATCAACATCATCCGCGGGCGTCATCCGCTGATTGACCGGGAAAAGGTTGTGCCGTCAAACCTGTGGATGGGCAAGGACTTCACGTCGCTGATTATCACCGGCCCGAACACGGGCGGCAAGACGGTCACGCTGAAAACGGTCGGTCTGCTGACGCTGATGGCGCAGGCGGGCTTACAAGTCCCGGCGGATTTGGGGACGGAGCTGGCGGTGTTTGAGCAGGTGTTCGCCGATATTGGCGACGAGCAGTCCATCGAGCAGAGCCTGTCCACCTTCTCCGGGCATATGACGACGATTGTGTCCATCATGCACGAGGTGACGCCGGATGATCTGGTGCTGTTCGACGAACTGGGCGCGGGCACTGACCCGACTGAGGGCGCGGCACTGGCACAGGCAATTTTGCAGCGCCTGCTGAACATCCGTGTGCGGACACTGGCGACGACGCATTACAGCGAACTGAAGGCATTCGCGCTGTCCACCAAGGGGGTTGAGAACGCTTCCGTCGAGTTCGATGTGGAGACGCTGCGCCCGACGTACCGCCTGTCCATCGGCGTGCCGGGCAAGTCCAACGCCTTTGAAATCAGCCGCCGTCTGGGTCTGCCGGAAAACCTCATTGACGACGCGAAGAGGCTGCTGTCCAGCGACTCCGTGCGCTTTGAGGACGTTATCGCCAATGCGGAATATCACCGTCAGGTGGCGGAACGCGAACGCGAGATTGCGCGTCAGGCGAGCGCTGAGACGGTCAAGCTGCGCGACGAGGCCGAGAAGCTCCGCAAGCAGATGGAAGACCAGCGCGAGAACACCATCAAGAAAGCCAAGGCGGACGCCCGCCGCATCATGGAGCAAACGCGCCGCGAATCCGAGAGCATCATCGCGGATTTGAAGCGCATGAAGAAGGAGCAGCAGAACCCCGACGCGCAGGTGAACGCGATTCGCCGCCGCATCGAGAACAACGTGGACAATCTGTCCGAGGGCTTGCTGCAAAAGGTGGATACCGGGCTGCCGCCGAAGGAAGTCCGCAAGGGCGACACAGTGGAAATCCTCACCATCGGCAGTCAGGGTACGGTGCTTGCCCCCGCCAACGCCAAGGGCGAGGTGGAGGTGCAGGCGGGCATCCTGAAGCTGAAGGTGAATATCAGCCAGCTGCGTCTGGTGAAGCAGCCGGACAAGCCGAAGCCCCAGCCGACGAGCGTTCATCTGAAAACCGGCGCGATGGAACGCACGGTGCGGATGGAATGCGACGTGCGCGGCATGGCGCTCGATGAGGCGATTATGACGGTTGACCAGTATCTGGATCAGGCGATTCTGGCGGGGATGGGCGAAGTGAGCATCATCCACGGCAAAGGCACGGGCGTTTTGCGCAGCGGCATTCAGCAGCATTTGAAGCATCATATGCATGTGGCGAGCTGCCGCTTGGGCGTCTATGGGGAAGGGGAGAGCGGAGTCACGATTGTGACGCTGAAATAATCGTGCTAAGCGAGGATTTTTTCATCAGGCGCAGGGGTTTCGCCTCTGCGGAGGCGACCAGAGGGCTTTCCGATCGCCCTCTGGACTCCTTCGGTGCGCACTCCTGTTTATTGGTTTGTATTGTTACTTTAGGTGACGAAAGGTACACAAACTAATAGTAGCCCCGATAAAGCTCAATAAACTTAGATGGGGGCGAAGCAGTCCAGAGGGCGACCGCAGACTTCGTCTGTTTCCACTGCCCTCTGGTCGCGCCCGCAGGCGCGAAACCCCTGCTTAACCACGCGGAAATTGCATGAAGAAGTCACCAACTCAATCGCGCGAATGGGAGTCCAGAGGGACGAAGTCCCTTTGGTGGGTTCAAGGGGCGAAGCCCCTTGTGGAGGTGTTTTATGAAAGAGAAGCCGTATATTCTCGTGGTCGATGATGACCCGAATATTGCGAAATTGGAGCAGCTGTATTTGGAGAAGGCGGGGTATGAGGTGAAGACGGTCGGGCGCGGGGATGACGCGATGACCGAGTTCCGCAAAATGCCGCCGGATTTGATGCTGCTGGACGTGATGATGCCCGGCATGGACGGCTGGCAGGTGCTCAAAGCCGTGCGGAAGTCCTCGAACATCCCGATTATTATGGTCACGGCGCGGGACGAGACGTTCGACAAGGTGCTGGGGCTGGAGCTGGGCGCGGACGACTACATCACCAAGCCGTTTGACAGCAAGGAGATGGCGGCGCGCGTCAAGGCAGTGCTTCGCCGGACGATGGGGCAGACCGAGGAAGAGGAAGAATCCAACGACGATACGCTGTCCTTCCCCGGACTGACGGTCAGCTTGAGCCGCTACGAAGTGTTCTACGAGGGCAAGAAGCTGGAGATGCCGCCGAAGGAGCTGGAAGTGCTGTACTTCCTTGCCAGCCACGTCAACCAGCTGTTCACGCGCGGTCAATTGCTTGACCAAGTGTGGGGCTTTCAGGTGGAAGTCGAGAGCCGGACGGTGGATGTGCACGTCAAGCGCCTGCGGGATAAGCTCGTGGGCTGCGAAAAATACGGCTGGCGCATCCAGACCATCTGGGGGCGCGGGTACAAGTTTGAGGTTATAAAGTAGGACTATTTTCTGCATTCGTCTGAGCCATCTGCTCGCGTCTTTTCCCTTTTGGCGTTCGCTTATTCCACTTAGCGTAGCGCTGCTACGCTGCGTTTCATTCGCGTTAGCCAAAAGAAAAAAATTCGCTTCGCATCTTGGCTCATTCTCATTTGTAAATAGTAAGAGGCGGGAAACATCATGTTTGGTCGGATTATGGCGGTGGTTGTGGCGGTGATTGTGCTGCTGACAAGCGTGCTGTCGGGGCTGGGGCTGTATACGCTCACCAGCCGGCAGACGGCAATTCGGCAGGAGAACCTGCGGGCGGAGGCGCGCGAGATTGCGTATCTGGCGAGCCTGTATTCCGGCGGCAGCAGCACCTACACGCTTGGCACGTCGCTGTTTTCGGGCAGCGCGCAGAATACCGTGGCGCTCAAGCACCTCCGCTGGAAGGCGGCGCAGGTGTACGACGAGTACGGCGCGTATATCGCGATTGTCGACCGCTCCGGGCAGGTGATGGACAACATGGCCGTCACCTACGAGAAGAATCCCGATTTCGCCAAAACGCTCAACGGCAAGGATATCTACGAAGCGCTGCTGACCATCATCGGCGGCGACGAAATCAGCATCCGCCGTCAGGTTGATGGCGACTGGTACTTCACCGTCGGCGTTCCGTTCGTGTCGGGCGGGCTGGTGCGCGGCGCGGTGTTCATCCAGACGCCCGCGCAGGAAATTGAAGTGCGCGCGGGGACGCTGCTGCTGCCGGTGCTGGGGGTTGTACTGGGTTTCTGCATTCTGGCGGGCGGGGCGCTGCTGCTGTATCTGCGGCGGATACTCCATCCAATCAGCGTGCTGTCCGGCGCGGCGAAGGCGATGTCCGAGGGGAATTTCTCCGTCCGCGCGCCGGAAGGCAAGGCGACTTGCCCCGAAATCGCGGAACTGAGCGCGTCGTTCAACACGATGGCAGAGAAGCTGTCGCAATTGGAGGAGAGCCGCCGCGAGTTCGTTGCGAACGTCTCCCACGAGCTGCGAAGCCCGATTACGGCGATTTCCGGCTACGTCGAGGGAATGCGCGACGGCACGATCGGGCAGGAGGACTATCCGCAGTACCTGACGATTGTCTCCGACGAGACAACGCGATTGAAGAACCTCATCGGCGACCTGCTCAAGCTCTCCCGCTTGGAGAAGGCCGACGCGGCGCTGAACAAGACGAATTTCGACATCTGCGAGCTGCTTTCGCGCGTGCTGCTGCACCGCACAGGCGACTTAGAGGCAAAAAAAATGGACGTGGAATGCGACTTCGCCCCCGAACCCTGCATGGTCAACGCGGACGAAAGCCGCATCGAGCAGGTGGCGGTCAATCTGCTGGACAACGCCATTAAGTTCACGCCCGACGGCGGTGTGATTTGCATGAGCGTGCGCGTGAATCAGGGCATCTGCACCGTCATCGTGCAGGACAACGGCGTGGGCATTTCGCCGGAAGACCGCCCGCACGTCTTTGAGCGCTTCTACACGGCGGATAAGGCGCACACGTCCGGCAAAGGCACGGGGCTGGGACTGAGCATCTGCCAGCGCATCATGGAAATGCACGGGCAGAAGATTATGCTGATGGACACCGGCGACGAGGCGGGCGCGGCGTTCGCGTTCACGCTGGACTGTGCGAAGTAAGCAAAACACGAAACAAATTGCAAGAGCTTGGGAAAACGGATGAAAAAATGCGCACGAAATTCAATAAACCCTTATCATTGTTTGATATCGTGCAGGAAAATGCGCATTTTGCTTGCCAAGACGGACGGAATACGCTATAATGGCAGCAAGGAAACATAAGACGGCAGCGCGCGCTGTCAGCAAGGATGGGCAAAAGAATGCGGGAACTTGCACAGATCCGGCAGGAGTTGGATGAAATCGACCGGGAGATGGTAAAGCTGTTCGAGCGGCGGATGACGCTCTGCCGGGAAGTGGCGCGGACAAAGCTGGCGCAGGGGAAGCCTGTGCTGGATGCCAGCCGCGAAGCGCAGGTGCTGGAAAGCCGCGCGGCTATGCTGACGGATGCATCACTGGTGGAGGCAGTGCAGGCGCTGTACCGGGAGATGATGGCGCTCAGCCGCCAGGAGCAGGAAAAGCTGCTTCGGGAGGCAAACCATGCTTAATCGGCACGTCTACATCATCGGGATGCCGGGCAGCGGCAAAAGCTCTTTGGGCCGCCGTGTCGCCAGCAACCTTGGTCTGCCCTTCATCGACACCGACCAGCGCATTGAGCAGTCTGTCGGCTGCTCCACCAGCGACATTTTCGCGCACTACGGCGAGCAGGCGTTCCGCAACGCGGAAACGAATATGCTCATTGAACTGTCGCGGGAGCAGGGAAGCATCGTATCCACCGGCGGCGGCTTGGTGCTGCGCGACGTGAACCGCGAAATCATGCGGAACACGGGCGTGATTGTGCTGCTGGATCGTCCGCTGGAGGAAATCATGGGCGACATCAAGCTCAACCGCCGCCCGCTGCTGGCGCAGAAGGGGCTGGGCGAAGTGGAACGGCTGTACCACGAGCGGATTGACCTCTACCGCAAGGCGGCGGACGCGACGCTGGACAACAGCCACGGTTATCAGGCAGGCATGTATGGGCTGCAGAAGCTCATCACAACCATGTTCAACATTTACGCATGATGCTATTCCCGGCTGAAGATGAGCCAAGATGAGCTGCAAACTTTCAATCTGAAATAGTTATAACGGATGTACAGGCATCCATGATGAAAGGTGAATGCATTGAAAACACTGATCGTGTTTTACTCCCGAACGGGTCGTACCGCGGCCACGGCGCGTAAGCTGGCACATGAAATGGAGAATACGTCGCGCTTGGAAATCGTGCCGATGGCGTATCGAGGAACGGCGCGGGAATATCTGCATTACCTGTACTGCACCCTGACACGAAAGGAAATGGAAATCGACCTGTATAAGGTCGATTTTGCGAAATACGATCGCATTGTTCTGATAATTCCTGTGATCTTCGGCATGATGAGCGCGCCGATGCGCTCGTTTATCCTGCAGGAAGAGGGAAATTTGAAGAACGTAGAGTATATCATCATACACAAGGGGCTGAAAGCGCGTCACCCGGGGCTGGTTCGCTGGCTTGACCGCCATATTGGGCAGAAGCACCTGGCCTGTTCGAGCATTTGGCAGCAGGGAAAGCACGAACTCCACATCACCTATGTGGATGGGGACAGCGTGCTGAAGCAGCGGAAATAACCCAAAACTTTGGGGGGAAAAAGCAGCGATGATGGACTACCAGTTTGACCTTGTCGGCAAAATCGGCTCGATGGCGCTGATTCGCAAAGAGGACAAGGATATTGACTACAACATCTTTTCCCGGCTGGGCGCGGAACTCAAGCCCGGTATGATTTGGGTCACGTCCGGCGCGACGGAAATCGGGCGGCTGGACTACCTGAAGCGTACCGGGTGCGAACTCTGCGGCAGCGACGACGAGATAAAGGCGGATTATGCCGCGCAGGGGCAGAGCATCCTGATGCAGAACTACCGGCAATTTATCCATCAGGAATACGGCGTGCGGCAGCTGCTGGTGGAACACACGCACTTCAACGACCCGGAGAAGCGCGAACATATCCGGCGGCTGCTGATTCGCGCGGCGCAGCAGAAAACAATTCCGATTGTCAATTACAACGACCCCGTCAGCGACGAAGAGAACCGCAAGATGGAATTAGCCATCCGCCGCAGCCACGGCGACCAAGTGGTAGAGTGCGTGGATAACGACGAAACGGCGGCGGTGATTGCAAACCTCGTCCATGCGAAAAAGCTGGTGCTGATGACCTCTACCGAGGGCATCTACCGCGATCCCGCCGACCCCAAAACGCTGGTGGAGCAGGTGACGGCGAAAAGCATGGAAGAGCTGGAGGAGAAGGTGCGGCAGCTGCAGGAAAGCTGCGTCGGGGCGTCCCGCGCGGGGGCGAACGGCGCGAAAGCCAAGCTGGAATACGCGCTCAAGTCCGCCCGGCAGGGAACGATGGTCATTATCGGTCATGCGCGCCATCGGCTGAGCGATTTGGTGGAGGGGCGCGTGGCGTGCACCCGCATCGGATTGGAGTAAAACACAATGACCTTGCAGGATACGGTTCGATATTTCACCGAGGAAACAGAGATTCTGCCCTGCCTGTCCGTGACGTGCGGAGGGGCGGGGCTTTGTGTTCAGGCGCGCGGCGGCGTCATCAACGAGCGGGGAACGCCGGTTTCGGACAGGACGCTGTTTGATTTGGCGAGCCTGACGAAATTGTTCACGGGGCTGCTGACCATGCGGCTCTGGGAAGAGGGGCGGCTGGATTTAACCCGCCCGGTGACGGACTACGCGCCGCAGTATCGCTATCTGTCGGACATGCCGGTGGAAAAGGTACTGGGGTTTGAAATCGGCCTGACAACCCCGGAGCGCATCGACACGCAAAAAACGCCCGAAGCCGCGAAACAGCAGCTCTGGGCGGTGCAGCCAGGGGAAATCCGCGGGCGTGCGTATTCCGACATCCACGCCATGGTCATCCGGGACGTGATTGAAGGCGCGGCGCAAAGCGGCTACGGCGCGGAACTGACCCGCTGCATCCTGCGTCCGCTGGAAATGGCGGAAACGTTTCTGCATGTGCCGGAAGAACGCAGAACGGACTGCATCTCCTGCCGGGGCGAACACCGCATTGAGCAGGGAAAACACATTCTGCGCACCGATGCGCAGCCGGGCATCCCGCATGACCCGAAGGCGGCGAAGCTGTATCCCGACATCATGGGACACGCCGGGCTGTTCTCCACGCAGGGCGACATGGTGAAGTTTGCGCAGGGCGTTCTCCGTGAACAGGTCATCAGCAAAATGACGATTCGCAAAATGGCGCGCAACCGCACGGGATTCCGCCGCGCGGACGGGACGTATCAGCAGTATCTCGGCGCGCTGTGCTACGTCAAGCACCCGGTACAGTATTTCAGCGAAATCCCCGCCTACGAGAGTGACGAAGCGATTGGTTTGGCGGGCTTCACCGGGCAGCACATGTCCATCGACATTGGCACGGGCGTGTTCACGCTGTTCCTTGGCAACCGCGTGATGAACCGCCTGACGGTGCTTGTGCCCGAAGCGGGAAAGTCACTGACGGATTACGGCCTGCAGGCGGACGGGCGCGGCAGCATCGTCTGGGACGACGGGACGCGGGTGGTTTCCTCCGTCAATTATGTGCACCAGAAGGATGCGCACTTTCATCAGGCGGTGGCGGACACTTTGGGACTTCCGGCGTGGCGCAGAGCGGGCACGGCATGGTCATAAGCCCCGTCAGCGCCTGCGCACCGGGGGCACTCATCGGCGCGGGCATCACGCCGGTGAAGTCGGTCGGGCTGACGGCGGTATCGGGGAAGAGCGACTCGTCGCCATCGATGGGAAAAAGCGGTGTGGGCTTCGATTGCAGAAAATCGCGTTTTTCGGACAAAACTGTTCACCTCCACGGAGACAGCGTGTGCGGAAAACGCGCTTTTTATGTGGCGAAATCGTGAACAATCCTTGAAATTTCAGGAAAACAGGCGCGGAACGCTTGCATTTTTGCGAGAATATGATATACTGATGATGGTCAAAGATAGTCAGAATTCGAGGCGAAATGATATGCGACTAAGTGACTCTATCGAGACTTTTATCAAGACGCTTCTGGCGGAAGATGAGCCGGAGGTGGAACTGAAGCGAAACGAACTGGCGGAATATTTCGGGTGCGCGCCGAGTCAAATCAATTATGTGCTGGCGACGCGCTTTTCCCCCGACCACGGATACCTGATTGAATCCCGGCGCGGCGGCGGCGGCTACATCCGCATCGTCCGCATTGTGCAGAGCGGCGCGCAGCAGCTGATGTACCTCATCAACGAGCGCATCGGCGACGCCATCGGGGAGGAGGAAGCGTCGCGCCTTGTGCAGCAGCTGACGGAGCAGAAGCTCGTCACGGCGCAGGAAGCCGCCCTGATGCGCGCCGCCATGAGCGCACAGGCGCTCGCCATCCCGATTCCCGACAGCATGAAGGACGCACAGCGCGCCCGCATCTTCAAGGCAATGCTGACCAGCATTGCACGGCAGAATCGGACGATGCCATAGGGGAATCAAACCGGCTGCACGGCGCTGTGCTGCATTGCGCAGCCGGACGAGTCCTGAGAACCCAGAAAGGAGCATTCCAACATGCTTTGCGAAGAATGCCATCAGAATGAAGCCGTCTACACCATCTCCGTGATGATGGGAGAAGCCATGACGCAGCGCCATTTGTGCGCCGACTGCATGGCGAAAATGAATATGAACATCGCCAGCGGCAACATGCAGAAGCTGCTCGGCGCGATTTTGAACGCCATTAACCGTGGCGAACAGCCCGAAGAAGGCGAAAAAGTGCCGGACGACCAGCCGGACATCACCTGCCCGCGCTGCCGTATGACGCTGAGCAAGTTCATCAAGACCGGGCGGCTCGGCTGCCCCGACTGCTATCAGGCGTTCGCGGCGCAGCTGCACCCGATGCTGCTGCAAATTCATGGGCGCGTACAGCACGCGGGGCGCAAGCCGCTGCAGTCCGAGACTGACCAGCGCAGCCGCTATGAGCAGGAAGAACTGACGCGTCAGCTGCAATTGGCGGTCAATGCGGAGGATTACGAGCACGCGGCGGAAATCCGCGACCGCCTGCGCGCGCTGCTGGGGAAGGAGGAAGCCTGATGCAATCGGATATTGTGCTGTCCTCCCGCGTTCGGCTGGCGCGAAATTATGCGGATTTGCCCTTTGACCTCGCCAGCGAACCGGAACAGGCGGAAACTTGCATCCTGCGCACGCTTAGCGCACTGCGTCAGGCGGGACTGGAGGAGCAGTACGACCTGCTCCGCCTGCGCGACATGAGCGACGTCAGCCGTCGTGCGATGGAGGAAAGTCACCTCGTCAGCCGCGACCTGCTGCGCAGCCCGGAAACTGCCGCCGTGCTGGTCAAGCGCGACAGCAGCGTCAGCATCATGATGAATGAGGATGACCACCTGCGCATTCAGGCAGTTCGCGCGGGGGATGATTTGCTCAGCGCGGCACAGGCGTGTTTCTGCGTCGACGACGCGCTTTCGCGGCAGAACGAGTTTGCGTTCGACCAGCAGCTTGGCTACCTGACCGCGTTCCCGACGAATGCCGGCACAGGGATGCGCGCGTCGCTCCTGCTGCATCTGCCGCTGCTGACCCGCAGCAAACAGATGGGCAACGTCGGGCAAATGGTGGCGAAAGTCGGCTTGAACATCCGCGGTGTGTACGGCGAGGGAGCCGAAGCACTGGGCAACATCTACCAAATCAGCAATCAGGTGACGCTCGGCCGCACGGAGCAGGAGCTGATTACGACGGTGGAGGCCGTCGGGCAGCGGCTGACGATGATGGAGCAGAATCTGGAGGAAAAGGCGCTGACGACCGCGAAAATCGAGACGGAGGACGCGGTGCAGCGCGCATTCGGCATTCTGACCCATGCGCGGATTCTGCCGCGCGGCGAGTTCTACCAGATGTACAGCAATCTGCGCCTTGGTGCGACGATGGGGCTTTTGCCGCTGTCGGTGCAGAAGGTGGATGAGGTGCTGGATCAGGCGCAGGATGCGCACTTGTGCATCTATGCGGGCGAAACGCTGTCAGGGCAGGCGCTGGACGCCGCCAGAGCGGATCGGGTAAGGGAATTGCTGGGGGAGTAAGCAACTCCCTTGTGATTCCTCGGCATGTGTGAGTTTGCTTATTGATTTGTTGAAAGCAGATTGACTTTTATGTTGCAGGGGGAATCACGCCTGCGGGCGTGACCAAAGGGCTTTCCGGTCGCCCTTTGGAAACCTTCGGTGCACACCCATGTTTATTGAGCTTTATTGTAGCTGCTATTAGTTAGTGTGCCTTTCGTGCCTTCGTGCAGCGATAAAAATCAAGAAACATGGGTGCGAAGGCGAAGCAGTCCAGGGGGCGACCGCAGACTTCGTCTGTTTCTATTGCCCCCTTGTCGCCTCCGCAGAGGCGAAATCCCTGCATTAACACGCGAGAATAGCATGAAAATGTCACCAACCCAATCGCGCGAAAGGGAGTCCAGAGGGTCGAAGACCCTTTGGCAGAGTCCAGAGGCAGCGCCTCTGGCGCCTCCCCTTCGTACTGAAGGAGAGATGAGAATGGCAATATTCGGACAGTTTACGAAGCGCGCACAGCAGGTGCTGATGACGGCACAGGAATGCGCGACAAGGGAGGGGCAGCCGTATGTGGGTACGCTGCACTTCCTGTATGGCCTGCTGGACGTGGGCGAAGCGCCGGAAAGCGTGACGCGCCATATCCAGAAGGAAGACGTGAAGCAGGTGCTTGACCAAATCGACGATGAGGTCAGTTTGCATCCGGGGCATGGGCCGGTGCAGATGACGCCGCGCGCGCGCCGGGTGCTGGACGGCAGCATCATCGAGAGCCGCCGTCTGGGGCAGCTGTACGTCGGCACGGAGCATATGTGGCTGGGGATTCTGGCAAATCCGAACTGCAAGGCGGCGGAGCTGCTGACGCACCGGGGCGTGGACGCATCGGAAGCGCGCGAAGAGCTGCTGGCGCGCATCCGCCAGCGCAAGGCGGAAACACCCACACCGCCGTTCGCCGCGATGGGCGATGGCAATGGCGATAACCGCCAGCAAGTGCCGCAGATGCCCCCGCCCCGCCGCAAGGATGACCAGAGCGCCCTTGCGCAGTACGGCCGCGACCTCACCCGCTGTGCCGAGAATGACGAGCTTGACCCCGTCATCGGCCGCGACACCGAAATCACCCGCCTGATTCAAATCCTGATTCGCCGCACGAAGAACAATCCCGTGCTGATTGGCGAACCGGGCGTGGGCAAGAGCGCGGTGGTAGAGGGGCTTGCGCAGCGCATCGTTGCGGGTAATGTGCCGGATATGCTGATGGGCAAGCGCGTTGTGTCGCTGGACATCGGCAGTATGGTCGCGGGCAGCAAATACCGCGGCGAGTTCGAGGAACGGCTCAAGAACGTCCTGTCCGAGATTCAAAAGGCGGGCGACGTACTGCTGTTCATCGACGAAATGCACACCATCGTCGGCGCGGGTTCTGCGGAAGGGTCGCTTGACGCGGCGAATATCCTGAAACCCGCTTTGGCGCGCGGCGAATTGCAGTGCATCGGCGCGACGACGCTCGACGAGTACCGCAAGCACATCGAGAAGGATGCCGCGCTGGAGCGCCGCTTCCAGCCTGTGCATGTCGGTGAACCGACGACCGAGGAGACACTCGCCATCCTGCATGGTCTGCGCGAACGGTACGAAAAGCACCATCAGCTGCACATCACCGACGAGGCGCTCGAAGCCGCCGTCACCCTCTCCGACCGCTACATTGCCGACCGCTATCTGCCCGACAAGGCGATTGACCTGATGGACGAGGCGTGTTCGCGCGTGCGCATTCAGGCGTACACCGCGCCGCCGGATGTGCGCAAGCAGGAGCTGGCGCTGGAGAAGGTGCTGGCGGACAAGAAGGAAGCCATTGCGCATCAGGACTACGAAACTGCCGCCCGCCTGCGTGACGAGGAACGCTGCCTGAAGGCCGAAATCGACCAGAAGCGCGAGGCGTGGAACGAGGGCAAGCCGAAGGTGGAGTTGTCCGTGTCGGAGGACGACGTGGCGGCGATTGTCTCCGGCTGGACAGGCATTCCGGTGACGAAAATGACGCAGAGCGAGAAGGAACGTCTGCTCCACTTGGAAGACGTGCTGCACGCGCGCGTGATTGGGCAGGACGAAGCCATCAGCGCAATTTCCCGCGCGATTCGCCGCGCTCGCGCCGGCCTGAAAGACCCGAAGCGCCCGATTGGCAGCTTTATCTTCCTCGGTCCGACCGGCGTTGGCAAAACGGAACTGTGTCGTGCGCTGGGCGAAGCGATGTTTGGCGACGAGAGCGCCGTCATCCGCGTGGACATGAGCGAATACATGGAGAAGCACACGACCTCGCGGCTGGTCGGTTCGCCGCCCGGCTACGTCGGCTACGAGGAGGGCGGTCAGCTGACCGAAGCCGTCCGCCGCAAGCCGTATTCCGTCGTCCTGCTGGATGAGGTGGAGAAGGCGCATCCGGATGTGTTCAACATCCTGCTGCAAATTCTGGAGGACGGCCGCCTGACCGACAACACGGGGCGCACGGTGTCGTTCAAGAACACGATTATCGTCATGACCTCGAACGCGGGCGCACACGACATCGGCGAAGGGCGCGCGATGGGCTTCGGCTCGAAGGCGCTGGCGGACGCGACGAACTACAACGCCATGAAGGACGCCGTGATGAAAGCGGTGAAGGACGTGTTCCGTCCCGAATTCATCAACCGTGTGGATGAACTGATTGTGTTCCATCCGCTGACGGAGGTGGAAATCCGCGCGATTGCGGGCATGATGCTGGGGCAGGTTGCAAGCCGCCTGAAGGAGCGCGCAATCGCCCTGACGTGGGATGACGAGGTGGTAGAGAAGCTGGCGCGCGAGGGCTACGACGTGAAGTTTGGCGCGCGTCCGCTGCGCCGGCTGATTCAGCGCACGGTCGAGGACACGCTGAGCGAAGAGCTGCTGGGCGGCAAAATCGCGCTGGGCGACCGCGTGCGGCTGAAGGTCGCAGATGGAAAGATTACGGTGGAGAAGGAAGCATAAGAAAACGGGGTGCCGGGAGGTTGATTCTCCTGACACCCCGCTATTTATATTTGTTTCCTCCATAGGCGCGAGTTCCCTTGCTCCGATAAAAGTCAACTCCGGTAGTGGCGACCCGAAGGTTTCCAAAGGGCGATCGGAAAGCCCTTTGGTCGCCTCCGCAGAGGCGAAATCCCCTGCAAGAATGAAAAATGTCAGCTTTTTTGAATAGCCAGAGTTGATTTTTCTATCAAACTGGTCGTTAGCATAGTTCCAGAGGGCTTTCCGATCGCCCTCTGGACTCCTTCGGCGGTCGCCTCCCATGTTACTTGAACTGTACTTGGAAGGTTTCTTAGTTACTGGCAGGGACGCTTCGCTGCCTGCGCCTTTGTTGACTGTTCCCTTTGAGCTGAGCGCCCGAAAAACAGTTGGGGCGTTGCCCCAAACCCCACAAGGGAGCTCCGCCCCTTGACCCTGCAAGGGGCAGACGAAAAGGGACGAAGTCCCCCCTTGACCCTTTTTTTGCAGCCATACTTGGTCGCTTTTCCCTTCACCTTGGGTTAAGTGGCTTTTTATTTTCCACCCAGCAATTTATTCAAAGGGCTGCGATACACCGAAATCGCCTTCGCCGGGCACATCTCCTGACAGCAATAGCACCGAATACACTTCTTGTAGTCGTATTTCGCTTTCTTCCCATGCCCGCTGTGCACCGCCTTCTCCGGCACAGGGCACGCCTCCTGACACACCCCGCAGCCAATGCACTTCTTCAAATCCACCTTCGGGCGGTGCTGCAAAAACGGCAGCAGCGGCATCAGCTTCGGCAATAGCCCTTTCTTCATCGTGCCGCGGAACACGTCAAACTGCGCATTGCCGTACTTTTCCCGCGCCTGCGATACCGTCAGCACCCCGTCCGGCGTGAGCACATCAATCAGCCCTTCGTCCATCACGCCGATGCCGCCCTTCGCGCCGCGCACGCAGGTGGGGACAGTCGCCGGGTCGAGGTGGATGAGCGCGGCATACACCGCGTCCAGCGCAACGGGGTCGGCGGAGAAGAGCAGCACATTCATGGCAATCGGCGTGCCGGAGGTTGGGCCGTTGCCTTCCATCGCGATGATGCCGTCCATGATGTGCAGGCGCGGGCGGACGCAGCGGTGCAGGTCGGTCAGCATATCCGCGAAAACCCAGCTGTCGGGGTACGCGGCGTGTCCAGCCGCTTTGTTGACCCCGGTGATGCAGCCGTACAGATTTTTGACTGCGCCCGTGATGCGCTCCAGCGCGTGGGTTTTCATCTTGCAGATGTTGATCATCGCGTCGGCATCCTGCACGCCTCTGCAGAGGTAAAACGACTTTGCCGTGTGTCCGTCGGGGAAGGGAACGACACTGCCGGAGAAGAAATCCGCCATTTCTACGCCGTAGCGCTTGGCGGCCTCTGCAACGCCGGATGCCTGCGCCGCCTTGTCGGGCGAGGTAGTCGGGTTGCCGGGGCTGTCGCCGTAAGACAAATGCGTATAGCCGCTTTCGCGCAGCAGGCGGCAGACGGCGGAGAAAACAGCCGGGTGCGTCGTAATCGCCTTCTGCGGCAGGGCGCGGGAGAGCAGATTCGGCTTGAGCAGAACGCGCTCTTCGGGCTGCACAAAGCGGGCAATGCCGCCGAGCAAATCAACGCCCTGCAAAACAGCGGCATCCACCGCGGCTTGATCATAAGTGGCAATCGGAATCAGCGCGACGGGATGCTTCTCCATGCGCAAAATCCTCCTTGTTGAAAAGCAGTGCCCCCATTATACACCGCGGAAAAAGAAAAATCCACGCTTTTCTGGGTGCAATCCTGATTTTTGCTTGCAATTTTTACAATTGACAGGCTTTCAGGGGTTGAGATTATCCGCCGTTTAGGGTATAATGGGGGTATGCCTGAGCGCAACTAACGGAGCAAAGGAGTAAAGACGCTTTGGATCAGAATAATTATCAGGATAGATCCGTGCAGCAGCCAGCTGCCGAAGAAAAGACCAAGCCGCGCCGCCGCCGCGCAGATATGTACCAGCAGCAGGGAAACGCGGCAAATGTGACGAACACGGAAACGGCGAAGCCTGCCGTGGAAGATGTGTCGGGCACGACGCAGAAGATGCCGCCGATTCGCAGCACCTTCCAGCGCAATGCGGAGGCTGGGGAGACGAAACAGGTGAAGCCGGTCGCGCCGGTCGCGCCGGTCGCACCGGTCGCACCGGCAGCGGAAAAGCCCAACGCGCCGTTTGGACAGAATCGGAGTGCGAATATCCCGACGCCCGGTGTGCCGCGCCCGGATGCCTCGCGCACGAGCCTGCCGCCGATGCGTCAACCGCAGAATGTCATCCGCCGCCCGGTTAAGCTGGACGGCATGGGCGAGGTGAAATCCGCCGCGGAACGACAGGAGGAAGCCCGCCATCGCACAAACCTGAACATGGAGCACGCAGGCGCGTCCTCGCGTCGGAATCACTTGCAAAACGAGTTCGTGCGCCCGCAGGAGGACGTGGAAGAGGAAGCGCCGCGCGGCAAGAAGAGCGCGCTGGCGGTGGTGATTGCCATCGTGCTGGTGATTGGTCTGCTCGTGGTGGGGCTTCTGCTGATTCCGGACAGCAATACCGGTTTCCTGGGCAACCTGAAGCGCACGATTACCGCGCCGCTGACCGGCCGCACGCAGACGCAGGCTGTCGCACCGACGGCATCGAGCTTCACCGCGTCGATTACCTCGTCCACCGCGCCGTATCAGATTACCTTCAACCTCGTCACCAGCAACAATGTCACGGACGTGCGCGTGGTGGATGAAAACGGAAATCCCTTTGACACGGTGACGCTGATGAGCCAGTCCAACACCGATAACACCGTCGTCTGGATTTTCACGCTGACGACCGCTGACGCCTACTCCGGCGTGATTGAGGCAGAAATGCTCAGCAATGAAGCGTGGATTCCGACCGGGTTCCGGCAGACGGTTTCGCTGGGCGGAAATAGCCCTGCGTCCATTTCCAACCTGCCGACGAATTTCTCCACAGCCGCAAACAATCCGGCTCAGCCGGATGCTCACGAACTGACCGCCGATTCCACCACGGAACCGACGGTCAGCCCTGCAATGGCGGAGAATACGCAAAATTTGGCGCTGACGATTTCGACGGAAGCGCCGACCGAAGCGCCGACGCTGATGCCGACCACAGTGCCGACGGAAATCCCGACGGAGATGCCGACGGAAGCCCCGACGCAGGCGCCCGTGCTGGTGACGCTCGCGCCGACGGAAGTGCCGACCGTTACCCCGACGATGGCCCCTGCGCCGCAGGAGACGGAAGAAATCATCCTGCCCGAAGAGGAAACGACAGAAACGCCTGAACCTGATCCCACGGAAGTGCCGACCGAAGAGCCGACCCCCGAACCGACCGCTACCCCGCGCCCTGTACTGACTTTCTCGGCGGACGCAAGCGCTGATCCGTCACTGATTGCTGACACCGTGGTCTATCAGGATGACAGCCGCACCGCCGTGAAGGAATACACCCGCGACGAGAAGGAAATCATCGACATGCCCGCAGGCGACGACTACACGACGCGCAAAATCGGTGTGCTGACCTACCGCGGCACGGCATTCCGCCAGAACGCCGCCGTCGGCACAGTGGAAGACGCGACGCAGCTGACGCAGGTGTGGGCGGTCGAAACCGGCAGCCTGAAGGGCAAGAGCCGAACCTACTACGGCTTCTCGTGGGCGAATCAGCCTGTGATTGAGCAGTGGGCGCGCCGCGTGCGCCATGATATGCCCCTGCTGGACGGCAAGAACGACAAGACTGCATTGAAGGAAGTTATCGCCGCCAGCTTGGACGGTAAAATCTACTTCCTTGACCTTGAAGACGGCAGCAAGACCCGCGAACCGATTGAACTCGGCTATCCGATGCGCTCCACGCCCAGCCTCAGTACGCTGGCGTATCCGCAGATGTCCGTCGGGCAGTACGCGCGCTTCCTCGCCAACAAGACGGGCAGCATCGGTCAGCACTTCTATGATCTGCTGACGAACAAGAAGAACCTGACCATCGACGGTCTGGACGGCGGCAGCAAGAAAGACCGCGCGTACAACGATGTTGGCGCGTTCGACGGCTCGGCGCTCTATGACCGCAACAGCGATACATACATCACCGCCGGCACGAACGGTATGCTCTACACCGTGCATATGAACACGGTCTACGAAACGCCGACGGATGAATCCGGCAACCTGAAAGTCAGCCCGACCATCACGATGATGAAGAGCCGCACGAAGAAACAGAAGGATGCCTACACGGCGGTGGAAGCACCCATTGCAATGTACGGCAGCTATGTGTTCTATGCGGATGTGGAGGGCGTGCTGCGCTGCGTTGACACGACGACGATGACCACCGTCTGGGCAGTCGAAACGGGCGACGCGGTGAAGTCTGCCGTTGCGCTGGATTTTGACGACGACGGACGCCTCTGGCTCTACACGGCGAACACGCTGCTGAACCGCTCCAAGGGCGACGTTACCATCCGCCGCTACGACGCGACGACGGGCGCGGAGGACTGGTCGCTTGCCCTGAACGCGACGAAGAAAAAGGACTACACCGCGGGCGCGATGGCGTCCCCCGTCATCGGGCAATATCAGCTGGGTGACTTGGTGTACTACACGCTGTCCTACATTTCCGCTTCCGGCAGTGAAAAGCTGTTAGGCAGCGGCGCGAAGGCGCAGGAAGGCGTGCTGGTTGCGCTGAACAAGCAGACGGGCAAAGTCGTCTGGGCGAAGTCGCTGGGCGGCTACTGCTACTCGTCGCCCGTCGCAGTCTACAACGAGAACGGCAAGGGCTGGATTATTCAGGCGACGAGCGATGGCGTGCTCATGCTGCTGGACGGCTTGACGGGTGAAACCATCAACACCTTGCAGCTCAATGGCACGATTGAAGCGTCTCCCGCCGTCTACCAGAACATGCTCGTCATCGGCACGACCGGCAAGGGCACGAGCTTCCTCTATGGCGTGAAGATTGACTAAGTGAATCCGATGTGCGCTGGAATGACTGCCGTTCCGGTGTGCAGCAAAAAGTGCCTGCAAGGAGGCAGTCGGTTCGGCTGACCTGCTTGCAGGCGTTTTTCTGATGAAAGATTGAAAAAGGAGAGAAAAACTATGATTCTTGATTTGCAGCATATTTCCGAAACGCCGATTCACAACTTCAAGGGCGGCGACGGCATGGTGTATACGCGGATGTATTCGGACGATTTGAACCGCATCATGCTGGCGCGGATTACGCCCGGTTCGTCGATTGGGATGCATACACATGAGACGAACAGCGAGATTGTGTATGTGCTGTCGGGGACGGCACGGATTATGATGGATGATGGGGAAGAGATTGTCCATGCCGGACAGACGCACTATTGCCCGAAGGGACATCGGCACGCGACCTACTGTGAGGGGAATGAGGATTTGGTGGTTTACGCCGTCGTCCCGGAGCATGGAACGGGCAAATAAAAAAGCCGCTTCACCCAAGGGGTAGGGAAAAGCGACCAAGCCGGGCGACAAAAAAGGGGTCAAGGGGCAATTGCCCCTTGCAGGGTGCAGGGACAGCGTCCCTGCTGGGGTTTGGGGCAACGCCCCAACTGTTCCACGGGCGACCAGCATGTCAAACGTGTCCAACAAAAGGTGCAGGCAGCGAAGCGTCCCTGCCCCTAACTTTGCGCGTCCTCAGACGCGCCCCCAAGCTGCTCTTCCAACCAACCATGCTGTGTCGCGCCAAATGGGCGCGACCAGATTGCCGGTCTTTCAAACATAGTTGCTTTTTAGCAGGGGATTTCCCGTCCAAGCGGGAATCAGCTGACTTTCCCCGCCTTGTGCGCCTTGAGCTTCTTCACCGCGTCAAACGCGTAGTCCACCAGCGCCACCAAAGCCAGCGCAACCGCAATCCAGAGGATGATTCTGTCCAGCGGCAGCGACGCGGCGACAAATTCCTTGTGCCAGAAGGAAAGAATCAGCGCCGCGATAAAGGAAAACTGCGCAGCTTTGCCCAAGATGTTCGAGTAGACGACAATGCCGTTTTGCAGCATGTAGATGCCGCCGATAATCATCACAACTTCCTTCGTCATCACGATGAGAATCGCAGGCCACGGGAACACACCGGACAGCCCTTGCCCAAGCAGAGCGGTGCAGACCATCAGCTTGTCCGCCAAGGGATCCATCAGCTTGCCGAAAGCGGTAATCTGATTGTTTTTGCGTGCAAGGTACCCGTCCAGATAATCGGTGATGCTGGCAATGATAAACACGGCGAGCGCCCACTTCTCATATCCGGCGAGAAATAACCCTGCGAAAACCGGAATCAGCACGAGACGGAGCATCGTCAGGATGTTGGGGAGATTCCAAATGTCTTTGAGATACTTGCTGCTGAAACTACCCACGAAATAAGTCCTTTCTAATAAACTTGCCGGCAGGAATACCGGGTTATGTAAAGGCACCACCGCACAACTCGGCGGCGCGTCTGCCGATGTCTTTTCCGCCATCTGCGGCATGCAAATTTCTCGATTTACCGCCAGTAAACCTTCGAAATTTGCATTTGCATCTGACGAAAAATCCATTCGTCAGCCGACCACCTCATTTGTGCGGTGTTACCTAAAAACTCGCGCCTCTAAGCATACCACAAAATGCGCCGAAAGAAAAGCCCAAAGCGCGAATTTTGATGCTGAATCAACGATTTTCGCGGAAGTTTCGGCAGGAAAAACACGCAGCGCGTCGAATGAATGCAGAGAAAGTACAGAATAACGGAGGAAATGAGATATGCTGACTCGAAATGATGGCAGGGCGCCGGAAATGGGGCGCCCTGTGACGATTGAAACCGACTTTGTGCGCACGGCGGATGGCTCGTGCCTGATTTGCACGGGCAATACAAAGGTTATCTGCACTGCATCGGTGGAGGAGAATGTGCCGCCGTTCCTGCGCGGAAAGGGGCAGGGCTGGGTGACAGCGGAATATGCCATGCTGCCCGCCTCGACAGGACATCGCAAGCAGCGCGACGGCGTGAAGCGGGACGGCCGCGGCGTGGAGATTTCCCGGCTGATTGGGCGCAGCCTGCGTCAGGCGGTTGATTTGACGGCGCTGGGCGAACGTACCATCACGCTGGACTGCGACGTGCTGCAGGCCGACGGCGGAACGCGCACCGCGGCGATTACCGGCGCAATGGTGGCGCTCGTGTGCGCGGTCAGCAAGCTGATGGACGAGGGCAAGCTCCTGCGCTCGCCGATTACGCATCAAATCGCGGCAATTTCCGTCGGCGTGGTGGATGATACGCCCTGCGTCGATTTGTGCTATGAGGAAGACAGCCGCGCGCAGGTGGATATGAACATCGTCATGAACGAAAAGGGCGAGTTCGTTGAGCTGCAGGGCACGGGCGAGGGTCGCTCCTTCACGCAGGCGGAACTGAATGCGCTGCTGGACATGGGCGCGAAGGGCATCCGCGCACTGATGGAGAAGCAGAAGGATTCGCTGGCGGAGTCCAAGCGGCATTTGAGCGCCAAACCGACGCTTGTGGTCGCGTCCTCCAATCAGCATAAGATTCGCGAATTGCAGCACATTTTCGGTGATTACTACACCGTTGTGTCGATGGTGGCGGCAGGTTTTAATGCGCCGATTGAGGAAACGGCGACGACGTTCGCGGGCAATGCGGCCATCAAGGCGGAGACGGTCAGCGCGGCGACGGGGCTGCCGACGCTTGCGGATGACAGCGGTTTGTCCGTCGAGGTGCTGGACGGCGACCCCGGCGTGTACAGCGCGCGCTACGCCATGATGGCGGGCGAGGGCAGCGGCGATGCGGCGAACAATGCGCTGCTGCTGCGCCGCATGAAGGGCAAGACTGACCGCTCCTGCGCGTTCATCTGCGCGCTGGCGCTCAAGATTCCGGGCAGGGAGACGCTGATTGCGGAAGGCTCCTGCCCCGGCGTGCTGCTGGAGGAAGAGCGCGGCACGGGCGGCTTCGGCTATGATCCGCTGTTCCTCTATGAGCCGCTGAACAAGACCTTTGCTGAAGTGACCGAGGAAGAGAAGAACCAAATCAGCCATCGCGCGCGGGCGTGCGAGAAGATGCTGGAAATTATGAAGGGGCTGCACGAATGATGCGCGCACTGGTGCTGTCCGACATTCACGGCGAGGAAAGCCAACTGCGGTGGATGCTGGAAGAAACATGGAAGATGACGGGGAAAATCGACGGATACTTCTTTCTGGGCGACGGCGTGGATGATTTCGCACAAGCGGAAAACTTCATCCGCCGCCGCGACCCGGATGCGCAGATGCTGGATGTGCGCGGCAACAACGACTTCTGCTGCCCGAACGCCCCGTATTATCGGGTGACGGACTTCGGCGGGGTGCGGCTGTACTTGACGCATGGGCATTTGGAGCGCGTCAAGCTGACCCGTTCGTTCCTCTATGAGCGGGCGCGGGAGGAAAAGTGCGACATTGCCTTCTACGGCCATACGCATGAGCCGGATATGGTCACGGGCGTGCCGATGCTGGTCAATCCGGGCGCGGTCTGCCGGGAGCAGATGGCGATGCTGGAGGTAGAGGACGGCCGCCCAAGGGTGAAAATGCTGGTATTTTGAGGAAGAACTGACGCAATGAGGTGACCAGATGGCGGAAAAGGCATTCGCCAGATGGTGGCCGAATAAGTCAGAGATTCCGTGAAGGAGGACAAGATATGCGCGGACTGGTGCGCGTGGGGGCGGCGGTTCCGTCGCTGGCGCTGGGGAATGTGAAGGAAAACATGAAGCGCCATCTGGCGATGATGCGGGAAGCGAAGGAGAAACACGTCAGCATCGTGACTTTCCCGGAGCTGAGCCTGACGGGGTATACCTGCGGCGATTTGTTTTTTCAGCGACGGCTGCTGGACGATGTGACGGACGCGCTGCTCGCACTAAAGGACGAAATGCCGGAGGGAATCCTTGCGGTCGTCGGTGCGCCGCTGGAAATTGAGGGCGCACTGTATAACTGCGCGGTGGTGCTGCACAAAGGCGAAATCATCAGTGCGGTGCCGAAAACGTTCCTGCCCAATAACGGCGAGTTCTATGAGAAGCGCTGGTTTCAGTCGGGTGATGCGCGCAGGGATGCATCGGTCGCCATTCCGAAGCTGAAAACGGATGTCTGCCGTCAGGCAATATTTGAAACGGAGGACGGCGTGCGCTTCGGCATCGAGCTGTGCGAGGATTTGTGGGCGCCGCTGCCGCCGAGCACGATGCTGTCCGTTGAAGGCGCGGAAATCATCCTGAACCTGTCCGCCAGCAATGAGCTGCTGAGCAAGCGCGAGTACCGCCAGCAGCTCATCAGCCAGCAGAGCGCGCGCTGCCAGTGCGGGTATGTGTACGTTTCGGCGGGCATGGGCGAATCGTCCTCCGACCTTGTGTTTTCCGGGCATAGCGTGATTGCCTCCTGCGGCACGGTCATCCGGGAAAGCGATGGGTATCTCGCGGACAATTACCTGATGACGGCGGATATTGACATTGACCGCATCCGCGCCGACCGCATGAAGCAAAGCAGCTTCGCGGACTGCGCGGCGCAGGTGCGCGCCATGTGGAAGCAGGAGCCGAATATCCTGCGAACGATGGAAAACGCGCTGCTGCCGGATGACGCAGCGCCGGATTACCGCGTCAGCAAGCACCCGTTCATCCCGTCGGACAAGGCGTCCCGGCAATTGCGGTGCGCGCAGATTCTGGCGATGCAGGCGACGGCGCTGGCGCGTCGCTTGGCCGTCACGGGCGGGAAGGTCGTCGTTGGCATCTCCGGCGGATTGGACTCGACGCTTGCGCTGCTGGCGGCGTGCAAGGCGGTGGACATGCTCCATCTGCCGCGCACGAACATCCTCGGCATCACCATGCCGTGCTTCGGCACAACCGACCGCACCTACCACAACGCGCTGGATTTGATGACGAGCCTTGGGGTCAGCCAGCGGGAAATCCCGATTCACAAAGCGGTTCGCCAGCATTTTGCCGACATCGGGCACGACGAGAGCGACCACTCCGTCACCTACGAGAATTGTCAGGCGCGCGAGCGGACGCAGGTGCTGATGGACGTGGCGAACAAAATCGGCGCAATTGTCCTTGGCACAGGCGATTTGAGCGAAATCGCGCTGGGCTGGTGCACTTACAACGCCGACCACATGAGCATGTACGGCGTGAACAGCGGTGTGCCCAAAACGCTGGTGCGCTGGGTGATTCAGACGGCGGCGGAGAACGAAGCCTTCTCATCCAGCCGCGAATGCCTGCAAAGCATCCTTGATACACCGATCAGCCCTGAACTGCTGCCGCCGGATGAGAAGGGAAATATCCTCCAGCAGACGGAGGATGTCGTCGGGCCGTACGCGCTGCACGACTTCTTCCTCTACTATGCGATTCGCTTCGGATATCCGCCGAAAAAGGTGTTCGACCTGTGCTGCATTGCGTTCAAGGACGATTTCAGCTGCGAAACCATCCTCAAATGGCTGAAAAATTTCTATCGCCGCTTCTGGACGCAGCAGTTCAAGCGGAACTGTATGCCTGACGGCGTGAAAATCGGCTCCATTGCCCTGTCTCCGCGCGGCGACTGGCGGATGCCGTCGGATGCGCAGTACAAGGCGTGGATGGACGAATGCGATTGCATAAAGGCATAAAATGATAACGATAGGGCTTGCGTGAAACCACCAAATCTGGTATAATAGCAGCGAAACATCACGATGCGCCACAAGGGAGGCGAACGGCATGAGGTGTCAATACTGCAACTGCGCGGAGAGCAAGGTCATCGACTCGCGCCCGACCGAAGAAGGCAACAGCATTCGTCGGCGGCGGGAATGCATGGGCTGCGGGCGTCGATTCACGACGTATGAGAAAATCGAGATGCTGCCGCTGATGGTTGTCAAGCGCGACGGCCGGCGGGAAACCTTTGACGCGCAGAAGATTAAGGCAGGCATTCTTCATGCCTGCGAGAAACTTCCGGTGTCCATGCAGCAGATTGACGCGATGACCACGAGCATCGAGCAGCGCGCCTATGCCAGCATGGAAGGGGAGATTTCTTCCCAGCGCATCGGTGACATGGTGATGGAGGAGCTGAAAGCAACAAACGACGTGGCATATGTGCGCTTTGCGGCGGTGTATCGCCTGTTCACGGATATTGGAACGTTCATGCAGGAACTGCAGAAGCTGCTGGATGAGGGGAAAAAGTAAAGCTGATACCATGGGTGCTACCAATGTGGATTAACCCCAAAGGTTGCGGCGCCGAAGGTTTCCAAAGGGCGATCGGAAAGCCCTTTGGTCGCGCCCGCAGGCGCGAAAACCCCATGCAAGAAGCTGTAACTTATTGTAAGAAAAAATGCGCTGGACGCGGAAAAAAATCGCGTTCCAGCGCATTTTTATTGCACGAAAAAGGAGAAGCCGCTTATGCAGCTTCCCCTGATGTTGCTTACTTCAGCATGGATTCTTCCCAGGAATCGAACGGCTTGATGCCCAGCAGACCCGCCACCGTCGGGGCGACGTTCGCCAGACCGAAGCCGTGGCCATCCTTCAATTCGTGACGCTCGTCTTTGTCGTACACGATGAAGGGGACGGGGTTCAGGCTGTGCGCCGTGCGGACGCTGATCTTACCCTTCTTGTTCTTCTCCAGCATCTGGTCGGCATTGCCGTGGTCAGCCGTCACGCAGAGAATCGCGCCGTACTCGTCGCACGCCTTCTTCACGCGCGCAAGGCACAGGTCAACGGATTCCACCGCGATTTCGGTCGCCAGCAGGTTGCCGGTGTGGCCAACCATGTCGCCGTTGGGGTAGTTGCAGCGGATGAAGCCGTACTTGCCGCTCTTGATGGCGTCCACCACCAGGTCGGTGATTTCGGTCGCCTTCATCCACGGGCATTCGTCGAAGGAACGCACGTCGGAGGGCACTTCCACCCACGTTTCCAGCTCCTCGGAGAACTTTTCGGAGCGGTTGCCGTTCCAGAAGTACGTCACATGACCGAATTTCTGCGTCTCGGAGCAGGCAAACTCGTTGACGCCGTTGGCGACAAGCAGCTCAGTCAGCGTGTTGCGGATTTCCGGCGGGTTGACGAGGAAGGACTTCGGGATGCACAGGTCGCCGTCATACTGGAGCATACCGGCGTACTTCACCTTGGGCATTTCGCCGCGGTCGAACTTGTCGAACGAGCTGTCGCCGTCGAACGCCATCGAGATTTCCTGCGCGCGGTCGCCGCGGAAGTTGAAGAGGATAACGCTGTCGCCGTCCTCCATCTTGCCAACGGGCTTGCCATTCTCCGCAATCACGAATGCCGGCAGGTCTTGGTCAATCACGCCGGTTTCCGCGCGGAAGGTCTCAATGGCTTCCTTCGCGGTCGCAAACTGACGGCCGATGCCATGCACATGCGTGTCCCAGCCCGCCTTGACCATCGGCCAGTTCGCCTGATAGCGGTCCATGGTGATGGTCATGCGGCCGCCGCCGGAAGCGATTTTGCCGTCGAAATCCGCGTCATTCAGGGATGCGAGAACGTCTTCCAGCTCCTGCACATACTCCAGCGCGGAGGTGGCGGGCACGTCGCGGCCGTCCAGCAGAATGTGGCAGCGGACGCGCTTTACGCCCTCCTTCTTGGCTTCCTTCAGCATCGCAATCAGGTGCGAAATGTTGGAGTGCACGTTGCCGTCGGACAGCAGACCGATGAAGTGCAGGGTTGCGCCACTGTCCTTCAGGTCGCTGACGAGGTTCTTCCACGCATCCGAGGTGTAAATCTTGCCGGATTCGATGGATTCGTTGACGAGCTTGGCGCCCTGCGAGTAAATCTGACCGCAGCCGAGCGCGTTGTGGCCGACTTCGGAGTTGCCCATATCATCATCGGAGGGCAGACCGACTGCCGTGCCGTGCGCCTTGATGATCTGCCACGGGCAGGTTTCCTTGAGTTCGTTGAGGGTCGGGGTCGTGGCCTTTTTGACCATGTTGCCCAGTTCTTCAGGGGTTTCGCCTACGCCGTCCATGACGACGAGAACAACCGGCTTTTTCATTGTTCAAAAATCCTCCTTAAAAAATACAGTACCGGGGAGAATCTGGTAGGCTGGGACGGGTGTCCGAGCCCACCCCATAGAATAGTCTATTTTTTCACGGATGTCAAGGGGCAGGGGCGGTTAAAAGGAATAAACACGCGGGAAAAGCGATAAACACGCGGGCATAGTATGACGAAGCGACCAACTGAATCGCGCGGAGGGGTCAAGGGGCGGAGCTCCCTTGTAGGGTTTGAGGCAACGCCCCAATTGTTCCTCGTTAAATCTACTCCAAGGGAAAAGTCAACAAGGCGCAGGCAGCGAAGCGTCCCTGCCAGTAACTTTGCGCTCCCGCAGGAGCGCCCCCAAGCTGCTCTTTCTACCTTGCTGCACATTGTCGCGCCAAATGGGCGCGACCGACCATCCCGCGCAGCACGAAAAAGCAGCAGAACGCGCCGCCCTGCTGCCTTCATCTGCCTGATTCACTTCGCCCAGTGCTTCAGCTTCGGCAGCATGTCCGCCAAATACGCGCGTACCTGCTCTGGCGGCCACGCATCATTTGACATGTGCGGCACCAGAAACGCCAGCAGCTCTTCCACCGAACTGTACGCAAATTTCCCATCCGTATAACACCACTTGCAGTAGTCCTCGTTGAATGCGCCGCCGGGTTCGCGGCTGATGGTTGTGTCGTCAAGCGGCATGCCGCAGCACTGGCAAATCAGCGTCCGCGGAGAACCGAGCAGCGTGTTAATCGAGACGTCGTAGAGCTTCGAGAGCAGCTTGAGTGTCTCCGGGTTCGGCAGGGTATCGCCCCTTTCCCAGCGGGACACGGCTTGGCGCGTCACAAACAGCTTCTCCGCGAGTGCATCTTGCGACAGTCCGCGTTCTGTCCGCAGTTTCAGAAGCATGTCTTTGGCTTCCATTGGAATCATCCTCCTTGCCATGATGATACCACATCCGCATTTTCAGCGCAAGCAACTGCTTGTTGCCCCGTCCGAATCCACCGAACGTGCAGAAGAATTAAGGCACCACCGCACAATTCGGCGGCGCGTCTGGCGATGCCTTTTCCGCCATCTGCGGCATGCAAATTTCTCGATTTACCTCCAGTAAACCTTCGAAATTTGCATTTGCATCTGACGAAAAATCCATTCGCCAGCCGACCACCTCATTTGTGCGGTGTTACCTTAAATAAACTCAATTTCAAAAAAGGAGCTGACCACCCTGATGCCGCAGGAATCCAAAGCGCACCGTCTTTGGACGCTCTTTTCTTCCATGCTCCTCATCAGCACCTTCACTTTCGGCGGTGGATTCGTCATCGTATCGCTGATGAAGAAGAAATTCGTTGATGAGCTGCATTACCTGACCGAAGAGGAAATGCTGGACATGACCGCCCTGGCGCAGACCGCACCGGGCGCGATTGCCGTCAACGGCGCCATCCTCGTTGGGCGGCGCATCGCCGGGATTCCGGGGCTGATCGTCGCGGTGCTGGCGACAATTCTGCCGCCGATTGTCATCATCAGCATTATCTCCATGATGTACGCTGCGTTCGCCGAGAACGAATGGGTACGCGCGGTGCTGACGGGGATGCAGTCGGGCGTGGCGGCGGTCATCTGCGACGTGACGGCAAATCTTGGCGGCAAGGTCGTGCAGTCGAAGGATTGGCTGAATCTGCTGCTGATGGCGGGCGCGTTCGTGGCATCCGCTGTCTTTCACGTCAACGTCATCGTGGTCATCCTCGTTGCGGCGGCGATTGGCGTTATCCGGGCGCTGCTGGCGCGAAAGGGGGGCGTATCCGCATGATGGTGCTGTTCCTCGTCTTTTTCCAAATCGGGCTGTTCAGTGTCGGCGGCGGATATGCTGCCATGCCGCTGATTCAGTCGCTGGTCGTGGAATCGCACGGCTGGCTGACGATGGCAGAATTTACGAACCTAATGACGATTGCCGAAATGACCCCCGGCCCGATTGCGGTCAACTCCGCGACATTCGTCGGGATGCGCTGCGCCGGACTACCGGGGGCGCTCGTCGCGACGTTCGGGTGCATCACGCCGTCGCTGATTCTCGTCACGCTTCTTTCCTATTTGTATGGGCGATTCCGTTCCGGGCAGACGATGCAGAACGTGCTGGGCGCGCTGCGTCCCGTGGTCGTCGCGCTGATTGCGTCGGCGGCGCTGAGCATCGTGCAGGTCGCGGCGGTGAAATCGGGCGGCGGCGTGTCCATCGTCGGCATTGTGCTGATGGTCGCGGCGTTCCTCGTCCTGCGCTGGAAGAAATGGAACCCAATTCTGGTGATGCTGCTCTGCGGCATCGGCGGCGCGGCGGCGCACGCGGTCGGCTGGCTGTAACGAAAATCTTCCGAAACCATTTGTCCGCCCTTGACAGGGATTGATGCGTGTGTTATGCTCCAAACCGAAGCGGTTAGTTGCAATTAACCAATTGGAGACATACGCGCATGAACATCCTGTGCATCCTGCTTGCCCTGGGCATCATCGGCCACGCCATCAACATGTACTGCGACCGCATCCTGAGCATCTTCCCCAACGGCACGCTGAAACTCGTCAACTACAGCAAGCTGAAGGAAGGCGACTACGCCGCGAAGCTGCTGGAGGGCGTTTCGCCAAGTGTGCCGATGCGTTCAGGCGTGCTGGGCGTGTTTGCCATCGTGCTGGAGTTCTGCGGATACGCGGCACTGGCGGCGTATGCGTACCAGAAAGCCCCGGTGTACGGCGCAATTCTGTTCGTCGGCATGACGTTCGCGTGCATCGTCAGCTCCGCGTATCACTTGAAGTGCGGGCTGGCGGAGTACATGTTCCTCAAATATGGGCGGGACGAGCGTGCCAAGGGCATGATGCTTGACCTGATGGGCAGCGGCGCATCCCTGCGCCTGTGTTCTCTGGGAATGATTACGTTCTACATCACCCTGATGGTTGCTATCATCACCGGCGCGATTGGCTTCCCGATCTGGGCGCTCGTGTTCACGATTCTCCCGATTTTCATCGTCATGTTCCCCCTGCAAATCGTCGGCATGCTGCATATTGCCGCGATGGTGTCAATGCTTGGCTGGATGTTCCTGATTTAACCGCAAAAGGACTGCTGCGCGGGCACTTTTCTCCGCTCACAGTCCTTTTTCTGCGTTTGCCCTCACTCGCGCGGATTTTTTGCAAAAATCACGAAAATTCCCTTGACAAACGCCCCGATTCGCGCTATAATAATTAATGTTGCGGATGACCCGCCGCAATATGAGCTTCATATGGAGAGTTGGCTGAGTGGTCTAAGGCGCACGACTGGAAATCGTGTGTGGGCTTATACCCCACCTAGGGTTCAAATCCCTAACTCTCCGCCAGATTAGCATCGGTTCTTGCGAGCCGGTGCTTTTCTTTCTATACATAAAGATATTTTCTGTGCTATAATATATATGCACGAAAGTGCTAACTTCAATAAGGAAGGTGCTGTAGAATGGAGCAGACTCCTGTATATGACATTCGGACATCTGAAAATGCAATGAAAACATTAGTTGCCTTGACCGGTGTGTCCCCAGATGTATGGAAACGCTATTTTTCCCGCGAAAGTGAGTATGCTTATCCTGAAGATTTAATAGAGGATGTCATCCAGAAGCACGGGAAATTTCCTGTGAATTATACGGATTGGACTTTCATATATTTTCATGTCACAACCAGTGCTGATCAATGCGCTTCATTCTATAAGCATGGTATACTGGATCTTGTACATTCCTACCAATGTACTGATTCTGAATTGCGTAAGTTTTTGGATGCGCATGACATAGAAATTGATATTGATAACCAAACACTCTGTTATAAAAAACGGATTTATGACATATCATATGGTAAATGTCCGTTCGATAGCCAGTCTGAAGCCTTCGCGCGTTGGATTATTGGACATAAGTTTTACTATGATTTTACTACATGTGGTTTCCTATCTGCATATACCAACTCTCCGTATGGAGGTAATGTTCATTTTCGCCCTGAAATCTTAGTTGACATTGATGAACTTTTAGGCACAAAGCTATCAGATGAATGGCGTATATCTCATAAACCATATGAAGTAGTCGCAGCCATAAAAGGCATGGACATTAATTACGTTCATAATAAAGATGACAGTGAAAAAGACAAGAACTTGTATTATCTTACAAAGGCATATTATAATGCTTTTGAGTCTCTTTCAGAAGAAATCATATTGTTGAAGAACGGTGTGCAGATACCACCTGATAGGATTATGGATATTCGTCCTTTACATTGCTGGAAGGGCAACCAGAGCATTTTCCAAAATCATCCACTCTGAAGTTCTGCATTTTGATAATGTTTGATGAGTGAGTATATTTTCCCGCAAGATTAGCATCGGTTCGATAGAATCGGTGCTTTTCTTTTGCCCTCGCAGCGAATCCTCCCCCCCCAGTCACCAAAAAGTGCCTCGCTAATAAAAAAGTGCGTACTTGCGTCCATATCACAAATGGTGTATTCTTTACAAGATAACCCCTTTCCCCGAACGACCCACCTTGGAGGAACCCATGAGGAAACTGGTTTCCCTGCTGATGATGATTTTGCTGCTGCTGCCCGCTGCGCTGGCGGAAACGAGCACCCCGACCTGCACCACCGTGACGCTTGCGACCGGCAGCGTTCACGGCGGATTTCATCGCGAAGATGCATGAGGTTTTCCCGGACTATGCGGGCGAAAACCATCTGGAAATGACGGCGGGATTCCTGTTCCCGGCGGAGTAAGTAAGAAAAAACAGGCTGTTCGAGCGTTTTGCTCGGACAGCCTGTTTTTTGTCAGTATCCCGCTTTCTGCAATTCGTCCAGCAGTGCGCACTTGCGCTTGTAGTCCCTGCGCCACTGTTCAGCAAGGTCAGCAATTATCTTTCTTCCCTCGTCGGTGCCTTTCATGCGTTCCAGCTGTTGGATGATCTCGCAGTAGGCGGCGCGCGACGAAGCACCTTGCATAGCGCGATTCACCATGTTGCGGTAGAGTGCCAGCGTGCGGGCGGAATCCCATGCCATCAGCGGGTCAAAATAGGTACACATTCCCTCAAAATTGCCGTGTCGCTGAATCCGCTGGAGCAGTTGCTCCCACTGCTCAATGGATGCCAGCAGGGGCAGGCGGATAGTGCTTGTCGTCGGCAGTTTCAGCAAACGTTCCGCCTCGTCGCGCCATGCATCGGCGGGAAGCGTCGCTCGAAGCGCATCAATCTGCTCCATGCTGTACTGATTGTACTGCTCAATGTACTGCCGAATCGCCTGCTGCGCAAGGTCAGGCTGATTCGCGCGCTGATAGAGCAAAATCAGCTGTTCGCGGCGCTGCTTGCATGGCATATATTCCCCGGCGAACGTCTGCAAATCCGCCTTGACCTGCTCGATGGCTTCCGTCCACTTTTCCGCCGCCATCAGCGTTTTCAGTGTCCGGTCATGCGCATACGGCACATCCCAATGCGAATGCCAGAAGCTGATGATGTCCTCCTGCGAAGCGTGCAGCTGCTGCATCGTTTTTTCACGCTGATTCAGCAGATTCACCATCGCGCCTCCACCGCGTTCCTGCGCATTCGGCTTCCATTCGGCAATTTTCTCGTCCAGCAGCGCAAGATTCCGCTGATGAATCGCTTCGTCCCACGGATACGAAAACAAGAACGCCAGCGGCGCGGTGAAATATGGCATCGGCTTCCACGTCCGGAATGCAGCGGCGAACCACTCGTACATTGCTGCCTGCTGGGCGGGTGCTGCGATGGCAAGAATCCGCATCCATGCATCGCGGCAAGCGTCCTCGATATCCTCCTGTTCAAGAATTTCATCGGCGGATTCAAACATCATTGCCGTGTCGCAAACGAGTTCAAACGCAAGCATCGCATGTTCCGGTGTCAGCAAATCAGCCAATTCCGCGTCCATCAGCTCCAGCAGTTTCTGAACGGGTGATTCCTCTTCTTCGTCATATTCTTCTTCGTCATATTCCGCGTATTCGTCATACTCGTTTTCGGAATAGCATTCGGCGGCGTGAAGCGTCTGCGTCAGGGTGCGCTGCCAATTGAGGCGGCGTTCATCCGCACGGACAGGTGCATTTCCCTTGCACAGCATCAGCCGATTTCGGAGTGCTTCGTCCTTTTTCAGCAGCGGGCGAAGAAAATCCCGAAGCGTTTCAGCGGACAGGCTGTTCAGCTTCTTCTCCCACTCCGGCGCGGGCAATTCCGCTTCCGGCAGATGGGTCGCCGCAAAGAGAACCGCCGCCATATGCTTGCAGTTTGCGCCCTCTTTCGCAAAGGGGCAGGTGCAGGACATGGTTGCCACGGCATCGTCTGCCAGCGTAATCTCAACCCGATACAGCCGCGTGCCTTCTACATCAGCAGTGATTTTTTTCTGCGTGCAGTGCAGATCTTTCACTGCCCCAGCGCGCCAGTAATTGCGCCCGCGCGTAATCATCTTCGAGATAAAATTCTCTTTCCAGTCAGTGATGTGCATCGGCATTCCACCTTTTGCAAAACAGGCTGCCCGTTTTTCTCGGACAGCCTGCTTGCTTATTCCTTCGTCTCAATCTCAATGCCGCGTTCTGCCAGCCAGTTCGGCCAGTAGTCGTCGGTGTAAAGCAATGCCTCGCGGGTGGAGGGCATCAGGGGCAGCGATCCGCCCGTAGCGTAAATCAGCGCAGAAATCGGCAGAACGGTGTAGCCCTGCTCCTCGTAGTAGGTCAGGACAGCATCAAGAATTTCCCAGCTGTGATTCGCGTCGAGATGGCAGAGCAAAATATTGCCGGGCGCGAGCTTGGCGCGCGTCGTACCGTTCTTGATGCACTCCTCCACCGTATATTTGCCGATGGAGTCCTTCGTGCTCATGTTCCACAGCACGCACTCCATGCCTTCCGCACGCGAAACGCTGATGACATTGCTGTTCACGTCCCCGTACGGCGGGCGCATCAGGCGCGGCGAGACGCCCAGCGTTTCCGCCATGGTCTCCGCCGGAAAAACGATTTGGCGCATCATGCTGTATGGCCGTTCCTTCGTCAGCTGCGGATGCGTGTTCGTGTGGTCGCCGATTTCATTGCCCGCCGCCAGCACGCGCTTGGATTCCTCCGGGAACGTGCGGACGAAATAGCCCGTCATGAAGAAGGTGATATTCGTGTTGTGCTTCGCCAGCACTTCCAGCACCTGATCGGTGTTCTTGCCGCCGAAACCGCAGTCCATGCCGATGCCGACAAGTTTCCGCTCCGTCTCCACGTTCTTGACGGCGCGCTGTCCCTTCGCAACGACGGTCAGGTAACCGCCATCCGCCACACAGCGATCGCCCAGCCACACGCTCAGGCGAGTGTAGCCCTCCATATCAGCGGTTGGGGTGATAGAGAAGCTCATGTCGCCGCTCGGATTCGACCACTTTGCTTCCGCCATCACTGTACCCTTGTCATCGCGCAGCTGGAAGGTGTTGTTGCCCTTGACGATGGTGGATGAATTCGTCACCGTCATGCGGACACTCATCTTCTTGCCCACCGTGCCAAAGTTGATGCCCAGATAGAACTGCACGTTCGGCAGGCGCTGGATAGTCAGCGTGTGCTTGCCTGCACCGGTGTAGCCGTCGCCGCTCTGCAGTTCAAAAACGACCTTGCCGCGTTCCTCCACCACCTGCGTCGGAACGGTCAGCATGGTACTCTTCTGCCCTGCCGGGATGACCACGGAATACGCGCCGTCCAAGCCGTCGCAGGTCAGGGAAACCGTCAGGTCTTTGTCGCTTGCGGGCGACACGTTCAGCTTCAGCGTATAATCATAGCCGCCGTTGATTTGCCCGTTTTTCTCGGCAAAGGTAACTTTCACGCCGTCCGCCAGCGCGACGGACATCAGCAGCGCCAGCATTATGCCCAGCGCACAGAACCATTTTTTCATGTGCAGCCTCCATTGGTCGTCGATCGTTGATATATCTGCTCGGACATACACGTCCACTTCTATTATACCATTGATTGAAAAGGAACACAAGTGCAAAAAACGCCGCTCCGCTTAACCATATTCAGTCAGCGGGGCGGCGCGATGTGTCAGGGGATTACTGCTCTGCCAGCTTGTTCAGCATCTCAACGATGCCGCGGCTGTTCTCCAGCTGATTCTCCATACCTTCGACAATCTGCTCTTCCGCAGTCGTCTCATCCGCGTCTGCGTGCAGGACAACCGGCAGCTGCTTGCCGACGAACTGCTCCGCGAAGGCGTCCAGCATTTCCTGCGTCAGACCTTCGATTTCATTTTCCAGCGTCAGCTTCAACTCCGTCACCACATTGTTTGCATCCAGATGCAGTTCAACATCAAGCGTGTATTCGTCCGGCAGCATAGACGTGATGGTGGTGGTAAGAACTCTTCCTTCATCAGCGGGTTCTTCCGTTGCTTCAGGCTCAACAGTGGGTTCTTCCGTCGCTTCGGGTTCGACGGTGGGTTCTTCCGTCGCGTCGGGCTCGACGGTGGGCTCTTCCGTCGCTTCGGGCTCGACGGTGGGTTCTTCCGTCGCGTCGGGCTCGACGGCGGGTTCTTCCGTCGCGTCCGGCTCAACAGCGGGTTCTTCCGTCGCTTCGGGTTCGGCGGTGGGTTTTTCCGTCGCTTCGGGTTCAGCGGCGGGTTCTTCCGTCGCGTCCGGTTCGGCGGTGGGTTCTTCCGTCGCAGCGGGCTCGACAGCGGGTTCTTCCGTCGCTTCGGGTTCGGCGGTGGGTTCTTCCGTCGCTTCGCCGTTCAGCGCGCTCTGCGCCAAGCCGAGGTTCTGCATCAGCTCATCCAGCTGCGCGGACACGTTGTCGAGGTAGCCCTGCGCCGCCGCCTGATTCGCCTTTGCGGTGTCCAGTTCAGCGGTCAGCGTTTCCACCTGCGCCTTGTTCGCTTCGTTTTCGTCGTTCAGCACAACCAGCTGGGCTTCCAGCTCCGCCACCTTTGCGGTGGATTCTTCCAGCACCAGCTGCGCTTCGCGGAGGTCATTCTGCGCGGTGGTCAGTTCCGCCTGCGCCGTCTCCTTGTCGGCAATGGTCTGCTGGAGTTCGGTGTTGCTGGCGGCCAGCTGACCGTTGACCTCATCCAGCTGACTGGACAGGTTATTCGACCGCACGAACAGCGCGACCATCACGATGACCGCCACGACCAGCACGACGATGAGTGCAAACAGGGAGACTTTCTTCTTCTCGCTGTTTTCCGGCGTGTTCTGTGCCGGTGTCTGGGACTTGTTTTCGGACATGGGAACTTCCTCCTTGCTTTGTCAGTCGAATCTCAGGCTGTGAATAAATGCGGCTGGTATACTATTCCCAAATGCGAATGCGCAAGCAGATAGCGCAAGTGAATTGGGGAATAGGCTCACTCCTCTGCCTGCCCAAGGAGCTGCCGTGCGGCGTCCACCTGCGCCTGAAGGGATGAAAGCGTCTTTTGCAGCGTCTCCACCTCTCCGATCAGCTCACTGTCCGGGGTCCGAAGGAGAGCGAGCTGCTGCGTGAGCGTTTCCGCCTGCGCCGCTAATTCCGCATTCTCGCTACGAAGCGCCTTGCGCTGGGCGCGGAGTTCCTGCTCGCGCGCGGACGCTGCATCCGCTTCGGGCTGCACCGCCTGCAATTGCGTCAGCGTTTCCGGCAGGTCAACGTCGATTTGCGCGCGCTGCGTCTGCTGGAGCTTCAACCGCGCCAGACTTGCATCCAGCTGCAATTGCGTCAGCCGAAGCTGCTCGCCCTGCTGCGCCAGCCGAACCGCCAGCACACACAGCGCCACGCACACCACACACATCACCGCGACAAAAATGGCACGGAATCCCTTGGAAACTTTCGGCAGCATGCTGCTTCCTCCTCTTCCAGTCTCGCCAACAGGGAGCCTTTCTATTCACTATTGTAGCATATTCCGGTACAAATTGCAAAGCAAAAGCGCTGAAAAATGCCGCTTGTTCGGCAAATTGTTACAAATCATTCATTTTTTGAGCCGCGTCGGCGAGACTTTTGGCGAGATAGTCCAAATTTTCCTGTCGGCAGACGGTATCGCGGGAAGTGTGGATGCGCCCGGTGATGAGTCCCACCCCCGCGCTGTGGTGGTATGCCGACACACCCACCCCGCACACGAACCGCCGATAATCGCCCGCGCCTTGCACGCCCGCGCGCCCGAAGAACTGCGTCGACACGCCGGATGCCATTGCGTTTTCTTCAAGGGATTCGCGGACGGCGGCGTATTCCGGCTTGTCCTGCGCCATTTTCGGGGCGCTGATGACAAACGTGTCGCCATCGCCGACGCAGTTGAGGTCAACGAGCAGCTTCATCGTCTGCACTTCGACGTGCTGTGCGCCGTAGCTCTTTGCGCCGCGGCTGCCCGTCTCCTGATGATCAAAGAGGATGAACGCCGTCTTTTCGCGCGCTTCAGGGGACAGGCGCTGCATCGTCTCCAGCAGGGCGGCAATGCCGGATGTGTTGTCATTGACGTTATGCTTGTTCGCCGCGCCGAACATCAGCAGCAGCATCAGCGCCAGATAGGCGAAAAAGAACGTCAGGATCAGCAAATCGCCGCTCTTCGTCGCCAGCCCGACTGCCGTGCCAATCAGCAGGGAAATCAGCAGCATTCCCAGCAGCACCGCGCCCTGCGCGAGGATATACACCGGGGAATTCCGGGGAATGCGCAAATCGGGCACGCCGATGGTCGCCGCCGTATCGTAGTGGGCGCTGATGAGCAGTTCGGCATTTTGAGGGTCGCCGGCGACGATGTTGCGGTGGCGCAGCTTGTCCTTTCGGTTCATGCCGTCCACATAGGGGCGATACCCCATTTCGCGCATCTTCGCCATCACCCACTTCTCGAACGCCCGCTTCTGCGCCGTCGTTTTGCGGATGGGGAACTGCGCGTCGATTTCTTCGCGTATGGTCATGCTTGCTCCTTCCCGACGACCTGCCGGAGGACGGCTTCCACCGTGTCCGCCACGCCCTGCAGGGTGATTTCGTCGTACGTCGTGTCATGTTTGGTATGAATTTTGCTGCAGTACCAGCCTACATGCTTTTTCTTGCGGCAGGCACAGATGCCCACGCCGAGCTTGAAGCGCTTCTGGTCGGAGGAGAAATTGCACTTCTCCATGTTGCCAAGGACGACCGGAATGCCGCTGCTTTTCCGCGCCTTCTCGCCCAGTGCCGGATACTTCTCCCGTGCCGCTTTCGGCACAAGCATCAGCATGGCTTCCCCCACGCCGATGCAGTCCATGTTCAGCACAAGCGTCTCTTTTGCCACCTGCTTATGCGCTTTCGCCAGCCCCGATGCGCCGAGCAGCCCCTTCTCCTCGTTGTCGAACAGCACGAACGCAATCTCCTCCGGCTTTTCCGCCGCGAACGATTCCATCAGCGCCAGCACCCCGCACACGCCCGACGTGTTGTCATTGACGTTGTGCGGATTCGGCACGCCCGCCAGCAGCAGATACATCATCAGGCAGTACAGCCCAATCAGCGTCGCTTCCGTGCAGAAGATGCTGCCCGTGAGCTTTTTCACAATCCCCGTCGGTATGAAGATGAACACCACCATCACCAGCGCAATCAGCGCCTGAACGAGGTAGAACATCGGGCGGTTCATGGGCAGCATGACATTCGGCAGCCCGACGGTTGCGGGCGTATCGTAATGCGCCGTAACAAGCACTTTCGCCTTGTCCATATCGCCCACGACGATATTGCGGTTCGTGCAGATTGCCTTGTTTTCCTCCATTCTCGCCGCATAGCCCATTTCCTGCGCCTTTTGCAGCACATACTGGCGGAACTGCGCCTTTTGTACCTTGCTTTTGCGCACCGGAAACCGCGCATTGACCTCCTGCATCCAGCGATTCGTATTCATTTTTTCTGTTCCTTTTCCGTGTACGGCACGACCTCCACCACCGTCAGCGTGTCTCCCTTGACGACAAAGCGAATATCCACCTCGCCATACGGCACGCCGTACACGCGCTTTCCGTCATGCTGATACGCCGGGCGCGGGTCTTGCGCGAGCAAGCCCATCACGGCGGGCAGATTCTGCTTGGGAACGTACTTTTTGAGCTTCTCCGGAAAATCCACCGTCAGGCGATGGCGTTCGGTCTGCTCGGTGAACCCGCCGACCGCGTCCGGCACGCTGTCCACATACGGCAGGTACGGCTTGATGTCCACAATTGGCGTGCCGTCCATCAAATCCGCGCCGGAGACGACGAGCGTGATGCGCCCGTTCTCCTCCTCCATGCGAATCAAGCGGACAACCGTCAGACCGATGCGGTTCGGGCGGAACGGCGAGCGCGTCGCGAACACGCCCAATCGGGTATTGCCGCCCAGCCGCGGCGGACGCACAGTCGGCCGCCAATCGTCCTGCTGCGCGCGGTCGAACTCCCAGAGCAGCCACAGGTGGGAGTAATCCTCAATGCCGCGGAACGCCTCGCGGACACTGTACTTTTCCGCCATCACGACGCGGGAAATCACCTCCGGCACAAGCCCCGACTGCCGCGGCACGCCGAATTTCTCCCGAAAGCCGTTTTCGATTCGTGCAATGATTTCCATCCAGATTCCTCCCCTTTTCCATACGGGATAAGTATAGCCCACCCGCGCCCTCCCGTCAAGGGGCGGAAGCAGAAAGGAATTTCTGTCAGTTTTGCATTTGGCAAGAGGATTTTTCTTGGCTGATGGAGAATTATATTCGCAGGATTTCGCGCCCGCGGGCGCGAGGAGGTGAATCCCCTTGGTAGAAGCCCGCCACATTACGATGGATTTCCGCATCGACCAGAACCGCACCACCAACCTCAAGGAGTTTGTCGTCGACGCCCTCCGCCGCCAGACGCATGCCACCACCTTCCGCGCCCTCGACGATGTGTCCTTCACCGCCGAAAAGGGCAGTGTCACCGGGCTGATTGGCCATAACGGCGCGGGAAAATCCACCCTGCTCAAAATCATCAGCGGCATTTACCCGCCCACCAGCGGCAGCGTCACCCTGCAAGGCACGCTCGTCCCCATGCTCGAACTCGGCAGCGGCTTCGACGCGGAACTCACCGGGCGGGAGAACATCTTCCTCAACGGCGCAATTCTTGGCTACCCGAAGGATTTTCTGCACGACAAAGCGCCGGAAATCATTGCGTACAGCGAACTCGATCGTTTCATCGACCGTCCGCTGAAAACGTACTCGTCCGGAATGCTCGCGCGTCTGGCGTTCTCCATCGCCACCGTCGTTCAGCCTGATATTCTGATTGTGGACGAAATTCTTGCCGTCGGCGACGAGCGTTTCCAGCGCAAGAGCCGCGCGCGGATGCTTGAGCTCATGTCCGGCGGCGCGACAGTGCTGTTTGTCAGCCATAATTTAAGCCAGATTCGCGAACTCTGCGACCGCGTGATTTGGCTGGAGCACGGTAGAATCCGCGCGCAGGGCGACGCAAAGTCCCTGTGCGACGCATACGAAAGGGAGGCAGCCCCATGAGTGAGCAGACGCCGCGCCGGCGCCGGGCTGACCGGGTGTATACGCCTGAGGAAAACGAAGCCGCGCCCTGCCGCCGTCGCATGAATGCGGACGAACCCCCGCGCCGACGCCGAACGCGCGAGTATTATTCGCCTGAGGAGTTCATCCCGTACCCTGCGGCGGATTCGTTCGACACCATGCCGCCAGACATCCCGTTCGATGTGCCTCCGGACACGCCGTCCGCGCCCCCGAAACGGAAATTCCGTCTGCCGCCGCTGGGCGAATCGCTGCGCAGGACGATGCAGCTGCTCCGTTCTGCGCGCCCGGATTTCCCCTTCCGCCGTCCGCATGGGGTCGGCGACTTGCTGAACATGCTGCTGGATGCGCTGCTGTGGCTGCCAAAACTGACGGTGCATTTGACGCTGTATGCCTGCCGTTACCTGCGTGCATCCGTCCGCTATGCCGTGGAGGGCGCAACGCCGCTCTGGCAGGCGTTTCTGCTCCGCCCGTACAGTTGGGCGGGGTTCTATCTGCTGCTTGGGGGGCTGGCATTCTGCGGTGTTCATCTGATGTCGTGCGGGTCAACGGGCGCATCGTTCGCCGGATTCGTGCTGCTGCTCGCGCCGCTGGCGTGGGGCATCGTGCTGGGCTGGGCGGCGGCGAACGCGCTGCACCGGCACTGCTTCTTCTCCCGGTGGACGTTCGTCGCGCTGGAAGTGCTGTGCGGCCTCGGCATTGCGGGCGCGCTGCTGGGGTATCCCATTGCGCTGCTCGCGTCGGCGCCGCTGCCGCTGTGGATGCTCGCTGGCGCTCTGCTCCTGCGCCGCACGACGCTGCAATCCTTCTCCCCTGCCGCCATCGTCGATTTCTTCCAGCGCCTGAAGCCGCGCTGGGAACTGCGGCGAATCGGGCTGCACACGGCAGCGACCGTCAGCTACACTGCACCTGTCAAACACAATCGCTTCTTTATTGAGCTGCAATGTACGCATCCGAGCACGGGGAATGCGCTGATTTTGTTTCATACGTCCACCATTGAACCGGCGCTGGGGCAGAAGGTGCATGTGATTCTGCATCCGACGGAGGAAGACATATATGAAGTGGACTTGACGACGAGCATTCCGCGGGTAAAAATTCGGAAGAATGACTTGTGGCGGAATCGGGAATAGGATAGCATCGGAGGTATCAGCATGGAATCATCCCTCAACATTCAAAAAATCGTCAAGCCCTCCTTTGCCGTTATCGGCATCGAAGGCTCGACAGACGACGGCGAAGGCTTCATCCCCATGCTCTGGTCAGACGCGAACGCCCACTTCGACGAAGTCTCCCCCGTCGCCAGCCGCGACGAAAACGGCGCGCTGCTCGGCATTTGGGGCGTGATGAGCGACGAAACCCGTTCGTTCCTGCCGTGGACAGACGGCTTCTCGCGCGGGCTGTACCTTGCAGGCGTGGAATGTCCCATCGACGCGGAAGTGCCGGATGGGTGGACGAAGTGGGTCGTGCCGGGGTATGAGTACCTTGCCATAGAGAATCGCCGCGCGGACACGTTCAGCCGCATGGTCGATTACTTCCGCGAAAATGGCGTGAAGCTCGTCGGCGCGGTGCAGGAATTCACCGACCCGAAAACGCAGCAGGAGTATCTGTACTTTCCGATTCGGGCATTATGACAGCTTGACGCATTCCCAAACGGATGCTATAATACCCCATGAATCTGATGCAGAGGTGAACATGATGGCAGAAGAATGTACGCATGACTGCTCCTCGTGCGGGAGCGCGTGCGCATCGCGGCAGAAGCCGCAGAGTTTGCTTGCCCCGGCAAACGCGGGCAGCCGGGTGAAGAAGGTCATCGGCGTTGTCAGCGGCAAAGGCGGCGTGGGAAAATCACTGGTGACGGGTCTGCTCGCGTGCGAAACGGCGCGGCGCGGGAAAATCGCCGGGGTACTGGATGCGGACATCACCGGGCCGAGTATGCCGCGCATTCTGGGCATCCACGACAAGGCGGTCGGCAATGAGCTGGGTATCCTGCCGCAGGAAGCTGAAAACGGCGTGAAGGTTATGTCCATCAACCTGCTGCTGGAACACGACACCGACCCCGTTATCTGGCGCGGCAGCCTGATTGCGGGCACGGTGAAGCAGTTCTGGACGGATGTGTGCTGGGGGGATGTGGACTGCCTGTATGTGGACATGCCGCCGGGAACGGGCGACGTGCCGCTGACGGTGTTCCAGTCGCTGCCGATGGATGGCATCGTAATCGTCTTAAGCCCGCAGGAGCTGGTTGGCATGATTGTGGAGAAAGCCGTCAAAATGGCGCAGATGATGAACATCCCGGTGCTGGGCTTGGTGGAAAACATGGCGTACATGATCTGCCCGGACTGCGGCAAGCGCCTGTACCCCTTCGGCGAAGGGCGCACGGCGGATGTCGCGAAGCAGTATGGACTGCCGATGCTGGCGCAATTGCCGATTCAGCCCGAACTTGCCAAGAAGTGCGACGAAGGCCGCTTGATGGACATTCAGCTGCCGGAAATGGGCAAAGCAGTGGATGCCGTGCTGAAATGCAAGGTTCGCAAGCATGAATAATTCAATCCCGTCGGAATCCTCCGGCGGGGTTTTTCATATCGAAACGGTTTTCGCAGCAGGAAAATCCGGCGCCCATGTCGAATTATAGTTGATTCAGCGGAACAAATCTGCGTTTTTCTCCGTCTAATCCAGCGGAAAGGGAGGAAAAGCGCCGCTTGTTTCGTTATATCATTGGAAGGCGCGGGCTTTTCGCCACTTTCCGGCAGGGGAAGTGCAATTTAGCCCTTGCACACTGCCCGATAAATGTGTACAATATAGATGGGCGATTGCCCATACGCCTCTTTCCGGCAAATCCGGCAGGAGGATAACGCTTGCTCCGCTCGCCCTGAGTGTGAAGGAAGGGAATTATCATCATGAAGAATCATGCCGCTGCAACTGTTCGCAACCGCATTCTCAAGGGCGCTGCCCTGTGCGGTGTTTTGGCGCTGTCCATGACGCTGACGGGCTGCTTTGTGCCGCCGGACGACCTGTCGGGCGACCTGTCCAATCAGGGTGTTGTTTACAATACGGTTGCTGTCACAGCGCCCCCGCGCACCGCCACGCCCACTCCTTCGCCCACGCCGACGGTTGAATCCGTTTTCAATTTCGGCACGAACACCGTCATGCCGACGACACAGCCAGGCGTGATTACGTCCAACGGCATTGTCACCGTGGTGACCACGCCGCCCGGCAGCGTCGCCACCACCGCGCGGCCGACCGCAACGCCCACGCCGACTGCGGCAGCCGTTCTCAAAAAAGGCTCGTCCGGCGCTGACGTCAAAACACTCCAGCGCCGCTTGAAGCAGCTTGGCTACTACACCGGCAGCGTTGACGGCGATTTCGGCGACGCGACGGAGAAGGCGCTGCGCGCGTTCCAAGACCGCAACAATCTGCTGGTGGACGGCATCGCGGGCAAATCGACGATGGCAAAGCTGAACAGCTCCAACGCTGTCAAGGCAGCCGCCGCAACCGCTACTCCGCGCAAGACCGCAACCCCCAAGCCGAAAACCACCGCGACCCCAAACCTCTCCACTGAGTATTATCTCCAGAGCGGTTCGTCCGGCACACGCGTCCGCACGCTGCAGGCGCGCCTGATTGAACTGGGCTGGATGGCGGGTTCGCCGGACGGCAACTATGAGGGTGCGACAGAATACGCCGTCAAGGCGTTCCAGAAAAAGTACAAGAGCCTGTATACGGACGGTGTTGCCGGGCCTTCGACGCTGCAAACGCTGTATTCTTCCTCCGCGGCAAAATCCTCCACGCCCGTGTCCTCCATCGGCACGACGCTGGAGTCCGGCATGAAGAACAGCGGCGCCGTCAAGGCGATGCAGACGCGCCTGAAATCCTTGGGCTACCTGACCGGCACAGCGGACGGCTCTTTCGGCGACGCGACAAAGGCGGCGGTGATTGCCTTCCAGACGGCAAACGGCCTGAAGGCGGACGGCAAGGCGGGCACATCCACCCTGAACCGCCTCTATTCCGACGCGGCAATTGCTGCCAGCTCCATGCCGACGGCGACCGCTTCCACCTCTGTGGACGGCTACACGACGCTCTCCGAGGGCGACACCGGCACGGCGGTTCGCAATCTCCAGCAGGCGCTGAAAAACAAGGGTTACTATTCCGGCAGCGTGGACGGCAAATACGGCGCGGCAACGACGGCAGCAGTCGTCGCGTTCCAGTCGGCGCAGGGCTTGCGCGTGGACGGCAAGGCAGGTCCCGCGACCCAGCGTGCGCTGTTCACCACCTCCAGCAGCACGGATACATCCAAGTACACCACGCTCCGGCCGGGTGACAGCGGCGCGGCGATTCGCCAGCTGCAAACGACGCTGAAGCAGAAGGGCTATTATACCGGCACGATTGACGGCGATTACGGCTCCGCCACAACGGCGGCGGTCAAGGCGTTCCAGAAGAAGATGAACATCACGCCGGTGGATGGCATTGCGGGCGACAAGACGCTGACGCTTCTGTACTCCTCTGACGCGGTGGATAGCGACGAATACGCGACGCTGCGCCCCGGCGACACGGGCGCGGCAGTGCGCACCATGCAGGCGACGCTGTACGAACTGGGCTACTACGACGGTTCGCGCGACGGCGTATACGGCGCAACGACGCAGGATGCTGTCCGCGCATTCCAGATTCGCAACAAGGTGACGCCGGTGGACGGCATCGCGGGCAACAAGACGCTGACAAAACTGTACAGCGGCACAGCGGTTGCGGCGGCGGCGAAAACGACGGAGTACAAAACGCTCCGCAAGGGCGACCGCGGCGACGAAGTGGTGCAGATGCAGGACAGCTTGCAGCAGCTTGGCTATCTGGCAGCCGTCACGGGCTATTACGATGATGCGACCGTCGCGGCGGTTCGCTCCTTCCAGTCCCGCAACGGGCTTTCCGTGGACGGCTCCGCAGGTCAGGAGACCCTCGCGGTGCTCTACGGCAGCGATCCCCGTGCGGCATACTAAGGGGAGACGCAAGGGGCTTTGCCCCTTAAACCCCACCATAGGCTCTGCCTCTGGACTCCGCGAAGGGTCTTCGACCCTCTCGACACCCTTCTCGCGATTGAGTTGAGCACACTTTCATACAGTGTCCGCGTGTTTATTTCTAAGAATACAGTCCAGCTTGGCGCGTTTGCACGGCTGGACTGTTCTCTTATCCACAGCTTTTCCCCGTCTTCCACCGAAAGGAGGGATTTCTGTGCAGAAAATCCGCTTTTTCCCCCTGCTGTGCGTTCTGCTGATGCTCTTCACCGCCCCGACCCTGCTCGCCCAGCAGGAACCGGATACGCCCTATCCGGCGGAAACCATGCTTTCTGTCCGCATGATGCCGCCCGGCGAACGTAGCCTGCGCAATTTCCTGTATCCAAAACTCATGGCGCAGGAAGGCAGCATTCAACTTCCCGCCGGAACGTCCTACAATCTGCTGGTACAGACCTTGGATAACATGCGCAACGACTATCCGGAGCTGTTTCACATCGACTCCTACCGTGTCCATTATCAGCGCAATCAGCCGGATGTCGCCCAAAGCATTTCACCGCGCTACCTTTGTTCCGCCGAAGAAGCATCAGCCTTGCGCAAACAGTTGCTGGAGACAGCACAGTCGTGGGTGGACGAAAATCCCGACCCGCTGGCGCTGTACGAGCGGCTTGTACTGAATGCAACCTATTCTCCCGACAGCATGTGGCAGCACGCGGCCGTGGGCGCTTTGCTGTATGGCGAAGCCACCTGCGCAGGATATGCCCAGGCGATTTCACTGCTCTATCGGCTTGCGGGCATTCCATGCGCGACCATCATCGGCGAAGCGTCAGACACAAGCGGCGAAACCGGTTTGCACGCATGGAATGTGACCAATTTCGGCTTTCTTGACGCAACATGGGGAGCCGCTTTCGACGGGCATGTGTTCCACAGCAACTACGCCATGGGTGAAGCGGATATGTCCATCGACCACACGCCCAATCGCGGGTACACTTTCCCCGACCTGAGCGGCGTTCCGAACTACTATCAGGCGCACGGGCTGTACGTCTCCACCGAGCAGGAACTGCTGACCCAGCTGATGCGTCTTGTGGACGGTGAAGCCGTGGAGATTCAGCTTTCGCCCGACCTGTACGCACGGTATACAGCGGCTATGAAGGACAAGCAATCCGATATTGTCACCTTTTGCGCCGAAGCAGCCGGGGCGGAAATTCCCTTCTACGACCCATGCCGCATCCTGTCCGACAAGGCGCATCGCGTTTTGCTGCTGATTCCCCACCCTGAATTGGCGGAGCAGTAACAGCAGTTTGCACGAGCGTAAAGGCAGATTATTGCCCCTGAGCACTTGCATGTTCGGGGGCTTTCATGTTATAATGAAAGAGTAGTGTGTCTATTCGGGAATAGGTGCGCTCATATGATTATGATTTTCCAAATATTATCAGAAATTGTTTCTATATTGAAAGGAGAACTTTATGTTCGATTGGGTCAAAAAACTGCTGGGCAGCAGCAATGACGCGGAGGTCAAAAAGCTGCAAAAGACGGTCAACGCCGTGGAAGCCCTCGAAGATGAATACAAGGCGCTGACGGACGAGCAGCTGCGCGCCAAGACGGATGAATTCCGCGCGCGCTTGCAAAATGGCGAAACCGAAGATGACATTCTGCCCGAAGCGTTCGCCGCCATCCGCGAAGCCGACGCCCGCGTGCTGGGAATGCGCCCATACCGTGTGCAGGTGATGGGCGGTCTGGTGCTGCATCAGGGGCGCATCGCCGAGATGAAGACCGGCGAGGGCAAAACGCTGGTGTCCACCCTGCCCGCGTACCTGAACGCGCTGTCCGGCAAGGGCGTGCACGTCGTAACCGTCAACGACTATCTGGCGCGCCGCGACAGCGAATGGATGGGCAAAGTCCACCGCTTCATGGGGCTGAGCGTCGGCCTGATCGTTCATGATCTGGACAGCGCCGAACGCCGCGCTGCTTACGCCTGCGACATCACCTACGGCACGAACAACGAGCTGGGCTTCGACTACCTGCGCGACAACATGGTCATCCGCCAAAGCGAGCTGGTGCAGCGCGGCCACAACTTCGCCATCGTCGACGAAGTGGACTCCATCCTGATTGACGAAGCGCGTACCCCGCTGATTATCTCCGGCGCGGGCGACAAATCCACCGACCTCTACGCGAAGGTGGACGCGGTCGTCCGCACGCTCAAGCGTGACGTTCACTTCGAGATTGAAGAGAAGAAAAAGGCCATCAGCCTGACCGACGAGGGCGCCCAGCGCGTCGAAGCCGCGTTCGGCATCACCAACATCAACGACGCGGAAAATGCCGAGCTGAACCACCACGTCAGCTGCGCCCTGCGCGCCAACTTCCTGATGAAGCGCGACGTGGACTACGTCGTCAAGGACGATCAGGTCATCATCGTTGACGAATTCACGGGCCGCCTGATGATTGGCCGCCGCTACTCCGAGGGTCTGCATCAGGCGATTGAAGCCAAGGAGCATGTGACCATTGAGCGCGAAAGCCGCACACTGGCGACCATCACCTTCCAGAACTATTTCCGCATGTACCACAAGCTCTCCGGCATGACGGGTACGGCGAAGACGGAAGAGGACGAGTTCCAGAACATCTACTCGCTGGACGTCGTGCAGATTCCGACCAACAAGCCCAACATCCGCAAGGACTTGGACGACATGGTCTACAAGACGAAGAAGGCGAAGTTCAACGCCGTTGTGGACGCGATTGCGCAGGTGCACGCCAACGGTCAGCCCGTGCTGGTCGGCACGGTCACGGTCGAAACGAGCGAAATGCTCTCCGCCATGCTCCAGCGCCGCGGCATCCAGCATGAGGTGCTGAACGCCAAGAACCACGCCAAGGAAGCTGAAATCGTCGCGCAGGCAGGCCACTGGGGTGCCGTCACCATTGCCACCAACATGGCTGGCCGCGGCACGGACATTCTGCTGGGCGGCAATCCGGAGTTCCTCGCCCGCCGCGCCATGCGTCAGGACGGCTATGACGAGGAAATCATTGAAGCCGCGACGGGGCACGCAGAAGATGTGTCCGACGAAATTCTTGCCGCGCGCGAAAAGTACCAGTCCCTCTACAAGGACTTCAAGCGCACCACCGACGAAGCGCATGACCGCGTGCTGCAAACCGGCGGTCTGCACATTATCGGCACGGAGCGCCATGAATCCCGCCGCATTGACAATCAGCTGCGCGGCCGTGCGGGCCGTCAGGGCGACCCCGGTTCGACCCAGTTCTTCATTTCGCTGGAAGACGACCTGATGCGTCTCTTCGGCGGCGACCGCATCATGCCGATGGTCGAGCGTCTGGGGCTCAAGGACGACGAGCCGCTTCAGGCGGGAATGCTCACCAAGCAGATTGAATCCGCGCAGAAGCGCATCGAGGGCCGCAACTTCGAGATCCGCAAGCACGTTCTGGAATACGACAACGTGATGAACCGCCAGCGCGAGATTATCTACGGTCAGCGCCGCCGCGTGCTGATGGGCGAAAACGTCCGCGACAACATCATCGGCATGGCGTACAAGCTGATTGACGCCGCGCTCTCCCGCCACTGCGCGTCTGACGACGGCACGGATTGGGATATTCCGCAGCTGACGAATTATCTGGAAAACCTGTGCATCCACCACGGCAAGATTGCCGAATTGGAGGATGTCGTCCACTCCGGTGACCGCGACGCGCTGGCGCAGGCGCTCAAGGACGACGCGAAGGCGTTCTACGAGGAGCGCGAGACGGCGCTGGCGGAAATCGGGCTGGACATGCGCGAAGTGGAGCGCGTTGTGCTGCTGCGCGCGGTGGATGTGCGCTGGATGGATCACATCGACGCAATGGATCGTCTGCGCGACGGCATCGGCTTCCGCGCGTACAGCGGCAAGAACCCCGTCACCGAGTACCAGATTGAAGCGGGCTACATGTTCGACGAGCTGAATCACCTGATTCGCGAAGACACGGTGCGCCGCATGTATCAGCTGCGCATTGAGCGCACGCCGGAACGTGTGCAGGCAGCGGTTCGCCCCGTCGAGGGCAAGCCGATTGTGCCCGGCAACGGTCAGCCGCGCCAGCCCAAGCGGGTGAAGCCGTCGGAGCGCGTTGGCCGCAACGATCCCTGCCCTTGCGGTTCGGGCTTGAAGTACAAGAACTGCTGCGGCAAGGACAAAGAAACAAGGGAGTAACTCCCTTGACCCATTTTCGCGATTGAGTAGGTGGCAATTCCAATGTAATTTTCGCGTGTTTATGCAGGGATTTCGCGTCTGCGGACGCGAGGAGGGGGCTTTCCGATCGCCCCCTCCACCCCTTCGGTGCCCTCTTGCATAGTAGGTTGTAATTGTTGCTTTTTAGTTAGTGTACCTTTCGTGCCCAACTAACATAAACCAACCAGTAACATCCTGAGGGCGAATGCGAAGGGGTCAAGGGGGCGACCGCAGACTTCGTCTGTTTTCATGCCCCCTTGTCGCTCCCGCAGGAGCGAAACCCCCGCAACATAAAAAATCAAGCATCAATCCACCCCAAAAGCAAAATCATCAACCAGAAAAAAGCCTTTCCTGACGATTGAAGGAGATTAAACATGGCGCTCATTGATATTCCCCAGTATCGCAGCGAACTGGCAGAGATTCGCAAATCCCTGCTTGCCGCGGGCGATGCCCTCCACATTGACCATATCCGCGAACAGCTGGATGAGCTGACCGAGGAAATGAATCAGCCCGAATTCTGGAATGACCCGGATCACTCTGCGAAGGTCAACCAAAAGGTTTCCAACCTCAAAGGCAAACTCGAGCACTACGAAAAACTGCTTTCTTCCGCCGATGATATCGAGGTCATGCTCGAAATGGCGGAAGAAGAGAAGGACGAAGATACCGTCACCGAAGCGGTGGATGAGCTGGCGAAGCTCAAGGAGCATGCCGACGCGCTGGAGCTGGAAACCCTCATGCGCGGCGACTATGACGACAATGACGCGGTGCTGTCCCTTCACGCGGGCGCGGGCGGAACAGAAGCGCAGGACTGGACGTCCATGCTCTACCGCATGTATACCCGCTACTGCGAGAAGATGGGCTTCACTGTCAAGCTGCTGGATTTGCTTGACGGCGACGAAGCGGGCATTAAGTCCGTCACCTTCGAGGTCAGCGGCGACCACGCCTATGGCTACCTCCGCGGCGAAAAGGGTGTGCACCGCCTCGTCCGCATCTCCCCGTTCGACGCAAACGCCCGCCGCCACACGTCCTTCGCGTCGCTGGACGTCGCCCCCATGCTGGAGGACGATGATTCCGACATCGAAATCAACATGAAGGATGTCCGCGTGGACACCTACCACTCCAGCGGCGCAGGCGGTCAGAACGTCAACAAGACCTCTTCCGCCGTCCGCATGACGCACTACCCGACCGGCATCGTCGTCTCCTGCCAGACCGAGCGCGATCAGGTGCAGAACCGCGCGACGTGTATTAAGATGCTGAAGGCGAAGCTGCTGGAACTGCGTGAACGCGCCAAGGAAGAGGAAATGGCGAACATCAAGGGCGAAATGAAGAAGATTGAATGGGGCAGCCAGATTCGCTCCTACGTCTTCCAGCCCTACACGATGGTCAAGGATCACCGCACGAACTACGAATCCGGCAACATTGACGACGTGATGGACGGCAACCTTGAGGGCTTCATCACCGCCTATTTGAAGATGCAGTAATGCCGAAACCCTCTCAGTGTCTGCTGGGAGGGTTCACGCCGTTATATTGCTTTCCCCGGAAAGGAGATTTTCCGGTGCGCTATCAACTCGTTTCCATCCTATCGGCGCTTCTGCTTTGCCTGACCATGCTGGCAGCCATCGTTTACGGGGTCGGTACGCAGCCTGCCCTGATGCAAACGCTCATGCTGCGCACCGCTCCGCCTGAAGCAACCGGCTTTCCGGCGGAGCAATACGGTGCCGCCGCCAAGCTGATTACCGATTACCTCAAGGGCGAGGGCGACTTCCAGCTCGTATTTTCCATGAACGGCATAGCATACAACGCTTTTAACGAGCGTGAGCAAACGCATATGGCGGACGTGCGGACGCTGTTCAGCCTGTGCCGTCGTTTTTCGCTGGGCAGCATCCTCCTGACGCTGGTCGGTTGGCTCTATTCCCGGAAACAGCGGTTCTTCTGGCGAATCGTCCGGCGAACCGCCTGCTGTATGCTGGCGGTTGTCGCCATCCTTGCGCTGCTGGCGGCGATGGATTTTGATCGGCTGTTCATCCTCTTCCATCAAATCGCCTTCACAAACAACCTGTGGCTGCTCAATCCGCAAACGGATTTGCTCATCCGTTTAATGCCGACGCAATTGTTCATTGACTATGCGCAAATCATCGGCATTGTCTGGGCGGCACTGATGGGGATTCTGCTCATCATTGCCACCGTGAAGCTACGAAATCAACAATAAGGGGCGTATTCCCATGACCTACACTGAATCTGCCCGCGCGCAGCTTGATGCCTTGCAGGTGAAAGACCACGTTCGCATTCTGGCGCTGGAAACCTCCTGCGACGAAACCGCCGCCGCCATCATCGAGAACGGGCGCACCATCGTCTCCAACATCGTTTTCAGCCAGATTGACCTTCATGCGCTCTATGGCGGCGTCGTGCCGGAAATCGCCAGCCGTGCGCACGTCGAAGCCTGTGACCGCGTGATTGACGAGGCACTCCGGGCGGCGAATATGCGCTTGCAGGATGTCGATGCCCTCGCCGTCACCTACGGGCCGGGGCTTGTCGGCGCGCTGCTCACCGGGGTCAGCTGCATGAAGGGCTTGAGCTACGCCGCAAACAAACCGCTCATCCCCGTCAACCACATCGAAGGGCATGTGTCCGCGAACTACATCTCCAATCCGGATTTGAAGCCGCCGTTTCTGTGCCTTGTCGTATCGGGCGGACACAGCCACATCGTCCGCGTGAACGACTACGGCGATTACACCTTGCTTGGTCAGACGATGGACGACGCGGCGGGCGAAGCGTTCGACAAGGCGGCGCGCGTGCTGACGCTCCCCTACCCCGGCGGTCCGCGCATCGACGCACTGGCGGAGGAGGGCGACCCGCATTTCCTCTCGCTCCCGCATCCGCACACCCCCGGCAAGTACGACTATTCCTTCTCCGGCATGAAAACGGCGTTCCTGAACGCGGCGAACAAGATGGAGATGAAGGGCGAGCCGCTCCCGAAGGCGGATATGGCGGCGTCGTTCCGCTACGCCGTCGTATCGGCGCTGGTGGAAAAGGCGATGCTGGCGGCGAAGGATACACACGCCCCCGCGCTTGCAATGGCGGGCGGCGTTTCCGCGAATCGTCTGCTGCGCCGGATGATGCAGGAGGCCGCCGACAAGGCGCATCTGCCGCTGTACATGCCGCGTCTCGACCTGTGCACCGACAACGCGGCGATGATTGGCTCTGCGGCATACTATCGGATGAAAAAGGGCGAGCTTGCGCCCCTGACGCTCAACGCCACGCCGTCGCTTCGTCTGGTGTAATACTATTTCCTGCATTCGTCTGCGCCATCTGCTTGCGCCTTTTCCGCTCTGGCGTCCGGTCGTTCCATTTAGCGTAGCGCTGCTACGCTGCATTTCACTCCCGTTAGCCAGAACGAAAAATTCGCGGCGCATCTTGGCGCATTCTCATTTGGAAATAGTATAAGCCTATTATAATATAGGAAGAAATTTTTCACGGCAGCGAATCATCCCATTCATCATTCATTCCAACCAAGGAGGATTCCGCATGAAGAACAAAAACGTCTGGCAGGCGGTCAAATTCACGCTGTTCAGCGCATCCGCCGGACTCATCCAGCTCATCAGTTTCGCCCTGCTGCATGATGTGTTCAAGATTCCCGATTACAACGCCTGTTACCTTCCCTCGCTGATTCTGTCCGTCCTGTGGAACTTCACGTTCAACCGCCGCTACACGTTCCGCTCGGACGGCAACGTCAAGCGCGCGATGCTGCTGGTCGCGCTGTACTACGTCGTGTTCATCACGCTTTCCAGATGGTGGAGCACGGAATTGGTTGCAGTCGGCGTACACGACTGGCTGATTGAAGTCATCAACATGCTCGTCAACTTCGTGACCGAGTTTTTGTTCCAGAAGTTTGTGGTCTATCGCGGGACGATTGACACGAACGAGCTGGCAAAGAAGGAGCAAGCGTAATGCCGTTTGACTACAAGAAGGAGTACCGTGCGTTCTACCAGCCGCCGAAAGTGCCAGAAATCATCGACGTGCCGGAAATGCAGTTCGTGTGCGTGTCCGGTACGGGCGACCCGAACGAGGAGGGCGGCGCGTATCAGCAGGCGCTCGGCGTGCTGTACGCGGTCAGCTACACATTGAAGATGAGTCCGCGCGCTGGACACCTGATGGACGGCTTTTTCGATTACGTCGTGCCGCCGCTGGAAGGCTTCTGGCAGCAGGACGGCGCATCAGGCATAGACTACGGGCGCAAGGCGGATTTCCGCTGGCTGTCCGTGATTCGCGTACCGGATTTCGTGACGGCGGAGGATTTCCGCTGGGCGGTGGAAACGGCGTCGGCGAAGAAGAAGCTTGACTGCTCCCGCGCTGAACTGCGCACGATTCGCGAAGGACTTTGTGTGCAGATGATGCACATCGGCGCATACGACGACGAACCCGCGTCGGTGGCGCAGATGGATGCGTTTCTGCGCGAGAACGGGTATGAAAATGACTTCACGGCGGAGCGGCTGCATCACGAGATTTACCTTTCCGACCCGCGGAAAACAGCGGCGGAGAAAAGGAAAACCGTGATTCGGCATCCGGTGAGGAAGGTATAAGCAACCTTGGGTGCTGCTTGTCAGTGGATGAGCGGCATCCTTTTTTCTTTTGTTGCTTGGTTCCATTTGTTGCAAAGGGAATCGCGCCTGCGGGCGCGACAAGGGGGCTTTGCGGTCGCCCCCTTGACCCCTTCGCAGCGCACTCCCATGTTTCTTGATTTTTATACTATTTCCAGATAAAAATGCACCAAGATGCGCCGCGAATTTTTCATTCTGGCTAACGTGAATGAAACGCAGCGTAGCAGCGCTACGCTAAGTGGAATGAGCGGACGCCAGAAAGGAAAAGGCGCAAGCAGATGGTGCAGTTGAATCTGGAAATAGTATTATTGTTACAGAAGGAACTTGCGCCTGCAGGCGCGTTTGGGACAGCGCTGCTTTTGGCGTTTTTTGCGAATTTTCCCCTTGTTAGACCTTGACGAATGTGGTATAATATTATTTCGGGATGAAGATGAGCCAAGATGCGCCGCGAATTTTTCATTCTGGCTAACGCGAATGAAATGCAGCGTAGCATCGCTACGCCAAATGGAATGAGCGAACGCCAGAAGGGAAAAGGCGCAAGCAGATGGCGCAGATGAATCCCGGAATAGTATTTCTAACAGCGTGTGGCGGGAATGAGCCGCCAGACCCTGAGGAATAGGAGAAAACAGCTATGGTTAAGGTCAACATTATTTCGGGTTTTCTGGGCGCGGGCAAAACGACGCTCATCAAGAAGCTGCTGACGGGCAGCGTTGCGAAGGAAAAAATCATCCTGCTGGAAAATGAATATGGCGAAGTCGGCGTGGATGGCAGCTTTATGAAGGATTCGGGCATCATCGTCGATGAACTCAATTCCGGCTGCATCTGCTGCACGCTGGTGGGCGACTTCCAGAAGGCGGTTGATGACCTGATTGCGAAGTATCATCCTGACCGCCTGCTGATTGAGCCGTCCGGCGTGGGCAAGCTGAGCGAAATCCTCGCCGCCGTCGAGCGCGCGAAGGAACGCCACAGCGACCTCGTTGTGACCGGCTGCGCGACCGTTGTGGACGCGGGCAAGTGCCGCATGTATATGAAGAACTTCGGCGAGTTCTTCCTCGACCAGATTAAGACGAGCGCAACGGTGATTTTCAGCCGCACGCAGCTGCTGTCCGCGGAGCGCATCGAGAAGAGCCGCGCGCTGGTGGAAGAGCAGCATCCGGGCGTCCGCATCGTGACGACGCCGTGGGATGACCTGTCCGCTGATACGCTGCTGGAAGTCATTGAATCCGGCAAGCCGATGGAAATCCACCTCGATGACGACGATGATGACGACGAGGATGAACACGAGCATCATCACCATCACGAGGACGGCGAGGAATGCTGCTGCCATCATCATCATGACGACGACCATGACGACCGTGAGCATCATCACCATCATGATCACGACGACCATGACGAGGATGAGCACGAACATCATCATCACGACCACGAGGACGGCGAAACCTGCTCCTGCGGACATCACCACCATCATCACCACGGGCATGACGCGGACGAAGTGTTCGTGTCTGTCGGCGTAGAGACTGCAAACCGTTACGAGCAGGACGAGGTCAAGGCGATGCTGGACAAGCTGTCCGACGAAGAAGAGTACGGCACGGTGCTGCGCGCCAAGGGCGTGCTGCAGAACGCGGCGGGCGACTGGTTCCAGTTTGACTATGTGCCGGGCGAGAGCCAGTTCCGTCCGGGTACGCCGGATTACACCGGCCGCCTGTGCGTCATCGGTGCGCACATCGACGAAAAAGCACTGCGGGAGCTGTTCAAGGCATGAGCGAACAGGAATTTACACCAGTCTACCTGATTACCGGCTTCCTCGAAAGCGGCAAAACCCAGCTCATCAACTCCATGCTGACAGACGATAACTTCTCGCGCGGACAGAAGACGCTGGTCATCTGCTGCGAAGAGGGCGTTGAGGAATACGAAACGGCGAAGAACACGACCGTTGTCGTCCTCGACGAAGCAGACGAGATGAACACGAAGAAGATGGAAGCGCTGGACAAGGAGTATCAGCCGGAGCGCGTCATCATCGAGTACAACAGCATCTGGACGATTGAACGGCTGGGCAGCTGTATGCTGCCGCGCAAGTGGGAAGTCGTGCAGATTATCACGACGGTGGACGCGAACACCTTCGACAACTACTTCACCAACATGCGCCAGATGCTGACCGACCCGATGAAGGTCGCTGACCTGATTCTGGTCAACCGCTGCCAGCCCGGCGCAAACAAGAGCCCGTGGCGCCGCCAGCTCAAAGCGGTCAACCCGAAGACGAACATCATCTTCGAGAACACCGACGGCACGAGCGAAGACGGCGTGGCGGACGAAGACCTCCCCTACGACATGAAGTCCGCCGTCATCGAAATCAAGGACGAGGACATTCCGACCTTCTATCTGGATTCGCTTGATCATGCCGACCGCTACGACCGCAAGACCGTGCGCTTGGTGGGGCAGGCGTTCGCTGACCGCTCGCTGCCCAAGGGCTACTACATGTTCGGGCGGATGGCGATGACGTGCTGCGCGAACGACATTCAGCCCATCGGCTGGATTACGCAGGGCATCCAGAAGCCCAGCACGAAGACATATTTCCGCCTGACCGCGCAGTGCAAGGCGGTGGACGCGCAGGGCGAAAAGATGCTGATGCTGCAGGAAGCCCGCGCGGAGATTGTCCCCCCGCCCGCGGAAGAGTACCTGAATTTCAACGCATAAGATGCTGATTCATTCCCCCGATTGCTGCAAGGCGGTCGGGGGGATTTGTTTTTCATGTTGGCTCACGCCGATACATGTGCCGAACTGATATTTTCGGGAAATTTTCGCATGTACTTTTTATGTCAGTATCTTGACAATAAGAACAGCCTGTGGTATTATATCAGTGGAGAGATTGATAGAAAGTGGAGGTGATACCGTTGGCGCACGTCCCGTCACGCTATGGAACTGTAACGACCGACGAATGAAGAAGGAGTACACAATATATGAAAAAATTCATCGCCTTTACCTTGATGCTTGTTCTTATCCTCGCGTGCCTTGCTCCGGCAATCGCCGCCACCGCCGAGTTGACCGCCATGTCCCACGGAGGAACTGCACAAACTGGTTACGTAAAGAAAACCAAAACTGGTGATCCCTCTGTCACTATCAATTCACTCACTGGTTTGCAAGATACTCTGCTTCTAAATTTCCGCATTCGCTACTCCAACGGCACTGCCGCAACATCGAATTATACTTTTTCTGGTACAGGTCCCCGTACTGTTTATTACTTGAATGCTGATGGTTTCAACGCTGTTGATTCTTCTTTCTTCGCACGCGTACAAACGCAATCTGCTCAGACGACTTCAGTTACAATTAATTTCTCTTGGGCACCGTAAGTCTTACCAATCCTTCAGGCATGAAAATGCCTGAAGGATTAAATACTAAAAAGAGGAGGAGTTTAGTTGAAAAAAGTTTTTGCTTTATTTCTGTTTTTTTTGTTGCTGCTCTCCGTAAGTTCCGCAGAGAATGTATCAAGTGTTCGCATTCTCTGCACGGATTACAATTATAGCGCTTTTCAAGATTATGCTGCCGCAGGGCATGACGTTAATTTCCGAAATGGCAGCATAAACGACATTGCCACCGCACTTGCATCCCGCGATCCCGATATCGACGTTTTTGTTTTTCAAACGCGTTCTGGACTGGACCAAATCAAGAAGCAACACTATTACTATCCACTGACCGATGCCAGCGATTTGATGGATAAACTCGGCGACTTGTATCCTGCCTTTCAGAATGCGCTCATGGACAATGGCAATCTGGTCGGCTGGTATGTTGATGCACAGCCGTGGGGGTGGCAAGTTCTTTCCCCTGATTTGCTGGAAGAATTGGCACTTTCCGCACCAACAACCTTTGATGAGTTGTTAGACGTTAGTAAAGTGCTGTTCGACAGCGGTCTTTTGAGCCGTGACTATGTGCTGATGCTCGAATACAGGTACACGCAGCAGGATATGCTCACGTTCTATTTGCGCCAGTTCTTGATTGCTTCTGAACGAGTGGATGGGCAAATCAATTTTCTGCGTCCCGAATTTGCTCGTATTGCCGAAAAAATCAGGAATACTGTGCCTGAAACATCGAAGGAAAATTTATTCGCAGACTACGAAGTCTTTACTTCGTCTGCCGCTTCTGTCACGCCTTCCACGTACATCGAATTGATTCCCTCCGTCCTCGATGATGCGCCTTCCGGTCTGTATTATCTGACCGTCGTCGCCGTCATCAATCCCTATTCCAACAACATCGACGGTGCGATTGACCTAATGCACTATCTGGCGACCTATGAATCCGCAACATCCTACCTTTGGGATGCGTCGCTGAATCAGCCCGTTATCCGCTCTGATTACGACGAGTTAGTTGCGCGATACCAAGGGGAAATCGCCCGCCTGGAAGCGAAAGAGAACCGCACCACGCAGGACGAAAGCGACCTTGATTACGCCCGCAGCGGTTTGGACTATATCACCGAACACCCCTATTCCGTCTCCCCGGAGGACATTGCCTACTATCAAAACCTCGTCCAGTATGCCTACATCCCCGGCGACTCCCCCGTCACCTTCGACGATGCCCTCAAGACGCTCATGCAGCGCTATCTGAACGGCGCGTTTGACGCGGAGGGGTTCGCCCGCGCGTGTCAGGAGCATGTCAACACGGTGTATCTCGAAATGGGGCTGACACCGATGTATGTGCCGAACTAATTCCACTTGTAAATTTTCCCGCGTTCGCTTGACAAATCAACCGCATCGTCCTATCATGGGAATAGGCGCAAAGCCAACGAAGGAGGTTTGATTTTTCATGACGAATCAGGAGAAATACGCCCAGCAGATGCAGGACGCGGGCGTTTGCGATGCGCGCGGGGCGGCGCTCTGCGCCACGGTGAAGGAGCTGCCGGACGGGAGCTTCGGCATGGTGCTGCTCGGCGTGAAGGGCAATGACCTGCTCATCTACGACACGAACATGAAGTCCGAGCCGCTCAAGCTGATGCACACCATCCCGCTCAAGGGCGTGACCGACTTCAGCACCACCAGCCTGATGGGCGAAATCCTCAAAGGCTACACGTTCCGCTTTACGTCAGATGGATTTACCTATTCGTTCAAGAACTGCCGCCGTCAAGCGTTCCTTGACGTGCTTCAGCAGGAAATCAGCAAATAACATCAAGGGCTGTGCCGGAAAAGTCGGTGCAGCCCTTGCATTTTGCGTTCTTTTTCTGATATAATAGACATGTCAAGCATTATGATCACAGGAGGACGCTATGATTTCCATTCTGCCCGAAAGCAACTATGCCGCCGTCATGACCGAGACGGTAGAGCCGTATCTGGATTCGCGCCGCCAGGAGATGGACATGCCGCTCTCCACGGGCGGAACGCTGCACGCAGAGGTCTACGAGCAGCCGGATGCGACCCGCGCCGTCGTCATCCTGCACGGCTACACGGAATCCGCCGAGAAATTCCGCGAAATGACGTGGTATTTTCTGAACGAGAAGTTCAACGTCTACGCCATCGACCACCGCGGTCACGGCAAATCCGTCCGCAAAATTTCTGACACCTCCATCACGCACGTCGATGCGTTTTCGGATTATCTGCGCGATTTGGAGGAGTTCATGTCGGGTGTCGTCCTGCCGAGGACGGAGCATCTGCCGCGCGTGCTGTATGCGCACTCGATGGGCGGCGCGATTGGCGGCATGACGCTGATGAATCACCCGGAGTATTTCGCGCGGGCGGTGCTGACTGCGCCGATGATTGCGCCGTCGAGTGCGCCGCTGCCGCGCTGGGCGGGCAAACTCGCGGCGGACTTCATGTGCGCCATCGGCAAGCGGGAAGACCGCGCGTTCATCGGCAAACCGTTCAGCCCGGAGAACGAGCCGTTCGAGACATCCTGCGCCACCAGCCGCGTCCGCTTTGACTACTACGAGCGCAAGCGCATCGACAACGCGCACTTGCAGAATTGTTCGCCCACTTATGGCTGGGTACAAGAAGCGATTGGCGTGACGAAAGTACTGCTTGACCCGGCGAAGGACAAGCAGATTACCACGCCGCTGCTGCTCTGCCAAGCGTCCCTGGACAAGACAGTCTGTCTGCCGGAGCAGAAACAATTCGTCGCGCAAGTCCCCGGTGCGAAACTTTCCGTTTATCCCGCGAAGCACGAAATCTACATGTCCACGAACGATGTGATGGAGAAGTATGTGCCGGAAGTGATTGGGTTCTTACGGGGGTGAGGGAGGCGCCAGAGGCTCTGCCTCTGGACTCCGGCAGGGGCGCTGCCCCTGCACCCTGCAAGGGAGTTCCTCCCTTGACCCTTTCGCGCGATTCAGTTGGTGACTTCTGCATACAGTGTCCGCGTGTTTATCCAGCGAACCTACGGTTCGCTAAATTTCCGGTAGAAACCAAGCAACATGGGAGTGACCGCGCCGAAAGGGTCAAGGGGGCGACCGGAAAGCCCCCTTGTCGCCTCCGCAGCGGCGATTCCCCCTGCGGCAACATCACGCAATAAACAAAAAGGTCAATATCAAAAACTCCCCTGTCTATATCAAGCAGGGGAGTTTTTTCATCATCACACCTCACGCCCAACAGCTTCGGCAATCTTCCGAATATCCGCCATCACGTCCACAAATGCGGCGGGCGTAATCGACTGCGCACCGTCGCACAACGCGTGCGCCGGGTCGTTGTGCACCTCAATCATCACGCCGTCCGCGCCAACCGCAATCGCCGCGCGCGCAATCGGCTGCACCATCCAGCTCTTGCCGGTCGAATGGCTCGGATCAACAATCACCGGCAGATGGCTCAGCTTCTTCACCGCGCAGATGGCGGACAGGTCGAGTGTGTTGCGCGTGTACGTCTCGAACGTGCGGATGCCGCGCTCGCACAGAATCACCTGCTCATTGCCGCCCGCCATGATGTACTCCGCGCTCATCAGCCACTCTTCGATGGTGGCGGACAAACCGCGCTTAAGCAGAATCGGCTTGCGAATCTTCCCCAATTGTTTCAGCAGGTCGAAATTCTGCATGTTGCGCGCGCCGACCTGAATGCAGTCCACCTTATCCACGAAGGTATCAATGTCGTAGGGAGACATCAGCTCGGTCACGATGGGCAGCCCGGTCTGCTCGCGGGCATGGCAGAGCATGTCCAGCCCCTCGTATGCCAGTCCTTGGAAGGAGTACGGGGACGTGCGCGGCTTGAACGCACCACCGCGCAGCACCGTCGCGCCCGCGTCCTTCACCGCCTGCGCCACGGCGGTAATCTGCTCGTTGCTCTCCACGGAGCAGGGGCCTGCCATAATCGCCAGTTTCTTGCCGCCGACAACCGTGTTCCCGATTTTGATTTCGCTCGGCGCGGGATGGAACGCGCGGTTTGCCTTCTTGAACGGCTCGGCAACCTTCATGATGCGCTCGACGCAGTGGAAGGATTCCAGCTGGTCTGGGTCAATGCGGCTCGTGTCGCCAGTCAGACCAAGGATGGTCATCTCCGTGCCTACAATCGGGCTGACGGATACGCCGCGCGCAACCACGGCATTGGTGACGGTGTCGATTTCCTGCTGGGTCGTGCCCTGCTTCAAGACGATAATCATGGTGTTCAACCTCCTGCGTCAATCATTATTGGCTCAAAATCATTATTGGCTCAAATGGACGAAAAAAAGCACGGAAGCCCGCAAAAGAGCTTCCGCGCCTGATGTTTTCCTCAATCGCTGCGGCTGCTGCTTCACGGTACGTCAATTTGCCCGGCGAAAAACGCCGGGAACGTAAACGGAAACAGCACAGACAGCATCATGGAGAAAATTCCTCCGTTCGGCGGCATCATTGCCGCATATCCGCATTTATTATAGTCCGCTCATCCCGCGCTTGTCAAGGGCAGGATTGTACATTTGCTGTTTTTCGGGCAAAAAGTTTGTCAAAGCTAACCTGTATCGAATGGCATTCATCTATACTCGGGCACGCACAGCTATCCTTCAGAAAAATTTCGGGAAAATCGTGTAATCCTCTTGACAATCAACCGATTTGGGCATTATAATAGCCATAATGACAATTGTGCCATTTGGTTGAAGGAGTATGAAGGGCATGGAGTCTTACCTGTTCGCAGACGTAGAGGCTGCGGCGGATACTATGGTGGTGGAAGGATACCACAAGCCGGGCAGCTTGACCCGCTCCAGCGGTGCATGGATTCACGCGGCAGGCACGGCGATGTTTGAGGCAGGGAGACGCCCCATTAAGCCGCATGACCAGTGGATTTGGTTCGCGGTGGAGGCAGGCGAAGCGACGCTGGTTTGGCAGGGGCATGAGCTGACGCTGAAACAGCAGGAAACGTGCTTCCTGCCCGCCGGCAACCGCGACGCCGCCCTGCAGATTGACGAGAGCGTCCGCTGCGTATGGATTGCGCTGGAAGGCCCGCTTGCGCCGATGGTCGTACGCAAGATGGGCGCGCTGCTGCATATGCCGCTGAAGCAGGGGGCGCTGCCGAGCCAGATGTACTTGGCGAAGCAGATTGTGCAGGTCATCGTCCGCCACACGGACACCAGCGACGCGACATATCAGCTGCAGCACCTGATGTACGGGATGCTGGCAAGCCACTGGGGTCAGCCGGTCGCCATGGACGCGATGCTTTCGCACGAGATTGCGAAGGTCGTGGACACCCTGCGCGCGAATCAGTACAAGGACAACTTCTCTCTGGCGGAGATGGCGGCAATTTCCCGTATGCCGATGGAAACGTTCCGCAAGCGCTTCGTGAGCGAAGTGGGTATGCCGCCGCTGTCGTATGTACTGCACTGCAAGATGGAGCGCGCGAAGGAGCTGCTGCGCGAGGAAGGGCACACGGTTCGTCAGGCAGGCATCGAAGTCGGGATGCAAGACCCGTACCACTTCTCCAAGCAGTTCAAGAACATCGTCGGCATCAGCCCGTCGGCGTTCATGAAGCAGGCCGCCAAGCCGGATGCGACCATCCGCGGCAGCAGCAAAGTAGAAAAGAAGTAAACAGTGAGGCGACTGTCAGGGGGGATAAGCCTGGCAGTCGCCTTTTTTTCTTCCACATAACCGCCACATTTACCGCACGGGATTCAGGCAGCATTGGATCTTGTGTTGCTCGGCACACTCGTCCGCCCCTCTACGGTCTACTATGTGATTTCTGTTCGTCGGTTCGGGAGTTTGCCCGCTGGCATCCGGCTTCCTTCAGACTCCGCCTCTCGATGGACACCCTTGCCTTCGGCTAAGCCGGGCGCACATAACGGCCGTTGCAGGATTCATCTTCTGCAACGGCCTTAAAAACGCTATGCAATGGGATTATTCCGCTGTCGGTATCAGGCGAATCAGCACGGTGGGAATCTCTGCATCGGTGAAATCCAGCGTGAACACTGCGTTTTCACCTTCCACGATGTAGGGCAGATCAATTTCCGTATCGTCGGCATTCAGCAGCGCCAGGGTAACGCCGTTCAGCAGCTCGGCGGGCAGCGTGATCTTTACCTCGCCCTTCGGACGGGTGAGCTTGCCGGAAACTTCAAAGCAGACGCTCAGCAGCGTATTGCCGTTCGCAGTTTCACCCATGCGCAGCACCAGCTCGCCATAGGGCAGATGCTCGCCCTCCGCCGTCACTTCTTCAACCAGCGCCAGATGTATGCCATCGCTCACATTGCCGCATACGGGGCAGAGCGTGCGCGTCGCTTCATCCTGCTTGAATTCGACGATGGCGCATTCGGTCTTGCCGACATGCTTGCAATCCTTGCGCTTGCAGGTCGCGCTGTGCGTGCCGTCGCCGTTACTCGTCCATTCGCCATACCAGTGCAGCAGCGTCTTCGTCTGGTGATCCTTATAGCTGTCATTGCATTTTTTGCAGGTGTGCAGCGTGTAGCCGCCCTTTCCGCAGGTGGGCTTGACGACCTTTTCGGTATAATCGTGCCCGGGGGCAGGGATTTCCACCTTGGTGGTATAATCGCAGCCCTCACGCTGGCAGGCGTCATATTCATCCCAGCCAATTTCGGTGCAGGTGGGTGCCTTGGCGTCGTGGTGCACCAGGTCGTGTTTCAGCGCAAGCAGCTCCACCTTAGTGGTGTAATCGCAGCGGGAGCAGGTATCGTATTCCTCCCAGCCGGTCTCGGTGCAGGTGGGTGCCTTGGCGTCGTGGTGCACCAGCTTGTGTTTCAGCGCAGGGATTTCCACCTTGGTGGTGTAAGTGCAGCCCTCGCGCTGGCAGGCGTCATATTCATCCCAGCCAATTTCGGTGCAGGTGGGCGCCTTGGCGTCGTGGTGCACCAGGTCGTGGTTGTTCGGGTCAGGTCCATTATATGGGTCTACATAAGTATCCGTTCCCTTGTGGTAGCAGTAGTCGCAGTTTGTGTAGTACACGGCCGGAGCAACGCAGGTGGCTGCGGACTTAAGGCACGAGCTATCGTTGCCCTGAACGAAGAAATGTGCGCCCACCTTAGTTTTCGCTTCGTGGCAGACGGTGCAGCTAACCCAGTGGTTTTCGGCATCCGAATCCCAGCCCTGATTCGCAGGGAAGGTATGTGCGCTGTAGTACTGCCCGCCGCAGGTAGTGCATGTTCCCAGGGTGATGCAGGTCGCGCTGCTGTCGCCGGAGCAGCTTGCGGTGTCGACCGCATCGCAGCCGTCGCGCTGGCAGGTGCGGAAATGCGCACTGTTGTTGCCCCTGGATTGCCATGCGCCCCAGTCGTGACCGAGTTTGCCGTATTGAGCGCCGCACTGGGCGCAGGTTTTGCCCGTGGTGCAGGTCGGCGTTTCGGTGCCGCCAGAGTGATAGATGATTGGATTGCCAAGAAATATGGCATGTTTGCTTTTACCGCAGAGTGGACATTTGTAAATTACATAATGCTGATCGTCGTTGTATCGCTCGAATCCTGTAATCTCAAGATCTGCCTGTTTCTTACAGAAAAAACATATGTTGCGGACGGTTTCCGCCTTCGCTTCCAGCGCCATTCCCGGCAGCAGGTACAGCAGCAGCGCCGCAGCCAGCAATATGGCAAAACTCTTCTTCTTCATCTTCGTCGCCTCCTTAAAGTTAGGGTAACACCGCACAAATGAGGTGGTCGGCTGGCAAATGGATTGTGCGGTGCTGCCTTTATGATGGATTTACTGTGCCAGTTCCACCAGCGTGTCAAACGCGGGCTTCGGCTGGGCATCCTTGTCGAACAGGAGCGGGTACTTGTCCGCGCGCCAGCTCAGGTCGTCCACCGTGCCCCATACCTGCACCGCTTCGATGCGGTCGGCGTAACGCAGGAAAATCTTCATCAGGTTGCCGTAATACTTCGCCTGCTTCTGCAGATTTTCCTCGCTCGTATCGTCAATGCCCACGTCAAGTTCGGACACACGCAGGAGCAAATCACGCTTGGCAATCTGCTGGAACGCCCAATCCACGCGGTCAATCGTCGGACTGCCGACGGAGTAGTGTGCCTGGAAGCCGTAGCCGTCAATCGTGCCATCCGCAATCAGGCTGTCCAGCAGGACGCAGATGCCGTGCAGCTTGGGGTCAAGGGGGGTGTTGTAATCATTGTAGTACAGCTTCACGCCGTCCGCGGCGTACTTTCGGGCGTACTCAAACGCGCGGTTCACGAAATCCTGACCAACCGTCTTTGTCCAGTTGGATTCGCGCAGCTGGTCGCTGCCGTCCGCCACGGCTTCGTTCACAACGTCCCACGAGACAATCAGCCCCGGATAATTCTCGTTCGTCCACGTCAGCACCTGCCGGATGTAGCTTTCCATGCGGGCGAGCATGGTTTCGCGGCTGCACAGCGGCTTGTGGGTCGCGTAGCCCTCATGGAAGAAGGCTTCGGGCGTCTGGGAGTGCCACACCAGCACATGTCCATGCACCTTCACGCCATTGTCGCGGCACCAATCGAGGAACGGAATGCAGTTGTCGAACTTCACAGCGACGGCCGTGTCGTCCGTGCGGCTGAGCTTGCGGCATTCCGCCATGTCCAGCAGCGAATCCGGCTTCATCTCGTTTCCCGCGGTCATGATGGTGAACTGGCTGCCGTAGAACGCCATGCGTTTGCTGTCCGCCACTTCACTGGCAACAACCGCCGTGCCGAAATCGAACTTATCCGCATAGAGCGTCTTGAGGACAGGCAGCGAAGTGGTGTCGAAGGAGTCAATCTTCTCGTCGCAGGTGAAATTGCGGATGGTGAAGGACGTTTCCTTGCCCGCACCCTCAACGTACAGCACATACTTGTCATACCGACCGGGAATGTAAGTGCCGGACAGCATTGCCCATTCGCCCTTCTTCGCCGTGCCGGTGACAATGTTCTCATAGGATTCCTCGCCGTCGCGGGTATGGGCGACGGACAGGATGAAGCTGCACGAATCCATCTCGTCCTGCTTCACCTGCACGGACAGGTTGTAGGCGCGCCCCGGCACAAGGTCGAAGTCGCGGCCGGGAGAGTTCCACGTCGCGGTACGCCCGGTGATGTACAGCCCGTCAGCGGTCGCCTCGATGGCGGCACCGCCCGCAGAACGCGCATACCAGCCGTCCGTGCCGCTGGTAAAGTCCGACGTGTAATGAATCTGCGGCGCGTCGGAGTAATCCACTTTTTCGGGCGCGGTGATGGTCAGCGTAACGTCATCAAGGCAGTAGTTTTTGCCCAGATAGTTATCCGACGCCGTGAGGAAGCGGATGTTGACGCCCGCGTCCGCCTCGAAATCGCAGGAGATTTCCGTCCACTCCTTGCCCTTGACGTTCACCTGCGCGTAGTAGGCGTAATCGCCGCCCACCTTGCCAATCGCCATAGCGCCGTCTTCCGAGCTTTCGACGTAGACGCAGGCGGACAGGTGGACTTTCGCGCCGGCTTCAATGCCAAGCGACGCAGCGGAGAGGTCAACGGCATCCCAGTTATTGCTGCCGCGTCCAGAAACTCGCAGGCTCTGCTTGCCGCTGTGCGCCTGCGATTCCGTCACGCCGACGGTGCAGGAGCCAGACTGGCTGAACGCGGCGGCGTTGCCATCCTCAAAGTCGATGGTGACGGCGTTCTGCGCGGCTTCTTCCGCTGCGGCGAAGCAGGGCAGAAACAAGCAGAGTGCCATCAGCAGAGAAAGCGCTTGTGCGACCCAGTGTTTCATGTTTAATTTCCTCCCTTAGCGTCTTGGGGGTCTATGGAATGGATGATGCAATAATTTAATTATACACAAAAATTGTGTTTTGTCAAGAATGTCTGATTTCTTACCAGAACGAAAATGGTTTCGTTGGGTGGTTTTTTCTGATTCTATGCTGATGGGCATGGTTGAACTGGTCTTTTCCATGCTTCCAGAGGGCAATGAAAACGGACGAAGTCCGCGGTCGTCTGCTGGACACCTTCGGTTTCGCCACTCCTGTCGCTGGTTTTTATCGCTGCTTTGTGTCTTTTTTTCCGGCTTTTTGTTACTTAAGGCAATACCGCACAAATGAGTTGGTGCGATGGCGAATGCATTTTTTGTCAGATGCGATTGCAGAAATCGAAGGTTTACTGGAGGTAAATCGAGATTTCTGCAAGAAGCAGATGGCAGAAAAGGCATCGCCAGCGCTGCCGACGAATTGTGCGGTATTGCCTTAACTGATGGGCAAGAAATATTGTCGAAATCTTTCCAAAAGCCCCCTTGAAACAAGGAAAAAACCGTGCTATCATCAAACCGTTTCTAATGAGGCTTTACGATTGAACGACCCGTCTTTCTACAAGGGAGGACAACCCCATGAACATCCGCTGCTTCTGCTGCATGGGCGACAGCATCACCAGCGACCAGGTCAGCGGTATCGGCACGATGGTGGCGCATCGGCTGAACGCGCAGGAGGTGCTGAATGCCGCCTGCGGGTACGCAACCTGCTCCGACTGGCACGAAGGCGATAGGAACATCACGCCTGTAACGCTCATCGAGCCGCCGAACACGAACACGGCGGACAACGTGCTGTCCAATCAGGTGCGGCGCGTTTTGCAGGCGCTTACGCCGAAGGGCAGCATCATCCGCTGGACGGTGGATGGCGTCGAGTATGCGATTCCGGCGGAAATCGGTATCGGCACAGGCACGCTGAGCACGCCGGACGTCATCTACATCGCCATCTCCACCAATGACGGCAATCAACCGGAAAACGCTCCGGTGGATGACTTTGCGGCAGTATGTGAACTCCCCTACGCCGACCTGACCCGCACGTCGATGGCATCTGCGCTGCTCTGGGCGGTGCGGACATTGCAGGCGGTCTGCCCGAACGCAGCGATTTTCCTCGCCACGCCGCTGCAAACATGCACCCCGCAGGAATGGATGGACGAATCTCACGGGCTGCTCAAGCGCCGCGTCATCCAGAAAGTCGCGCAGAAAACGGGTGTGCACTGCATCGACAGCTTCTACGGAAGCGGCTTTGACCGCAGTGTTGCCCGCTCTCACGGCGAAGTCCACCCGGACGAGGAATGGAAAATCCGCATTGCTGACTTTGTGACAAAGGAAATCGAATCGACCCTGTATAAGGAGTAACCGATGGAGAATATCAAATGGCTGTGGGGCGTAATGGACAAGCGCTACCACAAGTGGCACATTCTTGGTCTCATCATCAGTGCCGTCACGTCGCTGATGCTGCTCATCAACCCCTACCTGACGATGCGCCTGATGGATGATGTCATCGTCGCGCAGAACCCCGAACCGCTCCTCGGCTTGCTGCTGGCGATGCTGATTGTCAAGGTTACGCGCGAAGGTTTGCGCTACCTGATGGTTGTCCTGCTGGAGCATTCCTCCCAGAACACGCTGATGAACCTGCGCATGCGGCTGTTCACGCGTCTGCAGTATCAGGACATGCGCTTCTTCGACATTCACCGCACCGGCGACCTGATGACGCGCCTGTCCGCCGACACGGACTGGTGCCGCCATTTTCTGGCATACATAGACTATGTGGCGGTAGACAGCATCGTCATGTTCGTGTCGTCGTCGATTTACCTGTTCTCGGTGAACTGGAAGCTCGCGCTGGCGATGGTCTGCGTCACGCCGCTGCTGATGATTATCACGAAAGTGTACTCCAAGGGCGCGCGGCGGATGTTCGTGGACATGCGCGACAAGATGAGCGACATGAACGCGAAGGCGCAGGAGAACATTGCGGCAAACCGCGTGGTGAAGGCGTTTGCGCGTGAGGAATACGAGGAGAACCGCTTCGACGAGCGTTCCCGCGCCTTCCGCGATGCGAATCTGGATATCAACAAGCGCTGGCTGTCCTTCTACCCCTTCATCGAGATTCTGGCGAACGCCATGACGCTGCTGACCGTCTTTTTCGGCGGCTACCTGATGATTACCGATGGCATGACGGCGGGCGAACTGACGATTTTCACCCAGCTGGCGTGGACGCTGAGCGTCCCCATGCGGCAGCTGGGCAACCTGCTCAACGACTGGCAGCGCTTCATCACCTGCTCGAACAAGGTCATGGAGATTGAAGTCTCCCGCCCGGAGATTGTAGACAGCTCCTGCGCGGTGAATCACGATCACATCGAGGGTGCGATTTCCTTTGAACATGTATCCTTCGCTTACGGCTCACAGCCGGTGCTGTCCGACGTAACGTTCTCCGCCAAGCCGGGGCAGACCGTCGCCATCATGGGGCCGACCGGTTCCGGCAAAACGACGCTGATTCAGCTGCTCGCCCGCTGCTACGACGTGACCAGCGGCAGCATTTCCGTTGACGGCTGCAATGTGCGCAAGTGGAAGCTGCAGCAGCTCCGCGACGGCATCGGCACGGCGACGCAGGATGTTTTCCTCTTTTCCGACACGGTGGAAGGCAACATTGCTTTCGGCGACCAGACGCTGACGGAGGACGAAGTGCACGACTTCGCCCGCCGCGCGGCTGCAGACGACTTCATCAAGGGCTTGTCCGAGGGCTACGACACGATTATCGGCGAACGCGGCGTGGGGCTTTCCGGCGGGCAGAAGCAGCGCATTGCCTTGGCGCGCGCGCTGGCAGTCAAGCCCGGCATCCTCGTCATGGACGACACGACTTCCGCCGTCGATATGGAGACGGAGAAATACATTCAGGCGCAGCTGCGTCAGCTCCCCTACGACTGCACGAAGCTGATCATTGCCCAGCGCATTTCCTCCGTCAAGGATGCTGACCTCATCCTGATTTTGAAGGACGGCGTCGTGACCGAGCGCGGCACGCATCAGGAACTGCTGCGTCAGCGCGGCTACTACTACGAAACGTACTGCCTGCAAAACGGCATCACGCCCGACACCGCTCCGCAGGAGGTGATGTAACATGGCGCGCAACAAATTTGACGTAGACGAGCGCTTGGAAACCCCGTTTGACTTCCGGCACTTGAAGCGCGTTGGCGTTTACATCGGCAAGCACAAGTGGAAGATGCTGCTGGCGCTGCTTTTGTCCGCCTTGGCATCGGTAACGAGCCTCGCCGTGCCGAAAATCACCCAGACCGTCATGGACGTCGCTGTGCCGCAGAAAAACGTTGACCTGCTGCTGAAGATGGCGCTGGCGTTCATGGGCATCATCATCGTCGGCATCGTCTTCACAGTCATCCGCTCGCGCATCATGGCGTTCGTCAGTCAGCAGATCATCTACGACATCCGCAAAGACCTCTTCGCGCACCTGCAGCAGCTGCCCTTTGCCTACTACGACAGCCGTCCGGCGGGCAAAATCCTCGTGCGCGTCATCAATTACGTCAACAGTGTGTCGGATATTCTTTCCAACGGCATCATCAACTCGATTCTGGAAATCATCAACATCATCTTCATCGTCGTCTACATGTACACGACCGAGCCGACGCTGGCGACGATTGTTGTGGCGGGGCTGCCGATTTTCGTGGCGATTATCATCATCCTGAAGCCTCGTCAGCGCCGCGCGTGGCAGAATCAGTCGAACAAAAACAGCAACTACAACGCGTATCTGGCGGAATCCATTGACGGCGTGCGCGTGAGCGAACTGTTCGCGCGGCAGGATGTCAACTGCTCCATCATGCAGCGCCTGGCGACGGCGTGCCGCGCGGCGTGGCTGAAGGCGATTTACATCTCCAACAGCGTCTGGCTCTCTTCGGAAATCATCACCCAGATTGTTTTCACCCTCATGTACTACGCGGGTGTGTACTGGCTGGGCGGCGCGGTAGTCTCCTTCGGCGTAATTCTCGCCATGGGGCAGTACGTCAGCCGTTTCTGGCAGCCGATTACGAATCTGGCGAACATCTACAACAGCTTCGTGAACAACATGGCGTATCTGGAGCGCATCTTCGAGACGATGGATGAACCAGTCGTGATTGACGACAAGCCGAATGCCGAGACACTTCCGCCCATTACCGGCGCAGTTGATTACAACAACATCACCTTCGGCTATGAGGAAGGGCAGACCGTCCTCAAGGATGTTGACCTGCACGTCAAGGCGGGCGAAAGCATTGCGCTTGTCGGCCCGACGGGCGCGGGCAAGTCCACCATCGTCAACCTGCTCTGCCGCTTCTACGACCTGCGCAGCGGTTCCATCACGCTGACGGATGAATCCGGCGTGAAGCACGACATTACCGACGTGACGCTGCACTCCCTGCGCTCGCAGATGGGCATCATGCTGCAGGATTCCTTCATCTTCTCCGGCACGATTCTGGATAACATTCGCTACGGCCGTCTGGACGCGACAGACGACGAGGTACGTCAGGCGGCGGCGGTTGTCCGCGCGGACGACTTCATCCGCGAAATGCCGCAGGGCTACAAAACGACCGTGAACGAGCGCGGCGGCAGCCTTTCGCAGGGGCAGAAGCAGCTGATTGCTTTCGCGCGCACGCTGCTGAGCGACCCGCGCATCCTGATACTGGACGAGGCAACCTCCTCCATCGACACCAAGACGGAGAAGCTGCTGCAGGACGGCATTCAGGCGCTGCTGAAGGGACGCACGTCCTTCATCATTGCGCACCGCCTGTCCACCATCAAGAACTGCGACCGCATCCTGTACATCGGCAATCAGGGCATCATGGAAGCAGGCTCTCATGACGAATTGATGGCCAAGCGCGGCGCATACTACGAGCTGTACACCGCGCAGGCGCGCGACCAAGGCATGGGGGAATAAGGCGCGCACGGCGCTTCTGAAAATTGCATAGGGACAAAAAGCGGGGTTGCGTGAAAAATGCGCAATCCCGCTTTTTTATATTATTTTTCCGCCCCTAAAATCGCCTTAATATCCCCCAAATTCTTCGCAAAATACACTTTTTCCTGTTTTTCTTCCGTCGAAAGCCCCATCTCCACCATATGCTTCAGCAGCGCCTTCAATCCCTCATAATACCCATTCAAATTATACAGCACACACGGGGCATCTATCTGCTTCAGCGCCAGCTTCGACATCACTTCCGACACCTCTTCCAGCGTCCCCGTGCCGCCCGGGAACGCAATGAACGCATCCCCCAGTTCTATCATCTTCGTCCGGCGCTCCGGAATATCCTTCGTCACAATCAGCTCCGTCAGCCCCTCCATTTGAAAGCTCTCGCTGATGAAAAACTCCGGCTCCACGCCCGTCACCTCCGCGCCAGCCGCCAGCGCACTGGCCGCCAGCGCACCCATCAGGCCGGATTTCGACCCGCCATACACCAGCGCGTAGCCGCTTTCACCAATCCAGCGTCCGAGTTCCTCCACCGCCTGCCGAAAAGACGTGTCGCTGCCCTCGTTTGCCCCCAGATAAACCGTAATATTCATGCGAAAGAATCCCCCTTTGCGTATTTCTGCCATCGAGTATAGCAGAATGAACACGGAAACGCAATCGGGGGATTTCCGCAAAAATGAGAATTTCCTCATGAATTTCTAATCATCCTTCGATGGATTTTCCATTCCGCTTGTGCTATCCTTATTCTTGTCAGAACGACAGGACGCGCCTACTTGGGCGCAGGAGGATAAGCACTATGATGGCTTTCATCGATTCGGTTTTCCATGTGATTGGTTCTTTCATCAGCATGGTGTTTGAGGCGATTGTCGCTGCTGTGCAGTTTGGGTTTAGTGTCTTAGGCGGTCTCTTGGGGCTGGTGGTGAATCTGGGGATGCTGCTGCTGGTTGTCGGGCTGGTGGCGCTGGTGATTACGCGCCGCAAGAACTACAAGCAGGCGAAGGCGGATGAACCGCGCGTCATCCACATGGACAACGGCGAAACCTTCAAGAGCTATTACAGCAAGTAATTTGCAAAAAAGCGCTTGTCCTTCCTCTGAAAATGTGGTATAATCAGCGTTACCCTAAATTTTCGGAGGTTAAGAAGCAATGACGATTCTGTGGGACTGGAACGGCACGCTGCTCAGCGACGTACCGTTGGTGGTCAAAATCAACAATGAAGTTTTCGCGCACCACGGCTATCGCCTGACAAGCGAAGAGGAATATCGGCGGATTTTCCGCTTTCCGGTCAAGGATTACTACACCGACATCGGCGTGACGGACGAGGATTTCCCGCTTGTGGCGAAAGAATGGAACGAAGGCTACGTCGCGAACTTTCATCTGGCGCAGCTGCACCAGACGGCGGCGGAGGCGGTTCATCGCTTCCACGACGCAGGCTTCCATCAGGCGATTATCTCCGCCAGTCAGGTGGATCAGCTGCGCGCGCAGGTCGTCAAGTTTCCGGAGCTGGATGGCATGTTCGACGACATTCTGGGGCTGGGCGACGTCTACGCGGTGTCGAAGGTGCAGCTGGCGAAGGATTACCTTTCGCGCAAGGGCTATGACCCGGCGAACACGGTGTTTCTGGGCGACACGAGCCACGACGCCGAGGTTGCCCGCGCCATCGGCTGCCGCTGCCTGCTGATTTCCGGCGGGCACCAGTGCGACGCGGTGCTGCGTCAGGTGCCGGGCGTTGAAGTGCTGCCGTCCCTGCGCGCGGCGGCGGATGTATTAGGAGCATAACAAATTATGGCGGATATCTTGCAGGTCAACACGGAGCTTCCGGCGGATTTCACCCCGACCGCGCCAAGCGGCTTGACGGACGAGGAGGCGGCTTCCCGCAAGCCGAACATCTCCCACCACCGCCCCGACAAATCCACCGCGCAGATTCTGGCGGAAAATCTCTTCACGCCCTTCAACGGGCTGAATGTGGCGCTGGCGGTTTGTCTGGCGCTGGTGGGCAGCTGGCGGAACATGCTGTTTCTGGGTGTCGTGGTGTCGAACACGCTGATTGGCACGGTGCAGGAGCTTCGCGCGCGCAAGACCATCCGCAAGTTGTCCCTGCTGAACGCCCCGACTGCGCACGTTCTGCGCAACGGGCAGGAAAAGACCTGCGCGCCGGATGCGCTCGTCAAGGGTGATCTGGTGATTCTTCGCGCGGGCGACCAAGTGATGGCGGATGCCGTCGTCACCAGTGGGCAGGGTGCGGCGAACGAATCCCTGCTGACGGGGGAAAGCACGCCCATGCGCAAGCAGCCGGGCGATTTTCTTCTGTCCGGCAGCTATATTTTAGAAGGAACCTTCACCGCGCAGCTGGTTTATGTGGGCGACGAAAGCTATGCTGCCCGCCTGACGCGTTCCGCGAAGGAGATTCGCCGCCCGAAATCGGTGCTGATGACGGAGGTCAACCGCCTGATTCGCATCGTCAGCGCGGCGCTGATTCCGATTGGACTGCTGCTGTTCTGCAAGCAGTTCTTCCTCCAGCACCTTCCGCTGACAACGGCTGTTCCGACGTCCGTCGCCGCCATGATCGGCATGATTCCCGAAGGGCTGATTCTGCTGATTTCGGTCGCCTTGGCGGTTGGCGTAATCAAGCTCGGCAAGCGAAACACCCTTGTGCAGGAGCTGTACGGCATTGAGACGCTCTCCCGCGCGGATGTGCTGTGTCTGGACAAAACCGGTACGATTACGACGGGTAAGATGACATTGGATTCGCTGCTGCCCCTTTCTGGTGACGAGGGCGCCATGCGGACACAATTGGGGCGCTTCCTGTCCAGCATGGACGAGCGTTCCGGCACGCTGGATGCCCTCCGCGCGGAAATTCCCGATGTGCAGGGCGAAAAGCCCGTGGCTGTCCTGCCATTTTCCTCCGAACGGAAAAAGTCCGCCGTATCTTTTGCGGATGGTACAACGCTGATTTTAGGCGCGCCGACGTTTGTGCTGGATGATGCGCATCTTGCGCCGATTCGCAAAACGCTTTCGGACTGCGCCGGGCGCGGCTTGCGCGTGCTGGTTTTGGCAGAAGCGGACGGCTGCGTCACCGAAACTGACGCGCCCGCCGTCACCCGCGTGATTGGCCTTTGCCTGCTGACCGACGAGATTCGCCCCGCGGCGCAGGAGACCCTGCATTACTTCCATACGCAGGGTGTTGCGCTGAAAATTATCAGCGGCGACGACGAAAAGACGGTCGCGGCGATTGCCCGCAAGGTCGGCTTGTCGGGCGGCGCGGTGGATGCCTCCACCTTATCGGACGACGAACTTCCCGATGCCTGCGAGCGCTACGCCGTATTCGGGCGCGTGACCCCGACGCGGAAAAAGGCGCTGGTCGAAGCGCTCAAGGCGAAAGGGCATCACGTTGCCATGACCGGCGACGGCGTGAACGACATTCCCGCACTCAAGGCGGCGGACTGCTCCATTGCCATGGCGGGCGGCGCGGATGCCACAAAACAGGCGGCGCAGCTGACGCTCCTGGACGCGAATTTTGCGAACATGCCGCTGATTGTCGCGGAGGGGCGGCGTGTCGTGGGCAACATCACGCGCGCGGCGTCGCTCTTCCTCGTCAAAACGCTGTATTCCTTCGCCTTGGCGCTGCTGACGCTGCTGTTCCCGGTCGAATACCCCTTCCAGCCGATTCAGCTGACGCTCATTTCCTCGCTGACAATTGGTCTTCCGGCGTTCCTGCTGACACTCGAACCGAATCAGGACCGCATACAGGGCAGTTTTCTGCGCACGGTGCTGACGCGGGCGATTCCCGGCGCGGCGGCGGTGTGCATCTGCTCCATGGCGGCAATGGCGGGCGTGAATTTCGGCTGGGATATGGCGGACTGCAAGACGCTGGCGGCGCTGTGCGCGGGCGCGGTCGGGCTGATGATGCTCTATTCCGTCTCCGTCCCGCTGACGAAGCTGCGCGCGGCGGTGTGCACCGTCATGACCGCCGGATTCGTGCTGGCGGTATGCTATTTCAAGCAGATTTTCTATTTTGAGCACCTGACGCTGGCGCAGTACGGCGCGCTGGCAGGGCTGATTGTCCTTGCCGCGCTGGTGATGGCGGCGGTTTCGTGGGCGGCGAAAAGACTGCCGGGGAAAAAAGGATAATAGCAAGAAGGACGAGGCGGGAATGCTTCGTCCTTCTTTGTGTTATACTATTTCCAGATAAGAATGCGCCAAGATGCGCCGCGAATTTTTCATTCTGGCTAACGTGAATGAAACGCAGCGTAGCAGCGCTACGCTAAGTGGAATGAGCGGACGCCAGAAGGGAAAAGGCGCAAGCAGATGGCGCAGGTGAATCTGGAAATAGTATTACTCTGCAATTGTCACGGGAATCCACCCGCCACCTACGCCCGCAAGGGTCAGCGACAATTCCCGCGTGTTTCCCATCGGGGAAATGCCGATTTCCAGCTGCCGGGTGTCACCCGCGTCGTATGTCATCGTCAGCGTTTTGCCGCTTTGCTGCCAATGGAACGGCTGTGCATCCGAAAGCCGCTCACGCGGGAGGACGATGTTCTCCATTCCGTTGTCCAGCCCGTCGCTGTCCAGCGCATAGCCGATACCCGTGCCATCCTCCGCGAACACCAGCACGTTTGGCGCAAGATCGCCGCCATCATAGCCGTCGTAAATCATCCATGCGCCGACCAGACTTCGCGTCTGCTTGTTCTGCATGAGCGTGCCCATGCAGGCAGCAGCCACCATCAGCGCCACTGCGACGCTAATCAGCAGTTTTCCGTGTTTCTGTACAAATGACTTCATGCGCATCCTCTCCTATATTATATTATTTCGATTGGGCAGCACCGTTTTTTCTGTATGCAGAGGGCGACATGCCCTCATACTGCTGGAAAACCCGGTTGAAGGTCGCAATGCTGCCGAAGCCCGACTGCCCTGCAATGGACGTAATCGAATCATCCGTCCGTTCCAGAAGCTGCTTGCAGAGCGTCAGCCGCTGGCGGGTCAGGAATTCGTGGAACGATATGCCCAAGCAGTCGTAGAAAAGGCGCTCGAAGTGGTAACGGCTGTACCCGCTCTTGTCCGCCATGTTCTGCGGGGTCAAATCCTCTGCGCAGTGCGCCATCACATAGTCGCGAATATCGACGAAGAGCATCTGCGTCTGCTCCTTGTGGCGGACACGGCGGTTCAGTTCTGTGCCGTGTTCCTGCGCATGGCGGCGGAGCAGGTCGATGAGCATCCGGCTCAATTCCAGCCGCGCGACCGTTAATCCAAAGCGATCCTGCGCCACCCCAGCCTCAGCCGCAGCGGTCTTTACGCGCTGCTCAATTTCGGGCGCGCTGCCCTTGCGAATCACCACGCACGGCTGGAGGGCTTCTTCTACCGCCAGCAGACCGTCGATAATGAACAGGCGCTCGCGGTCAAGGAGGAAGTAATAGCGGTGGCCGGTCGGGGGTGTGTGGATTTCGTGGACGACGCCGGAGGGGATAACCATGATATCGCCCGGATGAAGAAGATGACGCTCGTTTTCGACGATGACAGTGAGGTCCTCGGCGATAACCATGATGACCTCATAGGTCATATGCCAATGCGGGAGGTAATCGCAGGTCTGGGTGTTATCGTAGAAACGGATGCCCTGACTGCGGTCTTCGCCGAATTCTTCCTTTTGGCGCATGTACCACATGTTGCTCTTCACGGCGTTACGTCCTCCTTTCCGGCTTTTTGCTCGCCCCTTGACTTCTTCGGCGCGGGCGCGCCTTCAAGGTGCTGTTTTCTTCATCATAGCCGTTTCGGGCGGAAATGTCAATCACGGCAGGCGCGAAATTCCGATTTGAGATGCGGAATTCATCACTTTGGTTGAATTGTATAGAAAATTACAATCTATACTCGTTTCATCGGTACAAAAATCGCTAAAAATAAGAGATATTTCGCTAAAAATGATTAGCGTCAAATGTGTAATCAGGCGATAATAAAGCCAGATGAACGATGTTCGTCGTTGCGCAATTCAAAAGGGAAGGAAGGGATCCTTTTGCAATCTACCAAGGCGATTGTCCGCCGGGATTTGACCGGGCGTTCCACCATGCGGTGGGGAACGTACTTGAAGCGATACGGCACGCTATATCTGCTGCTGCTCGTGCCGCTGGCGTTCTTCATCATTTTCCGCTACGTTCCCATGTCCTACATTCTGCTGGCGTTCAAGAAGAACAACATTCTGAAAGCGCCGTGGCTGCTGGATTGGGCGAAAAACGGCGGCTGGGAATGGTTCATCAAGGCATTCAACGATAAGAACTTTATCGATGCGCTGAAGAACACCATCATCCTGAACCTGCTTGACCTCGTTATCGGCACGCCGATGCCCATCTTGATGGCGCTGCTGCTCAACGAGCTGGCGTTCCCGAAGTTCAAGCGCGTCGCGCAGACCGTGCTGTACCTGCCGCACTTCCTGAGCTGGGTTATCATCTCCAGTCTGTCGCTGCGGCTGCTGGCAACCAATGACGGTCTGGTTAACCAGATATTCGGCGCCAATATCGCCTTCTTAGGCACGGAGAACAACTGGCGCGCAACCTACATCGTGCTGGGCATCTGGAAGGAATGCGGCTGGAACACCATCATCTACCTCGCCGCGCTGACCGGCATCAGCCCGGAGCTGTACGAAGCGGCGGAAGTGGACGGTGCGAGCCGCCTGCGCAAAATCTGGCACATCACCCTGCCGGGCATCCGCTCCACCATCATCATCCTGCTGATTATGAACCTCGGCCGCATCCTCGGCAGCGAGTTCGACCGTCCGTTCACCCTGAGCAACCCGCTGGTTGAGGGCGCAAGCAAGACGATTTCCATCTTCGTCTACGAGCGCGGCATCAAGGGCAACCAGTTCGCCCTGTCCACAGCGGTCGGTCTGTTCCAGTCCGTCGTCTGCGTCATCTTCCTGCTTGCCTCGAACACGCTGGCGAAGAAGTTCGACGAGCCGGGCATCATGTAAGGAGGCTGCGATATGGCGACGACAACTACCTTCAACGGCAAAAAAGTCCATCAGGGCATGATCAAATCCCAAAAGACCCGCATGGGCGACTTCATCATTGCCTTCATCATCTTTCTGACGATGATGATTTGCCTGCTGCCGATGGTCAACGTGCTGGCAAGCTCCCTGTCCTCCAGCGAACACCTGATTCGCAACGACGTGTTCCTCTGGCCCAAGGGCTGGAATTTTGAGGCGTACAAGACCATTCTGAGCGACAGCAAGTACACATGGTCTCTGGCGTGGACGGGCATCCTGACCGTCGTCTGCACGGTGCTGAGCCTTGTGCTGACCGTCTGCACCGCCTTCCCGCTGATTTACAAAAATCTGCGCGGCGGCAAGGTCATCAACTTCATCATCCTGTTCACGATGTACTTCAGTGCCGGCACGATTCCGGGCTACATCCTGCTGAACAACCTCAAGATGCTCAACACCCCGTGGGCGCTGATTCTGCCGAACTGCATCAGCGTGTTCAACGTCATCGTGCTGCGCTCGTTCTTCTACAGCGTGCCGGACAGCCTTCGCGAGGCGGCGGAGATTGACGGTGCAGGCCCAATCCGCACGCTGGTGACGGTGTATCTGCCGCTGTCTCTGCCCTCTCTGGCGACGCTGGCGCTGTTCTACGCCGTCGGCCGCTGGAACGGCTTCTCCGATGCGCTGATGTACCTGAAATCCAGCAAGGCGGAAAAGTACTGGCCGATTCAGCTGCTGCTGTACAACATCATCAAAAACTCCACGCAAAGCAGCGAAATCGCCACGCAGGAAGGTTTCTTCAGCGCCGGCGTTTCCAAGACGATTCAGATGGCGTCCGTCATGTTTGCAACCGTGCCGATTCTGCTGGTGTACCCGTGGCTGCAGCGCTATTTCGTCACCGGCGTCACGATTGGCGCAGTCAAGGGCTGATGCCCCTATACTATTTCCAAATGAGAATGCACCAAGGCGCGAGCAGATGGTGCAGGTGAATGCAGGAAATAGTATTACAACACCGTATTTCAGGGACGTGTGAGCCCTGCAAATAAAAAGGAGGAAATACCCCTATGAAACGCATCGTGTCTCTGGTTCTTGCGCTCGCGATGGTGCTGTCTCTGTGCATCTTCACGACCGCATCCGCGGACGACGGCTTTGTGGACGGCAAATTCACCAAAACCCGCCACATCACCGTGGAAGTCTACAACCGTTACAATGATGGCGGCTCCGACCCGACCAGCAGCGTGTACGCGCAGTACATCAAGCAGGGTATGCTTGACAAGTACAACGTGGACGTTGAACTGGTGTCTGTCGGCCGCTGGACGGAAGTTGACGACCTGAACAACCTGCTCGCCACCGGCGACGCGCCCGACGTGTGCGTCACCTACTCCTACCCGACGATCCAGACCTTCGCGGGCATGGGCGGCATCATCGACCTGAATCCGCTGCTGACCGAATACAAGGATCTGCTGCCGGATCTGTGGGCGCTGCTGGGCGACTACAACATCTACTACGATCAGGATCCGGAAACCGGCTCCGTGTGGGCGATTGAAGCGGTGCTGGCGGAATCCGCGCGCATCAACACCTTCATCCGCAAGGACTGGCTGGACAAGCTGGGTCTGAAACTCCCCACGACCGAGGAAGAGTTCCACAACTGCCTGATCGCTTTCCGCGACAACGCTGAGCTGCTGCTGGGCGCCGACGCCGCGAAGATGGTTCCCTTCTCCATCAGCACCGACATCGGCTGGCGCGCTGACCTGCTGAATGTCTCCAAGGTGCCGGAGGATGTGTCCGACGAAACGCTGTATGTCTACGGCTACGACGACCGTCACCTGCTCTACCCGAACTACAAGGAAGGCATCCGCGTGCTGAACCAGTGGTACAACGAAGGTCTGATTTGGAAGGACTTCGCGCTGTACACGGACGCAAGCGTTGAGGACGACATGATGAAGTCCGGCTTCGTCGGCGCTTTCATCCACAACTGGGATTACCCCTACCGCAATGGCGAAGACTCCATTCAGGCGAACCTGACCCGCGCTAACGGCGCAGACGCTGGCTTCATCGCTGTGGACTGCTTCCAGAACGACGCTGGCATCACCCGCAAGTATCTGGCTGACCGCATTGACCGCAAGGTGTTCTTCCCTGCGACCAACGACGAACCGCTGGCTTCCCTGCTGTACCTGAACTTCATCTCCTCTGAAGAAACCATCAAGTTCCTGCAGACCGGCAAGGAAGGCGTTACCTACAAGATGACCGACAACGGCGCGTATGAGATGCTCAACGCCACCGGCGAATGGATCATGAACTCCGGCATGAACATCGACCACACCATCACCGTCAACGGTCTGTATCTGGGCGATGCCACCGCGGCGACCAAAGCGCTGAGCTACCCCGGCGTGAATCCTGACTTCATCATCACCGCGAACACCTACGGCAAGCTGAACGGCCGCATTGTGAAGAAGTTCTCCTGCGGCGCAATCTCCGCGGAAGAAGACGTTGGCACTTCCCTGAACTCCAAGCGCGACGCTATGCTGACGCAGGCGGTTGTCGCGCCCGTTGACCAGTTCGACTCCGTGTACGACAAGGGCATGGCGGACTACCTCGCTTCCGGCGGTCAGAACATCATCGACGAACGCCGCGAAAAGCTGGAAGCCATCTACGGTGTCCATGTGGACTAATGCCTGACGCGCTTTGGCGCTGACAGCACAAAAACGCACCCCGCAAGGATTGAACTTGCGGGGTGTTTTCATGTGGATTCTTACGGATTCTGATGGATGCTGTTTTCCGCTGCTTTGCTGCCTTGCCGCAAGGGAATTCGCCTCTGCGGAGGCAACAAAGGGGCATGAAAACAGACGGATGTCTGCGGTCGCCCTCTTGATTCCTTTACCCGCACGCCCATGTTTCTCGTTTTTTATTGCAGTTCTTCCCGCATCCGCCCCGGCGTGGTATGAAACCGCTCCGCAAACATATGCCGGAACAGCTTGTAGTTCGTGAAGCCGTGCTTCTCCAAAATCTCATGCAGCGCCACGTCCGTCGTCACTAAATCCTCATACACCTTCGACAGCCGATACTCGTTCAGGTAATTCAGGTACGTCACGCCTGTGTTCTCCTTGAAGAAGCGGCAGAACGAATTCGGGTGCATGTGCAGCGTTGCCGCCGCATCACTCAGGGCGATATTCTCCCGATAATGCGCCTCGGTGTACGCAATCACCGCTGAGAGCCGCTGACGGTTCTTCTCGCGCCGGAAGATGCTGCCTTCCGTCACCGGGCACGAAAACTCCTCGTAGAGCAGATAAGTGATTTCCAGCAGCAGACTCGCCATGCGGATGTCCCTGAAGGGCGAATCGCTGCTGGCTGTATGCTGCATTTGCAGCAGCTTCTGTTTCACGCGCTCGATGGCCGCCATCATCGTCGGATTCGTCGTCGCCGCGTCCCAGATGAACTGGCGCGAACGCGTTTCCGGCGCGAAGTCCCCCAATTCCTCGGTCGGGATTCGCAGCAGGAGGGCGGTATTGCCGGACAGGCTGATGGTGGCGTGGAGAACGTAAGGGCTGATGCAGATGCACTGCCCAGCGTGAAGCTGCCAGCGGCGCTGCTCGGTCTCGACGGTCAGCTCGCCGCCGAGGATATAAATCAGTTCCAGCGCGCCATGCCAGTGCATAGGGACGTAGCTGCGCGCGACTTCTGAGTACTCGTAGTGCGCGTGACCGGCAATGTTCAGCTGGAGGTTTTCATAGGGGTGATGGCGCTGGTCATCCATGCGGGGGCTTCCTTTCTGGCGAAATGCCGCTTTTCATCTGCTTGATTTCGGATTTTGTCGCAAAATCCGCCTTACCGCCATTGTAGCATAAGGCGAAACGGGATGCAAGAGGGGAAAAATCGGCGAATACGCTGGGAAAACAGGGAAAAAACAATTTTCAGGCAAATTCGGGGTTGACAAATGCATAGCAACATGGTATGATTCTTTCATCCGCAGAGGAAAGGAGTTACGCGCTATGAAGTTCGCCGCTACGATGATGAACATGATGATGCCCATGTGCATGTGCAACATGAGCATGTTTCGTCGTGCCGCGAATTCGATGCGCCATTCCGCCTGACGGATGGCTGGAGGATGAAAGCAATTCCTCCGGCAGAACCTACCGCAATTGTTGGGGAGGCTGCATCGAAGAGATGCCGGCGTCCCCTGTTTTTTTGCCCGGACGATTTCGGGAAAGGAAAGGCAAACGTCATGAGCAACGAAGCACCCCAGCAGACGCTTAAGCAGCCGGTTCAGCCCCCCATGCAGATTGAGCTGCAGAACGTCAAGAAGGTCTACCCCGTAACCGGCGGCGAGGTCGTCGCGCTGGACAACATCAGCCTGAAGATTCGCAAAGGCGATATTTTCGGCATCATCGGTCTCTCCGGCGCGGGCAAGAGTACCCTCATCCGCTGCATCAACCGCCTCGACACGCCCACAGAGGGCAAAATCCTCATTGACGGGCAGAACGTGCCGGACATGAGCAAGCAGCAGCTTCGCCAGATGCGCCGCAAGGTCAGCATGATTTTCCAGCAGTTCAACCTGCTCATGCAGCAGACGGTCGCGAAGAACATCGCGTACCCAATGGAGTGCATCGGCGTGCCGCGCGCGAAAATCAACGCCCGTGTGAAGGAGCTGCTGGAAGTTGTCGGGCTGGAAAGCAAGGCGAAAGCATACCCCGCGCAGCTGTCCGGCGGTCAACGCCAGCGCGTCGCCATCGCCCGCGCCCTCGCCAGCGACCCCGAAGTGCTGCTCTGCGACGAAGCAACCAGCGCCCTTGACCCCATGACGACGCAAGCCATCCTCCGTCTGCTGCAAAAAATCAACCGGGAGATGGGCATCACCATCGTCGTTATCACCCACGAAATGGCGGTCATTCGCCAAATCTGCACACACGTCGCGATTCTCGACGGCGGCGTGATTGCCGAAGAGGGCAGCGTCGACGATGTGTTCACCCACACCCGCAGCGAAGCAGGCAAGCGGCTGTTCGGCATCGTCGCAAGCGAAAATCACGAGCAAGTGCAGGAGAAACCTGCCATCCGCATCGTTTTCAACGGCGAAACAATCGCTGAGCCGATTGTCGCTGACCTCATCCTGCACCTCGGCGTGCCGCTGAGCATCCGCAGTGCGGACGTGCACACGCTCAACGGCGCACAGTACGGGCAGCTGCTCATCAGCCGCCCCGACGACCCGATGGTCTGCCACCGGGCGATTGAATATCTGAAGGAACGCGGCTTGACGGTCGAGGAGGTGCGCGCATGAGCATGACGTGGGAACGGCTGGGTTCCATGCTGCTGGAGGAAACAGGCAATACCCTCCTGATGACCCTGCCCGCAACATTCTTTGCCTACCTGATTGGTCTGCCGCTGGGCGTCCTGCTGGTCATCACCCGCAAGGACGGCATTCTCCCGAAACCGACGCTGAACCGCATTATCGGCGTGATTGTCAACCTGCTCCGCTCCGTGCCCTTCATCATCCTGATGGTGATGCTCTTCCCCGCAACGCGCGCGATTCTCGGCCGCGGCACAGGCACGGTGTCCATCATCATCCCGCTGACGGTCAGCGCGTTCCCGTATGTGGCGCGCATGGTCGAGGGCAGCCTGCTGGAAGTGGACAACGGCGTGGTGGAAGCCGCGCAGGCGATGGGTTCGACGACCTTCCAGATTGTGCGGAAGGTGCTGATTCCCGAAGCCATGCCGTCGCTGGTCAACGGCTTTGCGATTTGCATCACCACAATTCTGGGCTACACCGCGATGGCGGGCACGGCGGGCGGCGACGGCTTGGGCAAGGTCGCAATTACCTACGGTCTGAACAAGCGGCAGTACGACGTGATGTACGCGGCGAGCATCGTGCTGGTGCTGCTGGTGCAATTCTTCCAGATGGGCGGCACTTGGCTCAGCCACGCGATTGACCACCGCCGCCGGAAATAAGGATAAACACGCGGACACTGCATGGGCGTGTCACCAACTCCATCGCGAAAAGGGTGTCGAGAGGTTCGAAGACCCTTGCTTCTCCCCCGAATCGTTTCATTCACCCGTATGGTGTTTGAATAAATAGGTTTTCCAAAAATGAAAGGAGTGCTTACAATGAAGAAGCTCTTTGCTCTGGCTCTGGCGCTGGTTCTGGCGCTGTCTCTGACGGTTGCGTCTGCGGACGAATTGAAGGTCATCCGCGTTGGCGCGACGGCTGCCCCCCACGCGGAGATTCTCGAATCCGAAGCGGTGACGGCAAAGCTGGCGGAACTGGGCTACAAGCTCGAAGTCGTTGTGTACGAAGGCTATGTGCTGGAGAATCCGGCAGTTGCTGACGGCACGGACGATGCGAACTATTTCCAGCACAAGCCCTATCTCGACTCCTACAACGAAACCGCTTCCGAGAGCGAACAGCTTGTGTCCGCGTTCACCGTGCATTACGAGCCCTTCGCCATCTACTCCAAGAAAGTGACCAGCCTTGCTGACCTGCAGGACGGCGCGCACATCGGCCTGCCGAACGACCCCTCCAACGAGACCCGTGCTCTGCTGCTGCTGGAGGCTGCTGGCCTGATCACCGTGCCGGAAGGAACGACCGCCGCGTCTTCCCTGACCAAGTACGACATCACCGCCGAAATGAACCCCCACGGCTATGTGTTTGACGAAGTGGCGGCTGAACTGCTTGCTCCCACCCTCGAAGACTACGACATTGCCGTCATCAACGGCAACTACGCGCTGGACGCTGGTCTGAAGCCCACCACGAACGGCCTGTTCGTCGAAGCGGCTGACTCTGAATTCGCTACCCTGTACGCAAACATCGTCGCGGTTCGCCCCGCTGACCTTGATTCCGACTGGCTGAAGGCGCTGCACACCGCGCTGACTTCCAAGGAAGCCTACGACTACATGATCACCACCTACGAAGGCGGCGTCATCCCGACCTTCACCGTGGAGGACGCGGAATAATCCTGTTTTTCTGCAAGACCGTCTGCAAGTGCGCAGGCGGTCTTTTTTTCGTCAGCGGAAGTGGGAGTAGCGGAATCCGCATGAGCGATTTTCCCCGCAGCAAAAAGACCAGCACCGAGAGAAACAGCTTCTCCCGATGCTGGTCGGTTGGATTTGCTTGCGGGTACTCCGACTTGGTTGCACTTTCCCTGCCCCTTGGGTTAAGCGGCTTTATCCCCTTCCAGTGTCTTTAGGGATTTCCGCCCTTGAAAAAACACGCAGGTCGCGACCCCCATCAGCGCCAGCGCCGCATAAAAGCACGCCGCGCCGCTGCCTTCATCCCGTCCGAACAGCATTTCCAGCCACGGCAGCGGATTCCGCATCATCGGCCGAAACACCGCATCCACCAGCGCCCCGCCCAGCGTATACCCGACCGGAATTGTGAAGAATTGCAGCGCATTCCGCACCGCATACACCCTTCCCTGCATTCCTTCCGGGATGTTCAGCCGCATCAGCGCATCAAGATTCGCGCTCATGACGGGAATCAGCAGCCACCCCAGCGCCGCACCCACGCACCACGTCGGCAGATTCCGCCCGAAGGCAAGCAGGAAGTTCTCCGTCCCCATCGAGACGAGCAAACAGCCGCACACCACCCGCACGCGGCTTTTCGGCGCAGGAAGCAGGACGGCGAGCAGGCTGCCGATCAGCGTCGCCAGCGCGGTCACGGTGGAGAAGATGCCCATGGCATTCTCCCCGCCCCAGCTCCGCGAGAGCAGCAGCGACGGCAGCGCAGCTTCGTACATGGACGAGACGAGGTTAATCGCCGCGAGGTACAGCACGAGCGTCAGCAGCCCGGGCGCTTGTCGGAAGAACCGCAGCCCCTGCCGGGTCGAATCGAGGAAGGATTCGTGCGGACTGCCAGTTTGCCGCTTCGGAATACGGATGAAGCACAGCAGCGCCGTGAACGCGACGGCGAATGTCGCCAAATCCGCGAACATGACCGCGCGCAGACCGCCGAGCATCATCAGCGCCATTGCAAGCACAGGTGTCAGCAGCCCGGACAGGCTGGACGAGAGATACCGCAGTCCACCGACCCGCTGGTACTGCGATTTCGGCAGCAGTGCGGTCGTTGCGGCTTCGCTGGCAGGCTGCTGGAGCGTGTTCATCAAGCCGTTCAGCGCGTTAAGGAGATACAAGTGCGTGATTTGCAGCCACCCCGTTTGCAGCAGGACGAGCGCCACGACGTTTGTGCACGCGGCAAGCGCATCGCTGACGAGCATCGTCCAGCGCGTATTGAGGCGGTCAACCAGCGCGCCGCAGAACAGGCTGAATACGACATACGGCGCGTAGCTGCTGACGGTCAGCAGCGCGGTGGACAGCGCCGACCTGCTCTGCTGATACGCCCAGATAACAAGCGCGTAGCTGGTCATGGCGCTGCCGAGCGACGAAAGCGCCTGCGTCGTGAACAGCAGGAGGAAATGGCGCAATTCGCGCAGAGACTCAAAAAACGAATGCAGTTTCATATGGCTTTGCTCCTTCATGCAGATAATCCGCATGGATGGAATGCCATTTTTAGATGAAAATGCCCCAAGATGCGCCGCGTTTTTTTCATTCAGGCTAACGCGAATGAAACGCAGCGTAGTAGCGCTACGCTAAGTGGAATGAGCGGACGCATGAATGGAAAAGGCGCAAGCAGATGGGGCAGGTGAATCTAATACTATTTCCAGATAAGAATGCGCCAAGATGCGCCGCGAATTTTTCATTCTGGCTAACGTGAATGAAACGCAGCGTAGCAGCGCTACGCTAAGTGGAATGAACGGACGCCAGAAAGGAAAAGGCGCCAGCAGATGGCGCAGGTGAATCTGGAAATAGTATAAAAATGGCATACTGCGCAAAGCCGCAGGACGCTCCATGCAACGCCCTTACGACACGCATGGAGCCAATGCAGTCATCAAAATCACGGTTTTCACCCCGCTTTTATGCGTTCAGTGTGTAGATTCGGCTGATTTCGCCGTCAATGTCACTCCGGCTGTCCAGATAGGTGCAGCCGTATTTTTCGTACACATTCGCGTGGTCGGTCGCGATATAGACGCAGGATTGCCCGTTCTGTCGGGCGATTTTCGCCAGTTCGTGCAGCAGCTTTCCGGCAATTCGCTGATGACGGTACGCGGGGAAGGTGTACACGAAGCCGCACCACGGGTGGAGTTCCGGTGCATCCACGCAGTCGCAGTCGGTCAGCGTCGCAAAGGCGGCGATTTGGTCGCCCGCCATCAGAAAGTAGCAGTCGCCCGCACCGAGGGTGTGATGGAACTGTTCCTTTTCGAGCAGCTCCGTCAGGAACTTCGCCGCGCCCCACTCGCAGGCGCGAAGCTGTGCGAGGAGTTGGGGCTGGTTAGGCGAAGTGAAGTAGGATGTCAGGTACATGGTGGATTTTCCTCCGATGGGTCAGTAGTGCTTGTGAATAAAGTCCGCAATGATTTGCAGCACGTCCTCCGTCCAGAAGGGCGCTCCGCCGTGGTTGACGCCTGCCAGCTCGATGTAATCCGCCTCGGCGCCGTTCTGCGTCAGGCGCTCGTAGAGCGTCCGGCTATGCGCGGCGCTGACCTGCGTGTCGCGGTCACCATGGAGCAGGAGAATCGGCGGAACGGCGCGGTCGGGCGCGAGATAGGTCTGTGCGCTGGCTTCCGCGAGTTTTTCCGGATGTTCCTGCAGGCAGGACACGCCCAGCAAATCGGCAGTCGGGCGGAAAGTCGCGGGCATGTTTGCCGGAACGCCCTCTTTTGCGCAAAGGAACAAGTCGCTCGGCGCGGATTCCGCAATCACACCGCAAATCGGGAAATTCAGCAGTTCCGACACATCCGCAATTCCCGCCGCCTGACGCAGCGCCGTCAGCAGCGCGATATGTCCGCCGGAGGAATTGCCCATGAGGAAGGTGCGCGCCATGTCGATATGGAACAGCTTTGCGAGTTGTTCTGCGATATAGTGGATGGCGCGGTGCACATCCTCTACCTGTGCGGGGAAAGGCGCGATTTTCGATTCGCGGTACTGCACGGATGCAACGGCGAATCCCCTTTCCGCAAGTTTTGCCAGTGCGGGGATGCTGTTGTACATTTCCTGCCGATACCATGCGCTGCCGGGGAGAAAGACAATCAGCGGCACGGTTTCGCCGTCCTGCCAATGCGGGCGGTACGGGATGATGAGCTGCATTTTCCGCTGCGTTTCGCCGTAGGTGGCGTAGGCAACATCGGGGACGTACAGGTATTCGAGGGTATCGAGGGAGACGGTGCGGGTCTGGCGCATGAGGAGGATGGCTCCTTTCCTGCTATCGGGTCGCGCCCATTTGGCGCGACAATATGCGAGTAGTGGATAGAGTAGCTTGAGGGCGCTCCTGCGGGAGCGCGAAGTTACAACTGCTGCGCTGAAAGCGCTTCGCTGTTCAGCGTTCGTGGATTGGAGTTGGTCGCTTTTCCTCTACCGGTCACACGTCCAGCAGTTGGGGCGTTGCCCCAAACCCCACCAGAGGCGCCGCCTCTGGACTCCGCAAGGGGCATTGCCCCTTGACCCTTTTTTCGGCGCCCGGCTTGGTCGCTTCTCCCCTACTCCGCTTTTATGCGGCTTTTAGGCGCGCGCCATCGCCCCATCCAAAATCTCCAGCCCCTGTTCCTCCTGGAACTGATTCGTATACAGCTGATAATAATACCCCTGTTTCGCAATCAGCTGCTGATGCGTCCCATCTTCCGTAATCTTGCCATTCTGAATCACCAGAATCCGATCCGCCGAGCGAATCGTAGAGAGTCGATGCGCAATGATGAAGCTCGTCCGCCCCGCCAGCACCTTCTGAATCGCGTGCTGAATCAGCTGTTCCGTCTCCGTATCAACCGAGGACGTGGCTTCGTCCAGCACGAAAATAGACGGATTTGTCAGAATCGCGCGGGCAAAGGAAATCAGCTGCTTCTGCCCGGTGGAGAGGCGGTTGCCGCCCTCGCCAACGTCCGCCTGATAACCATCCTTCATGTTGCGGATGAAGGGTTCCGCGCCGACCATGCGGGCAGCTTCCGCCACTTCCTCGTCGGTGGCATCGGGGCGGCCGTAGCGGATATTATCCGCGACCGTGCCGGAGAAAAGGTGCGGCGACTGCAGGACGTAGCCGAGGTTGGACTGAAGCCACAGCTGACTGCGCGTGCGGTAATCCGCGCCGTCGATGAGGATTTTGCCCTCCGTCGGCTCATAGAAGCGGCAGACGAGGTTGACGATGGTGGACTTGCCGCTGCCGGTTTCGCCGACAAGGGCAATGGTCTGCCCGTGCTGGATGTGCAGGTTGAAGTGCTCCAGCACCTTTTCGCCCTCTTTGTAGCGGAAGGTGACGTCCTCGAAGTCAATGTCGCCGATGAGCTTGGGCCAGTTTTTGGTCTTGGGGTGGAAATTGTCGCCGTATTGCGCCACCACTTCGGGAGAATCCACAATATCGGGTTCCGTTTCCAGCAGGCTGATGACGCGCTCCGCCGCCGCCTGTGCGGATTGCAGTTCCGCGAAGATGCGGGCAATATCGCGCACGGGCTGGAAGAAGCTGACGGTGTAGTTGATGAACATGGTCAGCGTGCCGACGGTCATGGCGACGCCGAAAACGTGCGTACCGCCGATGACGCTGTTGCCGCCCTGCCAGAGCGCATACGCCGTCGCCAAAGACCCCAGCGACACGACGATGGGCAGAAAGAGGTTCGACAGCGTCGCCGCGCGGATGGACGCGGAACGCATGGAGGCAGAAACCGTCTCGAATTCCTGGATGTTCAGTTCTTCGCGCACAAGGGTTTTCGTCGTCTTTGCGCCGTTGATGCCCTCATTGAAGCCCGCGGTAATCTGGCTGTTGTTCTTGCGCACCTGACGATACGCCGCGAGAATCGCCTTCTGGAACTTCCAGCTGATGACGGCCAGCGGCGGCAGCACCAGCATGACAATCAGCCCCAGCCGCCAGTTGATGGTCAGCATCCGCACGGCGCAGGCAACCAGATACACCGCGCCCCAGCACAAGTCCACCAGCGACCAGCCGATGGTGTCCGCGAGGCGCTGCGTGTCGTTGGTCAGGCGGGACATGAGGTAACCCACGGGCATCCGGTCGTAGTAGGAGAAGGGCAGTTCCTGCAGTTTCTGGAAACCGAGCTTGCGAATCAGGTAGCACGTTCCGGTTTCGACAATGCCGCACTGCCGCAGAAAGCCGAAAATTGTCGCCACTTGCACTGCCGTCAGCAGCGCATACGCCACGACAAACCCAACCAGCCCAGCCGTGCTGTGGTTAGCAATGAACACGTCAATCGCGTAGGCATTCATGTTCGGCATAATCACGTCGATGATTGCAGAAACCGCCATGAAAAGCACAACCGCAATCAGGTTCTTGTGGTACGGCTTTGCAACCTTGATGAGCTTGCGCCACAGGGAGAGATCAAATCGTTTGGTATAATCCTGTTCCTGAAAGGACTGCATATCAGTTCACCCCTTCCGCCGCCTTGGCCTGCGTCAGTTCTTCCTCCAAGGCGTTCTGGATGCTGTTGATGCGCTGGTACAGGCCCGGCTGGCTGCACAGCTCAGCGTGCGTGCCCTGCTGCGTAATCTGCCCGTTCTCCAGCACGAGGATGAGGTCAGCCTGCGAGAGCGTCGTCACGCGGTGGCTGATGATGAGGGTGGTCACGTCCTTCTGCTCGTGGCGGAGGGCGGCGCGAATCTGTGCGTCCGTCTCGGTATCCACGGCGGAAAGGGAGTCGTCGAAGATGAGGATGTTGTTGTCCTTGAGCAGCGTGCGCGCAATGGCGATTCGCTGTTTCTGTCCGCCGGAGAGCGTCACGCCGCGTTCGCCCACGACCGTCTCCCAGCCCTTATCCGCCTTGGCGATAAAGCCGGATGCGCTGGCGATATCCGCCGCGTGCTCAATGCGTTCCGCCTCCTGTTCCGGCGCGGTGATGCCCACGTTCTCCCGGATGGACTTGGAGTACAGGAACGGCTCTTGCAGAATCAGACCGACGTGTGCGCGCAGATATTTGCGGTCAATCTGCTGAATATCCACGCCGCCGATGGTGATTTTGCCGCTCGTGGGCGTATACAGCCGCTGCAGCAGGTACATCATGGTGGATTTGCCGCTGCCCGTGCCGCCCAGCACTGCCGCCGTCTTGCCCGCGGGGATGGTGAAGGACACGTCGCGCAGCACCGGCACGTTGTCATCCGGATAAGCGAAGGACACATGGTCAAACACAATATCGCCGTGCAGGTCGGGCTTCAGGGCGTTCGGCTCATCCGGCTCAGCTTCCTCGTGCAGAATCGCCTGCACGCGCTTCATCGAGACCATTGCCTTGCCCGCGTCGGACAGAGTGCGGCCCAGCTGGCGAATCGGGAAGAGCAGCATCCCCAGCGTGGAGGTGAAAACAATCAGCGTACCGACGGTAATCCAGCCGTTGCAGGCGTAGATGATGCAGACCACCAGTGTCAACAGCGTCTGCGTCATGCTGATGGCATCGCCGCCGCCCCAGTAGATGGCGAGCAGTTCATTCAGACGGAGGTTCTTCTTGCGCAAATCGTTGTTCACGCGGTCAAACTTCTCCACCTCGCGCTCCTGCTGTCCGAAGGCGCGCACGACGCGGACGCCGGAAAGGTTCTCCTGCAAAACGGCGTTCAGCACACCGTCCGCTTCGTCCGCCACCTCAAAGGACTTATGCACCATTTTGAAGAACCACGTCGCGAAGCAGAACAAAGGCGGCACAAGAATCAGGCTGTAGAGCGTAATCGGCACGGAGCGCGGCAGCAGGATGCTCATGGCGATAACGACCATCAGCACCGTGTTGACGACTTCCATCACCTGAACCGCCAGAAAGCGGCGAATCGTATCCACGTCAGATGTGCAGCGCTGAATCAGCTCGCCCGCCTGCGCTTTAACGTGGTACGCAAACGGCAGGTGCTGCAAGTGGCGGTAGAGGTCATTGCGCAGTTTTCGGGCGATATTTTCACTCGCAATCGCGGAGGAACGCCCCTTAATGAACGTGAACACGCCGTTGACGATGTTCATCAGGATGAGCGCCAGCGCGGGAATCCACAGATTTTGGCGGAGGAAATCGCGTCCGCCGAGGGCGTTAATCGGGTTCATAAGGAAATCCGGCATTGTGAACGGCTCGCTGCCCAGTATGCTGTCCACGATTTCGGAGAGCAGCAGCGGCGTTAAAAAGCCGATGATGACCATCATGATGGTCGCAATGAGTGCCCAGAGGAAATGCGTCCAGTTCTGCCCGATGAGGGAGAGCATTGCGCCGAACGGGGTCTGTTTCTTCTTTGGTTTCGCTGTGGTGCGCTGCGTAGGAAATCACTCCTTTCAAGAGAGACAAAGTGGTTGATGACTCATAACTGCCCATTGTATGCTTTTTTCGAAAAGGGTACGAAAAAAGCACCATCCGTCTGAATGCAAACGGCTGGTGCTGCACACAAAACGCATGGTAACAGGAAAAGAGCGTGGAATTTTCCTATTACGGGCGCATTTGGGCAGAAAGAGCCGTCGCAGTCAGTCCATTGGCACGGGATACAAGGGTTAGAATCATCATGGTCATTGCGAGGGCCTCCTTTCTGCATGATTTTGATTTTGTTGTGCTTCTCGCAAGCACGCAAGAAACAGTGTAGTCGAAAGTCAAGGTTTTGTCAAGGGGCAAATGGCGTTTTTTTCAAATATTCATCCCATCTTGCGCAGGATTCCCGTTTTCCCAGTCCCAAACCGCCTTTTCAATCAAGTCGGCAGCATTGGCGCAGCCGTGTTCATTGCGCAGGGCCTCCCCGATGCGCGCCGCGTTGCGTGTGTATTCCGGGTTGCTGATGAGTGCGCGCAAGCCCTCCGCCAGATTCTCTGCCGTCAGCTTATCGCGCGGAATCGCTTTCGGCCCGCACCCGGCAGCGTACACCCGCTCCGCCCAGAACGGCTGATCGCCGCCGAACGGCACGACGAGCGTCGGCAGTGCATGGCGCAGGCTGGTTGCGGTCGTCCCTGCGCCGCCGTGATGCACCGCCCCTGCCATATGCGGGAACAGCCAGTCATGCGGCACACTTTTCACATAGAAGATGTTCGCATCTTTTGTCTTTGCTTCCTGCTGACCCCAACCCAGTGCCACCACTGCCCGCACGCCTGACAATTTCACCGCCTGCCGGATGATTTCCGCCAGTTCACCCATGTCGCCCGACACCATCGACCCAAAGCCGATGTACACCGGCTCGTCGCCCGCGCGCAGGAACTCCGCCAGCGCCGGGTCAGGCGTGTAGTCCACCGGACGCTCATCCCACCAGAAACCGGACATGTGGATGTTGTCCGCCCAATCCTCCGGGCGCGGCACAAGCGTCGGGCTCATGGCGTAAATCACGGGCACTTGCTTGCCCTTCACGTCATAATCCGGTCTCAAGCGGACGCGGCGCTTCGCCATGTCGTTCTCCTTGCGCCAATCCGAGAGGTAGCGGTGCTCCAGCGCCGAAATCAGCAGATACCCGATGCGGTAGCTCAGCACATTCCACCACTTGCCGAGCTTGCGGAACGGCGCGGATGAAATTGGCATATCCTTGCACGGATCCATCGGGAAATACTGCGTCTGGATGCACGGAATATCGTACTTCTCCGCAATCGAATAGAACATCGTCCCGAAGAACGTGCAGACGATGGCTTCCGCGCCCTCCGCGCAGTGCAGCAAATCATCCAGCAGCATCGGCGCAATGTCGCGGATGCCCTTCTCAAACTCCTTCAAGTACCGCACGCCCACCGCGTCCGGCTGGAGCAGCCGCCCCATCATATCCACCACGTCGCCGGAAATGGGATAGAAGGACATTCCCGCTTCCTCAATCATGCCCTGAAACGGCGCAAACGCCGCAATCGTCACCTCATGCCCCCGCTCGTGAAGTTCCCGTCCCAGCAGCATATACGGCCGCACGTCGCCCGTCGAGCCGAGCGTTATCATTGTGATTTTCATCATTACCTCCAATGATTTCGAGATAAGTTAAAGGTATACAAACTAAAAAACTAACAATAAAATTCAGGTATGTAGAAGAAACCAAAAGCGCCATCAAGCGCGCTTGCTTCCCGTCGCACACGGGTCATACCACCCCGCAGGAACTTTCACCCGGAAGCCCTCGAATGCACTTTCCGCATCCGCCTTCACCACGCAGTGCGGCGTATACACATGCCGCATCCCCTCCTGCATCCGTGCCATGCACCACTGCACCAAATCAACTGCCAACGATTCACCCGCCGCCAGCGGCACAAACGCATCCCGCCGCACCAAAAAGCACATCGGCGAAACCGCAGTGACATTGTAGCTGGTTCGGTTCATGCCGTGCCATCCGCCCGCTGCGACCGGCAAGTCGCGATTCCGTGACTGCACTGTGCCGTCCGGCAGAATGTCGTATCCGGCATGAAGCACCCGATTGCGTGCATCCGCCACCAGCGGCATCACCGCGCACACATCCGGGCGCTGGGCGTACATCATCATCTCCCGCAAGCCGTCCGCATCAGGTGCCGCCGTGTCCCCCCACAGGAACAGCAGCATGTCTGCCGACGCATCCGCCGCCAAACGGTTCACATCCGCCGCGGACGCATCCCGCGCCAGCCGCAATGCCGCGACGGTAAAATCCCCCACGTCATACCGCAGCCGCAGCACGCCGTCCTCCACCCGGCACGTTCCCGGAAACCCGGTGCGTCGCATACTCTCTTCCACCGCCCGCGCCGCCGCGTCCAGGCAAACCGCCAATTTCGTGTGGCTCATCGACCCCCGCAGCGTCCGCCAGTGGTACAGCACGCGTGGAATGTGGATGACGCCGTCCGCCCGCTCGCACGCGCGGAGCATCAAATCGTGATCCTGCGACCCGTCGAATGCCGGTCGCAATCCACCGATGGCATCCAGCAGCGTCCGCCGAATCACCGACAAATGGCAGATATAGTTGCCGGAACGCAGATTGTCCGGACAGAAATCCGGCTTGCGGTGCGCATCAACATGAATCGCGCCGTGGGCGGTCAGCTTATCCTCATCGGTGTAGAGCACGTCTGGATGGTGCGCGTCGATGGCTTCCGCAATCCGCCAGAGCGCATCCGGCGCAAGCACATCGTCGTGATCGCACAGGGCGATATACTCCCCCGTCGCCATTTTAATCGCGCGGTTCGTGTTGCCGGATATGCCCGCGTTTTCCGCCCCAAACGCGACGCGGAATCGGCTGTCCCGCGCGGCAATTGCCTCCAGCGCCCTGCGCGTTTCGGCGGACGTGCTGCCGCCGTCGTACAGGCAGGCTTCCCACGCGCCGTGCGTCTGGGCAAGCAGCGAATCCGCCAGCGCGCGGAGGAATTTCGGGCGCGTGTTGAACACGGGGACGACGACGCTGATACGCACGTTCGGGAAGAGGTGCGCGCGCTGAGTCGCCAGTTCGCGCTTGGATGCTTTCTCCCGCCGGAATCGCCATTCGTCCCGCAGCAGCACCCGTGCCGCCAGCATTTCACCCGCGCGGTGCAGCGTGTACCCCGCGCCATGCATCCGCACATACGCCCGAACCCGTTCCGCCCACTGCACGCGCGTCCCTCCCGCCGACTTTCCTGCCCTCATCATACCATGCGCCGCGAGTTTTGTAAAGCGCCGGGCGATTTTCTGCCAATTCGGAACAATTTTCGCAAAACCGCTTGACAAACGCCCGAAAAAGTGCTAAACTAAATCTCGTTCCGGCAATCCCGGACGAACCGCATAGGGGCATGGTGTAATGGTAACACGTGGGTCTCCAAAACCTTTGTTGAGGGTTCGAGTCCTTCTGCCCCTGCCATAGATGAGCCAGTTTCGTGAGAAGCTGGCTCGTTTTTATGTGCATGGATATGAAAAATCCGCCTCCGAGAATGGGAGGCGGACAGCGGATTTATTCCTGTATTTGTATTAGCGGATAACCTCAACGTCTGCAATTCCCAGTTTTGCACCTCCGCCAAGCGCAGTAACAACATCAGACTTGCCTTTGATTGTTACAATAACTTTCTTTGCGCCCATAGGGATGTTCAAAGTATCTGCATTTGAACGTTTAGAAGTAAGATTAAGGCTTGTGTTACTTTCTATGGAAACGCTATGTTGACCATATGATAGATATACCTCAAAAGTTGCACCATTTGCAACAGAACCCGCTCTCTGTCCATCAACATAAAGTACACCATTCACCGCTACTCCCCAGATTATCGCACGTGGTCTTTCAAATCGAACCATACAGCCTGCCTTGCGAACAGGTGCACCACAGCCGGGGCAAGCACTTGCAGCATCAGAAATATCGCGTCCACATTCCGGACATTTAATCATTGCCATCGTATACACATCTCCTTATCATTTTCCCTGAATGAACCTCGTTTCCGTTAGTGTCTTTGCGTAGTATTATCCCTACATCGTCCGCATCACTTTCTACATCTCCCCTCCTTCACAATTTTCTTCTTCCATTTTACCCCCCCCCGAAAAAAGTCAAGTGTTTTCTTGCGGAATTATATATTTCCGGCATTTCTAACAAAATCATGCCAAATTGTTGTGTATCTTCACAACGACTTTCGTTTCGGCGTGTAACCACATTTCAGAAAATCGTTTTTTCTGAAATCAGTTGCCTCAACCCCCTCCAAATTTCAAATTCGCACAGAAAACGCGCCCGCCGACCTTCCGACGAGCGCGTTTATACTATTGGGGGCTCTACTCCCGAATTCAGTGCAGGACTTGCTGGACACCACAGTTATCATATTTACACAAATGAGGCGGTCAGCCGCCGAGTTGTGCGGTGTTGCTTTAAATTACTTCTTATTCTTCTGCTCCACCATCGCCTTGACCTTCAGCGGCAGACCGAGCAGGTTGATGAAGCCCGCAGAATCCTTGTGGCTGTACAGGTCGTGGCTGTCGCCGAATGTAGCGATTTCCTCCATGTACAGGCTGTTCGGCGACTTCACACCCGCATTGATGCAGTTGCCCTTGTACAGCTTCAGCTTCACCGTGCCGTTGACCGCCTGCTGCGTGCTGTCCACAAACGCGGAGAGCGCCTCGCGCAGGGGCGTGTACCACATGCCGTCGTACACCAGCTCCGCGAACTTGCTCGCAACCAGCTCCTTGTAGTGGCTGGTGGCGCGGTCAAGCGTGATGGATTCGAGGATGCCGTGCGCGGCGTAGAGCATCGTTCCGCCGGGGGTTTCGTACACGCCGCGGGACTTCATGCCCACCAGACGGTTCTCCACCAAATCCGCGCAGCCAACGCCGTTGCGACCCGCGATTTCGTTCGCCTTCGTCAGCAAATCCACCGCGTCCAGCTTTTCGCCGTTGATGGCGACCGGCACGCCCTGCTCGAAGTCCACCGTGACGTATTCGGGCTGATCAGGCGCTTTTTCGGGCGTGACCATCGTCAGCAGCAGATCTTCCGGCGGCTCGTTCCACGGATCTTCCAAATCCGCGCCCTCGTGGCTGATGTGCCAGATGTTGCGGTCCATCGAATACGGGCGATCCTTCTTCACTGGGACGGGGATGCCGCGCTTTTCGGCGTAGTCAATTTCCTCCTCGCGGGTCTTGATATCCCAGATACGCCACGGTGCGATAATCTGCATGTTCGGGTCGAACGCCTTGATGGTCAGCTCGAAGCGGACTTGGTCGTTGCCCTTGCCGGTGCAGCCGTGGCAGATGGCAGTGCAGTTCTCCTTGTGAGCGATTTCGACGAGGCGCTTGGCAATCAGCGGCCGTGCGAAGGACGTGCCCAGCAGGTACTTGCCCTCGTAGACCGCGCCCGCCTTGAGCGTCGGCCAAATGAAGTCCTCGACGAACTCCTTGCGCAGGTCTTCGATGTACAGCTTTTCCGCGCCGCACTTCTTCGCCTTTTCGTGGAGGGGCTCCAGCTCTTCGCCCTGCCCGACGTCGCCCGCAACGCAGACCACGTCGCAGTCATAATTTTCCTTCAGCCACGGCACGATAATCGAGGTATCCAGACCACCGGAATAAGCCAGCAATACGCGCATCTTCGCCATAACAATCGACTCCTTTATCTTCATCCTGATTTTCATCATTTTTGTGTCCGTCTGCCGGACAAGATGGATTATACACCAAGATGAATAAAAATGCAATAGGTCTGCATAAATTTTCTCGGATTTTTCGTAGAGGGATACTGCAATACCTTCCACACATCCCGTGCAGATTGCAACAAATCGACAAAGACAGACAGCCAACACCAAAATGCTTTGCCTCCATACGCTCCGTGCAGATTGCAACCGGCGCGAAGAAGTAACGCCCCGCAATCATTTCAACTTTGCCTCCACACGCTCCGTGCAGATTGCAACGCAATGGACGGGAAAAATGGAGGAGGAAAGCTGATCTTTGCCTCCACACGCTCCGTGCAGATTGCAACCGCCGCTTCTGCTCTCTAAGTGGCGTGAAGACTTCTTTGCCTCCACACGCTCCGTGCAGATTGCAACCGTGGCGCTGCTGGCTGCGAGAGCCGACACCAGAACTTTGCCTCCACACGCTCCGTGCAGATTGCAACCACGTCTTGTCAAGTCCCTGTTTTTTTTTAGTGACTTTGCCTCCACACGCTCCGTGCAGATTGCAACTTCTTTACTATAATTCCATCTCCTAACGCAGCTCGCTTTGCCTCCACACGCTCCGTGCAGATTGCAACCAGACGGGGAGCGGACACGACCAGTTTTTGACTGCTTTGCCTCCACACGCTCCGTGCAGATTGCAACGCCTTCGGAGGACATAATCAGGAAGGGTTCGCCACTTTGCCTCCACACGCTCCGTGCAGATTGCAACCACGAGACATCACAGGCGAGCGCCTTGTGTCAGAGCTTTGCCTCCACACGCTCCGTGCAGATTGCAACGAACGCCTTGCGGCACACAGTGCGGTTGTACAGCCTTTGCCTCCACACGCTCCGTGCAGATTGCAACGTTCAAGTTTTGCCATTTTCTTATCCCCTTTCACGCTTTGCCTCCACACGCTCCGTGCAGATTGCAACTCAATGGTGCGTCCGTACAGGCTCGCCGCCGAGTCTTTGCCTCCACACGCTCCGTGCAGATTGCAACGCAACCGCAACGCGTCGAAATCATTTTAGGCAATCTTTGCCTCCACACGCTCCGTGCAGATTGCAACGTGATTTTTTTGAGACTGAAAGCCTTACGGCTGCTTTGCCTCCACACGCTCCGTGCAGATTGCAACATGTACGAGCCGGAAAAGAAGGAGGAAAGCTGATCTTTGCCTCCACACGCTCCGTGCAGATTGCAACAAAATTTCTAAAGGAAATGAATGTCCAACACATGCTTTGCCTCCACACGCTCCGTGCAGATTGCAACGGCAGAAATGCACAGAATTGCAATATACACTTTTCAGAACGCGTGTTGAGTCGGTAGATAGCTTTTCAGTATTGAACAAATCAATGCTGCGCTGACTATTTTCCCGAAACTCTTCTGCTGTCAAGGCGACCTTTGCCGCCATTAGCGACAGCCCCGGACGGACAATCGACCGGTTTTGTTGGTGCGAACCGCACCGGATTTTCATGTTAGCTGATGATTCGCCTGATGCCCATGCTGGCAATCGTTTTGGGCAGCGCGGAAAGGCGTTGAATCGTCTTCCGATGGTATTCCACAAATTTCGGATAGTCCCGTTGGAGTGCTTCGCGATCAAAGACCCGATAAAGCTCGTTTCCGAATGCTTCCTGCAATTTCTTCCTATTATATTCCGGCAAATCTCTTCTGCAATGCTGGAGCAGGAACGCCGAGTACAAATCGCGCTGTATGCGTTCGCCGTCCGGCATAATGTTCCAGCGTTCTTTCAACTCCTTTGCCTTGCATTCGTCTGTCTGATGATTATACTGGCTTGCTTTTACCGCCGTATCTACCTTTTTGACTCCTTCCAGATTCAGTGATTTACATTTCTGATCCAGCAGGGCAATCAGCATCGACGGTGCTTTATTCGCAATGGACTTCCCGAAGCGCTTTTTGCGTTTATAGCGCCCCGTCTTTTCGGAAATTTCTGTTTTCTTCGCTTTACGGGTTAATGCACGGTAGTCCATATCTTCCACAAAGAAGCAATCACCCAGCGTCAGCAGGTAATTCGCCAATTCGTTATGCTGCTGTTTTCGGATATCCGCCTGATGATGCTGAATCATAGCATACTGGTGCTGAATCCGCTTATATCGCTTGGAATTGTTCCACGTCAGTTTCACCCCTTGCTTAATGCTACCATCCGGCTTATAATTTCCCGGATTCATCGCCCGTCGGCTTCTGTCCATTTTACGCTGTAAGCGTCGCTTTTCTTGCTCTATGTTCTGCACACGGTCAGCCAATTCCAGCAGGTTAACCTCGCTATCGGTCGAGTATGCCAGCGTTCGCGTGCCAATGTCGATGCCGACGACACCATGCCCGACGGGATGCTTCGGCGCACCGCTTATCGAATCACGCTTCACCGCCGGTTTTCCTTCCAAAGCAAGCTGTGCGTACCAATGCGTCTTCGTTTTGCCGTCTTTGCGTAGAATACGGACGTATTTCACGCGCTTGCTGAGCATTTCTGTTTCATACTCGTTGTTGGGTGACAGTTGCAGCGGAAGTTTCAGCCCTTTCCATTCGACGTAACTACCGCGAAAAATTATTTCGATGCCACCACTCTTTCCCGCCTGTGAATAACCTCTCAGCGAGGATAATTCTCCCTTTTTCTTAAAATGCACCATCTTTCCATCTTTTGAAAGCAGCACTTTTTCAAACGCCGTCCAAGCTTGTGACGCAATTCCATGAACTGCCACGCTTGAAGCAATGTTATCCTTGAAATGCGGATAATAATGTTTCATATCCGCCTTAAAGTGGTTTTCGCTAAGTCCATTTTGATCCAGCAATTGTCGTTTCTTTTTCCAAAGTTCTTTTGTTTCTTCTTGCTTCGCGTTTTCCAGCTTCTGTTCAATTTCTTGATATTGCTGCGTTCTTTCGAGTTTGCGCAGTTTCTTCAACTCCGCATGAACTATCGTATTATAGATTTGTCTACCAATTTCAAAGCGTTTTTCAAGGCGGTCGGACTGCCACTTTTCCAATTTAAGCGGCAACGTGAGGCAACAAGTATCTGTGCTACTCCTTTTCACGCGCTTCCCTCCCCTTCCAGTGCTTTTCCACCCCATTATACCGCATCTTCCGCACATTTTCAAGCAAGAACAGCAAGTTCGACATTCATCCGCTGTTTTTTTACTGTACAGCGCTTTTTGCATTTGTCCCCTTCGCCCATCTATCCGCCATTCCATTCATCCTGTTCCGAAAACGTATTAAATTGTGAAAAAAATATCGTTAAAATCGTGTCAGCCACTTGACAAGAGCTTAACAATCTGATACACTGTTCTCGTCACCCCGACAAACACCGACATTCCCCGTTCGCGGGCGCATCCCCGCAGGACGGATGAAGCATAAGGAGAGAGTATCATGGCGAAAGAGTATCCGATCGTCGATAACGTGGAGAGCTTCGAGGCGGCCCTCGCCCGCGTCCGCGCGGCACAAAAGGTCTATGCGACCTACACGCAGGAGCAGGTGGACAAGATTTTCAAGGCAGCTGCCCTCGCCGCGAACAACATGCGCATCCCGCTGGCGAAGATGGCGGTGGAAGAAACCGGCATGGGCGTGGTGGAAGATAAGGTCATCAAGAACCACTACGCCGCTGAATACATCTACAACGCCTACAAGGACACGCAGACCGTCGGCGTGCTGGAGCGCGACGAAGCATTCGGCATGATGAAGGTTGCAGAACCTATCGGCGTTGTCGCGGCGGTCATCCCGACCACCAACCCCACATCTACCGCCATTTTCAAGACGCTGATTTGCCTCAAGACCCGCAACGGCATCATCATCTCTCCCCATCCGCGCGCGAAGAAGTCCACCATCGCCGCCGCGAAGGTTGTTCTGGAAGCCGCTGTGGCTGCCGGCGCGCCCGAAGACATCATCTCGTGGGTCGATGTTCCCTCGCTGGAGCTGACCAACATGGCGATGAAGGAAGCTGACATCATCCTTGCCACCGGCGGCCCCGGCATGGTCAAGGCGGCATACTCCTCCGGCAAGCCTGCCCTGGGCGTCGGCGCTGGCAACACGCCCGCGATTATCGACGAATCTGCTGACGTGAAGGTGGCCGTCAACTCCATCCTGCACTCCAAGACGTTCGACAACGGCATGATCTGCGCGTCCGAGCAGTCCACCATCGTACTGGACAGCATCTACGACGCGGTGAAGGCGGAGTTCGCCAAGCGCGGCGCGTACTTCCTCGAAGGCGAAGAACTGGACAAGGTGCGCAAGACCATCATCATCAACGGCGCGCTGAATGCCAAGATCGTCGGTCAGAAGGCGCACACCATTGCCAAGCTCGCGGGCGTGGACGTGCCGGAAACCGCCAAGGTGCTGATTGGTGAAGTCGAATCCGTGGATATTTCTGAAGAGTTCGCGCATGAGAAGCTCTCTCCCGTGCTGGCGATGTACCGCGCCAAGGACATCGACGATGCGTTCGACAAGGCGGAGCACCTGATTGCTGACGGCGGCTACGGCCACACCTCTTCTATCTACCTGAACGCCGTCACCCGCAAGGATTTGATTGACCGCTTCGCCGCGCGCATGAAGACCTGCCGTATCCTCGTCAACACGCCTTCCTCTCAGGGCGGCATCGGCGACCTGTACAACTTCATGCTGCGTCCGTCGCTGACGCTGGGCTGTGGCTCGTGGGGCGGCAACTCCGTCTCCGAGAACGTCGGCGTCAAGCACCTGCTGAACGTCAAGACTGTTGCCATCCGGAGGGAGAATATGCTGTGGTTCCGTGCGCCTGAAAAGGTCTATCTCAAGAAGGGCTGCCTGCCTGTCGCCCTGAATGAACTCAAGGCAGTTATGGGCAAGAAGCGCTGCTTCATCGTCACCGACGCGTTCCTGTTCAAATCCGGCTTCACCAAGGCGATTACCGACAAGCTGGATGAGCTGGGCATCGTCCACACCACGTTCTACGATGTTGCGCCCGACCCGTCCCTCGCCTGCGCAAAGGAAGGCGCCAAGGCGATGACTTCCTTCCAGCCGGACTGCATTATCGCCATCGGCGGCGGTTCCGCAATGGACGCCGGCAAGATTATGTGGGTCATGTACGAGCATCCGGAAGTGGACTTCCTCGACATGGCAATGCGCTTCATGGATATCCGCAAGCGCGTGTACACCTTCCCGAAGATGGGTGAAAAGGCGTACTTCATCGCCATCCCGACCTCTGCTGGCACGGGCTCCGAAGTCACCCCGTTCGCCGTCATTACCGATCAGGACACCGGCGTGAAGTACCCGCTTGCGGACTACGAGCTGCTGCCGAAGATGGCGATTGTGGATGCTGACATGATGATGTCCGCGCCGAAGGGCTTGACCTCCGCCTCCGGTATCGATGCGCTGACCCACGCGCTGGAAGCCTACGCCTCCATGCTGGCGACAGACTTCACCGACGGTCTGGCGAAGCAGGCGGCTCAGCTGATTTTCGAGTATCTGCCCGCGTGCTACGACAACGGTCAGAACGAGCCGGTTGCCCGCGAAAAGATGGGCAACGCCGCCACGATGGCTGGCATGGCGTTCGCGAACGCGTTCCTCGGCGTCTGCCACTCCATGGCGCACAAGCTGGGCGCGTTCCATCACCTGCCGCACGGCATCGCCAACGCGCTGCTGATTGAGCTGGTCATCCGCTACAACAGCGCCGAAGTTCCCACGAAGATGGGCACCTTCCCGCAGTACGCCTATCCGCACACGAAGCGCCGCTACGCTGAATTCGGCGAATTCCTCGGCTTCAAGGGTGCGAATGACGACGAGACGGTGGAGAACCTGATTCGCAACATCCATGCCCTGAAGGAGCGCGTCGGCATCAAGAATACGATCCGCGACTACGGTGTGGACGAGGAGAAGTTCCTCGCGACGCTGGATGAAATGTCCGAGCAGGCGTTCGACGACCAGTGCACCGGCGCGAACCCGCGCTACCCGCTCATCAGCGAAATCAAGGAAATGTATCTGAAGGCGTACTACGGCGAGTAATGCGCCATTCTCCCCGGCTTGGCAGGAATGCTTCTGCTGGGCCGGGCATTTTTGAGCACAAAAAATTTTGTCCGCTTGCAGGAATGTCGCATTTGGGCGGCGAATAGATATTTAGGACAAATATCGACTTTCGCGTTCTCCACTGCCGCTTTACCAACCAACAAGCGCAGGAGGGGACGAAGCAGTCCAGAGGGCGACCGCAGACTTCGTCTGTTTCCATTGCCCTCTGGTCGCGTCCGCAGACGCGAATCCTCGCATAAACACGCGGACGTTGTGTGATAGCGTCACCAACTCAATCGCGAAAAGGGAGTCCAGAGGGTCACAGACCCTTTGGCAGGTCAAGGGCAGCGCCCTTGCGCCTCTCCCCCCAATAAACATGAACCATATAGAAGGAGGTTTCCCTATGGATTTGACGCATGTGATTGCCGAGCGGGAGAATAAGAAGATTTACCGCGACGGCGCCAAGGCCATCAAGGTGTTTGCCGAAGGGTACAGCAAGGCGGACATTCTGAACGAAGCGCTGAACACGGCGCGCGTGGAAGAGACGGGCCTGCCGATTCCGAAGCTCCTTGCTGTTGACACGGTGAACGGTCAATGGGCGATTACGACGGAGTTCGTCGAAGGCGACACGCTGGCGGCGCTGATGGCGGCGCATCCGGAAAAGGAAGACGAGTACCTGAACCTGTTTGTTGACATTCAGATGAAGGTTCACGCCTGCACCTGCCCGATGCTCAACAGCCTGACGGAGAAGATGCAGCGCAAGATTTCCGCCACCGACCTCGACGCGACCACCCGCTACGAGCTGCACACCCGCTTGGCGAGTATGCACGTCCACAAGAAGGTCTGCCACGGCGACTTCAACCCGTCCAACATCATCATCGCCCCCGACGGACAGTGGTACATCCTCGACTGGTCGCATGCCACGCAGGGCAACGCGTCCGCTGATGTTGCCCGCACCTACCTGCTCTTCGTCCTCGAAGGCAAGGAAGCGCTGGCGGAAAAGTACCTCTCCCTCTTCTGCAAGAAGAGCGACACCGCCAAGCAGTACGTCCAGCAGTGGATTCCGATCGTCGCCGCGAGCCAGTCCCTCAAGGGCAAGCCCGAAGAGCGCGACCTGCTCATCCGCTGGGCAAGCGTTTGCGAATACGAATAATCATCAAAGGGACTGGCTTCGGTCAGTCCCTTTTCTTGTGGGGAGATGGGAGCCTGCCATGTAACCATTTCCCCGCATTTGTTGAAATCTGCCACATTTGCAATTTGCCCTATGTAACCCACTTTTCATCCTCTTTTTTTCGTGGTATCATTATTATAAGAAGGGGGAATTTGCCCTTTTCAAACTTATCTGCCGCGATTGCTTGTCAACCGCCTCCACAATCAGCATGAATGAATTATACACGGCAAATACTGTCCTCAGCGTCTTCGCCATGGCGATTATGCTCTTTTCCCTGCGCGGCGACATCAGCCAATCCAAGATCCGAAATCTGCTCTGCGGCGACCTGTACGCCACCATCGCCATTTGCGCGCTGTGTGAGTGGTCGGGCGTGCAGATGGATGGCACGCCGCCCGCGCTGATTCCGCTGCATATCGCCGTCAAGACCATCGAACTTTCGCTTGCGCCGCTAATCGGGCTGTTCGCGGGCTGCGTCATCCATCCCTGCCCGCGGAAAGTGGTGCACGGGCTGCTGTACCTTGCGTGCTTCCACGCGCTGCTGGTGCTGCTCTCGGCGTTCACGGGGCTGATATTCTATGTCGATGGGCAGAATTTCTACCACCACGGGGCGCTCTACGCGCTCTACATGCTCGCCTACGGGGGCAGCACGGTGTTCTTCCTCGTGCAGATTTGGTTCGCCTGCCGCGCCTACCAGTACACCGGCGGCACACAGCTGCTGCTCGCGACGCTGTTCGTGCTGTTAGGGCTGATGGTGCAGCTGTTCCTGCCGACGGTCAAAATCGACTGGATTACCATCAGCTGCGGTGCGCTGATGATGTCGAAATTCTCCAGCGACATGGTGCTGCAAACCGACGGGCTGACGCAGCTTGTCAACCGCTTGGGCTACGAGCATTATCTGGCGCGCCTGCGCGTTCCTGCTACCATCCTGATGTTCGACGTTGACCGCTTCAAGGACGTCAACGACTGCCATGGGCACTTGATGGGCGACGCCTGCCTGCGGACGATTGCCGGCTGCATCCGCCGCGCGTACGGGAATTACGGGACGTGCTTCCGCATCGGCGGCGACGAGTTCTGCGTGATACTGACGCGGCGGAACGCGCAATACAACACCATGACGGAGATTTTCCAGCACCTGATGGATGCGGCGCGGGCGGAGAATCCGGTTCTGCCGATGGTATCGGTGGGCTGTTCGCATTTTAATCCGTCGACGGATGATTTGGCGGATTCCTTGGCGCGGGCGGACGCGCGGATGTATCAGAATAAGGAAGCGCATAGATAAACACAGCCGCGACGAGTGAATATGCTCGTCGCGGCTGATTTTTATTCACCTGTATTCACCGCAGTGTTGGCAGTAGCGCGCTTCCTTCGGGTTTTCTAAGCCGCAATGCTTGCATGTCGACATTCGGAGTGCGTGCTTTTGTTGATATTACCGATTCACATACGCGTCGATTTCATTCCGGCTGGAGATTTGCAGCTTCTCAAAGATGCTCTCCATGTACGACTTCACCGTGTTGACGGAAACGCCCATCAGCGCGGCGATTTCCTTGTTGCTGCGTCCCTTCGCGGCAAGCATGGCAATCGAAAACTCGTAGGGTGTGAGCGCGTCGGTCACTTGCAGCGTCGAAACGGGGTTGTGAATTTTCATCCACCCGCGGCTGAAGCGATATACCGACTGCACAATCTTGTTGTACGTTTCCGGCTCCTGCTTGCGCAGCGCGCGCTCTACCTGCCCCTGCAAAATGCCGTGATGCTCCACAAACGGGTGGATGTACCCCTCGCGGCTGGCGATGCTCCACGCGGCATCGAACTTCTGCTCCGCGCGTTCATCCTGCTTCAGGCTCATGCAAATCATGCACAGGACGATGTTGAGGTAGATGCTGTCAATGGGGTAGCGCGTGCCTGCCATCAGCAGGGCGGATTCGGCAATGCCCATCGCATGTTCGTATTCGCGCCGGATGTAGAGCGCGTGGGCGATGGCGTACATGGCGAAATACTGCATTCCGGGCGGAAGAATACCGATAGCGGGGCGGATAGGGGTCAAGTCGAGCTTCTCTGAGTGGAAGAACACGCTGATGAGCGCGTCGGTAATGCTGCTGTACAGCCGCCACGAATCGTCGTTTGCGCGCTGCCCGTCCCGCTGAATCATTTCGAGATTCCGGCGGCACTTGGCGGCATCCCCCGTCTGCAGCATCGCCATCGTGTTGGTAATCAGCGCGGTCAGGCGGATTTCGGGGCACTTGCTCGTCAGGTATTTCTCGCTGATTTCGCGGGCTTCCTCGTGCTCATCGCGGAAATAGTGGTGCAGGGCGCGGGCGATGTCGCGTTCCTCCTCGTCGTTCATGGTCAGCAGGAGATTTTGGAAGCCGTTGTCGCACGGGCGGGAAATCAGCGGCATATAGCACTTGGCCATCCGCGGGGGGATTTTCTCCTGCCCGCGCTGCCCGCTCTTGCGCAAATCCGCCGGATGCGGCGTATTCGCCGGAATCAGCCACCCGCCCGATTTCCGGATTGCCCCCTGAATCCGCCCGGTATTCAGGTAGTAATTCACCATGCGGATGGAAATGCCCCACAGCTCCGCTATTTCCTTTACGCTGAGGTAGTCCAATGCGCATCCCCTCCTTGTTCTCCTTGTTTACGCTTACGGAATTGGCTCCCAAAGCATGGTCGCCGTTCGATTGCCATACGAGCCCTTGGGCAGCATGTAGGAGTGCGGCGTTCCTTCTACGCCGTCGATTTTCCAGCCTACAAAGGTATAGCCCGGGAGGTAGTAGGACGGGTCTTCTTCCGGTGTCCCGAAATAAACTTGGTTGTTGATGGTGTATTGAACCCAATTATATGCTTTGCCGTGGCTCACGTAGGTAATGGTGTACGTCGCCACACGCCACTCCGCCTTGTAAAGGCGGTCGCCGGTTGAGCCTGCGGGGATAATCATCGGCGTTGAAGGGAACTGACCGCTGCCATCGAGGACCCAGCCGGAAAATTCGTAGCCCGGACGGTCGGGAGGGATGGGCAGGGTGACGGAATCCTCCACGGTGTAGCGTATCGAAGCTATGACTGCGCCGCCGTTCGTGACCAGTGTGATGGTGTATCTGATCACCTTCCAGTTTGCGGTATACGCCTTGTTCCCCGTCGAACCCTTCGGAATTTTGACGCTTGTCTGCGGCGTCGTGATGCGCTCGCCCGTCCAGCCGACAAACTCGTAGCCGTTGCGGGTCGGGGTTGGCAGCTCGAACTCCTCATCCGTTATGGTGTAAACCACCTTTTCTTGACCGCTGCCGCCGTCCAAATCCATGGTGATGGTGTACTCCGCCAAACGCCACTCCGCCTTGTAATGGAGGTCACCGGTTGTGCCAGGGTAAATAATGAGCGGCGTGAAAGGGAGCATACCGCTGCCATCGAGGGTCCAGCCGACAAATTCGTAGCCCGGACGGAGAGGGTAAGGCAGGGTGAAGGAATCCTCCACGGTGTATTTTATCGGAGACACGGCTGAGCCGCCGTTCGTGTCCAGTGTGATGGTGTATTCAATCACCTGCCAGTTTGCGGTATACGCCTTGTTTCCCGTCGAACCCTTCGGAATTATGACGCTTGTCTGCGGCGTCGTGATGCCCTCGCCCGTCCAGCCGACAAACTCGTAGCCGTGGCGGGTCGGGGTCGGCAGCTCGAAATCCTCATCCGTCATGGTGTAAACCACCTTTTCTTGACCGCTGCCGCCGTTCAAATCCATGGTGATGTTGTATTCTGTCAGTTCCCAGTTCTCGATATACGTCTTGTCGCCCGTCGAACCCTTCGGGATGGTCACGTTCGGCTGCGGCGTCGTGATGCCCTCGCCTGTCCAGCCAAGGAACGTGTAGCCCGTGCGGGTCGGGGTCGGCAGCGTTACGGTTTGCTCCACCGTGTAGAAATACACTTGCGACGAGCCCGCATTGCCCCCTTCCAGCAGCGTAATGATGGTGTATTCAATCACCTGCCAGTTCGCGGTGTAAGTGCGGTCGCCCGTGCTTCCCTGCGGGATTTCAATGGTTTTCTGCGGTTCGGTGATGCCCTCGCCCGTCCAGCCGAGGAAGATGTAGCCCGTGCGAATCGGGGTCGGCAGCTGGAACGCTTCCGATTCCACCGTGTACTGGATGGGACGGATCGGATCGCCGCCTGCCGTGTCCATCGTGACGGTATAAAGCTTGTCCGCCGTCAGCGTCAAGGTCAGCGGCGCGTAGGGCATGAGGAAGGAAACCGCGTCGTTCCCCTCGCTGATACTCAGGGAAACAGCCGGGTCGCTCTGGAAAACGTGGATGCCGCGATAGCCCGCTGCGGGCTGCATCGTGACCGACACCTGCTCGCCGGCGCAGCACAGCAGGTCGTTGCCTTCGGCAGCGCGGTCGCTGTCCCAGACAACGTTCTGCGCGTCGATGGTCGTGCGCTGCGTGTCCGCCGTCCACGTCAGCGTAACGATGCGCTTTTCTTCGCGCCCCGTTACGGGCAGGAATGCGGCCGTCTCCTCGCCGCGCAGTCCCGTCAGGTGAATGAGGGCACGCTCGTCCGCGCCGAAGTCGCTGCGCTTGAACTGCGTCACCCACTCGCCGCGCTCCTTATCGAAGGTGAAGCTCGCCACGGCGCCGCTGCGCAGGGTCAGGCTCGGCGTGAAGTACTCAGGCCGTGCGTTGTTGATGCGAACGCGGTAGGTGATGCGCCCGTCCTGCTCGCCATAGCGGTAGACGTACACCGGGAATTCCGCTACCAGCGTGCTGTCATCCGTCAACGGAAACACAACATCGCCCTCGCGGGAAAGATATACATAATTTTCCGCCACAGCAAAGCAGGATTCGCCGCCATTCAGGCGGTAGACCTTGCTCCACGGGTCTGCGCTGCGCATTTCCGGCAGCAGCACATACTGCTCCTGCAAATCCGGATACTTCTCCGCAAACGCCGCCTCGATGCTGTCCAGCATGTTGACCGCGCCCATCGGGCAGCTGTCGCCCGTGTACTGCACCGTCGTTTCGGTCAACAGCGCGCCGTCCCAATCCGCCGTTTCCAGCTGCATGTCCTTGGCGCTCTGGTCAACAAGGCGGAAGCGCACGGTCAGGCTGATTTTTTTCTCCACCTTCAGCTCGCTGCCCATATGCAGCTGCTGCCCCGGCACAAGCGCGTTCTTGCCCGGATTCAGCACAATATCGCCCGTCGGCAGCGGGTCATCCGTCAGGTTCACGAGGTTCGTCGCAATCCCGATATCGAGATTCATCGGCTTGTCCACCACGATGGTGGAGCGGACATTGCCCTCGCCGTTCAGCGACACATTGCCCGACGCGCCCAGAATCAGCTCCTGAACATCTGCCGCCGCGCCGATGTTCAGCCGCACGTCCTCGTCCGACAGCACATACAGGCGGTCGATTTTGCCGGACGGCAGATTGGCGTTCAGCCCGCCGAGAACCAGCAGATTGCCGTTCATTTCCGGCGCATTGAACTCTGTGTCGCCCAGATGGTCAAAAATCGCGTCGCCGATGAAGGACTCCGGCGGCTGCGTGTCCTTTTTCAACACGGTGATGCCAAATCGCCCGATGTTCTCCTGAAACGCCGGGTCATCCCAGTCCGTATTGTCCCACATGCCAGCGCCGATTTCTTTCGCCAGCCGCTCCAGCGCCGAGTCCTTGCCCTGTGGTGTCTGGTTCTTGTTGATGGTGTTCAGTGTGTTCAGCGCACTCATGTTGTTTTCCACAATCATGGCCGCCGATGCTGTACCCGCCCAAATGATGCTGCATAAGAGCAGGAAAATGGTGCTCCATCGTGCGATTCGCTTCATGCTTCTTCCTCCTTGCTGATAGCTTCCGCGGGCTTTTTTCCCATAGAAATCGCCCTTCTGGTTTCAGTATACCATCGGCAAGCGCTGTTCGCCACCGCCATTCAATGGATTAATTGGACGTTTCCCTGCCCTTTTCCTGCTGAAAATTCCTGCATTCACGCAGGTTTCCCGTCAATTCGCGCATGTTTTCCGCCGAATGTACCTTTCCAAGGCAGGAAACATCGGTTGCCAAGGATGGCAAAGTACATCTTTCCAACATGCGAAAAAAAGGCGAACCGGTTTTGAAGCCGATTCGCCCGTGGATTTGTCCAAACTTGGATGGAATTACTTGGCGATGGTGCAGTGCATGAAGTACTTGTAGCCCAGCGGGTTGGAGAAGAAGCCCTGCACGGAGTCGTCGATCATGTAGATGTCGGTGTAGTAGTACAGCGGCACGATGCAGCCGGTATTCATCAGCATATCTTCCGCGATGTGCATCATGGCATAACGGTTCGCGCTGTCGGTGCAGCTCTTGATAGCAGAAATCAGCACGTCATAGGTTTCCGCCCAAGTGCCGTTCTCCACCTTCACGTCGTAGCCGTAGGGGGTCAGGTCGAGGTTGTAGATCTTCAGATCCGCATTCGCGCCCTTGCCGAACTGCACGTCGTTGTTGCCGGAGCCGGTCACCCACATGTCGAGGAAGCAGATCGGGTCGTTGTAGTCGGCAATCCAGCCATTGCGGGCAATGGAGTAGTCGCCGGACTTACGGGTGTTCAGGAAGGTGTTCCATTCCTGGTTGGTCAGGTTCATGGTGATGCCGACCGCAGAAACCGCGCTCTGGAGGTATTCGCCAATCGCCTTGTGGGCTTCGGAGGTGTTGTAGAGGTAGGTCAGGGACGGGAAGTTGGTGAAGACGCCGTTCTCCTCGTCGTAGGTGTAGTACTTCTTCAGGGTTTCAACCGCCTTGTCGAAGTTCGCCATGTAGACGTCTTCGTCGTCGGTCACGTCGTAGTAGCCGGTGATGCCTTCCACATGGCCCGCGTTCTTGTAGAACTCAGAGCCGTCCGCATCGGTCATGCCCATAGGAACGAAGCTGGACGCAGGCACCTGACCCGCCTGACCGATTTCTTCAACGATGTAGTTGCGGTCGAACAGCAGACCAATCGCCTGACGGATTTCTGCGCGCGCCGCTTCCGCTTCTTCGGGGGTCATGTTCGCGAGCACGTCAGCGGGCAGGATTTCTTCGTTGATGTTCCAGCAGACATAGTAGGTACCAATCTGACCGGCAATAACGAATTCCGTCGGATACTGTTCCTTCAGGGAAGCGATTTCAGAGGTGGGAACGTCGTCGATCAGCTGCCAGTCGCCCTTCTGGAAGTTCGCCAGCATGTTGTTCGCGTCGTCGGAGAGGTAGAAGTCCAGCTCGTCCATCGTGACCTTGTCCACCGCATGATAGTAGGGGTTCTTGGTCAGGGTGATCTTGCTGTTGTGTTCCCACGCGGTCATGGTGTACGGGCCATTGCCGATGTAGGTGGAAGGATCGGTCGCCCACGCTTCGTTGGCGACGACGTCCTCACGGACGGGCATGTACGCCGGGAAGGCGAGCAGCTCGTTCCAGTAGGCAACGGGGTTGTTCAGGGTAACGGTCAGGGTCTTGTTGTCCACGGCGGTCACAGCGAGGTTTTCCGCCTTGGGGTCGGAGCCGTCCGCAGTGTAGCCCTTGATGACTTCAAACATGTAGCCATAGTCCGCGCCCAGCTCGGAGGAAGCAGCGCGCTTCCACGCGAACTCGAAGTCCTTGGCGGTCAAATCCTTGCCGTCGGACCACTTCAGGCCGTCAACGAGCGTGTAGGTGTACGTCACCGTGCCGTCGTCATTGACCACCGGATCCGGCAGTTCCACCGCGCAGTCCGGCAGGATTTCCAGCTTGCCGTCGTCGGTCTGCGCCCAAGTGGACAGGCCTGCGAACAGGTGAGCGACCATCGTCGCGCCGTCCACAGCGGAGTTCAGCGCCGGGTCAAGCGTATCAGGCTCGGACGCGATGCAGACAGCCATGTACGTCTTGCCGTCTTCGGCGACAGCGCACAGGGTGCAGGTCACCATCATTGCGATGGCGAGCAGGAGAGCAGTCAGCTTCTTCATGAAAAAACCTCCCTTAATATTCTGTGACAGCCTTGCTTTTCGTAGACTGTCTGTATCAAAAATGCGTGTTGACGCATCCTTGAAGCAATTTTTTTGCGCGGATAAACACGCGGGCACACTATGCCAGTGTCACCAACTCAATCGCGAAAAGGGTGTCGAGAGGGTCGAAGACCCTTCGCGGGTGCAGGGCAGAGCCCTGCCGGAGTCCAGAGGCAGAGCCTCTGGCGCTTCCCCTCACCCTAACTCCTTCACCCGGTGGCAGGCGACGAAGTGCCCCTTCTCGACTTCGTTGAAGGGCGGCATCGACTGCGCGCAGGCTTCGGTGGCGTGGGGGCAGCGCGTGCGGAACGGACAGCCCGACGGCGCGTTCAGGGGACTTGGAATGTCGCCGGAGAGGACAATGCGCTTGTTTGCGCGCGCCGCCTTCGGGTCAGGCAGTGGAACGGCGGACAAAAGCGACTTGGAGTACGGGTGCAGCGGGTGATTGTAGATTTCCTCCGCCGACGCCAGCTCCACCATCTTGCCCAGATACATCACGGCGATTCTGTCCGAAATATGCCGTACAACCAGCAGGTCATGCGCAATGAACAGGTACGTCAGCCCCAGCCGATCCTGCAAATCATCAAACATGTTGATGACCTGCGCCTGAATCGACACGTCCAGCGCCGACACCGGCTCGTCGCAGACGATGAATTCGGGATTGACCGCCAGCGCGCGGGCAATGCCGATGCGCTGCCGCTGACCGCCGGAAAACTCGTGCGCGTAACGCGAGGCATGTTCGCTGTTCAGCCCGACATAGCCCAGCAGCTGCAAAATGCGCTCCTCCCGCTCCTTCTTGGAGGAATACAGGTGGTGCACATCCAGCGGTTCGCCCACGATGTCCGACACGGTCATGCGCGGGTTCAGCGAGGAATACGGATCTTGGAACACCATCGTCGCCTTCGTGCGGAACTTCTGCAAGTCCGCTTTCGTCTTGACGGGCTTGCCATCGTAAATGATTTCGCCCGCCGTCGGCTTGTACAATTGGAGGATGGTGCGCCCAACAGTCGTCTTGCCGCAGCCGGATTCGCCCACCAGACCGAGCGTTTCGCCCTTATTGATGGTGAAGGACACATCATCGACCGCCTTCAGCGGCTTGGTGCGGAAGAAGCCCATGTTGATGTCAAAGTATTCTTTCAGTCCTTTGACTTCCAGCAATGGCTGGTGCATCTGCGCTTCAGACACAGGGCACTCCTCCTTCCTCCGTGATGCTGCCGTCCTCAACGCCCTTCTTGACGTTCATCCAGCAGGTTGCCATATGGTCGTCATTGATGAGCATCCGAACCGGCTTCTCTTTCAGGCAAATCTTCATCGCCGCCTCGCAGCGGGGCGCGAACGGGCAGCCTTTGGGCATGTTCAGCAGGTCAATCGGCGTACCGGTAATCGGCTCCAGGCGCTGTCCGTTGTTCTCCGCCGTCGGGATGGAGCGCATCAAGCCCTTCGTGTACTCGTGGCGCGGGTTGTAGAAGATTTCATCCGCCGTCCCCTGTTCGCAGATAGACCCGGCGTACATGACGATGACCTCGTCGCACATCTGGGCGACAACGCCCAAGTCGTGCGTAATCATGATAATCGCCATGCCCATCTTCTTCTGCAAATCGCGCATCAAATCAAGAATCTGCGCCTGAATCGTCACGTCCAGTGCGGTCGTCGGCTCGTCGGCAATCAGGATGTCCGGCTCGCACGCCAGCGCCATAGCAATCATTACGCGCTGCCGCATACCGCCCGACAGCTCGAACGGGTACTGCTTCATGCGCTTTTCCGGCTCGTTGACGTTGACCAGCTTCAGCATCTCCACCGCGCGTTCGCGCGCCTGATGGCGGTTGCGGTCGGTGTGCAGCAGAATTGCTTCCATCAGCTGCCGGCCAATGGTGTAAGTCGGGTTCAGAGACGTCATCGGGTCTTGGAAGATAATCGAGATGCGGTTGCCGCGCACGGAGCGCAGCAGCTTCTCGTCCGCGCCGACCAGCTCCTGCCCGTCGAATTTCACGCTGCCGCTGACGATTTTGCCCGTCGGCGCAAGAATCTGCATGACGGAATACGCCGTGACGCTCTTGCCCGAACCGCTTTCGCCCACGATGCCCAACACCTTGCCGTGGTCAAGGCGGAACGAAACGCCGTCCACCGCCTTGACTTCGCCCGCGTCGGTGAAGAAGGATGTATGCAGGTCATTGACTTCCAGCAATGCCATTTTGTCCAGCTCCTTTCATCACGCATTCAGCTTCGGGTCAAAGGCGTCGCGCAGGCCGTCGCCGAACAGGTTCAGGCTCAGCACGATGAGGCAGATGACCACGGCGGGGATAATCAAGCGATAGGTGTAGGAATAGATGCCGTTGAGCGCATCAGAAGCCAGCGAGCCCAGCGAGGGCATCGGCGCGTTGACGCCCAGACCCAGGAAGGACAGGAAGCTTTCGGTGAAAATCGCGTTCGGAATTTGCAGCGCGGTCGAAATAATCACGACGCTGATGCAGTTCGGCAGAAGGTGCTTGCGGATAATCCACCGCGCCTTCGCGCCCGTCGCCTGCGCCGACAGCACGTACTCCTGCTCACGGAGGGACAGAATCTGACCGCGAATCAGGCGCGCCATGCCCACCCAATAGAGCAGACCAAAGACGATGAACATGCTGATGATGTTCGAGCCGATTTTCTCTAAGATGGTGCCTTCCACATGCAGCACCTGCCCCAGCACGACCGCCAGCAGGATGATAACCAGCATATCTGGCAATGAGTAGATAATATCGACGATTCGCATGATGAACAAGTCCACCCTGCCGCCGAAATATCCCGCGACTGCGCCAATCATCATGCCAATCACCAGCACGATGATGCTGGCGAAGAAGCCGACGGCGAGGGAAATGCGTGTCCCGTAGACGACGCGGATGAAGTAGTCGCGTCCGTGCGCGTCCGTGCCGAAGATGTGCGGGAAAACAGATTCCCCTTTGTCGATTTTCTTCAGTTCCGTCTTGCCGTACTGGAACGGCGCGAGGTTGTTGTAGCTGTTGTCCATCGGGCGACCCTTCGTCTGTCCCAGCATCTGGTCATACGAATACGGCCAGAACATCGGGATGATGATGGAGGACAGCGTAATCAGCACAATCAGAATCAGGCTGATGGTCGCGACCTTGTTCTTCAGCAGGCGCTTCACGCCATCGCGGAAAAAGGTCGAGGACGGCCGCATCCGGGAGATGACTTCCTTTTCCTCCGCCGTCGCGGGCATGAAGGAATCCACATCCAGATGCAGGCTAAAGGGCTTTTTCTTGTTCATCATCATGATGCAGAGGCCTCCTTATTCGTAATCAATGCGCGGATCAACCACCTTGTAGAGCAGGTCGCTGATCAGATTCATAATCACGATTAAAGAGGCGAGGAAAATGGTCGTCCCCATAATCATGGTGTAGTCGCGGTTGGTGATGCTGGATACGAACTGGCGGCCGATACCCGGCACGGCGAAAATCTGCTCGACGACCATCGAACCGGTAACGATGAACGCCAGCATCGGGCCGAAATAGGTGATAACCGGAATCAGCGAGTTCTTCAGCGCGTGACCGAAGATAATTTTCTTGCCCGAAACGCCCTTGGCGCGCGCGGTGCGGATATAATCCTGCCCCAGCACGTCGAGCATGGAGGAGCGCGTCAGGCGCGTGATGTAGCTCATCGGGTAGAGCGCAAGGGTGATAATCGGGAGGATCAACCCTTCGGCCGTCGCGCCGTTCGCGGGTACCCAGCCTAACTTGACTGAGAACACTATCAGCAGGAATGACCCCATAATGAACGACGGCATGGACACGAACGCGGTTGTAATCACCATGATAATCTTATCCAGCACGGTGTTGCGCCGCAGCGCCGCCAGCGCGCCGAGGACGATGCCGGCAATCGCCGCGCTGAACGCCGCAATCAGACCGAGCTTCGCGGAGGTCTTCATGCCATCCAGAATAATGTCGATGACCTGACGGCCGCGCTGCTTCAGGCTCGGCCCGAAGTCCAGCTTCGTCACCACGTCGCGCAGATATGTCACATACTGTTCGCCCAGTGGCTTGTCCAGCCCGTACTTGGCCTCCAGCGCCGCCTGCGCTTCCGCGGAAATTGCCTTTTCACTTGCGAACGGTCCACCCGGAATCGAGTGCATCACGAAGAACGTCACCGTGATAACAATCCAGATGGTCAGCAGCGCCAGCAGCACGCGCTTGAGGATATAAAACAGCATCTTGGAATTCATCCGCTCCACCTTCCCGGCAGGGGCGCTGCCGCGTCTGCCTGCGTTTCTTGTTCATCGACACGCCAAGCCAACCGGCTTCACCGTGTCGATGCTTTATTATGCAACACTGTATGGAGAAAATCAAGTGTTTTGTTGCACAAACTGTGTTTTTTTTATGTTTTTCTCGTGTATTTTGAATATTTTCGTCCAAGTTGTTGCATTTATCAAGTTTTTCTGCAAGTCCCTGTTCATTTTTGCGCACAAAAAATGCAGGACGCTCATTCGTCCTGCATCATGGTAACGAAGTGAATTACTCCGCTGCCGCCAAGCTGCCGAAGATCTCCAGCGGCATGTTTTCCAGCGCGTCGCCCACTTCCTTGCTGGCGACCTGGAACGTCACGGCGAGAACCGTCTCGTCATCAAGGAAGGTGTACAGCGCCAGCACGGTGTCGCCGGGGGTGTACATCAGGCAATAGTTTTCGTTGACATACAGCTCAGCGAGCATTTCTTCCGTCGCGCCCGCGTCCTGAATGCCTTGCAGCAGCGTTTCAAAGCTCATCGCGGACAGCTGCGCCGTAATGCTGACCGTCTGGTCGGCGTTGACGGCGAAGAGCAGGATGCTCTCGGCGTTTTCCGTGCCTGCGGGGACTTCCTGAACCGCCCAGTCCGCCGGAATCTGCATCGTCAGACCCGTTTCACCCAGCGCAACCGTCTGCGCCTCGAAGCTGACATTCATTTCAACTGCCGGCACTTCCGCTTCTTCCTCCGCGAACGCAAAGGCAGTGCAGCACATCATGAGCGCCATCAGGAGAGCAAGGAGTTTCTTCATATTTGTTTCCGTCCTTTCATTTCCAGCATGATTCGGCTGATTTTTTTCCATATTGAACAGCCACATCTGGTAACATTTATGATACCAAATGCAAGCCGCTTTTGCAATACGCTTTCGCGCAGGAAAACGGTTGATTCGCGCGGATTTGGGATTTCAGAATGAAGCAGCCTCCTTTTTCATTCGGAAAATGCGAGTGAAGTAACTTTTATTTACTTTTCAATTCTCACCAAAACAAACAGTTGATTCTTTCCGTAAAAGCGGACTTTGCATCCCTCACCCTTCACAAAAAGCGGGGCACCGCGAGAGCCTTCGCCCCCGCAGCACCCCGCCATCCGCGGATGCGCAATTCCGCATTCCGCATTGTCCCTTACTTCTTCGTCCAGTCCTGCTTTTCGCCGATGCCGTAGTTTGCCGGCAGCACGTCGTCATCAACCAGCACGAAGCCCAAATCCGCCGTGTAGGTCGTACTGGCGGAGGTCACCTGAACCGGGTTCGATTCGCCGTTTTCGCCCAGAATCGACGCAATCAGCGGAATATCCGTGCGCATACGCGTCGGCACAACTTCCGTCGGGTAGATGGGCTTGAGCGTGTACACGCCCGGATACAGGTTCTCGAAAGTGTAGTAACCGTACGTGTCGGTTGTCGTTTCCGCGACGAGCTGGTCGTTGCGCCACAGCTCGATGCGCATGTCGCCCAGACCGAGTTCGCCCGCGTCCTGCAGGCCGTTGCCATTCAGGTCAAGCCAGCAGAAGTCGCCCAGCGTGCCCGGCTGCACCGCGCCAATATTCTGCTCCAGCTGATGCTGGCTCATGCGCAGGGCAATCAGGTCGCTCTCTCCCTCGCGGGCGGTGTAGGTTGTCATCACGCTGATGTTCTGCCCGTCCTTGAGGCGCGTGTCGTCCTTTTCTACGACGACGTAGCCGTTCGGGAGCGTCACACGCAGACGGTAGTTGCCCGGCATCAAGCCGTCAAAGCGGTAGATGCCGTCCTCGCCCGTCGCCGCGTTTTGCAGTTCGCTGCCCTTTTCGTCCAGCAGGATAACCTCCGCGCCGGACAGGGGCGCAATCTCGCCCGCGTTGTCGCACCAGACCATGCCGCCGATGCTTGTGTCAATCTTCAAGCCCAGCATCGGAGCAGTGTAGTTGTTGTTTTCGCTAATTTCAATCTCGGTCATGACGAGCTGACTGCCCTCGGTGGTGAAGGTGCTGTCGCCCAGACGCGCCGCCTGCGTACCTTCCTTGAGGTCGTAGGCAAGGCTGTACACGCCGGGGGCAATGCCGTCGATGGCGAACCGCCCCTCCGCATCGGTCTGCACCTGCGCAAACACCGCGCCGGTTTCATCCAGCAGGGTCAGCGTCTCGTTTTCCGGGGTGATTTCGCCCGCGTCCATGCGCCCGTTGTCATCCTCATCCACCCAAACCTGACCGGACATCTTCGACGGAATCACGCCGCCAAGCGCCTGATTCAGCCATTCCTCGCCCAGCCCGATTTCGATGTTCACCTGCTGCTCGTTCAGCCCGTGCATCAGCGGCAGGGTCACATTGCCGTCCAGCTTGGAGAGCACCATGCCCTCCGGGAAGCGCAGGGTCAGCGTGTAAGTGTCCGGCCGCAGCCCGGTGAAGCTGTACGCACCCGTCGCATCGGTGAGGACGGTCTGCTCCGTCAAGTCCTCGCGGGAGGGGGTCAGAATCAGCGTCACGCCGGCAAGCGCCGCTTCGTTTGCATCCTGCGCGCCGCTGCCGTTGTGATCGGCAAACACCATGCCTTCAATGTCGCCCAAGGCCAGTGCGCCGCACAGGGGCGCGGTGACTTCTTCGCCCACGCCGATGGTAAAGGAATCCGTCGTGCCGTCGGAATCCGGCGCGATGGTGTTGCCGCCGTCCGTCAGGGGAGCAAACACGCCGTCGCCCGGCAGCTCGTAGCGCAGGCGGTACGTTCCGGGCAGCACCGCGTCAAACAGGAAACTGCCATCCGCGCCGATGGTGCGGGTCGCCACGTCACCGGTTTCGTCCATCAGGTGGACCACCGCGCCGAGCAAGCCGCCTTCATCCGCGTCGCGCAGGCCATTGTCGTTCTTGTCGGCAAACACCACGCCGGACACATGGCCGGGGGTAATCATGCCGATATCAAGCCCCGTCAAATCCGCGCCCATTGTCAGCGCCACCGGTTCGCTTTCGCCCGCGCCGCCGGAGAGGTTGCGGAGGATATTGCCGTCGCCCGTGCGTGTGAACGCCAAGCCGTGGTTCGCGGTCGCGCTCACGGTGTACTGCCCCGGCGCAAGGTCATCGAAGGTATACACGCCGCTGCGGTTCGTTTTCGCCGTGCGGGTATTGCCGTTTTCATCCGTCAGGGTGACGGTGAAGTTGTTGACCATCTTTTCCGCGTCCATCCGGCTGCCGGAGAAGTCGTCATCCAGATACACCATGCCGGAGATGCTGCCGTAGGTAATCGCGCCGATGGCCATCGTCATCTCGCTGTCGTTCTCCAGCACCACGTCAGAAATCGTGTGCTCGCGGCGGTCAGTGCCGGGAGCGAACATGTTGCCGTACTCGCCCTCGCCCGCAATGGTGTACACATAGCCCTGCGGAATCGTCGCTTTGACGCGGAACGTGCTGCCGCGGATGTTGGCGAAGGTGAAGCGCCCGTTCTCGTCGGAGACGGTGTTCAGCAGCTCCTTGCCGATGGCCTGACGGTACAGGACGACCTTCACGCCTTCCAGCGTCTTTTCGCCCTCGTCGTACACGCCGTTGTTGTTTTCATCCAGGAAGCAGATGCCGTTGATGTCAGAGCCCTTCATCACGCCAAGGAGGACTTCCTCCAAATCACCGCGTTCAAGAATCACCTGATCCGTTTCAGAGCGCTTGAATTCGCTGGTGATGATGGAGCGGCGATTACCGCCCGTCTGGCTGTAGCGCGCAAACACCAAGCCGTCCGGCAGGCTGTATTCGACATTGTATGTGCCGTAGCGCATTTGACCGATGTAGAATTTGCCGTCCTCGCCGCTCTCGGTTTCGTACACCAAGCCGTTTTTCACGCCGACGGCGCGGATTTTGATGCCCGCTTGACCGGGTTCACCGTCCTGATATACGCCGTCGTCGTTTTCATCCAGCCACACAAGACCCTGCAGCGCCGCCATCGTCATCACGCCGACGCCCACGTCGGTCACAGAACCGGCTTCGAGGGTCAGCGGCACGCTGCTTTGCACTTGTTCGGTCGTTTCATCCATGATGGACATGTTCGCGCTGACATTTTTGCCGTGCGCGCCATGGCCGAAGCCCGCGGGCAGCTCGCTGCGCAGGACGTACGTCCCCGCCGGCACAGCCAGCGACACTTCGCCGTTCTTGTCCGTTTCGCCGGATGCCACAACAACCTCCACGCCGTTGACTTCGGTGATGAGGCTCATCGTCGCGCCGGACACGCCTTCCTCGTACTTTCCGCGTGAACCGTTGTTATCGTTGTCGCGGAAAGCGTGGATGGTCAGCGCCGCCGGATTCGCCGCCTTTGCGGTCACAGTCGCGGGTTCGTCGCTAATGACGAGCGCGCCGTTGGCAAGGGTCACGCCCGCATCATAGCGGACAACGTACGTCCCGTATTCGAGGAACTCAGCCTGCCAAGCGCCGTTTTCATCCGTCACCGCTTCCGCCGCGACTTCGCCCGCCTGATTGACCAGCTGCACCTGCACGCCGCTCATCGGCTGACCGTCCAGCCCCAGCACCACGCCGGAAGCGTCGCCGGTGGCATGGTTCGCCAGCGCCGGCAGCACAACGGTTTCGCCCGCGCCGATTTCCACCAGAATGCTCGCCGTCACGCCCGTATCGGTCGTGCTGAGCGTCCAGCCCTCGGTGTCATACAAGCCGCGCGGCAGGGCTGCCGTAATCTGATAAGTATCAGGATACAGGTCGTTCAGCGCAAACGCGCCGCTGACCGTCATCTGTTCGCTCATCCGCTGGCCGGAAATCGTCACTTCCGCCGGGGCAGACAGGTCGTCGATGCTGCCGGTCATGCCGCCGCTGAGCGTCAGATCCAGTTCATAGCGGCTGGTCTGCATCGCCTGAATGTTCACCAGCCACTGTGCCTGACCCTTCTGCAGGTTCGGCCAGCCGTTTACACCCGTCAGCAGCGTGCCTTCCGGCAGCGTCACCGTGACGGCGTATGTCCCGTGGAAGAGGTCGACTTCCTGCACCGTCTCGCCATCGGTCAGGTAACCCGTGCGGGTCGTTTTGCCGTCCTCGCTGACAATCTGGTACGCCACTGCCGCGTTCACGCCGCGCATGCGCATCGTCAGCGTGCCGTCCACGGGTTCAGGGGTGGGGGTCGGCGTAGGCGTAGGCGTCGGGCTCGGCGTGGGCGTCGGACTCGGGGTCGGGGTCGCCGTCGGGGTTGGCGTCGGCGCTTCCGTGGGTTCCTCCGTCGGTTCTTCCGTCGGATTCTCGGTCGGCGCTTCCGTCGGCGCTAAGGTCGGGGTAGCCGTCGGGGTCGGCGTAGGCGTTGCCGTTGGCGTAGGCGTTGCCGTCGGGGTCGGAGTAGGTGTCGGGGTGGGCGTCGGCGTAGGCGTGGGTTCAGGCGTGGCGGTCGGCGCCATCGTCGGCGGCACATAGTAATAGGAAGCGTTCACCTTCGTCACGGAATCCGCACACGTGTAGCGCTCAATGTTGATAATCTTGTCGCGCCAGCTTTCAATGGCCAGCGAAGCCTTCGTCATGCGCAGGGTATACAGCCCCGTGTGAATCGCCGCCGGCAGGGCATAGTCGCCCCGGCTGTCGGTGTCGAAGGAGAGAATCGTCTCGCCGCGCTCGTTAATCAGGTCAAAAGAGGAGCTGCTCTCCGTATGCACAGTGAACAGACCCGTGTCCGTCAGCACAGCAATGACCGCTTTGTTCAGCCGTCCATCGACAATCGACACGGTGTAGCTCGCCGCCATAACGGCATCCTCCGGCATTGTTTCCGCCACCGGGACAAGCTGCACATTGCCCGTGCCGGGGACGGAAATCGGGTCGCTGCCGAAGTCGGTCAGGCGAATCGTGCCGACCGCCGCCCCGTTCTGCATGACGGTAAAATCGCCCGTGAATTTCCGGGATTCATACGTTCCCGCGCTTGTGGCATACATGCCCAGAAAATCCACTTGCAGCATCGTCAGCTCCGATGCCGCAGCCGCGGGGAGCAGCATCAGCAGCATTCCCAGCGCGAGCAGGAGTGACAGAAATCGCTTGTCAAGCATCCTCATCTTGCCTGTTCCTCCATCTGAATCATCCGCAAGCCGTGCGGAGTAAAGTCACAGAATAATCCATGTACTATGGTAAAGCAATCCGCCCGACTTGTCAACCATTCCGCGCATATTTTTACAATTTGATTGCTTTTCTGGTCGAAAATCAGCATGTTCCGGCAATGAAAAAGAAGGGTGACTTTTTCAGTCAGCCTCCCATCCGGATACTATTTTCAAATGAGAATGCGCCGAGATGCACCGCAAATGATTCGTTCTGGCTAACGCGAACGCCAGCATGGGAAAGGCGCAAGCAGATGGCACAGGCGAATGCAGGAAATCGTATCAGTTGCTGCCGCCCATCAGCAGGGTCAGCATGCTCTCCGGCAGACTCATCAGCAGGGTCATGGGCAGGTTCTGCAGGTTGTTCATCACCTTGACGAACCACGTCTGGAACTCACTGTCCGTCATCGCGCCCAAATCCTGCACCTTGCTCACGTCCAGCGCGTCCTTCGCGTCGCAGGTGCGGGTTTCCGCCGTGATGGTCACAACGTCCAGACCCATGAAGCGCACCAGCACATCCACCTTGCGGACGCCCTGTTCGCCGTCCATCGTCGTAGCGGTCGTCACCACAACGCCGAAGCCCTGCTCGACACCGTCCACCGTTTCCTTGATTTCCACATCAACAACGCTGCTGTCCGTGCCGACGCCCTTGCCGCTGACGTTGATTTCAACGGAGTCTTCGCCAGCATAGGCGGTCAGGTTCGCCGTGAAGTTCTCCAAGTCGCCTGCGAAGGTCAGCGTCGCCGCGGTATCTTCCGCGCTCTTGATGGTCACAAGCCACGTCGCCACGCCGTCCGCCGTGTTGCGGGTCATCGTGAAGGAGATCGGCAAGGGTTCTTCGCCGCCGTTGTTGATCTTCACCGAAGCCGTCATGCGAACCAGCTCGCCTGCTTCAGTCATCCAGTATTCGTAAACGATGTCATCCGCATAGAGATCTGCTTCATCAAGCTCTTTCAGCAGGTCGTCCCAGCTCGTGTCAGCAGCGGAAAAAAATGCATCCATGTAAGCACCGATGCTCGGAACGCTGTGGATCATTTCCAGCAGGGCTTTCGTCATCTCGGCAATCTTTTCCGGCGGAACGGTGACTTTGACGTAGCTCTTCGCCGCGTCGCAGTCGCCGGGCTGCTCGGTCACTTCTGCCATTTCTGCACCGGACAGTATTTCGTTCATCATGGTCATGAACGCCGTGGTGTCCGCCTGCGTCAGTTCTTCCATGAGCTGCTCTTCCGTCATGCTGCTCAGATTCGCCGATGCTTCCATCAGGGCAGTGTATTCCGCATTGCCGCTCAGCTGTTCCTTCGATTCTTCAATCGCCTTGTCGATCTCCTCGTCGCTCTGACCGGACATCTTCATCGTCGCGCGGAGGGCTTTTTCCTTGATGGCTTCCACGTCCTTGCTGTTCACAGCAATCACGCCGCCCAGCAGCGCGCTGGACACATACATCAGCTGGTTTTCTTCCGCAGCAGTCGTCAGCGATGCCATACCCAGCACGCTCTTGCCGCTCAGGTTGAGGTCAAAGCCAGCTTCGTCGCCCTGCTGATAGCCGGTCAGGGACAGTGCCGCCAGCAGGTCGTTGATGGCGGCCATCGTGGTGTCATCCCCGCCCAGCGCCGCCACGAGGTCAGCGTTCAGGTCGTGGATGGTAATGGTGGTTTCCTGACGCGCGGCATTGTCCCACACGCTGTTTTCCGCCATCGAGGTCAGGGGCATCGCCAGCATCATGATGCTGAGCAGTACCGCAAGCAGTTTCTTCATGGGGTTTTCCTCCTTGTTATTTGGTTTCCCTTTTTCTTTATAGCGAACACTGCGGGGCAGTGATACTTTCGGTTGATGTTAGTCGGCGTTATCCAAAATGATGGTGCTGCTCGGCAGCGTCGTCGTACCGTCCATGAGCTGCCGCACGCTGTTCGGCAGATTCATCAGGATGCGCGGCAGAATCTTCGAAATGCTCGTCGCCAAGGTCAGCATGTAGGCGTTGAAGCGCGCGCTGCTGATTTCGCCCAAGTCCAGCACGTCGCCGTCGGACAGCAGGGGGCGCGGTTTGCACGAAAAGGTCGTCGTGTAGATGGTCAAGCCGACTTCACCGCCAGACAAGAGCCGAATTCTCGACTCCCGATATACACTGCTGCTCGAACCAGACGTAAACACGCCGAATTGTATGCCGCTGTCCGTCCCGTTCGCTTCGGAGGTCGTGCGCACTTCTACATCGACCCTCCCGCCCCTGCGGTTCGGCTCAACCGTCAGCGAAATCGTCGTCTGCGTCTGGTCATCCGGCATAAGCACCAGTTCGGCATTCTTTTCACCGATGGTGAGGCGTCCCGTCGTGCTGTTCTCTTCCTTTTCCAGCGTCCAGTCGTACTGCAAGCCGTCCGCCAGCGTGTTCCGGTTCATCGTGAACGTGACGGGCTTCAGGATTCCCTCGGTCGGCTCCACCTCGGACATTCTTTCCGCCCAGTCCGGGAGCGCGGAATAGTTCACAATCAGCTTGACAAGCTGCCCCTGCGCATCCGTGTACATCGTCACCTGCGCGTCGCTGTACAGCATCGTCTGCTGACGTACCTGCGCCGCCCAGTCGATTTCCTGCGGCACATACTCTTCCGTCGTCGTCTGCGACATGAACTGCATCAGATTGTCATAATCCGCCGCCAAATCCGCGAAGTTCTGGACGACAGGCACTTGCATCGCCGTTTCCAGCAGAATCGCCAGCCGATTGACCAGCTGTTCGTTCGTCAGCGTGAACGTACACACCTGTATCGCCGGGTCACAGCCTTCGAGCTGCTCCGTCACAGGGTCAATCGTCATGGACGGCTGATATTCCGCCAAGCGGCGCTGCATCTCCGTAAAGTCAATCGCCGCAAGGCTATTCAGCACTTCTTCCGCCTGCACGTTTTCCGTGAAGAGGGGATTTTTGAGTACCTTCGCCGTCATTGCGCCCATCTGTCCCACCTGCGCAATCTGCTCCGCGTAGTACCCAGAGGATACCGTCTCGTTGATGACTTCCGCCGTAAGACCGCGCTGGCTGAGCTGCTGGCGGTACACCAGCTCCCCGAAATGCTGCATGTCCTCGTCGAGGTTCAGATACAGCGTCTCGCCCAGCAGGTCACTGCTGACATAGACATCCGCGCCGCTGAACTGCACGGCATAATCGACAATAGGCTGGTCGTTCAGCGTCACCTCATAGGCGGCTGACGTTGTCCCCTGCTGATAGACTATCACCCGCAGGGCATCCAGAAAGTCATTTACGGCTTTTTCCTCCGCTTCGTCGATGTCCGCCCCCAGCACCTTCGCATTGAAGTCTTTCAGGAAAATGACTGTCCTTGTCGCGCCGGGCGCACTTTCCTCCGCAAAACCACACATCGGCACCAGCATCGCCAGCGTCAGCAGAATCGCAAGCAGCTTCTTCATTCGTCAGCCTCCTTGACATTCGTTTGTGCGCTTTTCAGCATTCCATTACCATTATATCAAAAAAAACACCTGTTGCAAGCGAATATGCGCAAGTTTTACAATTCCGTGCCCCAAAGATGCAAATTTGCGCCTGAAAGCGCAGCTTCGCGGAAAAATGCTTGATGCCGTCATGCAAAATTTCTGTGAATGGCGCAAAAGCCCGCTTTCCCCTCTTGTGAAGCGCGAAAAAATATGCTACAATAGATAGAGTATTCCGGATTACTGAAAGGAGCTAATTCGCATGGAATTTCTGACCAAGCTTTTGGGCATCGCCACCGCCGTTGCGGAAACCACCACCACCACCGGTGCTGCCGACCCTGCCGCCGTCACCACGGATTCGGCCGCTGGCGGCATTGTCGGTATTCTCTTCAGCCTTCTGCCGCTGCTGCTGGTTTTCGTCCTGATGTACTTCATGATGATTCGCCCGGAGAAGAAGCGCCGCAAGAAGGAGCAGGACATGCTCGCGTCCCTGAAGAAGGGCGACCGCGTGTGCACCATCGGCGGCATCTACGCCACCATCGAGAGCATCAAGGACGACACCATCACCCTGAGCGTCGGCAAGGGCGACCAGACGATGGTTGTTGCGCGCTGGGCGATTCGCTCGGTGGAAGATGTGACCATCGAGAACGAGACCGAATCCTTGAACTAATCGCAAAATTCCCGGCTTCGTGCCGGGTTTTTTTGTGCCCGATTTTTCCGCCGCGCATATGCTGGGAGTGAACAGCTCACACGATGGGAGGAATCGCCATGAATCAGCGTCCGAATTGCTGCCGTCCCATGCCGCCGCAAGCGCCTTGCCCGTCCAGACCGCCTTGCCCGCCGAACCCCGCTTGCCCGTCTTATCCGCCGACGCAGAAGGGCGTTTTATTGCCGCGAATCCTCGCCAGCGGGCGGGAGTGGCAGCGCCGCGCGTGTGTGGCGCTGTACGTCGGCGGTTTGCCGGAGGATGCAAACGGGCGACTGCAGCTCGTCGGCGTTACGGCGTGCGGTGACGCGGATTGGGAGATTGCGCCGTACCAAGAACCGCGCCCGTGCGGCTGCCGCGGATGCCGACCATCTCGACCCGCGCCGTGCCTTCTGCGGGTGAATATTCCGGTTGTTTGCCAAGTGCAGGCGGAGTGCGGGCAGGTTTTGCGCGGCGAAAGTGTGCTGACAACGGATGTTGCGCTGCCGATTCGCTGTGTGCAGGCGGAATGCTGGCGCAACCAGATGATGGTGCTTCCGTGTGTTCGGCTGATTGACGGCGGCGCGCCTGTGTGTGCGGATGACTGCCGTCCCCCTGTGTTTGATTGCACGATTGAGCTGCTCGTCGAAGCCTACATGACACGATGGGAAGCGTGCGGCACCCCTGCGCCGACTTGTCCGGATTTGCCGCTATTCCCCCCGCCGCCGTTCGGGTGACAAGGGCGTTGGAAGACCCAAGGGGCTTTGCCCCTTGCCCCCAGCAGGGACGCTGTCCCTGCACCCTGCAAGGGAGAATGAAACGGGACGAAG